>PPYE01046147.1_pt1 | contig 382205 bp, 359 predicted proteins | sample 1559881 | NCBI WGS metagenome assembly PPYE01 (sample SAMN08240022, study PRJNA423297) | Human gut metagenome, whole genome shotgun sequencing project.
ATCGTCATAAAGGCGACCATATAAACAGTTACCTGCGCGGCACTTCAGCGCCTTCGTCTTTTCGGTGGCACGAATTACACTCCCAAGCCTCTCCAGATACCCCCTTTTAATCAGTGATTCAGCCATAGCTCCAACCTTTACTGGCAGTATTTTATCGCCATCCCAGACACCATCTTTGCGGCCTGGCCAAAGATGAATTTCCCAGTCATAAATTACAGCCGGTTTGATATATTCGCGTTCGCGCTTGTTAAGTGGCTTATCCATCTACTCAGCCTCCCACTTGATGCCAGCTGCGGTCAGCCATTTGAAGAAATTGTTCTGACAGTCGATATATCCCTTCGCGTAGTCCTCAGTGGTACCGTAATGGCAAATCTGAAATTCATCATATTGCTTCACGGTGACGGTGCGGGACTCCAGCTCGGCGATGCGCTCTTCATATCGAGCACCAACCGATACGGCCTTGTGATAGGCCTCAAGCCATTTTGATGATTGAGCCTGCGCTTTCTCCAGCGCCTCTAACAGCGACCTGATTTCTGAAGGCTTAGCCAGATACCATTGGGTATCATCAATCGCCGAAGCTTCTGTTTTTACTCTCTGCGCCAGTTCGGTGATATCAGTCATGGCTGGACTCCTTCACGCCATCCCATTCAACCCAGGCGTTTTCACCGTCTGCATCAATTTCGCCTTTGTGTCCGCATTTCGTGCATACGGCTTCGTCGCCAGCCCAAAGAGTATCCGGAGACACAGACCAGCCAGTCACACTCACTTTGTCGTTGTTGCAGTTCGGGCAGTTATCAAGCCAGCCGACAGTAACCGTTAATGGCCCGTACCCATGCTCTGTTCTAATACTCATTTGTCGGCCCCCTCGCGCAGCTGCTGGGCAAAAGCGACGATCGAATCATGAAACTCCATCGCTCCTGACGTACGTTTTTCAGCTTCTTCGTAGCTGATATCAAGCCTGTCCATAACACAGTCAGTTTCAAGATAGTCAGAGCAGGCATCCAAAGAAGCGGTAATCGCATCAGCCTTAATCCCGGCCAGGTAGGCGTCGGTGGCGGGGGTCATCCGGTGATACATCAAGCTTTCAAACGCCTTTTGCAAACCTACATCCGGTAATAACTCGCTGCGGAACGAATTCAGAGCCAGCAACATTGCTACGCTGTCTGTTTCCGGGACTCTCTTCATGGCCACATTCTCCGCAGCCACATCCAGATACGCTTTCGCCAGCGCCATAACCTTTGTCTCTTTGATTGACAGCTCGCCCGCACTCTCAAGCGACTTAATGAGCTCGTTTACTGCCTGTTGTGTGATTGTCATTTGGCGGCTCCTGCGGTAAGCATGGCGATGATTTCTTCCGGGGTTTCCCGCACCGTAATACGATCGCCAGAGGCCATCCTGAGATAAGTAAGGCCGGCGAAAATCATGCTCTCAATGTGGTCGACAGCAATGAATACCGGGTCATAAACCGTTTCAGTTTCACGTCCATATTTTCCTTGGCGCTCTACCGTTGAATCTTGGGTTAATTTGATAAATTTCATTTTCTTACTCCCGCCAGGCACTGATTAAAAAGGTTGGTCAGCTTGTTGGCGCCACAATGATGATTGCTAAACTGAAAATCCGCTGACGTGCTTTCGATTACGGCTGTCTGCTCTGCCAGGGTGTAGCGATAGCCTTTGCGCTCCCCTGCTCTCAAAACCCGGCCATCGTTAAACGTGGCCCAGATAGCTGAGTTAACGACAGAAGAGTGCAGGCCCGTTCCGGTGCGAATCTCTGAAAAAGTGCAACCAGGATTGCTGCCGATAAAATTGATGACGATTTGAGTACCGGATATACGTTTCATTGAATCAGCCCTTTTTCTTTGCCAATCAGGTATTCGTCCCGCAGCCACTGAGCCGGGGTTAGCGCGCCAAGTGATGCGGCGCCGGGCATGCAGCCAAAGCTTTTTCCTTCCGGGTGAAAACCCTGCTGACGACTGACATGGTTTGTCGGGATTGCTTCCTGGTTGTTCTCCAGCGCCAGTACCGGTGAGGGTATTTGCTCTCCGGCGGCGACTTTCAGCGCCCAGTCTTCCAGCTTTTTGGCGGCATATTTCTCTGTTTCTGCCTCGCTGAGCTGGCGCTGGTACATTGCCCGCCGGGTATCGGTGACAATCCAGTACATGACCGGGTGAGACCAGGGGAAGCGCTCGGCGCCGCCGGTGTGGAGCCCCTTCTCTCGGTTGTATCTTTGAAATTCACCCATCACGTCAGCCAGCTTGATACCGAGGACTGTGCCGCTGTCCTTGCACCACTTGATGAACTGGCCCGGTGATGGCCAGAACGGCGATTCACTGGCTCTCGCATGGCGCACGCCGGCGGATAACTGCTCGCGGGTGCGGATGCCGTTTTCCGAAAATGCCGCTATCCACTGCTGCTTAGCCACTCGCTCGTCAGCATCTGACCGGAGGTTGGTTTGCGTCGCTGCCGGGAAAATCTGCTTCAGCTGCATGAACAGCGCGTCGACAAGGCGCTCTGCGTCTGAATTCACAACCCGGCCATGCTCTGGGTTGCCTCCGGCCATGCTCGCCATCGCTTCGCCATCCCGATTGTTTATTGCGCGGTAGAGTTCAGGTTTCACAGGAAATCCCTCCACGCTTCCGGGCTGTTCCAGTGGGGGTCTTCCTGGCTGGAATCGCGACTGCGCTTAGCCTGCCCGTCAGGCTCGAACAGCCCCTGCCAGCCATTGGCGATGCTTCGGTTGATAATTTCTTCAGGCGCATAGCCGTTCAGCCTGCAGCGATCGAGCAGGTTGATAGCCTGCGTCACGGTATGCTGAGACTTGATCGGCTTTTTCAGGTCACGGCGGTATTCAACCCATGAAGACCAGGTGATTGCAGACAGCCAGTCAGGCAACTGAACACTGGACGCATCGAACGAACCCGCCTTGGGGGATTTAGGGGGTTTATTACTGTTGTCTTTATTGTCTTTTGTATGTTTGTCTTTTGTGTTTCCACCCTGGCGGGAAACGTTATTCCCATACGGTGTGAAACTATTCTTCCCTGACGGTTGGAATGTTTCCATTACGGTTGAAATGTTTTCAACCGCATGCAAAACGTCTGTATCAAACATCTCTCCGCGTATCATCTTCGCCTTGAGATTTGCATGAATTACTGGCTCTATTGCTCCAGCATGAAGGCTGAATGGAGACACGTAAAAAACTTTAGGATTCTTGCCATCAAAATAGTGACGAACCTCTTTTAATCTCTCTTCAGCCTTTCTTGTGGTGAAACCTATCTTTACAGGCCCTGATTCACTTTCAGCAAAGACATAAATATACCCAGCCTTATTTTTTGTAGCTCCGTATTCACGCCTGCGCTCTGGCTTACTTGTCTCCCACTCTGAAATCATCTTGTTTATGCCTACATGACGTCCGGACTGAGTCAACACAGACATGCGAATCAGTTCGTTTTTCGCTGTAGAACAACGAGTGGCAGCAAGACCAGTCATGTCAGATAGCTGCTCGTTACTGACCCAGTCAGATTTCTTATTGAAGCCGTATGTTTTGCGCATGATTGCCATGAGCACTAAAAGCTGATGCTGCGACAAACCTGCACGCATGACAGCCTCAAGGAGCTCATTAGCGATGCGCGTAAACCCATCGTCGAGATCTGCCACGCGCAGCTCCTGTAGTGCCACGACAGGCACAGGGAAATTGATTACTTCGGCAGTATTTGCCATAATTACTCCTGTGAATTGATCCAGTTAATTCGCGTAGAAAGCCGTTAGTGTTCGCGCACTGCGGCTTTCGCCCTTTCTGATACCCCTCATGCCTCAAAATCCCCCTTCTCTCCCGTTCGGTTAGAAATCAGGATGGCCAGCAGCAGCGACATGTTCGGCAGCAGGCTTTCCCGCCAGCGACTTACCGTTGACTTATTCACTCCGGCCACTTTGGCGATATTCGTGGTTCCCAGTTCTGCTATCTGGCTGTGCAACCAGCTTTCAATTCTCCGGGCCTCCACTTTGTTGCGTGTTGTTGAACTCTCCATTTGTGATACTTCCTCTGGTGTTGTTTGGAATGGCCGCCAGTCAGGCGGATGGAACAGTTTTTGGAGAAGGGAATAGCTTTGGCAGGTCGGGTCTTATCTGATGCGCCTGAATCTTTCCCTTCGTTGCATTGACGATGCTGTTTACATGTTCAGGCGAAACTTTTGCCTTGTTGTGGAGCCACTTGTAAACCGCCTGCTGAGAAACATCACAGGCCTCACCGAGCTTTTTCTGAGAGCCAACAATGTTGATTGCGGTTTTAATGGTTGGGTTCATAACAACCTCCGTAGTAATTAAAAATAGAGATTAAAACCATAGTTGTATTTAGTCAACAACCATTTTCGTTTGATGGAAGAAAACCTTGGTTGTAAATTGAAATGATGAAAAAGACACTTGCAGAAAGATTGAGAGAAGCCCGTAAGGCAGCAAACATGACCCAGAAAGCTCTGGGTGAAGCTGTTGGAGTAAGTCAGGCTGCTATTCAGAAAATTGAAACTGGAAAAGCGAGCCAAACAACAAAGCTATTGGAGATCGCAATTGCTTTGGGCATCAGGCCTGAATGGCTTTCCTCTGAGTCTGGTCCCATGCGACAGGATGGCCAAGAATCGAAGCCGGCAACAACTCAGGAAAGCGATAGCTTCAAGATTGATGTTTTAGATCTGGATGTCAGTGCGGGGCCAGGTGTAGTGAACAAAGAGTTCATAGAAGTACTGCGTTCTGTCGAATATTCTAACGATGATGCGCGCCATATGTTCGATGGACGTAAGGCAGAGAACATCAGAATCATCAACGTGCGAGGTGATAGCATGTCTGGGACGATTGAGCCGGGAGATCTGCTATTTGTCGATATTAGCGTTAAGAACTTTGACGGTGACGGCATATACGCCTTCCTCTACGACGACACTGCTCATGTTAAGCGCCTTCAAAAGATGAAAGACAAGCTACTGGTAATCTCAGACAACAAGAGTTATGCAGCCTGGGACCCCATAGAAAAAGACGAAATGAACCGCGTCTTCGTTTTTGGGAAGATTATCGGCAGCATGCCGCAGACATACAGGAAGCATGGGTAGTCAGCCAGTGGACTGATGAGGTGTTTGGGTGATGCTATGGATGTGAGTATCTGGTCGTCATCATAGCTGCCGTTCTAGCCTCGCTGATTGCGTGGCAGTGGGTTCTGGACTTGGGATGATGCGTGTTTATATAGCAATTGAGACAATCTATCGAGGCTGATAATACAATTTTTGAGGGAAGCCATGGCAATTTCAAAAGAAATGAGAAAGCTTATAAATAAATGGAAAACAGGAACATCTTGGCCAAAGCGCCTCGAATGGCTTGAAATTAAAGGCATAAGGGGATGGTCTGGGCAAAGGGTTGATATACAATTTCCTATTGTAGCCCTTGTCGGAGAAAACGGGTCTGGTAAAAGCACAGTTCTGCAATGTGCAGCATCTGTTTATAAAGACAAGAAAAAACGGTTCGCATCTTTCTTTTTCCCTGACACCCCGTTTGAAAAAATTCAAAGTGCCTATATTCGTTATTCTTATAGGGAAGGACACAACTCATTAGTTAAATCGATTAGAAAGCCAACCAATCGATGGATTGGTAATCCTGATAGACCTGAGAGAAGAGTTGAATATGTAGATTTAAGCAGATTACAGCCAGTCAATGCTCGTCTGGGTTACCTGAAATTGCTTAAAGGTGGTTCCACAGAGCAGTCTCATGAAGCATTCGATCAGGAAAGGCTTGACAGGTTAAAAAATATTATAGGTAAAAGTTATACTGCGGCAGGGTTATCGATAACAACAATTGATGCTAAAAGGCCAGTCACTGTAATTTCAAATGAGGGAACCAGATATTCAGGTTTTCACCAAGGCGCTGGGGAGATAACGGCGACCGAACTAATTGCGGTCGATTATCCAAAATATGGACTTATTTTAATTGATGAAATAGAAACATCCCTACATCCTCGAGCCCAGCGCCGCTTAATGCGTGATCTGGCCAACCTTGCAAGAGAAAGAGAGCTTCAAATTCTCATCACAACTCACTCTCCATATATTCTCTCTGAGCTTCCTCCAGAGGCGCGTATTTATCTCATGAATGGCGTTGAAGGGAAAACAGCAGTAAGCGGTGTAAGTCCGGAATTTGCCATGACAAAAATGGATGAGGAAAATCATCCTGAGTGTGATGTATTTGTGGAAGATAATGTAGCAAAAACATTAGTTTCAGAGGTTATCGCCAGTTCCAGGGAGCGTGAGTTATTATCTAGGGTTATGATTATTCCTTTCGGAACCGCAAGTGTTGGCATGGCGTTAGGGCAAATGGCTCACAATAATCGCTTCCCCAGAACTACTGTAGTGTATCTCGACGGGGATCAATCTCCAGCACCAGGGTGTGCTATATTGCCAGGAGACGACGCCCCGGAAGTCGTGGTTTTTAACGCACTGCAAGAGAGGGGGTGGCCGAATATTTCAGAAAAAATTGGAAGGGAACCTGCTGAAACAATCGATGCTCTTAATGCATCTATGAGCAATGCAGACCATCACGGCTGGCCGAGAGCTGCAGCAAATTCATTAAATATTGGATCAGATATACTTTGGCATGCCATGTGCTCATCATGGGCAAAAAACTGCATGAGCGCAGCCGACCTTGATTCTGTGCTGCAGCCAATTGTTGATGCAATGGAGTCTGAACGCTAACAACCACGCTCTGTAGAGAGTTGTGAGCGTCGCTATACACGCACTGCCCGGCCACCGCGCCGGGTTTTTAATGCCCTACTCTTCCTTCAACATCAGCACGTCCAGCGCCAACTCCACTGCCAGATCTGCCTAGTCTCCCTGCCACATCACCTGAATCATCTCAATAATCGTGCTTTTTGAGATACTTTGCTTCTCAACCAGCAGCTGCATAACCGCTATCCCAATAACCTGCGCTATCTGCGTTCTGCGCGTGCATCTCCGCGAAAAACTCCCCCTTATTCGACATGACCGTCGCCATCATTGATGTTTTCTTGAGCATGAAGGCACGTTTTACAAAAATAAATAACCAGTAAAAACAACCATATAAAACCACAAGAAACAAACAAACAACTATTGTTGTTGACTATAAAACAACTTTGGTTTTAAATTATTTCATCCAAACAACACCGGCAACGCCGGACGTAAGTCAAACGCTCAGCTGGCCGGCTTTAAGGCAGAGGTGAAGGATGATCCGCGAAGAAGATAAAACCGAGTGGTTTAAGTTTCTGGCACACGCATTCGCCATCGTCGTATGCGTACTGGTAGCAAGCGCGCTCTGTCTGATACCTGGTGGTACAGCATGAGCAGAAACGGCATGCGCTCACTGGTTATCGTGCTGATTGTGATGATGGTTCTCTGGTCAGCGGTGGTTATCAACATTATGCATTTCACGGGGGTGTTCAATGGCTAAAGCAATTCCTAACAACGGACGAGCCGTGATGATGCGCAATCGCCGCACCGGCGCCGCCTGGCTTGTTAGCTTCGACTATCGCGATGGCAGCTACTGGCATGAACCTCAGGGCAATCTGCGCCACATTCGCAGGCCGTACGCATCACGCAGCATTGAGCCAAACCTGGTGCCAGCCGGGACGCATTAACCCGCGCATATCAGCGCAAGAATTTAACTGAGCTATCAGGCGGCTTTTATCGCGCCGGGGATTCTTACAACCAAATTTCAGGAGAGAGCTATGGCGGCTTATCACGTTCAGGACCGGATTGAAGAGCAATCCTGGAACCAGCATTACCAGCAGCTGGCGCGCGAAGAGAGAGAATCAGAGCTCGCTGATGACATGGAGAAAGGCCTACCTCTCCGTCTGCTGGAATCGCTGTGCATCGACGAACTTCAACGCCGCGGCGCCAGCAAACAGGCGATTAGCCGCGCATTCGACGATGACGTGGATTTTCAAGATCGGATGGCAGCTAACGTCCGCTACATGGCTGAAGTTATCGCCCGGCATCAGCTCAACATTGAAGAGGAGCAATAATGTCCACTCAACTCATCGAACAGGTATTTAGCCTGGTAAATCCACTAAAGGCTGAATTCGAGCAGGTTTGCTCTGAACCTTCCATCAATTTCAGGCGTGAATCTGAGTTCGCAATGCAGATTTTCGCCAATAACGACTACCTGGCTAAAGTCGCCATCGGCAATCCGGTTAGCACCAGAAGTGCAGTAATGAATGTTGCCGGGATCGGCGTGTCCCTTAATCCGGCTCAGAAGCTGGCTTATCTGGTGCCGCGCAAAGGGGCTATCTGTCTCGACATCAGCTACATGGGCCTGATGCACATTGCGCAGCAATCCGGGGCTATCAAGTGGTGCCAGTCGGCAATTGTCCGTAAGAACGATCAGTTTCACCGTGAAGGTCTGGATAAGCCACCGGTTCATATTTACAACGATTTCGACACTGCAGAACAGCGCGGCGACATTGTAGGTGCCTACGTCGTTATCAAAAGCGACGACGGCGACTACCTGACTCACACGATGCGCATTGCTGATATCTACGCGATTCGAGACCGCTCAGAAGCATGGAAAGCCTACAAGAACAAAGGCACATCATGCCCGTGGCTCACAGACGAAGAGCAGATGATCCTCAAGACGGTTGTTAAACAGGCTGCGAAATATTGGCCACGCCGTGAGCGCCTGGACGCGGCTATAGACCACGTGAACACCGAAAGCGAAGAAGGTATTAACTTTTCCGCACAACGCCAGCCTGAACGCGATGTTACCCCGGCAGAAACAGCAATCATCAAAGAGATTAACGACGTTCTTATCACGATGAATAAGACATGGGATGACGACCTGCTGCCTCTGTGTTCAAAAATATTCCGCCGTGACATTCGTGAATCATCAGAACTGACTCAAGAAGAGGCCGTTAAGGCTCTCGGATTTCTGAAAAATAAGGCGGCCGCATGACACCTGAAATCATCCTTGCACGCACCGGCATTGACGTTACCCGCGTTGAACAGGGCGATGAAGCCTGGCACCGCTTGCGCCTCGGCGTCATAACCGCCTCAGAAGTTCACAACGTCATTTCAAAACCGAGATCTGGCACAAAGTGGACTGACATGAAAATGTCCTATTTCCACACGCTACTCGCAGAGGTTTGCACCGGCGCGGCGCCGGAAGTTAACGCCAAAGCTTTGGCCTGGGGGAAACAGTATGAGGCCGACGCACGCACCCTATTTGAGTTCACCACCGACGTGCAGGTAACCGAGTCGCCGATCCTCTTCCGCGACGAAGGAATGCGCACCGCCTGCTCACCTGACGGCCTGTGCAGTGATGGTCGCGGCCTTGAGCTGAAATGCCCTTTCACCTCTCGCGACTTCATGAAATTTCGGCTTGGCGGCTTCGAGGCTATCAAATCCGCCTACATGGCCCAGGTGCAATTCAGCATGTGGGTAACCGGGAGGGATGCCTGGTATTTCGCGAATTATGACCCTCGCATGAAGCGAGAAGGCATTCATCACGTGGTTGTTGAGCGCGACGACAAATACATGTCCGACTTCAACGAAATGGTGCCGGAGTTCATTGAGAAGATGGACGAATCGCTGGCGGAGATCGGCTTCATCTTCGGGGAGCAGTGGAAATGAAAACTCACCACGACGGAATCACCGTTGGCAGTGCCACTCTGCCCTATTCCATTAATCGCCGGGGATGGATCGCACCAAGCGGCGACGTTATCAAAAACCCATTAAAGGCTCAGCGGCTGGCTGAGCTGATGAACAGTAAGAAGGTGGTGGCATGAGCGGAAAATACTCACTGATTTATGCCGATCCGCCCTGGGCTTATGGGAACACAATCAGCAACGGAGCCGCAGTGGACCACTATTCGACAATGCAACTCATCGACCTGAAGCGCCTACCAGTGTGGGAACTGGCTGCCGAAAATGCGGTGCTGACGATGTGGTACACCGGCACCCACAACCAGGAGGCGATCGAGCTGGCCGAGGCCTGGGGCTTTACGGTGCGCACTATGAAGGGCTTCACCTGGGTGAAGCTGAACCAATTAGCCGAACTGCGCATTACCAAGGCCCTGGCAGAGGGAGATGTGACCGACTTTTACGACTTCCTCGACCTGCTGAATGCCGAGACGCGCATGAACGGCGGCAACCATACCCGCGCCAATACCGAAGACGTGCTGATCGCCACCCGCGGCGCCGGGCTGGAACGCAAGCACGCTGGCATTAAACAGGTGGTTTACAGCCCACTCGGCGCGCACAGCGAGAAACCGTGGGAAGTTCGGCACCGTCTGGAGTTGCTCTATGGCGACGTGCCGCGGATTGAGCTTTTCAGCCGTAGCGCGGCGCCAGGCTGGCATCACTGGGGAAACGAATGTTCCTCCAGTATAACCCTCACCCCAGGAATGGTTGGACCATCAGAATCGACACCGGAGGGTTATGCAACAGATTGCGCAATTTGGCCGGCAGAGGTCGAGATGGTTTTCAGTGCCGTTGAACATGACGGCGCCATTACTGAAAAAAACAAGCGGAAGCTCAAATTTCACATCAACCGCATGTGGTTAGAGAAAACACCCATTCCTCAAATAGTCGTGTCCGCGCGGTCGTTAATCGCAACAATGGAGAGAAGCTCGTGAAAGAAATCATCGTTGACAATTTTGCCGGTGGAGGCGGGGCAAGTACGGGTATTGAATTGGCGATTGGCCGCAGCGTGGACATTGCGATTAACCACGACCCGAATGCCGTTGCTATGCACACTACTAATCACCCGGACACTCTGCACTACTGCGAAAGTGTGTTTGATGTTGACCCGGCAACAGCGACCGCAGGTAAACCGGTTGGCCTTGCCTGGTTCAGCCCTGACTGCCGACACTTCTCAAAAGCGAAAGGCTCAAAACCGGTTGAGAAAGAGATTCGCGGGTTGGCATGGATCGTCATTCGTTGGGCTCTGTCCGTTCATCCGCGGGTGATGATGCTGGAGAACGTGGAGGAGTTCAAAACCTGGGGTCCGCTGCTGGCCGGGGAAATGCGCCCTGACCCGGCACGCGCCGGTGAGACGTTCCAGGCGTTCGTTGACATGCTGAGCACTGGCGTACCGGCGGATCATCCTGCATTAATAGAGTGCTGCGACTTCCTGCAACTATCACCTGACAGCGCACAGGTCAAGCGTCTGGTAGCCGGTCTCGGTTATGACGTGGGCTATCGCGAGCTGCGCGCGTGCGACTATGGCGCGCCCACTATCAGGAAACGCTTTTTCATGGTTATGCGCCGTGACGGTCAGCTGATCGTCTGGCCTGATATAACCCATGGAGATCCGAAGTCGCCAGCGGTTCAGGCTGGCAGCCTGGCGCCGTGGCGCACAGCCGCGGAGTGTATCGACTGGTCAATTGGCGCTCCGTCAATCTTTGGTCGCAAAAAGCAGTTGGCTGTGAACACCCTGAAGCGCATCGCCAGAGGCATTCAGCGCTTTGTCCTGGACAATCCAACACCGTTCATTGTGAAGTGCAATCACACCACGACGAAAGGTCAGTACGATTGTTTTCGTGGGCAATCGCTGGCTGAGCCGCTGCAGACGATCACGAAAACCCACGGCTACGCAATTGCGGTACCTCATCTGACAAAATTCAGAACAGGGGCCACCGGGCAGCCAGTTACCGAACCGGTACCGACAGTGACCGCCGGCACGTCCAGGCGTCCGGGCGGGAATGGTCATGCGTTGGGGATTGTTGAAGCAGAGTTGGCGCCGTTCCTGGCTGGCACTGGCGGCAGCGAGTACCAGGCTAAACCACGCCCGCTCGATAAACCCGCTCACACCATCCTGAAAGAATCGCGCGCCTGTGTCGTCGCTCCGGTTATCGCCCGGCAGTTCGGAGCCAGCACAGGACATCGAGCAGATGAGCCTAGCGCAACAATCACCGCGGGCGGCGGTGGTAAATCGCAGCTGGTTGTGCCGACACTTATTCAAATGGGGTACGGTGAGCGCCCCGGGCAGGAGCCAAGAGTGCTGCAACTGGGCAATCCGCTGGGAACCGTTACAGCGGGTGGAAATAAGTTCGCCACGGTTAGCGCGTTTCTGGCTAAGCATTACGGCGGGAATTATCAGGGCGCCGGCGTGGGGCTGGATGAGCCTGCGCATTCAGTAACGACTGTCGATCACCACGCATTAGTCGCTTCTCATCTGGTTAAGCTGCGCGGTACCTGCCGAGACGGCCAACCCACTAACGAACCGATGCCGACCATCACAGCCGGCGGCCAGCACGTGGGGGAGATTAAAACGACACTAGCGGTCGAGGACTACGACGAAGAGCGCGCGCAGCAGGTGCTGGCGTTCCTGCGGGAATACTGCGGGGAGGACTGCACCGGGCTGGTGGAAATCGACGGCGTAACGTATCGCATTGTTGATATTGGGATGCGCATGCTGCAACCGCATGAGCTCTATCGCGCGCAGGGCTTCCCTGAGTGGTACATCATTGACCGGGACTACCGCGGCATAAAATACGCAAAAGATAAGCAGGTGGCACGCTGCGGCAATGCTGTCCCACCTCCTTTTGCTGAGGCTCTGGTGATGGCGAACTTACCGGAAATGTGCGCAACCAAAAGATCGGAGGCAGCATGAGCGCAGAAATCATCGATCAGGCCAATGAGCTGGCGCAGCGCCGGCTTGAAATGACCATCCAGAACATGCGCATCAACCATAACGCTGTTTCGGCTACTCACTGCTGTGATTGCGGGGAAGAGATACAAGAACAGCGCCGGGAGGCGGTGGCGGGCTGCCAGCGCTGCGCTGACTGTCAGGAAGAAGATGAATTGCGCGGTAAGCACCGGAGGTGATATGGCGTCAGACAAACCGATAACAGCTCAGCAGGCCGCCGACTTACTCATCGTGTCGGCGCGGGTAATCTACCGCCTGATTGAGTCAGGAGAACTCGCCGGCCGCAAGGTCGGCAACAAGTACAGAACGACCGAAGCGGCATGTATTGCGTATTTGTCATCCCCGCAGGAAACTAAACGAGCGAACGCGGGTGAGCATAAAGGAGATATTTTATGTCCATCACCCTCAGAGGCGGCATGTGGCACTGTCATTTCTTTACGCCGTCAGGGAAAAGAGTTAGGCGATCTCTTGGTACGGGGGACAAAAAGCAGGCGCAGGAGCTCCACGATAAGCTAAAGGCTGAAGCATGGCGGGTTGACCAGATCGGCGACCTGCCTGTCAGAACCTTCGAAGAGTGCTGTATCCGGTGGCTGCGGGAGAAAGATCACAAGCGGTCGCTGGATGATGATAAAACCAAAATAGAGTTTTGGCTGCAGCATTTTTCCGGCCGCGACGTTTCGAAAATAACGGTGGAGGAAATTCACGAAGCCGTTAACGGGATGATTAACCGTAAGCACCTGCAGGTGTGGGAGAGTAAACGTGATGCCGCGTTGAGGAAGGGAAGGCCGGTTCCGGAGTACAAACCACGGCAGGTTTCACAGGCTACGAAGGCGCAACACCTTTCTTTCATTCGATCCCTTCTCAGGGCCGCGGCGAATGACTGGGGCTGGATAAAAACGGCCCCAGTTATCAAAACCCGCAAGCCAATCAGTAAGCGGATACGGTGGCTGACCAGAGAGGAAGCTGAGCGGTTGATCGAGTGCATGCCGGAGAGCATTAAGCCAGTGGTGATATTTGCACTGGCAACCGGCCTGCGCCGCTCAAACATCATCGGGCTTGAGTGGCAGCAGGTCGATATGCAGAGAAAGGTTGCATGGGTAAATCCGGAGAACGCAAAAGCGGGCAAGGCGATTGGCGTAGCTCTGAATGATACCGCATGCAGGGTATTAAGGGATCAGATAGGGAAGCACTCCCGGTGGGTGTTCGTTCACACCACGGCAAAACATCGCCCGGATGGAACGCTGACGCCCGCAGTGAGAAAAATGCGGGTGGATGACAATAACGCCTGGCGCGCCGGACTGAAAAAAGCGGGGATAGAGGATTTCCGTTTTCACGACCTACGGCATACCTGGGCGAGCTGGTTAATCCAGTCTGGTGTCCCGCTTTCTGTTTTGCAGGAAATGGGCGGATGGGAGAGCATCGAGATGGTGCGCCGATATGCTCACCTGGCACCGAACCATTTGACCGAACACGCGAGGAAAATCGACGCCATTTTTGGCGCTAGCGACACAAATACGACACAAGGAGGAAATCAGGCTGGACTAAAACTTGCGTAAGTTACTGTTTCTTAATGGTACGCCCTACAGGGTTCGAACCTGTGACCTACGGCTTAGAAGGCCGTTGCTCTATCCAGCTGAGCTAAGGGCGCATTGAGAAGCGAGCTTCATGATGTGCAATCGCCGGAATTATACGGTCCACGCCTGATGAGTCAATGTATTTTGCCGCGAAACTGCGCTTGCCCGTGCAGGCTGGCGGCTTATGCCGCAAAAGCAGTATAAAGTTTATCCAACCTTATGTTTCTGCACATTAACTTTTCTTCGGCTCTCGAGCTCCTTTTTGCGCTATTCGCGGCGCGGTCAGGCCCATTTTTAGGCCACCGCAGCGTCAAAGCAAGATAAAATCTTAAACGAAGACTGACAGCGGGGCTGGCTTCTGACAAAATATCGCCATCCCCCTTTCGTAAAGATACAGATGGAATCCTCTCTCTGATGGCAGCAAAAATTATTGACGGTAAAACGATTGCGCAGCAGGTACGCTCTGAGGTTGCGGAAAAAGTGAAGGCCCGCGTTGCGGCCGGATTTCGTGCTCCAGGGTTAGCCGTCGTGCTGGTCGGCAGCAACCCGGCATCGCAGATTTATGTCGGCAGCAAGCGCAAAGCGTGTGAAGAGGTAGGCTTCGTCTCCCGCTCGTACGATCTCCCGGAAACCACCAGCGAAGCGGAGCTGCTGGAACTTATCGACACGCTGAATGCCGATGAGGCTATTGATGGCATCCTGGTTCAGCTGCCGCTGCCCGCCGGCATTGATAATGTCAAAGTCCTCGAGCGCATTTCGCCGGACAAAGACGTTGACGGCTTCCACCCGTATAACGTGGGTCGTCTGTGCCAGCGCGCACCGCGCCTGCGTCCGTGCACCCCGCGCGGGATTGTCACGCTGCTTGAGCGTTACAATATCGATACCTACGGCCTGAACGCGGTAGTCATTGGCGCTTCTAACATCGTTGGGCGTCCGATGAGCATGGAGCTGCTGCTGGCTGGCTGCACCACCACCGTCACTCACCGTTTTACCAAAAACCTGCGTCATCACGTCGAAAACGCCGACCTGCTGATCGTGGCTGTCGGTAAACCGGGCTTTATTCCGGGCGAATGGATTAAAGAAGGCGCGATCGTGATCGATGTTGGGATTAACCGCCTGGAAAACGGCAAAGTGGTTGGCGATGTGGTCTATGAAGATGCCGCCGCGCGCGCGTCGTACATCACCCCGGTTCCCGGCGGCGTCGGCCCGATGACCGTAGCCACCCTTATTCAGAACACGCTGCAGGCGTGCGAAGAGTATCACGATATTCAGGAGGCCTGAGATGGCGAATTTTTCTTTAGGCAAACACCCGCACGTTGAGCTTTGCGACCTGCTGAAGCTGGAAGGCTGGAGCGAAAGCGGCGCGCAGGCGAAAATCGCCATTGCCGACGGTCTGGTCAAAGTCGACGGCGCGGTCGAAACCCGCAAGCGTTGCAAAATCGTCGCCGGTCAAACGGTCAGCTTTGAAGGGCAGAGCGTTACCGTTACCGAGTAAAAAGTTAAGGCGCCGCAACCGGCGCCTTAAATTTATCCCCATCCGGGAATTAGACCCTATGGTCAGCGCCTGATGCACAGGCCTGAGTATGGGCAAAAAAATGCCGGGGATAGCCCCGGCAAAAAGAGAGAATGAGACTACTTCCGGCGCCAGGTGGTACCCTGCGGGCCATCTTCCAGCACAATGCCCATCTCGTTGAGACGGTCACGCGCGGCATCCGCCGCCGCCCAGTCTTTCGCTTTACGCGCGTCCAGACGCTGCTGGATCAAAGACTCGATTTCCGCCACTTCGCCGTCGTCCGCCTGCGCGCCGCTCTGCAGGAAGGCGTCCGGCTCCTGCTCCAGCAGACCCAGCACCGAAGAGAGCTTACGCATATGCGCCGCCATCGCGTTGGCCGCGGCGGCATCTTCGGTTTTCAGGCGGTTAACCTCACGGGCCATATCGAACAGCACCGAATAAGCTTCCGGGGTGTTGAAATCGTCATCCATCGCTTCGATAAAGCGCGCTTCAAACGCCTCGCCGCCGGACGGCTCTGCGGTTTTATCGGTTCCGCGCAGCGCCGTATACAGACGCTCCAGCGCGGAGCGCGCCTGCTTTAAGTTCTCTTCGCTGTAGTTCAGCTGGCTGCGATAGTGGCCGGACATCAGGAAGTAGCGGATAGTCTCCGCGTCATAGAACTTCAGCACGTCGCGCACGGTGAAGAAGTTGCCCAGCGATTTTGACATTTTCTCGCGGTCAACCATTACCATCCCGGAGTGCATCCAGTAATTCACGTACTCGCCGTCGTGGGCGCAGGTGGACTGAGCGATTTCGTTTTCATGGTGCGGGAACATCAGATCCGACCCGCCGCCGTGAATATCAAAATGGTTGCCCAGCTGCTTGCAGTTCATCGCGGAGCACTCAATGTGCCAGCCCGGACGGCCCGCGCCCCACGGCGACGGCCAGCTCGGCTCGCCCTCTTTCGACATTTTCCACAGCACAAAGTCCATCGGGTTATGCTTGACGTCGACAACATCAACGCGCGCGCCGGCCTGCAGCTGGTCGAGATCCTGACGCGACAGCTGACCGTAGTTCGGATCGGTCGGTACGTCGAACATCACATCGCCGTTATCGGCGACATATGCGTGGCCTTTGGCGATCAGCTGCTCGGTAATCTCAATGATTTCCGCAATATGGTGGGTAGCGCGCGGCTCCATATCCGGGCGCTGAATATTTAAGGCGTCGAAATCTTTGTGCATCTCGACGATCATACGATCGACCAGCGCCACAAAGCTCTCGCCGTTCTCATTAGCGCGCTTGATGATTTTATCGTCGATGTCGGTAATATTACTCACGTATTTCAGTTTGTACCCCAGGAAACGCAGGTAGCGCGAAACCACATCGAAGGCAACAAAGGTACGAGCATGGCCAATGTGACAGAGATCGTAAACCGTAATACCACACACGTACATGCCGACTTCCCCGGCATGGATAGGTTTAAATTCCTCTTTCTGGCGCGTCATTGTATTAAAGATTTTTAACATCGAAGATTCCATGTAAACACGTGTGTGGTTGAAAACCGGGTATTCTACCCGTAATTCAAACCCGAATCAGCACACAATGCAAGGTGATCGCATCCTGCGGTTATGCTATAACAGCCCCCTATATCTCACCCGACTCCGGGTGCAGGCACCACAATCATCGGAACAGGATGCAAAAATGGTTACTTTCCACACCAATCATGGCGATATCGTAATCAAGACGTTTGACGACAAAGCGCCGGAAACAGTTAAAAACTTCCTGGACTACTGTCGTGAAGGTTTTTACGACAACACTATTTTCCACCGCGTTATCAACGGCTTCATGATTCAGGGCGGCGGTTTTGAGCCGGGCATGAATCAGAAAACCACCAAATCCCCCATTCAGAACGAAGCGAACAACGGTCTGAAAAACACCCGCGGTACGCTGGCGATGGCCCGTACTCAGGCGCCTCACTCCGCGACCGCGCAGTTCTTCATCAACGTCGCCGATAACGACTTCCTGAACTTCTCCGGCGAAAGCCTGCAGGGTTGGGGCTACTGCGTATTCGCAGAAGTGGTTGAAGGTATGGACGTAGTCGACAAAATCAAAGCGGTATCCACCGGCCGCAGCGGCATGCACCAGGATGTGCCGAAAGAAGATGTTGTGATCAAAAGCGTTACCGTCAGCGAATAATTCGTGGCGACGCTTTTTATTGCGGATTTGCATCTGCAAACGGAAGAACCGGCGATTACCGCCGGTTTTCTGCGTTTTTTACACGGGGAAGCCCGCCAGGCGGACGCCCTGTATATCCTCGGCGACCTGTTTGAAGCCTGGATCGGCGATGACGATCCGAACCCGCTGCATCGGCAAATTGCCGCTGCGCTCAACGCGTTAGCCGAGTCTGGCGTCCCCTGCTACTTCCTCCACGGCAACCGCGATTTTCTCGTCGGTCAGCGCTTTGCCCGCGAAAGCGCCATGATCCTGCTGCCGGAAGAAAAGCTTCTCGACCTCTACGGGCGCAAAGTGCTGATTATGCACGGCGATACCCTCTGCACCGACGACGCGGGCTATCTGGCGTTTCGCGCGAAAGTCCACAATCCCTGGATCCAGCGCCTGTTTCTGGCCCTGCCGCTGTTTATTCGCCGCCGTATCGCCGCCAGAATGCGCGCCGACAGCAAAGCGGCCAACAGCAGCAAGTCGATGGAGATTATGGATGTCAATCCGCAGGCGGTGGTTGACGTCATGGAGGAACATCACGTCCAGTGGCTGATTCACGGGCATACGCACCGCCCTGCCGTCCATTCCCTGGAAGCCAACGGCAAAACCGCGTATCGCGTAGTGCTCGGCGCCTGGCACAGCGAAGGTTCCATGGTCAAAGTCACGCCAGAAGACGTCGAGCTGATTCATTTCCCTTTCTGATAGCCTGCAGGCACTATTCCGAAAAATCCCCTCAGGCAACTGAATTGCTGTCTTTCCTTGCTCCCGCCAGGTTAATTTTCCAGCAAACCTCTCTCAAGGAACGAGCATGCAAAAATGGAGTCAGCCCCTGATTTGGGGAATGGTCATCGCCGTCATCGGCCCGATTATGGCCAGCTTTTTTGGTCTGGCGTTTACCTATCTTGGAACGCTGAGCGTAGTCTGGTTCGCCATTTTATTATGGATTCTCTATTTTTACGCGATTTATCTGCTCTGCACACGGCCGCACGATGAGCGCTTTGTGCAGGTATACATGCTGATTATGAGTATTCTTATGCTGCCCTGGGGGCTGGTGCTGATTTTTACCTTTTTCGCCAGCGCGACCGCCGCCCATAACCGCCGCGTTTCATCGAATACCGACGAGACAAAAGTCGGCTAGCCATGCGTACGCAACCGTTTTCCTTGCCGTCAGTTCATGCTATTCTCTGTGGCCTCTAAAGCAGTGTGAAACACACCCACAGGAGTTTTAAGACGCATGTCTTCCCGCAATAATTCGGCGCGTATCGCCATCGTGATGGGGTCCAAAAGCGACTGGGCTACCATGCAGTTTACCGCAGAAATCCTTGATGCCCTGAACGTTCCGTACCATGTCGAAGTGGTCTCCGCCCACCGCACGCCCGATAAACTGTTCAGCTTCGCCGAAAGCGCGCAAGAGAACGGTTTTCAGGTGATTATCGCCGGTGCGGGCGGCGCGGCGCATCTGCCGGGTATGATTGCGGCGAAAACGCTGGTGCCGGTGTTAGGTGTACCGGTGCAGAGCGCAGCGCTGAGCGGCGTTGACAGCCTCTACTCCATCGTCCAGATGCCGCGCGGCATCCCGGTTGGCACGCTGGCGATCGGTAAAGCCGGCGCCGCTAACGCCGCCCTGCTGGCGGCGCAGATCATCGCCCAGCACGATGCTGAACTGCACCAGCGCCTCAGCGCCTGGCGTCAGGCGCAGACCGATGAAGTGCTGGATAACCCGGACCCGCGGGGTGCGGCATGAAGCAGGTTTGCGTTCTCGGCAACGGCCAGCTAGGCCGAATGCTGCGTCAGGCCGGTGAGCCGCTGGGTATTGCGGTCTGGCCGGTTGGTCTGGAAGCCGACCCGGAAGCGGTGCCGGTACAGCAAAGCGTGATCACCGCAGAGATTGAACGCTGGCCGGAAACCGCGCTGACCCGCGAGCTGGCGCGTCATTCCGCGTTCGTTAACCGCGACGTCTTCCCGATTATCGCCGACCGTCTGACGCAAAAGCAGCTGTTCGATAAGCTGGCGCTCGCTACCGCGCCGTGGCAGCTTCTGGCGGATAAAAGCGAGTGGCCCGCGGTGTTCGCCCGTCTCGGCGAGCTGGCTATCGTTAAGCGCCGCGTCGGCGGCTACGACGGTCGCGGCCAGTGGCGTTTGCGGGAAAACGAAATCGCGCAGCTGCCGGATGATAACTACGGCGAGTGTATCGTCGAGCAGGGGATTAACTTCTCTGGCGAAGTGTCGCTGGTCGGCGCTCGCTCCCGGGACGGCAGCACGGTCTTCTATCCGCTGACCCGCAACCTGCATCAGGACGGTATTTTACGCGCCAGCGTCGCTTTCCCGCAGGCAAATGCGAAGCAGCAGGCGCAGGCGGAACAGATGCTGACGGCGATCATGAATGAGCTGGGCTACGTTGGCGTAATGGCGATGGAGTGTTTCGTCACCGCCGATGGCCTGCTGATTAACGAACTGGCGCCGCGAGTCCATAATAGCGGCCACTGGACGCAGAACGGCGCGTCGATTAGCCAGTTCGAACTGCATCTGCGGGCGATCACCGATCTCCCCCTGCCGCCGCCGGTGGTAAACAGCCCGTCGGTAATGATCAACCTGATCGGTACCGATCTGAACTATGACTGGCTGAAGCTGCCGCTGGTGCATCTGCACTGGTATGACAAAGAGGTGCGTCCGGGTCGTAAAGTCGGACACCTGAACCTGACCGACAGCGATACCGACCGCCTGAGCGCGACGCTGGAAGCGTTGAAGCCGCTGCTGCCGCCGGAATACGCCAGCGGCATCGTCTGGGCGCAGGCGCAGCTGGCGTAATTCAGCCCCGGCTTGCGGCGCGCTGCGCCTTAGCCGGGCTACCAGAGAGGCACTCCCCCGTAGCCCGCACAAGGCGCCGCCCCCGGGGGAAAAGCGCACGCTATTTTACAGTCTGCGCCGCTGGTAAGTTTCGCCAACGCATCAGGGCTTGATACACGTTCCCGCCAATCCAGCCAGAGTGTCATCAATGCGCGACAGCGCGCCAATCCACGCCCGCTTGCCCCGGCGGCGAACGTAACCGCTGACCGCCGCGATTTTCGGCCCCATCGCGCCATCGTTGCGGGCAAAAGGCGCCAGCGCTTCCGGCGTCGCTTCGCGAATAGGCCGCTGCATCGGGGTGCCCCAGTGCTCATACACCGCATCGGCGTCGGTGAGGATCACCAGGCCATCGGCGTTAATCTGCTCCGCCAATAGCGCAGCCGCGAGGTCTTTATCGATCACCGCTTCCGCGCCGCGCCCGCACTCCAGCACCGGGATCCCCCCGCCGCCGCAGCAGATCACCGCATGACCTTCGCCCAGCAGGCGCTCAATCGACTCGCTCTCCTCAATCCTCACCGGAGTCGGCGAGGGAACCACCCGGCGCAGATATTTGCCGTCACGCTTCATCGTCCAGCCGTATTCGGCTTCAAGCTGCGCCTGTAGCTCAGGTTCGTAAACCGGACCAATAAACTTCTCCGGGGCTGAAAATGCCGGATCGTTCGAGGCTACCGCGATGCGCGTCATCACCGTCGAGACCGGCGGCATCAATGCTTCCTGCGCCAGGCGCTGGGCCAGCATATAGCCAATCATCCCCTGGCTCTCCGCCACCAGCACGTCCAGCGGGTAAGGTTCGACATCGCCATAAGCGAGGTTTTGCAGCGACAGCAGGCCCACCTGCGGCCCGTTGCCGTGGACAATCGCCAGCCGGTACTTCTGCGCCAGGCGCGCCAGCGCCGGAACCGCGCTATCAATATTGCGGTACTGATTTTCCACGGTCAGCGCTTCCCCGCGCTGCAATAAAGCGTTGCCGCCGAGGGCAACCACCAGCGTTTTCATGATTTTTCCTTAGATAATGTGTTGCGCCAGCCAGAATCCCAGCAGGGTGTCGGCGCCGGAGGTGTGGCCCATCGCCAGCAGGGCTTCGATGGCGGGTTCAATACGTCGTCCGCGCTGAAGCGCGTGAGAAAAATGCAGCAGCGGCGAGGCGAAGCGCCCCGCGCTGGCATAGCGTAAATAGTTGACGCTCGCCTGGGTCGTCGCCGCGTGCAGATCCCCGGATGCGCGAAAGAACGCCTGCCCGCCGTGGCGCGACATCCGTCCCGCGCGCCAGGCCGCCAGCATCATGCCGATCAGCATATCGTCCAGGCTCGGCGTCAGGCCCGGCCCCTTTCCCAGCCACAGCCGCCAGTCAACGGCGTTCCCGCGCAGCGCTGAGGCAAAACAGTGGCGTAATTGCCGCAATTCAGGATGCAGTGGTAGATGAACCGCCTGCGACAGCGGCCCGAACAGCCCAGTCTCTTCCGGGCGATCCACCAGCGCTTTCGGTAAGCGAGCGCCAGCGGGCTGATAGCAAGGCCGCAGGGAGCAGCGTCTGCGCGGCGGCGACAGCAAAAGGTCATCAACCTGAATGCCATTTTCGCCCGCCGCAGGCAGAGCGCCCGCCCGCAGCGCCCCATGCAGGCGGATAAAATCGCGATGACGTAATACCCATCCGCCGGGACTGATGCCCTGCCCATGACGATGCAGCGTCAGCAATGCGCCGCCTTCAACATAGAGGTTGATAGTGCGCTGCCAGAGGCCGCCGGTTCGCCACGGCTGGCGATGGTCCGGCGCATCAACGCTGCCTGTCAGCGGACGGATAATCTGCATCGCGCGCTCCTTAGCTTACGCCCAGCTCGTCCGCCAGCGCTTCCAGCGCCAGCTCAAAGCAGGCCAGCGGCGCTCTGACGGTCCCGGCGCCAATCTGGCCGATCCCCGCCTCTTTGTGAGCGATGCCGGTGTTGATCAGCGGCGTAATCCCGGTTTCCACCACCCGGCGAATATCCAGCCCCAGACAGGCGCCCTGGAAATCCCAGCCCGGAATTTGCAGCTGCATATTGCGTTCAAGGAAGATTTCCGCCATCTCCTCGGAAACGGATTTCGCCGCCTCCATCCCGCCCGCGCCGACAAAGCGCGTGACGCCGGGAGCGGCGATCATCGCTGCGCCGCCGATGCCGAAGGTTTCGGTAATGGCGCTGTCGCCCATATCCGGGTTGGCCTGCTCCTGAGAGAAGCCGGTAAAGAACAGTCCCTGCGGGGTGTTGACCGGCGCGGTAAACCAGCGCTCGCCCAGCCCGCTGACGCGGATACCGAACATATTGCCGTTGCGGGTCATCGCGGTGACGATGCTGCCCGCGCGAATTTGCGCCCCGGAATCCATCGCCGCTTTACAGTAGGCCATCGCCAGGTTGAGGAAGAACTGATCGGTAATGGCGAGGAAATCCATCACCTCGGCAATCTGCTGCTTATTGTGATTAAGTCGCGCCAGATAAGGGGCCAGCGTGCGCATTAGCAGCGCGGAGGTGGCGATATTGCGCTGGTGGAACTCATCGCCCATGGTGATGCCCTGGGCCATCATCGCGGTCAGGTCGATGCCGCGTTCCATCTGTTTCAGCGCCGCGCTGAGGACCGGCATCAGCACATCGCGCATCCAGCGCAGGCGCTGCTGCACGTCTTCACCGTAGGCGCCGAAACGCATCACCTTGCCAATCCCTTCATTCAGGTTGCAATAGGCGCGGTTGCCTTCGGCGATGTTCTCCACCACCAGCATCGGCATATTCGGCGAGGTTATCCCGCCCATCGGGCCCACGGCGTTAACGTGGTGGCAGGGAATAAAGGTAATCTCGCCGCCTTCCAGCATCGCGTGGGCGGTTTTTTCATCCTGTGCCCAGCCTTCGAATAAGCATGCGCCGATACAGGCCCCTTTCATCGGTCCGGTCATCTCCTGCCAGCGCATCGGCGGCCCGGCGTGGAGCAGGGTTTTGTTCTGATTCAGCGCCCCGATTAAAGAACCCGCTGGCTGCACATCCAGCCAGTGCGGACGTGCATTACGAATTCGTTCTATTACTGCGTCATTGGCCTGCGCCACTGATGTAAACATAGAGACCTCTTATTGCAAACGTTCTAATAAACGAGCCAGTTTCTTATTCCCCCCGGCGATCGGCGCCCACTGATAGTGGACAACCGGCGTTCCGGCGGACTGTAAATCGAGCGCGAAGCTGCGCAGACCAGCGTTAATCACCGCCACGCCGTCCAGCAGGCTGGCGCGCGGGGCCAGTTCCGCCATCCGCTGCGGGCTAATCAGCGCGCTGGCGAGCAGCGTGGCTTCGGGGAGGCTATCGACCACCACGATCCCCGCATCTTCGAGGGAAGCAATCTGCCGGGAACGGCACTGCGGGTCGCTTTCGGTGCCGGTCACCGTGGCGATGATATGCAGCGGATGGCGCTCGTCTCTCACCGCCCACGCCCGCAGGCAGGCTTCCACCAGCGATTCGGCGGGATCGGCGGTCGCGCCGTAGCCAATCACCACGTCCAGCAGCAACACGCCGACCTGATTTTCCTTGCCCAGTTCGGCAATCAGCTGGTTGCGCAGGGAGGGGTCGATCATCGGATGCGGGCGGCCCACGGTGTAAAAATCATCGCCAAGATCGACGACCTGATGACCCTGCGCATTGAGCATCATGCCCTGCGGATGATGAGCGTCAGGGGTGATGCCCAGCCGCTCGGCGAGCAGCCCGGCGGATTCCGCGGCCAGCGTGCCGCCGGTGTATAAACCGCGAATTTGCTTGCCCGCGACTGCGCTCAGGGTTTGCTGGTAACGCGCGACGCGCGCCAGCAGGCAGGCCAGGCGCCCGGCCTCATCCAGGGTGCGGGCGAACCAGACGTTTTCATCGCGGGCGGCGGGCGGCGCATAGCCGAGAAACAGCGCCACCACCGGCTTAGCGCTGCGCTTCATGGCGCTAATCACCTTCTGGCGCACCGCCTCGGCGGGCGGCTTCGAGACAAAGGCCAGCACCTGGCTCTGCCCGTCCTGGGTCAGCATTTCCAGCGCCGTTTGCGCGCTGATGCCGCCCACCTCGGCGCTCAGGTCGCGCCCGCCGAGGCCAATAGCATGGCTGATCCCTTCCCCGCCAAGGACGATTTGCGAGACCAGTTCCTGAATACCGGTGCCGGATGCGCCAATCACGCCAATGTTGCCGTCCGGCGTGACGTTGGCGAAAGCCAGCGGGGTTCCGGCAATCATAGCGGTGCCGCAGTCCGGCCCCATCACCAGCAGCCCTTTGTCGCGGGCGCGGGTTTTCAGGGCGATTTCATCTTCCAGCGTGACGTTATCGGAGAAGATCATCACGTTTTTCTCGCTGCTAAGCGCCTGATGGGCCAGCTCCGCAGCGTACTCTCCGGCAACCGAAATTAAGGCCATATTGGCCTGCGGCAGCTTTTGCGTCGCGCTCTGCCAGCGGCGAACCACGCTAAGGCTCTGACTCTGCCCGCTCCCCTGCGCCAGGGCGGCGAGGGCCTCATCAAGACGGGCGATAATCATTTCCGCCACCGACGCATCGGCGCAATCGGTACGGATCGCCACGCAAATATCATTCGGCGTCGCGGTGGTAAAATCGTCGTGCCAGAAACCGGTGGTTTCCAGCAGCGATTTATTTGCCGGTGTGCCCATCATCACCGAAACATCGTCGACATTTTCTGACTCACTCAGCTTACGCGAAATAATCATTAAGCTGACTGAATCCTGAAAACAGCCCTTTTTTATAAAGGCATGGATCATAATAACTCCCCAATAATTGCACCCATTGCAATTGAATGAGCATGAATAATCTGCAATCAGGCTAACGAGATAAAATTATCGGCGGCGTGAGCCATATCACATGGAAATTATTACAAGACGCTTTCAAATAAAGCCGAAGGCATTAGCCCGGAATTTTCAATGAATAGATTAACCGGGTCCCTTCTGATAAACCCGCGGTGATTATTAAATAAAATCTAACTAACTATTTTTACCAATGCAGATCACAATTTAAGTTTATTTTCCCCGTATTTTAATCGTCAGTCAGGCTCTACACCGTCGTTAAAAGGAAGACAGATGAAAGTCAGTCGGGAAACACTTCATCAGCTTATTGCCAATAAGCTGAACAAAGCAGGGCTTACTCATAATCACGCGGATATTATTGCCGATGTGCTGGTTTATGCCGATGCAAGAGGCATTCATTCGCACGGCGCGGTCCGCGTTGAATATTATGCGGAACGTATTGCAAAAGGCGGAACTAACCGTCAACCCAACTTTACCTTTGAAAAAACAGGTCCCTGCAGCGGCATTTTGCATGCCGATAATGCCGCTGGTCAGGTCGCTGCCAAAATGGGCATGGAGCACGCGATAGAGATTGCCCGGGAAAACGGCGTCGCCGTGGTTGGCATTCGGCGCATGGGACACAGCGGCGCGATCTCTTACTTCGCCCGGCAGGCGGCCCGCGCCGGATTTATCGGGCTTTCGCTGTGTCAGTCAGATCCGATGGTCGTGCCTTTCGGCGGCGCGGAAATCTATTACGGCACTAACCCGCTGGCCTTCGCCGCCCCCGGCGAGGGCGACGATATCATTACCTTCGATATGGCGACTACCGTGCAGGCCTGGGGGAAAATTCTCGACGCCCGCTCGCGCCATGAAACCATCCCCGACAGCTGGGCGGTGGATAAAAACGGCGCGCCGACCAGCGACCCCTTTGCCGTCCACGCCCTGCTTCCGGCAGCCGGTCCGAAAGGCTACGGCCTGATGATGATGATCGACGTGCTCTCCGGCATTTTGCTCAACCTGCCCTTTGGTCGCCAGGTCAGCTCGATGTACGACAACCTCAGCCAGGGACGCGAGCTGGGCCAGCTACATATCGTTATCAACCCGCAATTTTTCTCCTCCAGCACGCTATTTCGCCAGCATATCAGCGACACCATGCGCGAATTAAACGCCATTACGCCAGCGCCCGGATTTAACCAGGTTTATTACCCGGGGCAGAACCTGGATATCAATGAGAAAAACAGCGCGGTGGACGGTATCGAAATCGTTGATGAGATTTATGACTATCTGGTTTCTGACGCTTTATATAACCGCTCTTATGAAACCCATTCCCCTTTTGCTCAATAAATTAAAATACAGGAGTTGCGTATGGCTCATTATTTTCGACAGGCAATAGAAGAGACCTTGCCCTGGCTTTCCTCTTTCGGCGCCGACCCGACCGGGGGAATTACCCGCCTGCTCTATTCGCCGGAATGGTTACAGGCGCAGCAGGCGTTTAAACAACGGATGAGCGAAAGCGGGCTGGAAACGCGCTTTGATGAAGTCGGCAACCTTTATGGCCGCCTGCCCGGTACGCGCTTTCCCGACGAAGTTATCCTTAGCGGTTCGCATATTGATAGCGTGGTCAACGGCGGTAATCTTGACGGTCAGTTCGGCGCGCTGGCGGCCTGGCTGGCGGTACGCTGGCTAAAAGAGACCTACGGCGCACCGCTGCGTACCGTCGAAGTGCTGGCGCTGGCCGAGGAAGAAGGCAGCCGCTTCCCTTATGTCTTCTGGGGCAGCAAAAATATCGTCGGCATCGCCAACCCGGCGGACGTGCGCGAGATTAAGGACGCCAAAGGCGTGGCGTTTGTTGACGCCATGAAGCAGTGCGGCTTCACGCTGCCCGCCGCCCCGCTGGCGCCGCGCCGGGATATTAAAGCCTTCGTCGAACTGCATATCGAACAGGGCCGGGTGCTGGAAACCAATAAGCAATCCATCGGAGTGGTCAACGCCATCGTCGGACAGCGCCGCTACACCATCACCCTCAACGGTGAGTCCAACCATGCGGGAACCACACCAATGGGCTACCGCCGCGATACCGTTCATGCGTTTAGCCGCATCTGCTGCGAGTCTATCGCCAAAGCGAAGGCCCACGGCGACCCGCTGGTGCTCACTTTCGGCAAGGTCGATCCGCAGCCGAATACCGTTAACGTGGTGCCGGGTAAAACGGTCTTCACCATGGACTGCCGCCATACCGATGCCCGCGAATTAACGGCATTTACAGAAGTGATTGAAGCCGATATGCGGCGGATCTGCCGGGAAATGGAGATTGGCATCGAGATCGATCTGTGGATGGATGAAGCCCCGGTTCCGATGGATAAAACGCTGGTGGCCCGGCTCACCGCCCTTTGTGAAAAAGAGAAGATGAATTTCCGCGTGATGCACAGCGGCGCGGGGCACGATGCGCAAATTTTCGCCCCCTGCTTCCCGACCTGCATGATCTTTATGCCGAGCATTAAGGGCATCAGCCATAACCCGGCGGAAAGCACGCATATCGACGATCTGGCGGAAGGCGTAAAAACGCTGGCCTTAATGTTGCATCAACTGGCCTGGACTGAATAAGGAAAAGATAATGGGTTATTTAAATAATGTGGTTGGCTATCGCGATGATTTACTGGCCAGCCGTTCCATCGTGCGCCACGGCAATTATGCGCTGCTGACGCCGGACGGTCTGGTCAAAAATATTATTCCGGGTTTTGCTAATTGCGATGTGACCATTCTGTCAACGCCGAAATTAGGCGCGACCTTTGTGGATTATCTGGTGACGCTGCATGAAAACGGCAGTAATCAGGGCGGTTTCGGCGGCGAAGGGATTGAGACCTTCCTGTATGTGATTGAGGGGGAAATCACCGCCGGGGCGCAAGGCAAAAGCTTCCCGCTAACCAAAGGCGGCTATATTTACTGCCCGCCGGGCGAGAAACTTACCTTCATCAATAACCGCTCAGGCGACAGCCAGTTATTCCTCTACAAACGCCGCTATATTACGGTTGAGAATCACGCCCCTTATCTGGTTACCGGCAACGTCAGCCAGCTGGAGCGAATTCATTATGAAGGAATGGAAGACGTTATCCTGATCGATTTCCTGCCGAAAGAGCTGGGCTTCGATATGAACATGCATATTCTCTCCTTCGAGCCGGGAGCCAGCCACGGTTATATCGAAACCCACGTCCAGGAACACGGTGCCTATATTCTCTCCGGCCAGGGCGTTTATAACCTCGACAACAACTGGGTGCCAGTGAAAAAAGGCGACTATATCTTTATGGGCGCTTATTCACTACAGGCCGGATACGGCGTCGGGCGCGAGGCGTTTAGCTACATTTACTCGAAAGATTGCCATCGCGACGTTGAGATCTGATTGTCGCCGATGAAGTTCACCTTTTTTGTTTAGCTATGTTGGATTTTGCCACGGTGAAAACCGTGGCATTTTTTATTCAGACGGGGATTTGCTGACCTAATTTTATTGCGCAGGCAATATTACGCGCGCAGGCATAGAGATTCTGCTCGCCGCGATCCAGCACTTCGGCCAGCGGCGCCAGCGAGGGTAAAATACTGAATACCGCATCAATACCGTGCTGATGCACCGCTTCAACGCCGTCGCCCAGCACACCCGCGATACCGATAACCGGGATGTCGTACTTTTTGGCGATCCGCGCCACGCCGACAGGCGCTTTGCCGCCGACGGTTTGCGAATCAATCCGTCCTTCGCCGGTGATCACCAGGTCCGCATCGCGCAGCGCCTCCTCCAGATGAACCGCTTCCAGCACAATATCGATACCTGATTTCAGCGTAGCGTTAAGGAAAACCCGGGCCGCCGCGCCCATTCCGCCGGCCGCGCCGCCGCCGACCATCGGCGCGACATCCTGACCGGTAGCCGCCAGCATAACCCGAGCGTAGTTTTGTAACCCGCGCTCCAGAACGGCAACCATTTCTATGCAAGCCCCTTTTTGCGGACCAAAAACCGCCGCCGCGCCGCGTTCGCCGAGCAGCGGGTTATCGACGTCGCAGGCCACCTCAATCCGGCAATCGTGAAGGCGCGGATCGAGGTCGCTTAGGTCTATTTTTACCAACCGCTGTAACGCCCCGCCGCCAAGGCCGACGCTCTCGCCGCGCTCATCCAGAAAGCGCGCCCCCAGCGCCTGGGCCATACCCATCCCGCCGTCTACCGTGGCGCTACCGCCAATACCGAGAATAATATGGCGAACCCCGGCGTCCAGCGCATGGCGAATCAGCTCGCCGGTGCCGTAGCTGGTAGCCCGCAGGGGGTTACGCTCCCCGGCGGGAACCAGCATCAGCCCGCTGGCCGCCGCCATCTCAATAAATGCGGTTTGCCCGTCGCCGCTCAGGCCGTAGAAGGCGCCGACAAAATCGCCCATCGGCCCCATGACCGGCAGCATCACCATTTTGCCGTCAGTGGCCTCGACCATCGCCTCAACCGTTCCTTCGCCGCCATCGGCGATCGGCAGACAGACGCACTCCGCCTGCGGGAAAATTGAGACAAAGCCCGCTTTTATCGCCTGGGCGCAGCGGCTGGCGCTAACGCTCTCTTTGAAAGAGTCCGGTGCAATAATAATTTTCATTGTTGATCCTTTTTGCTGTCATGACTTAATACGATCCCAGGGAATGAGATTTTCCATCACTACCGCCAGCAGCACGCCGATTAATAAGCCGTTGCCTAATAGCGGTCGAATTATCAGGGGTAGCGTCTGGAGATAAACTGGCGGCAGACCCATTAAAAAAATACCGATAAAGAGCGGCAGCGCCAGCCGGTAGATATTTCGCGCGGTGAAGGTAATTTGTTTACTGAACGATAAGCTGGAATATAACAACGGCAGATAAGAGACCAGCATGACCGCGCTGCTAATCGGCAGCGGCAGCGTGGTAAAAAAGTGGGTCAGCGGCGTAAACAGGCCAACTAAAAGACAACACAGGCAGCCGATAATAAACGGCTGGCGCGAGGTTTCTCCGGTTTGGGTTAATAAGCCTATCGACGAAACAAACGGTGAAAACGGCACCACGCTAAGAGGAACTGTTATTAAGGTCATCAGGCCGGAGATAATAAAGCTGCGTCGGTAGCGGCTATTACTGGCGCCCTGTTGGGGATAAAAAACGTCGGTGCCGCGAATGGCGCCGTAGGTATTGGTGATATTCACCAGCCCGGCCAGCAGCGCCGTCAGGATAATGCCTGGGCGTAGTTCTTCGCCGTAGCCGAGCGGAAACCATTGCCAGTGAATCGGCCCGGATGCCGCCGTGGCGGGCGGCGTGCGAAACAGCAGGTACCAGCTCGCCCATCCCGCCAGGGTTCCTGTCAGCAGAGCGTAGCGGGCGATGCCGTCCGGGAGAAAAATAATCATCCCCAGCACCAGGATCATCACCGCCAGCGCGAGGCCAAAGGGCGCCAGTTGAATGGCGGCGTTGGCCTGGGTCGAACTAAAGGGCAGCCCGAGCATGCCTTTAAAAAATATGGTCGTCAGCTGCGCGCCGAGCAGCAGCATAAAAAAGACCATCACCGTCGGGCTAAAGAGCTTCGCCAGGCGATGGCCGATGCCGCTGACGCCAATAATGATGGTCAGAACGGCTGAGAGAAAGATACCCACCGCCAGGCTGGCCGCAATGCTGTCGAACGCGGTGCCGCGCGCGGCTTCGCCGACGGTGACGGTCAGAATGGTGCTCCACCATAGCCCCGTCGGCCCCTCCATAATCGCGCGACGGTGGCCCAGCAGCGCCTGCGCCAGACACGCCAGCCCGGTGGTAATAAAACCGTATTGGGTAAGCGTAATCAGCGCGCTGGCGGGAAGCTGAAAAGCAGATTGTAATGTCGGCGGCACCACCACGGTGTTGCAGAAGATAAAAAAGAACCATTGAAATCCCGCCAGGGTGTTTCGTTGATTTAGCGGCAATACCACCATGATAAAATCCTGACAAAGCGCCTGACGTTGAACTGGCGCTAAACATTGAACGGTGTGGGTTATGCCCCGGATCGCGGCTTGCGCCTTACCCGGGCTACAAAACCCGCGCACGACGTCAGGTTCGTAACCCGGATAAGGGGTTTACGCCGCAATCCGGGAATGCAACGGTTACCCGTTACTGCTGATGCTTAAGGATAAATTTCCCCTTCGGCGCCTGCGGGAAACCCTGCTCGATGTCATAAATCACCTCGCCGCGCAGGATGGTTTTAGTGATACGCGCGCCAATCTTCCGGCCAACGTACGGGCTGACTTTATGCCGGTATTCGAGGTCTTCCGCCTGCAAAACGTAGCTGCTGTTCGGCTGAATAAACACCAGGTCGGCGTCTTTGCCCGGCGCGATGCGCCCCTTGTGCTTGAGGCCGAAAATATCGGCGGCGTTGGTCGCCATCAGGCGGGCGAACTGCGGCAGAGGCATACCGCGCTTCTGCACCGCTTCGTCGAACATCACGTCCATGCAGCTTTGCAGACCGGCAATCCCGCCCCAGGCCTGCATGATATTGCCCGCCTTCATTTCCGGCGGACACGGAGAGTGGTCGGAGACCAGGCAGTCTATTTCGCCGTTGAACAGCTTCTCCCACATTCCCTTCTGGTTCTCCGCGTCGCGGATCGGCGGAGAGCACTTCGCCAGGGTGCCAATCGCTTCGAACTGCTCGGTATCCAGCACAAAGTAGTGCGGACAGGATTCGCAGGTGACGTCCTGACCCTCCTGACGCGCGCGGGTCACTTCGGCGACCCCTTCCGGGCTGCTGACGTGGCATACGTGCAGGCGGCAACCGGCGACTTTCGCCAGATAGAGAACGCGGCGGATCGCCTCGACTTCGGTGAAGACCGGACGCGACGCGACATAATCATGCGCCGTCACGCGGCCCTCTCTTTTTGCTTCTTCGCCGAGCTCATCGCAGATCAGCGCATTTTCACAGTGCACCAACACGGTCTGCTTCATTTCGGCCAGCTTTTGCGCGCCTTTGAAAAACTGCCAGTCGTTAACGTCGCGGAAGTCGTTGTCGATCCCGCGATCGCCGCAGGTGGCGACAAAGCATTTGAAGCCCACCACGCCCACTTCATCCAGCTCATGCAGGCGGTCCAGATTATAGGAAACCAGGCCGCCAAGCTGCGCGGCGTCGATGGTTAGCTTGCCCTTCGCGGCATCGAATTTCAGCTCGATGGTTTCGCGGTCGGTGGTCGCCGGGAGCTGGTTCAGCGGCATTTCGATCATCGTGGTGATGCCGCCCTTTGCCGCTGCGCGAGTGCCGGTTTCATATCCTTCCCAGTGGGTACGCCCCGGCTCAGAGATATGGGTATGCGCATCGACCATCCCCGGCGACACGATCAGGCCCGAAGCATCCATCACCTGCTTCGCTTCGCCCAGGTTTTCACCGATCGCGGCGATTTTGCCGTTAGCAACCGCGATATCCACCACCCGCGATTCGTTTTCCAGAATAACGGTGCCGTTTTTAATAATTAAATCAAAAGACATATAAAACTCCTTGTATGTGTACAGACGATTAACCCGCCATACTTCTGCTTGTGGCTTTGGGTATTGATGCTTCATCCCTGAAATAAATCTTCCTCTTGATAAGAAAATCAGCTAACAACATCCGGGTGCGAAATATTATTCGGCAGCGCCCGTTTTTTTAGTAAAGCGTATGCGGCAAAAGCGACGATGACGCCGACAAACCACGACACCCGGGAGAATGGTTCGAGCAGCGGAATAAATTTTCCGCCGAGCGATAAAATCACCGCCACGATGGTGACCAGGAATGCGGTAACGTTAAAACCATTATCAAAATACTTATAATCACCCGGCGCGGTATACAGCTCATCAAGATTAATTTGCCCGCGCATGACGACAAAGTAGTGCGCCATCATTACCCCAATAACCGGGCCCAGCATGCCGCCGATGATATCGAGAAAAAGATAAATACTGTCCTGATTCTCCATTAATTTCCATGGGCAGATCAGCAGGCTAATAATACTGGCGATCAGTACGCCGTTTTTATAGGTCAATTTAGTCGGTGCAATTGCCGCGATTTGATAGCCTGCCGGAATAATATTACCGGTGGCGTTGGTGGAGATCGTGGTCATTAATATCACCAGCACCGCAAAGAAAGAAGCAAACAGGCTATCCCATTTCTGCACGATATCCAGCACGTTCCAGGTATCCATTTCGTAATGGATACTGGCCCCGGCGATAATGCACACCCCGGCCACCGCGAAAAGAATATAAGCCACGACTAAACCAAGGGTTTGCCCAAGCGCCTGATCGCGAAACGAGCGCGCGTTCTGGGTAAAGTCCGAGGCGCTGACAGCCGGCGCCGCCCACACGGCGACCACCGCGTTAATCACCACCAGGAACAGGAAACCGCTATGTTCCGCTTTCTCCACTCCGGTCGGTAGGTAGTCGAGGATCGGGCCGATCCCCACCAGCGAGATAGCCCAGATGGCCATGCCGCCGAACACAACATAGATACAGGGGTTGAGGATCGCGGTGAATTTATTGAGAACTTTTCCGCCGCCGAAACCAATCCCCACATTAATCAGCCAGAAAACCAGAAAGGCGATCAGCCCCGGCAACGACAGTCCCAGCAGCTTAAAATCGCCGCCAAGGGTCAAAAACGCTGGCCACAGTTTGCCTAATAAGATCAGGAATGCCAGCGAACCGGCATAGCATTGCAAACCAAACCACATAATCGCCGCAATACCGCCTCTGAGCAGGCCAGGTAATAATGCCCCGCGCACCCCATACGAGGCTCTTAAAATCATAGCGAAGGGTACGCCGTATTTACTTCCGGCAGCGCCATTAAACACCATAACCGCGGCAATAATAAAAGCACTCAATATTATTGCCATCATTATACTGAACGTTGATAGTCCAAGAATAAAAAAACCACCAACCATGACATAATTAGGTACGTTGTGTACGGATCCCATCCATAAGGTAAAATAGTTAAATGTCTTCCAGTTACGCTGCGATTCTATTTTTGGTAATAGATCGTCGCTATAACCTCTGGATTTGTACAGGTCTTGAGCTTGTTCCATAATTCCCTCTTAATACGCATCGGATTACGCTTACAGGTTTAGCTATGTGGAACAACAAATTATTATAATTATTTATTTTTATTATACGGGAATTGTCTTTGACTGTATTTTGTTCTTACGCAAGGTAATCAATGCAAACAGTATCGTTCCGGTAATAACTAGCCCGGCAGACATCACAAAACTAATTTCTTTTGACCCAGTCAGATCGGAAATAAAACCGGTGAGCGTCGGGGCAACGACCGCTGAACTCATACCAAAGAAATTAAATAAGCTGAAAGCGCGGCCTAATGTTTTCGCTGATGCCTGCTCGGAGACAAACGAAATAAGAATCGGGTCAACGGCCATTTTGCCCAGCAGTCCGTACAGCACGAGGCTAATCATCAGCATGGTGGTATTCGGCGACAGGACGGTAAACATCAGCATGGCCGCGGCGACAATCTCCAGCCCGAGAATAACTTTGACTTTACTGTCGCGGAATTTATCCGACAGATGGCTAAAGAACAGCGCCCCCGGCACCCCGACAACCGCCACCAGCGCCGAAGCAAAACCAATGGCCCCGCCGTCAAAGCCGCGTTCGGTCTGGAGATAGGAAGGCAGCCAGGTGACGATCAGGTAGTAGCCGTAGCAGGTGCAGAAATAGAGGAAGTAAACGCTGCACAGCAGCGGCGAAAACAGCGGCGCTGACTTCTCTTCGACCGGTGCTGACGCCGTGGCGCTATTTTTATTGACCGCTGCGGCTGGCTCTTTAAGCTTGCGACGAATCACCAGGGTAAACACACAGAGCATCACCACCAGGATCGCGGCGACAATAAACAACACGTTTTGCCAGGCCATATGCATGCTTTTGACCAGAATGCTTGAGCCAATCAGGCCAATCCCCATCCCGATAGCCGAGCCGCTGTTAATAATGGCGTTCGCCAGCGCCCGACGCTCCTGCGGCACGTTGGCCGAGGAGAGCGAATAGGCGGAGCTGAAGAAGGACGCGCAGCCGGCGCCAGCCAGCAGCGAGCCGATATAAATCAGCGTCAGGTTTCCCGCATTAGCGATGCTTAGCGTGCCGATAATAAACAGCGAGAAACCACACATCAGCATAATTTTCTGCCCCAGTTTATCAACCAGAATACCGCAGGGGATCTGCATTCCGCAGTAGGCAAGAAAATAGAAGCTGGCTATCGCGCCAATTTCAGCGTTACTGACGTTGCCTAAGGACGCCTGAATTTCCGGGTAAATCGGCGTTAATACGGTACGATAAATCCATATTGCCACCCAGCCCAGACTCATTACCACGACTATTTTCTTCCAATAGTCGATACCCGTTTTATTGATAGTATCCATAAATTCACCCGTGAGGTTTAAAAAACGCTGCCGGAATCGGCAGCATTTTCTCATTACGATATTTTATGATTCGCCATTAATTCCAGCGCCTGAACTAAAGACGAGTGATCTAATTCGCTACCGCCGTTGGCGACGCAGGTATTAAATAGCTCCTGACAGGTTGCCGTATTCGGTAAATTAAGCGCCAGCGCTTTCGCGCTCTGCAATGCCAGATTAAGATCCTTCTGGTGCAGGGAAATTTTAAAGCCGGGATTAAAAGTCCGGTTCAACATTCTTTCGCCATGTACTTCCAGAATACGCGAGGAGGCGAAGCCGCCCATCAGCGCCTGACGAACGCGAGCGGGATCGGCTCCGGCTTTAGACGCGAAAACCAGCGCTTCGGAGACCGCTTCAATATTCAGCGCGACGATAATCTGATTGGCGACTTTACAGGTCTGCCCGTCGCCGTTACCGCCGACGAGGGTGATGTTTTTACCCAGGATATCAAACAGCGGCTTCACGCGAGCAAACACCTTTTCGTCGCCGCCGACCATAATCGAGAGCGTGCCTTCACGCGCGCCAATTTCGCCGCCGGATACCGGTGCATCGAGATAATCCGCGCCCAAATCCCGCACCTGCTGTGCAAAACGCTTGGTTTCAATCGGCGATATAGAACTCATATCAACGATGGTTTTCCCCTTCAGGGCCGCTTTGGCGCAGCCGTGTTCGCCAAACAACACGTCGGCGACCTGCGGGGTATCCGGGACCATGATAAAAATAATCTCGGACTGCTCCGCGACCTGCTCGGCGGTAGCCAGATGCTGCGCGCCCTGCTTGAGCAGTTCTTCAGCAACCGGACCGATGGTGGTCACGTGCAGCGCGTGGCCCGCTTTGGCAAGTCGGAGCGCCATCGGGGTGCCCATAATACCTAAACCAATAAATCCCAGTTTCATACGTTTCCTCTCAAAATTTCTGTTTCGATTTATTTGGGCAATAGTTATCCCTTCCCCGAAATAGAATAATAAATAGTGCCCAACGATAAATTAAAAATTAGCGGTAGCGATTAAACCATGTCAGGCCCGCTTCGGTGGTAGTCAGCGGTTTATATTCGCAGCCGACCCAGCCGTCATAATTTGACTTGTCGATAAATTTAAAAAGATAATCGTAATTAATTTCTCCGGTTCCCGGCTCTCCGCGCTCCGGGTTGTCGGCAATCTGTAAATGACCAATTCGGTTGGCATAAGTTTGCATCGTATGGGTTAATTCACCCTCCATGCGCTGCATATGATAAATATCGTACTGGATTTTCAGATTATCGCTGCCGACCTCATCAATGAGCGCTAGCGCCTGATGCGTGGTATTCAGATAGAACCCCGGCATATCGAAATAATTAATCGGCTCAATCAGCAGCAGAATCCCCTCCTGGGCCAGCGCGGCGGCGGCAAAACGTAAATTCGCCACCAGCGTGGCGCGAATATGATCTTCGCGATAGCCCACCGGGGTTTTACCGACCAGGCAGTTGATTTTACGATTGCCCAGCGCTTTGGCGTAGCGGACTGCGGCGTCAACGCCCTCGCGGAACTCCGCTTCGCGACCGGGAATACAGGCGATGCCGCGCTCCCCTGCCGCCCAGTCGCCAGCGGGTAAATTATGTAAGGTATGCTCCAGCCGGTTGTCGCTCAGCTTTTGCTTTAATACCTCGGGCGCATAGTCATACGGGAACATAAATTCAACGGCGCGAAAACCGCAGGCCGCCGCTTTATCAAAGCGCTCGAGAAAATCATATTCCTGAAATAACATCGAAAGATTGGCAGAAAAGCGCAACATAGGTTCACCTCATTTATTCATATTTCATAAAGCAGGTTTCGGTTGGCGCATCGATGGCGCTGTCGGCAACGTCTTCGAACTCCATGACGTTATCCAGCTCGCTGCCCATCGAGATATTGGTCACGCGCTCAAGGATCACTTCCACCACCACCGGCACGCGATACTCTTTCATCCACGCTTTCGCCTGTTCAAATGCGGGCGCGATATCTTCAGGTTTAAAGACGCGAATCGCTTTACAGCCGAGACCTTCGGCGACCTTCACGTGATCGACGCCGTAGCCGTTCACTTCGCTGGAGTTGATATTTTCAAACGCCAGCTGGACGCAGTAATCCATATCGAACGCGCGCTGCGACTGACGAATTAAACCCAGATAGGCGTTGTTCACCAGTACGTGGACGTAAGGAATATTGAACTGCGCGCCTACCGCCAACTCTTCAATCAGGAACTGGAAGTCGAAGTCGCCGGAGATCGCCACCACGTTACGCTCTGGGTCGGCGGCGCAAACGCCCAGCGCGGCGGGCAGCGTCCAGCCCAGCGGCCCCGCCTGGCCGCAGTTGATCCAGTGGCGGTCTTTAAATACGTGCAGCATCTGCGCGGCGGCGATTTGCGACAGACCGATGGTGGTGACGTAGCACACGTCGCGACCAAAGGCTTTGTTCATCTCTTCATAAACGCGCTGCGGTTTGACCGGCACGTTATCGAAGTGGGTTTTACGCAGCAGCGTGCGCTTGCGCTCCTGACATTCGGCAACCCAGCGCTCGCGGCGAGGCAGGCGGCCCTCTTTTTGCATCTGCTGCGCGATATCCACCAGTTGGGTCAACGCCGCTTTCGCATCGGAGACAATCCCTAAATCCGGGCACAGCACGCGGCCAATCTGCGTTGGTTCGATATCGATATGGATGATTTTGCGGCCTGCGGTGTACTTCTCGACCGAACCGGTATGACGGTTGGCAAAGCGGTTGCCAATACCGAACACCAGGTCGGAGGCCAGCAGCGTGGCGTTACCGTAGCGGTGCGCGGTTTGTAAGCCGACCATCCCGGCCATCAGCTCATGGTCGTCCGGGATACAGCCCCAGCCCATCAGCGTTGGGATCACCGGTACATGGGTGATTTCGGCAAATTGCTGCAACAGCGCCGCGGCATCGGCGTTAATTACCCCGCCGCCGGCGACTATCACCGGGCGTTCGGCCATCAGCAACATCGCCAGCGCGCGTTCAATCTGCGGGCGCGTGGCAACAGGTTTATACGCCGGGAGCGGCGCATACAGCTCAGGATCAAATTCGATTTCCGCGACCTGGACATCATAAGGCAGGTCGATTAGAACCGGTCCCGGTCTGCCGGAGCGCATCAGATGGAAAGCCTGTTGCAGCACGCCCGGCACCAGCGCCGCTTCGCGCACGGTCACCGCCATCTTAGTGACGGGCTTAGCAATGGACTCTATATCGACCGCCTGGAAATCTTCTTTATGCAGACGCGCGCGCGGCGCCTGGCCGGTGATGCACAAAATAGGAACGGAGTCAGCGGAGGCGGAGTACAGCGCGGTGATCATATCCGTTCCCGCCGGGCCCGATGTTCCCAGGCATACGCCGATATTGCCGGCCGTGGCCCGCGTATAACCTTCCGCCATATGCGACGCGCCTTCCACGTGACGCGCCAGAATATGACGGATCCCGCCGTGCTTGCGCATCGCCGAATAGAACGGGTTAATCGCCGCGCCGGGCACGCCAAATGCGGTGGTAATCCCTTCTTTTTCCAGTACATACATTGCCGCGTCGACGGCTCTCATTTTTGCCATTTTTTACTACCTCGCTATATTGGAAAAATTTTCCAAATTTGAAAAAAGCCAAAAAAGTCCCGCTCCGCAGAGCGGGTCGGTTCGGCTATCAATCAGCCTGGGGTTTGAGTCCCAGCGCGGTGCTGATATTCCTTGCCGTCTCCCTTACCAGCTCTCCCTGGCTGATAAAACGATCCGGGGTTAAGCGGGACGCCGGCCCGGAAATCGAAATCGCCGCGACCACGGACCCCACATCATCGTAAACCGCTGAAGCAATACAGTTTAATCCTGTCACGTGCTCCTCCTGGTCAATGCTGTAGCCGCAGGCTCGCGCTTCATCCAGATTCCGCTGCAGGACCGGCAAATCGACGATCGTCGCCGGCGTAAACCGCTGTAGTCCGGTCTTCACAATGACATCCACCAGCTCTTCCGCCGACAGCGGATACAGCAGCGCTTTCCCGGCGCCTGAAGCATGCAGTGGTAGTCGGCTGCCGAGCGGCGCGCACATCCTCACCATCGACTTGCACTCCTGCTGGCCAATCAGCACCGCTTCGTTGCCGTTGCGAATCGCCACGTTGACGGTCTCGCCCGACATCAGCATCAGCCGGCGCATAAAGGGTCCGCCGACGGATAAAACATCCCGGTTGTGGATGTACGCCGAACCGATATTGAATGCGCCAAGTCCGATGTGCCACCAGCCTAACTGCGCGTCCTGATACACAAAATCCGCGCCTTCCAGCACCTTGAGCAGACGAAAGGTGGTCGACAACGGTAAGTCCAGATTCAGGGAAATATCGCTGACCGACGAGCTGCCGCCGCTCTTTTCAAGGTATTGCAGTATCGCGATCCCTCTCTCCAGCGCCTGGGCGCCTTTTTGCGCGGAAGGCTCCTGCTGGCCCGGCCTTCCCCGCCTTCTCACTTCTGTCATACCTCGATTATCTCCGGCTCAAAACCTGAGCATAAATAGTGTGTAAGCGCCCACATGTTATGCAAGATAATCGATAGCGTCACGTGCAACCTCACGCAAAGCTCAACTCCACGGTCGGGATCTCTACCACATCGCAGTTATCTTTTCCGCCGCGATCGACGGTTAAAAAATCGGTTTCACTCTGCCAGGCAAACAGCGGGTGATGCCAGACGTTACGATGGTAATTGACCCCCTGACGGCCATTGGAGATAAACGCGCGCAGCGTGGTCATGTCCGGTTGATCGCCTCCTGCCGCGACCACCACGACAAAGGCTTCACCGTTCATCGGCACAAACGCCTGGGTGCCCAGCGGATGACGTTCCAGCTCGGTGACCACAATCGGTAGCGCCGCCGGCTGGGCGCGGTTAATGCTGATCAGCGTGCGCTCCTGCTGCAGGGTTTCCACCATCGCCAGATCGTGAAAACGCTGGACTTTGCCATCGTTGATGTGGAAAAAATCCTGTCCTTCCGTTTCGATAACGTCCCCATAGGGGCGGAAGGCTTCGCGCGTCAGCGGCAATACTTCTAGCTTCATTGCATATTCCTTAGTCATTAAAAACCGTTCCCCTCCTCATACCTTGAGGGTAAGAGATGTACCGGTCAATTCATGGCCATCTCAAAGTGGTATTAACTATAAGTTGGAATAATTTTCCAAAACCTGATTTAAGCCACATAATTGAAATGGTTATTATGAAAAAATACTTAAAAATCATGGGGGAATTATTAAATTACGAGGAATGAGGCGATGCTAGACCCCGAAACACTACGTACCTTTGTCAGCGTAGCGGAGAGCGGCAGCTTCTCCAGAGCGGCGGAAAAACTCTACAAAACAACCGCCACTATTAGCTATCGCATCAAATTACTGGAAGATAACACCGGCGTCGCGCTCTTTTCCCGCACCACGCGCAGCGTACTGCTGACCCCGGCCGGGATGCACCTGCTGGCGCAGGCCAGAGAATGGCTTGGCTGGATTGACAGTATGCCCGGAGAGCTACAGCAGATAAACGACGGCGTGGAGCGCCAGGTCAATATTGTAGTAAATAACCTGATGTATGACCCGCAGGCCATCGCCCGGCTGCTGGCCTGGCTCAGCCAACGTTACCCCTTTACGCAGTTTCATTTTTCGCGACAAATTTATATGGGCGTCTGGGATACGCTTCTGCACGATGACTTTTCGCTGGCGATTGGCGTTACCGGCACCGAACCGTTAGGCGAAAATATTGCGGTCACCCCGCTGGGCGAAGTGTCCTGGCTGTTCGTGATGTCGCCGCATCACCCGCTCGGCCAGCAAAGCGATCCGCTATCGGAGGCCCAGCTACGTCGCTATCCTGCGGTCAATATTGAGGACAGCGCCCGGAGATTGACCAAGCGCGTCGCCTGGCGTCTGCCGGGGCAAAAAGAGATTGTGGTTCCCGATATCGAAACTAAAATCGCGGCGCATATCGCCGGCGTCGGTATCGGCTTTTTACCCGAGCCGCTGTGCCAGCCGCTTATCGCTCGCGGTGAGCTGATCGCCCGACAGATCCCGGCGATGCGTCTCCCCTCTCCTCTGAGCCTCGCCTGGCGCAAAGATCATCATGGTAAAGCGGTGCAGGATATCGCCTCGCTGTTCGTCCATTCGGCCCCGGAAATCCAGGGATTCCTGACACTATTCAGCGATACACCGTGAAAAATCAATTCAGCCTACCGCTCACCGCGTACAATAGGAGGATTATCGCGTCGAGCGACGCGTCTGGATGGCTTAACGGTTTAAATGATGCAATTAGTCCCACAGAATATTCGGCAGATCCTCGCCAGCGATACGCCGCTGATTGACGTACGCGCCCCGATTGAATTCAGGCAAAGCGCCATGCCCGCGGCGGTCAACCTGCCGCTGATGAACGACGACGAACGCGCCGCCGTCGGCACCTGCTATAAACGTCAGGGGCCGGAAGCCGCTCTCACGCTGGGTCATCAGTTGGTCAGCGGCGAGATTCGCGCCAGCCGCCTCGCCGCCTGGAAAGAAGCCTGCGCGCGTTATCCCGAGGGCTACCTGTGCTGCGCCCGCGGCGGCCAGCGTTCGCATATCGTGCAGCAGTGGCTGAAGGACGCAGGCGTGGATTACCCGCTGATTACCGGCGGCTATAAAGCGCTGCGCCAGGCGGCTATCCAGCTGACCGAAGAGCTGGTGCAGCGCCCTATCGTGCTGATTGGCGGCTGTACCGGTAACGGTAAAACCCTGCTGGTCTGCGCCCAGCCCGACGGCATCGATCTCGAGGGCCTCGCCCACCATCGCGGCTCTTCATTTGGCCGTACCCTGCAGGAGCAGTATCAGCAGGCAACCTTTGAAAATCATCTTGCCGTGGCGATGCTTAAAAAGTCAGAGCGGCAGACGCGCTGGGTGCTGGAAGATGAGGGGCATATGATCGGCGCCAATCACCTGCCGGAATGTATGCGTCTGCGCATGGCGCAGTCGCCGCTGGCGGTAGTGGAAGATCCGTTTGAGCTCCGTCTTGAACGGCTGCGCGAGGAGTATTTTACCCGGATGCATCGCGATTTCCTGGCGGCCTACGGCGAAGAGCAAGGCTGGCGGGCATATAGCGAATATCTGCACCACGGCCTGTTCGCTATCCGCCGCCGCCTCGGGTTACAGCGTTTTGCCCAGCTCACTGCCAGGCTTGATGAAGCCCTGCTGGAGCAGCAGCGCAGCGCCAGCACCGAAGCCCACTTCAGCTGGCTGGTTCCCCTGCTGAACGAGTATTACGACCCAATGTACCGCTACCAGCTCGGCAAAAAAGCGGAGAAGATTATTTTTCGCGGCAGCTGGCAGGACGTCGCCGCCTGGCTGGCGCAGGCGCAGTAGTCACATCCTCCCTTGTCCCGGCTAGCGGCGTAAACGCCTTAGCCGGGCTACGGGTCCGCAAACGGCGAGCCCCGGAAGCGCAGCGCCGCCGGGGAAGTGTTTCAGCTTAGAAGTCGTAGCGCAGACGCACCAGGTTCATATCGCCCAGGTTGTCGGTGCTTGACGTGAAGACGTGTTCGTAGTCAACGCGGAAACCGTAATCCAGCTGGAAGCTCACGCCGACGCCGTTATCAATCCGCTGATAGTTGCGGCCGTTCACGTACTGCAGGCGGTCGCCCATAAAGTACGGCTGAATAGATTTCACCGCATACTGACCAATCGGGAATTTATAACCGGCAAAGTACTCAATACCCCAGGCATCGCCCGCGAAGTAGTTATGAACATCGATTTTTTTGGTGGTCAGGAAGTTCTGATACCAGCCGCCGCCGAAGGAGAAGGTCCAGTTATCCGGCGTCCAGCTTAGGGCGGTACCGACGATATTCTGGTCGTATGATTTGCTGTCTGAACTCGAGGGGTTACGCATATCGGCGCGGGTATAGTTCCACGCGGCACCCCAGGTCAAATCCTTCATAATGTGGTAATCGGCGCCGATGGAGCCACCGCCTTTACGCTTGTAGCGCAGGCCGTTGCCCGGCAGATATTCGCTGTCTTCGAATAAGTAAGAAGCGTAGAGATCGACATCGCCAACGGTTTTCCTGTATTTCAGCATATTGCGTGAGCGATAGGAACCATCGTAGTCACCGTTGATGCCGTTACCCGGCGCCTGGCCTATCATGTCGTAATCCCAGATATCGGTTTTTACCCCGACCACGTCGTAATAAACGCTGTTCTGCTGACCGTAGGTTAACGTCCCCCAGGTATCGCTTTTCAGGCCGGTATAGAGCATACGGCGGCTGGTGTTATTCGCGCCTTCGGCATAGTGGTTATCCCAGTCGAAAAGCGCCGGAATATTGACGCCCAGCTCGTAGTAGCTGATCCAGCTAATATCATCGAACAGATAGTAGTCGGCGGCGAAGCGGAAACGGGTGCCGCCATCGAAACCGTTACGTTTATAAGAGCCTTTGTCTCCGTCGCCGGACATCATATTGAACTGGGGACGGATGCTCCCGCCGACGGTGAAGTTAAGCCGGCTTAACGGATCGCCCGCCTGCGGATCTTGTTTTAAAAGCGTAATTTCCGCCTGGGATGCAAAAGAGGTTAACGCCAGGGCTGCGCCGATCGTTATCGCCAGCGCTTTTATTTTATGTGCCATACTTTTTCCTTGATTAATAAGCAACCTTATATTTGCCAGTTGAATATTAACTGCGATTGAGTATGACGTGTTGTTGAGTTTTTAATGTTTCGTGCGGTTAAAAATCAGTGACTTACCATTTTGTGCCGTTAAAAAAACAGTGGTTATCTTTTCATCGCCATGTCATTAAAATGGTCTATTACCGCGCAAACTTCATCCATGGAGGAACTATGTCGAAAAAACTACTGCAGCTGCACTTTGCCTTTAATGGCCCCTTCGGCAGCGAGATGTCCCGTCAGCTCGTGGAACTGGCCGAGTCTATCAATCAGGAACCGGGGTTTATCTGGAAGGTCTGGACGGAAAGCGAAAAGGATCAGGAAGCGGGCGGGATCTATCTTTTTGAGAATGAAGAAACCGCGCTCGCTTATCTCAACAAGCATACCGCACGCCTGAAATCTCTCGGCGTGGATGACGTTATCTGCAAAATCTTCGACGTCAACGAGCCGCTCACCGTCTTGAACCACGGTCATCTGTAATAGCCACTCTCATCCGTACCGGCCCCCCCCCCGGGTTGCGGCTAACGCCTTACCCGGGCTATTTTCCCGTAGACAGCTGTGAAACGGTAGCCCGGCTAAGCGCAGCGCGAGCCGGGTGAAAACCCCGGGTCGCGGCTGACGCCTTACCCGGGCTACATCACTCACGCTATCCCTGACTAAACTGGCGGAACAGCGCCTTCCCTTTCAGCAAACGCAGCCCCAGCCAGCCGCCGCACAGCGACAGCAGTATCGCCCCGCACAGCGGCAGCATCACCCATAGCCGCCAGTCCGGAGACCACGGGAAGTCAAAGATTTTGCTTTGCAGCAGCGCCAGCGCTACCTCTGCGCCAATCGCCGCCACCACGCCTGACACCACGCCCAGCAGGGCGAACTCCGCCCACAGCGTGGTGCGCAGCAGAGACTTACCGGCCCCCAGCGTGCGCCAGACCACCAGTTCCTGATAACGCTGGCGCATCCCGACCTGCACCTGCGCCAACAGCAGCAACACGCCGCAGGCGGTGACCAGAATCACCATCACCTCAAGGGCGCGGCTTACCTGTGTCAGCACCTGGCCAATCTGCTGCAAAATCGCGCCGATATCCAGCAGGCTGACGGTGGGGAATTCGCGGTTGAGCTGCGTTAGCATCCCGTTGCCGTTATCCCAGCGGAAGCTGGTGAGCCAGCTTTGCGGCTGCCCGTCGAGCGCCCCCTGCGGGAAGATAAAGAAGAAGTTTGGCCGCAGGCTCTCCCAGTCAACTTTGCGCACGCTGGACACTTTCGCGCTAAAGTCCTGGGTATCCCCGGTAAACGTCACGCTATCGCCGAGCTTGACGCCCAGCCGCTGCGCCAGCCCCTCTTCAATCGAGACCTCGCCCGCTTTCGGCGGCCAGGTTCCGGCCACCAGCGGATTATGATCAGGCCGCTCGCGGCTCCAGGTGAGGTTAAGCTCGCGGTTCAGGGCTTCATCTTTATTGCCTTCCGTCGCCTGGCCGTTGATTTGCGTCAGGCGGGCGCGCACGATGGGATAGAACTCGGTGGCGCGGGTCTGATGTTCGGCAAGGAAGGTTTTCACCGGCACCACCTGCTCCGGGGCGATGTTGATCAGAAAGTAGTTAGGACTTTCCGGCGGCAGCTGCTGCTGCCAGCGATCGAGCAGATCGCCGCGCAGCACCAGCAGCAGGGCCAGCAGCATAAACGACAGCGAAAAGGCCGCCAGCTGGCTCAGGGTCGACCACGGCTGGCGCAGCAGACGATTCACCGCCAGACGCAGCGGCAGCGCTTTTAACGTCAAACGTTTCAGCAGCCACAGAACGCCCCATCCCGCCAGGCCGCATACCAGCGCCAGCACCACGGCGCCCGCCAGCACCGCCCATAGCAGAGGGCTACCGCCCATCAGCAGCGCCAGCAGCGCCACCACGACCAAGCACACCACGGGAATATAGAACTTAAGCGGCCAGACATTAGCGACAACATCCTGGCGCAGCACTCGCAGCGGCAGGGTCGCCAGCAGCAGTCGATAGGGTCGCAGCCCGACCAGCAGGGAAATCACCACCATCGCGCCGATTGCCCACAGCCACGGCCAGCCGCTCGCCGCCGGCAACACCGCCGGGAGCACCGGTTTAAGCATCACCAGCAGAATATTTTCCAGCCCGACGCCCATCGCCCCGCCGGCAACCACCGCCATCGCCAGCAGCATCAGCCACTGGCCGACAATCAGCTTGCGCAGCTGAGCCCGCCCGGCGCCGAGGGTTTTGAGGATCGCCACCAGATCGTAACGGCTGCGGCAGTAATGGCTCATCGCCACCGCCACCGCGGCGACCGCCAGCAGCAGCGTTAACAACGCCGACAGCAGTAAAAACTGCTGCGAGCGTTCCAGCGATTTGCCCAGCGCGCTGTCGTCCTGCTCCAGGCCGATCCAGCGATGTTCCGGCCCCAGCTTCGGCAGCAGCCATTTTTCATAATCCGCCAGCTGCTGCGGGGTTCCGGCGAACTTATAGCGCCAGGAAACGCGGCTGCCTGGCTGTACCGCGCCGGTTTTCGCCACGTCGGCGGTGTTCATCATCAGCCGCGGCGCCATCTGGAAGGGGTTAAAGCCGGCATCCGGCTCCTGAATCACCTCGCCGGCAATGCGCAGCGTAGCGTCGCCGACATCAATAGTGTCGCCGGTTTTCAGATTCAGCAGCGCCATTAATCGCGGCGCCAGCAGCACGGTCCCGGCGTGCGGCTTCAGCCCCGGCGGCTGGGTCTGCAGCTGACCATACAGCGGATAACGCTCGTCAACCGCTTTGACGTCCGCCAGCTGCGGCGTATCGCCGGAAAAGGTCATGGTGGCGAAGCCCAGCTGTTCGCCGACGGTTAAGCCAAGGCGACGCGCTTCGTCAATCCATGCGCCAGGGACTTCGCGTGAGCTGCGCAGCGTGCGGTCGCCAGCCATAAATTCCCGGCTCTGCTGGCTGAGTCCTTTCTCCATGCGGTCGCTTATCGAGCCCAGCGCCAGCACGCAGGCCACCGCCAGGCTTAGCGCCAGCCAGACAATCAGCAGCGACGGCGAGCGCCATTCGCGCCAGAACCAGCGGGCAATCATGCTTCCTCCCGCAGCTGGCCATCTACCAGCCGCAGCCGCCGGTCGCAGCGCGCCGCCAGCAGCGGATCGTGGGTGACGAGGATCAGCGTGGTGCCGTGCTCGCGGTTAAGCGAAAACAGCAGATCGGCAATTTTATCTCCGGTATGACGGTCGAGGTTGCCGGTGGGTTCATCGGCAAACAGCAGCTCCGGGCGGCCGTTAAACGCGCGCGCCAGCGCGACCCGCTGCTGCTCGCCGCCGGAAAGCTGCACCGGCAGGTGATGCAGGCGTTTACCCAGCCCCAGCTGCTCCAGCAGGGCCCGGGCGCTGCCGCGGCTCTGGCTGTCGCTTTCGCCGCGCAGCAGCGCCGGAAGCTCGACGTTTTCCAACGCATTGAGGGTGGGTATCAGCATAAAGGATTGAAACACAAAGCCGACGTGCTTTGCGCGCAGCTTCGCCCGCGCCTCTTCGTCCATCTGATGCAGCGGCTTGCCAAGCAGCGAGACTTCTCCGCTGCTGCCGTCGTCCAGCCCGGCCAGGATCGCCAGCAGCGTCGATTTACCGGACCCCGACTCGCCAATCAGGGCGATGGTTTGCCCTTGTTTGACAACCAGCTCAACTCCGGTAAGGATGGACAGCTGATGCTCACCCTGACCGACGGATTTCTTAAGATGATGAACTTCAAGTATGTTTTCCGCTGGCATTTGCCTTTCCTGTTTCTGGTCCTGTTTACCTGCCGCGCGATGGCGGCCGACACGCTGTTGGTTCTCGGCGACAGTCTGAGCGCCGGTTATCGTATGGCGGGCAATACCGCCTGGCCTGCGCTGCTTAACGATAAGTGGCAGACCAAAACGCCGGTGGTGAACGCCAGCATCAGCGGCGATACCTCGCAGCAGGGGCTGGCAAGGCTTCCGGCGCTGCTTAAGCAGCACCAGCCGCGCTGGGTGCTGGTGGAGCTCGGCGGTAACGATGGACTGCGCGGTTTCCCCCCGCAGCAGACGGAGCAGACGCTGCGTACCATTCTTGAGCATATCAAAGCGGCGAATGCCCAGCCGCTGCTGATGCAAATTCGCCTGCCCGCCAACTATGGCCGCCGTTATAATGAAGCCTTTAGCGCAATCTATCCGGCACTGGCCAAAGAGTTTGATATTCCTCTGCTGCCCTTTTTTATGGAAGAGGTTTATCTGAAACCGCAGTGGATGCAGGACGATGGAATTCACCCCAATCGAGACGCCCAGCCGTTTATCGCCGACTGGATGGCGACGCGTTTGGCTCCCTTAGTTAATCATGACTCCTGATAACAGCGAGTCATTCGCAGGTAAAGTTATGCAAAAATCGGTTTTAGTTACAGGATGTTCCAGCGGAATTGGTCTTGAAAGCGCCCTTGATTTAAAGCGCCAGGGCTTTAACGTGCTGGCAGCCTGCCGCAAAGCAGAAGATGTCGCGCGGATGCACGAACTGGGGCTGAGCGGTGTTCTGTTGGATCTTGACGATCCGCAGAGCGTTGAACGCGCCGCCGCCGAGGTGATTGCCCTGACCGATAACCGCCTGTATGGCCTGTTTAACAACGCGGGCTACGGCGTCTACGGCCCGCTGCCGACCATCAGCCGCCAGCAGATGGAGCAGCAGTTTTCCGCCAACTTTTTCGGCGCCCATCAGCTAACGATGCTGCTGCTTCCGGCCATGGAGCCGCACGGCGAGGGGCGTATCGTGATGACCTCATCGGTGATGGGGATCATCTCCAGCCCCGGCCGTGGCGCCTATGCCGCGAGTAAATACGCGCTGGAGGCCTGGTCCGACGCGCTGCGCATGGAGCTGCGCCACAGCGGCATTAAGGTCAGCCTGATTGAGCCGGGCCCCATCCGCACCTGTTTCACCAACAACGTTAACCAGACCCAGGCCGATAAGCCGGTGGAAAACCCCGGCATTGCCGCCCGCTTTACTCTCGGACCGGAAGCGGTGGTGGAAAAAGTGCGCCATGCTTTTGTCAGCGATAAACCGAAGCTGCGCTACCCGGTAACCCTGGTGACGCACGCGGTCGCCCTGCTGAAACGCCTGCTGCCGACCCGCGCGATGGACAAAATTATCCAGGGCTAAGTTGAAGCGCCTGCCGTCGCCCCCATATATCTATACAAGTATCGACTAAAGAGACTCGCTCATGTCCGCACAGAATATTGTCAATATTACCGAAGCTAACCTACACCAGACGCTGCAGCAGTCCGCAGCGACGCCGGTGCTGTTCTATTTCTGGTCCGCGCGCAGCCAACATTGCGAGCAGCTGACGCCGGTGCTGGAGAGCCTGGCCGCCCAGTACAACGGTCTGTTTACCCTTGCTAAGGTTGACTGCGATGCCGAACAAATGCTGGCTTCGCAGTTTGGCTTGCGCGCTATCCCTACGGTTTACCTGTTCCAGAACGGTCAGCCGGTCGACGGCTTCGAAGGCCCGCAGCCGGAAGAAGCGGTGCGCGCGCTGCTGGATAAGTTCCTGCCGCGCGAAGAAGAACTCAAGGCGCAGCAGGCGCTGGCGCTGATGGAGGAAGAGAACTATGCCGAAGCCCTGCCGCTGCTGAAAGACGCCTGGCAGCTGTCGAACCAGGAGAGCCAGATTGGCCTGCTGCTGGCGGAAACGCTGATTGCCCTGCACCGTTCCGATGAAGCGGAAACCGTGCTGAAAGCCGTGCCGCTGCAGGATCAGGATACGCGCTATCAGGGGCTGGTGGCGCAGATCGAGCTGCTGAAAAAAGCCGCCGACACGCCGGAAATTCAGCAGCTGCAGCAGCAGGTAGAGCAGAACCCGCAAGACGCGGCGCTGGCCTCCCAGCTGGCATTACAGCTGCATCAGGTAGGGCGTAACGAAGAGGCGCTGGCGCTGCTGTTCAGCCATCTACAAAAAGATTTAGGCGCCGGAAACGGCGAAGTGCGCAAGATGCTCCAGGAGATCCTCTCCGCGTTGGGCACCGGCGACGCGCTGGCCGCGAAGTACCGCCGCCAGCTCTACTCTCTGCTTTATTAATCGCAAAAAACCCGGCTCGCGCTGCGCGTAGCCGGACTACAGACTGGATGATCTTGTAGCCCGGGTAAGGCGTTTACGCCGCAACCCGGGAAACGCTTACGCCCGTTTTTTCAGCTGCGTCACCACCAGCTGATGGCGAGCGTTAAAGAACTTCAGGTAGGTCAGATACCCGGCGATAATCGTTGACAGACTGGCGGTAGAGAGCAGCATGAACGTCACCATAATCTGATACTTAATCGCTTTTACCGGATCAATCCCGGCGAAAATCAGCCCCGACATCATCCCCGGCAGGCTCACCAACCCTACCGTTTTCGCCGAATCCACCGTCGGGATCAGCGCGGCGCGAATGCTATCGCGGATCAGCCTCGCGGAAGCCATCTTCGGCGTTGCGCCCAGGCTCAGCTTCTCCTGAATCTGCTGCTGCTCGCTGCTAAACCGCTGCCCCATATTGTTGTAGCACAGCCCGACCGCCACCATCGCGTTGCCGGCCACCATCCCGGCGATTGGAATGACCTGCATCGGCACAAAAGCAATCGACCCGGAAAAAACCAGCACCGCCAGGGTTAACCCGGCGCCGGTGGTTATCGCGATAAATGAAGAAACAAAGGCTTTATCGATATATTTGCTGCGTTTTTTCGCATTCCACGCCGCGTTAAAGCAGATAAACAGCACCATCAGCAGCGTCAGCACGGCGTGATTAACGTTAAAGATATATTTCAGCACGTAGCCGACGATAATCAGCTGCACAATCGCCCGGCAGATACTCCAGATAATATCTTTTTCCAGCGCCAGCTTTTCCCGGTAGCTGACCACAATCGCCACCAGCACCAGAACCATGGATAACGCCAGCGACTCGTTGGTAATATTATGCCCGTTCATTTTTTTGCTCCTCCTGCGCTTTGCCGCCGGCAGGCTGGAGCGTAATCACTTCATCCGCATGGGCAATTTCATTGCTATCGTGAGTGACCCACAGAACGGCGATATTTTTTTCGCTCGCATAGCGGTGAATAATCTCATTCACATTTTTTTTATTGCTCTCGTCCAGCGCGCTGGTTATTTCATCGAGCAGCAGCACCTGCGGTAAAAACTGCAGATTGCGAATCAATGAAACGCGCTGCTTTTCCCCGCCGGACAGCTCGTTAATGGATTTTTCCAGCGTATTTTTCGCCAGACCGAAGCGGGCAAGATCGGCCACCAGCGCCTTAGGATCCGGCTGTTTTTGACGGATCTGCCACGGGAAGATCAGGTTGTCATACACCGAATCGCCGAACAGCGCCGGGGTTTGCGCGCAGTAGGAAACCTGCTGGCGATAGGTTTCCGGCGTTAAGTCATTAATATCTTTACCGGCGAAGAAAATGCTCCCCGAGGTGGGGCTTTGCAGCGAAGCGATTATTTTTAATAACGTGCTTTTTCCGCAGCCGGAAGGGCCGGTAATCAGCTTAAATTCCCCTGCTCTGAGCTGAAAATTAATCTCATTAAGGATGGTCACCCCATCGGCCTGAAAACCCACGTTCTCCAGGCGCAAAATAGCGTTACTTTCGGTCATTATTATTCCCAGTTTTTCGACAACGCCTCTAGTTTACTCCACTTTTCTTTCACCCGGATGCGCGGAAAGATATACTCTGGTTAAACGCGCGCCGCTCTTCCGGCGCATCAACAGGCAACAAGACAGGAGGTTTTTGATGCTGATTTTTATCCCCATTCTTATTTTCGTCGCGCTGGTTATCGTCGGAGCGGCGGTAAAAATTGTTCCTCAGGGCTACCAGTGGACGGTAGAGCGCTTTGGCCGCTATACGCAAACGCTGCAGCCGGGTATGAGCCTGGTGGTGCCCTTTATGGATCGTATCGGGCGCAAAATTAATATGATGGAGCAGGTGCTCGATATCCCTTCGCAGGAGGTGATTTCGCGCGATAACGCCAACGTCACCATTGATGCGGTGTGCTTTATTCAGGTCATCGACGCGCCGAAGGCCGCCTATGAAGTCAGCAACCTCGAGCTGGCGATCATCAACCTGACCATGACTAATATTCGTACCGTGCTGGGCTCCATGGAGCTGGACGAAATGCTCTCCCAGCGCGACAGCATCAACACCCGCCTCCTGCATATTGTCGATGAAGCGACCAACCCGTGGGGGATCAAAATTACCCGCGTTGAGATCCGCGATGTGCGTCCGCCAGCGGAGCTTATCGCCTCAATGAACGCCCAGATGAAAGCCGAGCGAACCAAGCGCGCCTATATTCTTGAGGCCGAAGGGATACGTCAGGCGGAAATTTTAAAAGCCGAGGGCGAGAAGCAGTCGCAGATCCTCAAAGCCGAAGGCGAGCGTCAGTCGGCGTTTTTACAGGCAGAGGCGCGCGAACGTTCCGCGGAAGCGGAAGCGCGCGCCACGCAGATGGTCTCATCCGCTATCGCCTCCGGCGACATTCAGGCCATCAACTACTTTGTCGCGCAGAAATATACCGATGCGCTGCAGCAAATTGGCGCGGCCAGCAACAGTAAAGTGGTGCTGATGCCGCTCGACGCCAGCAGCCTGATGGGCTCCATCGCCGGGATCGGCGAGCTGCTTAAAGAAGGCGCCGGCGCGCAGAAAAAATCATGATCGCGCTGATTCTCGCCCACCCGCATATTTTCTGGCTCAGCCTCGGCGGGCTGCTGCTGGCGGCGGAAATGCTCGGCGGCAACGGTTATCTGCTGTGGAGCGGCATTGCCGGCGTCGTAACCGGGCTGCTGGTCTGGATGCTGCCGCTGAGCTGGGAGTGGCAGGGCACGCTGTTCGCCGTGCTGACCCTGCTGGCGGCCTGGCTATGGTCGCGCTGGCTGCGTAACCGCGTTAAGCGCCAGAAGCCGGCGGACGCTCAGCTTAATCAGCGCGGGCAGCAGCTGCTTGGCCGCCGCTTTACGCTGGAAACGGCGCTGGTTAACGGTCGCGGACACGTCCGCGTGGGCGATAGTTCATGGCCGGTCATTGCCGATGAAGACCTCGCGGCGGGCAGCAAGATTGAAGTGGTCGCCGTTGAGGGGATTACCCTGCGGGTCAGGGAGCTCCCCGCCGGGCGTTAAGCCTGCGCTTTGCGGTGACAGCAGCCCGAAAGATTATCGATGATCGGGCAATCCGCGCTGTCATCGCCGGGGCAGGAGTCCGCCAGCGCCAGCAGATGCGCGCGCATCCCCTGCAGCTCGCTGATATGGCGCTCAATGTCCGCCACTTTCTCCAGCGTCCGGCGTTTCACGTCAGCACTGTGCCGCGACGGATCGTTAAACAGAAATATCAGCTCACGGCACTCTTCCAGATTAAACCCCACCTGGCGCGCCTGGCGCAGCAGGGTCAGTTCATCCAGATGCTGCTGGCTGTAGCTGCGGTAGCCGTTTTCGCTACGCAGCGGCGGCGTCACCAGTCCCTTCTCTTCGTAAAAACGGATCGCTTTACTGGTTAAGCCGGTTTTTTTCGCCACATCGCTAATATTCATCTTTCCCCCTTGACCTTCCCCTTGCTGGAAGGTTTAACCTTGCTAATACTCGATGAAAGAGTGTGTTCGGTCAATCATTAACCGGAAATTATTCAGGAGTTATTTATGTCTAACACTATCGACCTTGCGCTTGATGGCCTCTCCTGCGGCCACTGCGTTAAACGGGTAAAAGAGAGCCTGGAACAGCGTCCCGACGTTGAGCAGGCGGAAGTGACCGTTACCGAAGCTCACGTGACGGGCAGCGCCAGCGCGGAAGCGCTGATTGAGACCATTAAACAGGCCGGATACGGCGCGGAGCTCAGCCACCCAAAGGCTAAACCGCTGGCAGAATCATCAATCCCGCCGGAAGCGCTGACAGCGGCCACCACTGAGCTTCCGGCAGCCCGTGACGAAGATGACAGCCAGCAGCTGTTGATCAACGGCATGAGCTGCGCCAGCTGTGTTTCTCGGGTACAAAACGCGCTTGCGGCGGTACCGGGGGTCTCACAGGCGCGGGTTAACCTGGCGGAACGCACTGCGCTGGTGATGGGCAGCGCGTCCGCCGCAGAATTAGTCCAGGCCGTAGAGAAAGCGGGCTACGGCGCGGAAGCCATCGAAGACGACCTCGAACGCCGCGAGCGTCAGCAGGAAACCGCTGTCGCCACCATGAAGCGCTTCCGCTGGCAGGCGATCGTCGCCCTGCTGGTCGGTATCCCGGTCATGGGCTGGGGGATGATCGGCGACAACATGATGGTCAGCGATGATAACCGCTCCCTGTGGCTGGCTATCGGGGTTGTCACGCTGGCGGTGATGGTGTTTGCCGGTGGCCATTTCTACCGCAGCGCGTGGAAAAGCCTGAAGAACGGCACCGCGACGATGGATACGCTGGTGGCGCTGGGTACCGGCGTCGCCTGGCTCTACTCGATGAGCGTCAACCTGTGGCCGCAGTGGTTTCCGATGGAAGCACGCCACCTCTATTATGAAGCCAGCGCGATGATTATCGGTCTGATTAACCTCGGCCATATGCTGGAAGCCCGCGCGCGCCAGCGCTCTTCGAAAGCGCTGGAAAAACTACTCGATTTAACCCCGCCGTCAGCGCGGGTGGTCACCGACGAAGGCGAAAAAGATCTGCCGCTGGCGGAGGTTCAGGCGGGAATGACCCTGCGTCTGACCACCGGCGATCGCGTACCTGTCGACGGGGTCATTAGCCAGGGCGAAGCCTGGTTCGATGAAGCGATGCTCACCGGCGAGCCGGTACCGCAGCAAAAAGGCGACGGCGACGCCGTTCATGCCGGGACCGTGGTGCAGGACGGCAGCGTGCTGTTTACCGCCAGCGCCGTCGGCAGCCAAACCACGCTGGCGCGCATTATCCGTATGGTGCGCCAGGCGCAGAGCAGTAAACCTGAAATCGGCCAACTGGCGGACAAAATCTCCGCCGTGTTCGTCCCGGCGGTCGTGGCGATAGCCCTGTTCAGCGCCGCAATCTGGTACTTTTTTGGCCCGGCGCCGCAAATTGTCTACACCCTGGTGATCGCCACCACGGTGCTGATTATCGCCTGTCCGTGCGCCCTGGGGCTGGCGACGCCGATGTCGATTATCTCAGGCGTGGGCCGCGCAGCGGAGTTCGGGGTACTGGTGCGCGACGCCGATGCGCTGCAGCGCGCCAGCACCCTCGATACGCTGGTCTTTGATAAAACCGGTACCCTCACCGAGGGTAAACCGCAGGTGGTGGCGATAAAAACCTTTACCGCTATGGATGAATCCGCCGCTCTGCGCCTGGCGGCGTCTCTCGAACAAGGCTCCAGTCACCCGCTGGCGCGCGCCATCCTCGACAAAGCCGCAGACCAACGCCTGCCTGCGGTAGATAATTTCCGCACGCTGCGCGGGCTGGGCGTCAGCGGCGAAGCCGAAGGCCACCGTCTGCTGCTCGGTAACCAGGCGCTGCTGAATGAGCACAAGATTGCAACGGCTGAAATAGAAGACGAAATGATCGCCCAGGCGTCACAGGGCGCGACGCCGGTACTGCTGGCGGTGGATGGTCAGGCGGCGGCGCTGTTCGCCATCCGCGATCCGCTGCGCGAAGATAGCGTGGCGGCATTAGCCAGGCTGCACCGCCAGGGCTATCGGCTGGTGATGCTGACCGGAGATAACCCCACCACCGCCAACGCTATCGCCAAAGAGGCGGGCATTGATGAGGTGATTGCCGGAGTGCTGCCGGACGGTAAAGCCGATGCGATTAAACGCCTGCAAAGCCAGGGGCACCAGGTGGCGATGATCGGCGACGGTATCAACGATGCGCCCGCGCTGGCGCAGGCCGATGTGGGCATCGCCATGGGCGGCGGCAGCGATGTCGCCATTGAAACGGCGGCTATCACCCTGATGCGCCATAGCCTGAACGGCGTCGCCGATGCGCTGGAAATCGCTAAGGCCACGCTGCGTAATATGAAGCAGAACCTGCTGGGGGCGTTTGTTTATAACTCGCTGGGCATTCCGATTGCCGCCGGGATCCTGTGGCCGCTGACCGGAACGCTGCTCAACCCGGTGGTAGCGGGCGCGGCCATGGCGCTCTCTTCGATTACCGTCGTGAGCAACGCCAACCGTCTGCTGCGCTTTAAGCCCAAAGCATAAGGCAGCCTCTGACGAGGGCGAAACAGGTTTCCCCTCTCCCCCTTCGGGAGAGGGGAAACCTCAGCCGATTTATCTATTCGAACTCACGGCCAGGATGCGGAACCGGATAATCAAAATCGACCTTGATCGGTGCCGCATAGCGGCTATTCCACAGCTGGCTGTAAAGCGCGTCCACGCGCGCGGCCATCGACGCATTATTCAGCACCAGCTCAAGGTTACGTGAGTTATCGAAATAGCCTCCGCTCCAGTTGCTGGTTCCGACCCACGCCGTCGTACCGTCGATGGTCATCAGCTTACTGTGTACCACCCTGGCAAAGGGGATAAACCCTCGGCTGGCGGGAGGTATGGTCACCACTTTTAGCTGAACGTTTGGCACCAGAGAGAGACTCTTCAGCCAGAATACCTCCGGCTTTTTCAGGTTCCAGTTCGCCACCATCAGCTCCACCTGTACGCCGCGGGCCGCCGCGCTGCGCAGGGCGTTATCAATGGGCGCATAAAAGGGCCGGCTCCCCTTTTCTCCCCACGCCAGCGGCGCATAGTCCATCACCTGCACCCGGATCCGCGATTTGGCGCTCGCCAGCAGCTGCGGCAGCGCCACCTGCGAATCAATCACCCCGCTCGGGTTATAATCGCGCGGGCTGGCAACCAGATAATTGCCCTGCGGGGCCGACGCTACCGCCTGCCGCGCCGGCTTCGGTACCGGCTTACTCTCCGCCAGCAAAGCTTGCGCCTGCCAGTCCTGATCGAAAATAGCCTGAATCTGCTGCACCGTTTGCGGATCGCTGATGCGCAGACCGGTCTCCTGGATCTGTTCCAGCGCGCGCCAGTCAAAATTCTGGCTACCGACAAAAGCCTCTTTGCCATCCACCAGCAGATACTTGGCGTGAACAATACCGCCGGTCAGCCGATGGAACGGAATCACCCGCAATTCCAGGTTCGGGATCGCTTTCAGGGCCGTCAGCGTTTCCGGCGTTGAAAGGCCCACGCCCTTCTCCTCCATCAGAAAACGAATTTTTACTCCACGCTCGCCGGCGGCCCGCAGACGTGCCAGAACCCCATCCAGCAGAGAGCCTTTTTCATTCGCCACATAAAACTGCGCCAGATCGATATGGCTGCGCGCCGCATCGAACATCTGCTGCCAGACTTCGGCGGCATGACGTAAATCGTTATCCTGTAAGGTGGTTTCCTGCGGCGCGTTATACACCAGCTCGTAGCCGGGTATAGAGAACGCCGCCCATACCGGCTGGCTTAACAGCATCCAGCTCCCCGCCAGCGCGCTCATCAGGCAGCCTGCCGGCCACCCGCATTGACCATGTTCAGGCATAGCGCTGCGCCTCGTGGCCTTCCCAGCGTTTGCCGCCCTGCTCCGGACGGCTGACCGGGCTGCCGGCGCGGATCAGCAGCACCTTCAGCAGTTCGTTGATTCGCTCCATGCGGCTTTGCAAATAGTTATTGCCCACCAGGCACAGCAGCGCAATCGCAATGCCCAGGCCGGTGGCATACAGGGCGGTCCCCATACCCGCAGAAACCATGCTGGCATCGGAGACGCCGGAGGCGGAAAGGGCCTTAAAGGTATCCATAATACCGAGGATCGTCCCCAGCAGGCCCAGCAGCGGCGCGGCGGTGACAACGGTTTCAAGCATCCACAGCCCACGCGACATCTGCGGTTTGCTGAGCAGATACTGAGCGTCGATCAGATCGCTCATCGCCTCACGGTCTTCCGCCGTCTGCTTTTTCTCCAGCACCGGCAGAATGAGGGTCAGCGGGAGGCTACTGCGGCCGGTCAGCGATTCCGGCAGCTCCGACGCGCGACGAACGTCCGGCGTCAGCGCCTTTTCAAAGCGCAAAGCCTGACGCTGGGCCCACGAAAAATAGAGGCCGCGTTCAACCAGTATCACCACGGCGATCGCCAGCGCGGCGTACATAACGTAGAAAATAATATCGTGAATCAGATTGGCATCCATCAGAGTGCCCTCCGGTTAATTAAAAGGTTGCTTCCAGCGAGACGCTAAAGGTGCGCTCTTCGCCAACGTTGTAGTACGGGGTACTGGCCTTCACGCCGTCGTAAGCCGCCGCGTTAAAAGTCGTCGAGCGGACGGAGGTCAGGTACTGTTTATCGAACAGGTTATCGATGCCAAAGCGCAGAGTGGCGCTTTTGACAATCTTTTTATCCACCGGCAGATGCACGCCCGCGGCGACATCAAAGACCGTGCGCCCCCCGATTTTTTCGTCGTTGGTCAAATCGCCGTAGAACGAACTGACGTATTTGCCGCCGAAGCTGCCGTAGTAGAGACCATCGTCATAGCCCAGCGACGCGTTAAGCATGTTTTTCGGTACGTTTGGCACCGTTTTACCCGCTGTTGGCAGCGGATGTCCGCCGTTGCTCACAATGTCGTCTTTTTGTTCGGAATGGGTGTAGGTATAAGAGGTGTAGTAGTTGAAGTTGTACGGCAGCTTACCGCTCCACTCCAGCTCCAGACCTTTACTCTCCACGCTGCCGATGTTCATCATTTCGTAGTCACCATCCGCATTGGTGGTCGAAATCTGCCGGTCGGTATAGCGCATATAGAAGAGCGTCGCGCTCAGCAGCATATCTTCGCGCTGAAAACGCCAGCCCAGCTCGTGGTTCCAGCTCAGCTCAGGTTTGGTGCTGATCGAATCGCCGACGTTGTAGAGCACGTAGTTGGGTGGCGTACGCATGTTGCGCGTCAGGTTATAGAACAGCTGATTTTCGCTATCCGGCTTATAGCTGATGCTAAAGTTCGGCAGGAATTCATGGTAGGTCGCCTGGCGTTTTTCCGCAGCGCTATACAGGCTGCCTTTATTATCGCCTTTACGTTCTACATACTGATAAGCCAGCCCGCCCACCAGCGTCCAGTCCGGCGTCACGAACCAGCTGTCCTGAAGCCATACTTTGTGCGCAGGAGTCACCGTGTACTGGTTACGCCCCTGTACCGTATTGCCGTTCGCATCTTTAACCTGATCGGAACCGCCCGGTTTGCCGGAAACGTTCGCCGGGTTGCCATCGTCCTGAATGCTAATAAACGGCTGGGTCTGCGACTGACGCGCGCGCTCGTACCAGTAGCCAATATCCAGGCTGTGTTCGTCGTTAATATCCCACTTCAATTTCGTGGTAACGCCCGGCCGCCAGGTCTGGGTCCACGAAGGCCGGTAGTAGGTATTGGAAGTCAGGTTGCTGAGATCGTACTGTCCGGCGGTATCAGACGTATTGGACAGCACCGAGGCCGTTTGTCCGGTAAAGCTGCCGCCGTTACCCCAGTAGTAATAGGGCTGAACGGTCAACGCGAGGTTATCGCGCAGCTGTAAGCGCTGGGTAAAAGAGAGGGTGAAGGTTTCAAACGGATTACGGTTCAGCTTGTAATATTTGCTCAGTTGACCTTTGCTGTTGTAGACCGGGGTGGTCGAGTAGTCCTGACGCGGGTCTTCTTCGAACTGCGCTTTACTCAGGGTATTATAGTTGCTGTTATCCTGACGGTTATACTTCATGATCAGGTTGCTGCTGTTGCCGTTGCCATCCTCGTACAGCGAGTTCATTTCGAACTTATCGGAATAATTACGCCCCTCCCCGCGCCATTTTTTGGCTTCAGTATGCGAGTACGAGAGCCAGTTGCTAAAACCGTTGTACTCCCCGGTCTCCAGACGAGCGAAAGTTTTGCTGAGGTTATGGCTGCCGAGCGTTTGTTTGACGAAGCCGCCAAACTCCTTTGAGGGACGCTTTGTCACAAGGCCAATATTACCGCCGCTGGAACCAATATGCGGGCCGTCAGCCTCGGAAGAGCCCTGGGTGACAAAGATCTGCTCAAGGTTTTCCGCGTCGCCCAGCAGGTTGGGGTAGACAGCATAGTTGCCCGAGTCGTTAATCGGGATGCCGTCCATCGACAGGCCGATCTGATCCGAGTTCATCCCGCGCATGGTGTAGTCGATACCGCTCAGGCCGCTGGCGTCATTGCTGTTGACGTTCATTCCCGGCGTATATTTCAGCATGTCGATAGCGTTGCTGGCGCCGGGGGCTTTTTCCATCGCCTCTTTGGTCAGGGTGGAACGCGCTTTGCCGCTGTCTTCCTGCACCATCAGACCGCCGCTGAGCGATTGCCCCTTAACGTTAATCTCCCCCACGTCGCTGCTTTCCGCCGCCAGCGAGGCCCCCGATAACAGGGCCGACACCACGGCTAACGCAATCCCAGAATAATTAAAGTTTTTCATTTCTTTTCCTGTAAAAACAAATGATTAATTAGGCTTATGGCGCCTGATAATTAAACGTCGCGGTAAATTTTTTGCTGCTTTGTCCGGCAAAAGCCTCTTCAGGGAAGGGCTTCAGCTGGCTGATGCTTTGCAGGGAACTAAGCGCAGCGCGATTGAGCAGCATGTTCGGCGCCCTGCTGGCAATACCGGAAGCCAGCACTCTGCCGCTGCGGTCAACCTCCAGCCAGACCTCCACGTTGCCCTGCGGGCGCTCCAGCGAAGCCTGACGGCCGCTCGGGTAGCGCTTGCGCTGCTCCAGCTCCCGGCGCAGCGCCTGCAGATAGCCGTTTTCCACCGCCTGCGCGTTCGCCTTCGGCGCCGGGGGAGAAGGCGGCGGGGCCGGTTTACTCGCCGGGCGACGAACGGCGGCGGGCTGTGGAGCCGCGATCGCCTGCGGTTTCGGCGCTTTTTCCTTCACAACCGGTTTGGGCCTGGGTTTGGCTTTCGGTTTAACAACCGGTTTGGCCTGGATAATGGGTTCTGGCGCAGGAACGACGGGTTCAGCGACCGCCTCCGGTTCCGGCTCAGGTTGAATTTGCGGCGGTATTTCCGGCTGCGGTTCCGGGACAGGCTCCGGCTGCGGCGGTTCGGGTTCAGCCAGCGACAGTTCCATGACCGTATCGTCGTAATGCGGTTTGACCTGCAGCACTGCCTGCTGGCTGACAAACAGTAAACATCCGGCGACGACAAGGGCGGGTAGCCAGCTAACAACGTGACGTGAGCGATAAAGCAGGTACATATCACTGCTTCCGTGTGGCAATGGAAATGGAGAAGAAACCACCCTGACGCAGGGTATCCATCACGGCGATCAGGCGTTCCACCGCAACCTCTTTATCGCTGTTCACGATAATGGTGGTGGTTTGGTTTTCCTGCTGCTGCTGCTTCAGGGTATTGACCAGCGCATTCAGGGGCAGCGGCTGGCCATCAAGCTGCAGCTGGTCGCCGGCGCCGAGGGTGATAATGGCTTTTTTTTGCGGTTTAAGCTGTTGGGCGCTGCCAGCCGACGGCAGCTGCGTTTTCAAGCCCAGAGCCGGGATCACATTCAGGCTAATCAGGACAAAGAAAACCAGTAGAAACATCATCACATCGATCATCGGGATCAGCTCGATATGGGCTTTATTCTTTTTAGGCTCACTCCAGTTACGCATGTCACTCCCCCCCAAAATTGAAGGGGCCAATATAGAAGCGTTTTGTTTATTTTTTGTTACAGATTTTTTATTTTATTATCACAATCGAGGAATATTTGAGAAAAAAACACCATATCAATTCACGTTATAAATAGTCATAACATTGTTTTTTAAGTGATAATTAATTTCAAAACGCCATTACAGAAATGACAAAAAAGAGAACATCAAATTTTTTTGTTATTTTCGTGACATTGCAAAACGCCTCTTCCGTCGCGCACGTTGAGTCCCCTTGCGCCCCAGCCCCCCGCGCGCTAGCATGGATTCCTCACACTACGGAGCACGTATGGGCCTGTTAAACCGAATAAAAATGCTGTGGCAAGCCGCCGTCGGCTCGTCTTATTCCTGGCCCGCGCTGGACATCACCCTGCCCGGCGAGCGCTATCTACATCTGGTCGGCAGTATTCATATGGGCACCCGCGACATGTCGCCGCCGCCCGCCAGGTTATTAAAAAAGATCCGCCAGGCCGATGCGCTGATTGTGGAAGCGGATATTAGCGGCAGCGAAACGCCGTTCAGCAACCTCCCCTCCTGTCCGCCGCTGGCGGAACGCCTGAGCCCATCCCAGCTTGCAGAACTGCAAGATCGTGCGGGAGAAATGGGTCTGTCTATCGCGTTGTTCGACAACCAGCCGCTGTGGCAGGTGGCGATGGTATTGCAGGCGACTCAGGCGCAAAAATTAGGGCTAAGAGCAGACTACGGCATTGATTATCAGCTGCTGATGGCAGCGCGCGAGAGCCATATCCGCGTGATGGAGCTGGAGGGCGCCGATAGTCAGATTGCGCTGCTGCGGGATCTGCCCGACGGCGGGCTGGCGCTGCTGGAAGATACCCTCACCCACTGGCGCACGAATGCGCGTCTGCTGCAGGTGATGATCGGCTGGTGGCTGGAACAGCCGCCGTCACAAGGAACAACCTCGCTACCGACCACCTTTAGCCAGTCGCTGTATGACGTGCTGATGCACCAGCGCAACCTCGCCTGGCGCGAAACGCTGCTGGCGCTGCCGCCGGGGCGCTACGTGGTTGCCGTCGGGGCGCTACATTTATACGGGGAAGGGAATCTGCCGGATATGCTGACGTAAAAAAATGGCCAATATTTCTATTGGCCCGTCAAAGAGGAATTTCATCATTATTATTATTCCGGGGTTCGCGCCCCGGATCGTCTGATTGTCGCTCAAAGTGACCATCACTGCCAACACTATTGCGCAAGATGATACTATTTTTTAGACAGCCGTCGGGCGTATGCTTATGTCACATTTAATCGGTTGGTAAGAAGGATAACGATGACTCCCGCCGTAAAATTACTCGAAAAAAACAAAATTAGTTTTCAAATCCACAGCTACGATCACGATCCGCACGAAACCAATTTTGGCGATGAGGTGGTGCGCAAGCTGGGGCTCAACGCCGACCAGGTCTATAAAACGCTGCTGGTCGCCGTTAACGGCGACATGAAGCATCTGGCCGTCGCGGTGACGCCGGTAGCGGGTCAGCTGGATTTGAAAAAGGTGGCGAAAGCCTTAGGCGCGAAGAAAGTGGATATGGCAGACCCGATGGTCGCGCAGCGGGTCACCGGTTATCTGGTGGGCGGTATCAGCCCGCTCGGGCAGAAAAAACGTCTGCCGACGGTGATAGACGCGCCGGCCCAGGAGTTCGCCACCATCTATATTTCCGGCGGCAAACGCGGCCTGGATATTGAGCTGGCGGCCAGCGATCTGGCGAAGATCCTTGCGGCGAAATTCGCCGATATCGCGCGGCGCGATTAATTTACGGATTTTCGTCAGAGGACAATCCCGGAGGCGGCGCTGACGCGCCTTGTCCGGCTATAAAATCCACAACCGCTCAGACCTGTAGCCCCCGCCACCGGGGGCTACTCTGACGTTACTGCCAGCTCACCTCGCCTTTCGGCTCATAGGCTGCCGCGTCGAGCGGTGAGTTTTTCTGGATATACTCTTTCAACACTTCGGCGTCTATAAAGCCGGTATTCACATAGCCGGGCTTAGTATCGATATGCGGGTAGCCGTCGCCGCCGGTGGCGTTAAAGCTCAGGGTCGCCATACGGTAGGTCTTCGCCGGATCGACCGGTTCACCTTTGATGGTCAAATTGTTAAGCTTGCCGTCTTTGGCCACAAAACCGACGTTGGCAAACTGCGGATAGGCGCCGGAGTCGGGTTTCATCTGCGCCACCGCGGTCAGATACTCCGTCACTTCCTTACCGCTCATATCGACATACACCAGCACGTTGCCGAAGGGTTGTACCTTCATCACGTCTTTATAGGTGATATCGCCCGCTTCAATCGAGTCACGTACTCCGCCGCCGCTCATCACCGCGAAATCGGCATTGCTACGCGCCATCTGCGCCGCCAGCAGCAGACGTCCCATATTGGTTTGCACAAAACGCACTTTGCTGCGATCGCCCTCCAGATGCGCGTTCACGCTACCAATTTTCACCTGCAGCTGCGCTTTGCCTTTATTCTGGTACGGCGTCAGCAGAGAGAGCATCTGCGGGCTTTCAGGGATTTGCGGCGTATAGAGCACGCGCTCGCTCTCGCCGTTGTCGTAAGTGACCTTTTTCTTCAGGTTGACCGGGATCAGCTGATAGTGCACCAGCTTCATTTCGCCGTTGCGGAATTCGAAGTCGGCGCGGCCCACGTATTTGCCCCACTCGTGGGCCTGCACGATCCAGATACCGTTCTGCTTGTCCGGCGCGCACGGGCTGCCCGGGACATAATCCACCTGCTTTTTATTCTCCGATGCCATGCATACCGGGTCCTGCGAGTGGCCGCCGACGATCATCGCCAGCGATCCCGCAGGCAGGCTGCGCGCCATCTCAACGTCGCCAGGCGCATTAGAGCCGTGGGCGCCGTTGTCATAATGACCCATATGGGTGGTGGCCAGAATCACATCCGGTTTTTCGTTCTGCTGCAGTTCCTGGATAACCAGTTTGGCCTCTTCCGCCGGCTTTCGGAACTCGATATCGGTAAAGAACTCGGGATTGCCGATTTTAGCCGTATCGTCGGTCGTCAGGCCGATAACCGCAATATTCAGTCCGCCGCGCTTGAACAGCGCCCACGGCTTAAACAGACGCTCGCCGGTGCTTTTCTGGTAAATATTGGCGGAGAGGAAGGGGAACTTCGCCCATTTTTCCTGCTGACGCAGTACGCTAAGGGGATTATCAAACTCGTGATTGCCTACCGCCATCGCATCGTAGCCAATCAGGTTCATCCCGCGAAAATCGGGTTCCGCATCCTGTAAGTCGGATTCCGGCACGCCGGTATTGATATCGCCGCCGGATAACAACAGCACGCTGCCGCCCTCGTCCGCCACCTCTTTGCGGATACCGTCCACCAGCGTTTTTTGTGCCGACAGCCCGTATTCGCCGTAGTCGCTGCGCCAGAAGTGACCATGATGATCGTTCGTATGCAGGATGGTAATTTTATAGGTTTTATCCTGCTCATAAGCCTGCGCTGACAGGCTCCCCAGCGATAACGCGGTAAATAGCGCCAGCGCGACGCCTCGTTTAATAAGGTGCATATTTCTCTCCCTGACAAAGTAACAAGTGCCGAAAGTATAGCGAGATAGCGAATTAGACAAATATGTTTTCAGAATTGCGACTTCCTTCAAACCTTAGCGGCAGGTATGTTAGGCAGATAATAATTCCACCTGCATCCTCTATAAAAAACACTTAAGCGAACCTATGGCAATGAATCAGACCGCACAACCCTTATCCGGCCCTGCTGCTGCGCCGCAAAAAGCACGCACTTCGTTTCGCATTCTCGGGGCCATCAGCCTCTCGCATTTGCTGAACGATATGATCCAATCGCTTATTCTGGCTATCTACCCGCTGCTCCAGGCCGAGTTCTCGCTGACCTTTGTGCAGATTGGGATGATCACCCTCACCTTCCAGCTGGCCTCATCGCTACTGCAGCCGGTTGTCGGCTACCTGACCGACAAACACCCGATGCCGTGGTCGCTGCCAATTGGCATGTGCTTTACCCTGAGCGGTCTGGTGCTGCTGGCGATATCCGGCAGCTTCGGGATGGTTCTGCTCGCTGCCGCGCTGGTCGGGACCGGATCGTCGGTCTTTCATCCGGAGTCTTCTCGCGTGGCGCGCATGGCCTCCGGCGGACGTCATGGCCTGGCGCAGTCGATATTCCAGGTCGGCGGCAACTTCGGCAGCTCGTTAGGTCCGCTGCTTGCGGCCCTGATTATCGCGCCTTACGGCAAAGGGAACGTCGGCTGGTTTGTCCTGGCGGCGCTGCTGGCGATCGTCGTGCTGGCGCAGATCAGCCGCTGGTATGCCGCTCAGCACCGTCTGAACAAAGGTAAACCGAAAGCGGTGGTGGTTAATCCGCTGCCGAAAAATAAAGTCATTCTGGCGGTTAGCATCCTGTTAATGCTCATTTTCTCGAAATATTTCTATATGGCGAGCATCAGTAGCTATTACACCTTTTATCTGATGCAAAAGTTCGGATTGTCGGTACAAAATGCCCAGTTCCACCTATTTGCCTTTCTTTTTGCCGTCGCGGCAGGAACGGTGATTGGCGGGCCTGTTGGTGACAAGATTGGGCGTAAATATGTAATTTGGGGCTCTATCCTTGGCGTAGCGCCGTTTACCCTCGTTTTACCCTATGCATCGCTGGAGTGGACCGGTATTTTGACGGTGATTATTGGTTTTATTCTCGCTTCGGCCTTTTCCGCTATTCTGGTCTATGCCCAGGAGCTGCTCCCGGGGCGGATCGGCATGGTTTCTGGTTTGTTTTTCGGTTTCGCCTTTGGCATGGGCGGCCTTGGAGCCGCGGTGCTGGGGCTTTTAGCTGACCATACCAGTATCGAACTGGTCTATAAAATCTGTGCTTTCCTGCCGCTTCTCGGCATTCTGACGATATTTCTTCCTGATAACCGCCAAAAGTCGTGATTATCCGGCAGCCAAAGTGCAACTTTGGCTGCCGCAATCCCTTACTCCATCGGCATTACCCCGCATAACCTGCTGCCATTTGGCTGTTCGTGCCTTTTTAGGCGTCAATTCCATTTTTCTGCAAAATTCAATAATTATTCATAAACAAAACCACTGAAATTGTCATAAACTATTATTCGGTTTTTTGGTTTTTGTGCCGAAAATGGATCAGCTCACCACTGCAAGGAGACGGAATGCACCACGCAACACCGCTAATCACCACCATTGTCGGCGGCCTTGTGCTCGCCTTTATTCTCGGCATGATTGCCAATAAGCTACGTATTTCTCCTCTGGTGGGATATTTATTAGCGGGCGTGCTGGCCGGACCTTTTACCCCGGGTTTTGTTGCTGATACCAAGCTGGCGCCGGAGCTGGCCGAGCTTGGCGTGATCCTGCTGATGTTCGGCGTGGGTCTGCATTTCTCCTTAAAAGATTTGATGGCGGTCAAGGCCATCGCCATCCCGGGCGCTATCGCCCAGATAGCCGTGGCGACGCTGTTGGGCATGGCGCTCTCTGCCATGCTGGGCTGGTCGTTAATGACCGGCATCGTCTTTGGTTTGTGTCTTTCTACCGCCAGTACCGTGGTGCTGCTGCGCGCGCTGGAAGAACGACAGCTTATTGATAGCCAGCGGGGGCAAATCGCCATCGGCTGGCTGATTGTTGAAGATCTGGTGATGGTGCTGACGCTGGTGCTGCTGCCAGCGGTCGCAGGCATGACGGAGAAAGGCGACGTGGGTCTGGCTTCCCTGGCCCTCGATATGGGCATTACCATTGGTAAAGTCGTCGCCTTTATCGCGATTATGATGCTGGTGGGCCGCCGCCTGGTGCCGTGGATTATGTCACGCAGCGCGGCAACCGGTTCGCGCGAGCTGTTTACCCTGTCGGTACTGGCGTTAGCGCTCGGCATCGCCTTCGGCGCCGTTGAGCTGTTTGACGTCTCCTTCGCCCTCGGCGCCTTCTTCGCCGGAATGGTGCTCAATGAATCCGAACTCAGCCATCGCGCCGCCCACGATACGCTGCCGCTGCGCGACGCGTTCGCCGTGCTGTTCTTTGTCTCCGTGGGAATGCTGTTTGATCCGATGATCCTGCTTGAGCAGCCGCTGGCGGTGCTCGCGACGCTGGCCATCATTATTTTCGGTAAATCGGCCGCCGCTTTCTTCCTGGTGCGGATGTTTGGCCACTCGCCGCGCACTGCCCTGACCATTGCCGCCAGTCTGGCGCAAATCGGTGAATTCGCCTTTATTCTTGCCGGTCTGGGAATGGCGCTGGATCTGCTGCCGCAGGCCGGGCAGAACCTGGTGCTTGCCGGCGCCATTATCTCCATCATGCTCAACCCGGTCCTGTTTACCCTGCTGGAAAAATACCTCGATAAAACGGAGACGCTGGACGAACAGACGCTGGAAGAAGTGCTGGAAGATGAGAAACAGATCCCCGTTGATATCTGTAACCATGCGCTGCTGGTCGGTTTTGGTCGCGTAGGGAGCCTGCTTGGTGAAAAACTGATGGCTCAGGGGATACCGCTGGTGGTTATCGAAACGTCGCGCACCCGCGTTGACGAACTGCGCGCGCGGGGTATTCGCGCGGTATTAGGCAACGCCGCCAATGAAGAGATTATGAATCTGGCGCATCTGGACTGCGCACGCTGGCTGCTGCTGACTATTCCTAACGGCTACGAGGCCGGGGAAATCGTCGCTTCCGCACGAGAAAAATGCCCAAATATCGAGATCATCGCGCGCGCGCATTACGACGATGAGGTGGAGTATATCGTCGAACGCGGCGCCAACCAGGTGGTGATGGGCGAACGAGAAATCGCCCGCGCCATGCTTAAGCTGCTTGAAACGCCGCCAGCCGGCGAGCTTATTACCGGTTAATGCTTCGGCCCCGGATGACCGGGGCCAGCTTTATCCGGCCGCTTAACGATCCCAGTAGGCCTCTTCCAGGCTGTCTTCACGCTCCGGCAGGCCGCGGGTCAGACGCGGTGAATGCTGGTTCAGCACCTGATAGCTCACGCGGTTAGCGTATTTACACACCTGCGCCAGCGAGGAATAGGTTAGCCATTTGCATTTGTGCTTGCTGGAGTTCGGCACGTTATTGCGATGATAATTATTAGCGGTGATGTCGTGCAGCAGCGCCGCCAGCGCGCCGTCGCCCGCGCCGTTGGTATTCATGATCTTCTCCGGCCCGCCCATATAGGGTGCGATATGGGAATAAATACGCAGCGGATTTTCGCAATCCTGATGACGCATCGCGCGGCTGAATTCATACTGGTTAAACTCGGCAATCGCGCCCGGCAGCAGCGGATGCTGCGTTTTGCGCTTAGCCTCATCCTCGGTAAAGCTGGCCATATACAGCCCGGCAGGCCCGGCGGTGCACAGCACCAGGTCAACCCATTCCAGCGCCTTGTCGGAAGCCAGCAGCGGATCGGACAGCCCGGTCAGCGCTTCCGCCTCCTCTTCATTCATCGCCAGAATGGAAACGTGCTCTTTGAGGAACGCCTGCCACCACGCCGGATTATCGGCGATGACGTATTTAGTCCCCAGGGTCAGGACCACCGGTACATCGTGCTTTTTCGCATATGCGATGGCCTGCATCGTCGCGTCCGGCATCGGCTCGCCCGGCTTGCAGCGGACGAGATAGGAGGTCAGCACCAGCGCGGAAGCACCGGCGATTACGCTTTCCGGAATGCTTTCCGGGCGGAGCTTATTCATATGGCCGGGGCTGATCGCAAAGGTGCGCTCGCCGGAGTCGCTAATAAGTGTAAAGCAGCGACCAATCGCGCCATCCACCCCTTGCAGATAGTTCAGATCGGTACGGCTGGAGGTGTTGCACAGGTAGCGATAGGCGTAGCCGCCGATTTCAATATTGCTGCACATCACGCCAAGCAGAACCGAGCGGTCATCCGCCAGCACCGAGTAGTTGTGCATGGTGTTTCCGATGGTACCGCCGGCAAACTGATGGGTAATCAGGTCGTTGCGGACCAGTTCCTGGTACAGCGCCTCGGCGACGTCATCTTCAATCACCAGCGAATGCCCGGCGCTCAGGCCGTAGCGTACGATAAACGCCTCATCCACTTTCGCTTCGATATCAACGAGGGTTTGATCGATGCCGACGACCCAGGCGACGTTAGATTCATTATCCGGCTGAATTTGCTGCAGCAGCGGATCGCGAGCATTGACGGGAAAGTAGTGTTTGGATTTGCGTTTACCGGGAAATTTCATAGTGGCGATTTATTAGCAGTGAACAAGCGGGGAATAGTAGCATACTCCCCGCCGCACGCGCGATCAGCGATATTTCGCCGTCAGGTTGACCATCATTTCAATATGCGCGGTGTCCGCATTAAGCGCCGGAATGTACTCATATTGCTGGCCGCCAGCCTCGAGGAAGATTTCCCGATTTTGCACGGCAATCTCCTCCAGCGTCTCCAGGCAATCGGCGGCAAAGCCGGGACAGATAACCTGGATATGCTTCACCCCTTTCTCACCGAGCATTTTCAGCGTTTCGTCGGTATAGGGCGTCAGCCAAGGCTCACGACCAAAGCGCGACTGGAACGTCATCATCACCCGGTCATGCGGCAGACCCAGGGCGGAAACCAGCTCACGGGTGGTATCGCGACAGCGCTGAGGATAGGTATCCCCCTGCTGCGCGTAACGCTGCGGGATCCCATGATAGGAGAGCAGCAGTAAATCCGGCTCGCCGTGCACCGCAAAGGACGCGCGCACGCTGGCGGCCAGCGCGTGAATATAGTCCACGTCATCGGCGTAATCGCGAATAAAAGAGATTCCGGGGATCGCGCGCTTTTTGGCAAGAATACGCCCCAGCTCATCCCACACCGCCGCCACGGTGGAGCAGGAGTATTGCGGATAGAGCGGTAGCACCACGATGTGATCCACGCCCTGCGCCAGCAGTTCATCGACCGCGCTCTCCAGCGACGGCGAACCATAGCTCATCCCCAGCGCCACCGGCGTATCCGCAAGCCGCGCGGCCAGCGCCTGCCGCTGCTGCTGGCTGTAGACCATCAGCGGCGAGCCTTCTTCCATCCAGATGGACTGATAGAGCTTAGCGACCCTGGGGGCGCGCAGGGGCAGTATCACGCCGCGCAGCAGCGGCCACCACAGTAGACGGGAGGTATCCACCACGCGCTTGTCGCTGAGAAACTGTCGCAGATAGCGCTTTACCGCGTCGGGCGTGGGCGCATCGGGAGTGCCTAAATTGGCTAATAAGATACCTGTTTTCGTCTGATGCATTACCGCCTCTTAACCATTTGAATCGCTGACAATTGTAGCTGAAATGGCGCTAAACGGAACCAATCATAGAAAAAGGTAAAATGAGAGGAGTTCTCACCCCGCCGCTGCGGGATGAGAACTAACGGAATTAACCGAGGATTTTTTCCAGTTCAGCGCGAACGTCGGCCACCGCTTTGGTGCCATCGACTTTCGCGTATTGGGTGTTGCCCGCTTCCGCTTCTTTCTGATAGTAGCCGATCAGCGGAGCCGTCATCTGATGGTATTCAACCAGACGCTTACGCACGGTCTCTTCCTGATCGTCTTTACGGGTGGTCAGCTCTTCGCCGGTCACGTCGTCTTTGCCTTCAACTTTCGGCGGATTAAATTTAATGTGGTAAACGCGTCCGGAAGCTGCGTGAACGCGACGGCCGATAATGCGGTCAACGATCAGTTCGTCAGGAACGTCGAATTCCAGCACGTAATCCACGGCGATGCCCGCTTCTTTCATGGCGTCAGCCTGCGGAATGGTGCGCGGGAAGCCGTCCAGCAGGAAACCGTTGCGGCAATCTTCCTGAGTAATACGCTCTTTAACCAGGGCGATAACCAGTTCGTCGGTGACCAGCTTACCGGCGTCCATAATATCTTTCGCCTGTTTGCCCAGCTCGGAGCCTGACTTCACCGCGGCACGCAGCATGTCGCCGGTGGAGATTTGCGGAATACCGTATTTCTCCATGATGAACTGAGCCTGAGTTCCTTTACCCGCGCCCGGAGCGCCAAGCAGAATAATACGCATTACGAAAATCCCCTCAAAAGTTGATTCAATTTTTCAAAAAACGCTAAACCATACCACCAGAACGCGGATGGCTCAAGGAAGGCGGGGCGGCTGAAACGGTTAATGGTGAGATATTTTACGTATCGTGCGGTTTGATACCCTCTCCCAGCGGGAGAGGGTTAGGGTGAGGGTAAAGATTACGACGCCAGCAGCTGGTTCATACGGCGGATAAACTGGTTTGGATCTTCCAGCGTACCGCGCTCGGCCAGCAGCGCCTGATCGAGCAGCAGCTCAACCCACTCGCCGAACTGCGCATCATCCTGGGTATCCGCCGCGCGTTTTACCAGCGGATGCAGCGGGTTCAGCTCAAAGATGTATTTCACTTCCGGCGCGGCCTGGCCCGCAGCGGCAAACAGTTTCGCCATCTGAGTGCTCATCTCGTCCGCGTCGGTGGTGACGATGGCCGGCGTATCGGTCAGACGATGGGTCAGACGAACCTCTTTCACCCGGTCGCCGAGCAGGGTTTTGGCACGCTCAACGAACGGCTCCAGCGCCTTCTCGGCTTCTTTGGTGGTTTCATCCACTTCGTCCGTCAGCTTATCCAGCGACTCATCGGCTTTCGCCACCGACTGGAACGGCTTGCCGTCGAACTCGGTCAGATAGCTCATCATCCACTCGTCGATGCGATCGGAAAGCAGCAGCACTTCGATGCCTTTCTTACGCAGCAGTTCCAGATGCGGGCTGCTCTTCGCGGCGGCGTAGCTGTCGGCGGTAATATAGTAAATCTTCTCCTGCCCTTCTTTCATGCGGGAGACGTACTCTTCCAGCGACACGGTCTGCGCGGCGGAGTCGGTATGGGTACTGGCGAAGCGCAGCAGTTTGGCGATGACCTTCTGGTTGGCCTGATCTTCCGCCGGGCCTTCCTTCAGCACGAGGCCAAACTGCTGCCAGAAGGTCTGATATTTTTCCGCGTCGTCTTTCGCCAGTTTTTCCAGCATCTGCAGGGCGCGCTTGCTCAGCGCGGTGCGCAGATTGCGGGTGACGCTGCTGTCCTGGAGAATTTCACGCGACACGTTCAGCGGCAGATCGTTGGAGTCGACCAGTCCGCGGACGAAGCGCAGATAGTTGGGCATAAACTGCTCGGCGTCATCCATGATGAAGACGCGCTGCACGTACAGCTTCAGGCCGTGTTTATGATCGCGATTCCACATATCCCACGGCGCCTGCGACGGGATATACAGCAGGCTGGTGTACTCCTGCTTACCTTCAACGCGGTTGTGGCTCCAGGTCAGCGGATCGCTGTAATCGTGGGCAATATGCTTGTAGAACTCGTTGTACTCGTCGTCTTTGATTTCCGACTTATTGCGCGTCCACAGCGCCTGGGCTTTGTTGATTTTCTCCCAGGAGATCACGGTTTCGCCGTCCACTTCTTCGCGTTTTTCAATTTCCACCGGCAGCGCGATGTGATCGGAGTATTTGCTGATGATCGAACGCACGCGCCAGTCGTTGAGGAAATCATCCTCGCCTTCGCGCAGGTGCAGCGTGATCTCGGTACCGCGATCGGCTTTGTTAATGTCGGCAACGGTATATTCGCCTTCGCCAGCGGATTCCCAGAATACGCCGTTTTCGGCGCTGTCGCCCGCCGCGCGGGTACGGACGGTGACTTTATCGGCAACAATAAACGCCGAGTAGAAACCTACGCCGAACTGGCCAATCAGCTGGCTGTCTTTCGCCTGGTCAGAGCCCATGGACTCAAGGAACGCCTTGGTGCCGGACTTGGCGATGGTGCCAAGATGGTCGATGACTTCATCGCGGTTCATACCGATGCCGTTATCGGCGATGGTCAGGGTGCGGTTGTCTTTATCAAATGAAACACGCACGCGCAGTTCGCCGTCGCCTTCGTACAGATCCGGCTGGGACAGCGCGCGGAAGCGCAGCTTGTCGGCCGCATCGGAGGCGTTGGAAATCAGCTCACGCAGGAAAATTTCTTTATTGGAGTAAAGAGAATGGATCATCAGGTGCAGAAGCTGTTTGACCTCTGACTGAAAACCACGAGTTTCTTGTCCTTTCATCTAAATCAACCTCAACAATGCCATTGTTAATGGTAAAAAAACCGTTGAGGGTGAGATGGGGACAGAGGGAGAGGTTTTCAAGCGGAGGCCCCGAAAAGCGCCTCCGTTTGATTAAAAACGAATCTTATGCCGCCCGGCGAGAGAGTGGGACAGCGTTGTGCCGTCAACCATTTCCAGCTCGCCGCCAACCGGAACGCCATGGGCGATACGGCTCGCGTCTACGCCATACTGCGCGCAGAGCTCGGCGATATAATTCGCCGTCGCCTCTCCTTCCACCGTTGGGTTGGTCGCAAGGATCACTTCCTGCATTGATTCGTCACGCAGACGCTGCTCCAGACGATCGAGCCCGATGTCATCCGGCCCAATCCCGTCAAGCGGCGACAGGTGGCCCATCAGCACAAAATAGCGACCGGAAAACTGCCCGGTCTGCTCGATAGCGTAGATATCCGCTGGGCTCTCTACCACGCAAATCTGGCCGTTTTCCTTGCGCCGAGGGTTGCTGCAAATATTGCATACCTCCTGCTCGGTGAAGGTGCGGCAATCGGCGCAGTGGCCGATTTCCGACATCGCGCGCGTGAGCGCCTGCGCCAGGCGCATCCCGCCGCTGCGGTCACGCTGCAGCAGGGTAAACGCCATGCGCTGCGCCGACTTCGGGCCAACGCCCGGCAGGCAGCGCAGTGCTTCCATAAGCTGCGTTAACAGCGGACTGGTCTGCATCAGAACGGCATCTTAAAGCCTGGCGGCAGCTGCATACCGGCGGACACGGACGCCATTTTTTCTTTCTGCGTTTCTTCGATGCGGCGGGCGGCGTCGTTAAACGCGGCGGCCACCAGATCTTCTAGCATGTCTTTGTCGTCTTCCAGCAGGCTCGGGTCGATCTCAACGCGACGGCAGTTGTGCGCGCCGTTGATGGTGACTTTTACCAGCCCAGCGCCGGACTCACCGGTCACTTCCAGACGGGCCACTTCTTCCTGCATCTGCTGCATTTTTTCTTGCATCTGCTGGGCCTGCTTCATCAGGTTACCCAGACCGCCTTTTCCACCAAACATAGGCTTCTCTCTCAGTAAGTCATCGTTAAGGATGCTGACCGCAAGTCAGACTTGCAATCAAATGGGGCGAATACTCTCTTCATCCAGGTCCGCATCGAAGAATCGACGCAGGGTCTGAATGTTATTATCCGCAATAATCGCTTCACGCGCCTGCGCGAGCTTTTCTTCATAAATTGCCTGCCGCCACTCAAGCGGCGTGCGCATCGCGGGATTATCATCTTCCACGATGGTCAATTCAACCGGCGTACCGTACAAAATGCCGAGCGCTTCCGCCAGCTTTTGCTGCGCGCCCGCCGAATTCAGGTGACGCTGGCTCGGACGCAGATGCAGACAGACGCGATTGCCCTCCTGCTCTTTCCAGGCGTTAAGGGCCACCTGCTCCACCAGTTTTGGCACCGCGAGCTGGCTGACTTCCGCCGCCCAACTATCGCGCTCGACCGCTTCGACTGCCAGTTTCGCCGCCAGTTCCGGCGTTTTTTCATGCTCCAGCGCTTTTTTCAGCGCCTTCGGCGTCGCCACTTCTTCTTTTACGGTTTCAACAACCGTCGTCGATTTCCAGCGATAGGCTTCTTTTTTCGCCGGGGCTTTTTCCAGCGCAGCCGCAGCCGGACGCGCCTGTACGCGCTCGGTAATCGAACTCAGTCGTTCCAGCGCAGCGTTATTCACCGGCCGCGCGCGGGAAGCGGCTGCCGGTTCACTCTTTTTTGGGGTGGGCGCTCCCTGGCTACGCTGCAGCTGGCTGCGCGCCGCCAGCACCTGGCTGGTGGTCTGCGGCAAATTCGGCGGCGGCGGTGCGGATTCCGGAACGGCCTGCTGGACAGGTGCGGCCTGAATGGCCGGCATCGGCGGCGCCTCCGGTTCCGGTAATGGCATACGCGGATGGAAAGCCAGCGCACGCAGAAGCGTCATTTCGACCCCCATTCGTCTGTCCGGGGCGTACGGGAGCTCTTTACGGCCAATCAGTAGCGTTTGATAGTACAGCTGAACATCGGTTGGCGGCACCGTCCGCGCCAGCTCGCGCATACGCAGCTCAATCGCGGCCATATCCGCGCCCAGCGCCGACGGCGAGAGCTGAACCATCGCAATACGGTGCAGCAGGCTCTGCATCTCCACCAACAAGGCCTCCCACTCCACGCCGCGGGCGGCAGCCTCATTCACACCAGCCATGACCCGCTCGCCATCGGCAGCCACCAGCGCTTCAATCAGCGATAGCGCCTGATCGTCGTCAAGGGTGCCGAGCATGGCGCTAACGGACTCTGCCGTCAGACGACCGTCGCCGCTGGCAATGGCCTGATCGGTCAGACTTAACGCATCGCGCAGGCTACCGTCCGCCGCGCGCGACAGCAGCTGCAGCGCGCGCGGTTCAAAAGCAATCTGCTCGGCGCCGAGAATATGCTCCAGCTGATGGCGAATCTGTTCGACGTCCAGCGCCTTGAGATGGAACTGCAGGCAGCGGGAAAGAATCGTTACCGGCAGCTTCTGCGGATCGGTCGTCGCCAGCAGAAATTTAACGTGCGCCGGCGGCTCCTCCAGCGTTTTTAACAACGCGTTGAAGCTGTGGCGCGAGAGCATATGAACTTCATCGATCAAATAGACCTTGAAGCGGCCGCGGGCCGGCGCGTACTGGACGTTATCCAGCAGATCGCGGGTATCTTCGACTTTGGTACGCGAGGCGGCATCGATCTCTATCAGATCGACAAAGCGCCCCTGTTCTATTTCACGGCAGTTATCGCAGACGCCGCAAGGCGTGGCGGTGATGCCGGTTTCGCAGTTTAATCCTTTTGCCAACAGGCGCGCGATAGAGGTTTTACCCACGCCGCGGGTGCCGGAAAAAAGATATGCGTGATGAATGCGCCCTAACGACAAGCCGTTCGCCAGTGCGGTCAGCACATGTTCCTGGCCGACGACGTCAGCAAAGGTTTGTGGGCGCCAACAGATTGATAATAAAGGCCGCGTCATGCACTTCACCGCCCAGACGACGGATGAGCTTCACGGTGGCGTCGATGGTGCCGCCGGTCGCCAGCAGATCGTCAACCACCAGCACCTTATCGCCTGCTTTAATGGCATCAACATGGATTTCCAGCTGATCGGTGCCGTACTCCAGCTCGTAGCTTTCCGCGATGGTTTCACGCGGCAACTTACGCGGCTTACGTACCGGAACAAAGCCTACACCCAGCGCCAGCGCAACCGGTGCGCCAAACAAAAAGCCGCGCGCCTCGGTGCCCACCACTTTGGTAATACCCGCGTCTTTATAACGCTCGGCCAGCAGCTCAATGCTGAGCGCATAGGCCTTCGGGTCTTCCAGCAAGCTGGTGACATCACGGAAAAGGATGCCAGGTTTCGGATAGTCCTGGATGCTTTGGATGCTGTTCTTCAGATATTCAAGCTGCTGTGCTGTTGCGGTCATAAGTTTATGCCTGATTAAAACGGTGTTACTCGCGGACATGCAAAATGGGCCAAGGAAACTTTTGTTTAACCTTTGACCAGGCTTACCCGCGCTCGAAAACGCCAGAATTTACTGGCTGTCAGCGACAATTGCAACCATCATTATTGCGCATCAGTGCTTTTGTTGCTTTGCATCAACCACCGGAATGCGCCACATAAATATCAGCAGACAGGCCAGAACGATCAGCAGCAAGATGCGCACCCAGGTAAGATTAACCAGCCACAGGGAAATAGCAAAGGTCAGTAAAATCATCACCACCGCCCGCGGCTTAGCGCCCGGTGGCATAGCACGGTATTGCTGCCAGTGGCGCAGGTAGCCGCCAAACCATGAGCGGTACAATAGCCAGTGGTGAAAGCGCGGCGACGAGCGGGCGAAACACCAGGCGGCAAGCAGGATAAACGGCGTCGTCGGCAGTAGCGGTAAAAAAACGCCCAGCGTTCCCAGCGCCACCGACAGCCAGCCAATGATGATCAAAATAATACGTGGCATAATGCGAATCGTTATCAAGAAGATAACGCTAATGTAGCACAGTTGCTTATCAGGGGATGGAGGAGTTATTTGAAAACCACCCGGCTTTTACATTCGCTGGAAAATCAGCTTGCGGAACTGGCCGCTCAGGTAGCGCCGATGGCGAATCACGCGACCCTCAGCCCGCGTTTCGATCGCCAGCTGTTCCGAACCCGCAGCACGCAGATGCAGGCTTATCTTGATGAAGCCAGAGATCGCTTTACGGAATTAAAACAGGCGGTCGAGCGCCAGCAGCTGGCGCAGGTTGCCTGGCTGGCGGAACGACTTGTGGCTCAAATCGCCGCGATTAGCCGGGAAACGGCGACCTGGTCATTACGCGCCTGGGATAGCGCGTCGCCGACGCTTACCCGCTGGCAGCGGCGTCGGATACAGCATCAGGAGTATGAACGGCGCCTGCTGGCCATGCGCAACGATCGCCAGAGACAGCTGGCGCAAGCCATCAGCCTTGATGACCAGCAGCGGCTGGCAAAGGAAGTTGAGGCGTATGCCGGACGCCTCGCCCGCTGTCGCGATGCGCTGGAAAAAATTGAAAACAGGCTGGCCCGCTTAACACGCTAACTGGAGGGAGAAGTATGTCGCTGGAAAATGCGCCTGACGAGATCAAGCTGGCGGTCGATTTAATTATGCTGCTTGAGGAAAATAAAGTCCCTGCGCAAACCGTGCTAGCCGCGCTGGAAATTATCCGTCGTGACTATGAAAACAAAGTAAAAAGTGCGGAAGGGGCCTCGCAAAACGCGCCAGAGTAGTCTGTTGCCGAATCGGTGGGGGTGGCAGAGTCATCGCCTGCCCCTTACCACCACGGATAGATGCTCATGGAAAGATTCTCACGTACGCCGCACGATGCCATTTTTCGTCAAATGCTGACCCAGAAAGAGGTCGCTCGCGATTTTTTACAGCTTTACCTTCCCGCGCCGTTTTTAAGTATCTGCGATCTCAATACGCTGCAGCTGGCGTCCGGCAGCTTTATCGAAGAGGACCTGCGATCCAGCGACTCCGACATTCTCTACTCCCTGCAAACGCGGCACGGCGCTGGGTATATCTACGCGCTGATTGAACATCAAAGCTCGCCGGATAAGCTAATGGCTTTTCGCCTGATGCGCTATATGCTGCAGGCGGGATCCACGGAAAAACCCGGGCCACTCATTCGCGAACTGGCGAAGCAGTCGCCCAGGCACAAGGAGCTAATGATGACGATTGCCGAATGGCTGGAGGGGCGTAAAGAAAACTCGCGCAGCATTGCCCTGAAAATGCTCGCCAGCGGGCTGGATCCAAAGATGGTGATGGAGCTGACCGGCCTGAGCCAGGAAGAACTCTCCTCGCTCAGCCCTTAAAACCTGCGGGGCGGCATACCCACCGCCCCATTATGCTTAGCCCATCGTCGGCGAGGCATCGCCGCCTTTATCCCGCTTCACCTCTGTGACTTCATCGCCTTTCTCATTGCGCAGATGAACCTCAAGCTGGTTAAAGGCGATATCAATATTGTTCTCGCGACACAAGCGATCGATAGCGCGGTTAAGCTCATCCACCGCGTAGCTGCGATCGCGAAGTTCACGCACGTACAGGCGCAGTTCATGATCGAGCGTACTGGCGCCGAAGGTGGTAAAGAAGACCGCTGGCGCGGGCTCTTGCATGACTTTCGGATGCTCATGCGCGGCCTGGAGCAGCACTTCTTTGACCTTATCCAGGTCAGAACCATAGGCCACGCCAAGGCGGATGACCACGCGGGTGACGGTGTCGGAAAGCGACCAGTTAATTAAGCGTTCCGTCACGAAGGCCTTATTCGGAATAATGACCTCTTTACGGTCAAAATCCGTAATGGTCGTGGCGCGAATGCGGATTTTGCTGACGGTACCGGAGAAGGTACCAATGGTCACCGTATCGCCAATGCGCACCGGGCGCTCAAAGAGAATAATCAGACCGGAAACAAAGTTACCGAAGATCTCCTGTAAGCCAAACCCTAAACCAACCGACAGGGCGGCCGCCAGCCACTGAAGTTTGTCCCACGAAACGCCCAACGAGCCAAATACCGTCATCGCGCCAATAACAATAATGGCGTAATTAAGAATGGTCGTAATCGCATACGACGCCCCCTGGCGCATATTGAGCCTCGATAGCACCAGCACTTCCAGCAGGCCCGGCAGGTTGCGAATCAACGCCCAGGCGACCATCGACGCGACAATCGCGAACAGCAGGCTGCCCATGGTGACGCTTTTCACGGCGCTGACGCCGGCTTCCGTACCGTTGTAATGCCACAGCGTAATACTGTCGAGATAGGCGAAGACGGTGATCAGATCGGACCAAATCGCCCAGAACAGCACGGCAAATAGCGCGATCATCACCAGCATCGTAATACGTAGCGTTTGTTGGTTAACCTGCTCCAGGGCAATGGTCGGTTCTTCCTGGGGTTCGGCTCCTTCTGCCCCCTCTTTAACCAGATGCTGACGACGCGCCAGCGCCCGGCGCCAGGCAATACGCCGGGCGGCCACGCTCAGGCCGCGCAGAACGGTCTGGTAAAGCAGGTTCCACAGCATCACCAGATAAACGGTTTCAATCCAGCGGCCTGCCAGACGCAGCGTGGTGTAGAAGTAGCCGGTTGCCGTCAGCACCATCAGGGCGATGGGCACTATCGATAGCACGGTGACGGTGATAAGGCGCAGGCTGTGGGATTCTTTATCGCGCCAGCTTTCGCGGCACATCGGCAGGACAAGCACCGCGATCAGCAGCAGGTTGAGGAAAATCACGAACTGCCCGAGCACGTCATCCATCAGATGCAGCGGCGACAGTTCCGACATCACGGACCAGAAGTTCAGCGGCAACAGGGCAAGGCTTACGCGGACAATCTGCCGCCGCCAGTGGCTGGTCAACTGCGACGGCATATTAAAGTGGCTCACCGCCACACCGTCTTTTTCCAGCACCTTCCAGCACAGGCCAAACACCAGCCAGAACAGCGCCAGCTTCTTGCTATAGGCCCACAGCAAATCGCTGATATTCAGCTGCATCGTCAGCAGAATCAGACCAATGGCCAGAATCACCAGTACCACAGGCAGCGCGCGGATCAGATCGATCAGAATCGCTTTCGGCGTGTGGAGCTGAGTATCATTGCGCAGCTGCCCCACCTGTGAAGCCAGCTTCGCCTGATACGCTTTCAGCCAGTTAAGGCGCCAGCGAATCAGACCGGCAATCAGCAGCAACGGCAGGCCGGCAAGGAAAGCGATAAATACCGCAGGCCAGGCTTTTTCCCAGTTTACGGTGATTTTCATCGCCTTAAACTGCCCTTTCAGCGCTTCCGGGAAGGATTTAACCCACTCCCAGTCCATAGGACGGTTGCTGTTTACCCAAAAAATCTGCTGCGTCAGAATGGCTTTCAGGTTGGTCGACACGCTCATTAACTGCTGCTGATTGATCTGCAGGTTAATGGCCATCATCAGCTGGTTACCCAGCTGTTTGTTAAACTGATCGAGCAGCTCACGGCGCATATCAACGATTTCGAGAAGCGCGTCATGCACCTCGGGATTCACCTCGCTGCTATGCCCCTCCTCCAGCTTCGCGACGTACGCATCGCTCTGGAACAACGCATCGCGCTGCTGGTTAACCTCAAACTGCTCGAGGCGCAGGTCAGCGATGCGGTTTGTCATGTCGCTCAGCTCCTCCGCAGAGGGCAGCGTTTGCTGCTGCTGATAAAGGATACGCGACAGCAGAAGGCTACCTTTCAGCACGGAGATCTGCTCTTTTATATCACGCTCGGATTGCAAAGCGCGATCGAGCCAGGTCTTCACTTTGATATTGCGCTGAACCAGCTGATTACCATTTTCCGTCGCTGAAATAAGCCTTTCGCTAAGCTGGTGGTTAATATCCAGCTCCTGCTTCACCAGCGGATTGGCCTGAATACGCGCCGTTTCGTCCGGGGACACGGCTTCCTGAGCCGTCTTTTCCGTCAGCGTCAGGCGCTTGCTATTCACCGCTTCCTGCAATAACTGCAGCTGGTGTTCCAGGCGATTGCTGTAGGCGGTGACGTAATCACGCTGCTTTTGCAGGGTATCCTGCAGCACCGTGTTGCCTTCCAGGCTTTTGCGCTGTTGGTCTATCTGCGCATTCAGCAGAGCCTGCTGCGCCAGCAGCAAATTCTGCTGGGTAGGACGCAGCGTCTCCTCGCCCGTCGAGGTGCCGTTCAGACGATTACGGATCTGCTGCAGCTGCTGCGAAGCGGAATACATCGCATTCTGCACGCGTTCCGGCTGCGTCTGTAGAGAAACGAGCTGGCTGTTGTAGGTTGCCAGGTCGTTCTGCGCGTTTTGCAAATCGTCCAGGGTCTGGGAGACACGCGATTCCAGTTGACGTAGCGATAACGTGCTCAGCGTTTTACGCGTCGCCTCATCATCGGGAACATCGCTTAGCGCGTTCAGGCTATCGATAGCCTGATTCATTTTCGCTGGCGCCTGAGTCACCTGCTGACGCAGCTGCGTCGTTTCCGACTTAATGCGTTCAATTTTATCGAGGGTTTCCAGGGTCTGGGTCAGGTCCTGCTGAACCAGCTTGTCCTGCGGGGTCAGATCCTTTTGCTTATTCAGCGTCGCGAGCTGGCTTTGGACCTCAGAACGTTCAGGTAAATCAGCCGCCAGCGCCGGGTTAACGCTAATACAGCCAATAAAAAACATCAGGGTAAGAACAACAGCGGATATGGCGTTTCGCCAACGGATAGTATGCAGCATAGTGTTAACATGAGTGATTGCAAAAGCCGGAGAATACCGGGGATCGTCGCAGCGCGAAGAATAGCACTTCTGTTATCGCGCGAATAGCGGCGGACAGCAGGAAAAATGTCCCTGATGTCCGCAAGGAGACTTAAGCTTCCCGTTCTTCGGAACCGCGTAAGGAGGGGCAAAATTGATACATTTCAAGCAGCGTTTCGACATAAGCCCGCGCCTCTTTGCGCAGATCGAAGGCGTTCGGTGCCAGCAGCCAATTTTCCATTAGGCCAGAAAGGTAGCTGCGCATTAAAATCGCCGCCCGGCGGGTCAATAAATTCGCGGGCAGCATCTTCGCCGCAATGCACTCTTTTAATGTTTGTTCAATACGATCGTAGCTATCAAGGCATAAACTTCGCTGCGCTTCCTGCAGCGTGACCATCTCACCGACGAATTCACATTTATGGAAGATGATTTCCATCATCAGGCGTCGGCGTTCCTCTGTCACCGTTGCTTCAAGGATATACACTAAGATCTCTCTGATAACTGACAGTGGATCGTTGGGGAATTTTGCCCGATACTCAACTTCGAGATCGTTGATGTTGGCTTCAGAAAGTACCCATATTTCATTAAATAAATCTGATTTATTTTTGAAATGCCAATAGATAGCGCCCCTCGTCACACCGGCCTCTTTTGCAATTGCGGCCAGCGAGGTGGATGATACCCCTTGCTGCGAAAACAAACGCAGAGCAACATCCAAAATATGTTGCCGGGTCTCAAGCGCCTGTTGTTTGGTTTTTCGTGCCATAGGTCGATGAGTTTACAGAGGTTACGTTTACATACATTTATGAATGTATGTACCATAGCATGACCATAATAGAAACACAGCAGTGGGTTTGTGGTCGATTGAGCCACTGAACAATTTGAAATTGGACACTCGAGGTTTACATATGAACAAAAACAGAGGGTTAACGCCTCTGGCGGTCGTTCTGATGCTCTCAGGCAGCTTAGCGCTAACAGGATGTGACGACAAACCGGCTCAGCAAGGGGCCCAGCAAATGCCGGAAGTCGGTATTGTGACGCTCAAATCCGCTCCTCTACAAATTACTACCGAACTGCCAGGCCGTACCAGCGCCTATCGCGTTGCGGAAGTTCGTCCTCAGGTCAGTGGCATTATTCTTAAACGTAACTTCACCGAAGGGAGCGATATCCAGGCGGGCGTGTCTCTTTATCAAATCGATCCGGCGACCTATCAGGCCACGTATGAAAGCGCGAAAGGCGATTTAGCCAAAGCGCAGGCAGCGGCAAATATGGATCAGTTAACGGTTAAACGTTATCAGAAACTGTTGGGCACTAAGTACATTAGCCAACAGGATTACGATACTGCCGTGGCGACGGCTCAGCAGAGCAACGCTGCCGTAGTCGCCGCCAAAGCTGCGGTTGAAACCGCGCGCATTAATCTGGCCTACACCAAAGTCACCTCGCCAATCTCCGGCCGCATTGGTAAATCCGCCGTCACGGAAGGCGCTCTGGTGCAAAACGGGCAAACCACCGCGCTGGCGACCGTGCAACAACTGGATCCTATCTACGTTGACGTGACGCAATCGAGTAACGATTTCCTGCGTCTGAAACAAGAGCTGGCCAACGGCAAGCTGCAGCAGGAAAACGGTAAAGCGAAGGTTGAACTGGTCACTAACGACGGTCTGAAATACCCGCAGAACGGTACGCTGGAGTTCTCTGACGTCACCGTTGACCAGACCACCGGTTCTATCACGCTGCGCGCTATTTTCCCGAACCCGGATCACACTCTGCTGCCCGGCATGTTCGTCCGCGCACGTCTGGAAGAAGGGGTAAACCCTGATGCGTTGCTGGTTCCTCAGCAGGGCGTAACCCGCACTCCGCGTGGCGATGCCAGCGCTATGGTTGTCGGCGAAGGTGATAAAGTCGAAGTTCGCCAGATTACCGCCACTCAGGCTATCGGTGATAAATGGCTGGTCACCGAAGGGCTGAAAACGGGCGATCGCGTCATCATAACCGGTCTGCAAAAAGTCAGACCTGGTGTGCAGGTTAAAGCGCAGGAAGTCGTTTCTGACGATAAACAGCAAGCCGCAGGCAACGCTCAGTCAGAACAACCCAAGTCTTAACTTAAACAGGAGCCGTTAAGACATGCCTAATTTCTTTATCGATCGCCCCATATTTGCGTGGGTGATCGCCATTATCATCATGCTGGCTGGGGGGTTGTCGATCCTCAAGTTGCCGATAGCGCAATATCCGACGATTGCGCCGCCGGCAATTTCCATTACAGCCATGTACCCCGGTGCCGATGCTGAAACCGTGCAGAACACCGTGACCCAGGTTATCGAACAGAACATGAACGGTATCGATCACCTGATGTACATGTCTTCTAATGGCGACTCCACCGGTACAGCAACCATTACGCTAACCTTTGAATCCGGTACCGATCCGGATATTGCCCAGGTACAGGTGCAGAACAAGCTGGCGCTGGCGACACCGCTGCTGCCGCAAGAAGTTCAGCAGCAGGGTATCAGCGTTGAAAAGGCATCCAGCAGCTTCCTGATGGTTGTCGGCGTTATCAATACCAACGGCACCATGAATCAGGATGACATTTCTGACTATGTCGCCGCCAACATGAAGGATGCGATTAGCCGTACCAGCGGCGTCGGTGACGTGCAGCTGTTTGGTTCCCAGTACGCCATGCGCATCTGGATGGATCCGAACAAGCTGAATAACTTCCAGCTGACGCCGGTTGACGTTATCAGCGCCCTGAAAGCGCAGAACGCCCAGGTTGCAGCAGGACAGTTAGGCGGTACGCCGCCGGTGAAAGGCCAGCAGCTGAACGCCTCCATCGTGGCGCAGACTCGTTTGACCAATACTGAAGAGTTCGGCAACATTCTGCTGAAGGTTAACCAGGACGGTTCCCAGGTGCGTCTGCGCGATGTCGCGAAGATTGAGCTGGGTGGTGAAAACTATGACGTTATCGCGAAGTTTAACGGTCAGCCCGCCTCTGGTCTGGGTATTAAATTAGCGACCGGCGCGAACGCGCTGGATACCGCCAACGCCATTCGTGCCGAACTGAAGAAAATGGAGCCTTTCTTCCCTTCAGGCCTGAAGATTGTTTATCCGTATGACACCACGCCATTCGTGCAGATCTCCATTCACGAAGTGGTGAAAACGCTGGTTGAAGCAATCATTCTGGTGTTCCTGGTCATGTATCTGTTCCTGCAGAACTTCCGCGCAACGCTGATTCCGACTATCGCCGTGCCGGTCGTATTGCTGGGGACGTTCGCTATCCTCGCGCTGTTCGGCTTCTCGATAAACACGCTCACCATGTTTGGTATGGTGCTCGCCATAGGCCTGCTGGTGGATGACGCCATCGTGGTGGTGGAAAACGTCGAGCGTGTGATGGCCGAAGAAGGGCTACCGCCGAAGGAAGCCACGCGGAAATCAATGGGCCAGATTCAGGGCGCGCTGGTGGGTATCGCGATGGTGCTTTCCGCGGTGTTTATCCCGATGGCCTTCTTCGGCGGTTCTACCGGTGCGATTTACCGTCAGTTCTCGATCACTATCGTTTCCGCGATGGCGCTGTCGGTACTGGTGGCACTCATTCTGACCCCGGCGCTCTGCGCCACGATGCTGAAGCCCATCCAAAAAGGCAGCCATGGCGCAACCACCGGCTTCTTCGGTTGGTTTAACCGCATGTTTGATAAGAGCACGCATCACTACACCGATAGCGTAGGCAACATCCTGCGCAGTACCGGTCGTTATCTGGTGCTGTATCTGATCATCGTTGTCGGCATGGCCTGGCTGTTCGTTCGTCTGCCGAGTTCGTTCCTGCCGGACGAAGACCAGGGCGTATTCCTGAGCATGGCGCAGCTGCCAGCGGGCGCAACTCAGGAGCGTACCCAGAAAGTTCTGGATGAGATGACTGATTACTATCTCACCAAAGAGAAAAACAACGTTGAATCGGTATTCGCCGTTAACGGCTTTGGTTTCGCGGGTCGTGGGCAGAACACCGGCATCGCGTTCGTCTCTCTGAAGGACTGGAGCCAGCGTCCAGGCGAAGAGAACAAAGTTGAAGCGATTACCGGGCGCGCAATGGGCTATTTCTCGCAGATTAAAGACGCAATGGTCTTCGCCTTTAACCTGCCGGCAATTGTTGAACTGGGTACCGCAACGGGCTTCGACTTCCAGCTGATCGACCAGGCAGGATTGGGCCACGAAAAACTGACTCAGGCCCGTAACCAGCTCTTTGGTATGGTCGCGCAGCATCCTGACGTCTTAAGCGGCGTTCGTCCAAACGGCCTGGAAGATACTCCGCAGTTCAAAGTGGATATCGATCAGGAAAAAGCGCAGGCTCTCGGCGTGTCTATCAGCGACATTAACACGACGCTTGGCGCAGCATGGGGTGGGAGCTACGTCAACGACTTCATTGACCGCGGTCGTGTGAAGAAAGTGTATATCATGTCTGAAGCGAAATACCGTATGTTGCCGGAAGATATCGGTAACTGGTACGTACGCGGTAGCGATGGACAGATGGTGCCCTTCTCCGCCTTCTCAACTTCGCGCTGGGAATACGGCTCACCGCGTCTGGAGCGTTACAACGGTCTGCCATCGATGGAAATCCTCGGCCAGGCGACACCGGGTAAGAGTACCGGTGAAGCGATGAACCTGATGGAAGAGCTGGCGGGTAAACTGCCTGCGGGCATTGGCTATGACTGGACCGGCATGTCTTACCAGGAACGGTTGTCAGGCAACCAGGCACCTGCGCTGTACGCCATCTCGCTGATTGTCGTCTTCCTGTGTCTGGCTGCGCTGTATGAAAGCTGGTCGATCCCATTCTCGGTAATGCTGGTCGTTCCGCTGGGGGTTGTGGGTGCACTGCTGGCTGCCACCTTCCGCGGATTGACCAACGACGTTTACTTCCAGGTTGGCCTGCTGACCACCATCGGCCTGTCGGCGAAGAACGCGATACTTATCGTTGAATTCGCCAAGGATCTGATGGATAAAGAAGGCAAAGGCCTGATTGAAGCAACGCTGGAAGCCGTTCGTATGCGTCTGCGTCCGATTCTGATGACCTCGCTGGCGTTCATCCTTGGGGTAATGCCGCTGGTTATCAGCTCCGGCGCAGGCTCCGGCGCGCAGAACGCCGTCGGTACTGGCGTAATGGGCGGGATGGTGACCGCGACGGTTCTGGCGATTTTCTTCGTGCCGGTGTTCTTCGTGGTCGTGCGTCGCCGCTTTAGTAAGAAAAATGAGGATATTGAGCACAGCCATCCGGTTGAGCATCATTAATCTCTCTTCACAGGGCCGCATACGCGGCCCTTTTCTTTTCTCTGATTTAAAGCGCACGGATTGTTATTGTTTATTTTATAACCTGAGATATAATATTTAATGATGAGTCGTGGTGCTTATCTCCGTTTTTTCTCTGCGACTTTCCTTCCCGTTTACCCTAACTCAGAATATTCTCAATCACTGACTTTATGTATGGTTGTCTTCGTATAACGGCAAAACGCAGCGGCTAACTTGATGAAATATAAGGTCAGTGTTCGTTTTTACCGATCGGGGTAACGGCACGATATAATAAAGACCGAGGCATCGAAGATAAATGGACGCTGATAATTGTAATTTTTCGTAATAGCACGATGAAATCTTTTTAAGAGTGGATTATAGTTAAACAGCAAGATTACAATGTATGTGTCAGGTCTGTTAGTCGTGTTCATCCCACAACGGTCGTTTAAACCACTCAAAAGGGGATGCGTTATGGACGAATACTCGCCAAAAAGACATGATATTGCGCAGCTTAAATTTCTCTGCGAAACCCTGTATCATGACTGTCTTGCAAACCTGGAAGAGAGCAACCACGGCTGGGTTAATGACCCGACCTCGGCTGTCAATCTTCAACTTAATGAATTGATCGAGCACATTGCCGCGTTCGCGCTTAATTATAAAATTAAGTATGCTGAGGATAATAAGCTGATTACTCAGATTGACGAATATCTGGATGACACTTTCGTCTTGTTCAGCAACTACGGCATTAACAGTGCGGATCTGCAGAAATGGCGCAAATCTGGCAATCGGTTATTCCGCTGCTTTGTCAACGCCAGTCGGGAAAACCCGGCCAGTCTTTCTTGTTAGTATTATTACAATCAAAAGGTGAATTTATGTCTGATAAAACATTAACCAAAATAGACTATTTGATGCGCTTACGACGCTGTCAGACAATTGATACGCTGGAGCGCGTAATTGAAAAAAATAAATATGAACTTTCCGATAATGAACTGGCGGTATTTTACTCAGCGGCCGACCATCGTCTTGCCGAACTGACGATGAATAAACTGTATGACAAGATCCCGCCTTCAGTCTGGAAATTTATCCGCTAGTTTATTTCAAATGAAAGTCATACATCTCGTGTCGAAAACGCCCCGCTTTGGTGATGATAATAAGTGTGATAGTGCTCACAGATGTTGGCTTAATGCACAGATGAAACCGGTTTCTTTTTATACTATGGCGGCCTGACGATAAGGAAATAGGGGAAGCGTCCATGAGTGAAGAGAAACAAAAAATGATTGCCGGCGAACTGTATCTGGCAGGTGACGCCACGTTGAAAGCCGATCGCCTGCGGGCCAGGCAACTGTTGCACCGCTACAATCATTCGGCGCCTGAAGAACATGAATTAAGAAAAGCATTATTGTCTGAACTGCTTGGGCACGCGAGCGATGCGTATATCGAACCCACTTTTCGCTGCGACTACGGCTACAATATCTCCCTCGGCAAAAATTTCTACGCGAACTTTGATTGCGTCATGCTGGACGTCTGTCCGATTCAAATTGGGGATAACTGCATGCTGGCGCCGGGCGTACATATTTATACCGCCACGCATCCCCTTGACCCCGTCGATCGCAATAGTGGTCAGGAGTACGGAAAACCCGTCACCATCGGGCATAATGTGTGGATTGGCGGCCGGGCAGTCATTAATCCTGGCGTGACTATCGGCGATAATGCCGTGGTGGCTTCAGGTTCCGTGGTAGTGAAAAATGTGCCAGCCAACGCCGTCGTCGGCGGAAACCCGGCACGGATTATCAAAATGCTGGAGAGCGAAAAACGGTAACTGTTATGCTTTTCTGCAACCAATCTGTTACTTTCCCCCTGGATTTACGCAACATAAAATACCCCCCAGGCTGAGCCCGGTTTGTCACGCCTGCATACGGGCTCATGGCAGAATTTGGGGAATAAGATGACAGAAATACAGCTGCTGCTAAAAAGCACCATTGATGAACTTAATGTGAAAGAGAAGCGCGACAATCGTCCGCGCTTTAGCATTAGCTTTATTCGCAATCACCCATGGCTTTTTGTCGCCATGTACGCGGCTTTCCTGGCCACGCTTATTGTGATGCTTCGTTCCGAAACGCTGGTGGATTCTGTCTGGCTGTTAATCGTGTTATTTGTTCTGCTAAACGGTTTCTTCTTCTTTGACGTCTATCCGCGCTATCGTTATGAAGATATCGACGTTCTTGATTTTCGCGTTTGCTACAACGGCGAATGGTATAACACCCGGTTTGTCCCTGAACAACTGCTCGAACGCATTCTGCAATCGCCACGCGTCGGTCGCGATCAGAAGGCGCAGCTACAAAAAATGATCGCCACCAAAGGCGAACTCTCATTTTACGATGTGTTTTCCCTTACTCGCGTCGGTTCTGCGCAATAAGACGATTGAGCGTCCGTACCGCAGCAATAAAATGTGAGGCGGACGTATTTCCGTAGCCCAGAACCAACCCGCTTCGCGCCGTTTTTGCATCAAGATAAAAACGGCTTAATGCCCCGGGCGCCAGCTGAAACCGCCGGGCCTGCTGCGCAATCGCCTGGTCATCCACGTTGTCGATAGCGACGGTCAGGTGCAAGCCCCCCTCGCCGCCCAAGAGTTCATAAGGATGGTTAAGTTCTTGAGCAAGGACGTCCCGCAGCTGCTGCTGGCGTTTGCGGTACAAACGGCGCATGGCGGCCAAATGACGTGCGTAGTGCCCCTCTTCAATGAACAACGCCAGCGCCTTCTGTTCAGCCCGGTGCCCGCCGCGTAATAGCGCCCCAATGGCGCCTTGTGCAGCGTCCGCCAGCGCGGGAGGCATCACCATAAAACCGATGCGCAGCGCTGGAAACAGCGTTTTGCTGAACGTCCCCAGATAAACCACCGGCCCGTGCTTCGCCATCCCCAGCATGGCCGGAATGGGCTCGCCGCTATAGCGAAATTCGCTGTCGTAATCATCCTCAATAATCCACGAATCATACCGGCGGGCATATTCCAGTAACGCCAGTCGTCGCCCGGCGCTCATTACGGCTCCGCAGGGGTACTGATGTGAAGGTGAAGTAAAGATCAATCGCGGCGCTTCGCTATCATCAGAGGTATCAAAACGCATTCCTTCACGATCAACCGGTACGCCCTTTATATGAAGCCCTGATTTGAGAAAGATGCTTTTTGCTCCCGGATAACCGGGCTCTTCCACCCATGCCCTATCGCCGGCTACGCTCAGCAGGTGCGTGCATAAATCGACGCCTTCCAGCGCCCCTTCAGTAATCACAATCTGGCTGGCTTCGCAGCGGATCCCCCGGGAGAGCGCGAGGTGCCGGGCAATGGCTTTTCGCAGTACGAGCTCTCCCTGCGCATCGCCGTAGCCCAGTAATGCGCTGGCCTCTTCGCGCAGTACCCGATCGAGCAGTCGACGCCAGATGGAAAGTGGAAAGTAATTAACCGCAGGCATTCCCGGCGTAAAGAGCAGCGTGGGCGAATCACGGTGAATTGCTGCCGGCAGTCCCTGTAAATATTCAGGGAGCACAATAACGCGCGCCTCAATGTCCCCTTCTCCCTGAGACCTCAAGGGCGCGACGTACGTCCCCTGGCGACTACGCAATAGATATCCTTCTATCGCCAACTGCTCCAGCGCGCTGTTGATGGTATTGCGCGACAGCCCCAGATGCTGCGCCATGGCGCGCGAACCGGGTAGACGACTATCGCCCGCCAGCGTGCCCTGCAAAATAGCCTCGCGCAGTTGCTGATAGAGGGTACGCTGTAGGGTTTCACTTCCTTTACCGCGCAGGGCCTGCTCGAGTAAAGTAAAAAAAGCATCATCCGGAATATTCATCACCGCTCCTCGTGGCACCATAAAAACATACTCTTATGGCACTTTTTATGGAACCAACAAGTGCTTAATCTCATGGCATTCGCCCACAAAGGAAACCCCCATGAGCCATCTTAATCAATTCGATCAGCCCGTTGGCGCTGCCCTGCCCGACTGGCAGCCCCGTCAGCATCCCGAGAGGTTGAACCTGCAGGGTCGCCTTTGCCGGCTTGAGCCATTGCGCTCCACGCACGCCGGTGCGCTGTTTGACGCCCATCGACTGGCCCCGGATACGCGAAGCTGGACATGGCTGCTGCGTGAGCCGGATAACAGCGTCGAGGAATATCGCGCGTGGATAGAGAGCGTGGCCATGCAGGCCGACCCCATTCACTTTGCGGTGATAGATCAGCAGACAGACCAGCCCATCGGCTCACTGGCGCTGATGAGAATCGATGCCAAAAATGGCGTTGTTGAAGTCGGCCACGTTCACTTCTCGCCTCTGTTGAGCCGGACGGCGATGGCAACCGAGGCCCACTGGCTGCTGATGCACTACGTATTTGCTACGCTCGGCTATCGTCGCTACGAGTGGAAATGCAACAGCCTGAACGAGCCTTCACGCCGGGCGGCACTGCGGCTGGGGTTTCAGTATGAGGGACGCTTTCGTCAGGCGCTGGTGATAAAGGGCCACAACCGCGATACCGACTGGTTTTCGATTATCGATTCCGAGTGGCCACAGATTGACAGAGCAATGCGGCAATGGCTGGCCGCCGACAACTTTAGCGCCGACGGCCAGCAGTTACGAACGCTGGAGAGCTTCCGTTAACGTCTTTTCTTGCGGCCCTGTACGGCCTTAAAGCGGGGATTGCTTTTGCAGATAACGTACAGCCGCCCTTTTCGTTTAACGATCTGGCAATCCGGGTGGCGCTGTTTCGCGCTACGTAGTGAGTTGAGTACCTGCATTATTTGCTCCTCTTCGCATCAATAAAGCCGCCGAAGCGCTGGCGGAAACGTGCGGTGCTGCCTTCGTTGTTGAAGGCCTTCTGTTTACCGGTGTAATACGGATGCGATTTGGAGGAGACGTCGAGCGTCACGTAGGGATACGTCTCGCCATCCAGCTCAATCTCACGCTCGGTGCGGATCGTTGAACCGACTTTAAAGAATTCGTTAGCGCTGGTGTCGTGAAAAACCACCGTACGATAATGCGGATGAATATTGGGTTTCATAGCGACCTCAATCATTATGTTATAACATAACAATATCGTACGCCGTGCGAGTCTAAAGATCAACCCTGAGAATGAGAAGGATTATGGGCGGCACAGGCCGCCCGTTACGGATTAAGGGCTCAGCCGATGCGCCAGGGCCCTGAGCTGTTCGGCAATAGACTGCAGGTCTTTGCCGGGCTCCGTTTTCGGCCCGGTAGAGTGGCGCACGACCAGACGGGCCGGAAGAATAGAAGAAGTATGGGAGGTTTCGTTATCGCCGCTATCGAGAAGGCGCCGAACGGCCTCTTTTCCCTGTAAGTCAAGATCCAGCGAAACGGTGGTTAGCGCCGGGTAAAAGAACGAACTTTCATAGGTATCATCATAACCAATAACCGACTTTTCCCCCGGGATCGGTACCTGATGCTGGTGAAACGCGCTAAGCACGCCCAGCGCCATCTGATCGTTCCCCACCAAAACGGCGGTAAAGTTTGGCGTCTCCCGCAACATTTGCAGCGCGCCGGCATAGCCGCTCTGCGCATCCCAGTTACCGCGAATCACCGTGACCGGCTGTAGGCCATAACCTTCGAGGGTTTCTAGCCAGCTTTTCAAACGCAGTTTGGCCGATACCGAGCTTTCCGGACCGGCCAACAGCGCTATCTCCCGATGCCCCATTTCATAGAGATATTTGACGCTGGCTCGGGTGCCGTCCGCCGGGTTAAACGAAACGTTAAACACAGAGCTATAGGGATCGACATCTAAAAACAGACAAACGATATCATCGTTATCAGCGGCAATTTTCTGAGCCTGATCAGTCTCCAGCGGCACGTTGATGATGACCTTATCCACCAGTTGAGACTTAAGTTCATTAATGGAATCTTGAATGCTTTGGTTGACGCTCTCATCAATCATTGAAATGAGCACCTGATAACCTTCCACATTCGCATAGCGTTTTACCGCCGCGGCCACCTGGGAAGGCGCATGCAATGCGAGGGAGATCGTAACCAGGCCCACGGTACGGCTTTGCTTGCCTACCAGCTGTTGCGCCAGGCGGTTTGGGACATAGCGTAGCTCCTCAATGGATTTCTCCACCTTGCTGCGCGTGGCTTTGGATACATTAGCAGATTTGTTGAGTACCCTGGACACGGTCTGATAGGAGACGCCCGCATGGCGAGCAACGTCTTCTAAGGTCGCGCTTTTAGACTTCATGGTCCGGTTCCTTATGTTGTTATCCCTGAATTGTAACAGGGGCAATGTAAAAAAACGCTCATTGCCGCCTCCCCCGAACAACAATCAGCATTAAAAGTATTACGCTCACAATACAACAAATTGTGAATGGACTCACCACTCGTAACAAAACCCGCTAATTTATTTGCAGTTAATCACACTATAGCGATCATTCAATTGCCTGAATTTTGGTTTAGGCATTTTATAACATCGGTTATGTGAACGTAATACAAAACAATAAGAGGATAGACATGAACACTACGCTGCGCACACTCTCCGCTGCGTTGGCCGCTGCGCTGATTTCACCATCCGTGTTTGCTGCTTCCGCCACGCTTCCGGGTATCGATTTTCATGGCTATATGCGCGCCGGGGTTGGGGTCTCCAGCGACGGTAGTCAGGCCGAATGGCAAAAAAACAAAATTGGCCGTCTGGGTAACGAGTCCGATACCTACGGCGAGCTGGAGTTGGGCTCGGAGGTCTACAAGAAAAATGACGTGAGCTTCTATCTCGATAGCATGGTCAGCATGGTTTCAGACGGTTCGAACGATAACGAAACCACGCTCGATGATGATGCGCAGTTCGGCCTGCGCCAGCTCAACCTGCAAATTAAAGGGCTGGTCCCCGGCGATCCGAACGCGGTCATTTGGGGCGGTAAACGCTACTACCAGCGCCACGATCTGCACATCATTGATACCAAATACTGGAACATTTCCGGATCCGGCGCCGGGATCGAAAACTATACCCTCGGCCCTGGCGCCGTCTCATTTGCCTGGATCCGCGGCGACGCGAATGACGTTGACTACCGCGTCGACGGCGACAGCAACGTGAATATTAACTACCTTGACCTGCGCTACGCAGGCTGGAAGCCATGGGCCGGGTCGTGGACCGAATTTGGTATCGACTACGCGATGCCTAACACCACCAAAAAGCAGGACTCCTACGGCGGCCTGTATGATGCAGAAAACGGCGTCATGCTAACCGGTGAAATCAGCCAGGATATGCTGGGCGGTTACAACAAAACGGTGCTGCAGTACGCAAACAAAGGGCTGGCGCAGAACATGGTTTCCCAGGGCGGCGGCTGGTATGACATGTGGAACTACGTCAATGACGCCACCGGCTATCGGGTGATCAATACCGGTTTAATTCCGATCACCGAAAAATTCTCTATTAACCACGTTCTGACCTGGGGCTCCGCGGACAACATCACCGATTACACGGATAAAACGCGCATGCTGTCGCTGGTAGCTCGCGGACAGTATCAGTTCACCGAATATGTACGCCTGATTGGCGAAGTAGGCGGTTTTTACCAAAAAGATAGCTACAAGAACAATACGGACTATAAGCAGGCCGGTGAGAAATACACCATCGCGCTGGGCCTGGCCGATGGCCCTGACTTTATGTCTCGCCCGGAACTGCGTATTTTCGCTTCTTATCTGAATGACTCAGAAAATGGTAAACCGTTCGAAGATCAAACTGCCAATAATACGTGGAACTTTGGTGTCCAGGTCGAAGCCTGGTGGTAAGAGTAGCTAAACTGTTTTATCTCCAACTGTAAGGTCGTTAATTACCCTCCGGTAATGATTATTGCCATTGAATGCTTTGTTTTATTTTCGGGATAACCCATTATTGCGTTATCCCGTTTTATTTTATTTACGGCTGGCAAAGTGTTCGTCAAGTAATTGTCGCAAAGCATCCGACTGCTTACCGAAAATAGCATGCACCTGCTGCCCAAGAATAATCACGCCAAGCGCGCCCTGCTGCTGTAGTCCCTGAGAGTCAACAATCGACAGATTGTTCACCGTGACGCGCAAGCGGGTAATACAGGCGTCAACGTTGATGATATTTTCCTCACCGCCGAAAGCCTGAATTAACCGTTCAATCTGTTGTTGTTCCGCAGGGCTTAACGTTACCGCCGGACGAGACGGGGAGAAGTAATTCAGAAAGGATTTTAAACTCACCATAATAGACTCCTGATAAGCAGATAAAAAAATGCCTGCTCGCAGGAGCAGGCGCGGATAGAGAGAAATTACGCGTGACGACTGAGGATGCGGCAATCCCATGCTTTTAAGATCAACGGCGCGTTCAGGGCCGTGCCGGTGAGGGTATCCTGATAGCCATGCGGTAAGGTCACCTGCTGCTGCTGCGCGCTGTAGTTTTGCAGGAACACGTAAGTAGTCTCACCGTCCGTGCGCGCGGTCGCCACCACGCCCGGCGGGAAATCGGCCTCCACCGCGCGCGGCAGCGCCAGCTCTTTACTTATGGCGCTGAAGAAGTCCCGCTGGAAAGCCAGATCGTTGCGCGAAGCGACGTGCCAGGCCTTGCCTTTACCTACGTGATTGACGGTGACCGCCGGTCTTCCCGCGTAAAAATCATCGCGGTAGGTCGCCAGCGGCTGCGCCGTTTCGGCGTGGATCAGTTCACACAGATGGCGTACCTGATACGGCCCCTGCAGCCCCCCTTCATTGCCCGCCAGCCCCTGTACCAGATTACGTTCGCCATCGTTCAGGCAGTCAATCTCTTCCGCCCAGATGCCCAGCAGCTTGCGCAGCGGACCCGGGAAGCCGCCGAGATAGCACAGGTCCGATTCGTTAACAATTCCCGTCCAGTATGTTGTAACTAAGTGGCCGCCGTTGGCCACAAACGCTTCCGCGCGTTCGGCAAAGCCGTCGCGAACCATATATAGCATCGGGGCAATGACCAGCCGATAAGCGCTCAGGTCAACGTCGGCATCAATAATATCTACCGCAATCCCCTGTTCCCAGAACGGACGATAGTGCTCGTTGACGGTATTTTCATACTCCATCCCGAGATTACGCGGCCCCTGAGCATCATCCAGCGCCCAGCGGTTTTGCTGGTCAAAGATAATCGCCACTTGCGCATCCGTCCGGCAGCCCACCACGCCCGGCAGCTGGCTTAACATCTCGCCAAGCTTAGTCACTTCACGGCCCACGCGCGTATCCAGGTGACCGACGTGATCGATAATTGCGCCATGGAATTTCTCTACCGAACCGCGACTCTTACGCCACTGGAAATACTGTACCGAGTCAGCCCCGTGCGCTACCGCCTGCAGAGAAGAGAGAATATGCATTCCCGGTTTTTTCAGCTTGCTGGTCGGCTGCCAGTTAGTCGCGCTCGGCGTGGACTCCATCAGGACAAACGGTTTTCCGCCCTTCAGGCTGCGCATCATATCGTGATACATGGCGGTGTAGCAGGCCAGCGTGGTTTCATCTTTATCGCGATGCCACATGGGGTAGCTGTCCCACGAGATGAAGTCCAGCGCCGGCGCCAGCTGCCAGTAGTCGTAATCGTAGAAATACTCCATAAAGTTGGTTGTCACTGGCAGCTCAGCATTCGCCGCTTTCAGCGGCGCAATTTCGTGGCGGCAGAAATCCGTCACCTGAGCGGTATTGAAGCGATGCCAGTCAAGGTTCAGACCATGAATGGAGACTTCCCCCTGCGGAGCCGGGGATTCGATCTGCGACCAGTCGCTATAGGTGTGGCTCCAGAAGGTGCTCCACCAGGCGTGATTAAGATTATCCAGCGTTTCATAGCGCGCTTTCAGCCAGTCGCGGAAACGCTCCTGGCACAGGCTACAGTGGCACTCGCCGCCATACTCATTGGAGATATGCCAGCCCAGCACCGCCGGATGCTGCGCGTAGCGCTCCGCCAGCAGGGTGTTAATTTTCAGGGTTTTCTCACGATAGACCGGCGACGACATACAGTGGTTGTGACGCCCACCGTGCAGCGCAGGCACGCGATCGCGACCGACGCGCAGGACCTGAGGGTACTTTTGCGACATCCACGCCGGGCGCGCGCCGCTTGGGGTCGCGAGAAAGACATGAATTCCGGCGGCATACAGTTTATCCAGGATACTGTCCAACCAGCCAAACTCAAATACGCCTTCCTGAGGTTCAAGTTTCGCCCAGCTAAATATTCCTACCGACATGACATTACATTTTGCCTGCTGCATCATGGCAATATCTTTATCGATAATATCGGGATAGTTCTCCCACTGCTCCGGGTTATAGTCGGCGCCATGCAATAGCGCATTGACCTTCGGACTCAAAGGCGCAAATTTTTTCATAATAAACATCCTGAAGTTTAAAGCTGAATAATTAATTAAATACCTTCATCGACGGCAACGCTTTCCCCTGGCAATCAAACAGCGCCTGATTTTCCCGGGCATTCCCCTCTTTCCACTCATCGTGGATATATTTCATTCCGGCAGGCGTCGCCCAGGTATTTCCCGGCACGGCAATCCACGTCGGCTCCCAATAAAAAATACCTTTACCGCGGTGGCCCGGTACGTCCGCAACGGCCTGCATTAAGTCGTGAATATAATTATATTGCCCCTGTATGGTGGCAGGATAACCGCCATCCTTTTCCTCTTTTGCCTGGAAACTATTTTCGGCGTTGTCGCAGTTTTCCAGGGTATAGGCATAAGCGGCCTCTACCACAATCACGTCTTTGTTATAGCGCTTGCTGATATCATCCATATTAGCCTTCAGCTCGCTAATCGGGCCATTCCAGTAGGTGTACATCGACAGACCAATAATGTCGTAAGGCACGTTGCGCTTGCTGACTTCATCAAACCACCAGCGAAAGGTGTCGTTTTTCGTGCCTTCGGCCAGGTGAAGCATAATTTTAACCTGCTCACCGGCGGTGAGGTTTTCCTTCAGGCCATCGATGGCGGCATTAAGCAGCCCCGCCAGGCGATCGAACTCGCCGCCGCCCTGCCCCCAGCTTTTGCCTTCCGGCCACAGCATACCGCCGTTGATCTCGTTGCCGATCTGCACCATATCCGGCAGTACGCCCTCCTGCTTAAAGCGGGCAATCGTATCGCGGGTGTAGTCATGAATGGTGGTTTTCAGCTGCGGATAATCCATTTTCTCCCAGGCCTTCGGCTTGAACTGCTTGCCGGGATCGGTCCAGAAATCGCTGTAGTGAAAATCAAGCAGCAGCTTCATCCCCTGTGCTTTTGCCCGCTTCGCCAGCGCCAGCGTCGCCGCCAGATCGTTATCGCCGCCGCCGTAGCGCTGACCCTGGGCGTCTTTTGGATCGACCCACAGGCGCAGGCGAACATAGTTCACGCCGTCGGCCTTCAGAATCGCGATCGGATCCTGCTGCTGATTATTGTGGTTAAAAAACTTTGCGCCATGCTTTTCCGCGTCCAGCAGCGTGGAGATATCCGCGCCTTTAATGAAATCAGCGGGCATGTTGCTAAACGCTTTGGTTTGTAGCGCGTCCGCTGCCAGCGTACTGGCGGAGAAACAGCATGCCAGAGAAACAGCAAGCCACGCGGGTGTTAATCTTTTCATGGGGTTATCCTTTTGTACTGCCAGAGGTGAGGCCGGAAACAAAGTATTTTTGTAGCGCCAGATAGAGAATCGCTACCGGCACGGCAATCAGCACCGCGCCCGCCGCGTAGGTGGTGTAGCTGGCGCCCATTTTCTGCGCCACCAGGTTATACAGGCCGATCGGCAGCGTGTACTTATCCGGGGTACGCAGAATGGTGCTGGAAAGGATGAAATCCCCCAGCGGGCCGGTAAACGAGAACAGCGCCACCACCGCCAGAATCGGCTTCGACAGCGGCATAATGATTTCGAAGAAGATGCGGAAGCTGCTGGCGCCATCCATCCGCGCGGACTCATCCAGATCTTTAGGGATCGCGTCCAGGTAGCCCTTCATGAGCCAGGTATTCATCGGGATCATGCCGCCCACGTAGATCAGCACCAGCGCCAGATGGCTGTTGATCAGCCCCAGCAGCTGAGAGAGAACAAAGATCGCAATCAGCGCCGAGAACTGCGGGATCATCTGCAACAGCAGAAATAACATCAGCCCGTTCTGCCGCCCTTTGAAACGAAAGCGCGAAAACGCGTAGGCGGTGAAGCTCACGCTGATTAAGGTCAACACCATGGTCATGAAGCTGATTTTCATCGAGTTCCAGTACCAGGTGAGATAATTCACATTGCCGTTAAACAGATCCGCGTAATGCTGGAACGACAGGTTTTCAGGAATAATCGACGTACTCAGCAGACTGTTCCCGGCGTTCAGCGACGCCCCTACCGTCCAGACCAGCGGGTAAATAATCATCGTCGACACAAAGATGACCACTAACCAGGTGAGTGACAAGCGAATCCACTTTTCGCGTTTAATACTCGGTGATTTAGCCATGTTGCTTCCCTTACGCCATGTCGTCGTTTTTGAAGGATTTCGTGGCGCGGAACTGCCACAACGCCAGGCCGACGACAAAAATCGACAGCAGGATCGTGATGGTCGCCGCGATAGCGTATTGCGAAGACGACATGGTCAATTTGTAGATCCACGACACCAGAATATCCGTACCGCCGGCATTCGACCCCGCTACCGCCGGCCCGCCGTTGTTGAACAGGTAGATGATGTTGAAGTTGTTAAAGTTGAAGGTGTACTGAGTGATGATGATCGGCGCAATAGAGTAGAGCACCAGCGGCAGAGTAATGGTCCGCAGGCGGGTAAACGCGCTGGCGCCATCCATGGTGGCCGCTTCATACAGATCGTCCGGGATCGCCTGCAGGACGCCGGTGGTCATGGCGAAAACAAACGGGAAACCCAGCCAGGTCTGCATCATGATCAGCGCCGTCTTGGTCCAGAACGGGTCGGTCAGCCACGCCTTCGGACTGATGCCAAAGAAGGACAAAATGGCGTTGTTAATCACCCCGAATGAATCATTGAACATGCCGGCAAAAACCAGAATCGTCACGAATCCCGGTACCGCCCACGGCAGAATGAAAATCGTACGGATCATCGGCTTAAAGCGCAGATCTTTCTGGTTGACCAGAATCGCCAGCAGCACGCCGACGGTACATTGCAGGGTCGTCGCCAGCAGCGTCCACACCACCGTCCACTGCAGCACATCAAAGAAGGTCGAACGCCAGATGGATAATGTGAAGATGTTGATGAAGTTTTTGAATCCCACCCAATCCACCAGCTTCGCCGGCGGCGTGTGGTAAAGATTGTAGTTAGTAAAGGCGATAGCAAAACCAAACAGGATCGGGAAGATGACCACAAACACCAGCAGTATGAAGCCGGGCGTGATCATCAGATACGGGAAACCCTCGCTGAGCAGCATCTGATACTGCTTGCGTACGCTATTCAGCGCCACGCCTTCATCGCGCTTTTTGCCGTTAACCCAGGCGTCGCGCAGCGAGAGGAAATAGACCAACACACCGAATGCGATAATCAGTACGCTGATTATCCCTTCCGCCAGCAGGAAAATAGAGTTATCCCGCGGGACTTCCTCGCCTAAGGTATATAACCCCCACAGGCCTTCGCTGAGAAAGTCATAGAAAATACTCATAAAACTGCTCAGCAGCACCAGGAAGACGATCCCCTTCAGCCACTGGCGGTGATAAAACTGCCCAAAACCCGGCACGATAGCCAGCAACAGGCCGCACCACGCATGGCGTCCTGCGCCGCGCGCTTCGGCAATATTTTCGCTGGGATTGATAATCACACACGACTCCTTCTGAAAACGGGAGGATGCCCCTCCCGTTCTGTTACATCACCGGATTATTGATTGCTGGCCTGCATGGCTTCGATCTGCATCTTGATCTGCTTCTCTGCGTTATCGAGCGCCGCCTTCGGTTCCTGTTTACCGGTCAGGCTAAGCTCCAGCGCGGCGTTCGCCGGGCCCCATACTTCGCCCATCTCCGGGATCCCCGGCATCGCCGTCGCCCGCGCTGACTGCACCGCCACCGCGCTGGCCTTTTCGTCATTCTTAATCAGCGGATCGTCAATCATGGCCTTCAGCGGCGGGATTTCCCCGGTGGCGACATAGCGCGCTTTTACGTACTGCGGCTGGTTGATGAACTCGATAAACTGCTGCGCCAGCGCTTTATCTTTACTCCACGTCGAGACCACATAGCCTTTCACACCGAGGAAGGAGCTCATCGGTTTGCCGTCCGGCAGCGTCGGCAGAGGCGCGACGCCATAATGAATGCCTGCCGCTTCATACGGCTGGAAAGCCCACGGGCCGTTAATCACCGCTGCCGCTTTCTTCTCGGTGAACAGCGAGTCGATGGCGTTCAGCCCGTTATCGCCGAGGATCCCCGCCGGGAAGACCTTGTCGGTGTAGAATTTTTTCAGGAAAGTCACCGCTTCGACCGCGCCTGGCTTATTCAGGCCAACATCCTGCGGGTTGAAGCCGCCCTTATCATTTTTGCCAAAGATATAGCCGCCCATCGGACCGATGGCGCCCCAGCTGTAATAAATTTGGTCAAACTTCGCCAGCAGGCCGTACTTACCCTCTTCGCGCTGCTTCTTCGAATAGTCGAACCACGCCTGCAGGCTATCCAGCGGCTTGTCGATCAGGTCTTTGTTGTAAATCAGCACCAGGGTTTCCACCGCTTTCGGTACGCCGTAAAGCACGTTATCCATATGGAAAGCGTTGATTGATGCCGGCGTAAAGGCCTCCTGCTTCGCCTGGTCCAGCGTCAGGGGAGACAGCAGCCCCTGGACGACCGCACCGCCTAGCTGGTCATTAGGGATCACCAGCACGTCCGGGCCAATGCCCGCCGGGCCATCAAGGCGCAGCTTTTCCAACTGCTGGGCATACGGCATTTCCTGCACGTTCACCTTAACGTTGAACTGCTTTTCAAAATCATTTACCGCGGCCTTAATGCCGTCGGATTTTTTGATGTCTTCCCAGACGTTGAGCTGTCCGGCCGCGTGCGCCTGCAGGCTCACCAACTGCCCGGCAGCCAGAGTAGTAAGGATCAGTGCAGCAAGAGTGTTCTTTTTCATTATCAACCTAATGTGAAGGTATAACAATTTAATGGTTTTTATTGGGCGATGTGACTTCCGAAAATCTTTCAGTTAACTGATAAACGGTGATTCATAAACAAATATGCCGTTATTCCTGATTTGTTATACGGTACGCTTTGAATGCTGACAAAACTACTGAAAGCTGCCAGTTGTGTGATCATGATTGCAGAAATGAAACATCGATATAGGGTGCTAAAACTCTGGAAGTTATAGTCACTACATGATTTTAGTGTCGTTGAGCATCGCTCGGCTGAATTGTTACACGTTATACAAATAGCGCGTCATAGCCCAAATCCCAACGGCAAAAACGGCTACTAACCCGGGGAATGTTGATGTCCAATATACGACTGAGGAATGTCACCAAACGGTTCGGCAGTACAGTGACGCTGCATCAGGTAAACCTTGATATTGAAGATGGCGAATTTGCGGTTTTCGTCGGTCCGTCAGGCTGCGGCAAATCAACGCTGCTGCGAATGATTGCCGGTCTCGAAGAGGTGAGCGAAGGTGAAGTACTGATAGGCGATGAGGTCATGAACGACGTCGTTCCCGCCCATCGCGGCGTCGCCATGGTATTCCAGTCCTATGCGCTCTATCCGCATATGACGGTAGCGGAAAATATGGGCTATGGCCTGAAGGTGAATAAAGTGCCAAAAGATGAAATTCGCCGCCAGGTTGAAATGGTGGCAAAAACGCTGCAGCTCTCTCATCTGCTGGATCGCAAACCTAAGCAGCTCTCCGGCGGCCAGCGCCAGCGCGTGGCGATCGGTCGCGCCATCGTGCGTAATCCACGGGTGTTTATGTTTGATGAACCCCTCTCCAACCTTGATGCCGAGCTGCGCGTTGAGATGCGCCTGCATATTGCTAAACTGCATCATGAACTCAAAACCACCATGGTTTATGTTACCCACGATCAGGTTGAAGCGATGACGCTGGCCGATAAAATCGTGGTGATGAACTACGGCAAAGTTGAGCAGATGGGTTCGCCGATGTCGCTGTATTACAACCCGGTCAATAAGTTCGTTGCGGGATTTATCGGTTCGCCGAAAATGAACTTCCTGCCCGCGACGGTCACCGCATGGCAGCCGGGCCAGCTTAGCGTCAAGATGGCGCAAGATCACAATCTGACGCTCAATATCACCACATCGCCGCTGCAGCCCGGCGCTGCCGTTACCCTCGGTATTCGTCCTGAACATCTCTCAACCGATGTGAATATCGGTACCGTGGTTGAGTTTCAATGTGAAGTCGTCGAGAGACTGGGTAACAACACCTATCTGTTCGGCCAGTGCTACGGCCACGATAACGTCAAAATTCTGCTGCCCGGCGACGTTCATTTCCGTCCCTGGCAGAAAATCAGCGTCGCGTTCGACGATCGCTACTGCATGGTCTTCGACGAAAATGACCTGCGGATTAGCGCCGACATCGCCGCGCCGGACGCTCATTAAACGCAACATCTGATTGTCATGATTGCGCTTTAGAATATGAATCTGTGCTGACAACGCTTATTGCCAGCATACCTGCCCTCGTTTTTCTCCGCGACGCTTCATGCCTTGAGCGTCGCGGTTCATCCACTGTTAGCCCGAATTCGTTGCTATCTTGCGGTTCGGGCCTTTTTCTACCCCGTGGTGAATCCTCTTTTATCTTTCGCGTATACTCATCGAACCCCTCCATAAAATAAGGAAATACTCATGACGACCCGGCATCAGGTGAGTCTGGTTACAGGGGTATTGATACTCGCCATTATCTTGCCGGTCATACTGAGCATCTGGCTGGCGACGCAGCAGGCCAAAGAGCAGTTTTATAGTGAGCTGGACAACTTTTCCGTCCGCGTGCTGGCGCGCGTTCAGCAGGTCGCCGATCAGGCAAGAGAGGCGCTGAAAGAAGCAGATGCGCATACGGCCACGACCTGCAGCCCGGAGCATCTGCTCACTATGCGACGGATCGCCTATACCCACCGCTACATTCAGGAAGTGCTGTGGCTACGCGAGGGTATTCCGCAGTGCTCCTCTCTTGAAGAGCACCAGGTGTCGGTCACCTTTCCCGCTCCCGACCATCTCACTGCCGATGGCTACCGTACCTGGCTCACGTCGGTTAGCGACCTGGGACTGAAACATAAAATGACGGCCATGGGCAGCGAACATCACGTGGTGATGATCGATCCGGTGTCGTTTATCGATGTCATTCCGTTAGGTCATGAAGAAATTCACACGCTTTTGTTTGGCACGAAGCGCGATCAAATCATTATCAGCAGTAAACCGCTCAGCGCTGCCGTCTGGGAGAAAATTAAGCATCTGGATGCCGAAACCTTAACCCTCGATAGCACCGTTTATCGTCTCCATCGTATCCCGGAACTGGGGTTGGCTATCGCCACCTGGTCCTCGACGGTGCCGCTGCAGAATAAGCTACATCAGCAGCTGATGCTGTGGCTGCCGATTGGTTTGTTCACCAGCCTTCTGGCCTCATTTCTGCTGCTTCGCCTGCTGCGCAGGCTGCGCTCGCCGCGTAATGGGATGCTGGATGCGCTGAATTCCCATGCCATCCAGGTCTATTACCAGCCTATTATTTCGTTGCAGAGTGGAAAGATCGTCGGCGCGGAGGCGCTTGCTCGCTGGAGGCAGCCCGATGGGAGTTTCTTATCGCCGGATATTTTTATTCCGCTTGCCGAACAAACCGGGCTGATTACCCGCTTAACCGAAGATATTGTACGGAAAATTTTTGCCGATCTCGGTACCTGGCTGCGCCGGCGTCCGGAGATACACATCTCGATAAACCTGTCGGTCGATGATTTGCGCTCGCCAAAGCTGCCGCTCCTGTTGCAAGAGCAGCTTCAGTTTTGGGGCATCAGCGCTCAGCAGATCATTCTGGAAATCACCGAGCGCGGTTTTGTCGACCCGCAAACCACTTTGCCGGTGCTCGCCGGCTATCGTCAGGCCGGACACCGTATTTCCATCGATGACTTCGGCACCGGCTACTCCAGCCTGAGCTATTTACAAAAACTGGACGTAGACACCCTGAAAATCGATAAATCGTTTGTCGATACGCTGGAGTATGAACTGCTGACGCCGCACATTATTGAAATGGCGAAAGCGCTCAATCTGACGACCGTCGCAGAAGGCGTCGAAACCGAAAGCCAGCGCGACTGGCTACGTATGCATGGCGTGCAGTATGCCCAGGGCTGGCTTTATAGTAAGGCGCTGCCAAAAGAGAAATTTATCCTGTGGGCTGAGAATAACCTGAAGGCGGATTCGGCGCCCTCCGTGGTCGCTCACCTTTGAGCCTATTTAAGATAGGATTTTATTACCTGCATTACTACATCAAGGTCAGCTTCGCGCTGGCCCTCCTCCGGCTCTTTAACGACGTGATCCGTTAAATGCCCCTGGATAACCTGCATCATCATGCCGTTTACCGCACCGCGAATCGCAGCCAGCTGCTGTAAAACCTCGGCGCATTCATGTTCGCGGTTTAGCATTTTTTCCAGCGCGGCGCTTTGTCCCTGAATTTTCTTCAATCGGGTCAATAACATCTTCTTGTGACGAACGGTATGTGACATTACGCGATCCACTATTTGATTAATCGATCGTTTTGACTAACGACCACGATACACAATGAGAACAGCATAACATGCTCTACTCCCCCGGAGTATTTTTCTACTGGGGGGTAGTATTTATGTACTGGGGGGGAGTAGCATACTAACACTTTAGGTTAGAGATCACGTTATGACCGATTTCGCTTCACTCCTGCAGCAGGGCAATGCCTGGCTATTTATTCCCAGCGCTATTTTGCTGGGCGCCCTGCACGGCCTTGAGCCCGGGCATTCAAAAACCATGATGGCGGCGTTTATCGTAGCAGTCCGCGGAACCCTGAAGCAGGCGGTGCTGCTGGGGCTGGCGGCGACGGTGTCGCATACGGCGGTGGTCTGGCTGGTGGCCATGGTAGGCCTGTGGTTTGGCCGCGGCTGGAATGCGCAAACGTCGGAACCCTGGTTTCAACTGTTCTCAGGGATCCTTATCGTACTGATTGCCTGCTGGATGCTGTGGCGTACCTGGCACGAATCTCGTTCACATCACCATGAGCATGAGCATGAGCATGAGCATAATCATGAACATCACCACCACCCGCATGAACATCATCCCCACGTTCATCAACCTCCGCTGGTTGTCGCCGATGACTGGCAGGACGCCCATCAGCGCGCGCATGCGCAAGAGATCAATCGCCGCTTTAACGGGCAACGGGTCACGACCGGGCAGATCGTCTTGTTTGGACTGACGGGGGGGCTCATTCCCTGTCCGGCGTCAATAACCGTGCTGCTTATTTGCCTGCAGTTGAAAAAGTTCTCGCTGGGCGCAACCCTGGTGCTGGGGTTTAGCGTTGGGCTGGCGCTCACTCTGGTGGCTTCCGGCGCAATTGCCGCGCTGAGCCTGAAGCACGTAGCCAACCGCTGGCCTGGGCTGAACGATCTCTCGCGCAAAGCGCCGTGGATTTCCGGCACCCTGATTATGGTGGTGGGCTTCTATATGCTGCTGCATGGCTGGAGTCATCTGTAACGCGTCTATCGCCATCCCCACAAACGATGGGGATGGCAAAGATGAATTACTCATCCAGGAGCGGAGCAAAGCCGCCGTATATCATTCGTTTTCCATCAAAGGGCATATTATCGCCAAACTCTTTCATTCGCGGGTCGGCCATCATTTTGGCATTGGCGGCATCGCGAGCCTCTTTAGAGGGATACTCAATCCAGCTGAATACCACCTCTTCACCCTCCTCAGCTTTCACCGCCATGCGAAAATCGGTCAGCTTGCCATCCGGGACATCATCCGCCCAGCACTCGACCACGCGTAATGCGCCAAACTCTTTAAATAATGGCGCGGCCTTTGCTGCCATCTCGCGGTATGCCTCCTTATTTTCCGCCGGTACGGCAACGACAAAACCATCAACATACTTCATGAGTCTGCTCTCCGAAGTGAACAGTACGACCGGAGAATCCGGCCGTATCTGAATTGATAAGTTTAGTCGCCAGGCCTGATGGCAGCGTAAAATCAGGAAATAGCCTCACCGGGTTTCGCCAGAGCCTTACGCGCGGCCGGCTGATGGAACCACGGCAGGCACAGCTGGATCAGCGGGCCGATAGTTAACGCGTAGAGTACGGTTCCCACGCCAAACTTGCCGCCCATCATCCAGCCAATCAGCAGAACCGAAACTTCAATCGCGGTGCGAATACCGCGCAGCGACCATCCCGTACGGGCATGCAGGCCGGTCATCAACCCATCGCGCGGCCCGGGACCGAAACCCGCGCCAATATACATCCCCGTCGCCAGCGCATTCAGTACGATAGCTCCACCCAACAGCAGGCTACGCGCCACCAGCGAATCTAACGGCGGCAGCACGGCCAGAGTCGCATTTGCCGCCAGCCCCAGCACAATGACGTTACTTACCGTCCCCAGCCCCGGCATTTGCCGTAGCGGGATCCACAGCAGCAGTACTGCCGCTCCCGTCAGGATCATGACCGTACCGAAATCCAGATTAAACTGTTTGCCGATCCCTAAATGAAAAACATCCCACGGGTCTGCCCCCAGATTGGCGTGAACAAATAACGCGGTCGACACGCCGTACAGGACCAGACCAATGTAAAGTTGCAGCAAGCGACGTACCATTTTTCACCTCAGGACAATTGCGATTTCCCTCATCATCAGCAAAAATGGATTGATAATTAATGGCCAGTTTTTAAAAAGTGGATTGCTATGTCATCTCGTCGCTTTGGTTCACAATCGCTGGTACGGCTGCTCGGCAACTGGCAGGAGTCCACCTCTCGTACGCCTATCTGGCGTCAGCTGGCGGAAGCGCTGCGCCTGCTTATCCTCGATGGCCGCCTCGCGCTGGAAACCCGCCTGCCGGGCGAGCGTGAACTGGCGGCAGCCCTGAATATCAGCCGCACCACGGTTGCCAGCGCGCTCGGGCAGCTGCGGGAGGAGGGCTATCTCTATAGCCGCCAGGGAAGCGGTTCGCGGATCGCCCTGCCGGAGCGTCCGGTGGAAGCGTCAGCCCAAAAACCGGACCCGCTCTCGGTGAATTTGGCCGTTGCCGCCCTGAGCGCCGGACCTGAGATCCATCAAGCCTACAGCCAGGCTCTGAAGATCATGCCTGAGCATTTATCCAATACCGGTTACGATCAACAAGGGCTAGCGCTGCTGCGCGAAGCTATCGCCCGCCGCTATAGCGAACGCGGGCTGCCAACCCGCAGCGATCAGGTGATGATCGTCAACGGGGCGCTTAGCGGCTTTGCGCTGGTTCTGCGTTTATTCACCGGGCCCGGCGATCGGGTGGTGGTGGATGCGCCAACTTACCCCATGGCGCTTAGCGCGATTCAGGGCGCATCATGCCGTCCGGTTAGCGTTGCGTTACCGCAGCAGGGATGGGATTGCGACGGTTTGGCGGCAACGATCGCCCAAACGGCGCCGCGCCTGGCGTGGCTGATGCCGGATTTTCATAATCCTACCGGCCGCTGTATGGATAGCGCCACGCGCCAGCGGGTAGCAGATATCGCCGCGCAAACCCGCACCACGCTGGTGGTAGACGAAACGATGGTGGATTTATGGTACGACGCCCCGCCGCCGCCGCCTTTAGCGGCGTTTAATCCCGATGCCCCGGTAATAACCATCGGATCGGCAGGAAAAAGCTTTTGGGGAGGCCTGCGCATAGGCTGGATCCGCGCCTCTTCACGAACCATTGCCTCGCTAGTTCAGGCGCGCGACTCTCTCGATCTCGGTTCCCCGCTGCTGGAACAGCTGGCCTGCTGCTGGTTGCTTGAGAATGAGAAAAGGCTGCTGCCGTCACGCCGCGCCATGCTGGCGACCCGCCGGGATATGTGCGGGGCGCTGATGGCGGAATATTTTCCCCACTGGCGCTTCACTCCGCCGGAAGGGGGGCTCTCTTTTTGGGTTGAATTACCCGGCATGCTGGCGACGCTCTTTTCCGTTCGCGCTGAAAGCCGCGGAATTCACATCGGGACGGGCACACGCTTTGGTCTGGCCGGCGCGTTTGATCGCTATTTGCGTTTGCCCTTTACCCTTTCGGATGAGGAACTACGCAGCGCGTTTACTACATTGCAGCCGCTATGGCATAGTCTTACGGAGCAGAAGGAGAGCTTTCGTCTGAGGAAAATCATCTAATAAAATATCGACGGGCTGGAGCCAGCCCGTCAAAAACCATCATCCGTGATGCATATGAGATGTTTTTATAAAATTGCCGTTCAATTTTGTCTTTCTGACGTGTCAGCCCGATGACAAAATTAAAATAGTTTCATTAATGCTGACGCGGGATCGGAAACCCTTTCAGAGAAATAATAAAGCCGTCTTCATCTTTTTTAATTTTTGCACCGGTGTCACACCAATCGGAGGCAATGCGAAAAAACTCATCGCTACCGATATTCCAGTTCAGGCGTACGTGCTTGACGTAGCCGGAACGCAGCATGTCGCAGGCTTCGCTATAGTTGCTGGCTGTAGAGAGTTGTTGTTTCATTTTCTCTTCTTCAGAATTTTACGTAATGCTTTGATTTCTTTAGGGGTTAATGGAGACGCTTCCTCTTCGGTATGCTGGCTATCGATATCTTCTTCCGAAACCCCCGCCTCGTCTGCTGATTCCACTACCTGAAAGGCCAGGAGTAGCAGTTTCTCCGTAGCTGTTCCTAAATTTTCGTTATTTTCTTCCGCATACTGACGCAGCTTTTCTTTTAACTCGCCATCAATTTTTACGTTCAGAACTACCGTGGTCATAGTCACGCTTCCCGTGAAATAAAATCATCATATAATTAATACACGAAGTTAACATGCTGATCCAGAGATATATTTTTAGCTTATATCTAACAACATTTTCCCATGAATAATCTGCACGTTATATATGACATAAAGATGACATTAATATTTCAGTTAAATTTCAATTTTATGACGTAGAGAATTTTTGGCATAAAAAAGATATGTTTTAGAAACGAGAAAAAATACACACTTTATTTGTGGATATTAAAAATGAGGGGATGAGCGAAGCCGCTTATTAGATGCACAGAGCGCTGGGGCACGCTGAAATGGGTGGGGGCCCTGCCAGCTACATCCCGGCACACACGTCGTCTGCTCTGGCTGCTTCCTTCCGGACCTGACCTGGTAAACAGAGTAGCGTTGCGGGAGAACCAACAGAGCCCCCATTGAGAGCGCTAGTTACCTAACGCGCTGGCGCATTATCCCTGCTGAACCCCTGAATTGCAAGCCGCCGCCGATTGGGTGCTGGTTTATTGCGCAAAGTCGCGTAATCAGAGCGATATCGCGGCTTTGTAGCGTAAAATTTCCGTCCCTGGCAGGAGATTGCGAGCGCACTCTCAGCACAAACGCCCCTCAACATCCATAATGTTCACTATGAATTGTATGTTTTTTATCATGGTATCTGAATGAGTGAATCACCGCGTTTAATCACTACCCTGGCGATGCCGCCAATCGATGAAGTCACCGTTCCCTTCCGCGGTTTAAACTTTCTGCGCCCGGAGCTGCTTCTTGATTTTGTGACCATTAGCCAAAATCCGCTACTCGCCGTCACCCCGGTCGCGCTGCTCTACTCTAGCGTCGGCGTCCTTCAGCACATTGAATTACGTAAACTCCCTATCGAAGTCAGCGGTCGGGTGGTCTATCCAATATCAACGCTTAAGCTTCCGGCCATGCGCGCAAAACTGGTGATTAACGCTCAGTCAAAACGCCTGAAGTTTCTTGAAACCCTGCTGACCAATATACCGAATGAGAATGTCCATGGCATGCAGGTGCTTGGCCTGGCGCTGGAATTTACCGTTGTTAAAACGGCTTAAGCCGCTATCTGTACAGCCCGTCGTACAACGATTATCCTGAGCCTTTCCCGGCAGCAGGACGTACCATGGATTCTCACGATACTTTTCCGCAGCGAGTCTGGCAGATAGTCGCCTCGATCCCAGAGGGGTACGTTGCTACCTACGGCGACGTTGCTCAGTTGGCCGGTTCACCGCGTGCGGCGCGTCAGGTCGGCGGGGTTTTAAAGCGTCTGCCTGAAGGGTCCCTGCTTCCCTGGCATCGGGTCGTCAACCGCCACGGCGATATCTCGCTTACCGGGCCAGATCTACAGCGCCAACGCCAGGCGCTCCTGGCGGAGGGAGTTCAGGTCTCAGGCAGCGGTCATATTGACCTGCAGCATTACCGCTGGATTTATTAAAGGCAAAAAAATGCCCCTGAAAGGGGCATTGTCGGGGTTATTGCGCGGCGGGAACGTTCGTATTTGCCACCGGCACCGCCGTTTGCTGGACCGGTACCAGCAGCAGATCGGCGCGATTGCCGCCCTGATTAATCACCGTCTGCACGGTATCGGTAATAAACATCAGCTGACCGTTAACGGTAATCGCCGAACTTAACAGGATGCGTGCATTAGGCTTAATGTCCGCCTGGTTGTAGGGCAGAACAAAGTTAAACGGCGCCTGCTTCCCTTCGGTCCTTACCGCTTTTTGCGACAGCACGTGCGCTGGCGCATCGGCCAGGGACGCATCCGACAGAGTTACGGTTAATACCGCATCCGGCGGTAACGCCACGCGCTGTCGAATATTGATGGTCCCGGAAACGTTAGGCTGCTGCTGCGAGGAGCTTAGTGAGGCAATGCCGTAAGGATCGGGCGCAGCCTGGTTCGCTGCACTGCTGCTGTGGTTGTTCGCACAGGCAGACAACGTAGCCGCGACGGCTAAGGCACTTAACATATAGGCAAATTTCATTCTTTTCTCCTTTTCATCCCTTCTTTAACAGGAGTACATCCATCCACAATCGGGGACAGGACATTAGTATCGTAAATAAGTGTGGCACAGATCTCAGTTCTCTTCCTGGAAAAGAGCCCATATTCAGATTATTGCACCCATCGGACCACTTGCGTTTCTAGGTTATACTTTGCCTCAATAACGCGCTGCGCAAAGCAGTCATCATTGATTGAGGGTTACTATGAGTCAGGCATTAACCAATCTGCTGGCATTGTTAAATCTGGAAAAAATTGAAGAGGGATTGTTCCGCGGTCAGAGCGAGGATCTGGGCTTGCGTCAGGTTTTTGGTGGTCAAGTGGTTGGCCAGGCGCTATACGCAGCAAAAGAGACGGTCCCCGCAGAACGCCTGATTCACTCGTTTCACAGCTACTTCCTGCGTCCCGGCGACAGCCAGAAACCCATCATCTATGACGTTGAAGTCCTGCGCGACGGCAATAGCTTCAGCGCCCGCAGGGTGGCGGCGGTTCAAAACGGGAAGCCGATTTTCTATATGACCGCCTCTTTCCAGGCGCCAGAACCCGGCTATGAACATCAAAAAACCATGCCCGCGGCGCCCGCCCCGGACGCCCTCCCCTCCGAAACGGATATCGCCCGCAAGCTGGCCCATCTGCTGCCGCCGCAGGTTAAAGAAAAATTTCTCTGCGATAAACCGCTGGAGATTCGCCCGGTCGAATTTCATAACCCCCTGAAAGGCCACGTTGCAGAACCGACGCGTCAGGTGTGGATCCGCGCCAACGGCGCCGTTCCGGAAGATCTCCGCATCCATCAGTATCTGTTAGGCTACGCTTCGGATTTTAACTTCCTGCCCGTCGCCCTGCAGCCGCACGGCGTCGGTTTTCTGGAGCCCGGAATGCAGGTCGCCACCATCGATCACTCAATGTGGTTCCACCGTCCGTTCAACATCAACGACTGGCTGCTGTACAGCGTTGAGAGCACCTCCGCCTCCAGCGCGCGCGGTTTTGTGCGCGGCGAGTTCTATACTCAGGACGGCACGCTGGTAGCTTCCACGGTGCAGGAAGGCGTCATGCGCAACCGGAACCTCTTCCCGGGCAAATAGACGCTTCCGTTCGTTCAAAGATCGTCAGACCGTTGGGCTGCCACGCTTTGAGTCGCCCTGTGGTGCTGACGGTCGGTGAGCTCCCGGGTGTAGTTTATAAAATCGCGCAGGATATTATTTTTAGTATGCCGCCGCCAGCACAGAGTGAGCGTGGTAGTGGCAAATGTTTCCTCCAGCAGGCAGTAGCTTACATCGGACATCAGCATCGAACTCTGCGTTTCTGGCACCAGAGCAACACCCATTCCCATTGAAACCAGGCCAATAGCCACCGATACATCACGGGTATACTGAATTTTCTGCGGGGTAAACCCGGCCTGCTGGCAGGCGTTAATTGCCGACCAGCCGAGGCCCACGCCGTAAGGGTCCTTTTGCATAAAAAATTGTTCTTTCGCCAGTAACGCCAGGGAGATTTTCCGCCGGTTACCCAGTTCATGGTTACGCGGCAGGACGGCAATAAGCGAACGCGTGGCAATATTCATATATTCCAGCTGTTCATATTGCGGTATTGGCGAACGAACAAAAGCCAGATCGATCCGTTTATCCAGTAACAATGTTAATAAATTATGAGCGTTATGTTCTTCTATTATCAAATCGGTCTCTGATTTTTTATGCCGATAGTTTTTTATTAACAATGTCAATGCCGGATCGAGAATAGATGACCCAACATAGCCGACTTTTAACTGTCCTTTATACCCCAGACGCAGGCTGTTTACATTTTCGAGGAACTTATCGCAGTGACCAAGAATAACTCGCGCCTCGTCAATCAAAAATAGCCCCTCTGTGGTCAATGAAACATTGCGCCGATCGCGAACAAACAGCATCAGGCCCAACGTATTCTCAAGGTTTTTAATCTGCTGCGTGAGCGCAGGCTGGGTAACGTTAAGCCTCTGCGCCGCCCGTCCGAAATGCAGCTCTTGCGCCAGTACCACAAAAGCATGTAATTGCCGATAATCCATAACGACCTCCAGGAAGACGCTAATAATAAATCCTTATTAAAATCCGGGGCAATGTTATTGGACTCTTATTTGTATTTATCGAAAATTAACCCCATCGCGATGATTAAAAATCAGGGTCGGCGCTATATGCCCATCGGGTCATCGTTTAATGAAATAAAAAGGAGAGTTCAATGCCCATGGAACAACCAAAAGTGACGGATCTGCGCTCCGCATTGGCTGTATTAAGCCATTACGATGATGAATTGATCTATACCGATGAACCTGTTGATCCTATTGCCGAATTATCTGGCGTATACCGCTACGTCGGGGCGCACGGCACCGTCCAGCGCCCTACTCGCGTGGGCCCGGCCATGATTTTTAACAAAATCAAAGGGTACGACGACGTAAAGGTGCTCATCGGTCTACTTTGCTCACGCAAGCGCGTCGCCCACCTGTTTGGCACCACGCCTGAAAACCTGGCGTTTATGCTAAAAGACTCCGTTGACAACCCTATTGCGCCGATAGTCATCCCACGCGACAAGGCCGCGTGTCAGGAAGTCGTTCACCTGGCGACCGATCCTGATTTCGATATCCTGAAAATATTGCCTGCGCCCACCAATACTCCGGAAGATGCCGGCCCCTACTTTACTCTCGGTATGTGCTACGCCGCCGACCCGCAAACCGGTGAACGTGACGTCACCATTCATCGTTTATGCGTCCAGAGTAAAGATGAAATATCAATGTATTTTGTTCCAGGCCGCCACCTTGATACTTTCCGCCAGAAAGCCGAAGCCGCCGGAAAAGCGCTGCCTATCTCTATCAGTATTGGCGTCGATCCGGCAATTGAGATCGGCGCCTGCTTCGAGCCCCCGACAACGCCTTTAGGTTTTGACGAACTGTCAATTGCCGGTAGTTTGCGCAACCAGCCTGTAGAGCTTACCGAGTGCGTGAGCGTTAATGCGCTTGCTATCGCTAACGCTGAAGTCGTTATCGAAGGCGAGCTCTTACCGAACGTGAGAGTGCGTGAAGATCAGAACACCGATACCGGTAAGGCTATGCCGGAGTTTCCAGGCTACACCGGTAGCGCTCAGGCTCAGGTTCCGGTAATCAAAGTTAAAGCTATTACTCACCGCCGCCATCCAATCCTGCAAACCTGTATTGGAGCAAGCGATGAGCACACCAATCTGGCCGGGATCCCAACAGAAGCCAGTATCTTGCAAATGGTTGAAAAGGCATTGCCTGGTTTCGTTCAGAACGTGCATTGCCCATCGCCGGGCACAGGCAAATATCTGGCCGTGCTACAGGTTAAAAAACGCACGCCAGCGGATGAGGGCAGGCAGCGCCAGGCCGCGCTTCTCGCGTTTTCGGCTTTCTCAGAATTGAAACATGTCATGTTGATTGATGAGGATGTTGATGTTTTTGATATTAACGATGTGATGTGGGCGATGACAACGCGCTACCAGGGGGATGTCAGTACTATCTTTATACCGGGTGTACGCTGCCATCCGCTCGATCCGTCATCCGATCCCGCATTCAGCCCATCAATACTCGGCCACGGGATTGCCTGTAAAACGATTTTTGACTGCACCGTTCCATGGAACCTGAAAGCGAATTTTCAGCGCAGCAAATTCCTTGAGGTGGATGTTGATCGTTTCATTCCGGGCTTCAAAAAATAGCCGTTCACTATCGGTGTGGCTCATTATCCGCAGAGCCCGCCGAATAGCGGGTCCGTTCGTGGACTCATAACAAAAATAGATACTTTGAAAATATCAATAAGGTAAAACAATGATTGGGCCAATCATTAACTCCACTTCAACGCTTATCGGCGGGATCGTCGGCGGCTTAATTGGCGATCGCTTAAGAGAAAAATTCCGTACTGCGCTACCTCTGACTTTTGGTGCGGCCTCCATGGGAATGGGAATAACGGTCATCATTAAATTACACGCGCTGCCCGTAGTCGTCGCGTCATTACTCTTCGGCGCTATTATCGGTGAAATATTTTCTATCGAGAAAAATATTGGCCGCGGCGCATCTAAATTACGTTTTATTATCGATAAAATTGCCCCGCAAAAAAGCGGCAGCACATTATCACAAGAGGAGTATCTCGATAAATTCGTGGGGATTCTGGTGCTGTTCGTGGCCTCGGGAACGGGCATATTTGGCGCCATGCAGGAAGGGATAACCGGAGACATATCCATCCTGTTAACCAAATCATTCCTCGATATCCTGACCGCCGGTATTTTTGCCACCCTGCTTGGCCTTTCGGTCGCGACTATCGCGATCCCGCAATTTATCGTCCAGATGATTCTGCTGTTCATCGGGCAATCAATCATGCCAATGCTAACGCCAGAAATGGTTGCTGATTTCTCCGGGCTTGGCGGTTTTATTATGTTTGTGACGGGATTGCGGATCTGCGGTATTAAATCCTTCCCGGTAGCGAATCTACTTCCGGGACTGATCATCGTCATGCCTCTCTCATGGCTGTGGGTCTCAACGCTATTGCCGTGGATCCAGTCGATTAGCTAACCATAGAAAAGCGGAGCCAGGCTCCGCTTTTTGTCGATTAAAGATAACGATTAATCAGGCGTTGTAGGCGTTTTCGCCGTGGCTGTTTACGTCCAGCCCTTCACGCTCTTGATCTTCCGGTACGCGCAGGCCAACGGTCATATCGGCAACTTTGTAACCAATGAAGGCGACGACGCCGGACCAGACGATGGTGATACCGATGCTTTCCAGCTGTACCAGAACCTGATGGCCCATGGTGACGCCTTCCGCGTAACCGACGCCGCCCAGAGACGTCGCGGCGAAGATACCGGTCAGGATGCAGCCTACGATACCGCAGACGCCGTGGACGCCAAACACATCGCATGGGTCATCAACGCGCAGCCAGCGTTTCAGTACGGTGACGCCCCACAGTCCCGCCAGGCCCGCAGCGATACCGACAATCAGAGAGCCGCCGACGCCGATGTAGCCGCACGCCGGAGTGATGCCGACCAGCCCGGCAATCGCACCTGAACAGGCGCCCAGCAGAGATGGTTTACCGCGGGTTGCCCACTCGCCGAAGGTCCACGCCAGAATAGCTGCCGCCGTTGCCACCACGGTATTAACGAACGCCAGACCGGCAATTTCGTTCGCCGCGCTGGCTGAACCGGCGTTAAAGCCGAACCAGCCAACGTAGAGGATCGCGGTGCCGGTGAATACCATCGGCAGGTTATGCGGTTTGAACGCTTCTTTACCAAAGCCAACGCGTTTGCCCATCATATAGGCACCCACCAGCCCCGCTACCGCGGCGTTGATGTGAACCACCGTACCGCCGGCGAAATCAAGCGCGCCGTGCGTGGCCAACAGACCGCCGCCCCATACCATGTGCGCAATCGGCACATAAGAGAGCGTCATCCATACCACGACGAAAATCAGTACCGCCGAGAAGCGAATGCGTTCCGCCAGCGCACCGACGATCAGACCAACGGTAATACAGGCGAAGGAGCCCTGGAAGGCAACGTGGATGTACTGATAGAAGCTTCCCATCAGGGCTTTCAGTTCAATGTTTTTCAGCAGTACCCAGTCGAAGTTGCCGAAGAAGCTGCCGCCAGCGCCGAAGGCCAGCGTGTAGCCATAAACCACCCACAGCACGCAGACCAGCGCAAAAGTCACGATCACCTGAGTCAGCATGGAGAGAACGTTTTTACCGCGGATCAGCCCGCCGTAGAACAGCGCGATGCCAGGAATCGACATAAACAGCACCAGCGCGGTGCAAATCATCATAAAAGCGTTGTCGGCTTTATCCGCTACCGCCGGTGCGGCCATCGCCAGTCCCGGAAGAAGAGCCAACGCCCCCAGACCTGTTTTCATTGTTGCTATCTTCATTGTTTCGTTCCCCATCACTGTGTGGTCTGAAAGTTACAGTGCCGCTTCGTCAGATTCGCCGGTACGGATGCGAATCACGCGCTGCAGCTCGGCGACAAAGATTTTGCCGTCGCCAATCTTTCCGGTGTACGCCGCTTTACTGATGACATCGACGACTTCGTCCAGCTGATCGTCGGCAATCGCGACATCAATCTTCACTTTCGGTAGAAAATTGACGCTGTATTCGGCGCCGCGATAGAGCTCCGCGTGGCCTTTCTGACGGCCGAACCCTTTAACTTCAGTGACCGTCAGGCCCTGAATACCCATTGAAGATAATGCTTCACGCACATCTTCCAGTTTGAATGGTTTGATTACCACGGTAACCAGCTTCATAAGTCCCCTCCAGTCAGAATTCGGTAATGGCCGCAGCTAACACGTATCTACTAAAGCAAGGGCTATGCCAGAAATGAAAAAGGACCGCCAGGCGGCCCTTTTTGAGGGAGAAGGTGAAGAATTCGCCGGAAACGAAGCGGCAAACTGGCTCTTTCGGCTAAAACCGCACCATTTCAGTGCGCGATATGTGACTTTTTTGCACCACCTCAGGCCGCGGGATCGCGACTGCCTGATTATGGTGCATCAGGCGATCAGCGACTCTTCCTGCGTGCTGGCCGCCAGCTCTTCGCCAACCAGCTGCAGCTGATACATCTGCCAGTAGCGGCCTTTGGCCGCCAGCAGCTGCTGATGGTTTCCGCGCTCTACGGCCTGACCGCGGTGCAGCACCAGGATCGTATCGGCCTCGACGATGGTCGATAGGCGATGCGCAATCACCACCAGCGTCGTGTGCTCGCGCACCCGGGCCAGAGCCTGCTGAATCGCCTGCTCGGTACCGGAATCAATATTGGCCGTCGCCTCATCAAGAATCAGCACCTGCGGCGTATCGACCAGTACCCGCGCCAGCGCCAGCAGCTGTTTCTGGCCAACGGAGAGGTTATTCCCCTGCTCGCCCAACTGCGTATAAATCCCGTTTTCCATTTCACGGGCCAGATCTGCCAGCTGGACCGCTTCCAGCGCCTCCCAGACCTGCTCTTCGCTGATGTCGCGACCGAGAGTAACGTTGGCATAGAAGGTATCAGCCAGCACCACCGGATCCTGCTGCACCATCGCAATCCCCTGACGCAGCGCGCTGTGGCTTAAGGAAGAAAGCGGACGACCATCGATGCGAATCTCTCCCTGAGTTAACGGGTAGTAGCCCATCATCAGGCTGGCCAGGGTGCTTTTACCGCTCCCGGTATGGCCAACCAGCGCCACAAAGCTGCGGGACGGGATATCGAGATTAATATCCTGCAACACCAGGCTATCGTCGCGGTAGGCAAAAGAGAGATGATCGATGCTAATTGCTCCGCTGCGCAGCGGCTCGCTATCTTCACCCCACGCCTGACGCGGTTTATCCATCAGCTCGAAGACGCGCTCGCCCGCGACGACCGCCTGCTGCAGCATTGACTGCTGGGTGGTCAGCTCGATCAGCGGCTCGTTCAGTCGCCCAAGGTAGCTAATAAAGGCGTAGAGCACCCCGACTTCGATCGTTCCGCTGCTGCTGAAACCAAACAGCATCAGCAGGCCGCAGAGAATTAATGAAGAGAACAGGCTCAGCAGCGGACGCAGCAGGAAGCCATCAAGACGCAGAGTTTGCATACGCGCCAGATAGTGGGCGTAGCTGGCCTCGCGCATCCGCTCGCCGAACCGCGCCTGCTGGCGGAACTGCTGGATAACGCCCATGCCGTTAATCACTTCATTAAAACCATCGTTGATATCCGCCAGCCAGGCGCGGACCCGCCTGACGATGGGCGTGCTGTAGCGCTGATAAATCATCATCACGATCAGCACCGCCGGGAAAATAGCGATAGCCACCAGCGCCATCCGCCAGTCAAGGCTGAACATCGCCACCAGCATCGCGCCAATCAAAGCGGCGCTACGCAGTACGGTGGCCACCACGGTCACGTACAGGTCACGAATGACTTCGGTATCGTTGGTCACCCGAGAGATGAGCTGCCCGACCGGCTGCGTATCAAACTCGCTGAGCGGCTGGCGCAGCGCGGCATCCATTACATCGCTGCGCAGCTGCTGCACCACGCCGACCGCCGCGCGATTAAACAGCAGCGCCTGGCAGTAATGCAGGCCAGCGGCAAGGAGTTGCAGGCCGATATAGGCCACGGCGAGGCCGCAGACCAGTTTCAACGGCAGCGAGTTCTTCGCCACCATATTGTCGATGAAATAGCTGATCAGCAGCGGGCCGCTGACTTCAGCCACCGCCGCAACCCACATGATGGCAACGGCAATCATCAGCGGTTTACGCCACGGGGAGCCGTAGGCCAGCAGGCGCTTTAACGTCGGCCAGAGTTCAGTGAAACTACGCACCGGCGACCTCCTCATCTTCCTGCGGGGCATCATCCAGCGCCGCTTCCAGCTGCTGATAACGGTACATGTCCCGATACCATCCCGGCTGCGCCGCCAGAGCCTCATGGCGACCGCGCTGGGCAATGTGCCCGTGCTGCATCACCAGAATTTCGCTGGCCTCGGTCAACGCCGACAGGCGATGGGCGCTAATGATCACCGTCCGCCCTTCTCCCCACTGCCGCAGGTTATGCAAAATCTGGTGCTCCGTTCTGCCATCTACCGCCGACAGGGCATCATCAAGGATCAGAATCTCCGCCTCCAGCAGCAGCGCGCGGGCGATGGAAATTCGCTGCTTTTGCCCGCCGGAAAGCATCACGCCGCGCTCGCCGACTTCGGTGTTATATCCCTGCGGCAGGCGCAGGATATCCTCATGAACGCTGGCAAGCCGCGCAACGTGTTCGATTTGCTCCTGCGTAGCATCCGGTTTACCAAGGGCGATGTTGCTGGCGACGGTATCGGAGAACAGGAACGGTGTCTGATTAACCACCGCCAGACGGGCGCGCCAGCTATCGAGCTGTAGCCGGGTCAGGGGAACGTCATGGAAGCGGATATCGCCTTCAGTCACGTCAAAGTGGCGCTGAATCAGCGCCAGAATGGTGCTCTTGCCGGAGCCGGTCGGCCCGCAAATCCCCAGCATCTGCCCGGGCTGTAGCGTAAAATTGACCTTTTCCAGCGAAGCCTTATTCGCCTGCGGATAGATAAACTCGCGCACGGCGACGCTGAGCGTACCGCGGCCTTCCGGCGTCGGCTCGCTGCCGTCGTTCACCACCGGCGCCTCTTCCAGCATGGTGCGAATGCGCGCATAGGCCGCGCTACCGCGCTCAACGATGTTAAACATCCACGCCAGCGCCAGCATCGGCCAAATCATCAGGCCGAGGTACATCACAAAGCTGGTGAGCTGCCCCAGGGTCAGGCTGCCCTGGATCACCATCCAGCTGCCGCCGCCGATGGCCAGCAGGTTAGCAGTACCGATGGCGATATAAATCGTCGGGTCGAAGCGCGCGTCGATGCGCGCCACGCGCATATTTTTTGCGCCGGTATCCGCGGCATCGGCGGCAAAAAGCGCCGACTGTCGATCTTCGAGACCAAAGGCTTTGATCATGCGGATGCTGGTGAGGCTCTCCTGGGTGCGGTCGTTGAGGCTGGAGAACGCCGCCTGAGCGACGCGAAAACGCTCATGTAATGCATCGCCGTTACGCTTGATCGCCAGCGCCATCAGCGGCATCGGCAGCAGCGCCAGCAGGGTTAACTGCCAGCTGATTTGCGTCGACATAACAATCAGCACCGCGCAGCCCATCACCAGGGAGTCCACCAGCGTTAACACCCCTTCGCCAGCGGCGAACACCACCCGATCCACGTCGTTGGTCGCCCGCGCGATCAGATCGCCGGTACGGTGGCGCAGGTAAAAGGCCGGATGCTGGCGGCTGAGCTGGCGATAGAAATCCTCACGCAGTTCGACGGCTAGCTGATAAGAGGCGCCGAAAAGCAGCACGCGCCAGACATAGCGCAGCAGATAGACCATCACCGCAATAACGACCAGCAGGCCAATCCACATCCACACCTTTTCCGCGGTGTAATGTTGTTTTGTGACGCCATCAACCACGATGCCCACCACCTTTGGCGGCACCAGTTGCAGGATGGCAATGACAATCAGCAGAGCAATAGCGCCGAGGTAACGGCGCCACTCCCGGCGGAAATACCAGCTAAGTTGAGCAAATAATCGCAAGCAGTTAAATCCTGAGTGTGTAATTCGTAGCGGCTGATGCCGTTAATCAATCGGCAAGGCTGTCGTGTATTTTATCTGTTCCATGGCAAAACTCGAAGTGACATCCGAGAGCCCCGGTACGCTGTTTACCAGGCGTTTATAAAAATCATCGTAGTTTTTCATATCCGCAACCTGGACCCGCAGCAGGTAGTCATACTCCCCCGCCATTCGCCAGAAACCGAGAACCTCCGCCATCTGGGTGACCTCGCTGACGAAGCGGCAATACCAGTCGCTACTGTGGTGCTGAGTCTTAATCAGCACAAACGCCGTCAGCCCAAGTCCGACCTTTTCCGCATCCAGCAGAGCGACTCGCCCGCGCAGGATACCTTCGTCTTCCAGACGCTTCAGGCGCTTCCAGCAGGGCGTGGTGGTCAGATTAACGGCATCAGCCAGCGCCTGCAAAGAGAGGGTACAGTCGGTTTGCAGTAAAGAAAGCAGCTTACGGTCAATTTTATCTAACATTACTCACCTCAGGAGAAAAATTTACTCCATTCATTGTAATTGAAAGGCTAAATGGCAACAATTTTTCCTTCGAATTCCGCTAAGCTGGGCACAAAATGACAAACAGGAAACAGAGATGAACAGCGCCTGGATAAAACACGCGATTAGTGAAATTAATGCCGATTATCAGCGTTCCGCCGATACGCACCTGATTCGTCTGGCGCTGCCGGAGTTCCCTGGGATCCAGCTCTATCTGAAAGATGAAAGCACCCATCCAACCGGTAGCCTGAAGCATCGCCTGGCCCGCTCGCTGTTCCTCTATGGTCTGTGCAACGGCTGGATTAAAGAAGGGACGACGATTATTGAATCCTCTTCGGGTTCAACCGCCGTCTCTGAAGCCTACTTCGCCCGTCTGTTAGGCCTGCCGTTTATCGCCGTGATGCCTTCCTGTACGGCAAAACGTAAAATTGAACAAATTGAGTTCTACGGCGGCCGCTGTCATTTTGTCGATAGCGCCTGCGAAATCTATGCCGCCTCCGAAACCCTGGCGCGCGAGCTGAACGGGCATTATATGGATCAGTTTACCTTTGCCGAACGGGCGACCGACTGGCGGGGAAACAATAATATCGCCGACAGTATCTTCCGCCAGATGAGCCATGAGCCGCACCCGCAGCCGTCGCATATCGTGATGAGCGCGGGCACCGGCGGTACCTCAGCAACCATCGGCCGCTATATTCGCAGTCAGGGTTACGATACGCAGCTGCTGGTGGTTGACCCACAAAACTCAGTATTTTTGGACTACTGGCAAAGCCGCGACGCCAGCCTGCGCAGCCCGGTCGGTAGCAAAATTGAGGGCATTGGCCGCCCGCGCGTCGAACCTTCATTTATTCCCGATGTGGTCGATGAGATGCTGCGGGTACCGGATGCCGCCAGCGTCGCCACCGCCCTATGGCTGGAAACGCTGCTCGGGCGTAAGGTCGGCGCATCAACCGGCACCAATATGTGGGGCGTACTGCAGCTGGCCGTGCGGATGCGCGAAGAGGGGCGCTCCGGCTCTATTGTCACGCTGCTGTGCGACAGCGGTGAACGTTATCTGGAGACCTACTACAACCCGCAGTGGGTTGCGGCCAATATCGGCGATATTTCCCCGTGGCAGGCGCAGATCGCCGAAATACTGCGCACAAAATAAAAAAAGCCAGATATCCCGTGATATCTGGCTTGCTGGCAGAGTCTCTTTATTCGGGGGAATAAGGAAGATCAGGATTATCCAGCCAATGAGTCAAAAAGTGGGAAACGGCCTGATGACGGCAGTCGCCAATAACCGGTAGATGCGGAAGTTCAATTTTCAGCTGAGGCATCGCATTGCCCATAATCACCCCACGGCCAACGCTGCCGAGCATTTCCCGGTCGTTCATGGCGTCACCGAACGCCATACAATCCTGTAACGTCAGGCCAAGATGCTGGCTTAGTACCGCCAGCGCCGCGCCTTTGTTACAGCCACCGGGCAAAACTTCGAGACAATCCATCGCTGAAAAACAGAGATCCGCCCGGCCGCCGAGCGCTTCATTCAGCTGGATCCGCAGCCGCCGCAGATCGTCATGATCGCCGCAGAAGCAGATTTTCGTAACCTGATGCGCCGGCATCCGCTTAGGATCGTACAACTGGTAGCGAAAACCGCTAAAAACGTGCGCTTTCAATATTTCGGGAATCTCCTGCCCTGTGTACCAGCCGCCGTCGTTGAAAAAATGCATACTGGCTGAGGTTTCCCAGGCGCTGTGCAGCACCTCTTCCGCCACATCGGGGGCCAGATCGCGGCGATACAGCTCTTCGCCTTCCAGAGAGTGAATGCGCGTCCCGTTACCGGTAATTAAAAACGCGTCCAGAGAAAACTCGCCAATAACGTGGCGCATCTCCAGAGCATGGCGACCGGTGGCGAAAGTCAGGGTGATATCGCGATCGCGCAGACGTTTTAGCGTCGACAGCGTTTTTTCTCCCAGACGATGGTCCGGCATCAGTAGCGTACCGTCCATATCAAATGCAGCCAGTCTTGCCATCTCCTGCTCCCCAGTGGTGGTGGATTTTGCTTGTGTTGCAGTATTGCCTGAGATATACGGAAGTAATAGTGAATAGATGAATTTTATTGTTCCGGGTTTACGGATATAGCGCAGGATTAAACAGATATGAGGCTATTAAACCGTCTCCATCAGTACCAGCGGCTCTGGGAACCCTCCTCGGGCGAGCCGCAGCAGGTTACCGTCGGCGAGCTGGCGGAGCGCTGCTTTTGCAGCGAACGCCATATCCGTACCCTGCTGCGCCAGGCGCAAGAATCCGGCTGGCTACGCTGGCAGGCCAGCTCTGGTCGCGGAAAGCGCGGGCTACTCCAGTTTTACAAAGCACCGGAAACGCTGCGCAATGAAATGATGGAGCAGGCGCTAAGTAAAGGACAGCAGCAAAACGCCCTCGAACTGGCGCAGCTGGCGCCTGTAGAGCTTAAAGCGCTGCTTTCCCCCTTTCTCGGCGGCCAATGGCAGAACGATACGCCTACCCTGCGCATTCCTTACTACCGTCCGCTGGAGCCGCTGCGCCCGGGTTTTATGCCGGGACGCGCGGAGCAGCACCTGGCCGGGGAGATATTTTCCGGCCTGACCCGATTCGATGCGCACAGTACCTGTCCGATAGGCGATTTAGCCCATCACTGGGAAGTATCGCCGGACGGTCTGCGCTGGCATTTTTATATTCGTTCAACCCTGTTCTGGCATAACGGCGATCCAATTAAGACCTCACAGCTGCAGCAGCGGCTTTTGATGCTGCTGCAGCTACCCGCGCTGCGTACGCTGTTCGCCAGTATTAGCGAGATTAACGTCACCCACTCGCAATGTCTGACCATCACCCTGCACCGCGCGGATTACTGGCTACCGTTCCGCCTTGCCAGCTACTGCAGCGTGCTGGCGCATCCGGACGATCCGGCGATCGGTAGCGGACCCTTTCGGCTAAAGTTATTTACCCCGGAACTGGTGCGGCTGGAAAACCATCAGCGCTATCATCTCACTCACCCGCTGCTGCAGGCCGTGGAATACTGGATAACGCCGCAGCTGTTCGAGCAGGATCTGGGCACCAGCTGTCGTCATCCGGTACAGATAACCATTGGCGATCCTGACGAGCTGACCAGGCTACGTCAGGTCAGCAACAGTATTAGCCTCGGTTTTTGCTATCTGACGCTGCGCCAGAGCCCTCGTCTTAACAAAGCGCAGGCGCAAAGGCTGGTCTCGCTGATTCATCGCTCCACCCTGTTAGAAACCCTGCCGCTGGATGAGGATCTGATCGCGCCAAGCAATGAAATATTGCCGGGCTGGTCTATTCCGCAGGGGCCTGAAAATTATGATACCCCTCTGCCTGAACGGCTTACCCTGCTCTATCACCTTCCCGTAGAGCTACACGCCATGGCGGAGCAGCTTCGGCAACGGCTGGCAGAGCAGGGCTGCGAGCTGACGATTATTTTTCATGATGCAAAAAACTGGGATGGCTGCGGGCACTTTGCGAAGGCAGACCTGATGATGGGTGACCGCCTGATCGGCGAAGCGCCGGTCTATGCTCTGGAGCAGTGGCTACGCTGCGACGCACTGTGGCCTAATTTGTTGACCGGGGCGCAATATGCGCATCTTCAGGCGACGCTGGATGCCGTTCAGGCCCTACCGGACGAACGCAGCCGCAGCGAAGCTTTGCGCAACGTCTTTAACAGACTGATGGATGATGCCATCACGACGCCGCTGTTCAATTATAATTATCGCATCAGCGCGCCGCCGGGGGTTAACGGGCTACGCCTCAACGCTCGAGGCTGGTTTGACTTCGCCAGCGCCTGGCTACCGGCCTCAGCGCCGTGACAGAGCTGGTGGTCGCGCCCATCAGGCGCTACCATATGCGCTTCACTTCGATTGTCAGGAATTATCATGAAACGCGCCGTAGTTGTCTTCAGCGGAGGACAAGATTCGACGACCTGCCTGGTGCAGGCTCTGCAACAGTATGATGAAGTGCATTGCGTCACTTTTGATTATGGCCAACGCCACCGCGCGGAGATTGACGTTGCTCGCGAACTGGCGCTGAAGTTGGGGGCCGTCGCCCATAAGGTCCTTGATGTCACGCTGCTTAACGAACTGGCGGTCAGCAGCCTGACCCGCGATAGCATTCCGGTTCCGGATTACGAGCCGGACGCCAGCGGTATCCCCAATACTTTTGTCCCCGGCCGCAACATTCTGTTTTTAACCCTGACGGCGATTTACGCGTATCAGGTTAAGGCGGAAGCGATTATCACCGGCGTTTGCGAGACCGATTTTTCGGGCTACCCGGACTGCCGCGACGAGTTCGTGCAAGCGCTGCACCATGCCGTCAGCCTCGGAATGGCGAAAGATATTCGCTTCGAGACGCCGCTGATGTGGCTTAACAAAGCCGAGACCTGGGCCTTAGCCGATTACTGGGGCCAGTTAGCGCTGGTGCGCCATGAAACCCTGACCTGCTATAACGGCATTAAAGGCGACGGCTGCGGGCAGTGCGCCGCCTGTAATCTACGCGCCAACGGCCTGAACCACTATCTTGGCGATAAGGTTGGCGTGATGACGGTGATGAAGCAGAAAACCGGGCTCCAGTAAGCGGTTATTTCCCGGCATCGCGGGCGGCAGAAGGCGCTTAGCCCGGTCAGATACGCAGCAGCGCCTTCGGGGAAATTGTGCAACTTTCTGCGCCCTCGCCCCGGGGGCGGCGCGATGCGCCTGCCCGGGCCACCGGAGCGCAGGCTACTGGGGACGTGTAGCCCGGGCAGGTGCGCAGCACCGCCTCCGGGACATCCCCCTCCGGCTGGCCGGTTAACGAGGCTCAAGCTGCTCCAGCTTCTCCCGCAGTTCGCCCTCCAGCGGCAGCGCTTTCTGCGTTTTTAGATCGATACAGACAAACGTGATAAGCGCATCGGCGACCACTTCGCCGTTAGGATTGAGGGTGACCACCTGGCTTAACGTCCCGCTTTTTCCATTGAGCTTTTCGAGCTTGCTGGTGACGGTTAACACATCGCCCAGAACCGCCGGTCGGCGATAGTTGATATTGATATTCACCACCACAAAGGCGATGTTGCGCGCGGTCATCCACTGGAAAGCCGGGCTGCTTTCCAGACCATCCCAGCGCGCCTCTTCGAGAAACTCCAGATAACGCGCATTGTTGACGTGCTGATATACATCCAGATGATAGCCGCGAACTTTGATTTGAGTCTGCATAGCGCGAATGCCTTATCTTTAATTGTTGTTTTGAGGTCAGAGGTCACACCACTTGTGTGACCTCTTCATTCTGGCAAATAATAACGACTGTGCAAACTTCCGCTGAAAATTTACAGCTTCAGATGTGACAGGTTTCTCTCTACCAGCGAGTTGCCCATACCGGGGACCTGCTTAAGGTCGTCAACGGTTTTAAACGGCCCGTACTCTTCGCGATAGCTCACGATAGCCTGCGCTTTCTTCAGACCGACGCCATTCAACGCCTTAGCCAACTCCTCCGCGCTGGCGTGATTAATACTCACTCTGGTGCCTTCACTATCGGCCGCGTTTAACCCATCCGGCGCTTTTGCCTGCGGCGACTGCACGCTCTCCTTTACCGTCGCCGACGCTTTACCCGCAGAGGGCGCCGCCTGCGCTATCTGACTCCCCGCCGCGCAAACCAGTACCGCGGCAATAAGCGATTTCATTCCTCGTTTCATGCTGTTATCTCCTTGTTTGTTGACAGCAAGAGCACGATAACGACGAGGGAAAAAGAGTACAAAAGGCAAAATGCAGAAATGGAAAAGGCCGCGAAAGCGGCCTTTGAGGATTACATTACGTTACTTGCTTTTGCGAAGCAGCGCGAAATTATTGTTGCTGGTCGATAATGTCGCCGACCTTAATTTTGGCCGCTTTACGCAGGTTGCTCATCAGCGCTTCGAAAGCGATCTGGGCGTTATTCTGGGTGATCCCCTGAATCATCGCTTTTTTCTGCTCTTCCGGCATCGTACCCGCTTTCACTTCCTCCAGCGCCAGCAGCACCACGTTGCCCTGCAGATCGGAGCCCACGCCGTAGCTTGGCTTACCCGACTGCGGCAGCGGTAGCGCAAAGACTGACTGGCTCAGCGCTTCCTGACCGGTGCGTGACAGCGTCTGCGGCGCGCCAAAGCTCAGGCCCGCGGCTTTCATCGCTTCATCGCCTTTACCCTCTTTCAGGGCCGTCAGCAGCTTATCGGCGTCCAGCTTCGCCTGCTGTTCCGCTTTGTTGCGCTTAACGATATCGCTCACCTGCGCTTTCACATCCGCCAGTGGCTTAACCGCCTCCGCTTTATGCTCGCTGATGCGCAGAACAAACGCGCGATCGCCGTCAACGGTGATGATATCGGAGTTGCTGCCCGGCGTGCCGTTGTCGCCAACCAGACCGCCGTTGAAGATGGCTTCAGAGACCGGCTTGAAGTTCAGCTCTTGCGGCAGGCTGTCGCGGCCAAACCAGCCGGTTTCAACCACTTTCAGACCGGCAACCTGGGCGGCGCCCGCCAGCGACTCATTATCGTTGCTCGCCGCGTCGCTCACTTTCTGCTGCAGCGCGTAGTACGCATCCAGCGCTTTTTCCTGCTTCACTTTCGCCGCGATATCATCGCGAACCTCAGCCAGCGGTTTAACCTGAGCGGGCTGAACGTCATCCAGACGCGCCACCAGGAAACCGACGGAAGATTTAATTACGCCTGATAGCTGGCCTTTTTCTTTCAGACCGGCCTCTTTCAGCTCCGGCACGGTAGCCGCATCTTCCAGCCAGCCCATATCACCACCGTTGCGGGCAGAGATGATATCGGTTGATTTTTCTTTGGCCAGCGCGGCGAAATCAGCGCCTTTTTTCAGCTCATCAAGCACCGCCTGAGCATCCGCTTCGGTTTTGGTCTGGATGATGCTGTAGCGGTTACGCTGCGGCTGAGTGAACTGATCCTGATGCTGGTCGTACCATGACTGAATTTCTTCGTCAGAGGCGTTTTCCTGCATGCTCGCAGCGTCCATCTTGATATAGCTTACGCGGAACTGCTCCGGGGCCATAAAACGCGCCTGATTCTGCTGGTAGAAGGCGTTGATTTCATCGTCGGTAGCGGTTTGCTTCGCCGCCAGCGCGTTCACGTCGATAGTCGCTTCACGGACGACGCGCTGTTGAGAAACCAGCGCCGCCAGCTGGTCGGATTCGCCCGGCAGCATAAAGTCGGTACCGGCTACGGCGTTGATCAACTGCTGAGTCGTCAGCTGATTACGAAGCGCCTGCGCGTACTGATCCGTCGTCATCCCCATCTGATTAACGATACGGCTGAAGCGCTCGTTATCAAATTTGCCATCCGCCTGGAAAGCCTGGGTCTGGAAGATCGCCTGCTTGACCTGGTCATCGCTGATATTGAGACCGAGCTCACGGGCGTACTGATCGAGCAGCGCTTCGTCAATCAGACGGTTCAGCACCTGCTGACGCATGGTCTTCATGTAATTTTCATTAGCCGCCAGCTCTGAGAACTGGTCGCCAAGCTGCTGCTGCATGCGATTACGCTCGCTGGCAACGGCATTCTCAAACTGTGTGCGACCAATCTCCTGGTCATTAACTTTTGCGGCATAGTTGTTGCCACCGCCAATCAGGTAACCACTCACCCCGGTCAAAATGAACGAGACGATAATGATACCGAAAATAATCTTGAGCACGACGCTGTTGGCGGCCGTGCGTAGGTTGTCCATCATGGTGTAACAACGCTCCGCTGTAGATGACTTTAGCTCGCGCAGCATAGCATGTGATGGCCGCCGCGCGTGAGGACGTATTTTGACAAGAAAACGGGGTGATTGTCAGCCCACAAGTGCGTATAAACTCACATTAAGTCGCATTCTGGCAAATAAAAAAGGCACATCTTGCGATGCGCCCTTGTACTTCGTCACAGACCCCAGTGGGGAAGTCGATCAGTTTACCGCGTCTTTCAGCGCTTTACCTGCGCGGAAACCCGGAACTTTAGCAGCAGCAATGGTGATTTCTTTGCCTGTTTGCGGATTGCGACCAGTACGGGCAGCGCGCTCTTTAACAGCAAAAGTACCAAACCCTACCAGCGCAACGTCATCTCCAGCCTGCAGAGATTCAGTAACAGAAGCGATTAAAGCATCTAACGCACGTCCAGCTGCGGCTTTAGAAATGTCCGCACCGGCAGCAATTTTGTCAATCAGTTGAGATTTATTCACTGTTCTCTTCCTCTCTTTATAATTTATATCGCACCAGAATCCTTCGTGGCGCGACCGCGCAGCAGTTATATCAGGACTGTCATGCCCTTACAACAGAGTTGTAATTGACCCCCCTGCCAGCGATCTAAGTTAGCTACACAAAAAAAGGCTGGCAAGTACGAATTTACTTACCAGCCCTATTTTTCTTAGCGCTATTTGCGCGAAATCACTATTTTGCCGTGACGACTTCCATTCCAAACGGTTCGTTCTGCAGCGCAAGTGCCAGAACTTCCTCGATTCGTTTCACCGGATGGATATCTAAATCGGCGATAACGTTATCCGGAATTTCTTCAAGGTCGCGTTTATTTTCATCAGGAATCAGAACAGTCTTAATGCCGCCGCGATGCGCGGCCAACAGTTTTTCCTTCAGACCACCAATCGGCAATACCTGGCCACGGAGGGTAATCTCACCGGTCATCGCCACGTCGGCGCGTACCGGATTACCCGTCAGGCAGGAAACCAGCGCGGTGCACATCGCGATACCGGCGCTTGGACCATCCTTCGGCGTAGCGCCTTCCGGCACGTGAACGTGAATATCACGTTTTTCGTAAAAGTCTGAGTTAATACCCAGCTTATCCGCACGTGAACGAACCACCGTCAGCGCCGCCTGGATGGATTCCTGCATGACTTCACCCAGTGAACCGGTGTAGGTCAGTTTGCCTTTACCCGGAACGCAGGCGGTTTCAATGGTCAGCAGATCGCCGCCCACTTCCGTCCACGCCAGTCCGGTCACCTGACCTACGCGGTTTTCGCTATCCGCACGACCATAGTCGTAGCGCTGCACGCCAAGGAAATCGTGCAGGTTGTCGCCGTTAATCTCGATGTGTTTCAGCGACTTATCCAGCAGAAGCTGTTTCACCGCTTTGCGACACAGTTTCGAGATTTCACGCTCCAGACCACGCACGCCCGCTTCACGGGTGTAGTAGCGAATGATGCCGATAATCGCGCTGTCATCCACCGTCAGCTCGCCTTTCTTGAGCGCGTTACGCTCAATCTGTTTTGACAGCAGATGGCGTTTGGCGATGTTTAGCTTCTCATCTTCGGTATAGCCGGAGAGGCGGATCACTTCCATACGATCCAGCAGCGGCGCCGGGATGTTCATGGAGTTAGAGGTCGCAACGAACATCACGTCGCTGAGATCGTAATCCACTTCCAGATAGTGGTCGTTAAAGGCCACGTTCTGTTCCGGATCCAACACCTCCAGCAGCGCCGAGGCCGGATCGCCGCGCATGTCAGAAGACATCTTGTCGATCTCATCCAGCAAGAACAGCGGGTTTTTAACGCCCACTTTAGCCATTTTCTGGATCAGTTTGCCCGGCATTGAGCCAATATAGGTACGGCGGTGACCGCGGATTTCCGCTTCATCACGCACGCCGCCCAGCGCCATACGCACATATTTGCGTCCAGTTGCTTTGGCGATGGATTGGCCGAGAGAGGTTTTACCTACCCCCGGAGGCCCAACCAGGCACAGGATCGGCCCTTTGAGCTTGTTAACACGGCTCTGCACCGCGAGGTACTCAAGAATGCGATCCTTCACGCGCTCAAGGCCGTAGTGATCGGTATCGAGGATCTCCTGAGCCTGACGCAGGTCTTTTTTAACCTTGCTGCGAGCGTTCCACGGTACCTGCACCATCCAGTCGATGTAGCCGCGAACGACGGTCGCTTCCGCCGACATCGGGGACATCATTTTCAGTTTTTGCAGTTCCGCTTCGGTTTTCTCTTTTGCCTCTTTCGGCATTTTCGCCGCGTCGATCTTACGCTTCAGCGCTTCGTTCTCGTCCGGGGCGTCGTCCATCTCGCCGAGCTCTTTTTGAATGGCTTTCATTTGCTCATTCAGATAGTACTCGCGCTGAGATTTCTCCATCTGCTTTTTCACGCGGTTGCGAATACGCTTCTCCACCTGCAGCAGATCGATTTCCGACTCCATCATCGCCATCAGATATTCCAGACGCTCGTTCACGTCGGACATCTCCAGCACGGACTGTTTGTCCGCCAGCTTCAGCGGCATATGCGCAGCGATGGTATCCGCCAGACGCGCCGGATCGTCGATGCTATTGAGCGACGTCAGCACTTCCGGTGGGATTTTCTTGTTCAGCTTGATGTAGCCTTCAAACTGGCTGATGGCGGTACGAACCAGCACTTCCTGCTCGCGTTCGTCAATCGCCGGCGATTCAAGATATTCCGCTTTCGCCGAAAAATGCTCGCCGTTATCAGACAGCGCAGAGATGCGCGCGCGCTGCAAACCTTCGACCAGCACTTTAACAGTACCGTCCGGTAGCTTCAGCATTTGCAAAATAGACGCCACGGTCCCGACGGTGAAAAGATCGTTTACACCCGGCTCATCCGTCGAGGCTTCTTTCTGCGCAACCAGCATGATTTTTTTATCATGGTCCATGGCTGCTTCGAGACAACGGATAGATTTTTCCCGCCCTACAAACAGGGGTATGACCATGTGCGGATAAACCACCACATCGCGCAACGGCAATACGGGGATTTCAATGCGTTCAGAACGCTCAGGATTCATAGAGCTCTCTCTTAGTTTAAAGTCCGCCAGGTAGCCGACGACGCAACTCAACGACGCGTCGCCGTTAATATGTAAACCAGTATATGGGGATGTATTCCATACATTCAACGGCGGGAATGCAGGAAAAATAAAAGGGGAGATAAAATCCCCCCTTTTTGTTAACTGCTTGAGCAAACTGGTTAATTATTCACCAGACGCCTGCTGCGCTTCCGGTTTGCCGTAAATCAGCAGCGGCTTGCTCTGACCATCGATAACCGAAGCGTCGATGACCACTTTTTCCACGTCTTCCATTGACGGAAGATCGTACATGGTATCGAGCAGCGCGGCTTCAACGATAGAACGCAGGCCACGAGCGCCGGTTTTACGCGCCATCGCTTTCTTCGCGATAGCGTCCAGCGCTTCGTCGCGGAACTCCAGCTCAGCGCCTTCAAGGCTGAACAACGCCTGATACTGCTTAGTCAGGGCGTTTTTCGGCTCTTTGAGGATCTGAATCAGTGCTTCTTCGCTCAGCTCGCTCAGGGTCGCCACGACCGGCAGACGGCCAATGAACTCAGGAATCAGACCAAACTTGATCAGATCTTCCGGTTCAACCTGAGACAGCAGTTCACCTTCGCTGGCTTTATCGGACTTCGCCTTCACCGTCGCGCCGAAACCAATGCCGGAGCCGGTTTCTACACGGTGGGAAATGACCTTATCCAGACCGGCAAACGCGCCGCCGCAGATAAACAGGATTTTAGAGGTATCAACCTGCAGGAACTCCTGCTGCGGATGCTTACGCCCGCCCTGCGGCGGAACCGCGGCCACGGTACCTTCAATAAGCTTCAGCAGCGCCTGCTGCACGCCTTCGCCGGAAACATCGCGGGTGATCGACGGGTTATCCGATTTACGGGAAATTTTGTCAATCTCATCAATGTAGACGATACCGCGCTGGGCTTTCTGTACGTCGTAGTCGCACTTCTGCAGCAGTTTCTGGATGATGTTCTCCACGTCCTCACCCACGTAACCGGCTTCGGTCAGGGTGGTGGCATCCGCCATGGTGAAAGGCACATCCAGCAGACGCGCCAGGGTTTCCGCCAGCAGCGTTTTACCGGAGCCGGTCGGCCCGATCAGCAGAATGTTGCTTTTACCCAGTTCAACGCCGTTGCTGGTGTCGCCATTGCGCAGACGTTTGTAGTGATTGTATACCGCCACCGCCAGCACTTTTTTCGCCGGCTCCTGGCCGATAACGTAATCGTCCAGATGGTGGCGAATTTCGTGGGGAGTCGGCAATGCACTGCGCTCGCGATGCGGCGCGACTTCTTTAATTTCTTCGCGAATGATGTCGTTACATAAATCAACGCATTCGTCGCAGATATACACGGACGGCCCGGCGATTAGCTTACGCACTTCATGCTGGCTTTTGCCGCAAAAAGAGCAGTACAACAGTTTGCCCGAACCATCTTTGCGTTTATCTGTCATGAGTCCAAACCTCTTATTAAGTTCTTTGTGCCGCACACGACGACGCAAATGCCATTCTCAGGCGCAAACCGCTGGTAAGCGTTGTGCCGCCCTCTTACAAACAAGTATAGCGGCCCCCTTGCGCCCGGGGCATCAATTACGATGAGTCAAAATGGAGTCGACGAGGCCGTATTCCACTGCTTCTGAGGCAGACAGGAAACGATCGCGCTCGGTATCACGCTCGATCTGCTCAAGGGATTGACCCGTATGATGTGCCATCAGTTCATTCATGCGGCCTTTCACTTTCAGGATTTCGCGGGCGTGGATTTCGATATCCGTCGCCTGGCCCTGATAGCCGCCCAGCGGCTGGTGAATCATCACGCGGGAGTTCGGCAGGCAGAAACGCTTACCTTTAGCCCCTGCGGTCAGCAGGAAGGCGCCCATCGAAGCCGCCTGCCCCATACAAATGGTGCTGACGTCCGGTTTGATGAACTGCATCGTGTCGTAAATCGACATCCCGGCGGTAATCACGCCGCCCGGAGAGTTAATGTACAGATAGATATCTTTTTCCGGGTTTTCCGCTTCCAGAAACAGCATCTGCGCCACGATCAGGTTAGCCATGTGATCTTCTACCTGGCCGGTCAGAAAAATGACGCGCTCCTTGAGCAGACGGGAGTAAATATCAAATGAACGTTCGCCGCGTGAGGTCTGTTCAATGACCATCGGCACCAGGGCCATATGGGGTGCAAAGTTGTCTCGTTCGCCACTGTATGACATTTCCGTCTCCTGGATTAATTTGAAAAAAACCGCTGCACTGATTGTAACCTTACGGACGGATTATCAGCCAGAATTTCTGCCGTTGGGCAGAAGTGCATAGATGCACGCTTCATTACGGCGCATGGTTATGCCACTGCAGTTACGTCTCCCGGTTATGGGGATGACGTTGCCTTAATTCAAGCATAACAATCTTTTGTCGTAACGCTATCACTGAAATCGCCTTTTCGCACGTATCCTAAGGCTATCATTGCAATAAAAAAACCCGCGGCCTTTCGGCAACGGGTTTTTACTCAAACCTTAAACCTTGGGGCGAAATTACGCCTGCTGGTTCATCAGTTCGCTGAAGGAAGTGGCTTTTTCAGACACTTTCGCTTTCGCCAGCACGGCTTCAACAGCCTGCTCTTCCAGCGCGACGTTGCGCATGTTGTCCATCAGCTCTTTGTTTTTGCTGTAGAACTCAACCACTTCTTTCGGATCTTCGTAAGCAGAAGCCATCTCTTCGATCAGGCCTTTCACGCGATCTTCGTCAGCTTTCAGCTCGTTGGTGCGAATCACTTCGCCCAGCAGCAGGCCAACAACAACGCGGCGTTTAGCCTGCTCTTCGAACAGCTCACGCGGCAGTTCCAGAGCCTGTTGTTCGTTACCGCCGAAACGCTGAGCAGCCTGGCGGCGCAGAACGTCGATTTCGCTGTCAATCAGCGCGGCTGGAACGTCGATATCGTTCGCTTTAACCAGACCTTCGATAGCCTGAGATTTCACGCGGTTACGCACGGCGCCTTTCAGCTCGCGCTCCATGTTTTTACGCACTTCAGCGCGCAGACCGGCGACGGAACCATCTTCAACGCCGAAACGCTTGATGAATTCTTCAGTCAGCTCCGGCAGTTCACGTTCTTCAACTTTCTTCAGGTTGATAACGAACTTAGCCGCTTTACCTTTCAGGTTTTCAGCGTGGTACTCTTCCGGGAAGGTTACGTCGATGGTGAACTCTTCGCCAGCTTTGTGACCTTTGATACCGTCTTCAAAGCCCGGGATCATACGACCCTGGCCCATCGCCAGTACGAAGTCAGAAGCTTTGCCGCCTTCGAACTCTTCGCCGTCAACGGAACCGGTGAAATCAACGGTAACGCGATCTTCGGCATCAACAGCGCCGTCTTTATCTTTCCAGTTAGCCTGCTGCTTGCGCAGAGTATCCAGCATGGTGTCAACGTCAGCGTCGGTCACTTCAACAACCGGTTTTTCAACTTCGATCGCTTCCAGACCCTGCAGTTCAACTTCCGGATAAACTTCGAACTCGACCGCGTAGGTGAAATCTTCACCCAGCTTGTATTCGCCCGGAACATAGTTCGGCGCGCCGGCCGGATTAATTTTTTCTTTGATGATCGCGTCAACGAAGTTACGGCTCATCAGGTCACCCAGCACGTCCTGGCGAACAGATGCGCCATAACGCTGAGCAACAACATTCATCGGCACTTTGCCTTTACGGAAGCCGTCAATGCGAACTTTTTTCGCTACGTTGACCAGCTCGCTTTTGACAGCATTCTCGATGCTGTCAGCGGCGATAGTAATCGTTACACGGCGCCCAAGGCCCTGAGTGGTTTCAACTGAAACTTGCATCTTGTTACCTCAAAAAAATCACAGTGCTCGGTCAACTCTGGAAGCGCGAACAGGTTGCTTCGCAGAACCGGGATGCCCTCTTCAAATCAGAAACACATTCCCTGTCGTCAGAATCATCCCGAAGACATTCATAATAAAAGACGCGGCATTATAGCGGCATCACTTTTGTGAGTCGAGAACGGTTGTCGCCCACTGCTGCGGCTTTTTTCACATTTCCCGAGCAAATTTGCCTGTAAAAAGGCGCAAACTGCACATTTTCCAGGCAAAACAAAACGGCCCGCAGGCCGTTTTCTCATAAATCTTCACGCAACATACTGGAAAAGCTCCAGCGGTTGCAAATGCGATTTCTACGCGATACTTCCAGCCCCGCGACAAGGAGGAGAAGCAAAGACGGTATCCTGTAGCCCTTCCCACTCTTTGATTGTGTAGGTATGCAACGCCAGAGCGTGCACGGTGCTTGATAGTTCCTCAGTCAACGTTCCGTAAATCATACGGTGACGATTAAGAAAACGCTCGCCAAGGAAGCGATCGCTCACCAACACCACTTTAAAATGACTTTCAGAGCCCGCAGGAACGTTGTGGCGATAGCTTTCATCCACGACTTCAAGATACACCGGGTCGAACGCTGCCCTAAGTTTTGCTTCGATCTGTTCACGTATCATCATGAATTTTCTCCTCCGACAACGCTGTATTGCCGCCATTCCCTTTAAATGTTAGCCGCTTTTACCGCTTCCATTGGGCGAAAACAACAAAAAATTGGCATTCCTCTGATATTTTCACGCAAAAGTATCGGCTTTACTGGTTCGGTATCCTGAAAGCCCCGCCTGAGTTGCGATATGCGATGCCGCAAGGACAGAAAACGCACAAGACGATGAATTTACATGCGTTGCCACTTCCCCTTGCCGTTGGCGATGTTATGATGGCGGGAATTGTCCTCATTACTACTCCCATGCGTTGAGACCCTGAACATGTTTAAGAAAATTCTTTTGCCTTTGGTCGCGCTGTTTATGCTGGCCGGATGCGCCACTCCGCCGACCACTATTGATGTATCACCGAAAATCACCCTGCCGCAGCAGGATCCCAGCCTGATGGGCGTGACCGTCAGCATTAACGGCGCCGATCAGCGCCCGGATCAGGCGCTGGCGAAAGTCACTCGCGATAACCAACAGGTTACGCTGACCGCTTCCCGCGACCTGCGTTTCTTACTGCAGGAAGTCCTTGAAAAACAGATGACCTCGCGTGGCTATATGATTGGTCCGAACGGCGCCGTTGACCTGCAAATCATCGTCAATAAACTGTACGCCGACGTTTCTCAGGGTAACGTGCGTTACAACATCGCCACCAAAGCCGATATCGCCATTATCGCCACCGCCGCCAACGGCAACAAGATGACCAAAAACTATCGTGCCAGCTACTCTGTTGAAGGCGCATTTCAGGCCTCGAACAAGAATATCGCCGATGCGGTTAATAGCGTGATGACCGATACCATTAGCGATATGGCGCAGGACACCAGCATTCACGATTTCATCAAGCAAAACGCTCGTTAATTTAAGCGGCAGACCCGGCCCCGCGTCGGGTCTGCACGACAAGACATGTCCAATCATTACTTACGCATTTTTACGCAGCCAAAATCAGCGATCCTGCTGATTCTTGGTTTTGCGTCTGGATTACCGCTCGCCCTGACCTCAGGCACGCTGCAGGCGTGGATGACCGTTGAAAATATCGATCTGAAAACCATCGGTTTTTTCTCTCTCGTCGGCCAGGCCTACGTCTTTAAGTTCCTCTGGTCGCCGCTGATGGACCGCTACACGCCGCCGTTTCTTGGCCGTCGTCGCGGCTGGCTGCTGGCTACCCAATTTCTGTTACTGATTGCCATTGCGGCGATGGGATTCCTTGAACCCTCCACGCAGCTGCGCTGGATGGCGGCGCTGGCGGTCGTCATCGCCTTTTGCTCCGCGTCTCAGGATATCGTGTTTGACGCGTGGAAAACTGACGTGCTGGCCGCGGAAGAGCGAGGCACCGGCGCGGCAATCAGCGTGCTGGGCTATCGTCTGGGGATGCTGGTCTCCGGCGGACTGGCGCTATGGCTGGCCGACCGCTGGCTAGGATGGCAGGGAATGTACTGGCTGATGGCCGCGCTGCTGATCCCCTGCATTATCGCCACGCTGCTGGCCCCGGATCCCAGCGACGTCATTCCTGTGCCGAAAACGCTGGAACAGGCGGTTGCCGCACCGCTTCGCGACTTCTTCGGTCGCAATAACGCCTGGCTAATCCTGCTGCTTATCGTCCTTTATAAGCTTGGCGATGCGTTTGCCATGAGCCTGACCACCACATTCCTGATTCGCGGCGTCGGTTTCGATGCTGGCGAAGTGGGGATGGTCAATAAAACGCTCGGCCTGTTCGCCACGATTGTCGGCGCCCTGTACGGCGGCGTGCTTATGCAGCGCCTGACCTTATTCCGCGCGCTACTGATTTTCGGCGTGCTGCAAGGAGTATCCAACGCCGGATATTGGCTGCTATCTATTACCGATAAACACCTTTTCTCCATGGCGACGGCGGTATTTTTCGAAAACCTGTGCGGCGGGATGGGCACCGCGGCGTTCGTCGCGCTGCTGATGACGCTGTGCAACAAATCCTTTTCAGCCACCCAGTTTGCCCTGCTCTCGGCGCTTTCCGCCGTCGGGCGCGTTTACGTCGGCCCTATCGCCGGCTGGTTCGTCGAGGCTCACGGCTGGCCTGCCTTCTATCTTTTTTCCGTCGTTGCCGCTGTGCCGGGTATTTTGCTGCTGTTAATTTGTCGGCGTACCCTGGAACACACCCAGCGGTCAGAGAGTTTTATGCCGCGTACGTTCTTTCCTCAGATCTACGGGCTGGCTTTAATGATTCTGGCGGTTGGCTGCCTGATGCTGGCGGTATGGCTGGTGCTGCTGGTGTTCAACGCGCTGGATTACACCAATTTCTCCTTCCTCGCGGGCCTGCTGGAGATCGCCGTACTCACCGCCGTTGCGGGTATTTTACTCGGCGCTTTCCTTGACTACCTGGCATTACGCAAAACCGAGCTGATTTAATCGTTACAGAAACGTTAGTGGACGTTGTAATTACCAAGCGTAATTATAACGTCTTATTAACGATTTTATATTCATGGCGCTGAGTTTGTTGTTTTGTGCGTTTTAGATTTCTGGAAATTATTGACAATTTTTATGCGAATCTTTAAATAATTTAAACGATTCAGCTTTACTGTTTTTATTTTCCGCTTTTATGATGTCTTTTATTTGATAATTAATTGTTAATTATTTGTGTTGTTTTGCAGGTGGTTATGCTCATTCTCTTATAAACCCCTTGGTTCTTATCCCTTTCGTTATCAATCCCGCGTAAATCAAGGTTTGCAAGGGATAATGTCACACTCCGTAACATATGTGACAAGGCAAGCAGAAGCCACTAACATAGAACAGACACAGCTCCAACTATGTTTACAGTAATGCAACCTTCCCGTAAAATGCCCGTACACTTTAAGCGCCACCAGATTCCGTGGAATTGAGGTCGTTCAATGAGACTTAGGAAATACAATAAAAGTTTGGGATGGATGTCATTAATCGCAGGCACTGTATTACTCAGTGGTTGTGATTCTGCACTCCTCGACCCAAAAGGACAGATTGGACTGGAGCAACGCTCTCTGATTCTGACGGCCTTCGGCCTGATGATGATCGTCGTTATTCCAGCCGTCTTGATGGCAGTAGGATTTGCCTGGAAGTATCGTGCGAGCAATAAAGATGCGAAGTATAGCCCGAACTGGTCACACTCCAACAAAGTTGAAGCTGTGGTCTGGACGGTTCCTATCCTGATCATCCTGTTCCTGGCCGTTCTGACCTGGAAAACAACTCACGCATTAGAGCCGAGCAAACCGCTTGCTCACGATGAAAAACCTATCACTATCGAAGTCGTTTCGATGGACTGGAAATGGTTCTTCATCTATCCGGAACAAGGTATTGCTACCGTCAACGAAATCGCCTTCCCGGCGAACGTACCGGTACACTTCAAAGTGACCTCCAATTCCGTGATGAACTCGTTCTTTATCCCACGTTTAGGTAGCCAGATTTACGCAATGGCCGGGATGCAGACTCAGCTGCACCTCATCGCGAATGAAGCTGGTACTTACGACGGTATCTCCGCCAGCTATAGCGGCCCGGGCTTCTCTGGAATGAAGTTCAAAGCTATCGCCACGCCGGATCGTGCAACCTTCGATCAGTGGGTAGCGAAAGCCAAACAGTCTGCGAATACCATGGATTCCATGGAAACATTCGACAAACTGGCTGCGCCTAGCGAATACAACAAAGTGGAATACTTCTCTAACGTGAAACCGGATTTGTTTAAAGATGTTGTTAACAAATTTATGTCTCACGGTAAGAGCATGGATATGACCCAACCCGAGGGCGAGCACGCAGCGCACGAAGGAATGGAAGGCATGGACATGAGCCACGCGGAAACCGCTCACTAAGGGGCCGAGGAAGAAAACGATGTTCGGAAAACTTACACTGGATGCAGTGCCCTACCATGAACCCATTATTGTGGTTACGGTGGCTGCAATTATCATTGGGGGACTGGCGCTTCTGGCAGCCATCACTTACTTCGGTAAGTGGTCCTACCTTTGGAACGAGTGGCTGACTTCGGTTGACCACAAACGTCTCGGTATCATGTACGTTATCGTAGCAATCGTTATGTTGCTGCGTGGCTTTGCTGACGCCGTTATGATGCGTAGCCAGCAGGTGCTGGCCTCGGCCGGGGAAGCAGGTTTCCTGCCGCCTCACCACTACGATCAGATCTTTACCGCCCACGGCGTTATCATGATCTTCTTCGTAGCGATGCCGTTTGTTATCGGTCTGATGAACCTGGTGGTTCCGCTGCAGATCGGCGCACGCGACGTTGCTTTCCCCTTCCTTAACAACCTGAGCTTCTGGTTCACCGTTGTGGGCGTGATTCTGGTTAACCTCTCTCTGGGCGTCGGTGAATTCGCGCAGACCGGTTGGCTGGCCTATCCGCCGCTGTCGGGAATCGAGTACAGTCCGGGCGTCGGGGTCGATTACTGGATCTGGGCTCTCCAGCTATCCGGTATTGGTACAACGCTTACCGGTATTAACTTCTTCGTAACGATTATCAAGATGCGTGCCCCTGGCATGACCATGTTCAAGATGCCGGTGTTTAGCTGGGCATCTCTGTGCGCCAACATCCTGATTATCGCCTCCTTCCCAATTCTGACCGTCACCGTCGCGCTGCTGACCCTGGACCGCTACCTGGGCACCCATTTCTTTACCAACGATATGGGTGGCAACATGATGATGTACATCAACCTGATTTGGGCCTGGGGTCACCCGGAAGTGTACATTCTGGTTCTGCCGGTATTCGGCGTCTTCTCCGAAATCGCCGCGACCTTCTCGCGTAAGCGTCTGTTTGGCTACACCTCGCTGGTATGGGCAACAGTGTGTATTACCGTTCTGTCGTTCATCGTTTGGCTGCACCACTTCTTTACTATGGGTGCGGGCGCGAACGTAAACGCCTTCTTCGGTATTACGACCATGATCATCGCTATCCCGACCGGGGTTAAGATCTTCAACTGGCTGTTTACCATGTACCAGGGCCGCATCGTCTTCAACTCAGCGATGCTGTGGACGATTGGCTTTATCGTGACCTTCTCCGTAGGCGGTATGACCGGCGTTCTGCTGGCGGTACCGGGCGCAGACTTCGTGCTGCACAACAGCCTGTTCCTGATCGCGCACTTCCATAACGTCATCATCGGCGGCGTGGTGTTCGGTTGCTTCGCAGGTCTGACCTACTGGTGGCCGAAAGCCTTTGGCTTCACCCTGAACGAAACCTGGGGCAAACGCGCTTTCTGGTTCTGGATCATCGGCTTCTTCGTCGCGTTTATGCCGCTGTACGTGCTGGGCTTCATGGGTATGACCCGTCGCCTGAGCCAGCAGATTGACCCGCAGTTCCACCCGATGCTGGTTGTTGCAGCCTGCGGCGCGGCGCTGATCGCCTGCGGTATCCTCTGCCAGCTGATTCAGTTCTACGTGTCTATCCGCGATCGCGAGCAGAACCGTGACCTGACCGGCGACCCGTGGGGCGGCCGTACGCTGGAGTGGGCAACCTCTTCTCCTCCGCCGTTCTACAACTTCGCTATCGTTCCTGTGGTTCACGAGCGTGACGCGTTCTGGGAAATGAAAGAGAAAGGCGACGCGTACAAGAAACCGGCTGGCTATGAAGAGATTCATATGCCGAAAAACAGCGGCGCGGGCATCGTTATTGCTGCTTTCGCAACGGTGTTTGGTTTCGCAATGATCTGGCACATCTGGTGGCTGGCGATTGCAAGCTTCGTCGGTATCCTGGCGACCTGGATTATTAAGAGCTTTGACGAGGACGTGGATTACTACGTGCCGGTTGCAGTAGTCGAAAAACTGGAAAATCAGCATTTCGATGAGATTAACAAAGCAGGGCTGAAAAATGGCAACTGATACTCTTGCGCATAACGCCCACGCGCACGAACACGGGCACCATGATACAGGACCGATGAAGGTATTCGGTTTCTGGATCTACCTGATGAGCGACTGCATTATCTTCGCCACTCTGTTCGCGACCTATGCCGTTCTGGTGAACGGCACGGCGGGCGGACCGACCGGTAAAGATATTTTCGAACTGCCGTTCGTTCTGGTTGAAACCGCGCTGCTGCTGTTCAGCTCCATCACCTACGGCATGGCGGCTATCGCCATGTACAAAAACAACAAGAGCCAGGTGGTTTCCTGGCTTGCGCTGACCTTCCTCTTCGGGGCAGGGTTCATCGCGATGGAACTCTATGAATTCCATCACCTGATTGTTGAAGGTATGGGTCCGGATCGCAGCGGCTTCCTGTCAGCGTTCTTCGCGCTGGTCGGTACCCACGGTCTGCACGTGACCTCTGGTCTGATCTGGATGGCGGTGCTGATGGTACAGGTTTCTCGTCGCGGCCTGACCAACACTAACCGCACCCGTATCATGTGCCTGAGTCTGTTCTGGCACTTCCTGGACGTCGTGTGGATCTGCGTGTTCTCTGTTGTTTATCTGATGGGGGCGATGTAATGAGTCATTCTACCGATCATAGCGGCGCTTCTCACGGCAGCGTGAAGAGCTACATGACAGGTTTCATCCTGTCGATCATTCTGACGGTTATCCCGTTTGCAATGGTGATGAGTGGCTCCGCATCGCATGCGGCTATTCTGGGAACCATCCTGGTCACTGCAGTTGTGCAGATTGTCGTACACCTCGTGTACTTCCTGCACATGAACAGTAAATCGGACGAAGGTTGGAACCTGACCGCATTTATCTTCACCGTAATCATCATTGCTATCGTAGTTGTCGGTTCCATCTGGATTATGTGGAACCTGAACTACAACATGATGATGCACTAAGAGCGGCGAGTATGTTTAAGCAATACCTGCAAGTAACGAAACCAGGCATTATTTTTGGCAACCTGATCTCCGTGATTGGCGGTTTCCTGCTGGCCTCAAAGGGCCACATAGACTATCCGCTTTTCATCTGGACGCTCCTCGGAGTATCCCTGGTGGTCGCCTCGGGTTGTGTTTTCAACAACTATATCGACCGTGATATCGATCGTAAGATGGAACGGACGAAAAACCGGGTGCTGGTCAAAGGGCTGATCTCGCCAGAAGCTTCGCTGGTATACGCCACCCTGCTGGGTATTGCTGGCTTCATGCTGCTGTGGTTTGGCGCTAATCCCCTCGCCTGCTGGCTGGGGGTGATGGGGTTTGTGGTTTATGTCGGCGTTTACAGCCTGTACATGAAGCGCCACTCCGTCTACGGCACGCTGATTGGTTCTCTCTCCGGCGCTGCGCCGCCGGTGATTGGCTACTGTGCGGTGACCGGTGATTTTGACAGCGGCGCCGCTATTCTGCTGGCTATTTTTAGCCTGTGGCAGATGCCTCACTCTTACGCTATCGCGATTTTCCGCTTCAAGGATTATCAGGCGGCGAACATTCCGGTACTGCCGGTAGTGAAAGGTATTTCAGTGGCTAAAAACCATATTACCGTCTACATCATCGCCTTTACCGTTGCGACGCTGATGCTCTCTCTGGGCGGCTACGCCGGATATAAATATCTGGTTGTCGCTGCGGCAGTGAGCGTCTGGTGGCTGGGGATGGCGCTGCGCGGATACAAAGTGGCGGATGATAAAGTTTGGGCGCGTAAGCTGTTCGTCTTTTCCATCGTCGCCATTACCGCGCTGTCGGTGATGATGTCCGTCGACTTTATGGTGCCGGATTCACATAACCTGCTGACGATGGTCAGATAAGACCACCTTCTGCAAACGCTCAGCAGCCTCCGCTCGCAAGACCGGGGGCTGTTTTTTTATCACGCAACCTATTGTCCCTCCCCTCCCCCAGGTTCTCTTCAGATAAAAATCATCTTCATCGGTTCATCTCCAGTCCAGCGTTATCAATCATTCAATGATGATGTTCATATAAAAATGATAAAGAAATCAGCATCCGGGGGAGGTTGCCATCTGGTTTACCTCTATTTAGCGGTGTTAGCCTTTCGCGGTGAGTACGGTGCTCACTGATGACAATCCGTTGAATAAAGGAATAAAAATGAAAGAGTTAACTTTTAATGAAATGGAATATATTTCCGGTGGTTTTAATCTGCTGAATGCGGCTACTGGCTTTACCAGCTTTGTCGTCAACTCCGGGCTTGGCTTCGGATCTTTTGTCGCCACCTCAGGAGCCTCTTTCGCGAATTTTGTGATTGATAGCGCCGTAGAATTTGGCAAGTTCGTTATCGGTCAGTCTAACTGGAACACCTTTGTGTCTGCGGGGTTGGATAACTGGAATGGCTTTGTGAACACTGCCGCCAATAGCTGGTCAACCTTCGTGAACAACGCTGGGGCGGACTGGAATAGCTTTATCGACGGCGCGAAAGCCTGATATATCAGGCAGGTTCCGTTCAGAACCTGCCTGATATATCAGGCAGGTTCCGTTCAGAACCTGCCTGCCTCTTCCGCGGCTATCCAACCAACATCGCCTGGGCGCTATAGAGCAAATCCAGATGCTCGCGGCACAGGGCTTCAATCGAGGTTCTTGACTGATGGCTGGTTAAGCTCAGCGCTCCCCAGTAAATCCCTTCCCGGTCTGACAGCGGTACGGCCAGTACCAGCATGCCAATTTCAAACTCTTGCTCAATTGCGGCATATCCCTGGCGGCGCACCTGGGCGATCTTCTCCATCAGGGCCGTAACGTCGGTTACCGTATAGGGCGTGCGCTGTTCGCGTTTGATCCGTTGCAAAACGGTTTCGCACTCGGCTTCCGCTAATGACGCCAGCCAGAGCCGCCCGCCGGCGGTACAGTAAATCGGCACCCTCTCACCCAGGCGCACTGAGGTCGAATTAAACGGCGTGTGCTTACTGCGCGCGATATACACCAGCTCATCATCATCTATCACCCCCACTGAAGCGTGCTCTTCCGTCCGGCTGGCGATGTACTCAACGATCGGCCGTACCATGCGCGGGAACTGCGCCGAGTCAACATACGCCTGCCCCAGCCTTAACGCTTTGGGCGTCAGCCAGTAGTAGCGTCCGTCGGTTTGCAGGTAGCGCTCGTGCAGCAGAGTAAGGAAAAACCGCCGCGCGGCGCTTTGCGTCAGGCCGCTCATTTTCGCCGCCTGCGGCACGGTGAGTCGCGGGTGCTCTTTTGAAAATAGCTGGATCAGCGCCAGCCCCTTTTGCAGGCCGACGATCAGATCGCGGGGATGAATCTGGTTTTGCATACTTGTTCACACTTTCGCAACAATAAGATCGGTTTAGCGCGATTATCGCAGTGGTGGTGCGATTAACAACCAGTATGGCCGAATTCTGCGTTGTCGCTCTCAGCTTCGGCTGAAATACTTTCACAACATTCATTTAACAAAATGAGGTTTGAAATGGTCAGTGGATTCACTCAGGTCGTCGCCGTCATCGGTCACCCGATTACCCAGGTTAAATCGCCGGAGAATTTCAACCGCTACTTTGCCGACCAGCAGATGGACAGCGTCATGATCCCGGTGGATATCGCCCCGCAAGCCGTTGCTGACTATCTGCAGGCGCTACGCGGCTGGCATAACATGAGCGGCGTGCTGGTCACCGTTCCGCACAAACAGCGCGCCGCCGCCCTGGTCGATGAGTTAACCCCGCGAGCGCAGCATCTCAATGCCGTCAACGTCATCCGTAAGCTGGCCGATGGCCGTTTACAGGGCGACATGCTCGACGGCGTCGGCTTCCAGCTTGCCGCAGAGGCGCACGGCTTTAACGCCGCAGGTAAAAAAGCGCTGCTCTCAGGCTGCGGCGGCGTCGGCAGCGCCATCGCGTGGGGGCTTTGCGAAGCGGGCCTCCGTCAACTGGCGCTTTATGACCCGAATCCCGCCACGCTTCAGCTGCTGCATAACCGGCTGGCCACCCATTTTCCGCACGTTCACCTAACCGATCTGCCCGCGACGCTCAACGGTCTGGATGTGCTGGTGAACGGTTCTCCGGCGGGAATGGCCGGTTTCGATCCATTACCGCTGCCGCAAACGCTGCTGGAAACGCTGCCGGTATCAGCGCATGTCGCGGACGTGGTAACCGCCCCGGTTATCACCCCGCTTCTGGCCTTCGCCCGGGATCGCGGCTGCGCGATTCAGACCGGGCCGGAAATGGCGCTGGCGCAGATGAAATTAATGGGGCAGTTCATTGGCGCCATTGCGCAGGAACAGGGAGCGGCGGCATGAAAAGCTGGGACGTCATCGTTATCGGCAGCGGCGCCGCAGGCTTTGCCGCGGCGGTGACCGCCTGCTGTAAGGGGCTGTCGGTGCTGATGCTGGAAAAAGCCCCGCAGTTCGGCGGCACCTCCGCCATTTCCGGCGGCGCGGTGTGGATCCACGATAGCGATCAGGCGCGGAAAATGGCCGCAGGCGGCAGCCCGCAGGAAATCGAAACCTATCTGCGGACCATCATCGGTGAGCCCAACTATCGTCAGGATCTGATCGAAGCCTTTATCGCTTCGGGACGCGAGGCGCTGGCGTTTCTGGAAAAAGAGGAGGCGGTGAAATATAGCCTGCGTCCGCTTTCTCCGGATTATTACCCGGATGAACCCGGTGCCGTCGACGTCGGGCGGGCGCTGGAGGTGGTGGAGTTTGACGGGCGAGAACTGGGTGAGCATTTTCGCGACCTCCGCTCTCCTCCACCGGGGATGCTGCTGTTTGGCGGGATGATGGTCAATCGCATCGATATCCAACACTTTCTTGATATGCGCCGCTCCCTTAGCTCGTTCGCGCACTGCGGCAGACTGCTGCTGCGCTATGGTCGCGATCGTCTCCGGCACCATCGGGGCACTCGCCTGGCGATGGGCAACGCGCTGATCGCCCGCATGGCGACGCTCGCTTTCCGCAAAGGCATGCAGCTCAGACTCAACGTCAACGTGCTTTCACTGAGCGAACGCAATGGCGAGGTGACCGGCGTAGAAATTGAGCACGAGGGTCAAAAGCAGGCTCTTGAAGCCCGCTGCGGCGTGGTGCTGGCAGCCGGAGGTTTTGCCGCAGGCAAGCTGGCTGAACGCTACCGCCCCCAGACCCGCGAGCACTATACCATGTCCCCCGCTGCCAACGACGGCGCCGCGCTGCGCCTTGCCGCCGCGCTCAATGCCCGCGAAGGCGCTGACCTGCCGTCTAACTTTTTCTGGGCGCCGGTCTCCGTTTTACACCATGCCGATGGCACGCAGGAGCGCTTCCCTCACCTGGTCACCGATCGCGCCAAACCCGGCGTGATTGCCGTCAACCAGCGCGCGGTGCGCTTCGTGAATGAATCCAACTCTTATCACCACTTCGCCAGCGCCATGCAAAGCCGGGCAGAAAACGCCCCCTGCTTTCTGATTTGCGACGCCCTTGCCATGAAGCGCTACGGCCTCGGCCTGGCGCGCCCTGCCCCGGTAAATAATGACGCGCTGGTGAAAGCGGGCTATCTGCACAAGGCCGATACGCTGTCAGAGCTGGCGCAGCGCCTCGGACTCGATCCGCAAACCCTCGGGGAAACGGTGGCGCGCTATAACCGCGACGCCGCTCAGGGCCAGGATGCGGAATTCGCTAAAGGCGGCAACAGCTATAACCGCGCGATGGGCGACCCCGGCCACCGGCCAAACGCCTGTAACGCCCCGCTGACCCGCGCGCCGTTTTATGCCGTCACCCTCTATACCGGCGATCTCGGTACCTCGCGCGGTCTGGTGACTACCGCCGATGCTCAGGTGATTAACCAGCAGGGTGAACCGATTAAAGGCCTCTACGCCGTGGGTAACGATATGAATTCGATGATGGCCGGAACCTATCCCGGCCCCGGCATTACGCTCGGCCCGGCGCTGACCTTCGGCTATCTCTCAGCCAGCCATATGGCGCAACAACACGCACTGTAAACAGGAGAAAATCATGATCTATGAAAAACGCACCTACACCATCAATCCGCTGAAAATGGCCGACTGGCTGGCGCTGTACAAAAGCGATGCTTACGCCGTGCAAACCGAGCATCTCGGTAAGCTCATCGGCTTCTTCTTTACCGAAATTGGCGTGGTCAATCAGGTGGTGCACATCTGGGCCTACGAGAGCCTCGACGATCGCCTGGCGCGTCGGGCGCGTATGGCGCAGGACGAACGCTGGCTGACGTTCTCGCGCAAAAACCGCGAGCTGGCTGCCGTCGAGCGCCTGGAGTCGGTTCTTCTGCGCCCCACTGATTTTTCACCTCTGCAATAAGGAGTCGGTCATGGGCGGGCAGATAAACGTGGATGTTCTGGTGGTCGGCTCCGGCGCGGCGGGGCTCTCTGTCGCCGTCACCGCCGCGCTCGGCGGCGCCAGCGTGCTGGTTGCGGAGAAGGAGTCGGTTATTGGCGGCACCAGCGCCTGGTCCGGCGGCTGGCTATGGATCCCGCGTAATCCGCTGGCGCGAGAGGAGGGTATTGAAGAAGAACCCGGCTCACCGCTCACTTATTTACGCCATGAAATGGACGGCGAGCCTGCCGATGCGCGTCTGCTCGCCTACTTACAGTACGGACCGGAGATGATCGACTTTTTCCGCCGCCGCACCGCCGTGCAGTTTCTTTCCGGCAGCAAAATGCCCGATTTTCACGCTTCACCGGGCGCTGCGCTGGGCGGCCGCTCGGTCACGGCGCAGCCTTTTGACGGACGGCTGTTGGGCGACTGGCTGCATCGCCTGCGGCCTCCGCTGGAGACCATCAGCCTCGCGGGGATGGGCATTGCCGGCGGCAAGGATATGGCGCACTTTTTTAACGCCACCCGCTCATCGCGCTCGGCGCTGTACGCCACCTGTCGCCTGCTTCGCCACGGCTGGCAGCGGCTGCGCGCCGGTCGCGGACAGCATCTGGTTAACGGCAACGCGCTGGTCGCCCGCCTCCTGCGTTCGGCGCTGGATGCGGGGGTGAATTTTCAGCTTAACGCGCCGGTAGAACGTCTGCTCGCCGACAACAACGGCGTGACGGGCGCGATATTACGTAGCGACAGCGGCGCGCTGGAGGTTCGCGCCGGCGCGGTGATCCTCGCCTGCGGAGGCTTTCCCCACGACAGACAGCGTCTGGCCGAACAGGTTCCGCACGCCGCCAGCGGCTACGGCCACTTTTCCGCCGCGCCTCCGGGGAACCAGGGTGATGGCATTCGGCTCGGCGAAACGGTCGGCGGTCAGTTTGATCATTCGCTCAGGCACCCGATGGCCTGGGCGCCGGTGTCGCGCGTTACCCTCGCCAGCGGAGTGCAGCTCCCCTTTCCGCATCTGGTTGAACGCGCGAAGCCTGGCTTTATTGCCGTTTTGCCCAACGGCAAACGCTTCACCAATGAGGCCGACTCTTATCATGATTTTATTGCCGCGCTGCTGGACTCGACGCCGCCGGGCGAAACGCCGCAGGCGTGGCTGATTGCCGACAGCCGGGCGCTGCGGCGCTACGGATTGGGCCATGCTCGCCCCTTCCCGTTTACCCCAGAGGCCTGGCGCAGGACCGGATATCTGCAGACGGGCGAAACGCCGGAAGCGCTGGCAAAAGCCTGCGCCATTAATCCGCAGCAGCTAACGGAAACAATCACCAGGTTTAACGACTTTGTAGACCAGGGCGAGGATAAGGATTTTCAGCGCGGCGCGTCGGCATACAACCGCGCGCAGGGCGATGCCAGCCGCTCTCCGCACCCAACGCTTGGGAAACTCAGCCATGCGCCTTTTTATGCGGTACGAATTTTGCCCGGCTCGCTGGGCTCCTTCAGCGGATTAATCACCGATGAAAATGCGCGGGTTCTCAACGCGCAGCAGCAGCCGATTCAGGGGCTTTTCGCCATCGGCAACGACATGTCGAGCGTGATGCGGGGATTCTATCCCAGCGGCGGTATCACGCTGGGTCCGGCGATGACCTTTGGTTATCTGGTCGGAAAAAACCTGGCAGCAAATATAAATAAAACAACGCAGTAAAAGCATTTCACCAGGGACGGCAATACGCATAACAACAACAACCTGCAACTGTACTGGAGTCCTTTATGAACATGCGAACCCTGTCACTCGCCGCGCTTACCCTACTTGATGTCCCACCACCGGAACAGGTACGCATTGCGGCCCAGGCCGGCTTCACTCACGTAGGCCTGCGCCTGCTTCCCGCAACCCCGTCGGATCCGGATTACGCTATGCTCGGCGATACCCCCGCCGTTCGCGATACCCTGGCGGCGCTGATGGCAACCGGCGTTCGCGTCTCGGACGTTGAGATTGTCCGCCTGACGCCGGATTTTGCCCTGAACGCCCAATTGCGGCTGTTCCTTGATACCGCCGCGCGCCTTGGCGCGAAGCAGGTTTTAGTCGCCGGCAACGATGATAACCGGGTCCGCAGCGCGGAAAATCTCGCTCGGCTGGCCGAAGCCGGCCAGGAGCATGGTTTAACCATGAACCTGGAGCCTATGCCATGGACCCACCTGCGCACCATCGCCGAAGCCCAGGCGCTGATCGCCGCCAGCGGCCGCAGCGATATCGGTATTTTAATTGATGCCATTCACTTCTGGCGGGCAGGCGAATCCCTTTCGACCCTCGCCACGCTCCCGCAAAATTACCTCAACTATATGCAGCTTTGCGACGCTTCGCCGCAAGCCCCCGCTGACGAGCAGGAGCTGATTTACCAGGCCCGCGCCGCGCGCCAGGTGCCCGGCGAAGGCGGACTCGACCTGCACGGCCTGATGGCGGCGCTTCCGGCCACGCTACCGGTCTCTGTCGAGGTTCCGCTCAGCGGCGCCCGGGGCGCTCTGCCTGCGCTCGCTCGCGCTCAGCTGCTGTTTAACGCCGCGCAGTCCTACCTGCGCCCTTGCGCATAAGGAGAGCCCCATGACTCAGACTCAACGCCTGGACGTCAGGGAGTTAATCAACGCCAATCCGCTCAGCCGCTTTCAGAAGCTGGTGGTATTATTGGGCTTCTGCGTTATCGCGCTCGACGGTTTTGATATCGCCATCATGGGATTTATCGCCCCAACGCTGAAGCAGGAATGGGGAGTAAGCAACCACGAGCTCGGTTTCGTCATTAGCGCCGCGCTGATAGGCCTGGCGCTGGGCGCTATTTTCTCCGGCCCCCTCGCCGACTGGCTGGGACGGAAGAAAATTATTATCAATAGCGTCTTCTTCTTCGGCTTCTGGACCATCGCCACCGCCCTGTCACAAAACATTGAGCAGATGATGGTCTTTCGTTTTCTGACCGGACTGGGGTTAGGCGCCGCGATGCCGAATATCGGCACCCTGGTGTCCGAGTACGCGCCGGAGCGCCAGCGCTCGTTTCTGATTACGATTATTTTTTGCGGCTTCACCTTTGGCGCGGCAGCGGGCGGTTTCTCCGCCTCCTGGCTGATCCCGCAGTTTGGCTGGCATTCGCTGATGCTGCTTGGCGGGATCCTCCCGCTGCTGTTCGCGCCGGTCCTGATCTGGCTGTTACCGGAATCAGTGCGTTTTCTGGTGGTTAAGCGCGCGCCAGCCGAACGTATTCGGCGAATTTTGCAGCGCCTTTATCCGGGACAAATCCCCGATGAGGCCGAGTTCAGCCTGCCGACGCAGCCCGTCCAGGCAAATGCCATGCGCATCGTCCTCTCCCGCCAGTATCGCTTCGGCTCAATGATGCTCTGGCTGGTCTACTTTATGGGGCTTTTTTTGGTCTACCTCCTCGGCAGCTGGCTACCGACGCTGGTAAAAGAGGTGGGCTTAACGGTCAGCCAGGCGGCGGTGATGACCGCCATGTACCAGGCGGGAGGAACCCTCGGCTCGCTGTTTGCGGGCTGGCTAATGGACCGGATCAACCCCCATCGGGCGCTCGGGCTGATATACGCGGTTGGCGGCCTGTTTACGATGGCGATGGGCTATGCCGCGGCAAGCTTTGCGCTCATCTGCCTGCTGGCGTTTATCAGCGGAGCCTGCTTAAACGGCGCCAATACCGGCATGAACGCGCTCTCCGCCCGCTACTATCCTACCGAGGCGCGGGCCACCGGCTCCAGCTGGATGCACGGCGTTGGCCGCCTGGGCGCCATCCTCAGCGCCTTCGCCGGGGCGGAAATGCTGGCGCTGAATATCAGCTTCGAAAGCGTATTCCTGATCCTTGGCATTCCGGCGGCGATTACCGTCGCCGGGCTGGCGGCCAAAGGTGTTTTTGCGGCTGACCCGGAGCCAAAACCCACCGCTTCAACCGCGCCCGTCAGAAGTACATTTTAAAACGTTGACGTTAAGGCGGGCGTGCTTCAAAAAAACGCCCGCCCAAAAAAGAAAAATTAATTTCATTTAAATGAATAATGAAAAATAAAAAATGCCGTGAAGTATCGATTCACCTCAAAAGTCACAGCGAAAAATCATCAAATTCATACAAAAAAACAAATGAAATATCGTTCATAAAAACAATTAATAACCTTATCAATCAGAATGTCTTGATAGCTGTAGCCAGGAAATTACGGCTCAATTTTTACGATTTTTCGATCCACCTCGCATATACAGAAATTAAATTCCAAACAACCATTGAAACGAAATAAACATTTCCTTATGTTCTGGCTGATATTCAGGATAAGGTCGTGCCGGTGGAACTGGCGCAGAGGTCCTGACTTGTCCTCCCAGACAAAGGAATTGACCATGAGTGAACAGCAGATTCTTCTCTCTCCGGCTGCGGCACGCGGCGATAAGCTAAGCTGGGCCACCCGAATCGCTTACGGCGGCGGCGATACCGCCTGTAACGTCGTTTTCGGCATGATCGGCACGGTTTTAACCCTGTTTTATACCGACTATGTCGGCATCAGCATCGCCACCGTTGGCCTGGTAATGCTGATCTCCCGTCTGTTTGACGGCGTTTCCGATGTCATCATGGGCCTGATGGTGGAACGCACGAACTCTCGCTGGGGGAAATCACGCCCCTGGCTGCTATGGATGAGCGTGCCCTACGCCGTATCGGCGATTTTACTGTTCACCGTCCCGCAGACCACCGGCACGCTGCAGTTTCTCTATCTGCTGGTGGCCTATAACTTCTGCACCACCGTGTGCTATACCGCCATCAACCTCCCCTACGGCAGCCTTTCTGCGATGATGACCCGCGCCTCCTGGGAAAGGGATATGCTCAGCATCACCCGCATGTCGATGTCGCCTTTTGGTCGTATCCTCGCCGTTGCCTGCACGCTGCCGCTGGTGAAGTACTTTGGCGACGATCAGGCGGCGTGGATTAAAACCATGTCGATTTGGGCTTTTCTGGCGCTGCTGTTGCTGCTGTTTTGCTTTTATAAATGCGAAGAGAAGGTCGTCATCAAAGCGCGAGAGAAACAGGGAAACGTACCGGTAAAGACCCAGCTTTCCGCGCTTTTTCGTAACCAGTACTTCTGGGCCAGCGCAATCCTGTGGGCCGCGCAAAGCGTGTACTACACCGTGGTGGGGATCGCGCTGCCTTACTACTGCCGCTACGTGCTCGGCGACGATACCTTCTATAGCTCCATTTTCGTTGCCGAAACCGCCTGCATTATTATTTTCACCTTCCTGAGCTCGGTGCCCATTCGAAAATACGGTAAACGCAACGTTGCCCTCTGCGGCATCGTGCTGGCGACCATCGGCCAGGTGCTGTTTATGTTTAACTCTGATGATTATCACTGGGCGCTGGCAAACGCGATTATTCGCGGTATTGGCTTCGCCCCGCTGAACGCCGTGCTGTTTGGCTTCTGCGGCGATGCCGTCGAATTCGGCCAGTGGAAAACGCGCGTCAGGCAGGAAGGGATGATCTTCTCCGCCGGTTCCGTTGGGACGAAACTCGGCGCAGGTATTGCCGCCGCGGTTATCTCCGGCCTGCTGAGCATGGCGGGTTACGTCAGCTCCAGCAGCGGATCCGGCGTTCAGCCGCAAAGCGCTATCGACATGATTAACCACGTTTATCTCTATGGCTCTTTCTTCCTGTGGATCGTTGTCATTATCACCCTGCTGTTTTACCGGCTGGATAAGCAATACCCGCAGATTATGCATGAACTGAAAGAACGCGAAGCGCGTGGAGAGATGTAAAACCCGGCTGCCACATCCGCGCTCGGCGAGCGCGGGTATACAGAACAACATCTGAAATCCGTAGTATCTCTATCATTGAGGAGAGCACCATCATGTTAAACGGCATGAAACCCTTATCCCGCTCCCTGCGCTGGGGCATGGTCGGCGGCGGCGGTACCAGCCAGATTGGCTACAGCCACCGTTGCGCGGCGCTGCGTGATAACGTCTTTACTTTGCTGGCCGGCGCGCTTGATATCGATGCCGAGCGCGGCCGTCAATTCGGCGAGCAGCTCGGCATCGCTTCTGAGCGCTGCTACGCCGATTATAAAACGCTGTTCGCGGAGGAGGCCAAACGCCCCGACGGAATTGAAGCCGTATCGGTGACGACGCCGAATAATACTCACTTCGCTATCACTAAAGCGGCGCTGGAAGCCGGGCTGCACGTTATCTGCGAAAAACCGCTGTGCTTTACCGCCGACGAAGCGCGCGAACTGCTCGCGCTGAGTAAAAAGCAGAATAAAATTATCGGCGTCACCTACGGTTATGCCGGGCACCAGATGATCCAGCAGGCACGGCAGATGATAGCCGAGGGGATGCTCGGCGAGATCCGCATTATCAATATGCAGTTTGCCCACGGTTTTCATAATGAAGCCGTTGAGCTGCAAGCGGAATCCACCCGCTGGCGGGTCACGCCCAAATATGCTGGCCCTAGCTATGTGCTGGGGGATCTGGCGACCCACCCGCTATTTATTGCCGAGACGATGGTGCCGAATCTGAACATCACCCGCCTGATGTGCGCACGTCAAAGCTTCGTCAAATCCCGCGCGCCGCTGGAAGATAACGCCTTTGTGCTGATGGAATATAACAACGGCGCCGTCGGTTCACTGTGGACCAGCGCGGTCAACAGCGGCGCGATGCATTCACAAAAAGTCCGCGTCATTGGCGAAAAAGCCAGCATCGAATGGTGGGATGAACGCCCAAATCAGCTGAGCTACGAGGTGCAGGGCGAACCGGCGCGCGTACTGGAGCGCGGGATGCCCTATCTCAGCCAGCAGGCGCTGGCGGATGACCGCATTGGCGGCGGTCACCCTGAAGGGCTGTTCGAAGCGTGGGCCAACCTCTATCGCCGCTACGCCATCGCCATCGACGCCATGGATCGCGGTGACCGGGCATTCCTCGAGACCTTCTGGTATCCGGACGTGGAAGCCGGGCTGCACGGCGTTTACTGGGTTGAGCAGTGCGTTAAATCCGCCGACGCGGGCGGCCAGTGGGTTGACTTTAACTGCCATTAATCTCTGCACTCCAGTGGAGGCTCCTCCACTGGTTTTTTTGCCTACCGCACTCACCTCATCATGCAACACAGTCGTAATATCTGTTAAACAAACATTTATTTACGCTTCTGTTTCCCCCCACTACACTAGGCGCAGTTTTTATATTGAGGTGGTAATGAACGATAATAAAATGACGCCAGGCGAACTGCGCGCGACCTGGGGTTTGGGGACCGTATTCTCTTTGCGCATGCTCGGCATGTTTATGGTCCTGCCGGTTCTGACCACTTACGGCATGGCGTTACAGGGCGCAAGCGAGGCCCTTATCGGCCTGGCAATCGGCATTTACGGGCTGGCCCAGGCGATATTCCAGATTCCTTTCGGACTGCTTTCCGACCGCATTGGGCGTAAACCGCTGATCGTCGGCGGCCTGTTAATCTTCGTCGTCGGCAGCGTTATCGCGGCGCTTTCCGACTCGATCTGGGGAATTATTCTTGGCCGCGCGCTGCAGGGTTCCGGGGCGATTGCCGCTGCGGTGATGGCGCTGCTTTCCGATTTAACCCGCGAGCAGAACCGCACTAAAGCCATGGCGTTTATCGGCGTAAGCTTTGGCGTCACCTTTGCTATTGCAATGGTTCTCGGGCCTATCGTTACCCATCAGTTAGGCCTGCACGCCCTGTTCTGGATGATCGCCTTCCTGGCGACGCTCGGGATTCTGCTGACGCTGTGGGTAGTGCCAAACAGCCAGAATCACGTGCTGAACCGCGAGTCCGGTATGGTGAAGGGCTGCTTCAGCAAAGTCCTTGCTGAGCCAAAACTACTGAAGCTCAATTTCGGTATTATGTGCCTGCATATCATGCTGATGTCGACTTTTGTCGCCCTGCCGGGCCAGCTGGAAGCCGCCGGTTTCCCCGCCGCCGAGCACTGGAAAATCTATCTGGTCACCATGCTGGTCTCATTTGTTGCGGTGGTACCATTTATTATCTACGCCGAAGTGAAGCGCAAAATGAAACGCGTCTTCCTGCTGTGCGTCGCCATCCTGCTGATCGCTGAGATCGTACTTTGGGGCGCCGGGGGCTATTTCTGGGAACTGGTTGCCGGCGTTCAGCTATTTTTCCTCGCGTTTAACCTGTTGGAAGCTCTACTTCCGTCGTTAATCAGCAAAGAATCACCGGCCGGCTATAAAGGCACCGCGATGGGAATTTATTCCACCAGCCAGTTCCTCGGCGTGGCCATCGGCGGAGCGCTCGGCGGCTGGGTGGACGGCTTTTTTGACTCGCAAACCGTCTTCCTGCTCGGCGCCCTGCTGGCGATGCTGTGGCTACTGGTGGCCAGCACCATGAGCGAACCGCCGTACGTCAGCAGCCTGCGGGTCGAGATCCCGGAGGATATCGCGGCGGATAAAATGCTAGAGGAACGTTTACAGGCTAAAGAGGGCGTAAAAGAAGCTCTGGTGATCGCCGAAGAGCGTTCGGTGTATATCAAAATCGACAGCAAGATCACCAACCGCTTCGAGATTGAGCAGGCGATCAAAGGAATCTAAACGCGAAATAACCTGCTTTACGCAGGCCAAAAAAACGTTTTAAGCGATGAGTTTGTCTTCTGCCGGGCGGCGGTTAACGCCTTACCCGGCAGACAAAAACAGCGATAGCGCTATTTTAATCGCGGAAGTTTTTGAACTGGAACGGCTGACCTAAATCACCGCCGCGCACCAGCGCCATAACCGCCTGCAGGTCGTCGCGAGACTTACCGGTAACGCGAATCTCTTCGCCCTGAATCTGCGCCTGTACCTTCAGCTTGCTGTCCTTAATAAGCTTGACGATTTTTTTCTGCGTCGCGCTCTCAATGCCCTGCTTCAGCTTGGCATCGACGAACCAGGTCTTACCACTGTGCACGAACTCATCCGGCACCTCGATAGAACTGCCTTCGATTCCGCGTTTCAGCAGCTTCGCGCGCAGAATATCCAGCAACTGGTTAATCTGGAAATCAGACTCGCTGAGGACCTTGATGGTCTCGTTTTTTTCGTTCAGCTCAAAGCTCGCTTCGACGTTACGAAAATCAAAACGCGATTCAACTTCACGGGTCGCGTTCTCTACGGCGTTTCGAACTTCCTGAAGATCGACTTCAGAGACAATATCGAAAGATGGCATCTTTTCCTCTCCTTCCGTTTCTTTTGCGTTGCATAATACCCGCAACGCGACATAACTCAACTTGTTATCCCGAAAGGATAACTGATAACGCTATACTTTAGCCATGAGCACCTGATGCAGCACTCACAGGTGAGGAGGAATAATGAAAGTAACCGTACTCGGATGCGGTGCGCTGGGACAGTTATGGCTAACTGCGCTGTACAAACAGGGACATGAAGTCCAGGGCTGGTTACGCGTCCCCCAGCCGTTCTGTAGCGTCAATGTCATTGATACCGACGGCAGCGTGTTTAATGAATCATTTACCGCTAACGATCCTGACTTTCTTGCCAGCAGCGACCTGCTGCTGGTCACCCTAAAAGCCTGGCAAGTCTCGAACGCGGTGAAAAACCTGAGCGACATCCTGCCCTCGTCAGTACCTGTTCTGCTCATGCACAACGGCATGGGTACCATTGACGAGCTGAAGACCCTCAAACAGCCGCTGCTGCTGGCTTCGACAACGCAGGCGGCCCGCCGCGACGGCAACGTTATCGTCCACGTCGCCAACGGCACCAGTCATATTGGCCCGGCGAAGGATTACCCTCAGGATTATAGCTATCTTGCCGATGTGCTGCAGGGCGTGCTGCCCGACGTCGCCTGGCATAACAATATCTACCCCGCGATCTGGAGCAAGCTGGCGGTCAACTGTGTGATTAACCCGCTGACGGCGCTGAAAAACTGTCAGAACGGCGACTTGCGCGAATACCCGCAGGAGGTTGCCGCTATTTGTTATGAAGTTGCGGCGGTGATGGAGCGCGAGGGGATGCATACCTCGCCGGAAAACCTGTTATTCTATGTGCATCAGGTTATTGAAAGTACGGCAGAAAATACCTCCTCAATGCTGCAGGACATTCTCGCCCAGCGCCATACGGAAATCGACTATATCACCGGTTTTCTGTTAAAACGCGCCCGAGCCCACGGTATCGCCGTACCCGAGAATACCCGCCTGTTTGAACTGGTAAAGCGTAAGGAGAATGAATATGAGCGCGTCGGCACTGATTTGCCTCGCCCCTGGTAGCGAAGAGACCGAAGCGGTCACCACCATTGATTTACTCGTTCGCGGCGGCATAAAGGTCACCACCGCCAGCGTCGCCGGCGATGGCAACCTGACCATCGTCTGCTCGCGCGGCGTTAAGCTGCTGGCCGATGCGCCGCTGGTGGAAGTGGCCGACGGCGATTTCGATATCCTTGTTCTGCCCGGCGGCATTAAAGGCGCGGAGTACTTTCGCGACAGCCCGCTGCTGGTTGAAACGGTACGCCAGTTTCATCTTTCCGGGCGCATCGTTGCGGCGATTTGCGCCGCGGCGGCGACCGTGCTGGTACCGCACAACCTTTTCCCCATCGGCAATATGACCGGATTTCCGGCGCTGAAAGAGCAGATCCCCGCCGAGCAGTGGCAGGATAAGCGCGTCGTCTGGGATGCTCGCGTCAAGCTGCTCACCAGTCAGGGGCCGGGAACCTCTATTGATTTCGCCTTGAAGATGATCGATCTGCTGGTTGGACGCGAAAAAGCGCACGAAGTCGCTTCCCAACTGGTGATGGCGGCAGGAATTTATAACTACTACGAATAAACGCAAAACGGCAACCCAGGGTTGCCGTTTTTAATGATTGCGCCTTGCTCCTGAGGAACTAGGGGCGATAAACCTTCACGTTTTCAAAGCCCTGCTCGCGCAGATACAGCGCCTGCAGGCGGCTCATCACCCCGCGTTCACACCACAGCAGCCAGGTTTTATTCTGGTCGAGATCGCCAAATTTGGTGCTCAGCTTATAGAAAGGTAGCGAAACCACGTCCACGCCCTCCACCTTCAGCGGCTTATCGTCCTGCTCGTCGATAGAGCGGATATCGAGGATAACGTCGTTAGGGCCAAAACCGCTGACGGTTTCCACTTCCACCACGTCCTGCTCGGTCTGCTGAGCGATATCGCGGATATCAATATTGCTCGCTTCCGCTACCACTTTCTCAAGGATGCTAAAATCGAAGTGCTCTTCTTCCGCCTCGATCTTCGCCTTCACCGCTTTCACGGTCGGGCTCTTCGAGATAACGCCGCAGTATTCCGGCATGGTGCGGGCAAAATCTTCGGTGCCGATTTCACGCGCGAGGTCAATAATGTGCTCTTTATCGTGCGAAATCAGCGGACGCAGAATCAGGGTATCAGAGACGTTGTCAATCAGGCGCAGGTTGGTCAGCGTCTGGCTGGACACCTGGCCTAACGCTTCGCCGGTGACCAGCGCCTGAACGCCGTAGCGCTCGGCGACTTTTGACGCTGCGCGCACCATCATGCGCTTGAGCACCACGCCCATCTGGCCGTCGTCGACTTTCTCAAGAATCTCGCCCACCACCGGCTCGAAGTTGATCGCCACGAAGCGCACGCGGTGCGAGCTGCCGAAGCGGTTCCACAGATAGTGCGCAACCTGACGCACGCCGATTTCATGGGCCGCGCCGCCAAGGTTAAAGAAGCAGTAATGCACGCGGCAGCCGCGGCGCATCAGCATATAGCTGGAGACGCCGGAGTCGAACCCGCCGGAAATCAGCGACAGCACGTCTTCCTGGGTACCGATCGGGAAACCACCGATACCTTCGTAGCGCCCTTTCACCAGCAGCAGACGATCGTTTTCAATCTCGAGGTTAACCGTCACATCGGGGTCGGTCAGCTTTACGCGCGCCGTTTCAATATGCTGGTTCAAGCCGCCGCCGACGTAGCGCTCCACTTCGATTGAGGTAAACTCATGCTTACCGCGACGCTTAACGCGCACGCAGAAAGTTTTACCTTCCAGCGCTTCACGCCACAGCGGCAGCGTCTGCTCGAAAATATCGTGCAGGGAGGTATAAGGAACGTCTTCGACTTCCAGAATATGGTGGATACCCGGGATACGGGTCAGGGCGTCACGAATGGCCGGGCGCTGATTTTCATCCTTCGCCCGGACCTCGATATGATCCCAGTGACGAACGACGGCAAGCGTCTCATCATAGTTTTTGAGAACGTTACGAATGTTCCCGGTTAAAATTTTAATGAAGCGCAATCGCACAGATTGGCTTTTGATGGTGATTTCCGGGAACAATTTAATGATAAACTTCATGGCGACACTATTCGTTGGCAAGCCCGACGGGGCTTTAAGCATAAAAAGTTGTACAGGCGCAACCGGCGTCTGCATCCAGGGCGCGGAGTATACCACTATTGGGCGCTTTTCACCTGGCATTGCGCGTTATTTGATTAACCGCGCGACTTCGTTACCATATTGATAGCCATCGAGACATTAAAAGAGTCTATATTCACTATGCCAAAGAAAAATGAGGCCCCGGCCAGCTTCGAAACCGCCCTGGGCGAGCTGGAGCAAATTGTTAATCGTCTGGAAAGCGGCGCGCTGCCGTTAGAAGAAGCGCTCGGCGAATTTGAGCGCGGGATCCAGCTGGCGCGCCAGGGGCAGGCAAAGCTGCAGCAGGCCGAGCAGCGCGTACAAATTCTGCTGGCGGATAGCGAAGACGCGCCGCTTACGCCTTTCACGCCGGACGCTGAATAAATGGACTTCCCGCAACAGCTACAGGCGTGCGTTGAGCAGGCTAACGCAGCGCTGCGCCGTTTTATCGCCCCGCAGCCTTTTCAGAACACTCCGCTGGTTGAAGCCATGCAGTATGGCGCATTATTAGGCGGCAAACGCCTGCGCCCGTTCCTGGTTTACGCCACCGGCGACATGTTTGGCGTCAGCCGCGCTACGCTGGACGCCCCTGCCGCCGCCGTTGAATGCATTCATGCTTATTCGCTGATGCACGACGACCTCCCGGCGATGGACGATGACGATTTACGCCGCGGCCAGCCGACCTGCCATATAAAATTCGGCGAAGCGAACGCAATTCTTGCCGGAGACGCTCTACAAACGCTGGCGTTTTCTATACTAAGCGATGCGCCCATGGCTGAAGTGCCGGATCGCGATCGCCTGGCGATGATTTCCGAACTGGCGCAGGCCAGCGGCATCGCCGGCATGTGCGGCGGTCAGGCGCTGGATCTGGAAGCGGAAGGCCATCAGGTTGACCTGGCGTCGCTGGAGCGTATTCATCGCCATAAAACCGGCGCGTTGATTCGCGCCGCGGTACGGATGGGCGCGCTGAGCGCAGGTGACGCCGGGCGCAGGGCGCTACCCGCTCTCGATCGATACGCTGAGAATATCGGTCTCGCCTTCCAGGTCCAGGATGACATTCTCGACGTGGTAGGGGATACTGCCACCCTTGGCAAACGTCAGGGAGCCGACCAGCAGCTGGGCAAAAGTACCTACCCCGCCCTTCTGGGACTTGAGCAAGCCCGGAAAAAGGCCCATGACCTGATTACCGACGCCCGCCGGTCGTTAACTGAGCTGGCCGCGCAATCTCTGGATACCACGGCACTGGAAGCGCTCGCGAATTACATAATTCAGCGTGATAAATAAACAATAAATGAGTCTCTGATGAGTTTTGATATTGCCAAATACCCGACCCTGGCGCTGGTGGATTCCACCCAGGAGTTGCGTTTGTTGCCGAAAGATAGCCTGCCGAAACTGTGCGACGAACTGCGGCGTTACCTGCTGGACAGCGTCAGCCGTTCCAGCGGGCACTTTGCCTCCGGCCTCGGCACGGTAGAACTGACCGTGGCGCTGCACTACGTCTATAACACGCCTTTCGATCGCCTAATCTGGGACGTCGGCCACCAGGCTTACCCACATAAAATTCTGACCGGACGCCGCGATCGGATCGGCACTATCCGCCAGAAAGGCGGTCTGCACCCCTTCCCGTGGCGCGGAGAAAGCGAGTATGACGTCCTGAGCGTCGGCCACTCGTCTACCTCCATCTCCGCCGGCATCGGGATAGCCATCGCCGCTGCCAAAGAAGATAAGCAGCGCCGCGCGGTCTGCGTGATCGGCGACGGGGCGATAACCGCGGGAATGGCGTTTGAAGCGATGAACCACGCTGGCGATATCAAACCCGATCTGCTGGTAGTGCTCAACGACAACGAAATGTCGATCTCCGAGAACGTCGGCGCGCTAAACAATCACCTGGCACAGCTGCTTTCCGGAAAACTCTACTCCACGCTGCGCGAAGGCGGCAAAAAGGTCTTCTCCGGCGTGCCGCCGATTAAAGAGCTGCTCAAACGCACCGAGGAACATATCAAAGGGATGGTGGTTCCGGGGACGCTGTTTGAAGAGCTGGGCTTTAACTACATTGGGCCGGTGGACGGCCACGACGTTATCGGTCTGGTTAATACGCTGAAGAACATGCGCGACCTCAAAGGGCCGCAGTTCCTGCATATTATGACTAAAAAAGGCCGCGGCTATGAGCCCGCCGAAAAAGACCCGATCACCTTCCACGCGGTGCCGAAATTCGATCATACCAGCGGCGTGCTGCCGAAAAGCAGCGGTGGCCTGCCCTCTTACTCGAAAATCTTCGGCGACTGGCTGTGCGAAACCGCAGCGAAAGATGACAAGCTGATGGCCGTTACGCCAGCGATGCGCGAAGGCTCGGGGATGGTCGAGTTCTCAAAAAAATATCCCGACCAGTATTTCGACGTGGCCATTGCCGAGCAGCACGCGGTAACCTTTGCCGCCGGGCTGGCGATTGGCGGCTATAAGCCGGTGGTGGCGATTTACTCCACCTTCCTGCAGCGCGCCTATGACCAGGTGATTCACGATGTCGCCATCCAGAAGCTGCCGGTGCTGTTCGCTATCGACCGCGCGGGTATCGTCGGCGCCGATGGGCAAACTCACCAGGGCGCGTTTGATATCTCCTTCCTGCGCTGCATCCCGGATATGGTTATCATGACCCCGAGCGACGAGAACGAATGCCGCCAGATGCTGTATACCGGTTATCACTATAACGACGGCCCGTGCGCGGTGCGCTATCCGCGCGGCTCCGGTACCGGCGCGCCGTTTGAACCGCTGGCTTCGCTGCCTATCGGTAAAGGCTTGGTGAAGCGCGAAGGTGAAAAAATCGCGATTCTGAATTTCGGTACGCTGCTGCCGCAGGCCGCAAAAGTCGCGGAAAAGCTTAACGCCACCCTGGTGGATATGCGCTTTGCCAAACCGCTGGATGAGGCGCTGGTACTACAGCTGGCCGCAGAACACGAGGTGCTGGTCACCCTGGAAGAGAACGCCATCATGGGCGGTGCCGGCAGCGGCGTAAACGAGCTGCTGATGTCGCGCCGCCGCGCGGTTCCGGTACTGAATCTCGGCCTGCCTGATTTCTTCATCCCGCAGGGAACCCAGGAAGAAGCGCATGCCGACCTCGGCCTGGACGCCGCCGGCATCGAAGCCAAAATCCACGCCTGGCTGGCATAATTGCCGCCACCGCTCCTGCTATGCTTAAAGGATACCCTTTATTCGTAGCAGGAGCGCACTATGCACTACATCCCTCTTGGCGATACCGATCTCCGCGTTTCCCGTCTCTGTCTGGGCTGCATGACCTTTGGCGAACCGGACCGCGGTAACCATGCCTGGACCTTACCGGAAGAGAGCAGCCGCCCGCTGATAAAATACGCTCTCGAAGGCGGCATTAACTTCTTCGACACCTCGAATAACTACTCTGACGGCAGCAGCGAAGAGATCCTCGGGCGCGCGCTGCGCGAGTACGCCCGCCGCGATTCCGTGATCGTCGCCACCAAGGTTTACCATCAGGTGGGCGATCTGCCGCAGGGGCTGTCGCGCGCGCAGATCCTGCGTTCCATCGACGACAGCCTGCGTCGCCTCGGCATGGAGTATGTCGATCTGCTGCAGATCCATCGTTGGGATTACGCCACGCCCATTGAAGAAACCCTCGAAGCGTTAAACGACGTCGTCAAGGCGGGTAAAGCCCGCTATATCGGCGCATCGTCGATGCACGCCCGCCAGTTTGCCCAGGCGTTAGCGCTGCAGACGCAGAATAACTGGGCCCGCTTCGTCACCATGCAGGATCATTACAATCTGATTTATCGCGAAGAAGAAAATGAGATGCTGCCGCTGTGCAGCCGGGAAGGCGTCGCGGTGATGCCGTGGAGCCCGCTGGCGCGTGGCCGCCTGACTCGCCCGTGGGGGGAAACTACCGCCCGTCTGGTATCAGATGAAGTCGGTAAATCGCTCTACAACGCCATGGATGAGAATGATGAACAGATTGCGACAAACCTGGCCGAAGTCGCGGAAGAGCTTGATGCCAACCGCGCCCAGGTGGCGCTGGCCTGGCTATTGAGCAAACCCGGCGTGGCCGCGCCAATTATCGGCGCCTCACGGCAGGAGCAGCTGGATGAGCTGCTGCATGCGGTCGATTTAACGCTGACGCCGGAGCAGATTGAAAAGCTGGAGACGCCGTATAAACCGCACCCGATCGTCGGGTTCAAGTAACGCGCGGTTCCCTACCAGATTCCCGGCTCGCGCTGCGCTTAGCCGGGCTACAGGTACACCAACCTCTGCGGACGACGGGTTCACCCACGCCTGCGGGCCGGTAGCCCGGAAAGGTGCGCCAGCGCCGTCTCCGGGAATGGTGCCACTCTGCTCCCGGGGGCGACGCAAAGCGTCTGCCCGGGCTACTGACTCACCCATGCCTGCGGGCCGGTAGCCCGGACAGGTGCGCAGCGCCGTCTCCGGGAAACGCCTGCCTGCTCGATTTCCCAGGGGCGGGCCGGATTTTATTTAGAAAAGTCCAATCGGCCAGTGGTGGCCAATCACATACAGCACCCCAGCGGAAATCACCCCGGCGACAATATCGTCGACCATGATCCCCATCCCGCCGTGAATATTGCGGTCGAACCAGCGGATAGGCCACGGCTTCCACATATCAAAGAGACGGAAAATCACAAAGCCGGCGGCGACCCACTGCCAGTCCATCGTCGGTAAAGCCATCAGGGTAATCCACATCCCCACGAACTCATCCCAGACGATGCTGCCGTGATCGTGGGTGCCCATATCTTTCGCCGTACGGTGGCAAATATAGACGCCAATGCAGATGCTCATCATCACCGCCAGCGAATAGAGCTGCCAGGGGAGTAAGGTGAGCAGATACCAGAAGGGGATCGACGCCAGCGATCCCATGGTGCCGGGAACCACCGGGCTAAGACCGCTGCCGAATCCCGTTGCCAGCAGATGCCAGGGGTTGCTCATCTTCAGGCGGCTTTTCGCCACATCTCTACTCCGCGCCAAAATGATCGTATCCCTTAAAATCGAACGTAACGGGCTTACCTTCGCGCATGAACTGCAGACCTTCCGATTGCGGAAGTATCTGTCCAATACAGGTAAAGCGCGCGCCGAGATTGGCAAGGGCCACGTCCAGCGCCCCGCGATTGAGTTCAGGCACGGTAAAGCACAGCTCATAATCCTCACCGCCGGAGAGCGCCCAGCGCAGCGCCTGTTCCGTCTCAACCTGGCGCAGCATCGCATCCGAGAACGGCATCGCATCGAGATCGACGCGCGCGCCGCAGCCGCTGGCGTTAAGAATATGCCCGAGGTCGGAAATCAGACCGTCGGAGAGATCGATGGCGGAGTTCGCCAAATCGCGCAGCGCCTGCCCCTGTAGAACCCGCGGCAGCGGACGCAGATGGCGCGCCAGGAAATAATCCGCGTCGGCGTTATCTTGAACGTGCAGCCGATCCTGCAAAATCGCCAGACCCGCGGCGCTGTCTCCGGGCGTGCCGGTGACGTAAATCCAGTCTCCCGGCTTCGCCCCGGAACGCTTCAGACCGCGTCCCGTCGGCACAAAGCCATGGATACCCAGCGTCATCGACAGCGGTCCGCGCGTGGTATCGCCGCCAATGAGTTGCATATCATAATAGTTGAGCTGCACGAACAGGCTGTCGCTAAAGGCTTCAAGCCAGGCTTCGTCTGCTTCCGGCAGGGTCAGGGCCAGGGTTAACCACGCCGGTTCAGCGCCCATTGCCGCCAGGTCGCTCAGGTTGACCGCCAGCGCTTTATAGGCGAGGTCTGCAGGGTCGATATCGGGTAAAAAATGGTTTCCCGCCACCAGGGTGTCGGTGCTGATTGCCAGCGTTTTTTTCTCGGGGATGTTCAGGAGCGCGCAGTCGTCGCCAATGCCGGTTTCAACATCAAGACGAGCGCTTTTTACGCGATCAAAATAACGGGCAATCAGGGAAAATTCGCCGCATGCCATACGTTATGCCTCAGAAAAAGAAAAGAATAAGGCCGGTTTGCAAGAGTGAGACTCTACAAAAACCGGCCCTGGAGTTTACTTTTTGTTAGGACGAATTACCGGGGCAGCTTTGTCCAGCACGCCGTTGACAAACTTATGGCTATCTTCAGCGCCAAAGGTTTTCGCCAGTTCGATGGCTTCGTTAATCGCAACTTTGTACGGGACATCGCTACGCTTTGACAGCTCAAACAGTGCGATACGCAGCACCGCTTTTTCCACCTGACCCAGCTCGTCCAGCAGACGAGAAAGATACGGCTTCATCAGGCCGTCGAGATACGCGCTGTTAGTCGCCACTCCGGACAGCAGTTCGCGGAAATACAGAACGTCTACATCTTTCACATCCTGTTCCGCCAGGAACTGGTATTCGACATCAGCGATGTCGTTTTTGGACAACTGCCAGGAGTAAAGCGCCTGGACAGCACACTCACGGGCGCGGCGACGAGCAGCAGGTTTCACGGAATTCCCCTTACAAAAATCAGGCCTTGATGGCTTTCAATACGTTAATCATTTCCAGCGCGGTCAGCGCTGCTTCAGCGCCTTTGTTACCGGCTTTGGTGCCAGCGCGTTCGATGGCTTGTTCAATACTTTCTGTGGTCAGAACACCGAAAGCTACCGGGATTCCGCTGTCCTGAGCGACGTGCGCCAGGCCATTGCTTGCACCGCCAGCCACATATTCAAAGTGCGCAGTGCCGCCACGGATAACGGTACCCAGCGCGATCACCGCGTCATACTTACCGGTTTTCGCCAGTGCGTCAGCCGCCAGCGGCAGCTCATACGCGCCGGGAACCCAAACAACGGTAATGTTTTCATCTTTGACCTGGCCAATACGCTTCAGGGCGTCAATCGCGCCATCCAGCAGGCTGTCGTTGATAAAGTTGTTGAAACGCGCAATGGTGATGGCGACGCGAGCGTCCGGGGTAGCAACGTTAGCTTCAATAATGTTCATACTCTTCCTTCGGGTTCAGTTCATTTGGCCCCGCAAGGGGGGCGGATTCTATCATAATAATCGGCGCACTGCTTTCCCTTTTGTCCGGGGAAATCAAGCGTTCACTAAATGCAGGCAAATATCCGGGCCTACATGACGTATCTCATTGAATTTGAAATGGGGGGCTTGCTCAAGTTTCTCAAGCCCCGGCAGTACACATAATCCGCGCGCATCGCTGCCTAACAGTTTAGGCGCAATATAAACGATAAGCTCGTCCACCAGCCCGGCCTCCAGCAGCGCGCCGGCAAGGGTGGAGCCTGCTTCCACCCAAATCGAATTAATTTGCTGTTTGCCCAGCAGCATCATCAGTACCACCAGATCGAGGCGACCATTATGCTCCGGCACCAGCAGCGTGCGTACGTTCTCCGGCCACTGGCGTTCATCTTCACGGGTACGGGCAAATAGCGTTTCACCCGCCTGCTCCACGATACGATGCTGCGGCGTGACGCGATTCTGACTATCGATAACGATGCGTAAAGGCTGACGCAGGTTTTCCTGCGGGTACAGCGCCTGGGTGTCGGCGTTGAGCTCGTCCCAGCGTACGGTTAGCGCCGGGTCATCCGCCAGCACCGTCGCGCTGCTGGTCAGGATGGCGTGGCTTTGCGCGCGCAGGCGCTGCACATCGCGCCGCGCCTGCGGCGAGGTGATCCACTGGCTCTCCCCGCTGGCCATCGCCGTACGCCCATCCAGCGATGCGCCCATTTTTAACTGGATCCAGGGAAAGCCGGTGCGCATCCGCTTAAGAAAGCCTTTATTCAGCGCTTCGGCTTCGTTCATCATCAGCCCATGGCTGACGTCGACCCCTTCCTGCTGCAAACGGTACAAACCGCGCCCCGCGACCTGCGGGTTCGGGTCCTGCATCGCCGCGACCACGCGGCTCACCCCCGCGGCAATCAGCGCTTCGCAGCACGGCGGCGTGCGACCGTGATGGCTACAGGGTTCCAGCGTGACGTACGCCGTCGCGCCTTGCGCTTTTTCGCCCGCCATGCGCAGCGCGTGCACTTCCGCATGCGGTTCACCGGCGCGATAGTGAAAACCTTCGCCGACGATCTCGCCATCTTTAACGATCACGCAGCCGACATTCGGATTGGGGTGAGTGGTGAAGCGTCCGCGCGCCGCCAGCTTCAGCGCTCGCGCCATGTACAATTCGTCCTGCATGGGCTCAGTCCTGTAAGCGGGCGATCTCTTCGCCAAACTCTTTGATATCTTCGAAGCTGCGGTAAACGGAAGCAAAGCGGATGTAGGCGACTTTATCGAGCTTTTTCAGCTGCTCCATCACCAGGTTGCCGATCATTTTGCTCGGCACTTCGCGCTCGCCGGTCCCACGCAGATGGGTTTTTATGTGGTTAAGCGCCATCTCGACGTCGTCCGAGCTAACCGGACGCTTCTCCAGCGCTTTCAGCATTCCGCTGCGCAGTTTGTCCTCATTAAAAGGCTCGCGCACGTCGTTGCTTTTTACGACCCGCGGCATCACCAGTTCCGCCACTTCAAACGTCGTAAAACGTTCATTACAAACCAGACACTGACGACGACGACGCACGGAAGAGCCCTCGCCCACCAGACGAGAGTCGATAACTTTGGTATCTACGGCGAAACAGAAAGGGCAATGCATAGCGCGTCCTGACATGTAGTTAAACTAACAGGTAGTTTACCGCGAAGTGACCCGACAACAAAGAAAGAGCTTTTGAGACAAAGGATCTATAGTGCGATTATCCGAACGATCTACCATTAAGCATCCTCTGTTAACGGAATCCCAACTATGACAAGACGTTATTTAAAACTGGCCATTGTGGGTAGCATTTTCACCCTCAGCGCCTGCGCGCAGCAAAGCGAAATCCGCCAGATGAACCAGAGCGTGAGCACGCTGAGCAAAGAGATGACCCAGCTCAATCAGCAGACGGTCAAAATCACCCAGCAAAACGTGCTGAATGCAAAATCGAGCAGCGGGGTTTACCTGCTGCCGGCGGCGAAAACGCCGGCCCGCCTGAAAAGCCAGATCGGTACCCTGCGCATGTCTCTGCTCAATATCACTGCGGATGGCGACGGTACCCGCCTGACGCTGCGCATCCAGGGTGAATCAAACGATCCGCTGCCGGCCTTTAGCGCGACGGTGGCCTCGGGGCAGATCAGCGGCACCACCGAGAGCTATCAGGAAGTTAACGTCCAAAATCAGCTAATTAGCGCCCCGGCAAGCGTTCTGGCGCCGAGCGACGTCGATATTCCGCTGCGCCTGAATGGCGTAACGCCCGAGCAGGTTGGCTTTGTCCGCATCCACGATATCCAGCCCGCAAACCTGCCGTAACTCCCCTCAGCCGGGTGTCGCGGACATCCGGCTTCCCCCCTCGCGCCAATCCATTTACAGATTTTCCATTCAGTTCACTAAAAATTGACAGGATTTATGAATTTCGGTGGCATTCCGTCAAGAAATGCATAAAATCGTGAACGCAATCGATTACGTTAATGTTCGTTATGTGAAACAACACATATTTTTGTGAGCAATGATTCCTATAATAGACGCCACAGAAATACGAAATATTTAGAAACGCTTCGGCGCTTCTTTTAACGCCTTCAGGCTTAATTTAAACAGTGGCATCATTATGAAAAAAACATTACTGGCAGCCGGCGCAGCTCTGGCGCTGTCCGCATCTTTCTCTGCCAGCGCGGCAGAAAACGACAAACCGCAATATCTGTCTGATTGGTGGCACCAGAGTGTGAACGTGGTGGGTAGCTACCACACTCGTTTTGGGCCGCAGATCCGTAACGATACTTATCTGGAATATGAAGCGTTCGCCAAGAAAGACTGGTTTGATTTCTATGGCTATATGGATGCGCCGGTCTTCTTCGGCGGTAACACCAACGCGAAAGGTATCTGGAACCACGGTTCGCCGCTGTTTATGGAAATTGAGCCGCGCTTCTCTATCGACAAACTGACCGGTACCGACCTCAGCTTCGGCCCGTTCAAAGAGTGGTATTTCGCCAACAACTACATCTACGACATGGGCCGCAACAAGTCCGGTCGTCAGAGCACCTGGTATATGGGTCTGGGTACCGATATCGATACCGGGCTGCCAATGAGCCTGTCGCTGAACGTCTATGCGAAATACCAGTGGCAAAACTATGGCGCGTCTAACGAGAACGAGTGGGACGGCTACCGCTTCAAAGTAAAATACTTTGTGCCGCTGACCGACCTGTGGGGCGGTTCACTGAGCTATATCGGCTTCACCAACTTTGACTGGGGCTCCGATCTGGGCGATGACAACTCTTATGATTTGAACGGTAAGCATTCACGCACCAGCAACTCCATTGCTTCCAGCCATATCCTGGCGCTGAACTACGATCACTGGCACTACTCCGTCGTGGCGCGTTATTTCCACAACGGCGGCCAGTGGGCTGACGATGCGAAGCTGAACTTCGGCGACGGCGACTTTAACGTTCGCGCGACCGGCTGGGGTGGTTACTTCGTGGTCGGTTACAACTTCTAATCGGCATCGATTTTCCCCGGCGAACAGCCGGGGAAAGTAAAAAAGCTAACGCTCCTCGCATCTCACCTTACGTAAAAAATCACTCAATGAGCGATCGGCTCGTTCGCTAAAATGACGCCCGGTGGCGGATATTTCCAGGCAGCGGTCGAGGCGAAAACAGCGATAATCTTCCCGCAGCTCGCACCAGGTCACCAGCAGCCAGCGCTCCCCCCAGAAAAAAAGCCCCAGCGGCAGCACTTCACGCTGCGACACCTTCCCCGCTTCATCGCGATAGTGCAGCGCCAGCGCCTGCTGGGCGGAGACTGCCCGATGCACTAAATCAAACTGATCTTTGCTATAGCCCTGAGCGCCAAAGTCGGGAGCAAACAGCCGCGACTGCTCCGCCTTGCGCCGGCTCTCGGCAGGCAAAATAGCCAGCACTTTTTCCTGCGCCGATTCCAGCGCCAGGGATAACGACGCGCCGCCCCAGGTTTGCAGGAGCCGAATAGCGGCCACCAGCGCTTCCGATTCCTGGGTTGTCAGCATCAGCGGCGGTAGGTCATAGCCCGCCAGCAGCCGGTAGCCGCTTCCGGCCTCCCCCTCAACCGGGACGCCGGAGAGCGAAAGGTCGCGAATATCGCGGTAAATCGTGCGCTCCGATACGCCGAGCCGCTCGGCCAGCAGTCCGGCGGTAGTTAATCGCCTTCCGCGCAGGATCTGAACGATTTGAAAAAGGCGGTCGGCGCGTCGGCTCATTTCGGTTATCTCATTTGTCAGGGCCTGTCCCAGTATGCGTCATTGGCGGAGTCAGTCTGGACCCGGATAGCGCACAGCAACCGGAGCGTACACGTAGTACGTGAGGATTGCGAGCGCTGCCCGGGTTCAAAATGGCAAGCAAAATAGCATTAATGGGTCAGGTTCTTAGGTTGATGCAGACCAATCCGGTTACCCTCGCTATCGATAAACAGGGCAATCGTGCCGATATCGTCCGTCAGCTCAAGCGGGCCAAAAACGCAGCTTCCGCCCGCCGAGTTCACGCGTTCGAGCGCGGCCGCCAGATTGTCAGTATGCAGATAGATAATACATCCCTGATCGGAAGGCTTAACCCCGTCGAGCTTTGCCAGCGCGCCGCCGGGAGCCGGGTCCTCATACGGGAAAACGGCCATCTCGATGCAATCCATTTTTTCCCGACGCAGCGTCACCTGCATCACCAGCTCGTAAAACGCCACGGCACGATCCATCTCCACAACCGGGATCTCAAACCAGTTAATGACATTGTTCATACATCCTCCTGTCCATTGTTTGGGTTCAGGAGGAGTGTATGACAGGCCTACTGACAGCATTGTGTCAGTAGGGTGCGCACACCAGCGCGCGCTCGGGACTCAGCAGCCACGGGCGCAGATACCCCACGGTACTGGAAAACGGCAGCACCTCTTCAGGAAGCACAATGCCAAGCTGCTCGCCGATGTACAAGCGTCGGGCGACGATACGCTGCCAGAGCTGAGGGTAGCGCTGCGCCAGCGCCTGGCGCAGAGGGCCATCGGCAAGCGCCACGGTATCTTCAATGCTTGCGCCGCCGTAGCCGGAGCGGGAAGGAATGATGTCGATCTGCAGTATCATCCCGCTTTGCAGGCAGGCGGCGGAATGGGGGCCGATGGGCGAGCAGAGCCACTCCTCATCCGCGACCAGATGCCCGGGATTGAGGTGCCAGTGATATTCCGCCTTCGGCAACACCTGTTCTATCAGCGCATACATATCGCCACCGCGCATGCCGATGCGCAGATTTTCCAGCCAGTTAACCACCGCCTTAAAATAGGGCTTCGCCACCACCTCAAGATAATCGGCGACTTCCGGCGCCAGCTCGCGCTCATCGGCCACCACGTAAGCGGCGCGGCTGCTCAGGCCGCCTTTAAAGCTGGTGGTCAGCGAGAATTTATCTCCGCGCTGAATGACCTTATCGCCCGGATAAAGCCCTGCATTGGCAAAGCGATCGCCCGTGGCGGCAATCATCACCACGCTATTAGGCTGCCCTTCCGCCGCCAGCAGCGCGCCGATTTGCTTTTCCGTTTTACCCGGCGCAATGGCGTTAAGCGCGGTCAAAATCGCGGTGGAAGCCAGATTAGCGCCGTACTCATAGTGCGCCAGCTCATTGGCATTATTAGTGATTCGCGCCCCCTCTGCCGGGTCGATAAAAATACCGGTGGCATTGCTTAATTTCGCCTGCGGCCCGGCGGCCTGGCGAAGAGCGTCAACGATAAATGCCGGCAGATCGAACATCTGCGAGCGGTTATCCGCCGCGCCGGTAAAGAGCTTCCAGCCCGCCAGGCCGATACTTTTTTCCGCCGCAACGCCGGCCTCCTGGAGCAGCTGAGCCAGGGTTTTGCGGGTATCCATCGGCTGATTAGGCAGTGAAAACCACGGAGCGTGAATGACCCGATTTTCCAGCCGGGCATAGCCTGCGAGTTTGAGATTCTCGTTGCCCAGCACCAGCGCCGCCTCGCCGTCCCGATGCAGCACCAGCAGCGCCTCTTCGAAGCGGGGAATAAAGCCGGTGAGATACTCAAAATTGCCGCCATGCTCTTTATCGGCATAGACGATAAGCGTGTCTAAGCCGCGCTGAAGCATATTCGCCAGCACTTTGGCCTTGCGCAACCGCAGCGTCTCGTCGTCAAGGGTGACGGAGGGCACATCACGCCAGAGTGGGGGGTGAGGAACGGTGGAAAGCGTTACGACAGCCATCGGCATTTCTCCATGTCATTGAGTGCTAATACCGGAGAGTAACCAAAATCCGAACGGCTGTAATAAAAAAATCCCGGCCTTGCGACCGGGATTCGTTTATCAACACGCCATTGCCTTACGGCAGAATTGACGGCTGATCCGCCCCTTCTTTCTCGACTTTCTGCTGCAGCATGTGCTCGCGCTTCATGCCCAGCTTCAGCGCCAGCGCGGACGCGACGTAGATAGAAGAAGCCGTACCGATGGAGACGCCAATCAGCATAGTCAGCGAGAAGCCAGCCAGAATCGGACCGCCGAAGAGATACAGCATCAGGATAACCATCAAGGTTGTCCCGGAGGTGATCAAGGTACGGTGCAGCGTCTGCGTCAACGACACGTTAAAGATTTCGTACGGCGTACCGCGGCGAATCTTACGGAAGTTTTCACGAATACGGTCAGATACCACGATACTGTCGTTCAGCGAGTAGCCGATAACCGACATCAACGAGGCCACGATGGTCAGGTCAATCTCGATATGCAGTAACGACAGCACGCCCATGGTGATCACCACGTCGTGCGCCAGCGCGATAACCACCCCAGCCGCCAGGCGCCACTCAAAGCGGAAACCGACGTAGATCAGGATACATACCAGCGCGGCGATCAGCGCCAGCGCGCCGGTTTGCGCAAGATCGGCGCCGACGCTCGGCCCGACAAACTCAATACGCTTGACCGTGGCGTTCTGGCTGGTCGATTCGTTAATGACGCTAACGACTTTACTGCCCAGCTCCTGGCTGCCGTTGGCGTCATGCACCGGCGGCATACGCACCATGATGTCGCGGCTGCTGCCGAAGTTTTGCAGCTGCGGCTCTTCAAAGCCCGCCTTCTGCAGCGACTGGCGCACCTGGTCCATATCGACAGGTTTTTCGAGGGTAATCTCAATCACCGTACCGCCGGTGAAATCCAGACCCCAGTTAAACCCGCGCACGCCAATTATAATAATGGACAGAATCAGCAAAAAACCTGAAATGCCGAAGGCCCAGTAGTCCCAGCGCATAAAGTCCCAGACTTTACGGCCGTGGTTCAATTGTTCAACAGTATATTCCTGTGCCACAACGCACTCCTCAGATAGACAGCTTTTTAACGCGCTTGCCGCCGTACAGCAGGTTCACGATGGCACGGGTGCCGACGATAGCGGTAAACATTGAGGTCGCAATACCAATACCGGTGGTAATCGCAAACCCTTTAATGGCACCGGTACCGACCGCGTACAGGATAATGACTTTGATAAGCGTCGTAATGTTGGCATCAAAGATGGAGCTGAACGCGCCGCGATAACCTTCGTCAATCGCCTGCTGCACGGAACGCCCGTTGCTCAGCTCTTCTTTAATACGTTCGTTAATCAGAACGTTCGCATCGACCGCCACCGCAAGGGTTAAGACGATCCCCGCAATCCCCGGCATAGTCAGCGTCGCCCCCGGAATCAGGGACATAATGCCGACGATCAGCACCAGGTTCGCCACCAGCGCCGAGGTCGCAATCAGGCCGAACTTCTTGTAGAAGAAGATCATAAACAGAATTGAGACCACCAGTCCGGCCAGACACGCTTCCAGGCCCTGCTTAATGTTCTGCATCCCGAGGGTTGGACCGATAGTCCGTTCTTCAACAATCTGAATCGGCGCAATCAGCGCGCCTGCGCGCAGCAGCAGAGAGAGCTGACGCGCTTCGGTTGCGTTGCTGATACCGGTAATGCGGAAGCTGTTACCCAGACGAGACTGAATATTGGCGATGTTAATCACCTCTTCCTCTTTCGCCAGAATCGCACGACCGTTGGCATCTTTCTTACCGCTGTCTTTGTACTCCACGAACAGGGTCGCCATCGGTTTGCCGATGTTGTCCTTGGTGAAGTTAGACATGATGTTGCCGCCAGCGCTATCAAGGGAGATGTTAACCTGCGCCTGGTTGTACTCATCCATGCTCGACGTCGAGTCGGTGATGTGATCGCCGGTGAGGATAACGCGCTTGTACAGCACAACCGGCTGGCCTTCGCGGGTAAATTTCACTTCAGAGTCGCCCGGTACGCGGCCGGAAGCGGCTGCTGAGCTATCAACGTTGGTGTTAACCAGACGGAACTCCAGCGTCGCGGTCGCGCCGAGAATCTCTTTCGCACGTGCGGTATCCTGAATACCCGGCAGTTCAACCACAATACGGTCGGCGCCCTGGCGCTGAACCAGAGGTTCGGCAACGCCCAGCTGGTTTACACGGTTACGCAGGATAGTAATGTTCTGCTGAACGGCATATTCGCGGGCTTCTTTCAGACGGTCGTCGGTCATCACGGCTTTCAGGCCAGTGCTGCCCTGAGTGGAGATAACCAGATCGCGGTGGCGAGGGCTAAGGTAGGAGATAGCCTGGTCGCGCGCGGCGCTATCGCGGAAGGCGATGCTCAGACCGTAGTTGTCTTCTTTACGCACGGTGGTGTAAGGAATGCCTTTATCACGCAGTTCGCTGCGCAGGCTGTCGATATTTTGTTCCTGCAGTTTGCCCAGCGCGGTGTCCATGTCGACTTCCATCAGGAAGTGCACGCCGCCGCGCAGGTCAAGACCCAGCTTCATCGGCTCGGCGTAAAGGGCCGCCAGCCAGCGCGGGGTTGCCGGAGCAAGGTTAAGCGCCACGACGTATTTGTCACCCAGCACGCCCATCAGCGCTTCGCGCGCGCGCAGCTGGATATCGGTGGTGTCGAAGCGCGCAAGAATTGCGCCCTCTTCCAGTGCCACAGACTTCGCGGTAATTTTTTCTTCTTGTAGTGTTTTCTGGACCTGGATCAGCGTTTGCTCACTGGCGGCGACGCCGCGCGCGCCAGTGATTTGAACGGCCGGATCCTCACCATACAGGTTGGGAAGCGCATACACTAAGCCGACGACAATAACGACGACCAGCATGACGTACTTCCACAAAGGATAACGGTTTAACACGGCAGTTCCCTTAGGGAAAATGGGTAATTACAGCGCCTTCATGGTGCCTTTCGGCAGAACGGCAGCTACGAAGTCACGTTTGATAACCACTTCAGTGGTATCGTTCAGCGCGATAGCGATATATCCGCTTTCCGCAACTTTAGTGACGCGCCCTACCAGGCCGCCGTTGGTCAGAACTTCATCGCCTTTGGCAATGGAGCTCATCAGGTTTTTATGTTCCTTGGTGCGTTTCTGCTGTGGACGCAGGATCATGAAGTAAAAAATCAGACCAAACACCACCAGCATCAGGATCAGAGACATCGGGCTGCCCTGCGCCGCGCCACCGGTTGCTGCTACCGCATCAGAAATAAAAAAGCTCATTGAAATTCCCTCATTATTAAAATTAGTCAACGTTCAAAGGTGGAACGGTTCGACCCTGACGTTGGTAAAAATCGGTCACGAAGCTCTCTAATTTACCCTCTTCGATAGCCTTGCGTAAACCAGCCATTAAGCGCTGATAGTAACGCAGGTTATGAATGGTATTGAGGCGCGCGCCCAATATTTCGTTGCAACGGTCCAGATGATGCAAGTAAGCGCGTGAATAGTTGCGACAGGTGTAGCAATCACATTCTGCATCCAGCGGCGAAGTATCGCTCTTGTGCTTCGCGTTGCGGATTTTCACCACGCCGTCGGTGACGAACAGGTGGCCGTTGCGCGCATTGCGCGTCGGCATGACGCAGTCGAACATATCGATCCCGCGGCGCACCCCTTCGACCAGATCTTCCGGCTTACCGACGCCCATCAGATATCGCGGCTTGTCGGCCGGGATCTGCGGGCAGACGTGCTCCAGAATACGATGCATATCTTCTTTCGGCTCGCCGACAGCCAAACCGCCGACAGCGTAGCCATCAAAGCCAATCTCTACCAGACCTTTAACAGAGATATCACGTAAATCTTCGTAAACGCTGCCCTGAATAATGCCAAACAGCGCATTTTTATTGCCCAGACCGTCAAAACGGTCGCGGCTGCGCTTCGCCCAGCGCAGGGACATTTCCATCGAGCGCTTAGCGTAATCCCAGTCCGCCGGGTATGGCGTGCATTCGTCGAAGATCATCACGATATCGGAACCGAGATCGTACTGAATCTCCATCGATTTTTCCGGATCGAGGAAAATCGGATCGCCGTTGATCGGGTTGCGGAAGTGCACGCCCTGCTCGGTGATCTTGCGAATATCGCCGAGGCTGAAGACCTGGAAGCCGCCGGAGTCGGTGAGGATCGGCCCTTTCCACTGCATAAAGTCGTGCAGGTCGCCGTGCAGCTTCATGATCTCCTGGCCCGGACGCAGCCACAGGTGGAAGGTGTTGCCGAGAATGATTTGCGCGCCGGTCGCTTCAACTTCCTCCGGCGTCATTCCTTTTACGGTACCGTAGGTGCCGACCGGCATAAACGCTGGCGTTTCAACGACGCCGCGCTCAAACACAAGACGGCCGCGACGCGCGCGACCATCGGTGGTATCTAACTCAAATTTCATTATCACTCCTGCGTCAGAAAAACAGTCTGACGTTAAACACGCGCATCGCGGACTTATTCCCCGACACGTTCAAAAATAGCCTGCGGATTGTACGTGATAAACATCGCGTCCCCGTAGCTAAAAAAGCGATATTTTTGTTCTACCGCAGCCTTATAGGCGTTCATGGTGTGCTGATAGCCGGCAAACGCGGAAACCAGCATAATCAGCGTGGATTCAGGCAGATGGAAGTTGGTCACCAGCGCATCAATGACTTTGTACTGATAGCCTGGATAGATAAAAATCTGCGTATCGCCGAAGAAAGGCTCAATCAGGTCATTTTTCGCCGCCTGCGCCGCGCTTTCCAGCGAACGCACCGAGGTCGTACCGACCGCAATCACCCGACTACCGCGCGCTTTTGCCGCCAGCACCGCATCGACCACCTCCTGCGGCACTTCCGCATATTCAGAGTGCATAATGTGGTCTTCAATGCTGTCTACGCGCACCGGCTGGAAGGTCCCCGCTCCGACGTGCAGCGTAACAAACGCCATCTCAACGCCTTTTTCGCGCAGCTTCGCCAGCAGCGGCTCGTCAAAGTGCAGGCCAGCGGTGGGCGCAGCCACAGCGCCCGGTTTTTCGCTATACACGGTCTGGTACAGCTCGCGGTCGGCCTCTTCGTCCGGACGCTCAATGTACGGCGGCAGCGGCATATGGCCGATAGCGTTGAGAATATCCAGTACGCTGCGCGCGTCGTCGAACGCCACTTCAAACAGCGCGTCGTGGCGTGCCACCATGGTCGCTTTAATGCTTTCATCGTCGCCAAGCAGCAGCTCGGCGCCGGGTTTCGGCGCTTTAGAGGCGCGAATATGTGCCAGAATACGTTTATCATCCAGCATGCGCTCGACCAGCACCTCAATCTTGCCGCCGCTGGCTTTACGGCCAAACAGGCGGGCCGGGATCACGCGGGTATTATTAAAAACCAGCAGATCGCCAGGGTTGAGCTTGTCGAGTAAATCGGTGAAAGTACCGTGCGTCAGCGCGCCCGTCGGCCCGTCTAATGACAGCAAGCGGCAGCTGCTGCGCTCGGGCATGGGATAGTGGGCAATCAGGGATTCGGGTAATTCAAAGGAAAAATCGGCAACGCGCATGACGGTAACTCAGACTTAATAAAGAGGCGGGTAGTCTAGTGCCGGGAGGTTCTCCCTGCAACCGTTACCACCTCAGGACAAAGATTAAACGATGAATTTTCTTGCACACCTGCACCTTGCTCATCTCGCCGACAGTTCGCTGCCCGGTAATTTGCTGGCCGATTTCGTTCGCGGCGACCCCGCCGGCGACTGGCCGGCTGACGTTGTGGAGGGCATCTTTATGCACCGCCGGATCGATGTCCTGACGGATAACTTGCCCGAAGTCGCCGAAGCCAAAGGGTGGTTTCGCCCCGAAACGCGCCGGGTCGCGCCCATTACCCTGGACGTGATGTGGGACCATTTCTTGTCACGCCACTGGGCGCAGCTGTCGCCCGAACTGCCGCTGCCGGAGTTTGTCCGCTATGCCCACACCCAGGTCACATTTATTTTGCCCGCTTCTCCGCCGCGTTTTGTCAATCTCAACGAATACCTGTGGTCAGAGCGCTGGCTCGAACGCTACCGGGACATGGAGTTTATTCAGCGCGTGCTGAACGGAATGGCCAGCCGCCGCCCGCGGCTGGATGCCCTGCGCGACTCCTGGCAGGATCTGGATACCCACTACGATCGGCTACAGGAGCAGTTCTGGCGCTTCTACCCGCAGATGATGGCGCAGGCGAAAAAACGCGAACTGTAAAAGATTGCGCTTTTTTCAGAAAACGCTATTCTGAAAAGCGCTTTTAAATAACGATTGATAGACAAAACCTATCTCATCGATTGTCAGCGTCACGTTGAGTTCCTCCGCGCCGCTCCCTATACTTGCCCGCGTTGCGTTCCAATTAACCTTAGTATTAACAGGAGAATCATATGGTTCTGGTTACTCGTCAGGCTCCGGACTTCACCGCGGCAGCTGTTTTAGGTAACGGCGAAATCGTTGAGAAATTCAACTTCAAACAGCACACCAGCGGTAAAGCCACCGTTCTGTTCTTCTGGCCGATGGACTTCACCTTCGTTTGCCCATCTGAACTGATCGCTTTTGACAAGCGCTACGAAGAATTCCAGAAACGCGGCGTAGAAGTGGTTGGCGTTTCTTTTGACTCTGAGTTCGTCCACAACGCATGGCGTAACACCCCGGTAGACCAGGGCGGCATCGGCCCGGTTAAATACGCGATGGTTGCTGACATCAAACGCGAAATTCAGAAAGCGTACGGTATCGAGCACCCGGACGAAGGCGTTGCCCTGCGCGGTTCCTTCCTGATCGACGCCAACGGCGTTGTTCGCCACCAGGTGGTTAACGATCTGCCGCTGGGCCGTAACATCGACGAAATGCTGCGTATGGTTGACGCGCTGCAGTTCCACGAAGAGCACGGCGAAGTTTGCCCGGCGCAGTGGGAAAAAGGAAAAGAAGGGATGGCCGCTTCTCCGGAAGGCGTGGCTAAATACCTGACCGAGAACGTTTCCAGCCTGTAATCGGCATACGTTCGGCAAAAGGCTCGCAAACGCGAGCCTTTTTTGTTTTATACGGAGCCGCTTTTTTTCACTTCACGCCAGATGCGCCACGCCATCAGCGCCAGCACAACGACGCCAAATATCAGCGCTCCCCATACCAGCAGCGTTTTCCAGCTGCTCTGCTGCTCGGTAGCCGTCGTCGCCGTCAACCGCGCTTCGCCACCCAGCGTGACGTCTTCTTGCGCGACCGCCAGAGGGAGATCGTTCACCGCCTGCGTCTTACGCAGCGACGGCGGGATCAGCATGTCCAGGGCGACATCCGCCTTTTGCGCCGCCCGGTTTCCCCAGGCCAGCATATAGGGCCCTTTTCCCTGGGTATTAAAGACCAGTTGGTATTTATCGCGCGCCCCGCTTATCGCCGGCAGCGACGCCGATAAGCGGGCATTAATCGTCTTGATGCGAACAGCTTCAACCGGTTGACCTGACAGAGGAATATCGTCCGAACGCTTGCCGTCCAGCTGATACAGCACGGTTTTCGTCAGCGGCTGCCAGGGCTCATTTTCGCCGCTGCGCCAGGCGAGCTCGACCGGTAGAACCCCTTCGCCTGCCAACGATATTCTGAGCGAAGTCAGCGGCTGAGGCCGGGCCCAGCGCCAAACGGCCTCCTCATCTGAAACCCTGTGCGCCTGAGCATTAAGCTCAATGCGCGTAGACTCCGGTTCTCTGCGTTCCGCCAGGGCCGTCACGCTATTTAACGCCGGCGCCTTGCTTTGCGCATCGAGGATCAGCAGCAGGTAACGATTACCTTGCGCCGAGAGGGTCAGGCCGGCGCTAATGGTGTCCATTTTCAAACGATCGTTATCGCGCGCCAGATCCATGAGGGGCGCATCCTCCTGAACCGGATGCCAGTACTTCAAATCGCGGCTGGAATACAGCGACGCTTTCCCCTGCCAGTTAGCCGCCAACGATTCCCAGTTCAGCCGCAGTTGAGCCAGCGCGAAAGCGTCCGTCTTATCCACCGGCAGCGTCAGTAAATAGCTCTGCCCGAGCGCCTTTACATCCTCTGTTTCCAGGCGAATTTCGATCCCCGTGGTTGAGCGCAGAAGCAGCGACTCTACGCCGCGACGACTCTCCTCCCGCGGCGGAACCAGCGACATCTGCAGAGGGAATAGACGTAGCGCCATCGTCTCAGGCATCGCTGGCTGGACCTTCTGCGCCTGAAGAGCGAACGGTAGGGTCTCTCCCTGATGGTTGAATACCCGCACATCGCGCAAATCAGGCCAGGCCGTCCCCTGATATATCGTCGGCGGCAGCTCAACGCGGTACCAGGGCGACGCGCCGCTGGTTTCCAGCATCAGGCCCTGCCTGTAGTCCAGAGGCTGTTCTCGCGCCTCATCGCTACTGGCTGCCGTCCCCGCCGCGCCCAACAGCACGCCGCATAACACCGCTTTCATCCATTTCATTTCTTTTCTCCTGCTTTGGGCGGCAACGGGGAAAAATACCCGACGATCAACACCAAAATCGCCACGCCGATAAACGCAACAGCCCGCGCCAGCCCGCCGCCGCCTGCGCTATCCACCAGCATGAGTTTCACAATAACAATGCCTAACAACGCCGCGCCGCATAGCCATTCGCGGCGGGAAAGTCGCCGCGTCGCGCGCAGCATGACCGTCAGCGCCACCAGCGTCCAGACCAGAGCGAAAGTGGTCTGAATTAAACGCGAATGCCACAGCGGCGTGATACTCCAGGCCACCTCGCCGTACCAGGCCAGGGCGCGCAGCAGCAGGCCATTCAGCCACCAGAAGCCGAGCGCCAGCAGAGCAACGATGGGCCAGGGACGGCATACCGATAGCTGCAGCGGAAAATAACGCCGCGAAACGCGATAAAATATCGTCAGCCCAAGCAGCGCGAAAGCGGCGCCCTCTTCCAGCGGGTTAATCAGCGGCAAATAGGTCTGACCGTAGACCGTGCCATCCTGCACATTCGTCAGCATTAACAGGCATCCCAGCGCCACCGCCACCGGTATCATCGCCTGAGAAGCATACAGCGCAGGCCATACCCGGAATGGCCATACTTGCCGATGAACGGCTTCCGAGACGAGGAAAATCAGCATCCCGCCCGCCGCCATCATTAATCCGCTCGCCCAGGCCAACATGCCCCACGGCAAATCCTGGGTAAACCAAAACAGTTCCATTGCCAGCGCCAGAAAAATCATCCACAACAGCGACAGGTGGGCCAGCTTACTCAGGCGTGGCGGCAGTGAATGCCCATCACGCCAGAGCAGGGCCGCCGCCGCGGGTAGCGCCGCGCACCAGGCCAGATTTTGCCAGCCAGCAGCGAAAATCTGCTGCTGGGAGAGCTGGTAAAACAGCACCATCAGCATCATTGGCCACAGCAGCCATTTGCTCGCATCCAGCTCTTGCCAGGCCAAACGCGCGGCGGCCGCGCGCCAGCACCACACCGATGCCGCCAGCGCCGCCAGCACGCCAAAGACAATCTGCGCGTCTTTACTCAACGCCAGCTGCGATGCGCCGACAAGCGCCACCATCCAGAACAACAGGCCGCCGATAAGCAGCCCCCAACTGCCCTGCACCTGGACGGTTCGCCACAGCCATGCGGCCGTCAGCCAGCTCAGGCTGAGTACGGCGAAAATCAGCAGCAAAGAGAGCGGCGTGGCGCCATTCGCCTGCGCCCATAGCGCGCTGCCAACCGCCAGTACCAGTAACGCCGTACCGCTGTAGCTCATGCGTCGCTGCTGCTGTTGCACCCCCAGCCAGAGGATGCCAAGACCTTCCAGCGACCAGGCCATCGCGGTCCAGCGAGCCGACAGCGCCAGCGGGATGGCCAGCGTGGTAAAGGCACCGCCGAGCGCCAGCGCCGCCAGCACCAGCGGCTTCCCTAAAGAGGGGTAGCGACGCAGCGCCAGCCAGGCCAGGGCCAGATAGAAACCGCCGTAGCCCAGCGCGCTGAGCGCCGGCCCGTATGCCATGTGCCGGGTAATGGCGTACTGCATACCAAAGCCGACCAGCGGTGGCGCAAACAGCAGCACGCCGTCAATAATCTGACGACCTTTTTCCTGCGCCCGCAGCGACAGCGCCACGCTCAATACGCCAAAAATAAGCGTATTGGCGATTAAAAACAGCTGGCAGCTCAGGTAAAACGCTGGCCGATACTCATTCAGCCCCCACAGGCCGCCGATGCCAAAGGTAAACAGCAGACCAAGCAGATTAAGCTCGCGCCAGTGCTGGCGGATGCTGATGGCAAGAATGCCGACCGACAGCAGAAGATAGAAGGAGAACAGCGCCACATGGCTGCCGCCGCCGGTAGAGAGCAGCAGCGGCGCAAGATAACCGCCGAGGCTCGCCAGCATGGCCAGGCTGAGCGCCTTTTGCACAATCGCCAGTCCTACGCTCGCCGCGCAGATCGCCACCAGCAGCGCAAACGCCAGGGTCATCGGCAGCATCTGCCACAGGCGAAAGGCGCCAAAAACCGTGAGATAGAGCGCGCCCGTTGCCCCACCCTGCAAGATCAGGGCGTACACCGGTTGCTTATGCCGCAATCGCCATCCGACAGCCAGCAGGACGACCGCGAACAGCGCCGCCGCGACCAGACGTAATTCGAGGGGGAACAGAGCGTGTTCCACGGTATAGCGCAGCAGAAAGGAGAGGCCAAGAAACAGCAGCAGGATCCCGAGCTTCGCCAGCGGGTTGCCCTGCATAAACCAGGCTACCAGTGACGATATTATTCCGCCAAACGCGGAAGGCGGTTCGCTTTCGGGGGCAGATTTTACCGTTGGCTCTGGCTGCGGCGTTGGCTGCGCGCGCCACGGATCGATGGCTTCAGCCTCCGGCTCCGGCCGAGGCTCACTGGGCTCCGCCATCATCGCGTCAGCCGCGATAGCGGCCGCTGGCGTCGTCGGCGCGACGGCGGTGGCCTCTGCCGCAGGCGCCTGTTCGGCGCCGCGTCGCTCAAGCTCCTCAACCCGACGTCGCAAAGCCGCCAGCTCAAAACGGACCGCCGCGCTGCGCCTGAGGGCGACAATCGCGACGATCGGCGCAACCACCAGCCCGCAGAATAAAATAACACCGCCAAAGATCAGCAGATCGTCCATGTTCCCACCTTCACTCGTTGAAGAGGGAGCAGAATGACATAAATTGTCTTATCAGCGCTATCCGCGACAGATGAAAAACACAAATGAGGGCGTCACGCCCTCACCGGGTAAGCGCCTGGCGTTTTAAAACGCAAAGCAGGAGCAGCCAAGCACGCCCCAGAACGCCTGCTCATCGGCAACCGGAATCGACGATTTGCGCGCAATATCATGCTGATGTCCGTGCACGCCGCAGCTGCCGCAGCACTGGTGCATTTGCACGATCGCGCCGATTTTCGCGGCCGTCGGCGGCGCGGAACGGTAATGACCCGGAACCTTCACCACCGGCGACCACTCGGGCAGCACCGGAATAGGCGGCGGCGCCAGCGGCGAGAAGTGTCCGGCGGCGTACACCACTTTGCCGTCAACCACCGTCAGCACCGACTCGATCCCCTTAATTTCCTCTTCCGCGACGCTGAAATAGTCTTTAGAGAGCACCACCAGGTCGGCAAGCTGGCCTTGTTCAATGCGCCCTTTCTTACCCTGCTCGCTGGAAAACCACGCGCTTCCCGCGGTCCACAGCTCCAGCGCCACGTCGCGCGGCAGGCGGTTGCTGTCGTCGTACATCGCCATCCCGCCGACGGTACGCCCGGAAACCAGCCAGTAGAGCGCGGTCCACGGGTTGTAGCTCGCCACGCGGGTGGCATCCGTCCCCAGCCCCACCGGAACCCCCAGCTCGAGCATTTTGGCGACCGGCGGCGTGTGTTTGACCGCATCTTTCCCGTAGCGATCGACAAAATATTCGCCCTGGAAAGCCATACGATGCTGCACCGCTATGCCGCCGCCCAGCGCCTTAACGCGTTCGATATTACGCTCGGTGATGGTTTCCGCATGATCGAAGAACCAGTGCAGCCCGTTGAACGGAATATCGCGATTCACCTTCTCGAAGACGTCGAGCATCCGGCTGATGGATTGATCATAGGTCGCGTGCAGGCGGAACGGCCAGCGGTGTTCAACCAGATGGCGCACCACCCGCTCCAGCTCATCTTCCATCCCTTCCGGCAGATCCGGACGCGGCTGGAGGAAGTCTTCGAAATCCGCCGCCGAGAACACCAGCATCTCCCCGGCGCCGTTGGCGCGGTAAAAATCGGTGCCCTGTCCCGGCTTGAGCATATCGGTCCAGCGCTCAAAATCTTCCAGCTCCTGCTTAGGACGCTGGGTGAACAGGTTATAGGCGATACGTACGGTCATCTGCTCTTTGGCGTGCAGCTGTTCAATAATTTCATAATCTTCCGGGTAGTTCTGGAAACCGCCCCCGGCATCAATGGCGCTGGTCAGCCCCAGACGATTCAGCTCGCGCATAAACTGCCGCGTTGAGTTGACCTGAAGTTCCAGCGGCAGCTTCGGCCCTTTGGCCAGCGTCGAGTAGAGGATCATGGCGTTGGGTTTGGCGATCAGCATCCCGGTCGGATTACCGTTGCCGTCGCGAACGATCTCGCCGCCCGCCGGATCCGGCGTCTCTTTGGTGTAGCCCACCGCCTTCAGCGCCGCGCGGTTTAGCAATGCGCGATCGTACAGATGCAGGACAAATACCGGCGTATCCGGCGCCGCATCGTTAAGCTCCTCCAGCGTCGGCATCCGCCGTTCGGCGAACTGGAATTCGCTCCAGCCGCCGACCACCCGTACCCACTGCGGCGACGGCGTGCGATCGGCCTGATTTTTTAGCATCCGCAGCGCGTCCGCCAGCGAGGGAACCCCCTCCCAGCGCAGCTCCAGATTGTAGTTCAGACCGCCGCGGATCAGGTGCAGATGGGAGTCGTTCAGGCCCGGGATGACCGTATGGCCTTTAAGATCGATAATTTGCGTCCCGTCCGCGGCAAAGCTCATGATCCGATCGTGGCTACCGGCGGCGAGAATTTTACCGTCAGCGATCGCCACCGCATCGGCCAGGGGATTTTGACGATCGAGAGTATGAACCCGACCGTGGGTCAGGATCAGTGTGGCAGTTTGCGACATAACGCACTCCTTCAGGAGGCTGGCTCAGTTTTTCTTTAACCAGCCAGCAAACAGACGGGTCACGATGGGCATCCAGAACCAGACCACCAGCGCGACCACACAGGCATCATTGATCAGATGCAGCAACAGGCTTCCCTTCAGCGAGGGCAACAGTATTCCGGTTATCGACGGCACCAGGTTGGTGCTGGGGAAAATCACCAGCAGGGTGATTAAAAATTGCTTCCAGCGTCGCGGCTGGCGCACGTTCACCGCCGGCGGCGTAAACCAGAAGGCCGGTTCGGTACGGACTTCGGTTCGGTCGCCTTCGCTCAGCAGCGGCGCGATTTCCGCCACCAGCTGGCGGCGGGTCTCCGACTGGGTCCAGGCGTAAAGATGCTCAATGGTGTCGAAGCGAATAATCACGCTCCATAAATTCTGTCCGGGGGCTGGACGGATGACGTTTGCGCCAAGATGGCCGGGAAACTCTGCCGCAATCGGCATAATTTTGCCCAGCCACGCCTCATAACGTTGGCCATGCTCGGGGTCAAGCACATGGCTGATCACCAGGGTCACCGATTTCTGCTGCGCCATTAACAGTTCCTTGCTTCAGGGAATGGCGGGTTGTCCGCCGCCATTCGCTATACATGACCATACACAAAATCATTCATGCTGCGTCGGGGCGGACAAACCAAGCCAACAAAGAGGCAGCGTGAAGGATGAAGTGTATTTAAGCTTTACGCTCTGGCGCGCCATGCACCATGGTATAAGCGTAATCCACGCCCATCCCGTAGGCGCCGCTGTGCTCCCGCACCAGATCCATTACCGCGTCATAGGTCTCTTTACGCGACCAGTCGCGCTGGTACTCAAGCAGCACCTGCTGCCAGGTCACCGGCACCGCGCCGGCCTGTACCATGCGGTCAATAGAGCGCTCGTGGGCATCAACCGAGGTGCCGCCGGAGGTATCAGTCACCACGTAAACTTCATAGCCCGCGTCCAGCGCCATCAGCGCCGGGAAGGTCAGACAGACTTCCGTCCACAGCGCGGAAATAATCAATTTTTTACGCCCGGTGGCTTTTACCGCGGCAACAAAAGCCGCATCTTCCCAGGAGTTCATCGAGGTACGTTCAATGGGTTTCACATCAGGATGCACGGCCAGCAGTTCCGGCCAGATATAACCGCTGAAGCTTTTAGTTTCTACGGAGGTATAAATCACCGGAACATTAAAAATCTTGCCCGCTTTGGCTAAAGCCACCGTATTATTTTTGAGGGTCTGACGATCAATATTCGCCACGCCAAAAGACATTTGCGGCTGGTGGTCAATAAAAATAAGCGCCGAGTTAGCGGGATCAATCAGTTCACGAATAGACATAACTTATCCTGTTAATCAATGAGTTAAAAAGACACTATTGTTGCCGTTGTGCTGTCTGGATCCTGACTGATAAAGTATGGTGAGTATAGTCAGTAATTTCTAACGAGTTATTAAAGATTTTTTTATTATTTATTTCCAAAGCGAAAAGTTATGGCTATTCGATTAACCATTACAAGATCAGAGAAATTATGTTTATCAAATTTTTACGGTTAACCGTTCTAAATTATTCACTGGAATTGAACAGGGCGCTCCGGTAAAACGGGAGCACTCTTTTTTATCGGAAGTTGACGCATGCGCCTGAACCTTGAGGTCCTGTTGATTCTCGACGCGCTGGACAAACATGGATCTTTTGCCAGCGCCGCAGAATCGCTATTTAAAACCCCTGCCGCGCTGAGCTACATGATTCAAAAGCTGGAAAACGATCTGAATATCACCCTGCTGGATCGCTCCGGGCACCGGGCAAAATTTACCGATACCGGCAGAATGATGCTGGAGAAGGGCCGGTTGCTGCTGAACGCCGCCAAAGATCTGGAAAAACAGGCGGTACAGCTCAGCGCGGGTTGGGAGCGGGATCTGGCTATCGCCCTGGATGACTCTTTCCCGTTCAGCGCGCTGCTGCCGCTGATCGACGCGTTCTACGCCCAGCACCCGCAAACCCGGCTTAACTTTACCCACCATACCCTTGCGGGCTCGTGGGAAGAACTGACCCACAACGGCGCGGATATTATTCTCGGGGCGATCAATGAACCGCCTACGTCCGCCGAATGGTCGTGGAAAATGCTCGGCGCCATGGACAATATTTTCGTCATCGCGCCGGGGCACCCGCTGGCGGAAACCACCCAACCGCTGACTAACAAGCAGCTCAGCCTGCATCGCGCGGTAGTCATCAGCGACAGCGCCCGCTACTGTCATCCGCTCAACAGCAACCTGCTCGACGAGCAGCCGCAAATTCGCGTGGATGATTTCGCCAGTAAAGTCGAACTCTTGCGCGCCGGGCTGGGCTGTGGCTTTTTACCGCGCCATATTGCCCGGCCGTGGCTGGAAAAGGGCGAGCTGGTCGAAAAACCCGTCATCTCCTGTCGCGTGAAAGATATCACCTACATGGCCTGGCGCAGCGGCAATGACGGGCTGGCCCAGCGCTGGTGGCGCGAGGCCATTCTGCGGAGCGAAAGTCTGAACCAGCTCTATGCTTAGCGGCTAAACCAGACGCTGGCGGAGATTGCCGGTAGCGTCAGCACGCCGCCGTGCAGCGCGCCGGCGCCCTCTTTCAGCTGCCAGCCGTTGACGTCGAGCAGCGGCGAATCCTCTATCACCACCTCGCAGGCTTCGCCGCGGTTGATCGCCACCAGCACGCGCTGCTGCTTATAGACGCGCACGAACACCACCACATTATCTTCGGCATAAATCACCTGGCAGCCGCCGTAGCGCAGCGCCTGATGAGCCTTACGCAGCTTGCTCATCCGCTTGTACAGGTCGAGCAGATCGCCATCCTGCAACGCCGGATCCCATGGGAACGGTTTGCGGCAGAACGGATCGTTATTGCCGTCCACGCCCACTTCGTCGCCGTAGTAAATGCACGGTACGCCCGGCCAGCTAAATAGCCATACCACCGCCAGCGGCAGGCGCGCGACATCTTTACCCAGCAGAGACTTAAAGCGGGCGGTATCGTGGCTATCAAGCTGGTTAAACATCCGCAGCTGCTGCTGGTGCGACAATCCGGCGCGATAGTTGTCCATCCACGCCATGCAGGTCTGCGCATCAATTTTCTGCGGATCGTAGGAGATATCGGTGTTCGCGAGGAAGCCCCACAGCGGGAAGGTGAAGCCGCGGTAGTTCATCGCCGAGTCTTCAACGTCGGCCTGTAGCCACTGGCGCGCGTCGCCGAAATGCTCGCCGAACACGAAAGCGTCCGGCCGCTCCAGCTTCGCCGCCTGGGTAATGCCGGCGATATGACGCAGGTTATTGCGCGCCCCGCCCCCTTCGCCCAGCATGTGCACCACGTCCAGGCGCCAGCCGTCCATGCTCCACGGCGCTTTCAGCCAGTGGCGCACCACGCTATCTTCCCCACCGTAGATTTCATCAATCAGCGTCGACGAACGGTAGTCCAGCTTCGGCAGGCTGGCGTATCCCAGCCAGTCGTGGGCAACGCCCTCGGGGGAAAAATTATACCAGTCGCGCCACGGCGAATCGGCGTTATGGCAGGCGCCGCCGCTGCCGCGCTGGTGGCGGTCGAACCAGGCATGCGAATCGCCGCTATGGTTGAACACGCCATCGAGGATCAGACGCATCCCCTCTTTTTGCGTGTTGTGACGCAGGCGCAGCAGCGCGGCATCGCCGCCAAACTGCGGATCAACGCGGCGGTAATCTTCGGTATCGTATTTATGCACGCTGGGGGCGACAAACACCGGGTTCAGGTACAGCGCCGTGACGCCAAGCTGCTTCAGATACGGCAGCTTCTCGCTGATACCATCAAGATCGCCGCCATAAAAGGTGGAGCCGCCCGCCTCGGCGGTTAACGGTTCATCCCACGCTTTACGCACGATGTCGTGACCGGCGGCGTGATGGTAGTAAGTCGCATCCTGTTCCGCTTCGCGGGACTGGCTGCGCGCAAAACGGTCAGGGAAAATTTGATAAAACACCTGATCGGCCACCCACTGCGGTCCGCTGTCCGGCAGATCGACCGCAAACTGCTCCAGCCTCGCCGGCGGAAAGCGGTTGAATCCCTGCGGCGTGAACCACAGCTGGCGATCGGCCCACAGCAGCTTGAAGCTGTAGCGTCGACGCGGCTGTCCGTTGACGAGGTTGATTTCCCCGCGCCACGCTACCACGCCCGGATGCGGCGCCTGCCGCAGGCGGTGCATCGGCAGAGACAGCTCTTCGTTATCCTCTTCCGCGCGTAGGGTCACCCGCGGCGGCAGATCGTCGCCGCTCAACCATAGCGTAATCATCAGTCGTTCCTGCTGTTCCTTGATAAACGGAGCAACCGGGAGGTGCCATGCCTTCAACATTGTTATTCCTCTCTTTGCAGAATGGGCACACCTTGCCACAGCGTACTGGCGTATGACTCATCATCGGCAGAATTATTGGGGGAGGATGGCGGGGGTGGAGGGATCGCTTGCCGGATAGCCTGAGCGTATCCGGCAAAAAGAGAAGTAAATGACTACGCTTTCGCCAGCTTTCGCTCGCGGCGGGTTTTAAACTGCCAGCCAATCAGCAGCAGGATAATCCACGCAAAGCCGACGTACAGCGAGATGCGGGTATCGGGGTGGTAGCCAATCAGCCCGATAATAAAGACCAGGAACAGCAGGCCAATCACCGTGGTCGTTACCCCTCCGGGTACCTTGAATTTAAGCGCCTTCGCCTCTTCCGGCGGCAGACGGCGGCGGAAGGCGATCTGCGACAGCAGGATCATAATCCACACCCAGACGGTGGCGAAAGTGGCCAGCGAGGCGATCACCAGGAAAACGTTCTCCGGCATAATATAGTTAAGATAGACCGCGAACAGCAGCGCGATGGTCATCACCATCACCGTCACCCACGGCACCCCGCGACGTGAAGTTTTCGCGAACATTTTCGGCGCGCTGCCCTGCTCCGCCATGCCGTGCAGCATACGCCCCACGCCAAAGACGTCGGAGTTAATCGCCGACAGCGAAGCGGTCAGCACCACAAAGTTCAGGATGCTGGCGGCAAAAGTGATGCCGAGATGCTGGAAGGTTAAGACGAACGGGCTGCCGTTGGTCCCGACCTGGTTCCACGGATAGATAGACATAATCACAAACAGCGTACCCACGTAAAACACCAGGATACGCATCGGCACCGAGTTAATGGCGCGCGGAATGGATTTCTCCGGATCTTTCGCTTCGCCGGCGGTGATACCGATAATCTCAATGCCGCCGTAAGCGAACATCACCATCTGCAGCGACATCACCATCCCCAGCCAGCCGTTGCTGAAGAAGCCGCCGTTGCTCCACAGGTTGTGGATGCCGGTCGGCTGCCCGCCGTTGCCAATACCCCAGATAATGATGCCGAAACCGGCGAGGATCATGATGATAATGGTGGCGACTTTGAAGAAGGAGAACCAGAACTCCAGCTCGCCGAAGACCTTCACGCTCATCAGGTTGACGGCGCAGATAATCAGGACCACGCTGAGCACCCAAATCCAGTGCGGTACCGCCGGAAACCAGACGCCCATATAGATGCCGAAGGCCGTGACGTCGGCGATGGCGACAATCAGAATTTCAAAACAGTAGGTCCAGCCGGTGATATAGCCCGCCAGCGGGCCAAGGTAATCCTGCGCGTAGCGCGAGAACGAGCTGGCGGCCGGGTTATGCACCGACATCTCGCCCAGCGCGCGCATAATAATGTAGGCCGCGACGCCGCCGATAATATAAGCCAACAGAACGCTCGGACCCGCCATTTTAATCGCGTCAGCCGAACCATAGAAAAGGCCGGTACCGATTGCCGACCCCAGCGCCATAAAGCGAATATGCCGGGTACTTAGCCCGCGCTTAAGCTTGTTACTACTTTCCATCGTGTTCCATGCCGTTTTTCTCCTCTGGACTTCGCGGGGCAAAGGACAAAGGAGGGTGACCAAAAAAACAAAAAACCACGGGACCTGAAGTCCCGTGGTTAAACACCTGTGTAAAGCGTCGGTTAGTGCGCGCTGGAAGTCACCTGACGTCCTGCTGCGCGATCCCAGATAACGGCCAGAATCACCATCACGGCGGTTGGCATCAGCCAGGCCAGACCTTGCTCCGCCAGCGGCAGACGCGCGGTCCAGGACGGCATAATATCTGCAAACGCCGACGCTTTAATGCCGTCAATGATACCAAACATCAGGCTGATAAACATTGCCGGGGCGATAACGCGGGACGAATTATGCCACCAACCGCGGGTAAAGCTTAATACAACCAGTGCGATACACGGCGGATAGATAGCCGTCAGCACCGGAATCGAAATCTGAATCAGGTGGCTCAGACCGAGGTTGGAAACCGCCATCGAAAACAGGCCGAGGATAAACACCAGCGTACGGTAGGAGAACGGCAGGTACTGGGCGAAAAACTCCGCGCAGGCGCAGGTCAGGCCCACCGCCGTCACCAGACAGGCGATAAAGATCAGCGCCGCCAGCATAAAGCTTCCCGCGCCGCCGAAGGTATGCTGGACGTAAGCATGGAGAATCGCCGCGCCGTTAGCGGATTGCTCAACCAGCGTGCCGCTATCTGAACCTAAACGGAACAGCGCCAGGTACAGCAGCGTCAGGCCCACGCCGGCCATCAGGCCAGCCCACACGGTGTAGCGGGTCAGCAGGCGGGCTTCGGTCACGCCGCGGGAACGCGCGGCGTTGACAATCACGATACCAAAGACCATCGCGCCCAGGGTATCCATAGTCAAATAGCCGTTGACGAAACCGTTCGAGAAAGGCGCGGTACGGTAGGCTTCCATCGCGTGGCTCAGCGGACCGGCGGGCCAGACGATGGCCGCAACGGAAAGAATAATCAGGGCGATAATTTTCAGCGGCGCGAGGAAATTCCCCACGGTATCCAGCAGTTTGCCCGGGTAGAGCGAAACGAGGATCACCAGCGCAAAATAGATAACGCTGTAAATCAGCAGCGGCAGCGCGCCGTCACCGGTCAGCGGCGCAATCCCCACTTCAAAAGAGACGGTGGCGGTGCGCGGCGTCGCGAACAGCGGCCCAACGGCAAGATAGCAGACCACCGCCAGCAGGATACCGGCGACTTTACCAATCGGCGTGCTCAGGCTCTCTACGCCGCCGCCGACCTTCGCCAGCGCCACGACCGTTAGCACCGGCAGACCCACGGCGGTAATCAGAAAGCCAATAGCCGCGGTCCAGACGTGTTCGCCGGCCTGTAAGCCAACCATCGGAGGAAAGATAATATTGCCTGCGCCGACGAACAGCGCGAAGGTCATAAAGCCCAACGCAATGATGTCGCGAGATTTTAACTGATGGGTCATAAATTCATTACAGCCTGTGGATGTGGTGTTGTAAAAACGGATTTATACCGCGCCTTTCCCCTGGGGATGATACAGCGGCCATTGTCAGTAAACTCAGCGGGATATGCTCCCAAAGCGGCGTGGAAAAGAATAGTTTTTTGAATTACCACGCAAAAACAGTCTGTCTGCGACCGTAGGGGGGCAATTTAAACGCTTATAACGTTTTAAAGCAAGGAGGGATCGCAAAAGCAGATGATTATGCTAACTCTATTTTAATGATTAGCATCATTAGCCAGAAGGATAGAAAACATCTGGCTTATCATGCGAACAAAAAAGCAGCTAACGTTCGTTAATTACGCAGCTGTGATGGCGCTGCAAACGAAAATGACCAGCCGAAGCTGGTCATTGGCAAGGAATGCTGACACTCACCCGTCCGGGTTTAATTTTTGGCAATTAAACGTTCCGGTAATAAGAAGCTAAAGCGGGTGCCTTTGCCGACCGCGCTCTCGATCTCAAGGCGGCTATCGTGATGGCTGACGGCATGTTTGACAATCGCCAGCCCCAGCCCGCTGCCGCCGGTTTGCCGCGAACGCGCTTTATCCACCCGGTAGAAACGTTCGGTCAGGCGCGGAATATGCTCCGGCGCGATGCCTGGCCCGTTATCCTCGACGCTGAACAACGCGCCGTGCGGCGCCCGCTGCCAGGTTACGGTAATCACCGTTCCCGCCGGCGTATGGTTGACCGCGTTATACACCAGGTTGGAAATCGCGCTGCGCAGCTGTTCCTCATTACCCAGCACTTTTAGCGAGTCATCGACCGAAAAATGCAGCTCGTGCTTCTGCTGGCTTAGCGTTTGCGCCTCGCGCTCGACGACCCGCAGCATCATCGGCACGTCGATTTTATCGTTCATCGCCAGTACCGGCGCGGCTTCAATGCGCGACAGCGTCAGCAGTTGCTTCACCAGGCCTTCCATACGCTGGGTTTGTTCGCGCATGGTGTGTAACGCTTTTTCGCGCGTTCCCCCTTCCAGCACCTGCTCCTGCATCATCTCCAGATACCCCTGCAGCACCGTTAACGGCGTGCGAAGTTCATGGCTGACGTTGGCGAAAAAGTTACGCCGCGCCCCTTCCAACTGGTGCATCTGCGTGACATCGCGCGCCACCATCAGCAGCTGTTTGTCGCTATAGGGCATCATGCGAATTTCCAGATGGCGGCCATTATTCAGCACCAGATTGAGCGGCTTGGAAAAGTCGCGGTATTTCATGTAATTAGCAAATTCAGGATAGCGCAGGAGGTTGAGGATATTCTGCCCGTTATCGTCGGGCCAGCGCAGATTAAGGATCTGCTGGGCCAGGCCGTTACACCAGAACATCGCGCCTTCTTCGGTGGTCAGCACCACCGCGTCCGGCAGGGACTCCGCCCCGCTGCGAAAGCGCTTAATCAGGCTTCCCAGCTCACGGCGGCGCTTTTTATTACGCATCTGCATCTGGTGCAGACCGTACAGCAGTGGTTCCCAGCTGCCGCTACCCGGCGGCGGCGTCATGCTGCGGTCGACCCACAGCCACCACGACAGGCGCATCAGATTCCAGAAATGCCAGATAAGAAGACCGGTCACTGCCGCCAATAAAAACCACGGCAGATGACCTAAAAACGCCCCGAGGATCAGGGCCGGGATACAACATAAGAAAAGCTCAAGCGCCAGCCTTTTCCATGACAGCCGTTCCAGCACGGTTCACACTCCTGTCAGCATTCAGAAACGGGCGGAGAAACGATATCCCGTACCGCGAACCGTTTGTACCATCCGGTCATGGCCGCTATGTTCCAGCGCTTTGCGCAGACGGCGAATATGCACGTCTACCGTTCTGTCTTCTACATATACGTTGGTGCCCCAGACGTGATTCAGCAGCTGTTCGCGGCTATAGACCCGCTCAGGGTGCGTCATGAAGAAGTGTAATAATTTAAATTCCGTCGGCCCCATATCCAGCGGATTTTCGCCGGTCATCACGCGATGCGAAGAAGGGTCGAGGCTCAGCCCCTGCATTTCAATCACCTCTTCCACCGCCATCGGCGAAATGCGCCGCATCACGGCTTTAATCCGCGCCACCAGCTCTTTCGGGGAAAACGGCTTGGTGATGTAATCATCCGCACCGGTCTCCAGGCCGCGGACGCGATCTTCCTCTTCGCCGCGGGCGGTCAGCATCACCACCGGAATGTCACGGGTCATCGCTTCTCGCTTGAGCTGTTTAATAAACTGCAGACCCGATCCACCCGGCAGCATCCAGTCAAGGAGGATTAAATCAGGCCAGGGTTCATTGAGCTGATTGACCGCGCTGTCAAAATCTTCCGCCTCGACGGGCTGAAAGCCGTTTTGCTCCAGAACAAAGCAAACCATTTCGCGGATTGGAGCTTCATCTTCAACGACCAGAATTCTTCTCGCCATTATTTACCCTGTATTTTTTAGCCATCAGTATAGAAGTGCGCGGCCATTATGCGTCAGATTTATGACAGATTTATGAAAAAAAAGACCGCCAGATGAACGCGGATTTCGCATTGTGACACGGACTTAACTCACCGAAGAGCGGCGTTATCCTCTCAATAATTCACGTGGCTTAGCGTCAGCCCCACAAGCACAGGTAACCAGATGGTTGAGGTGAGCGCGCGTAGCCAACACATAAGCAACTTGAAGTATGACGGGTATATAATGCCGCTTACGCTTTTTCGCTATGGAACAACTATGCGCATCCTTCACACCTCTGACTGGCATCTTGGGCAAAATTTTTACAGCAAAAGTCGCGCCGCCGAACATCAGGCGTTTCTCGACTGGCTGCTGGCCAGCGCGCAGGAGCATGATGTTGACGCCATTATTGTCGCGGGCGATATTTTTGATACCGGCTCGCCACCGAGCTACGCGCGCGAGCTGTATAACCGCTTTGTCGTTCAGCTGCAGCAGACCGGCTGTCGGCTGGTGGTGCTGGCGGGAAACCACGATTCGGTCGCCACCCTAAACGAGTCGCGCGACATTCTTGCGTTCCTGAAAACCACGGTGGTGGCCAATGCCGGCCACGCGCCCTTTATTCTGCCGCTGCGCGACGGTACGCCGGGGGCGGTTTTTTGCCCGGTACCGTTCCTGCGTCCGCGTGAACTGGTGACCAGCCAGGCCGGGCACTCCAGCGGCGAGAAGCAGCAGCAGTTGCTCAACGCCATCAGCGACTACTACCAGCAGCAGTACCAGCAGGCCTGCGAACTGCGCGGCGACCGGGCGCTGCCGATTATCGCCAGCGGCCATTTAACCACCGTCGGCGCCAGCAAAAGCGACGCAGTTCGCGAAATTTATATCGGTACCCTCGACGCCTTCCCGGCGAACCGCTTTCCGCCCGCCGACTATATCGCGCTCGGCCATATTCACCGGGCGCAGGTGGTCGGCGGCTGCGAGCATATTCGCTACAGTGGCTCCCCGATTGCGCTGAGCTTTGACGAAACAGGGAAAAGCAAAAGCGTCAATCTGGTGACCTTTAGCGCTGGCCGCCTGACGGACGTCACGCCGCTGATCGTGCCCATCACCCAACCTCTGGCGGTCTTAAAGGGCGATTTCGCCAGCGTTAGCGCCCAGTTGAACCAATGGCAGAATAACGACCAGCAGCCCGCGGCATGGCTAGATATCGAAATCACCAGCGATGAATATATGCATGATATCCAACGGAAAATCCAGGCCCAGACCGAAACGCTGCCGGTAGAAGTGCTGCTGGTGCGCCGCAGCCGCAGCCAGCGCGATCGCATTCTGGCGGGCGTTCAGCGAGTCACCCTTAGCGAACTGCAGGTGGAGGACGTTTTCGCCCGCCGTCTGGCGCTGGAAACCCTGGAAGAGGCGCAGCAGCAGCGCCTGGAACAGCTCTTTAATGAAACACTGCATAGTCTCAACGGTGAGGATCGCCTGTGAAAATTCTCAGCTTACGCCTGAAAAACCTCAACTCACTCAAAGGCGAATGGAAAATCGATTTCTCCGCTGAGCCCTTTGCCAGCAACGGATTGTTCGCGATTACCGGGCCAACCGGCGCCGGCAAGACCACCCTGCTGGACGCTATCTGCCTCGCGCTTTATCACGAAACGCCGCGCCTGAGCAGCGTGTCGCAATCGCAAAACGATCTGATGACCCGCGACACCGCCGAATGTCTGGCGGAAGTGGAGTTCGAAGTCAAAGGCATCGCCTACCGCGCCTTCTGGAGCCAGAACCGGGCGCGAAACCAGCCGGACGGCAATTTACAGGTTCCGCGCGTCGAGCTGGCGCGCTGCGAGGACGGCAAAATCCTCGCCGATAAGGTCAAAGATAAGCTGGAACTGACCGCCTCGCTCACCGGCCTGGACTATGGCCGCTTCACCCGCTCAATGCTGCTGTCGCAGGGGCAGTTCGCCGCCTTCCTCAACGCCAAACCGAAGGAGCGCGCCGAGCTGCTGGAAGAGCTCACCGGGACCGAAATTTACGGCCAGATTTCCGCCCAGGTCTTTGAAAAACATAAGCAGGCCCGCGTCGAGCTGGAAAAAATCCAGGCGCAGGCCTCCGGCGTCCTGCTGCTGAGCGAGGAGCAACAGCAGGCGCTCCAGCAAAGTTTGCAAGCGCTTACTTGCGAAGAAAAACAGCAGGTTAGCGAACAAACCCGGTTGCAAAACGCCCGTCAGTGGCAGATACGCCGTGAAGAGCTGACGGCAGAAGATCTGCGGGCTCAAACCGCGCTACGCGAAGCGCAATCTGCGCTGGAGCAGGCCCAGCCGCAGCTTAGCGCGCTGCTGAATGCGCAGCCCGCGGAGCGCTTGCGCCCGCAGTGGACGCGTCAGCTGGAGCAAACCGCCGCGCTGGCGCAAACCCGCCGCCAGAGAGAAGAAGTAAATACTCGCTTACATGACCGATTGCGGCTGCGGGCGGGTATTCGCCTCGCCGCCCGGCAGCAGTATGAGCAACTTCACAGCCGTCAGCAAACGCTGTCCGTATGGCTTAAAGAGCATGACCGCTTTCAGCTGTGGGGCAACGCGCTGGCCGGCTGGCGTGCCGCTTTCCAGCAGCAGGCTCGCGATACGCAGCAGCAATCCGCGGTACAACTGCGCCTGGCGGAAACCCACCGCAGGCTAGGCGAACTGCCGCCCGCCGGGCTGACGCTGGATGCCGAACAGGTTAGCGCCGGGCTCGCGCAGCACGCTGCGGCCCGCGCTCTGCGTCAGCAGCTCGCTGCGCTGCATGGTCAGCTGCAGCCGCTGGCTCAGCGGCTATTGCAGCTTGATGCCGCCGGGCAGGCCAGTAAGCAGGAGCAGGAGCGGCTGGAAGCCACGCTGGCTCAGCGCCGTCAGGCCTATAAAGAAAAGCATCAGCAGTTCAGCGATGTGAAAGCCCTCTGCGAAATGGAAGCCCGTATTGCCGGTCTTGAGACCGAACGTGCTCGCCTGCAGCCCGGCTCCCCCTGCCCGCTTTGCGGTTCCGCGCAGCATCCGGCCGTCGCCGAATATCAGGCGCTGGTTCCCGGCGTAAACCAGGCGCGGCGCGATGCGCTGGAGCGCGAAGTTAAGCAGCTGGCGGAGGCCGGAGCGCTGGCGCGCGGCGAGCTTGACGCTCTGATCAAGCAGCAGCAAAAAGAGGCCGCCGAGAAAGCATCGCTTCTGCAGCAGGAGCAAGCGCTTACATCACGCTGGCAGGAGACCATCGCCGGATTAAATATTGACCTGACGCCAAAGGATGATATTCCGGGCTGGCTAAACGCGCAGCAGGAGCATGAACAGCGGCTGTATCAGCATCAGCAGCGTCTGGCCTGGCAGGCTCAGCAGCAGGAGTGCCAGCAGCAGCTCCAGCAGCTACAGCGGGAACAACAGCAGCGCAGCGCTGCGCTGGCGGCGGAGCTGAGCGCATTTGCGCTGGACTTACCGGCTGTCGGGCAGGCCGCCGGCTGGCTGGCGCAGCGGGAAGAAGAGACCCGCGGCTGGCAGGCCAAACAGAATGAACGGCTCGCCCTGCAGGAACAGATCCAACAGCTGGCTCCGCTACTGGAGGCTTTGCCGGAAACGGACTTAGCGGCGGAACCCGCGCCGCTGGACAGCTGGCGCCAGGTGCATGACGACTGCCTCGCGCTCCAGAGCCAGTGGCAAACCCTGGGGCAGCAGGAGAGCCAGCAGCAGGCACAGCTGAAAGAGAGCGAAGCGCAGTTCAGCGCGGCGCTGGCCGCCAGCCCGTTCGCCGATCGGCAGGCGTTTCTCGCCGCGCTGCTTGATGAAGAGACGCGCCAGCGCCTTGAACGCCTGAAGCAGACGCTGGAAAACGCGCTCCAGCAGAATCAGGCGCTGGCGCTGCGGGCCCGCGAGGCGCTGGTGAACCATAGCCAGCAGCCGCCGGCGGACGCGGACATCGGCCAGCCACCTGAACAGCTACAAGAAAAGCTTCAGCAGCTGACCTCGCTGCTGCGGGAAAACAGCGCCCGCCAGGGAGAGATTCGCCAGCAGCTGAAGCAGAATGCCGAAAACCAGCAGCGCCAGCAGTTGTTACGCCTGCAGATGGAACGCGCGGCCCAGGAAGTGGAAGACTGGGGGTGGCTGAACTCGCTTATCGGCTCCCGAGAGGGCGACAAATTCCGTAAGTTTGCGCAAGGCCTGACGCTGGATAACCTGGTATGGCTGGCCAACCACCAGCTTAACCGCCTGCACGGCCGCTATCTGCTGCAACGCAAAGCCAGCGATGCGCTGGAGCTGGAGGTGGTCGATACCTGGCAGGCGGACGCGGTGCGCGATACACGGACCCTTTCCGGCGGCGAGAGCTTCCTCGTCAGCCTGGCCCTGGCGCTGGCGCTCTCCGACCTGGTCAGCCATAAAACGCGGATAGACTCGCTGTTTCTCGACGAGGGTTTCGGCACGCTGGACAGCGAAACCCTGGATACCGCGCTGGACGCGCTGGACGCGCTTAACGCCAGCGGCAAAATTATCGGCGTCATCAGCCACGTCGAAGCGATGAAAGAGCGCATCCCTGTGCAAATTAAAGTTAAAAAAATCAACGGGCTGGGCTATAGCCGCCTCGATAAAGCTTTCGCCGTTGAGTAATTCTCCCCCTCCACTCCTTCCCTGAAGATCTCTCCCCGCGGGGAGAGATCGCCGCACCCTGAGAAATGACGCGCTTCCAACGGCCCGGCGCAGTACTCATTGCCATCCCATTCACGATTGATCTTGATCATGCACGAACATGCATGATATTTTATCTATCAGCTTAGCAAAGGCCGTTTTCATTTGCTTTCGTGCAAATTCATGCATAAAAATAGTCTATGACGGAACGGACAACGGGAAGGAAGCCTTCAATAGCATTCCCATTCACGCATCAAGAAGGTCATAAATATGCAAAGTTTACTTATTTTGATCGCCGGCCCGGTACGCAGCGGCACCAACAATCGCGCGGAACTTATCGAGGCTAATCTGCACAATATGGCCCAGGTTGCGCTACGCGTTTACCAGAAAGGGCATATTCCCGTGGTCGGCGAATGGCTGGCGTTACCCGTCGCTAAAGCGGCGGGCTCCAAAACAATTGGCGATGCGATTAGCGAAGAGTATCTCTACCCCGTCGCTCACCGTTTAATTAGCCGCTGCGACGCTATTTTGCGCATGCCGGGCGAATCCCGGGGAGCGGACCTGGATATTGAGGAAGGCAAAAAACGAGGGCTGGCGATTTACTCTGCTCTTGAGGAGATCCCGGAGCGGTAACCCGCTGCGCCGTTGAGGCCGCGCAGCGGGTTGATGATTACAGCGGCCATAACCAGGCGGCGCCGCGTACGCCGCTGGAATCGCCATGCGCCGCTTTGCGAATCGGCGTCTCGCATTCGCCGCCAAAGACCCACGGTTTCAGCAGATTCGGCACCGTCTGATACAGTCGGTCAACGTTGCTCATTCCCCCGCCAAACACAATAACGTCCGGGTCGAGGATGTTAATCACGTGCGCCAACGACTTCGCCAGCCGCGTCTCATAGCGGCTCAGCGCCAGTTCCGCCACAGGATCCCGCTCGCCGACGCGCTGCATAATCTCGCTGCCTTTCAGCGGATGCCCGCTCAACCGACGGTAATCGGTCGCAAAGCCGGTGCCGGAGATAAAGGTTTCAATGCAGCCCTGCTTGCCGCAGTAGCACGGCACTTCAGCGCGATAGCGTAGTTCATCTTCATCCATCCACGGCAGCGGATTATGCCCCCACTCACCCGCCGTACCGTTGCCGCCAATATGGGCGCGACCGTTGAGCGCCACCCCTGAACCGCAGCCGGTGCCGATAATCACCGCAAATACCGTTTGCGCCCCGGCCGCCGCGCCGTCTACCGCTTCCGACACCGCGAGGCAGTTGGCATCGTTGGCCAGACGCACTTCCCGTTGCAGACGCTGGCTCAGATCTTTATCAAACGGCTGACCGTTAAGCCAGGTTGAGTTAGCGTTTTTGACCACGCCGGTATAGGGCGAAATCGACCCGGGGATGCCGATGCCGACCGTGCCGCTCTGCCCGGTGGCCTGCTCGGCCATCTCTACCAGCGAGGCAATCGTCTCTATCGTCTGGCGATAATCGCCCCCCGGCGTAGGCAGGCGATGACGAAATAGCTGCTCTCCCTGGTCGCTCAGCGCGATGACTTCCGTTTTGGTTCCGCCTAAATCAATGCCAATGCGCACTGTGAATTCCTCCCCCGATTAACAATGCAAGCATAGCGACAATTCGCTATCATGCCCGCTGGATTTAACGACTAAGCCGTGGAAATTATCATGCTGTGGTTCAAAAATTTAATGGTTTATCGTCTCAGCCGCGACATTTCCCTGCGCGCCGAGGAGATGGAAAAACAGCTGGCCGAGCTGACCTTTACCCCTTGCGGCAGCCAGGATATGGCCAAAACCGGTTGGGTACCGCCGATGGGATCGCACAGCGACGCGTTGACGCATACGTCAAACGGCCAGATCGTTATCTGCGCGCGTAAAGAAGAGAAGATCCTGCCGTCTCCGGTGATCAAACAGGCGCTGGAAGCAAAGATCTTCAAGCTGGAAGCCGAGCAGGGCCGCAAGCTGAAAAAGACCGAAAAAGATTCGCTGAAAGATGAAGTCCTGCACTCTTTGCTGCCGCGCGCCTTCAGCCGCTTCAGCCAGACCATGATGTGGATCGATACCGTCAACGGACTGATCATGGTGGACTGCGCGAGCGCCAAAAAAGCGGAAGATACCCTGGCGCTGCTGCGTAAAACCCTCGGCTCGCTGCCGGTAGTCCCGCTAGCGCTGGAAACCCCGATCGAACTGACGCTCACCGAGTGGGTGCGCTCCGGTACCGTTGCTCAGGGCTTCCAGCTGCTGGACGAAGCTGAGCTAAAAGCGATGCTGGAAGACGGCGGCGTGATCCGCGCGAAAAAACAGGATCTGGTCAGCGACGAGATCGCCGTACACATTGAAGCCGGTAAGGTCGTGACCAAGCTGGCGCTCGACTGGCAGCAGCGCATTCAGTTCCTGATGTGCGATGATGGTTCGATTAAACGCCTGAAGTTCTGCGACGAACTGCGGGACCAGAATGAAGATATCGACCGGGAAGATTTCGCTCAGCGTTTTGACGCGGACTTTATTCTGATGACCGGCGAACTGGCCGCGCTGATACAGAATCTGGTGGAAGGGTTAGGCGGCGAAGCGCAGCGCTAATCGGGTGGTGAATTCCTTCCTGCCAGCGCAGGAAGGAAGCTGACGTTACAGGTAGCGGCAAAGATAAGACGTCGGCTCAGCCACCTGCAAATGAAACTCGCTATTCCCCGGTACGTTGAATACTTCCCCGGCGGCGTAGACTTTCCACTCGGTTTCCCCCGGCAGAAGTACGTTCAGCGCGCCGCTGACTACGGTCATCTCTTCTGGCTGCGCGGTGCCAAAGGTATATTCCCCTTCCGCCATCACGCCCACGCTCGCACGGCCGGTGCTGCTGCTGGTGAAGCCGATAGATTTTACTTTTCCGTCAAAGTATTCATTGCTTTGAAGCATAAACTCGCCCTTATGATCTTGTGTTGAAGGCACAATATAGGGGGCGCTCCTTGCCCCTGTCACGTAAAATTAACGTGTTACATCAGGTTAAACTAATAGTTCTGCCGCCAGTCGCGAAACCAGCACATTTGACAACAGAACCGGGATATCCAGCGCCTTTTGTAATATGTCGCGATGCTGCTGGTGGTAGCAAAGACAATCCAACATCAGTACATCCGCGCCTTGCTCAATCAGCTCCCTGCCCGCAGACAGTAAATTCTCTTTACTACCGCTAACCGGGTTGGAGATGGCATACAGCGGTGTGTTTTCTAACACCTGCCATTTATCCCGCTGCATCGGCAAAATCTCTTCAACCGGCACAATGACCCCCACCTGATGACCGTCGACAATCGAGGCAACCAGCGGCGGGATAATCCTTTGCGGCTCAAGCAGGATCGCATTATTCGCCGTAAATCCACGAAAGGGATGGGTACTCATGAGTAATATCAGGTCGTAATCTTGTTTATCGAGCATCGCAATGACGCTACGTAAAACACGTTCAACCTTCTGCCGCGAGACCTGCGCGATTTCATTGTCGTTAAGTAAGGTCAATAGCATCTCATCGCCGGGCTCAATGCCGTAGTCCCGCATCACCTCTTCGCGCGCCATTTTACCTAACAGGCTAATGTGGTCGATCTGTTCTTCCCTGATATGTTCAGTTAAAAGCGGTAACATCTCCGCCACCGGTACTACCCCAATGGTCAAAATTGCCATCGATGCACTACTCATATCATGTACCTTTTCACAACCGCTGTTTCAAAACAGGCTTCTATTGACGACTTCTGCCCCCTGGTGACCAAAAGCAACCGTCGAGAAGCGTAGCAGGTTACGGCTATTGTGGAATGTAAAGATTCCAGAAGCGTCAAAAACGCACCAGAAAATCCGTACCTTAGGTAATCATTAGTACGGTTAATAAATTAAAAATGTGATGCATGTCCGGTAGCGATCTTTTCAGAGCCAATCCCGGACATGAATGGGGGAATTAAGACTTGTCAGGATCTTCGTAGCGCCGTTTGGCGTCCAACGCTTCCTGTTCAGTAGGGTGTTCACTGATGAGGGAGTTTGGCGTCGGATGGTCAGCGCGCAGTTCATACCAGGTGACCGTTTGGCCCTGCGGGCCTTTTTCAACGGCGACAACACGCGCTTCCCTTGGATATGGAGGTCTGGTCGGCATAGCGTTTCCTTTTTTTACCTTAAGAGCTTTAAAGTATAGGCGCTGCCGATCCGTTTTCCCCAGGCAAAGTCTTAACTGGTATAGCTCACACCGCAGACGGTCGTCATAATCTGTTCCACGACCTCATCCGGCGACGCGGTGGCGTTAATAATATGATGCGCGGCCGCGCGATATAGCGCTTCCCTCTGCGCCAGCACCTCCCCCACTTCCTCGCGGATGGGCTTGCCGGTCAGCGTCGGGCGCTGTTCAGCCTTCGGATAGGCTTCAAGACGGTCAATCAGCGCGGAAACCGAAGCCTCAAGATAGATCACGACACCATTTTCCCGCATAAACTGACGGTTATATTCGCTGAGTATAATGCCGCCGCCGGTGGCGATGATGGTTGCGGGTTGCGCGACTCTTTCTAACGCCTGCGTTTCCAGAGCACGAAAGCGTTCCCAGCCCTCCTGCTGGACGATCGCCGCTACCGTGCGCTGCTCATGCTCCTGCAGCTCATGGTCCGTGTCGGCGAACTTAAAGCTGCGAACTTTCGCCAGCGCGTGACCGACGGTCGTTTTACCGCAGCCGCGAGGCCCGACAAGAAATATTAGCTGTGTCATTACCGAAGACCCCTTGGTTCCGCGTACCGCGGATAAATGAAAGCGAAAAGAGAAACAATGGCACCGCAAACTTACCTGACGTTAACCGTAAAATAAACGTTACACACCATCTGCAAACCCTTTTACCTTAGTATTAGAAAGGACTTTACATGTAAACTTATCATTGCATTTGGTGTTATGCCAGCTTTACTTTTGTACAAAAGTTATTTTTTGTTCGCAGTCTGGCGTAAACAGTAACACATTTCTGCACAGCTTTACGCTGCCGCATATTTACAAGACGAGTGCTTCGGAGCGAATCTGAGGCTAATCAATCAGTATGACAGAGGTATGTAGTATGCAATCTGAAGAGCAACGCCTTATCGATGGACTGTTTTCCCGGTTAAAAGAGGCCGAGAGCCGCAGCGCATCGCGCGATGCCAGCGCTGAGGAGCGGATTGCCGGGCACATCAAAGAGCAGCCGTTCGCCCCTTACTATATGGCGCAGACGATTTTGATTCAGGAAGCGGCAATCAAACAGCTTAACGACCGTATTCAGGCGCTGGAAAGCCAGGTCACTCAGCTTCAGGCCGCGAAGCCGAGCAGCGGCGGATTTCTCTCCGGCCTGTTTGGCGGCGGGCAGTCTCGCGGCTCCGACCCGATTCCTGGCGCAGAGCAGTATGGCCGACCACAGGCCGGCGCCCAGCCTCAGTACGCCCCGCAGGCGCAACAGCAGAACTACGCGCCTCAGGTCTCGCGCAGCAGCGGCGGCTTTATGGCCGGCGCGCTGCAAACGGCGGCAGGCGTCGCGGGCGGCGTAGTGTTGGGCAATATGTTGACCAATATGTTTAGCGGCTCGCATCCGCAGGAGATCGTCAATATTATCGAAGATAAACCGCAGCCGGATCTCAGCCAGGCGCAGGACAGCAGCGTCGCTGACGATACCTTCCGCCAGGATGACGGGCAGTTCCTTGCCGACAACAACGACTATGACTCCGACTTTGACGCCGGTTTCGGCAACGATGATTTTGGCAGCGACGACGACAGCTGGGTTTAAGCCTGCGGGCGTTTGACCTCTAACAGCCATTTCTCCAGCGCGGCGGCAAACTGCTGGCGATCGCGCTGGGATAAGCTATCCGGGCCGCCGGTCTGCACGCCGCTGGCCCGCATCGTTTCCATAAAATCGCGCATCGTCAGCCGCTCGCGAATAGTCGCCTCGCTGTAGCGTTCTCCACGCGGATTCAGCGCCGCCCCGCCTTTCTCCAGCACTTCCGCCGCCAGCGGAATATCGGCGGTAATCACCAAATCTCCCGGCTCGCATAAACGAACGATTTCGTTATCCGCCACGTCAAACCCCTGCGCCACGCGCAGCGTGCGGATAAAGCGCGACGGCGGGACGCGCAGCGGCTGGTTAGCGACCAGCGTCAGCGAGATTTGCGTGCGCTCGGCGGCGCGGAACAAAATATCTTTAATGACGTTCGGACACGCGTCCGCATCAACCCAAATAGCCATTGCGGCTCCTGTCGACCAAAAAGAGAGGCCGTATTGTCACCTGCTTTTGCCTTCCGCGAAAGCAACAAGATGATAAGCTATGTAGCTAACGATAAAACAAGCAAAGGGGATTGGTGATGGAGAAGAAAATCGGCTTTATCGGCTGCGGCAATATGGGCAAGGCCATTCTGGGCGGCCTGATCGCCAGCGGACAGGTTCAGCCGGGTCAAATCTGGGTCTACACCCCGTCGCCGGATAAAGTGGCGGCCCTGCACGACCAGTACGGCATTAATGCGGCGCAAAGCGCGCAGGAAGTGGCCCAGGTGGCGGATATCGTTTTTGGCGCCGTGAAGCCGGGCGTGATGGTGAAAGTCCTCAGCGACATCGCCTCCAGCCTGAATAAAGACTCGCTGGTGGTTTCTATCGCCGCAGGCGTGACGCTCGATCAGCTGGCGCGCGCCCTGGGTCACGATCGCAAAATAGTCCGCGCGATGCCCAACACGCCTTCGCTGGTCAACGCGGGGATGACGTCGGTCACGCCGAACGCGCTGGTGAGCGCCGAAGAAACCGCAGAAATCCTGACCATTTTCCGCTGCTTTGGCCAGGCGGAAATCATTGCCGAGCCAATGATTCACCCGGTGGTTGGCGTCAGCGGCTCCGCGCCGGCCTACGTTTTTATGTTTATCGAAGCGATGGCGGACGCCGCCGTGCTTGGCGGAATGCCGCGCGCTCAGGCCTATAAATTCGCGGCCCAGGCGGTGATGGGTTCAGCTAAAATGGTGCTCGAGAGCGGAGAGCATCCGGGCGCGCTGAAGGATATGGTGTGCTCGCCGGGCGGCACCACGATCGAAGCCGTGCGCGTGCTGGAAGAGAAAGGCTTCCGCTCGGCCGTCATCGAAGCGATGGTGAAATGCATGGAAAAATCAGAGAAGCTCAGCCGTTCCTGATTGAAATAGCGAATAGCGGGTGAGGTTTCCCTCACCCGATTATTTCTTACACCTGTTTTTTCAGGCAGGCGCTCATAAATTTGCTGCGATCGTCTCCTTTCAGAGACTGCTGGGTCGCCTGAGCGTTGCACTCGCGCATCTTCTGCTGCTGAGGCGTTAGCCCCATACCGTCCTGCGCGGCGCCATCTTTCTTCAGGCAGCTACTCATAAACGTTTTACGCTCATCCCCTTTCAGCGACTTCGACGACGCTTCTTTATTACACACGCTCATCTTTTGCTGCTGGGGGGTTAACTCTTTTTCCGCGGCACTCACCGCTGTCATAAATACCAGGCCAAAAAGTAGGGTCACAAGTAATGTTATTTTCATCGCACCATCCTCTATGAGTGGATCTCTGTAAGTCTGGTCGCTGATGGGGAAAAAACCAGCCGGTAACGAAAATTCGTCACCGGCGTCAGGTTATTTCAGATTAAGTGCGGCCTTCATGGTATAGAACAGGTCGGTCTGATCGGTTAGCCCCACCACGTTGGCCGCGTGCGGGCCGTAGGCGGCAATGCGCAGCTGGGTGCCGGTATGCTCCATCGAGGTTTCTTCAGAGTTGCCATAGCTCATGACCATCACCGCGCCGTCTTTGGTATTCAGCGCCTGCGTCAGGCCTGGGGCTTTGGTATCCGCCGGGATAATCTGGCTGGCGTGAGCGTGGTCAGCGGTGACGATAACCAGGGTATTGCCCTCTTTTTTGGCAAACTCCAGCGCCTTCTGTACCGCTTCATCCAGATCGACGGTTTCGCCAATCTGACCGCACGGATTCGCCGCGTGATCCTGTTTATCGATAGAAGCGCCTTCCACCTGCAGGAAGAAGCCCTTCTCACTGCTGCTCAGCAGATCGATGGCTTTTTCGGTCATCTGCGCCAGCGTCGGCACCGATGCGTCACGTTTCGGGTTCGGCGTACAGGTTACCGCCGGCTTATCGATATTGCCGTGATAAGACGCTTTTGGGCCTTCCCAACGTACCGGCATATTGCCTTCCGCGAAGAGACCGAGCAGCGGTTTGTCCTGATTGGCCTGGCTAATGGCGGCCAGCGAGCTGACGTCAGTGACGATCTGGTAGCCGCGGGCCACCGCCTGATCGTGCAACGTTTTGCCCTGCCATTCGCCGGCCGTCGCGGTTTCAGCGAAGGTTTTCGCTCCGCCGCCCAGCGTCACGTCCGGACGCGCGTTCAGCAACTGTTCGGTAATGGAACCCCTACCGCCTTTTTCCAGCGCGTTGCTGGCGCATTTTTCACTGGTTACGCTCGGACCGTAGCATTTACGCGAAGTGACGTGCGCCACCAGCGCAGCCGGCGTGGCGTCCTGCAGTTCCGCCGTCGAGACGTTACCGGTAGCTAAACCCGCCGCTTTCGCCAGCTCAAGGATGGTCTGATGATCTTTTTCATGGATGTCCACGCCCAGCGCGCCGTTGTAGCTTTTCACGCCGGTGGTCCAGGCCGTAGCGGAAGCGGCGGAGTCAGTCACATAATCCGGCTTGCCGGTTTTCTTATCCAGCGAATAGTGGGTGTACTGGCCGGTCAGCGGCAGCGCGTCAATCCCTTTAAAGAAGCCACCCGCCCCTTCTGCATAATTTCGCGCGGCGGTAATTTCAGAATCGCCCATTCCGTCGCCAATCAGCAAAATAATATTTTTAGCCGGTTTATTGATTAACGAAGCGCGCAGCGCCTCGGTCTGGTCGCCGCTTAAACGACGCGCTCCGCCCGGCGTGGTGATATCGCCCTGCGCGGCACGATTTTCCAGAACCGGTGCGGTTGTTGTTTCAGCGTGAATAATCGGGGAGCCCAACAGAGGTATCAGGGCAATAAACAAGGCGCTTAATTTCACTTTTATCGTCTCCATGTAAAAAATACTTTAAAAAACAAAACGAGGGAGACTGTATAAAAGCGATGTGACAGTAAAATGACAGCATCCATACCTTGTCACAAAACTAACTACGAGGATGCCGTAACAGCTTCTTTATATATTGCTGCAATAGCTGGGTATCGCGGTCGTCGACCAGCGGGCCGGGGCTGGCCTCGTCGATGGCCTGCTCAATATCGCTGATTAGCGCCTGCTGGGCGCCCTGCTCCATGTGGCGTAGCAGAGCAGTCACCACCACTTCCAGCGCCTCCACCTGCGCCGTCAGTTCCTTCGATTCTTCTTCCTTTTGGGCGAGTTTAACCAGTAGCTCAGCAATGAGATTCTTCACAGCGTTTTATCCTTATGCGAGGTCCGTAGTCTGCTATTTATGTCATAGATTAGCCGTCGGTTTCCACCATTATTTTTTAAAAAGGATCGACACGTCAATGAATAACAAGCGAAACGTTTTGCTCATTGTCAATCCCTCCAGGAGTTTACTCAACGAGGGATTAATAAGCGTCATAACCAAAATTAACAAATAAGAATAAAACGGAATATCGCTATTCTATCGATAACTATAACGTATCGCCATAATATATCTGGTAGGCCAGATTAACGCTGTCCGGCGCGTCTTTACCGGCCAGGCGCGCAATAAGTATTTCGCTCGCGGTTTTACCGATGTCATAACGTGGGGTAATGACGCTGGCTATTTTTTGTAGCCGCGCCCGGCCAATTTCGAGGCCGTGAAAACCGGCAATGGCCATCTCCTGGGGGACGGCTTTCCCCTGCGCCTGGCACTCGAGCAGCACGCCCACCGCCAGGTCGTCGTTGGTACAAAAAATGGCGTCAATATCCGGGCGCGACTGCTGCATCTGCAGGAACATCTGCCGACCCAGCGCAACCGAGGAGATCGTCTTCGGCGCCATGTGATACGCCTTCAGACCGTGCTCCGCCAGCGCCAGTTCAGTGCCGTGAAAACGGCTTAAATCGCGGGGATCGTCCATGGAGCCAAAAAAGGCGATCGCCCGTTTGCCGCTCTCAAGGAAAGCGTGGGTCATGTCCCACGCCGCCTTCTCGTTATCGAAGCCCACCTGGATATCCAGCTGCTGACCGCCAAAGTCCATCAGTTCAGCGACGGGAATACCGCTGGCGCGCACGTACTGCACCATGCGATCGCTGTGCTGCTTGCCGGTCAAAATCAGCCCGTCGATGTTGTAAGAGAGCAGGTTGAGCACTTCGCGCTCTTCGCGCTGCGGGTCATATTCATAGTTGGCAATCAGGGTCTGGTACTGGTGCGCGGAGGTCACCGACTCGATGCCGGCCAGCACATCGGCAAAAATCTGGTTGCGGAAGGAGGGAATAAGCACGCCAATCGTTTTGCTGCGGGCGTTAAGCAGGATTTCCGGGGCGCGGTTGGGGATATAATTGTTCTCTTCCATGACCTTTGAAATCAGCTCGCGGCTGCGCTCAGAAACCTGGCCGGGGTCGCGTAAATAACGGCTGACCGTCATTTTATTCAACCCCGCCAGATTAGCGATATCCTGCAATGTCATCCGGTTGTTTTTCATCAGGTTCTCTACGACAAACGACTTATGTGCTCGCAGAGAACCTTACCACAGCAGCGGCGGTTTATGTTAGCCGACAACCCTTTTTGCCACCGCCGGGGAAGAAGATTGCGGGTTAGCGCGCACGTTGAACATCAGCACGACGGACGATAACAGCGCGACGGCCATAAAGGTATAGGATACCCCCGGCCCGCCGGTAATCCCGTTCAGATACCCCACCAGCCACGCGCCAAGGAAAGCGCCGAGCGCGCCGAAGCTGTTGATTAACCCCATCGATACGCCGGAAACGTTGCGCGGCAGCAGTTCAGGAATAAGCGCGAAGAACGGCCCGTAGGGCGCATACATGCAGGCCGCGGCAATAACCAGCAGCGCATAGGATAACCAGAACGCCTGGTTGCCCACCATCCACGAGCCAAAGAAGGCGATAGCGGCAATCAGCAATAGCGGCCAGATAAACAGCTTACGATTCTGGAACTTATCCGACAGCCAGGAGACCGTCAGCATCAGGATAATCGCCGCCAGGTACGGCACCGCCGCCAGCCAGCCCACCGCCACGATATCCATCTGCGCGGCGTTTTTCAGAATCGACGGCATCCACATCATGAAACCGTAGACGCCGATGCTCCACAGCGCGTGTACGGCGCAGAGCATAATCACATTGCGCGAGCGCAGCGCTTCACCGTAGTTGCGCACCGGCTTGATATGGCTCTGCTCGCTGTCCATCACCTTCTGCAGGGTCTCTTTTTCCTGCTCGTTCAGCCAGGAAACCTCGGACGGTTTATCGCGCACCAGTATCCACCAGCATACCGCCCACAGCACCGCCGGAATGCCTTCAATGATGAACATTTCGCGCCAGCCCCACGCCTGAATCAGATAGCCGGAAACGATAGACATCCACAGCACCGTCACCGGGTTCCCGAGGATCAGAAAAGTATTAGCGCGTGAACGCTCGGTTTTAGTAAACCAGTTGCTGATATAAATCAGCATCGCCGGCATCACCGCCGCCTCCACCACGCCAAGCGTAAAGCGAATCGCCATCAGCATCGGAATATTGCTGACGAATCCGGTGGCCGCCGCGCAGAATCCCCATAAAATAAGGCTGCAGAAAATCATTTTCCGCACGCTGCGTTTTACCGCATATATCGCACCGGGAACCTGGAAAAAGAAATAACCGAGAAAAAATAATGCGCCAATCAGCGACGCCGTTCCTTTGGTAATACCCAAATCGCTTTCAATTCCCGCCGCAGCGGCAAAACCATAATTCGCGCGGTCAAGGTAGGCCAGACTATAGGTAATAAATATAATCGGCATTAAATACCACCAGCGACGCGCGGGTAATTTCGCGAGCATATGCATAAGCCATCCTCAGATATCAATATCTTCACACGAGTTAAATACGCCGTCCTTCTGGCAGCGCGGGCACGCTGCCGCCCGAAGGACGTGAAATGATTCAGACAGCGGCGAGCATTCCGCCGTCCACAAACAGCAAATGACCGTTAACAAAGTTTGCCGCCGACGAGGCCAGATACACCGCGGCGCCAATCAGCTCTTCCGGTTTTCCCCAACGCGCCGCCGGCGTGCGCTGATACAGCCAGGCGGAAAACGCCTCATCGTTGACCAGGGCGGTCGTCATCTCGGTGGCAAAATATCCCGGCGCGATACCGTTAACCTGAATATTATATTCGGCCAGCTCAACGCACATGCCGCGGGTAAGCATTTTAACCGCCCCTTTTGAGGCCGCATAAGGCGTAATTGTTTTACGTCCCAGTTCGCTCTGCATCGAACAAATATTAATTATTTTTCCCGCGCGGCGGCCCATCATATATTTCGCCACCTGCTGCGATACCAGAAAAACGCCCTTCTGGTTGACCTCAATAACGTTGTCCCACTCCTCCTCCGGAAACTCGGTAAAAGGGAAACGCCGCTGGATCCCGGCGTTATTAATTAAAATATCAATTGCGCCGACCTCCTCTTCGATGCGGGCTATCGTCTGCTCGACCTGCGCCGCCTGGGTGACGTCAAAGGCGTACCCTACCGCGCGAAAGCCCTGCGCCACCAGCGCCTGCGCCGCCTGGTCTGCTCTTTCCTGCGTCCGGTCGTTAATGACTATCTCCGCGCCGTACTCGGCGAGGCCGCCGGCCAGCAGATGGCCTATCCCCTGAGCAGAGCCGGTGATCAGCGCGCGTTTCCCTGACAAATCGAATAAATTTCGCATAAAACCTCTTTTTCAATAACTGTTACGCGTAACTGTATACGCGTAACAGTTACGAATAGAAGAGGGTGAGAAGGGAAAATGATCGTTTTGTGATCGGTGATACATTTGAAGATTAAGGAATACAAAGGCCGGCATTGACGCTGTGACGCAAATACCGGCCAGGCAGAAGAAGAAGGGATTAAGCCGCGGTACGGCGGCTGCGGCGCAGCATGATGGCCAGCTGCCAGATATTGATCAGCACAATAATCGCCGTGGCGATAAACACCCAGCGGAAACCGGCCATGGCCGAGACCGACGCGCCGATCAGCGGCCCGGCCACGTTGCCGAGATACATAAACGACTGGTTATAACCGAAAATACGCCCGGTGACGCTGTCGCTGCAGTACTTCAGCAGAAGCGTTTGCACCGCCGGCAGCATCGCCCCATCGGCAAAACCGAGCAGAAAGCGCAGGACGCCAAGCTGGAATGGGGTCGTAACGAACGACATGGCAAAGAACATCACCACCGCGCAGCACAACGTCGCCAGCAGAATTCGCGAGGTGCCGATTCTGTCACCCAATTTCCCCAGACGGGGCGCCGAAATCAGCGCCGACACGCCCGGCACGGCGGCAATCATCCCCGCGAGAAAGGCGATGTTATTACTATCCGGCGCCATCGACTTGATAAACAGGGCCAGAATCGGGCCGATTGAGCCGTTGCAGAGCTGAATCACCAGGGTGGTGAAAAACAGGCTGATCACCAGCCCCGGATAGGGCAGCGAGGCAAACACCGCCTTACCGCTCAGCCGCTCCGCCTTGCTAACCTGCGGGCGGGCGCCCTCTTTAATCAGAAACAGCGTCACCAGGAAGCTTACGGTGAGCAAAATCGCGGTGATGATAAATACGGCGCGCAAACCGACATGGTCAGCCAGGAAACCGCCGAGCAGCGGCCCGCCAATCACGCCGCTGATCTGCGCCGTCGACAGCGTGCTCAGCGCCCAGCCGCTACGCTCGCGCGGAACCTGAGACGCCACCAGCGCCATGGCGTTAGGAATATAGCCGGAAGTCAGCCCCATCACCGCGCGCAGGATAAACAGCTGCCAGACGTTGGTGGCGAAGGCCTGGAGTAAAATGGCGATAGCCATGCCGAGCGAGGCGCGCAGCAGCATCAGCTTGCGCCCTTTGCGGTCGGCGAGGCTCCCCCACATCGGCGAGACGATCGCCGACACCAGAAAAGTGACGCTAAAGGTCAGCCCCGACCACATGGATAACGCTTCATGCGAGGTCACGCCCAGTTGGGAAACGTACAGCGGCAAAAAGGGGAGAATTTGGCTGATAGCCAGTCCGGTAAAAAAACAGCCAAACCAGACGGAGATAAGATTAACCTTCCAGGATTCCATAACTACGCGTATTCATTAGTTTTTCGACAATTATTATCTAGCTTAGCAATTTCCCTCATCCGACGTTCTACCAGAGGTGCGCTGGCAGAGAGTTTGGTGTTTTATGACATGTGATTCCGTTATGACGAACAATTTCGTGGTGAAAAGCGTACAAGACAGCGAGATATGCTCAGAAACAGAATCCCTGGCCGCGCATGCCGAGGTGAAAATGGTTGGCGTGGGCCGCGTTGTAGTCCGGCCCTAAAGCGTTACCGTAATAGCCGCAGCCGCCGGTCAGTAACGCCTGCAGCCAGGGGTGATACTGCGCATCGGGCCACCCTTTCAGCACGCTGATGCGGCGGCCATCGGCCAAACGAAAGCCGCTGATATCCAGCGCCTCCGCGGTAGCATGTTCGCTGCGCCGCGCGTTCTGGCGATGGTAAATATTGCGGCAGGCATAGCTGCCAAAATGGTCAACCTGGCGGAGCTCCTGCCCCAGCATCCGGCGGGTCAGCGGTTTCGCCTGCTGTTGCAGATACAGCGCGCTGCTCAACGCCAGCGGGCAGCTGGCGAGGAAGCTGCTGCTGAGCTTTACCGCGCCAAAATCGCGTACCCGAACCACGTTTTGCAGAGGGCACTCTCCCCCGCTATCGGCCACCGGCTGGCTGGTGATGAGATTTCGCTGATTCGCTTTTTTCAGCAGGCCGGCGCACTGCGCGGGGGTCAATCGCCGCAGCTTATAGTGAGTGATGAACCCCGGCGGATCCTCCAGGCGCAGCGGCGCCAGCGGATTATAGTGCGCGGGAAGATAACGATAGCCGTAATATCCGGCCGCCAGCAGCGCCAACAGAACGATAAGCCCTTTTCCTTTCACGCGCTGCCTCCCAATGCTTTACCCGGTGAATATTATGGCAGCCAGGCGGCTGTTTCACATGCTATGTTATGCCCTTTGATGTAATCATGATGGAAGTTGAAATGGCTAAGATGAGGGTTGGGATCGTTTTCGGCGGTAAGTCGGCAGAACATGAAGTGTCGCTACAGTCAGCGAAAAATATCGTGGAAGCGATCGATAAAACGCGCTTCGACGTAGTTTTGCTGGGGATTGATAAGCAGGGGCAATGGCATATCAACGACGCCAGCAACTATCTGCTCAATCCGCAGGACCCCGCCCATATTGCCCTGCGCCCATCCGATATTACGCTGGCGCAAATTCCCGGACGCGAAGCGCAGCAGTTGATTAACGCCGATAGCGGCCAGCCGCTGGCGGCCATTGACGTGATCTTCCCGATTGTTCACGGCACCCTTGGGGAGGATGGTTCTCTGCAGGGCATGCTGCGGATGGCCAACCTGCCCTTCGTCGGTTCCGACGTTCTTGGCTCCGCCGCCTGCATGGACAAAGACGTCACCAAACGTCTGCTGCGCGATGCCGGGCTGTCGATTGCGCCTTTTATTACCCTGACCCGCGCCAACCGGAATCAGATGAGTTTTGCCGAGGTGCAGGCGAAGCTGGGCCTGCCGCTGTTCGTCAAACCGGCGAACCAGGGCTCCTCGGTGGGCGTCAGCAAGGTCAACAGCGAAGAGCAGTATCAGCAGGCGGTCGCCCTTGCCTTCGAATTTGACCATAAAGTGGTGGTTGAACAGGGGATTAAAGGGCGCGAGATCGAGTGTGCGGTGCTGGGCAATGATAATCCGCAGGCCAGCACCTGCGGCGAAATCGTCCTCAACAGCGAATTCTACGCCTACGACACCAAGTACATTGACGATCAGGGGGCGAAGGTGGTGGTTCCGGCGGCCATCGACAGCGACGTCAACGATAAAATTCGCCAGATCGCCGTTCGCGCCTATCAGACCCTCGGCTGCAGCGGCATGGCGCGCGTCGATGTCTTCCTGACCGCCGAGAACGACGTGGTGATTAACGAAATCAACACCCTACCGGGTTTCACCAACATCAGCATGTATCCGAAGCTGTGGCAGGCCAGCGGTCTGGACTACACCAGCCTGATTAGCCGCCTGATTGAGCTGGCGCTGGAGCGACACGCCGCCGATCGCGCGCTGAAAACATCGATGAATTAATCCCGGTAACGGGTTCACCGCCATCTGCCGGCGGTAGCCCGGGTAAGGCGTTTACGCCGCGACCCGGGGAGTGTGCCGGGATTGATGTATCAGCCCGGCCTTTTCCCGGCTCGCGCTGCGCTTAGCCGGGAAAAGGCTTCACCGCCTCCGCTTTACGCTTCCTCTGCCGGGCGGCGGCGAATAATAAACCCGGCGATCCAGAAGCTAATCACCCACGTCACTAGCCCAACCGCGTAAGAACGCCAGCCTTCAGTTTCATAGCCAAGCAGCCCGACCACGCCATTCATAATAAAAATTAACCCCAGCGCAACCGCGTAGTAGTGCCAATCGCGGCGGATTTTTTCAGTGAGCTTCATAACCACTCCGACAACAAAAAAAGCATCTTCGCATAGCCGCCACCGCGGGTCTGTAGCCACGTTGAGAATTGTCGCACATTGCGATATCGGTCTAAATTTCACAAATTTGTAGCAAACTCACAACCCGATGAAATCAGGAATATTCCTGGGCGGAAATTACCAGCAATCCGATACTGAAATCCCCCCTTCGTTGCCAGAATAAACCTCTATGTAGCCGTGGAAAAAACGGCAGGCAGGTGAAGTATGGAGGTCAATATGGCAGAGTTCACCTTTGCAAAGACCGTCAACGGCGGCAAAAAGAGGGGCTCTATCACCAGCAGCAACATCGCTTACGCTCTGTTTGTGCTGTTTTGCTTCTGGGCCGGTGCGCAAATGCTGAGTATGCTGATCCACGCGCCGGGGGTTTTTGAGCATCTGATTCAAATGCAGGACAGCAGCCGCCCGCGGGTCGAGATTAGCCTGACGGTCGGTACTCTCTTCGGGCTGATTCCCTTCCTGGCAGGCTGCGTATTAATTGGTATACCAGGGCTGATTTTCCGCTGGCGCAGCCGCCGCTAACGGCGCGCCATACAGCTGGCCCGCCGGTCATCAACGCGTTTAGCAAACCAGGCGGTCGTCAGATTACGGGTAATTTTCGGGCTCTCTAGCTGAATGCCCGGCAGCACTTCCCGCGGTAGCGTTTTACCGGCTTTTTTATCGGCAATACGAAACACTTTTTTATAGAGTTCGCTCTCTTCAAACGCCAGGGTATCGCCCTTTTTCAACTGACGATGGATATCGTCATCGCTCATCGCCAGCTGTGAGGATAACCGGCGCACCGCCAGTTCGGTGGTTCCGGCCTCGTCGCTATCGTAACGAATTAAGTCGCCATCCAGCGCCAGCTTCACGCCGGTCGCCCTGGAGACCGCATTCTGGAACGCGGCGTTGCGGCTGGCGTACCATCCGGCGTTGAAATCGGCAAAACGGTACAGCGGCACGCTGTAGTTCGCCGGATAGTTCAACAGATGATAAGTGCCAAACCACAGACCGCCGCGCAGGCTGAACACCTCCTGGCGCACGGTACCGTCGATTTTCCACGGATAGCCGTCGGTATGCTGCTCGGCGAAGGCGATGCTGACCTGCATCGGGCCGCCGGTATGCACCGGGTTCAGGGAGCCGAACAGCTTCTGCCCCATCGGCACCATACCGATAAAATCATCGAAAATCGCGCTCAGCTGCTTTTCGGTTTTCACGCTGTCCAGGCGTTCGCTATAGCTTTTGCCGTTGGGCGACTTGATTTTCAGCGCGGTATGCACCAGAAAAACCGGGATATGCATTTTCTCCGCCCGGCGGTCTATCTCCTGCCAGGCGATTTTTTTTAGCCCGGGCACCGCCGGGTCCGACTGATAGTTGGACTCCTGCTGCGCCACCGCCAGCACCGAACAGACATTCTCTTCCGTCGGCGCCAACTTCTGGCTGGCGAAGGTTTTGGCGATGGCCTGCGCCCAGGCCTCGCGATCTTTGACGCTGGCGGGCATTTTCTGCCGCACCACCGCGGCAACATCAATCGGCTTTTCGCCCTCCTTCAGCACCGGCTCCGGCTTGCTGGAACAGGCGCTGAGAACCAACCCGGCCACTAGCGTCAGGGTGAGCGAAACAAAACGAGATGATGCTACGGCCATATTTCTTCCTTGCAATGGTTAACTTAATGTTTGGGTCACTTCCAGCAGCTCTTTGCCATCCAGTTCGCGTTCAAAGCTGCGCAGACGTTTGTAGATGGACATCAGCTCAACCAGCGTAGTCCAGGAGCTAATCAGATACTGGAACGAACCGCGAACCTGGCCAAAGACGTTGGTTATCTGAGTCATCAGGCCCAGCGTAATCGTACCGGCAACAATCGACGGAAACAGCAGGAACAAACCGAAAACGTTATCGACCTGAAGATAAAGAATACGGGCGATATTGAAATACATGTAGTGGAAATAGAGGCGGAAATAGTTGCGGCGCACGGCGCCAAAGAGCTCACGCACCGTCGGCGGCGTCGCGCGGCTGGCGTCATCCTCGCCGTACACCAGCTCTTTACGATAGGCGGCCTCGACGCGCTGGTTTTTAAATTCCAGCCCGGGCAGCTTGATTCCCACCACCGCCAGCAGGCCGGTGCCCATTAACGACCAGACGATCGCGGCAATCACCAGGCCGTAAGGCAGATGGCCGACAATCGGTAAATCCGGGACGTGCGCGGAGAGCGTCACCAGCACCGGCAGGAAGGCGATAAGCGTCATCACCGCGTTAAGGAAGCTGACGCCCATGCTCTCCAGGGTGGAAGCAAAGCGCATGGTATCTTCCTGCACACGCTGCGCGGCGCCTTCGATATGGCGCAGATGCTGCCAGTGCGCCATATAGTGTTCGTTCATGGCGGTACGCCAGCGGAAAACGTAGTGGCTGACGAAGAAGTTGTTCATCACCCCGATAATCACCGCGATAAGCGCGATGCCGAGAAAGATGCCAATCTCATGATAAAACTGGTTAATGCTGACCTTATGCGGCGTCGCCAGCGCGGCCTGAATAAGATCGTAGAACGGGGCGTACCAGGCGTTGATCGCCACCCCGACCTCCACCAGAAACCAGGTGACGAAAATAATCAGCGAGGTACCGAGGATCGACCAGTACTGCCAGCGGTGGGGGCTGTAGATAAACCAAAAGAGGGCGAAAACGCCCACGCAGAACACATAAAAGGCGTAGAACACCAGATAGTTAAGCGACCAAAAGCGCGCCGCGCTAATCGCCACATCCTGGGATGCGCCGGTGGCCCGCAGCAGCCAGTCGCCGCCGCCCGCCTGCCAAAAGATCACCGCCAGCAGCGACCAGATAAAGGCAGAAATAAAAAACGGCCCCGGTTTGGGGAAAAAGGATTTAAACATCATGCTCTCCTGCTAACTTCTTTTTCATTTTGCTGTGCTGTGTACCACAAAAACGCCCGCCGCAAAGCCGTCGCAGCGAAGCAAAGTGGGCGGATGATGAGACCGGATATCAGCGGCTTAGTTCGCCGACCATCCGTTCAGAATTGTTTCTGTCGATTTCACCTGTAAAGGATTGCCCGGAACGGTCAGCGTACGCCACACTTCGTTGTAGTGGGCGATCAGCGTGACGGCCTGCGCCGCCGGGCGGTTGGCGGTAGTATGGGCATCTTCAGCGACGGTAATCGCATAGCCCCGGCTGGCGCCGTTTTTGATGGTGGTATCTACGCAGTAGTCGGTGGCGCAGCCGCAAATCACAAACTCCGTGATGTGATGCTCGCGCAGCACCGCTTCCAGGCGGGTGCGGTAAAAGGCGTCGCAGGCGGTCTTGGTCACAAACAGCGCGCCAGCGGGTTGGTGCAGTTCGGGCAGCAATGCAAAACCTTCGCTCCCCTCCTCCAGACCGCCCTCTTCGCAGTGCTGGATGAAGACAACGGTATCCGCGGCGTCTATCAGGCGGTTGATTTGCGCCGCGCAGCGCTCGCGCTCAATACGCGGCGTCGCGAAAACGCCGTTTTGCATATCCACTACCATCACTACCCGTTTCGCCGCCATCGTCTCTTGCCACCCATCTTAAGCCAAAACGATCATCATACGCGCCCGCGGGCGAAAGCCGCTATCCGAAAGCTTAAAAAAGGTTTTTTTACGCCAGGTTACGTTTTTCCGCACAGAATGGCGTTATTAGCGCTTTGCTCGGCGGCGCTTCGTAGTATAAATACGCTCTATATTTTTCTTCACCATGATGGATGTCCCCGTTGAAACGTAGTCTGCTCATTTTTGCTGCGCTGTGCGCGGCGTCGTTGACATCGGCGCAGGCCGCGCAGCCGAGCGTCGACCCGGAATTCGCCGCCGATGTTGTCGACCGTTACGCTAACCATATCTACTACGGCAGCGGCGCGACCGGTATGGCGCTAGTGGTTATCGATGGTAACCAGCGCGTATTTCGCAGCTTCGGCGAAACGCGCCCGGGCAATAATGAGCACCCGCAGCTCGATTCGGTGATCCGCATCGCCTCCCTGAGCAAGCTGATGACCAGCGAAATGCTGGTCAAACTTCTCGATCAGGGCGTCGTTAAGCTCAACGATCCGCTGAGCAAATACGCCCCGCCGGGCGCGCGGGTGCCGACATATCAGGGAGCGCCCATCACGCTGGTGAATCTGGCGACCCATACCAGCGCCCTGCCGCGCGAACAGCCCGGCGGCGCGGCGCACCGGCCGGTGTTCGTCTGGCCGACGCGCCAGCAGCGCTGGAACTGGCTCACCACGGCGACGTTAAAAACCGCGCCGGGTTCGCAGGCCGCCTATTCCAATCTGGCGTTCGATTTACTGGCCGATGCGCTCTCTACCGCCGCGGGCAAGCCTTATCCGCAGCTGTTTGAAGAGCAGATCACCCGCCCGCTGGGGATGAAAGACACGACCTTTACGCCGTCTCCCGATCAGTGCCGACGCCTGATGATCCCGGAGAAAGGGGCCAGCCCGTGCAACAATACCCTGGCGGCCATCGGCAGCGGCGGCGTTTACTCCACGCCTGGCGATATGATGCGCTGGATGCAGCAGTTCCTCTCTTCCGATTTCTTCACCCGCGGGCAGCAGGCGGACCGGATGCAGACGCTGATCTATCAACGCAGCCAGCTGACGAGGGTGATCGGGATGGACGTGCCGGGCAAAGCCGATGCGCTGGGCCTCGGCTGGGTCTACATGAAGCCGAAGAACGGCCAGCCGGGCATCATTCAGAAAACCGGCGGCGGCGGCGGTTTTATCACCTATATGGCGATGAACCCGCAGGCTAACGTCGGCGCCTTCGTGGTGGTAACCCGCTCGTCATTGACGCGTTTCAATAACATGAGCGACGGGATCAACGAGCTGGTCAGCGAATTAAGCGGCGTCCGCCCGGTGATGGAAACCGCCAGCCAGTAGCCTTGTGGGATGTTTTACCGACGATGGATAAGGATCGTTTTGGCGAAACATCCCGCCGCCAATTGAGGTAAACTCGCTTTTTTCATTTCACAAAATCAGGCAAACCATGACAGATTTAATCACTCGCCCACGCCGCCTGCGCAAGTCCGCTTCGCTACGCGCCATGTTTGAAGAGACAACACTGAGTTTGAACGACCTGGTGTTGCCGATCTTTGTTGAAGAAGAAATCGATGATTACAAAGCCATCGAAGCCATGCCCGGCGTGATGCGTATTCCGGAAAGACACCTGGCGCGCGAAATCGAGCGCATTGCCAACGCCGGTATCCGTTCGGTGATGACCTTCGGGATTTCCCATCATACCGATGCCGTTGGCAGCGATACCTGGAACGAAAACGGCCTGGTGGCGCGCATGTCCCGTATCTGTAAAGAGGCGGTGCCGGAGATGATCGTGATGTCCGACACCTGCTTCTGCGAATACACCTCCCACGGCCACTGCGGCGTGCTGTGCGACCACGGCGTCGATAACGATTTAACCCTTGCCAACCTCGGTAAGCAGGCGGTGGTCGCCGCTGCCGCAGGCGCCGATTTTATCGCTCCTTCCGCGGCGATGGACGGCCAGGTGCAGGCTATTCGCCAGGCGCTGGACGCCGCCGGATTTACCGATACGGCGATTATGTCCTACTCCACCAAGTTCGCTTCATCGTTCTATGGTCCGTTCCGCGAAGCCGCGGGCACCGCGCTGAAAGGCGATCGTAAAACCTATCAGATGAGCCCGATGAACCGCCGCGAAGCGATTCGCGAATCGCTGCTGGACGAAGCCCAGGGCGCCGACTGCCTGATGGTCAAACCGGCCGGTCCGTATCTCGATATCCTGCGCGATCTGCGCGAGCGCACCAACCTGCCGCTGGGCGCGTACCAGGTGAGCGGTGAATACGCGATGATTAAGTTCGCCGCCCAGGCCGGCGCTATAGATGAAGAGAAAGTGGTGCTGGAAAGCCTCGGCGCGATCAAACGCGCCGGCGCGGATCTGATCTTCAGCTACTTCGCTCTCGATCTGGCCGAAAAGAAAATCCTGCGTTAGTTTAGCTCCCCGGGCTACGGGCTTACAGCTATCTGTGGGCTGGTAGCCCGGACAGGCGCAACGCGCCGCCTCCGGGAAAGTCACTTTAACGACGCTCGCCGCACAATAACTCCTTCACCTCTCCCCCCCAATCAATCGGATACAAACTACGGCTTACATCGCGATGAAAGGTTGAATAGGACCAATCCCGTACCTGACTTACCCACCCGTGCTTAACCGGAGTGCAATCTGGAAACGCGTTCGCAACTTTCCGGCTTCGGCCTTCCCGGAGGCGGCGCTGCGCGCCTGTCCAGGCTACCTGCTACCAGCCTCCGCGGTTCCTGCCAATCCCAAATCTTCACCCAACTGTAATCTGAGCGACATCTGCGCCTTCTACTGTCTGGGCAGGACGGAGGAGGTGCCGCTATGTTTAGTCTCGACAATGTTATCGATGACCTGTGGCCTCAGGCAAAGCCAGCCCCCTGGCAGAAAAAGGTGCTGAAAAAGCTCCTGCATGAGGAAGAGTTTCAGCAGTTTGCCGCGCGTCATCATCACCTGAAAGGACTGGATACGGTCGAACAGGTGCTCGAACATCTCAATATTCGCTGTGCTATCCCGGCGCACGATCTCGAACAAATCCCTGAATATGGCCCGCTGGTCATTATCGCCAACCACCCTACCGGTACCCTCGATGGCCTGGCCCTGCTCTATGCGGTCTCCCGCGTGCGCCGCGACGTTAAAGTGGTCACCAACCGGATGCTGACCCACCTTGAACCGCTGAGCTCGCTGTTTATTCCGGTCGATAATATCAACGGCCGAACCGCCAAAGCGGCGCTGCAGCAGATGGACCAGCAGCTGCAAAACGGCGGCGTGCTGATTTTCTTCCCGGCAGGCGAAGTTTCACGCCTCACCCGACGCGGCATTCGCGATAAAAAATGGCACTCCGGATTTATTAAGCTGGCGGCGAAATATCGCGCCCCGCTGCTGCCAGCGTGGATCCGCGCGCGCAACAGCGCGCTGTTTTACGCCAGCACGTTGATTTCCGATAGCTTGCCGCTGCTGCTGCTGATGCAGCAAATGTTTCGTCGCCGCAACGGCAGCCTGCCGGTTAATTTCGGCCAACAGATTGCCTGGTCAAGCTGGTTCGATCCCCAGCGCTCTACGCGCGAGCTGACCGAGCGCTGCTATCACCACCTGCAACTGCTTTCAAAGGGGCAGCCCGGCGTATTTAAAAGCGAAAGCGCTATCGCCCGTCCCGAAGACCGCGCACTGCTCAAGCGCGAACTGGGCCGGGCGGAAACCCTGGGGCGCACGGCGGACGGCAAAGTGATTTATCTCTGGCAGCGCCACGGCCAGGAAGATGCGCCGGTGCTGCGCGAACTGGGCCGCCTGCGGGAAATCGCCTTTCGCGCGGTGGGGGAAGGCAGCGGCAAACGACGCGACGTTGACGGCTATGACGACGACTATCTGCATCTGATTCTGTGGGATGAAGCAGACCTTGAAATCGTCGGCGCCTACCGCTTTATGCCGACCGCGATGCAGCTGGCAAAGCGCGGCCTGAACGGCATCTACAGCTACAGCCTGTTCCATTACGACGCGCGGATGGACGATATTCTGCAACACGGTATCGAGCTGGGGCGCAGCTTTATCCAGCCGCGCTACTGGGGCCGCCGCGGGCTGGACTACCTGTGGTCCGGCATCGGCGCGTATCTGGCGCGCTATCCGCACTATCGCTATCTGTTCGGCCCGGTGTCGATTTCCGGCGGGCTGCCGCCGTCGGCGCGCGATCTGCTGGTCGCGTTCTATCGACTGTGGTTCCCGGCGACGCATCCGCTGGCGGAGTCGCGCCGCCCTTATCCAGCCTCGCTGCCCGATGTGCTGGCGCAGTTTGGCGGAGAAGATTACAACGACGATCTGGCGCGGCTGAAGTCCCTGCTCGGCAACCTCGGCTGCGCGATCCCGCCGCTGTATAAGCAGTATTCAGAAGTCTGCGAGCCGGGCGGCGTGCAGTTTATCGATTTCGGCAGCGATCCGGATTTCAACAACTGCGTGGATGGGCTGGTGCTGGTGGATTTGACCTATCTGAAGGCCAACCGCTATCAGCGCTATATTGGCGCGCATTTGGACGCGCAAAAATCGGCATAAAAGCCTTTTCCCGGAGGCGGCGCGTTTATCGTAGGTTGTATCCCGGCTTGCGGCGCATTGCGCCTTAGCCGGGCTACACCCATTACCCCGCCCGGTAATAGGGTTTATCCCCGAGAATCGTCGCCCGGTGCATAATGCGCCGCTGCGGCAGGTAATCGGCGTTGGCGTAGTGCTGGGTGACGCGGTTATCCCAAATCGCCACGTCGTTCGGCTGCCAGCGCCAGCGTACCTGGAAGTCCGGTTTAGTGACGTGAGCAAACAGGAAGCCGAGCAGCGCCTCGCTCTCTTTCTCCGTCACGTCGACGATGCGGGTAGTAAAGCCCTCATTGACAAACAGCGCCTGCTTCCCGGTCACCGGATGGGTGCGCACCACCGGATGCAGCAGCGGCGGATTTTTCGCCACCGCCTCCAGCCAGCGCTGATGCTCCTCTTCGCTTTTGCGGTATTTGTACTCCTGAAACGATTTGCGGAAATCATGCTCCGCGCGCAGGCCGCTTAACAGCTGGCGCAAAGGCGCGGAGAGCGCCTCATACGCCGCAATGCCGCTGGTCCACAGGGTATCGCCGCCGGTCGAAGGCAGCTCTTTTGCCGCGAGGATCGCCCCGGCGGGCGGCGTGTCAATAAAGGTGACATCGGTGTGCCAGTTATCGTTATCCGGCGGATTATCGTCGTGGGTATCGAGAACGATAATCTCATCCACGCCGGGCGCGTGCGGATAGACCGGATGAATATGCAGGTCGCCAAAGCGCAGGGCGAGATCGCGCTGCTGCTCGGGAGTGATGTTCTGCTCGCGCAGGAACACCACCTGATGGCGCAGCACCGCGTGATACAGCTGCTCAAACTGGTTGTCGCTCAGCGGACGGGTGATGTCGACGCCGGATACCTGCGCGCCAATATACGGCCCCAGCGGGGTAATGCTTAAACGTTCGCTCATTGTACTTCTCCATGCCAGGGCGTCAGGCGACGCTGCAGCGCGCGCAGCCCCAGTTCCAGTAAAAAAGCGATGATGGCAATCACCGCGATGCCGGCCAGCACCACATCGGTGGCGAGGAACTCACCGGCGGACTGCACCATAAAACCTAACCCGCGGGTGGCGGCAATCAGCTCCGCGGCCACCAGCGTCGACCAGCCCACGCCAAGCCCAATACGCAGGCCGGTGAGGATCTCCGGCAGCGCGCCGGGCAGGATCACCAGCCACAGCACCTGCGCCCGGCTGGCGCCTAAAGCCTGCGCGGCGCGAATGCGCACCTGCTGGGCGCTCTTAACCCCCGCCAGCGCCGACATCGCCACCGGCGCGAATATCGCCAGGTAGATCAGCAGGATCTTGGAGGTCTCGCCGATGCCGAACCAGATCACCATCAGCGGTAAATAGGCCAGCGGCGGCACCGGGCGATAAAGCTCGATCAGCGGGTCGAGGATCCCGCGCACCGTGGGGCTCAGCCCCATGGCGATCCCCACCGGCACGCCGAGCAGCACCGCCGCCAGCAGCGCGATGACGATACGCGTCAGGCTCGCCGCCAGGTGCTGCCAGAGGGTGGCGTCCATAAAGCCCTGCGGACCGGCAATAGCGATCAGTTTCTGCCATACCTGTCCAGGCGGCGGTAGAAACAGCGGACTAATCAACTGCAGGGCGGCAACGGCCCACCAGATAGCCAGCAGTACCGCCAGGGTCGCCACGCTCAGGCTGAGCTGACGCGAGAGCGGCCAGCGCCACTTCAGTCCCCGCTGACGCGGTTTGTCATTGATGACCACGCTCATGAGAAAGCCTCCCGTTGTTCAAATACCCGGCTGAGGACGTATTCGCGCTGTTCGATAAACCGCGGGTCCGATTTAATGCTGCGGCAGGATTCACCGGCGACGAAGCGGCGGCCAAAATCGAGGGACAGCCGTTCGAGCACGCGCCCCGGCCCCGGCGAGAGCAGTACCAGTTCGGTGGCCATAAACACCGCCTCTTCGATATCGTGGGTGATCAGCAGCACCTTCTTACCGGTCTCATGCCACAGGCTAAGCAACAGGGTTTGCATCTGCTCGCGGGTAAAGGCATCCAGCGCGCCAAAGGGCTCGTCGAGCAGCAGCAGCTGCGGATTTGCCGCCAGCGCGCGGGCAATGCCGACCCGCTGACGCTGGCCGCCGGAGAGCTGCCAGATAAAGCGTTTTTCCGCCCCTTCAAGGCCCACTTTTTTCAGCATCCGCGCGGCGGTTGCCCGGCGCTGCGTTTTGTCGACCCCGGCCAGCTGCAGCCCGAGCGCGACGTTATCCTGCACGTTGCGCCACGGCAGCAGCCCTTCATGCTGAAAGACCACGCCGCGATCGGCTCCCGGTCCTTCAACCCGCTGGCCTTCGAGGGTGATGCTGCCATGGTGATAAGGCACGAATCCGGCAATCAGGTTCAGCAGCGTGGTTTTACCGCAGCCGGAGGGCCCCAGCACCACCAGCAGTTCGCCGCTGTCCAGCGTCAGGTTGATATCCGCCAGCGCTGGTTTACCGCCGTAGTCGGCGGAAAGATGCGAGATGTGCAGCATCATGACCCCCTTTACTTCACAAAACGGTCGGTAACGTACTGGCTGTAGTCGCTGCCGGCGGCGGGCACTTTGCCCTGCTCTTTAAGGAACTTCGCGGTGTCGATGATGGCTTTATTCACCGGCCCGTTCAGCTCCTGCGCCTGCTGGGCGGCGGTCAGGTAGGTATTGCCTTTCACCAGCCCCGGCACGTCGGCTTCCGGTACGCCGCTTAAGCGCGCCAGCTTGCTGATGTTTTCCGGCTGCTTCAGCCATTCGTCCGGGTTGGCGATATAGGGTTGCTGCGCGTCAATGGCGCTTTTGGCGAAGGCTTTGACAATATCAGGATGCTTTTCGGCAAAGTCTTTGCGTACTACCCACACGTCCAGCGTCGGCGCGCCCCACTCGCCCACCTGCGACGAGTCGGTGAGAACCGTGCCCTCTTTTTCCAGCGCGTTAACCGCTGGCGCCCAGACGTAGGCGCCGTCAATGTCGCCGCGCTGCCAGGCGGCGATAATCGCCGGCGGCTGCAGGTTAAGGATCTGCACCTGGCCCGGTTTAATCCCCCAGTGCTTCAGCGCCGACAGCAGGCTGTAGTGGGTGGTGGAGATAAAAGGAACGGCGATGCGTTTGCCGATCAGGTCCTGCGGTTTGGTGATGCTCTTCTTCACCACCAGCGCTTCGGAGTTACCGAGCTTTGAGGCCAGCAGAAACACTTCAATCGGCACCTGCTGGGTGGCGGCGACCGCCAGCGGGCTGGAGCCGAGGTTGCCGATCTGCACGTCGCCGGAAGCCAGCGCCCGCACGATGCTCGCGCCGCTGTCAAACTTGCGCCAGTCGACGGTCGCCCCGCTGGCTTTAGCGAAAGTGTTGTCCGCCTGGGCGACTTTCGCCGGCTCGGCGGAGGTCTGGTACGCCACGGTGACGTTGACCGCCTGGGCCTGAAATGCCGCCAGCGCCAGCGCGGCAATGAGTGTGATACGCGATGATAGTGCCATAGTGTCTGCTTCCCATAGTTGTTATGGGTGCAGTATTTCCGGCGCGATGCGTTTGATGAAGTAATTAAAAATTCTTGCTAAGAACAAAGCGTTTTTAGAAAAAAAATGGCAATGGTTAGTTAATTTTCACAAAAACCGCGACCTGGCTTTTATTGCGATTCTGTTACTTGGATTGCATAACTGCGCCTGATTGATTGCCAGCGCAGCGGCGGCAGGCATCATAGAACCATGATGCGCTAAGAGAGAAGAAACATGATTCGAGTGGTGCTGGTCGATGACCATGTGGTGGTGCGTTCAGGCTTTGCGCAGTTACTCAGCCTCGAAGAAGATCTCGAGGTGGTTGGCCAGTTCAGCAGCTCGGCGCAAGCCTGGCCGGCGCTGCTGCGCGACGATGTCGACGTGGCGGTCATGGATATCGCCATGCCGGATGAGAACGGCCTGAGCCTGCTAAAGCGCCTGCGCGCGCAAAAGCCGCAGTTCCGCGCCATCATTCTCAGTATTTACGACACCCCCACCTTCGTGCAGAGCGCACTTGATGCCGGCGCCAGCGGCTATCTGACCAAACGCTGCGGCCCGGAGGAGCTCGTGCAGGCGGTGCGTTCCGTCGGTATGGGCGGACACTACCTGTGCGCCGATGCGCTGCGGGCGCTGCGCGGCGGAGAGCAACCGGCGCAGGTGCTGGAGGTGCTCACCCCGCGTGAACGCGAAGTCTTTGATTTGCTGGTTAAAGGCGACAGCGTCAAGGAGATCGCCTTCAAGCTCGAGCTCAGCCATAAGACGGTGCACGTCCATCGCGCCAACGTGCTGGGCAAACTGCAGTGTCACAGCACCATTGATCTGGTCCATTTCGCCCTCGACCACCAGCTGCTGGCGGGTCATTAATGTCGCGCAGCCTTCGCCACGGGGTGATTTCGCTGTTCATCGTGCTGGCCTGGGGAAGCGGCTGGCTAATGCTGTGGACGCTCGGGTTTTACCTGACCCATAACGGCCAGCAGGCGGCGCTGTTCCTGCCGCACGGCGTCTATCTGGCGCTGCTGATCCTGCTTTCGCGCCGCTACTGGCCCGCGCTGGCGCTGCCTCCCATGCTGATGCTGCTCTGGCTGCACGGCGAACAGCTGCTGAACGGCTATCTTCTGCTGGCCGCGCCCTTGATCGGCCTGCTCCCCGCCGGCATCGCCCAGCAGTTCTGGCACCGCTTCCCCCTTTACTGGCAGCGGCTGACGCTGCTGCTGGCCACGGTTACCGCCAGCGCATTACTCAACACCGCCCTGCTGTCGCCGTTTGTGAAAAGCCCGGCGATGATGCTCGGCCTGGCCTCGTTTACCGGCGGGGTGCTGCTGACGCCGTTTGTCTATCTGATCTTTGAATTCCTGCGCCAGCAGCACCGCTACCACCTGCTGGGGCTGGATACCAACAATCCGCCGCTGCGCACCTCGCTGATCATCTGGTGCAGCCTGTTCTTTATCATCGGTATCGGCACCCAAATGGTGCTGTCGCCGGAAATCGAGCGCCTGCTGCTGATTGTGGTATTTCTGCCTAACGTGGTGATGGCGTGGAAGTTCGGCTGGCAGGGCGGCGTCCTCTCCGGCCTGCTGGGCAGCATGATGATCACCATCGCCCGCCAGGTTGGCGTTGGATTCAGCAATCTGGTGGAGCTGGAGATTTTTCTGGCCACCCAGGCGCTGCTCGGCATCGGGCTGGGGATTGCCATCAGCCGCCAGCAGCACCTCGCGCAAAACCTGCACCACTATCGCCAGCGGCTGGAAGCGGAGCTGGCGGCGCGGCGGGCGCTGGCCGAAAAGCTGATCCATACCGAAGAGGATACGCGCAAAAGCCTGGCGCGCGAGCTGCACGATGAAATCGGCCAGAATATTACCGCCATTCAGATCCAGTCGCAGCTGGTAAAGCGGGCGCGCGATCCGGCGCAAACTCAGGCCGCCGCCAGCCAGATTAACGATCTCGCCCGACGCATTCACCACTCCACCCGCCAGCTGCTGCGCCAGCTGCGCCCTCCGGCCCTCGATGAGCTGTCGTTTAAAGAGGCGCTGCACCATCTGCTCAATGAGTTTGCCTTTGCCGAGCGCGGTATCCGCTGCCGCTTTGACTACCGGCTCACCGCCACGCCGGAGAGCGAAACGGTGCGCTTCACCCTCTATCGGCTGCTGCAGGAGCTGCTTAATAACGTCTGTAAGCACGCCGACGCCAGCGAAGTCGCCATTGCCCTGTTTCAGCAGGGCGCGCTGCTGCGCCTGGAGGTAAAAGACAACGGCATCGGACTTCGCGCCGACCAAATGGCCGGCTTCGGCATTCAGGGCATGCGTGAACGGGTCAGCGCCCTCGGCGGAGAGCTGACGCTGGAGTCGCAGCGCGGCACACGCGTAATTGTTAACTTGCCCACAAATTTGCAACAAACAGCCGGCTAACCAGGAAAAAGTCTTAGTCACTGCGGACTTTCTCTCATCCCCTTTCGATTTCACTTTCATATAGTCAGCAAAACGGAGACGGCTATGCACGCACGCTCAGCAACCGACATCAATCACCATTACCGGACGCTGCGTCCGCAGCTGCTGATGTACATGGTCATCGGATATGCGGCGTTTTATCTGACGCGCAAAAGCGTCAACTACGTATTGCCGGCGCTGCAAACGGATCTGGGGCTGGATAAAGGCGATATTGGCCTGCTGGGGTCGCTGTTTTATCTGACCTACGGCCTGTCGAAGTTTGCCGCCGGGCTGTGGCACGACAGCCACGGGCAGCGCTGGTTTATGGGCGCGGGCCTGTTCGCCACCGGTCTACTGAACGTGGTGTTCGCCTTCGGCGAGTCGCTGACGCTGCTGCTGGCGGTCTGGACGCTGAACGGATTTTTTCAGGGCTGGGGCTGGCCTCCCTGCGCCCGCCTGCTGACCCACTGGTACTCGCGCAACGAACGCGGCTTCTGGTGGGGCTGCTGGAATATGTCGATCAATATCGGCGGGGCGATTATCCCGCTGATTAGCGCCTTTGCCGCCCACTGGTGGGGCTGGCAGGCGGCGATGCTGGCACCGGGGATGATCAGCATGGCATCAGGCATCTGGTTAACGCTACAGCTGAAAGGAACGCCCCGCGAAGAGGGATTGCCTTCAGTAGGCAGCTGGCGTAACGACCCGCTGGAGCTGCGCCAGGAGCGGCAAAGCCCGCCGATGGGGCTATGGCAGATGCTGCGCACCACGATGCTGAAGAATCCGATGATCTGGCTGCTGGGCGTCTCTTACGTGCTGGTCTACCTGATCCGCATCGCGCTCAACGACTGGGGCAACATCTGGCTGACGGAGAGCCACGGCGTCAATCTGCTCAGCGCCAACGCCACGGTGATGCTGTTTGAAGCGGGCGGCCTGCTCGGGGCGCTGTTCGCCGGATGGGGTTCGGATCTGCTGTTCAGCGGCCAGCGGGCGCCGATGATTTTATTGTTCACGCTGGGGCTGATGGTCTCCGTCGCCGCGCTCTGGCTGGCGCCGGTGCACCACTACGCGCTGCTGGCGGTCTGTTTCTTTACGGTGGGCTTCTTCGTTTTTGGCCCGCAAATGCTGATTGGCCTCGCGGCGGTGGAGTGCGGACACAAAGCGGCGGCGGGTTCCATCAGCGGATTTCTCGGCCTGTTCGCCTATTTGGGGGCAGCGCTGGCGGGCTGGCCTCTGTCGCTGGTCATTGAACGCTACGGCTGGTCGGGGATGTTCAGTTTGCTCTCGGTCGCCGCAGTTCTGATGGGTTTATTGCTGATGCCGCTGCTGATGGCGAGCATTACTACCTCTGCTGCTCAAAGGATAAAATAATGAAAAAAACGCTGGTCACTACCCTGATTGCTTCCGGCATTGCGCTGGCGACGTTAAGCGGCGCGGTGCACGCCAAAGGTCGTCTGGTGGTCTATTGCAGCGCCACCAACGAAATGTGTGAGGCGGAAACCAAAGCCTTCGGCGAAAAATATGACGTGAAAACCTCATTTATTCGCAACGGTTCCGGCAGCACGCTGGCGAAGGTCGATGCCGAGAAGAAAAACCCGCAGGCGGATGTCTGGTACGGCGGCACCCTCGACCCGCAGTCCCAGGCCGGTGAAATGGGCCTGCTGCAGCCCTATAAATCGCCGAATCTTACGCAGGTCATGGAGCAGTTCCGCGATCCGGCGAAGCTGAAAGGCAACTACTCCTCGGCGGTGTACGTTGGCATTCTCGGCTTCGGCGTAAACACCCAGCGCCTGAAAGAGAAAAATCTGCCGGTGCCGAAATGCTGGAAAGATCTGACCAAACCGGAATATAAAGGCGAAATCCAGATTGCCGACCCGCAGAGTTCCGGCACCGCCTACACCGCGCTGGCGACCTTCGCCCAGCTGTGGGGGGACGATCAGGCTTTCGATTATCTTAAACAGCTCAACGCTAACGTCTCCCAGTACACGAAATCCGGTATCGCCCCGGCGCGCAACGCCGCCCGCGGTGAAACGGCCATCGGCATCGGCTTCCTGCACGACTATTCGCTGGAAAAAGAACAGGGCGCGCCGCTGGAGCTGATCTCGCCGTGCGAAGGCACCGGCTATGAAATTGGCGGCGTCAGTATCCTGAAGGGCGCGCGCAACCTCGACAACGCCAAACTGTTTGTCGACTGGGTGCTGTCGAAAGAGGCCCAGGAGCTGGCGTGGAAGAAAGGTAAGTCTTATCAGATCCTGACCAACACCACCGCCGAAACCTCGCCGAACTCGCTGAAGCTCGACGACCTGAAGCTCATCAACTATGACATGGATAAATACGGCTCAACGGACGTGCGTAAAGCGCTCATCAATAAATGGGTTAGCGAAGTGAAGATGGGTAAATAAGCCCGCATTGCGTTCATTTGCCGGGTGGCGGCATCAACGCCCTACCCGGCCTACGACACCGGAAAACTTATGTCACACACGCTTGCACTCCATCCCGTGAAAAAGCGGGATGCGATATTCCTTTGGGTTTTATTCGGCTGGCTGGCGTTTGCCCTGCTGCCGAGCTGGAGCCTGGATTACGGTCTGCTGGAGTCCACGAGCGATGAAATTCTCGCGGCCTACGGCTGGTCACAGCTGAATATCAGCTGGCTGTGGTATCTGCTGCCGAGCCTGCTGCTGATTCGTCCATGGCAGGAGGCGAGGCGGGAGCAGCGCAGCCGCCACTATCTTGATGCCGGCTGGGCGTTTTTATGTATGGCGTTTATCGTCGTCAGCGCCACCGTGGAAGGCCGCGGGTTAGGCTACGCCACCATCGTGCTGTTTGTCGCGCTGGGGGCCATCATGACCCTGGCGCTCACCCGCCTGGAATGGCTGGGCGGCGACCGCTTTGTGATCGGTTCGCTGGTCGCCATCGTGGCGTTAATCGGCGTCTTTATCGTCTGGCCGAGCATCGCTATTTTTATCCCGATGTTCACCAACGACGCGGGCGAATTTGCTCCGCTGGCGTTTATGGCCGTGCTGTCGCAGGCGCATATTGTCCAGGTTATTATTAACTCGATCGGCCTGTCAATTGCGGTAGGCGTCGGCTGCACCTTCTTTGGCCTGGTGCTGGCGATTTACACCACCCGCATCGCGAAGCGCAGCGCGATTATCGGCCGCATTTTCTCGATTCTGCCGATCGTCACCCCGCCGTTTGTCGTCGGCCTCGGCGTCACCCTGATGATGGGCCGTTCCGGCTACGTCACCGAACTGATGGTCGACTGGTTCGGCTTAACCAACACCAACTGGCTGTACGGATTTACCGGCATCTGGCTGGCGCAGGTGCTGGCGTTCACCCCGATGGCGTTTATGATCCTCGACGGCGCGATTAAGACCATTCATCCGTCGCTGGAGGAGGCGTCGTACACCCTGCGCGCCAGCCGCTGGCAGACCTTCAACGGCGTCTTCGTCCCGCTGCTGAAACCAGCGCTGGCGAACGCGTTTTTAATCGTCATCGTTCAGTCGCTGGCCGACTTCAGCAACCCGCTGGTGCTCGGCGGCAACTTCGACGTGCTGGCGACGCAAATCTACTTCTATATCACCGGTTCGCAGCTCGATTATCAGGCCGCCAGTACCCTCGGCGCGTTCCTGCTGCTGTTCTCGCTGCTGGTGTTCTGCATTCAATATATGTGGATCGGCAAGCGTTCGTACGTCACGGTTTCCGGCAAGTCCTATCGCGGCGACGTGCAGCCGCTGCCGGTGACCCTGGTGTGGAGCGTGATCGCCATTCTGGCGGTGTGGATCGCCTTCAATGCCCTGCTCTACGGCAGCATTTTCTACGGCAGCTTTACCGTTAACTGGGGCGTGGACTACACCCTGACGCTGGATAACTTTATCAAGCTGTTCGGCCAGGGGATGAGCGACGGCGCCTGGCCTTCGCTGCTCGATACCCTGCTGTATGCCGGGATCGCCGCGCCGATCACCGCCGCCTTCGGCCTGCTGATCGCCTGGATCGTGGTGCGACAGCAGTTTAAAGGCAAAAAGACCATCGAGTTCACCACCATGCTGTGCTTCGCGGTGCCGGGCACCGTGGCGGGCGTCTCCTATATTCTCGCCTTTAACAGCGCGCCGGTGTACCTCACCGGAACGGCGGCGATTGTGATTATCTCGATGGTGATGCGTAACGTACCGGTGGGCATTCGGGCGGGCATTGCCGGTTTAGGCCAGATCGACAAATCGCTCGACGAAGCCTCGCTCAGCCTGCGCGCGGGTTCCCTGCGCACCATTACGCACATTCTGCTGCCGCTGCTGCGCCCGGCGATCCTCTCGGCGCTGATCTACAGCTTTGTGCGCGCCATTACCACCGTCAGCGCCATTGTGTTCCTCGTGACGCCGGACACCCGCGTCGCTACCGCCTATATCCTCAACCGGGTGGAAGACGGCGAATACGGCGTGGCGATCGCCTACGGATCGATTCTGATCGTTGTGATGCTGGCGATTATTTTCCTCTTTGACTGGCTGATCGGGGAAGCGCGCATCTCCCGTTCAAAAGCCAAAAACCAGGCGTAATGGAGCGCTCTATGAGTCAGAAAAATTTTGTTGAGCTGCGCAACGTCACCAAGCGATTCGGCAGCAACATGGTTATCGACAATATCAACCTCACCATCCCTCAGGGGCAAATGGTGACGCTGCTCGGCCCTTCCGGCTGCGGCAAGACCACCATCCTGCGCCTGGTGGCCGGGCTGGAAAAACCGAGCGAAGGGCAGATTTACATCGACGGTGAAGACGTCACCCATCGCTCCATTCAGCAGCGCGATATCTGTATGGTGTTTCAGTCGTACGCCCTGTTCCCGCATATGTCGCTGGGGGATAACGTCGGCTACGGCCTGAAAATGCTTGGCGTGCCGCGCGGCGACGTGAAAGCGCGGGTGAAAGAGGCGCTGGCGATGGTCGATCTGGAAGGATTCGAAGACCGCTATGTCGATCAGATCTCCGGCGGCCAGCAGCAGCGCGTGGCGCTGGCGCGCGCCCTGATCCTCAAGCCGAAGGTGCTGCTGTTTGACGAGCCGTTGAGTAACCTCGACGCCAACCTGCGGCGCAGCATGCGCGATAAGATCCGCGAACTGCAAAAGCAGTTTGATATCACCTCGCTGTACGTGACCCACGATCAGAGCGAAGCCTTTGCGGTTTCCGATACCGTGCTGGTGATGAACAAGGGGCATATCATGCAGATCGGCTCGCCGCAGGAGCTTTACCGCCAGCCCGCGTCGCGCTTTATGGCGAGCTTTATGGGCGACGCCAACCTGTTCCCGGCCGCCTTCAGCGAGGATTTTGTCGATATTTATGGCTATCGGCTGCCGAGGCCGCCGCATTTTGCCGCCCACGGCGAGGGCAGCGTCGGCGTCCGCCCGGAGGCGATCACCCTGAGCGATCGCGGCGAGGAGAGCCAGCGCTGCACGATCCGCCACGTGGCCTATATGGGGCCGCAGTATGAGGTGACGGTAGAGTGGCACGGGCAGGAGATCTTATTGCAGGTTAACGCCACCCGTCTGCAGCCGGACGTCGGCGAGCACTATTATCTCGAAATCCATCCGTACGGGATGTTTGTGTTAGCGGATGCCGGGTGATTGAGGCCGGGTAGCGCTCACGCTTAGCCGGCCTACGGTTCGTGCAGGTTGTAGGCCGGGTAAGGCATCAGCCGCCACCCGGCGCAAACTCAACGCTGCGCGTTCAATTCGGCAATATCCTTCGGCGTCGTGCGGCAGCAGCCGCCAATCAGCTTCGCTCCCGCCGCCAGCCACTGGGGTAAATATCCCGCCAGCGTTGCACAGGCTTCGCCGTGGTGATGCCAGGTTTTGGAGACCGGGTCATAGTGCTCGCCGGAATTAGGATAAACCACCAGCGGCAGCGCCGTCAGGCTATGCAGATGCGCCAGCGCGGCGGTGGTGTTCTCCAGCGCGATACAGTTAATTCCCAGCGCCACCACCTGCGGATAGTTTGCCAGCACACCAATTACTTCCCGCAGCGGCGTGCCGTCGCTGAGGTGCTGCGCATCGCGCAGGGTAAACGAGAACCACGCGCGCGCGCGCGGATACGCGGTCAGCAGCTCCGCCAGCGCTTTAATCTCGGCGAAGTTGGGTAGGGTTTCGCAGGCCAGCAGATCGGCCCCGGCGTCGAGCAGCGCTTCCACGCGCGGACGATGAAACGCCTGAAATTCTTCATGGCTGCGGAGATAATCGCCGCGATACTCCGAGCCGTCCGCCAGGTAGGCGCCGTACGGCCCGACCGAACCGGCAACCAGCAGCGCGCCCGCCTGCGGGTTTTCCGCCAGGTACGCCTCCCGCGCCTTGCGGGCCAGCTCGACGCTTTTGCCGATCAGCGCTTTCGACTGCGCTTCATCCAGCCCGCGGGCGGCAAAGCCCGCCGGCGTCGCCTGATAGCTGGCGGTGATCGCCACCTGCGCGCCGGCGCGGAAATAGTCGAGGTGAACTTCGCGGATAAGCTCCGGGTTGTCGACCAGCACTTTCGCCGACCACAGGCTGTCGGCAAGATTACAGCCGCGCGCTTCCAGCTCCGTCGCCATCGCGCCGTCCAGCAGGATAAAGGGCCTTGCGTCAAGGAGGGCGGTTAACGGATTATTCTGCGACATGTTGAGGCTCCTGGGTGAGTTTCCGTGAACGAGTCAGATAATACGCACCATAACACAGGGCCACGAACGGGATCCCGCACCACAGCGCAATCCTCTGACTCGGGTCAAACGCCAGACCCACGCAGGCCACCAGGCAAAGGACAAATCCCAGCGCCGGCACCAGCGGATACCACGGCGCGCGGTAGTGCAGTTCGCTTAGCGCCTTCCCCTGCTGCAGATGACGGCGGCGGAACATAAAGTGCGAGGCGCAGATGCTCAGCCATACCGCCACCACCGCAAAGCCGGAAATCGCCGACAGCGCGACAAACACCGTATCCGGGGCCACGACGCTGGAGAACAGCGCCAGCACGCCGCCGAGCATGCTCACCGAAATCGCCGTCAGCGGCACGCCGTTCCTGGTCAATTTGGTAAAACAGGCCGGCAGCGTGTTTTCATTGGAGAGCGACCACAGCATCCGCCCGGAGGCGTAGAGGCCGGAGTTGGCCGCCGACAGAATCGCCGTCAGGATCACGAAGTTAAAAATATCCGCCGCGTAAGGAATGCCGACCTTTTCGAACACCAGCACAAACGGGCTCTTCTCTACCCCCGCCTGCTGCATCGGGATCAGCGCCGCCAGCACGAAGACGGTGCCGATAAAAAAGATAATCAGCCGGGCGATGGTGGTGCGAATGGCCACCGGAATGACTTTATGCGGATTTTCCGTTTCCCCGGCCGCAATGCCGATAAGCTCGGTGCCGGAGAAAGCGAAGTTGACCGCCACCATGGTCATCAGGATCGGCAGACCGCCGTGCGGGAACCAGCCTTCGGCGGTGATATTGCGCAGCCCCGGCGCCGGCGAGCCATCCTGCATCGGAATAATGCCAAAGATCGCCGCCCCGCCGAGAATGATAAAGGCAATAATGGTGATCACTTTCACCAGCGAGAACCAGAATTCACCTTCGGCAAAGAAGCGGGTAGAGATAACGTTGAGGGCGAAAATCACCGCGCAGAACACCACGCACCAGACCCATACCGGCACCTGCGGGAACCAGTACTGCATGCAGAATCCGGCGGCGGTGAAGCTGGAGCCAAGCGCCACGGTCCAGGTCAGCCAGTAGAGCCAGGCCACGGTATAGCCGGTCGCCGGGCCGAGATAGCGTGCGGCGTAGACGTGAAACGCCCCGGTTTCCGGCATCGCCACCGAGAGTTCGCCCAGACACTGCATCACCAGCCAGACCACCAGCGCGCCGATCAGATAGGCCAGCAGCGTGCCCGCCGCTCCGGTGGTGGAGATGATATAGCCGGTATTAAAGAATAACCCTGTGCCAATAACGCCACCCAGCGACAGCATGATCAGGTGGCGGGTCTTCATGGTGCGCTTAAGCTGCCCACCTTGTTTTTGTGTTGTTTGCATTTGACCTCATGGGCGTATAGACATCTAAACATCCAGATAAGAGATTCCTTATACCCCGCCTGTCGCCAAATTGCAAAGCCGCCGGGCCTGTCATCTATGCATTCGCCCAAATCATCATCGCCACTTATGGGCAGAATAACGACAAAAGAGAAACCGTGATCGCCGCACTCAATAAATCAAAACACTGGTGATAATTTTACAAAACAATAAACCAGAAAGGATAATGCCATGATACCCCGCGCTTTGCCTCTGTGGGCCGCCGCTGCCGCCGTCGGCCTTCTACCGCTGCACGCCGCTCAGGCCGCGAGTTCCGTGAAGTTTCCCGATAAAGTCTGTGATATCACCCACTACGGCGCAGAGGGCCACCGGCTGCAAATCGCGCTCAACACCGATCCGATGCCATTCAAAAAGCGATTGATGACTGCGCCGCCGCCGGAGGGGGAACGGTGCGGGTGCCGAAAGGCAATTTCCTGACCAACCCGCTGTTTCTGAAAAACAATATTCAGCTTAAGCTGGAGAAAGACGCCACCCTGGTGGCCTCAACCGAAGAGGCCGCCTATCGCGGCGATGATAAAACCCGATACGCCGAAGCGGAGAACGGCTGGCTGCCGTTTATCAGCATCGCCGACGCGCAAAACGTGGCCATCGTCGGTGAAGGCACTATCGACGGCCAGGGCGCGGTATGGTGGGAGCGCTGGCGGGAAAATATCCGCGCCACCGGCAAGAAAGGCGGTACCGACCGGCCGCGGCTGATTTATATCACCCGCGCCAGCAACGTGCTTATCGACGGCGTGACCCTCACCCATTCACCCAGCTTCCACGTCGTCACCCGCTACGCGCACGATGTCGATATCAACGGCACGCGTATTCTTTCACCGTGGCATGCGCCAAACACCGACGCCATCGACCCTATCGATAGCCAGAATATCCGTATTACCAACAACTATATCGACTGTAACGACGACCATATTGCCATCAAGGCGGAGAAAGCCGACCCGCGCTTCCCGGACGGGGTGGTGGATAACATCTATATCGCCAACAACACTCTGAAGCAGGGGCGCGGGATCTCCATCGGCAGCGAGAGCGCAGGCGGCGTGAATAACGTGCTGGTGGAAAACAATACCTTCGAAGGTTCGATGTACGGCATTCGGATTAAAAGCCCGCGCGGCAAAGGCGGCGAGGTAAAAAATATCGTCTACCGCAACACCAGAATGCATAACGTTGAGGTGCCGCTGGTGTTCTCCGCCTATTACAAAGCCGCGCCGATTGTGCAGGCCGAGGTCGATAAGCTGCTGCAGGCGGGCGGCTTTACCCTCGGCGAGCAGATCTATCCGCCGGACAGCGACCCGAAACAGCCCTTCGACAAATACAAGACCCCGCACTTCAGCAATATCACCGTTGAGAATTTAACCTCCACCGGCGACAGCAAAGCGGCGGCCTATATTATCGGTACCCCGGAAGCGCCGCTCAGCGGTTTCCATTTTAGCAACGTCAATATTGAAGCCGACCGCGGCCTGCGCATTCGCAACGCCGATCTGGAGAGTAAAGGACTTAACCTGCAGGTGAAAGCAGGCCCGGTAATTCAAAAAGACGCTGGCGCCATCGTGCACCAGTAACGCCACATTTGCGGGCAGCTGCACCACGGCGACTCTCCCGCCGGGCGCGGTCTGCCCTTTTATCGATCGTCGTTGGCTTAGAGCCTATTCCAACAGGCGTAATCGTTGCAGACAGTTTGGACACGGACAGCGCGCAAGAACCGGAACGTACACGTAGTACGTGAGGACTCTGAGCACTGCCCAGGGCCAAACTGGCAAATAAGATAGCCCTAATGGGATAGGTTCTTAAACCGCCGCGTTTATCAGCGGTATGCCCTGGCATTCTCTTTGCAACTCTCCCGATATCTTTATCTGGCGAGGCAACGAACATGACAGAGCAAACCACAACGCTAAAAAGAACGCTCGGCAGTTTCCGCTTATGGGGGATCGCCGTTGGGCTGGTTATTTCCGGGGAGTATTTCGGCTGGAGCTACGGCTGGTCCCAGGCCGGGACGCTGGGCTTTATGATCGTCGCGCTGGCCATCGCCGCGATGTACTGCGCCTTTATTTTTAGCTTTACCGAGCTGACCACCGCCATTCCGCATGCGGGTGGGCCATTTGCCTACGCCTACCGCGCCTTTGGCCCGACCGGCGGGTTTATCGCCGGCTTCGCGACCCTGATTGAATTCGTCTTCGCCCCGCCCGCCATCGCCATGGCCATCGGCGCCTACCTTAACGTGCAGTTTCCGGCGCTCGACCCCAAATGGGTAGCCTGCGGCGCCTATATTATCTTTATGACGCTGAATATTCTCGGCGTGGGCATTGCCGCCACCTTTGAGCTGGTGGTGACGTTATTAGCGATCTTCGAGCTGCTGGTATTTATGGGCGTGGTCGCGCCGGGCTTCTCGTGGAGCCACTTTACCGCTAACGGCTGGGCGGGCGCGGAGAGCTTCAGCGGCCTGGCGCTGCCGGGCATGTTTGCCGCCATCCCGTTTGCTATCTGGTTTTTTCTGGCGATTGAAGGCGCATCGATGGCCGCCGAAGAGGCTAAAGATCCGCAGCGCACCATTCCCCGAGCGCTGGGCGGCGGCATTCTGACCCTGACCGTACTGGCGATTGGCGTGATGATCTTTGCCGGCGGCGTGGGCGACTGGCGAACCCTGGCCAATATTAACGACCCGCTGCCGCAGGCGATGAAAATGGTGGTCGGCAACAGCAGCGGCTGGCTGCATATGCTGGTGTGGCTGGGGCTGTTCGGCCTGGTGGCGTCGTTCCACGGCATTATCATGGGCTACTCGCGACAGATTTACTCGCTGGCGCGCGCGGGCTATCTCCCCGCCAGCCTGGCAACGCTGAACCGCCGCACCCGCACGCCGCATCTGGCGATCCTCGCCGGCGGCGTGGTCGGCATCGCCGCCATTTTCTCCGATTCGCTGATCACTATTAGCGGGATGCCGCTGACCGCCTGTATCGTTACGATGTCGGTATTTGGCGCTATTGTTATGTATATCACCTCGATGGCGGCGCTGTTTAAACTGCGCCGCAGCGAGCCGAAGCTGATTCGACCGTTCCGCGCGCCGCTCTATCCGTGGGCGCCGGCCTTCGCCCTGGCGATGGCGGTACTCTGCCTGGTGGCGATGGTCTGGTACAACCCGCTGCTGGCGCTGATTTTCGCCGCCATGATGCTCGGCGGCTATCTGTGGTTTCGCAAGACCGCAGCGGCCCGCCAGCGCGCGGCGGTGGATCCGCAGCTGCGTACGGTCTCCTGAGGAGGCGACACATGTATAAAACTACGCTATCGGGCCAGGTATGGCGCTTTGATAGTCTGAAAACGCTGATGGCGAAAGCCTCTCCCGCGCGTTCCGGCGACGCGCTGGCGGGGGTTATCGCCGGGTCCGCCGAAGAGCGGATGGCGGCAAAAATGGCGCTGGCGGAGGTTCCGCTCACCGAGATTCTCGATAATCCGCTGATCCCCTACGAGCAGGATGAGGTGACCCGGCTGATCCTCGATACCCACGACGCCCGGGGCTTCGCGGCGATTCGTCATCTGACGGTCGGCGATTTTCGCGACTGGCTGCTCGACGACGCCACCGACGAAGCGGCGCTGCGCCAGGTCGCCCGCGCGATAACCCCGGAGATGGCCGCCGCGGTCAGCAAGCTGATGCGCAATCAGGATCTGATCCTCGCCGCCAGCAAATGCCGGGTGGTGACCCGTTTTCGCAACACTATCGGCCTGCCGGGGCGCCTGAGCGTGCGCCTGCAGCCCAATCACCCGACCGATGATATGAAAGGCATCGCCGCCAGCATGCTCGACGGCCTGCTGTACGGCGCCGGAGACGCGGTGATCGGCATTAACCCGGCCAGCGACAGCCTGCCGGTGCTGGCGCAGCTGAACCATATGCTCGACGAGATTATTCAGCGCTTCGCCATCCCCACCCAGTCGTGCATTTTGACCCACGTCACCAACACCCTGCAGCTGATTGAACGCGGCGCGCCGGTGGATCTGGTGTTCCAGTCGGTGGCCGGTACCGAAGCCGCCAACAGCGGTTTCGGCATTAATCTGGCGCTGCTGCAGGAGGCCAAAGAAGCGGCGCTTAGCCTGAACCGCGGTACGCTGGGCAACAACGTGATGTATTTTGAAACCGGCCAGGGCAGCTGCCTTTCCGCCAACGCCCACCACGGCGTTGATCAGCAGACCTGCGAAGCCCGCGCCTACGCCGTCGCCCGCCATTTCGAGCCGCTGCTGGTCAATACGGTGGTGGGCTTTATCGGCCCGGAGTATCTGTACGATGGTAAGCAGATTATCCGCGCCGGGCTGGAAGATCATTTCTGCGGCAAGCTGATGGGGCTGCCTATCGGCTGCGACGTTTGCTACACCAATCACGCCGAAGCGGATCAGGACGATATGGATACCCTGCTGACGCTGCTGTGCGCCGCCGGACTGACCTTTTTGATCGGCGTGCCGGGGGCTGACGATATTATGCTCAACTACCAAAGCACCTCGTTCCACGATGCCCTTTACGCCCGCCGTCTGCTGGGTTTGCAACATGCGCCTGAGTTCGCCGACTGGCTAACGAAGATGCAGATTATTGACCGCCACGGCGCGCTGCGTCTGACCGATGCCCGCCATCCGCTGCTTTCCGTCCTGCCGCAAGGAGAACCGGTATGAACCCTCCCGACGCCTGGAACCCGCTGCGCGAATTTACCGATGCGCGGATTGCGCTGGGCCGCAGCGGCGCCAGCCTGCCGACCCGCGAAGTGCTGAATTTCGGCCTCGCCCACGCCCGGGCGCGCGACGCTATCCACCAGCCTTTCGCCAGCGACCAGTTAGTCCAGCCGCTGGCGGAGCTGGGGCTGTCGACGCTGACCGTGCGCAGCGCCGCCAGCGATCGCCATATTTATCTGAATCGCCCGGATCTCGGGCGACAGCTGAACGAGGAGAGCCGCGCCGACCTCGCCGCCAGCGGCGCACGCCCCGCCGACCTGCTGCTGGTGATTGGCGACGGGCTGTCGTCGTACGCCGTGCAGCGCCAGGCGGTGCCGCTGATCCGCGCTCTGCTGCCGTACCTGAAAACCCTCGGGCTGAGCCTCGCCCCGGTGGTGCTGGCGCACCAGTCGCGGGTCGCGCTCGGCGATGATATAGGCGAAACGCTGAAGGCCAGAGCGGTGGCGATATTAATTGGCGAAAGGCCCGGGCTCTCCTCGCCGGACAGCCTCGGGGTGTATTTAACCTGGCAGCCGCATCGCCAGCGGCTGGAGTCGGAGCGCAACTGTATTTCTAATATTCGTCCGGAAGGGCTGAGCTTTGATGCCGCCGCTTTTAAGCTGGCCTGGCTGCTGGAACAGGCCTTTTTGCGGCGGCTTACCGGGGTGCGCCTGAAAGATGAAAGCGATAATCCGGCGCTGCATGGAAAAATAAAACCTTTGAGCCAATTAAAATAATAAGTCACGCGAGCAGCAGAATAGATTTTTAATATTATCGGGCGCACCTGAATATTATATTCTGGCGCGCGCTGAAATTGCGGGTTTTCCAGGCCGGGTAAGGCGTCAGCCGCCACCCGGCAAAATGCGTTCAGCGTACCCAAAACAGGGTTGTCATCAGCTTTATGCCCTTTCCTGCAGGTAATAAGAATATTGCATGAGTAAAAATGAAACGGACGTTGTAAGGTAATTCTGCGCATCAAATATATCTCGTTATCTATTCAACATAACAGCCAATAATTCGCCGGGTACGCTGGCGAATTATTTTTCAATGTTATGCAGTCATTGATGGTTAAAGATAAATAATCGACCGACGGTGAGGTAGCAATGAACAAGTTTTCCGGGAAAGCGTCTTTAATGGCCACGCTGGTTGCCGCGTGGGTCGGTGCCAGCAGCGCGCAGGCGGCTGAAATTAAAATCGGCGTGGTATTGCCGCTGAGCGGCGCGCTGAGCGGCTACGGTCAGCCTTCGCAAAAAGGGCTAGATATTATCCAGAGCATTACGCCGACGTTAAAAAACGGCGACACCGTGAAGCTTATCGTGATTGACGATAAGAGCGACAAGGTCGAAGCCGCTAACGCCATGCAGCGCCTGGTCTCCAGCGATAAAGTCGACGCGGTGATCGGCGAAGTCACCTCCTCCAATACCCTGGCGATGACCAAAATCGCCGACGACAGCAAAACGCCGCTGGTCTCCTCAACCGCCACCAACGACCGCGTCACCCGCAACCATCCTTACGTCAGCCGGGTCTGCTTCTCCGACAGCTTCCAGGGCGTGGTCGGCGCTAACCTCGCCTCGCGCGATCTGAAGGCCAAAACCGCCGCCATCGTCTTCGACAGCAGCAACGACTACTCCGTCGGCCTGGCGAAGGCCTTCCGCACGCAGTTCCTGAAAAACGGCGGCACCATACCTATCGAAGTTCAGGCCCCTGGCGGCAGCAAAGACTTTAAGGCCCAGTTGGCCAGCGTGAAGGCGAAGAACGTCGACATGATTTATATGCCGATTTACTACACCGAAGGGGCGCTCATCGCCGTACAGGCTAAACAGCTGGGGCTGAGCAAACCGGTGGTCGGCGGCGACGGACTGGCGGCGGATCAGGTCTTTTTTGACGTTGGTAAAGACGCGGTCAACGGCTATATGACCACCGACTACTACTCGCCGAACGCCAAAGAGCAAACGCCGGCGGGCGAGGTGTTTATCAAAGCCTGGGAAGCCAAATACCAGCAGCCGACCCATACCTGGGGCGCAATGGCGGCGGACGCTTATAACGTCATTATCAACGCCATGAACCAGTGCAGCGACCCGCACGACCGGGTTTGCGTTAACGAAAAAATTCGCGCCACTAAGGACTTCCAGGGCGTGACCGGCACGCTGACGTTACAAAACGGCGACGCTATCCGCAGCGCGGTCATCAACGAAGTGAAGGATGGCAAGCTGGCGTTTCGTACCGTGGTTAATCCTTAAGGTTTTATAAGGGATATCAGATGGATGGTGCCATTTTTCTCCAGCAAGTGGTCAATGGAATGAGCCTTGGGGGCATGTACGCCCTGATTGCCATCGGTTATACGATGGTTTATGGGGTGCTGCGCCTGATCAACTTCGCCCATGCGGACGTGATGATGGTCGGGGCGTTTACCACCCTGTTTTTGTTTTCTTCCATTGGGCTACCCTTCGGGGTAGCCGTTTTCCTGACCCTCGCGCTGTGCGGCCTGTTCGGGATGCTGATCGACCGGGTAGCCTATCGCCCGCTGCGCCAGGCCTCCAAAATCTCGATGCTGATCACCGCCATCGGCGTCAGCTTCTTCCTCGAAAACCTGTTCAACGTGCTGTTTGGCGGCAGCTCGCGCTTCTTTTCCGCACCGGACTTTTTCAATAACACCCGCGCCTTTGGCGACGTGATTATCACCAACGTGGCGTGGATCGTGCCGCTGATTACCGTCCTGCTGCTGCTGGCGATCCTCTGGCTGCTGTACCGTACCCGCTACGGGATGGCGATCCGCGCGGTGGCCTTCGACGTCAATACCGTGCGCCTGATGGGCATCGACGCCAACCGCATTATCTCGCTGGTGTTCGCCCTCGGCAGCAGCCTCGCGGCGCTGGGCGGGGTGTTCTACTCCATCAGCTACCCCACCATCGACCCGCTGATGGGGGTACTGATTGGCCTGAAGGCGTTCGCCGCCGCGGTACTCGGCGGGATCGGCAGCGTCACCGGCGCGGTACTCGGCGGCTTTATTCTCGGCTTTACCGAAGTGGTGGCGGTCGCCCTCTTTCCCGAGCTGGGCGGCTACAAAGACGCCTTTGCCTTTATGTTCTTGATTCTGGTCCTCTTGTTCCGCCCGGTTGGCATTATGGGCGATGAACGTCTGGAAAGGAGCCGTTTCTGATGCTCAACGCTACGACTACCGCCGGGGCGCAGCTGCGCAACCTGGTCATTATTGTTCTCTGCGTCGCGCTGCTGGCCGGGATCAACGTCGTCTTCAACGACTACATTATTCGCGTCATCAGCACTATTTTTGTCTTTATGATCCTCGCGGTCAGCTACAACCTGATCAACGGCGTGACCGGGCAGCTGTCGCTGGAGCCCAACGGCTTTGTGGCGGTCGGCGCTTACGTCACCGCCCTGCTGATCCTCTCCAGCGACAGCAAGCTGGATATGTTTGAGATGGCCGCGCCCAGCCCGTGGATCCTCGTGCTGCACGCCGGTTTCCTGCCCGCCTTGCTGATTAGCGGCCTGTGCGCGGCGGCGCTGGCGGTGTGCCTGGCTCTGCCGGTCTTCCGCGTGCGCGGCGACTACCTGGCGATTGTGACCCTCGGCTTCGGCTTTATCATTAAAATCCTCGCTATCAACAACCCGCAGATCACCAACGGCGCGATTGGCCTCAACGACATCCCGCAGCAGCCGCACCTGCTGTTCTGGTGCGGACTGTTCGCCCTGCTGGCGACCGGGATGATTCTGCAGCTGGTGTGGTCGAAGTACGGGCGAATGATGAAGGCGGTGCGCGACGACGAAGACGCCGCTATCGCCATGGGGGTGAACACGTTTCGCATTAAAACCTGCGCCTTCGCCACCAGCGCCTTCTTCGAAGGGATCGGCGGCGGCCTGCTGGCCTCGCTGCTGACCACCATCTCGCCGGGCCTGTTCGACTTTATGCTCACCTTCCAGCTGCTGATTATTATCGTGCTCGGCGGCCTGGGCAGCACTACCGGCGCGCTGCTCGGCACCGTGCTGGTGGTCGGCAGCGGCGAGTGGCTGCGCTTTCTCGACCAGCCGCTCCAGTTCTTCGGTCACGATCTGGGCGCGTATCCGGGGCTGCGAATGGTGGTGTTCTCGCTGCTGCTGCTGATCATCATGCTGTTCGCCCGCGAAGGTCTGCTGGGCAAAAAAGAGATTTGGCAAGTGGGCAAAAGGGGCCGCGGCTATGGCGCAAAATAAGGTCATTTTAGAGGTACAGGACGTGACCATGCAGTTCGGCGGCCTGCGGGCCATCGACAGCGTCAGTTTCCACGTCGACGAGGCGGAAATTTTTGGCCTGATTGGCCCTAACGGCGCGGGCAAAACCACGATGTTTAACGTGATTACCGCCAACTATAAACCGACCAGCGGCAGCGTGACCCTGGCGGGAAAATCGCTAAAAGGGCTGAAGCCGAACCGGGTGGTCAACGCCGGGATCGCCCGCACCTTTCAGAATATCCGCCTGTTTAACTCGATGACGGTATTAGAAAACGTGATGGTCGGCCTCGACAGCGCCAGCCGCTATTCGCTGCTGGAAGCGGCGCTGCATATTGGCCGCTACTTCCCCGCCGAGCGGGCGGCAAAGGCCAAAGCGATGGCGATTCTGGACGATATCGGCATCGCCCATTTCGCCGACGTGCAGGCCACCAACCTCAGCTACGGCAACCAGCGCAAGGTGGAGATCGCCCGCGCGCTGGCGACGTCGCCAAAATTACTGCTGCTCGACGAACCCGCCGCCGGAATGAACCCGAAAGAAACGGAAGATCTGGCGGATCTGATCTTCCGCATGCGCAACGACTACCGGCTCAGCGTGCTGCTGATCGAGCACGATATGCCATTCGTCAACAAGCTGTGCGAGCGGGTGATGGTGCTGGAGTACGGCAAACCGCTGTTCAGCGGCCTGATGTCCGAAGCCATTCAGGATCCGGACGTGATTTCCGCCTACCTGGGGGATGTTCGTTATGCTTAGCGCGCGCGAGTTAAAAGTGTTTTACGGCGTGATTCAGGGGCTGAAAGGGGTGGACATTGATATTCACGACCGGGAGATTGTGACCCTTATCGGCAGTAACGGCGCGGGGAAAACCTCCACCCTCAACGGGATCGTCAACCTGGTGCGTTCCACCGGGCGGGTCAATTTTCTCAACGAGGATATTTCCCGCAGCCAGACGCATCAGATTGTGCGTAAGGGGCTGGCGCTGGTGCCCGAGGGGCGACGCATCTTCACCAACCTGACCATCGAAGAAAACCTGCGCATGGGGGCCTACAACAACCTCGCCGGCTTTCCCCGCCTGCGCGATCGCATGTACAGTCTGTTTCCCCGGCTGAAAGAGCGGCGTACCCAGATGGCGGGGACCATGAGCGGCGGCGAGCAGCAGATGCTGGCGATCGCCAGAGCGTTGATGAGCGAGCCGGTACTGCTGATGCTCGATGAGCCAAGCCTCGGACTGGCGCCGAAAATTGTCGGTGAGCTGTTCGCAACGATTAAGCAGCTGCGGGAGGAGAATATTACCGTGCTGCTGGTGGAGCAAAACGCCACGGCGGCGTTGACCATCGCCGATCGCGCCTATGTGCTGGAGAATGGGAAGATTATGCTCTCTGGCCCGGCGGCGGAGGTGCTGGCGAATCCGGAGATTAAGCGGATGTATCTTGGGGGATAAAGCTGTTCAGGGCTGCGGCATCGCTTCCTGCGTCGCCGCAACCGCAAACAGCCTCGCGCTACACAAAGCACACCTCGTTCCAGTAGGCTTCACGCGTCCTGCGCCGCTCAGTATGTTTTATCATGGCGAAACCACCTTGTTTCTACGTTGCCAAGCTCAATTCCGTAGAGACTGGCGACCGGTAATATCGCCTCCATAATGCGTTGGGTATCCTGCTGCCCGGCTTCTCCGCCAGATCCAGATAAAGAAGCCAGCCAGCCCGTTATGCGTTGCCACAGCGCCACTTTCATTTTTCTCCTCCGTCGGGAAGCGTTTTTGCCTCGGTCTATTTCAACCACAGTTGACGGCGGGCAGGAAATATCAATTCCGGATTTGTAATTCTGTGGGATGCATATTAAGGGGGAGAGGATCTTCCCGGAGGCGGTGCTGCGCACCTGTCCGGGCTACTTTCCCCAGTTTGGTAGCCCCATGCGGGTAAACAATATCCACAGTTTTGTTAAGTTCTTTTTCGTTATAGATAAGAACTTTTTCTTCTTTGCCGCCGACGGGCGATTTGTGGGAGCGTGATAAACACAAAACAAAACAGGGATTCAGGGGAAAACTATGCGCATTGCAAAAACAAAAATCGCGCTGGCGCTGGGCATGCTGGTGCTCGCCGCGCAGGCTCAGGCCGATCAATTAGCCGATATCAAAGCCGCCGGGGTGGTCAAAGTCGCCACCTTCGACGCCAACCCGCCGTTCGGCTCGGTAGACCCAAAAACGCATAAAATCGTCGGCTACGACGTGGACTTCGCCGAAGCGCTGGCGAAATCTCTCGGCGTTAAGCTGGAGCTGGTCGCCACCAACCCGGCCAACCGTATTCCGCTGCTGCAGTCCGGTAAGGCCGACCTGATCGTCGCCGATATCACCATCACCCCGGAGCGCGCCCAGGTGATTGATTTCTCAACGCCTTACTTCGTGACCGGCCAGCAGTTCCTCGTCCCGGCGAAATCCCCGGATAAGCTTGATGATTACAGCAAAGCGCGCATCGGCGCGGTAAAAGGCACTACCGGCGAACAGGCGCTGCATCAGCGTTTCCCGCAATCGCGCGTACTCTCTTATGACGACATTCCGCTGGCGCTGACCGCCCTGCGCAACGGCAACGTGCAGGCCATTACCCAGGACAGCACCATCCTCGCCGGACTGCTGGCGGAAGCGCCCGACAAGGCCAACTTCAAAATCATCCCCGACCTGCTGAGTAAAGAAGAGATTGGCGTCGGCGTGAAGAAAGGCGAACCGACCCTGCTGAAAGCGGTAAATGACGAGCTGGTCAAGCTGGAAAAATCCGGTGAAGCGGCAAAAATTTACGACGTCTGGTTTGGCCCGAGCACCAAAACCCCGCAGCCGCGCGCCTTTACTATCGAAGCTAAATAAGCAGAAAAAGATTATGTTATCGGCTCTATTTTCACGCTCCGCGGCATCGTCCGCGGATTTTTCGCATCTGCAGCGCGCCAGCATTGAGTTCCGCGATGTCGCCAAAAGCTACGGCGATCATCGGGTGCTGAACGGCGTAAATTTACAGGTTGAACCCGGCGAAGTGGTGGCGATCCTCGGCCCTTCGGGATCGGGCAAATCCACCCTGATCCGCCTGATCAACCAGCTGGAATCCCTCAGCGGCGGCGAGATTTTGATCGACGGTAAACCGACGCGCCAGCTTACCGGCAGCGCCCTGCGCCAGCTGCGCAGCCGGGTCGGCTTCGTCTTTCAGCAGTTTAATCTCTACGCCCACCTGACGGCGCAGGAGAATATCACCCTCGCGCTGGAACGCGTCCACGGCTGGGGCAAAAGCGCCGCCCGCGAGCGCTCGCTGGCGCTGCTCAGCCAGGTTGGCCTCGCGGATAAAGCCGGGCAGATGCCCGCCCAGCTCTCCGGCGGCCAGCAGCAGCGGGTGGCGATCGCCCGCGCCCTCGCCTCCTCGCCGCAGATTATTCTGTTTGATGAACCTACGTCGGCGCTGGACCCAGAGATGATCGGCGAAGTGCTGCAGGTGATGAAAACCCTCGCCCACAGCGGGATCACCATGGTGGTCGTGACCCACGAAATGCAGTTCGCCCGCGAAATTGCCGATCGGGTGGTGTTTATCGACGGCGGCGATATTCTCGAAGTCGCGCCGCCGGCCGAGTTTTTCGCCCGACCGCAGCACGCCCGCACCCGCCGTTTCCTGCAGAAGGTGCTCGACCCGCTGCACCAGGAGAGTGAGGCGTGATCCCGCATCTTGACTGGCATGGCGTGCTGAGCGGGCAGCCGCTGCAGTGGATAATCTCCGGCTTTCTCACCACCGTCTGGGTGAGCGTCGCCGGGATGATTCTGGCGACCGTGCTGGCTATCCTGCTGCTGGCGCTGCGTCTCGGCGGCGGCCGGCCCGGACGCTGGCTGGTGGCGGCCTGGGTATCGCTGTTCCGCAATACGCCGCTGCTGGTGCAGCTGCTGTTCTGGTATTTTGCCGCCTGGAATCTGCTGCCGCTGGGGGCGCGCGATTTTATTAACGACGACCACAGCTGGTCGATTCTGCCGGGCAACGTCTGGTGGCTGACGCCGGAGTTTCTCTGCTCCATGTGGGGGCTTGGGGTCTTTACTTCGGCGTTTCTGATCGAAGAGATCGCCTCCGGGCTGCGCGCCGTTAGCCACGGTCAGCGGGAAGCGGCGCTGTCGCAGGGGTTTACCCCCTGGCAGGAACTGCGCCACATTCTGCTGCCGCAGGGGCTGGCAAACGCCTGGCAGCCGATTATCGGCCAGTATCTGAATCTGATGAAGCTCTCTTCGCTGGCGAGCGGCATCGGCTTCGCCGAACTCACCTACCAGGTACGGCAAATCGAGAGCTACAACGCGCATGCGCTGGAGGCGTTTGCCGTCGGCACCGCGCTGTATCTGGCGCTTGGGGTGGTGATGGGCGTGGCGCTGACGCGTCTCGGCCCGGGAAGAAATCAGCAAAGGAGAGCCGGGTATGAACGCTAATCTGGCGGTGATCGTTGATAACCTCGATTATCTGCTGTGGGGACGGCTGGCGGACGGTATTCCCGGCGGCGTGGTGCTGACGCTGCTGATGGCGATCGGCGCCGCCGCGCTGGCTTTGCCGGGCGGGGTCCTGCTGGCGGGGATCGCCTGGCGCTACGACGGGATCGTGCGGCGGCTGCTCTTCCTGTGGGCGGAGGTTATTCGCGGCATCCCGCTGATCTTCGTGATTTTCTGGCTGTGGTATCTGCTGCCCATGCTCACCGGCAGCGATCTGCCGGGCGCGGTCACCGTCACGGTGGCGCTGGCGTGGTTTACCGCCGCGTCGGTGATGCATTCGGTGCTGGCGGGCCTGCAATCGCTTCCCGGCGGGCAATACGAAGCGGCGCTGACCCAGGGTTTTACCCCCGGACAGACGCTGCGCCTGATCCTGCTGCCCCAGGCCCTGCGTAACGTTCAGCCCTCGTTGGTAGGAATATTGATCGGCCTGCTCAAAGACACGTCGCTGGCGTTTATCGTCAACGTACCGGAATTGACCACCGTTGCCGGCCAGGTCAATAACCGAGTGCAGATATACCCTCTGGCGATATTTGTCTTTACCGGCGCGGTTTATTATCTACTGTGCTGCGGCCTGAGCCTGCTGGCGAACCGTCGCTATGCCGGTCGTGCGGCTTAGCGACGAAGTGCGAAAAAAGCTGCCCGGTTACTTCACCGGGCAGTCTTTGGTCATCTTAATAAATTTATCGTTATAGATTATGTAGTGGTTCCCTGGTTGGCGCAGCGAAGCCTGGCGAACAACGTCCCCGGGCCGTAAATACCATGCGTCTCCTTCCTCTTCCGTCGTATCACACCCGGGCTTGATCAGCAGCTTAAACCAGGTATTCCCGGTATTGCTGACGGTACCCGCCGCACGATCGTAGGCCCACTTGAACTGCACCTCGCGCGGGCGAACAACGAGAATTGTGTCCATCACTACCACCGGATCCATACTCACTTCCGTCCCGCTTTGATTACGCATCACGTAATTGCGGGTGGGTATTTCACGGAACGACACCCGGTAATAGCGCTCACGGTTATCTTTCGGGCCGTGGTAGTAAAACTTAAAATATTCGCTCTCCCCCGCCTGAAGGGTGAGCTGGCGCGGGGCAAACAACAGCTCGCCGTCCGCCGGACGGGAGCGCACCTCTTTGCCGCCGGGGCGGTCGATAGCGACAATAGAGACCCGATACAATCTGGCGCTTTTATTGTTATTAATCACCCGTTTAGACGCAAAATCATCTTCCGCCGCCATCGAGAAAGTTAAATTACCGACCGAGATGGCCTGCGCCGCGGTCGCCAGTCCGAGCGACAGCAGGCAGATAAGCATCCGCAGCAAATTAGTTAATGTTACGCCACGTCGCCTGAACATGAATTTCTCCTGAAGCACTCACTTCACCAAACCAGCCGTTATCTTCCACCGTGCGCAACGATATCGGGTTATCCATCGGAATGGAAAACTTCACCGTCGTTTTGTCCATCTGCCCGACGTCGCCGGAAATATCCGTCCACGGCGTGGTTAACCACAGGGCATCGGTCATATCATGCCAGGTATCATCACATCCGGCGTCATACGTTTTGATAGCCCCGGTCTGGGTGGTAAACGCCAGGGTCGCCGGGAACGGCACTCTCGACGTACCGTCCGGTGAAGTGAAAATACAGTATGAACGTCCGCCGATCGCCTGCGTTGGTCCCTTCACTTTGATAAGCACTTCATCGGCGGCGGTCTTACCGCTGGTGGTGACAATATAGCCGAAGTCCAGCGACGGTTCGCCGCTGCCCACGTAGCCCTCACGCGTCGGCGTTGAGATATACTCATCGGAAATAATGCTGATGCTGAAGTCACGCGGTTTAATGATCAGCGTGTTGGACGTCGAAAACTCATACCAGCCTGACTCCGGCGAGGTGGTGTTATAGAAACGGAAATTAAACAGGTCCTTAGTGTTCACGTCGCTGATGCCCAGCGTCACCATCTGCTTAAAAAAGTTGCTTGAGAAGAAAACATACACTGAATCTGATGATTTCATCTCGTTAAACGTATAGTACTGAGCGATGCCGCTTACTGGCTTCCATGAGTTACCGTCGAGGCTGAACTGCATATCGTAGCTTCCCACCGCGGAAGCCAGCGCCGAGTTGCTGATCGCCGGGAAAATATGAATTGAGGTATTACTCAGGCCATTATGCTGCAAATTGTAGTTCACCATTTTGCAGCTCAGACCGGAACGCGTGCCAATCGTCTGCGTGCGGCAGTCGGCGTTGCCTTCACCCAGCGTCGGAACCCCGTCGCTGTTGATAAAGACTTCCGCCAGCGCATGGGTATTAATTAACCGCAGATTGGCCGCTTTAGTATGGGTGACATTACGTACGTACCAGTAACCTGAGGCCTGGTCTTTGCAGCGTGCGCCGCTGCTGGCGTCATAGCTCACCGACGTCATGCAGGAGTTGATGGTCATTGAGAAGCTGCTGCCCACCGACATCTGCTGCAGATACTGGTAAAAAGAGTCGGACATCATGCCGTGCATCCACTTTTGCCCGCCGGGTGTTACCGTTGCGCCGTAGAAGCCGCTGGCATCGCTGGTTTGCGGCTGGATCAGGCTGGTCGCCATATCGCAGCCCGCATACCAGTTGATGCAGCGCAGGCCGCTCAAAGGATGGGAAGCCGGCGAGTTATCCAGCCACATATCGAAGAACCAGTTAGCGTACAGGCCGGTGTTATAGCCATTGTCGATATAGCCGAGGCTCTGCTGATAAATGGTGCCCGAGCCGTTATATTTCAGCCCGGTCCAGCGATTAGCCCCGGTCATCCGCGGGTCCAGCGCGCCGCCTGGGGTGACGAAGAAGTTATCGTCCGAGTTGTTTTCCACAAAAACAAACTGCATGGCCGCCGCATCGGGCCAGGTGGTTTTGTTTACCGCAGCGTTGACCCGCGTCACGCACAGCGCCGCCGTTAACATGATTAAACATGCCAGCCATTTAGCTTTCATTACCTTCTCCTGTCTGCTGCACGCGGGCATAAGTGGAGAGGCCGCTGCAGACCACATCGCCCACCCACACCGCGCCGCGCGCCTGGCTCAGCTCCAGCGCCACTTCGCAGCTCTGGTTTTTACCGTAACTGAAATCGATGGTGGGATACTTTTTATCCACGTCCATCACAAACTCACCGTTCTCATCGGTGCGGGTACGACCGATGTGGTTATTAATCCGCGCGTTGGCCAGCAGCGTGCCGTCTTCCGCGCGAATCCGCCCGGAGACCGTGACCATCTGCTTCACTTCCGGCTCAATCACCGCCACGTTCCCCGGATAAAGGGTCAGTTGGCTCTTGCGCCCGGTCACGATGTCGTAGCTATCGAGCGAATTTTTGCTGTTCTGCAGCTCCACTTCATAGCGGTTGTACGGCGACAGCGGCAGGTAATTACGGTTGCCGGAGAGCTGCACAATACGGCCGTTCACCTTAGCGCTCAGCTTGCCGTCGTCTTCAAGACCGGTTTTGAAAATCACCCCGGCATTACCGTCGGTGCGGCCGCTGGCGGCGATATTTTTCCCCTGCCAGCCCACGCTGCCGTTGGCAGTCAGGTTGGTATTCACATAGCCATCCACGCCGCTATTCACATTCAGCGTACCGGTGGAGTAGCGGGTATCAAACTGGGCATACGCGCCGCCGCTGAGGGTTTTGTCATCGCCGGTGTCGCCGGAAATCGCCCGTGAAACGTTGGCGCCGATGGTGCGAATGCTGCCTTCATCAAACTGTTTACGCGCCGACAGGTTGGCCATGGTGTAGCCGTTCTGGTGCGTCATGCCGGCGCTGAACCAGTTGCCGAGCGGCAGCGAGAAGTCGAGCGCAATATATTTCCCGGTGCTGGCGCTGCTGTCGCCGTTATTAAAGCGCTGCAGGCCCGCGCGCAGGCCCAGCGATCCCCACGAGCCGGTATAAAGCGTCTGATAGTAGTCCGCCGTGTAGTAGTGGCTGTTATAGCGGCGGTCGTCATTATAGCTGATGCTGAACGTGCCCAGCTTTGACCATAATGAATTGAGATTCAGCGTGCCGCCGATAGCCCGGTTATCGGCATTGCTGCGGCGTATTCTGTCGCCAATCTGCGTTTTTTCCTGGTTGACCCATACCGAGCTGAAGCCGCCGGGGAGCGTGGCGCTGATGCTGCCGATGCTGCTCCAGGAGCTGTCGCTGGCCAGCATATTCTGCAGATTCACGCTAATGGATTCGGTCAGCGGCAGCGTCAGGCGCGTCTCGGCAACGGCATTGTTGTCATAGCCGTAGCCGGTCGCCGCCCAGCTTAAGGTGCTGAGCGACCCGGAGGCCGAGGCGCCCGCCAGCCAGCTGTCTTTTGCCGGCAGCGTCTTTTTACCGCTTTCGGACCAGCGGTCCATATGGAAGCTGCCGCCCCAGAACTGCCAGGCCAGCGGCGCGCCGGCGCCGCGTCCGCGGCTGAACAATTTATTGACCCGCTGGGTACGCTTGCTGACCACCCGGCCGTTCACAATCACTTCAACATCGACATCATAAATCCCATACGGCAGGCCGCGGGTGTCCACTTCGTGGTTACCCATGGCAAAGTTCTGCACGCTCATCAGGCGCCCGTCGCGGGTCAGATGGACCTCCCCGGCGGCGGGTAAAAAGGCGACCACCGGCGTGGCCGACTGGCTGTTATCGAATACCGTCGAACTGGCCTGGTTGCCCCAGGAAGCGCCGTAGATCTTCCCCGCCGAAACGGCGGTCATCGGGCCAAGGGACTGTAGATTCCAGGTATCCAGCATCCCGCCCGCAAAACGGTGACCGGCAAAGTCGCGCTCATACATCGCTTTATAGACTTCGCTGTCCTGATTGCCGGAGCCAATACCGTACAGCGAGCCGTCGAGCACCAGGTGGTGCTCGCGCAGCGCGGTGACGTTGTTCAACGACAGATAGCTGGAGGTATTATTGCCGCCGTTGCGCATCTGGTTGTTATAGACCCCGAGGTTATAGTTCAGGGTGCTGCTGAGGGTGTTGACGCTGGACTGGCCGATATCTTCGCTGCGCGAACGCAGCACCGTACCCAGCGCCTCCTTCTTCACCACCAGCTGCAGCAGCAGCTGGCGCAGGCTGAGCTGTAGCTGCGCATCATCTGTGAGGCTAATATTGAGTTCTTTGCTGAAAGCTTCATTGGCCAGCGCGGTGAGCTGTTTGCGGGTCTGTTCGCTGACGGTGGCGTTATTATCGTTTTCTTCCAGCTGAATTTGCCGTACGCGCAACACGCCGTTATCCAGCCAGATAAAGGCATTGCCGATCCGCTGATCGTCCTGGGTACCGGTGCTGCCTTTAAGGTGAATAAACAGAGGAATGCTCATTCCGTCCTGCAGCGCCTGGCTGAAGGCCTGGGGGATAATCACGCCGCCGATTTGCTGTACTTTGTCGGAGGCGGCAGTGACGCTAAATGGAACCAGCAAAATGACCATGCCGGAGGCAAAGAGTGTTTTTAATCCTGGAGCGATCCCTGGTTGAGCCATAATGTTGATCCGTCATAAGAAATGTCTATTTCACGGGAACAAACTGCTCGCCCTGCCAGAGCGCGACCCGTCCTTTTTTGTCCGCAACGTTCACGCGCGTGAAGCGACGCTCTTTACCCGGCATCAGGAAGTAATTTTCCTTGCACTCTTTACCGTCAGCCGGCTTCAGACACGGGCCGTAGGCAAGAATGCGCAACGTCGCGTTACCGGTATTGACCAGCGTGCCGTTGGCGTACTGATAGCGGAAGTTTGCTTTTCTTGGCGCCACCACCAGGATAGTGCCGATGCGTGCCGAGGCCGTGGCGACCGCGCTGCGGGTCGAGCCATTGCGCTGGGCATCGCTGAGCGCCTGATCGAACCAGACGATACGGTAATAGCGCTCTTTATCGTCCGCCGGGCCTTTGTAGAAAAAGCGGATCACGTCGCTGGCTTTCGCGGGCAGCAGCAGACTGGCCGGGGTCAGTAAAATCTCGTCCTGCTTATCCATCGGGATGACCTTGCCGCCATCCAGCGGCGAAGAGAGGCGTTCCATATGGATGTTAATTAAGCGACCGCTGTCGGTCGTGTTCTTGATCTCTTTACTCAGCGTGCTGCTTTCGCTGTTCATAAATGAAGAGATATCGCCCACATCCAGCGCCAGGGCTGGCGTCATTGTGCTGAGCAACAGGCTGATGGCCAGAATGTGTTTTTTCATATGAATTCAGTCCGTGAAATAAGGCAGGGGGAATACCCCCTGCCTGGTGCTACGAGAGGATCAGCTGGTCCAGGTCGCGTCGAACTGTACGCTGACGTCACCGCTCCAGATACCTTCCGGCAGGGCGCTGTAGTCAGTGACAGCCGTAGAGCCATTGGTCGTGCCGCTGATGATGGAGAACGTGAAGCCGTCCTGAGCGGTAGTACGACCCGCAACGTTATAGCCGTTAGACAGCGCGCTGAGGTTGCCGCCCAGGATGCCCGCCGCGGTGTCGATCATGGTGGTGTCAGCCGTTTTTTCGACCGCAGCGCCGTTGTAGTCAACGCCCACGCTCAGGGTGGAACCAGAGGTATCCAGCTGAGTCAGGGTGTTGGTGATCAGACGAGAGGTCAGTTTGAATGCGGTCGCGGTGGCGTCACCTTCGATAGCCACATCAAACAGGCCTTTCTGTGAGTTAAAGCCTTTAATCCCTTCGGCATACTGGAAAGCCAGGCTGCCCAGCGGAGTCACCACCAGCTTGCTGGTAGTGTCTTTTTTGGCGGTTGCGGACCAGGTAGCGACTGCCTGAGCAGTAACGTCAGCTGCCTGAGCGACACCCATACCGGCAAACGCGGTTACCAGAGCAATTGCAAGAACCTTTTTTTTCATAGCTTTTTCATCCTGAGTTTATTAAGGGACCTGATGTCCCACGTCTGTGTGCATTTCCCGCCATAGTTCAGGCCGCATAATGTTTATTGCGGCGAAAATTATTTTGGGGTTACGACCTGGTGCACAATTTTAAAATTAACATCTATTACTAATTACAGCGCGAGCTTATATATCTTTGAATACAGTTTCGCCTCGGCATTTCGCCGATGGGTATAAACCGTTTTCACACTACAATTTTCAATTTTGGCGATAGATTTTGGATGCATTCCCTGCGCCGTCATACGAATTATCTTCATTTCCCTGTTGGTAATTTTGTCTTTCTTTATATCTTTGCGTAGAAAACGACCATTAATAACGTATGCCAGCTCCTGACGAATATCTTTCGTTAAGTCGACATAAACCACGCCACGAATAGAGCCATTGTAATACCAGTAATTGGCCAGCGCTTCCGAGCGCCTTGCGGCAATTAATACAATTTGTTTGCCTTTCATTTCAGCTAGCCACTCATTATCGCGGCGGATAAAATAGTTCAGCGAACTGGCGCTAAGATTAATAAATACAAATTCCCGGCGTACCTTTTCAAGTGACAGGTAAATTAAGTTATCGATATCAATAATTAGCTCAGCGAGTCCTTTAAGAAAATAACTGTCATGCGCTGGCCAGATGCACTGATCCAAAGAATATTTATAATCCATATAAAGTTAAACCCCATAGTCCTGGAAATCTTGAACGTATCACAACACTGCTGATAGCCCAGGCCTGCAAAGTCTAAGTCAGCAAATTCCCTCTTTAATATATTCAACCCAAAACTCAAAATAGTATTGCTTGAGACAAAGAACGCTAAATGACTTGCTTGTTTCTTGTGTTATCAAATTTAGGATTTTTCGCTATGTGTGTCAATAAGTGCTCTGAGGGCTAATTACCGAACAGGTCAATTTAAGCCAAAACAATAAAAATAAGAATATTGAGTTAAAAACAAAAAGCATTTATTTTCATAGGGTTATTGTGACTGCGTACGGGGATTCTTAAGTGAATATTATATGTTCCAGGATCTTAGCCATTATCAGTTAAGACTATTCTTAACGAGGGTTTCATTCGAAAATGCAAAAAAGTCAAACAAAGTCAAAAAATAAGAATATAATGCCAATAATCAACACAAAGTCAGTGGTTAATTCCATTAACTGGCGTAAATAATGAAATTACACGCCGCACAAAAGGCCTGGTCGCCGACTAAAAATTTATCGAGGTCAATCGTAATCAAGCACGAAAAGATTAACTATTCGGTTAAACCGACTCAGCATGAAGCCTGGCACGAACATCCTGAATGATGCCTCTGCGCCCAAGGCGGTAAATTTCCCCCGCTAATGTCGCATACAACGCCTTATCTTTATCAGAGGAAATACGTATCATTATTAATCTCATTGCCAAAGCGTATTAAAGGTAGCAGACCCTGCGCGAATTCCCGCTTGTGGATACAAAAGTGTGAGCCCTGTCGGGCTTTTTCGCCACCCACTACCCCAACTCTTGCGTCCGTTCACTATTTGTTCGTCTTACTGTCATCCGGCAGTCATATAAAACACCATTAATAGTGCCCAGTTGACTGACGAACCTGGACGCATTTATGAACAGTTCTCTGGCTGCGGTTGCAGAAACCGAGTTTCAACCGTTTACGCCCCCCTATACCGACCGGCAACGCAAGGTCCTGAGCGTACGTAACCTGAGCAAATCCTGGAACGCGCAGCAAACCGTCCTGGATAGCATCAGTTTCGATCTTCATGCGGGCGAACTGGTTGGCGTGATTGGCCGTTCCGGCGCCGGTAAATCGACGCTTCTGCACCTTCTGAACGGCACCCATAGCGCCAGCGGCGGCGAGATCCTGAGCTTCCCGGAAGTGGGGACGCCGCAGGACGTATCAAAGCTGTCAGGCCGCGCGTTAAACGCCTGGCGCAGCCGGTGCGGCATGATCTTTCAGGATTTCTGTCTGGTCCCGCGCCTCGACGTTTTGACCAACGTGCTGCTGGGGCGCCTGAGCCAGACTTCCACCCTGAAATCCTTATTCAAAGTCTTCCCCGACGCCGACCGCGCCCGCGCGATCTCCCTGCTGGAGTGGATGAATATGCTGCCGCAGGCGCTACAGCGGGCGGAAAACCTCTCCGGCGGCCAGATGCAGCGCGTGGCCATTTGCCGGGCATTAATGCAAAACCCCGGTATTTTGCTGGCCGATGAACCGGTCGCGTCTCTTGACCCGAAAAATACGCAGCGAATTATGAATGTCCTGCGCGAAATTAGCGAACAGGGCATCAGCGTAATGGTAAACCTGCATTCGGTGGAGCTGGTGCGTGAATATTGCACGCGGGTTATCGGCGTGGCCAAAGGCCAGATTATTTTTGACGACCATCCCACGCAGCTGAATCAGGAAATTCTGCACCGGCTGTACGGCGATGAAATTAGCCAATTGCATTAAATTTCACTCACACGGGCAAAATAATGAAAAAGTACATCACTGGCGCAGTTCGTTTATCCGCAGCGGTTGCAGGCATTATGATGGCGTGGCAGGCAGGCGCTGCTGAACAACCGAAGGAATTAAATCTGGGCATCCTTGGCGGTCAGAACGCAACGCAGCAAATTGGTGATAACCAGTGCGTTAAACAGTTTCTCGATAAAGAACTCAACGTCGATACGAAGTTGCGTAACTCGTCCGACTACTCCGGCGTGATTCAGGGATTGCTGGGCGGAAAAGTTGACGTCGTATTAAGCATGTCGCCGTCGTCGTACGCTTCGGTTTATATTAACAATCCTAAGGCCGTCGATATTGTCGGGATTGCCGTAGATGATAAAGACCAGTCCCGCGGCTACCACTCGGTGGTGATTGTCAAAGCCGATAGTCCGTATAAAAAGTTAGAAGATCTGAAGGGCAAAGCCTTTGGCTTCGCCGACCCGGACTCCACTTCCGGCTTTTTAATTCCGAACCACGCCTTTAAACAGCAGTTCGGCGGCACCTCGGATAACAAATATAATAACTTCTTCTCCAGCGTGACCTTCTCCGGCGGCCACGAGCAGGACATTCTGGGGGTGCTGAACGGCCAGTTTGCCGGCGCGGTGACCTGGACCTCCATGGTCGGCGACTATAACAGCGGCTACAGCGTCGGCGCCTTTAACCGCCTGATTCGCATGGATCACCCGGATTTGATGAAGCAAATTCGCATTATCTGGCAATCGCCGCTGATCCCGAACGGTCCGATCCTCGTCAGCAATGCCCTGCCGGCGGACTTTAAGGCCAAAGTCGTTACCGCGATTAAAAAGCTCGATACTGACGATCACGCCTGCTTTATCAAGGCGATGGGCGGTACTCAGCATATCGGCCCGGGCAGCGTGGCTGATTTTCAGCAGATCATCGATATGAAACGCGAGCTGGTTAGCGCGCGTTAATCCCGCCCCTGACGCCGCCGCCCGCGGGCTATCGCGGGCAGCGGCGACTCGTTGAAGACACCGCGACGCATGAATAACACCCATACCGAATTCGAACGCTATTACCAGCAGGTCCGCTCGCGACAAAAGCGCGATACCTTGAGCGGATCCCTGCTGCTGCTGGCGCTCTATTTTGCCGCCGGCAGCATGGCCGAGTTTAATCTCTTTACTATCTGGCACTCGCTGCCCAACTTTTTCGACTACATGTTTGAGACGCTGCCGACGCTGCGCGTCGCCGACCTGTTTGCCGATTCGCATACCAAAGGTTCGCTGGCTTACTGGGGCTATCGTCTGCCGATACAGCTGCCGCTGATCTGGGAGACGCTGCAGCTGGCGCTGGCGTCCACGCTGGTGGCGGTGGCGATAGCCACCCTGCTGGGGTTCGTTGCCGCCAGCAACGCCTGGTCCCCTGCCCCGCTGCGGGTTGCCGTCCGCGTGCTGGTGGCTTTTCTGCGCACCATGCCGGAGCTGGCGTGGGCGGTCATTTTCGTGATGGCTTTTGGTATCGGGGCGATACCGGGCTTTCTGGCATTGATGCTGCACACCATCGGCAGCCTGACCAAGCTGTTCTATGAAGCGGTGGAGAGCGCCCAGGATAAACCGGTGCGCGGCCTGGCCGCCTGCGGCGCGTCGCATCTGCAGCGTATTCGCTTTGCCCTGTGGCCGCAGGTGAAACCTATTTTTCTCTCCTACGGCTTTATGCGGCTCGAAATTAACTTCCGCTCCTCAACGATCCTCGGGCTGGTGGGCGCGGGCGGCATCGGCCAGGAGCTGATGACCAACATCAAACTGGATCGTTACGATCAGGTCAGCATCACGCTGCTGCTGATTATTATCGTGGTATCGCTGCTGGATATGCTGTCCGGCCGCCTGCGGCAGTGGGTTCTGGAGGGAAAAAAATGAATCAGTGGCAAAAACAACCGGATATCGCCGCCAGCCGCCGCCAGCATCGGCATTTATATCAGGCCCAGGGGCGCTATCTGCGCTATGTCGGCCTGCTGGCGCTGGCCAGCGTGCTCTATTATGTCTGGTTCTTTATGCAGTTCGGCATCAGCGGCGGGCAGCTCGCCGCCGGGCTGCAGCAAATCAGCCGCTATCTACTGCGGATGTTCGTCTGGCACGACTTTTTCAACTGGCCGTTTCGCTATTACTTCACGCAAATCGCCATTACCCTGGCGATTGTTTTCGCCGGGACGCTTACCGCGACGGTCATCGCCCTGCTGCTCTCGTTTCTCGCGGCGCGCAACATTATGCGCGGCGTTGTTCCGGGGCTCATCGCCCTGCTGATGCGCCGCCTGTTCGACGTGCTGCGCGGCATCGATATGGCTATCTGGGGGCTGATTTTTGTCCGCGCCGTTGGGCTCGGGCCGCTGGCCGGGGTGCTGGCGATTATCATGCAGGATACCGGGCTGCTGGGCCGTCTGTATGCCGAGGGGCATGAGGCGGTTGACCGTTCGCCGGGACGCGGCCTGACGGCGGTGGGGGCGAACGGTTTGCAGAAACATCGCTTCAGCATTTTTACCCAGTCCTTTCCGACGTTTCTGGCGCTCAGCCTGTATCAGATTGAATCGAATACCCGTTCCGCTGCGGTACTCGGTTTTGTCGGCGCGGGGGGTATCGGCCTGATTTATGCGGAAAATATGCGCCTGTGGAACTGGGACGTGGTGATGTTTATTACCCTGCTGCTGGTGGCGGTGGTGATGGCGATGGATACGCTGTCCGCCTGGCTGCGCCGCCGCTATATCGGCGGCAGCGCGGTGCCGCTGTTTAAAGCTGGTTAGTTTTTTCCCGGGTCGCGCTGCGCTTCCCCGGGGGGCCTGATATCGCGACATTCCCGGAGGCGGCGCAATGCGCCTGTCCGGGCTACCCAAACTGCACGAAAAAGTAGCCCGGGTAAGGCGTTTACGCCGCCACCCGGGGGAAAATCACAGCCGCCACGCCAGCACCGGCCACCGGTGCTGCGCGTTCGCCGCCGCCAGCTGCGGGCAGGGATTAACCAGCCGTACGCGATCGGCGCGCAGGCACAGCGGCAGATCGTTAATCGAATCGGTGTAGAAGGTTATCTCACCCGAATAGTCGGGATGGGCCGCCAGCCACAGCTCAAGGCGCACGACTTTCCCCTGCTGATAGCTCGGCGTACCGGCAATCACGCCGCTATAGCCGCCGTCGGCCATCACGACGTCAATGCCCAGCGCCTGCTCGATGCCCAGCTCCGCCGCAACCGCCTGTACCAGCAGGCTGACCGACGCCGAGATCACCAGCATCTGCTCGCCTTTCGCCTGTAAAGTCCGAATCAAATCCCACGCCTGCGGATACACGCGCGGCATAACCTCTTCGCGTACGCAGCGCGCCAGCAGCGCGTCCACATCCCGCTTTGCCACGCCAATCAGCGGCGCCTGGATCAGGGCCACGTAATCGGCGATATTCATTTCGCCGCGGTCGTAGTCCTCCATCAGCCGCGCTTCCCGCGCCAGGTAATCGGGATCGTTTACCCAGCCCTCACGCACCATAAAGCGGCTCCACAGCGTACTGCTGTCTCCCTTAATTAACGTATTATCCAGATCGAAAATGGTCAGCGTTTTACCCATCGTTTATTTTCCCTTATCGGCCACGGCGCCTCGCGAGAGCATGCGCAAGAAAAATGACAGCAGAATGACCCGGACAAAACGCCCGAGATTCACGCATCAGTAAGGCTTTTTCCCGGGTCGCGCTGCGCTTATCCGGGCTACAGCTCTACCGCCATTTGCCGAACGGTAGCCCGGACAGGTGCGCAGCACCGCCTCCGGGAAGCAGCTTCCCTTTTCACCCCCACACGCTCATCACCAGCAGCACGGCAATCAGCAATAGCGGATAAATTCGCACATGCCAGCGATCCGGTAAACGCGCCAGCCAGCGGGAGGCGATTTTTAATCCCAGCCAGCTTCCCGCCACCAGCTGCGCCGCCGCCGACAGCCAGATATTGCCGACAAACCCAGCCGGCAGCGCCACCGGCGACAGCCACGCCATCACCAGCCAGGTGAGCGTCGCCGTTGCCGCCAGCGGCAGCGTCAGGAGGTTGGCCATCGCCGCGGCTTCAGACATCAGCACGCCGCGACGGCGCATCAGAGGAACCGTCATCACGCTTCCTCCGACGCCGAGAAAAGAGGCGATCAGGCCAATGACGCCCCCTACCGTCAGCTCATGGGGCGCCGTCGGCACCACCCGGCTGGACGGCGGCGTCATAAATCCGGCGCGAAGGTAGCAATCGATAATGGTCGCCAGCAGGTAGATAACGAACAGCCAGCGGATCCACTCGCCGTTCACCTGAAGCGCCAGCAGCGCGCCGGCGATACCGCCAACGGCAATACCGGTGAGCATAGCCCACAGACGACGCCAGCTCAGGGTGCCGGTACGCACGTGCCTCCAGGTCGCCAGCAGCGCGGAACAGAGCATTACCAGCGCCGAGGTGGCGACGGCAATCTGCATCGCCTGTTGCCCGACGGCGCTTTGCGCTCCCCACCCGCTGGTTGCCAGTAAATAGAGCAGCGGGACGGTAACGAAACCGCCGCCGAAGCCAAAGAGCCAGGTCGTGATGCCGGAAAGTATGCCGCACAGAAAAAGCCAGTCGCTCATTGGAACGCCTCCACAAAAGGAGGTAACGATATAGAATAAGCCGATGGCCGGCTTACGCTTTAAAGCCAATCTATTACGAATTTCAGCCAGGGCTACACTTATGCGCAACGTTGCGATTGATGACGTCGACCATCTTCCTCGCCCGGTACTGGCGCTGGGCAGCGACTATCCGCCCAATACGCTACTGGAGCGCCACAGCCACCGCCGGGCGCAGTTTCTGTACGCCATGCACGGATTAATGAAGGTCGAAACCGATGACGGCCAGTGGCTGGTGCCGCCGTTCAGCGGAGTCTGGATCCCGGCGACGAAACCGCATCGCGTCTGGATGCCCGGCGTCAGCACCCACAGTCTGTATATTGACGCGCGGGACGCCCCGCGGGAAAGCGAGCGCTGCGAGGTCTTACAGGTCTCCCCGCTGATCCATCAACTGCTGCTGGCCGCCTGTCGGCTACCGCTGCTGTATGAAGAGAGCGGGCGCGATGCCGCCCTGATTACGCTGCTGCTCCATGAACTGCGCGCCGCCGCGCCGCTGCCGATGTTTACGCCGCTTCCGCAGAATAGCCGCCTCGCCGCGCTATGCGCCGATTTTCAGCGCCAGCCGAGCATCCGCAGTACGCCGCAGCAGTGGGCGCAAAAGCTGAGTAAAAGCGTACGCACGTTTAATCGGCTATTTCGCCGCGAGACCGGGATGGCGTTTTGCGACTGGCGCCAGCAGGCATGCCTGATGTACGCCATGACGGCGCTACGTGAAGGGAGTTCGGTTACCGAAGTCGCGCTAAGTCTGGGCTATGAGTATCCGGCCGCCTTTACCGCGATGTTCCGCAAAGCGATGGGCTATTCGCCGATGGCGTTTATCCGTCAGATCAACGGCGGACCGGCACACGCCAGTCCGCCGTAGTCGCGGATTATCCGGCTGCGCGATTCAGCCAGTCAAACAGCGTGTCCACCGAGAGCTGCGCAGGCGCGCGCAATGCTAGCTGCCCCGGTTTAATCAGCAGCAGCGTCGGCAGGCCGCGCACGCCGAGGTCGCTCGCCAGCGCCTGATGCCGGTCGGCATCCAGATAGCGCGTATCCAGTTGAGCAATTCGCGAGCTGAGTTTTCCCTGCGCCAGCAGCTGCCAGAGCTTGCGGCAGTGCACGCAGCGTTCAGCGCCAACGAACAGCAGCACCGGCCGTTCGCTCTCCAGTTCGCTCGCCGCGCCGATCGGCGTGAACGCGCTTTCCGCGACGCGGAACAGCTTCGGACTGCGGCGCAGGGTATCGTTATCGGTTGCCACGCACAGCGCATCGGCGCTTTTACTGTACGGCTGCACGCCCGCCACCCGGACCACGCTTTGCGCCGGTCCCGCTGCCGCCGCGCCGGGCTGGCGCAGGGTTCGTACATCGACCGCCGCAATCGGCGTCTCCTGCGGCTGCGCCAGCTGCGGGATCCAGCCGTAGGGAATGCGGTAGGCGCGATAGACCATATTGTTGTTCAGCGTCTTACCCCAGAACGGCGAAATATATTCCCAGACAATTTCGTGGTCGCGGGTCACTTCAAAAATGCGCCCGTTCGATCCTTCGTTAATCAGGGTATTGCCGTTTTCCAGGCGCTGCATGTTGCTGATGTACGGACTGTAAAAGCGGTACGAATCGGTCGGCTGCGGTAGATCCGCTTCATAGGGCGAGTAGCGCCATTCGATATCGAGGGTCAGCGGGTTGATCTCCAGGATCCGGGAGTAATCGCGCCAGGCGTTTTTCACCCCGTCCGTCGACGCCGGATTCGGCGCGCCGTATCCCGCCCAGCCGCCGTTATCGAAAATCAGGATATTGCCCGCGCCCGGCAGCCCCTGCGGGATCATATGCGCATGGTGCTGGCCGATGATCCAGCCGATGTGCTTCAGCTCCGGCTTGCTGTAGTCCGGGCCCAGTTGCCAGACGATCTTGCCGCTCTGTTTGTCGATAATGGCGATAACGTTGGATTCACGGGCGTCCCAGATAATATTGTCGGGATGAAAACGTTCATCGCCGGCGTCATACCACTTATTCGGCCCCAGCGCCGACATCGAGTTGATATGCATCCAGTCGCCCATTCCGCCGCCGCTGGCGCGCATGTTCGGGTTGTTGTACAGCGCGGTGCGCGCCGCATCGTCAAAGCCTAGTTCGTGAAAATGGTCGCTGCAGCGCCACTCCCACACCACGTTGCCCTGCCAGTCAACTTCAATAATGGTGTCATCCAGCAGCAGCTTGTCGGAGATCGCTTCATTGACCAGATTGGTGTGGGCGAGGATCAGGGTATTGCCGCCATCCACCTGCGGCTCTAGCCCCGGCGCGTAGTAGCCCACCGGGTTGCCCGCACGCTGATAGTCATGATGCGCGCGCGCCATCCAGCGCGTTTCATTGCCCGGATCGCTCACCTGCTCATAGCGATCGAATTTCCAGGTGACGTTGCCTTCCCAGTCCACCTGGATCAGATCGAGCATATCCTGCATGCCGTAGCGCGGGTCGCGCTCGCCGCTATGGCCAAGGATTGCGCCGCCGGGCAGGATTTTATTGGGAAAGCCGTGCAGTTCAGGCCATTCGCGCACCACGCGGCCGTTCATATCCACCAGCACCGCGCCGTGTTCGGTGGCCTGGAAAAGGGTGTAGCCGCTCCAGGCGCGCGGCGGATCGTAGAGGGTGGCGCCGGTCGGATAGACGGAAGGATGTCCCATATATTGCTCCTTAAATAAAAGAATCAGGCAGTGGTAATCAGGTTACGAATCTGGCGGCAGGCGGCGCTAAACGAAGCATCATCGCGCTGGCGCGGATGGGGCAGCGCCAGGCTCACCACTTCCCGTATCCGCCCCGGACGCGGCGAGAGCACAACGACCCGGTCGGCCAGAGCGACGGCCTCTTCCACATCGTGCGTCACCAGCAGCGTGGTGGTTCCCGCGCGCTGGTGGATCTGTAAAAGTTCCTGCTGCAGGGTGTGACGCGTCAGGGCATCCAGCGCGCCGAAAGGCTCATCGAGCATCAGGATCTGCGGACGGGCCACCAGGCCGCGGGCAATGGCCACCCGCTGGGCCATCCCGCCGGAGAGCTGCGCGGGTAGCGCGTTGGCGAATTCGCTGAGCTGCACGCGTTCCAGCATTTCCAGCGCCCGCTGGCGCTTCGCCGCCCGGCTGAGCTTTTCATCCGCCAGACCGAGCATCACGTTGTCGAGCACGTTAAGCCACGGAAACAGCCGCGGCTCCTGAAACACAATGCCGCGCTCTTTGCCCACGCCGGTGACCGGCTCGCCGTTGATGCGAATCTCCCCCTGGGTCGCTGACTCCAGGCCCACCAGCATCCGCAGCAGCGTCGATTTACCGCAGCCGCTGCTGCCCACCAGCGCCACCAGTTCACCGGCGGCGATATCCAGGCTGAAATTCTGTAGCGCCGTTACCTGTTGCCAGGATTTACGCACGTGGCGAAAAGAGACCAGAGTCGAAGAGGTCATAGCTGCTCCTGTTGGCGCCAGCGGGTGACGCGCATTTCCAGTAAACGTCCGGCTTTATCCAGCGCCGCGCCGGTGATACCGACCAGCACCATGCCGCAAAGAATGGTGGGCATATCCAGCAGCTGCTGGGCATTGATCATCAGGCTGCCGATGCCAACGCCGGAGGACATGAAATATTCCGCGCCGATATTGCCAAGCCAGGCGTAAATCAGCGCCAGCCGCAGACCGGCGAAGATCCCCGGCGCCGCGCCGGGAAGAATGACTCTGCGCAGGCGCGCTACTTCACCTAACCGCAGCACTCTGGCGACCTCATCGAGCTGCGGGTTGCGCTGGAGCACGGCCTGCCGGGTGCTAAAAAACATCGGAAAGAACGACGCCAGCGCGATAAAAACGATTTTGCCGCCGTTATCGTTGCCCACCCATGCGGTCAGCAGCGGCAGCCAGGCAAACAGGGCGATATGGCGCAGCACGTTGAGCGTAGGGGTGAAGATTTGCCCGGCGCGCGGGCGCAGCGCCAGCAGCAGTCCGCAGAGCAGGCCCCCCGCAATCCCCAGCACGCCGCCGACAAAGGCCCGCCCGAGGCTTGCCAGCATCGCCGCGGTCAGCTCTCCGCTCAGGGCGCCCTGCATAAAGCGCGTCGCCACCGCCAGCGGCGAAGAGAACAACGCGCCATCGATCCAGCCCCACTGGCTTGCCAACTGCCACAGCGCCAGCAGCACCAGCGGCAGCTGCAGCGCCCGCCAGCTGGCCTGCGGTTTCCACGCCAGGCGTCCGGCGGCTGGCTGCGGCCAGAACACCAGACGGGCACAGGCGCGGTTCGCCGCCCACTCCATCAGCATGCCGCTCAGGCCAACCACCGCAATGGTGACGAAGACGATATCCAACTGAAACAGCTGACGGCCCCAGACCATCAGGTAGCCAATGCCTTCCGAAGAAGCCAGCAGTTCGACAACGATAAGCGATACCCAGGCCTGGGACAGCGCCAGACGCAGGCCGGTAAACCAGCCCGGCAGGCTGGCCGGGATCACCAGCCAGCGCAGCCGCTGCCAGCGGGAAAAGTTCATCACCCTTGCGGCTTCGCTCAGGGTCAGCGGCACGCCGGCCACCGCCTGCTGCGTATTAATGGTCATCGGCACCACGGTGGTTTTGACGATAACCGCCAGCTTGAGGCCGTTATCAATGCCGAACAGCACCATAAACAGCGGGATCCAGCCGAGCGTCGGGATTTGCGCCAGGGCGTAGAACAGCGGCTCCACGCGCTGCGCGGCGGCCGGGACCAGGCCGAACAGCGCGCCGAGCAGCGTGCCGGCAGTGGCCCCCAGCAGCAGGCCAAGCGCCAGATGCTGAAGGCTGAATCCCCACTGCGCCAGCAGGTCGCCGCTCAGCAGCGATAGCGCGGTATCGGCAACCACCGACGGCGCGGGCAAAATTTGCTCCGGCATCCATCCTTCGCGAGCGGCGACGTACCACAGCAGCAGCAGTAACGCCGGCAGCAGCCACGGCCAGCCGTTAAGCCTGAAGCCCGGCCTGGCTGGGGCATCGGTTCTTAAGATCATCTGCGACATATCGGTCCACTTTTCGGCAAGTTATGTCGCTATCAAAACGTGACTTCCCCTTCGCCGCCATTGCGTAAGGCGAATAATCCCGATGCATCGAATGCATTTCAGCCTGCCGGGCGCGCGGCGTCTGATTTAGCTTTTTTTCACCCAAGCTTGGCGAATAAAAGCATTTAACACGCGGCCCGTGGGCTCTTTAGGGTGAGAAAAAACTCAAGGGAGCAACACGTTATGATGAAAGCATTTTTTAGCCGCACCTTGCTGGCGCTGGTGGCGGTCATTGGCCTGGCGGCAAGCGCCCAGGCCGAAGCGCTGCGCACTATCCGCATCGGCGTGCCGGACCAGAGCGCGGGCAGTAAACCCTTTATTGAGGGGCCGGTCGGCATGGCGTTTATCCGCCATCAGCTGGAAGAGGTGTTTAAACCGCAGGGCGTGGAAGTACAGTGGCAGTTTTTCAAAGGTGCCGGTCCGGCGGTCAATGAAGCGTTAGCCAACCGCCAGCTGGATTTTGTCTATCTCGGCGATCTGGCGGCGATTATCGGTAAGGCCAATGGCCTGCCGACGCGCCTGCTGCTGGGCAGCCGCGGTTCGGAATCTTATCTGGCGGTGACCAAAGCCTCGGGGATTAAAACCCTGACCGATCTGCAAGGTAAACGAGTGGCGGTTTATCGCGGTACGGCGGACCAGCTGGCCTTTGACCGTGCGCTGCAAAGCGCTGGCCTCAATGAGCGCAGCCTGCAGGTGATCAATCTTGACTGGAATGCCGGCAAAGCGGCGCTGGCGGCCGGTCGCGTCGATGCGGTGTGGGGCGGCGTTTCGCTGCTGGCGCTGCGCGGCGATAAGATTGATGTGGTCGTCAAAAGCGGCGATTCCGGCCGTCAGAACACGACTCAGGCGGGATTCCTCGGCACGCAGACGTTTATTGACGCCTGGCCGCAGGCGACCCAGCAGATTATTAACGTGCTGGTGAAGAACGCCGCGGAAATCAACGACCCGGCTAATCGCGACGCCTGGTCCGCCGAGATGGCGCAGCAGAGCCAGATCCCGCAGGCGCTGTTTCTCGAAGAGCTGCAGCCGCAGGATCTGAACTTTACCACCTCGCCGCGTATCGACCCGTTCCTGACCGACAGCTTTAGCAGCAGCGTCGATCAGGCGAAATCAGGACGCCTGATCCGCAGCGCTTTTGACGTCAGCCAGTGGGTGGACGGCCAGTTTGTCGAGCAGGCGCTGAAATCCCTGCGCCTGGAAAACCGCTGGCCACAGTACGACGCCAAAGGCCTGGCGAAAGACGCCAGTTAACCTCCCTCCTCCTGCGCCAGCAGCTGCAGCTGATGCTGACGATCGGTATGAAGGATAATCTCAATCAGCTTCTCCACCAGCGGCGGCTGCGCCGCGTGAACCGGAGAGATAATGGCAAACCGGGTCTGCATCAGCCGCCACTCCTCAGGCAGATCGCTGAGCTCCAGCTTAACCAGCCGATGGCTGTGCTGGCACAGCGCGAAGCCGTCCTCGCTGGCAAAGCTAATCGCGTTGGTCTGCGCGAGGGTGGCAAGCAGCGCGTAGATATGGTCGCACTGAATCGCCGGGGTAAAGTCCTGCTGCTGGCTGAGTGTCGCCAGCACCTTGCGCACGCCCGGCGGCAAATAAGGTGCCGCAAAGGGGTAGCGCAGCATCGCCTGGATAGAGACCGGCCCCTGTTTGGCCAGCGGATGGTCGGCATGGCAGACGAAAAAGCAGCGCTGCGGGCTGAGCGGCTGAACGCGCAACTGCGGGTCGAGCTCGGCCTGCCAGCTGTCGGCGACCACAAAAGGGTAAAGCTGGGAGTTCAGCGCCTGATGCAGCGCCAGCCAGTTATCAATCTGAAAGCGCACCCTCGCCTGCGGTAAAAGGCGATGAAACCCGCCGACGGCGGCCGGAATCAGCCTCGCGGCAGGGGCCGGGCCGCAGCCAAAGGCGACCTCGCCGTTTTGCGCATCGTCCGCTTCGCGCAGCTGGCTGCTGAGCTCCACGTTCAGCTCCTGAAAGCGGCGGGCGTAGGGCAGCAGCTTTTGCCCGTGCAGGGTGAGCGTCGGTAGCTTACTCTGGCGGTCGAATAAAGGATGGCCGACGCTCTGCTCCAGCGCCTGAATGCTGCGGCTGAAGGCCGACTGCGACAGGCACACCGCCTCCGCCGCGCGATTAAAACTGCCGTATTCAACTAGCGCCACAAAGTTGCGCAGTTGGCGAAAATCCAGATGCATTGGCCGCCCCACTCTCTCTTTTAGGCTACAAAAGTACTGGAGCGCAGCCAGGCGGCGCAATGCCGGGATGATGAGGATTTTTCACCCAGTACGGAAGCCGAGTAGGCGTCCAGCATTCGGATATTTGTGAAATATTGTTTCACGAAGAAAAAAATTATTAACATGACAGGTTCGTTTTTTGCCATAAATAATCAGCGTTAATTATCACTGCGCGAACCGGCCTATATTATTTACGTAAGGTTTCGTAAATTTTGCGTTTGGTCATTCTGAGGCCGTAGCGAATCGGCTATAAAATATCACGGCCCGTTTTCAGTGACGAAAAACAATGATATGAAGCCCAGACTCTCTCACGCGCTACTATTTGTTCCTTTTTTGCTTTTGGCAGGATGTTCATCCTCATCAAAACCGCATAAAACCGCCGCCCAGAGTAGCCACTCGACCATTGACGGAGGTTCTGACGATCTGATCCCGGTGATCGCCGCGCTGCACGATCAGATGCATACCTGGGAGGGAACGCCCTACGAATGGGGCGGGACGGAGCAAAGCGGCGTCGACTGCTCCGGGTTTGTCTGGCGTACGCTCAAAGATCGCTTCAACTTGCCGATGGAGCGCATCACCACTCGCGAACTGCTGCACATGGGCGAGCGCGTAAGCCCGCGCCAGCTGCGGCCGGGGGATTTAGTTTTCTTCCGTATTAAAGGCGGCATGCACGTCGGCTTCTATGATACCGACCGTAATTTCCTTCACGCCTCCACCAGCCAGGGCGTGATGCGCTCTTCGCTGGATAATCCGTACTGGCAATCGGTATTCTACCAGGCGCGCCGTCTGCCGAAGGAATATAACGCCCAGATAACGATGAATAACGATAATCTGCATCTGGCGAAAAACCGTTAATCACAAATAATAAAGCCGCCCTGTTACCACGGCGGCTTTATTGTCGAGAAGACTTAGAACTGGTAGGTCATACCGACAGCGACGATATCGTCATCGTTGATCCCGAGCTTATTATCGCTCTTCAGCTGGTTGATTTTATAATCAACAAAGGCGTTCATGTTTTTGTTGAAGTAATAGGTCACGCCAACATCAATGTAGTTGACCAGGTCTTCGCTTCCCACGCCCTCGATATCCTTGCCTTTTGACAGCACGTAGCCCAGGGACGGACGCAGGCCGAAGTCGAACTGGTACTGCGCCACGGCTTCAAAGTTCTGCGCTTTATTGGCAAAACCGCCGCTGATTGGCGTCATTTTGCGGGTTTCGGAGTACATGGTCGCCAGGTAGATATTGTTGGCGTCATATTTCAGGCCGGTCGCCCAGGCTTCCGCTTTTTTACCCGTACCGCGGGCCAGCAGGTTCTGATCGTTCGTACGGTCGGAGCTGGTGTAGGCCGCGCTGACGGCGAAATCGCTGCCGCCGAAGTCATAGCTTAACGCGGTGCCAAAGCCGTCGCCGTTCTGTTTTTTAGCTTCACGGCCTTCGTTTTTGCCCTGGTACTGCAGAGTCAGATCCAGGCCATCCACCACGCCGAAGAAGTCGGTATTGCGGTAGGTTGCCAGGCCGCTGGCGCGTTTGGTCATAAAGTTATCGGTCTGCGCGGAAGAGTCGCCGCCGAATTCCGGGAACATATCGGTCCAGGCTTCGACGTCGTACAGCGCGCCGAGGTTACGACCGTAGTCAAATGAACCGTAGTTTTTGACTTTCACCCCGGCGAACGCCAGGCGCGTTTTCTGCGAAGAGTCGCTTTCGGTTTTGTTGCCGGAGAACTCCGATTCCCAGCGGCCGTAGCCGGTCAGATCGTCGTTAATCTGCGTTTCGCCTTTGATGCCGAAACGAACGTAGGTCTGGTCGCCATCTTTGCTGTCATAGTCGCTCATATAGTGCATCGCTTTGACTTTGCCGTAGACGTCCAGTTTATTGCCGTTTTTATTATAAACTTCTGCCGCCTGGGTAGCCGAAGAAGCAATAAGACCCATCATCATTAATGCCAGTGAGCTCTTTTTCATTATCTAGTCCTGGTGATTTATTTATACGCGCTAATCAATTCCGGGCGGAAGCCCTGTCAAAAACTGCAGGTTTTTTAACGCTCTAATATTAAAAATTTATGACAACATGGAACTTTTTATAAAAAAGGGAATTTAATTATTTCCGTCATGAATGTGTCACGTTTCCCCGCCAGAATGCCCGATCCGCGCAAGGAAGTGGTTCGTCCACCACGCCAGGTGTTGGCAAGCGGGCTGACTCCTGTTACAACATCAACTCGATATCGAAACTCCTTTTTGAACGGCAGAGAATCATGAGTGATAGCCAGACGCTGGTGGTAAAACTGGGCACCAGTGTTTTAACGGGCGGATCCCGCCGCCTGAACCGCGCCCATATCGTTGAATTAGTGCGCCAGTGCGCACAGCTGCACGCGATGGGCCACCGAATTGTGATAGTGACTTCCGGGGCGATAGCCGCCGGACGTGAGCACCTCGGCTACCCGGAACTGCCCGCGACCATCGCGTCCAAACAGCTGCTGGCAGCGGTTGGTCAGAGCCGTCTTATCCAGCTGTGGGAACAGCTGTTTTCTATTTATGGCATTCACGTCGGCCAGATGCTGCTGACCCGCGCCGATATGGAAGACCGCGAGCGTTTCCTTAACGCCCGCGATACCCTGCGCGCGCTGCTGGATAACAACATCGTGCCGGTGATTAATGAAAATGACGCCGTGGCGACTGCCGAGATTAAAGTCGGTGATAACGATAATCTTTCGGCACTGGCGGCGATTCTCGCGGGCGCAGATAAACTGCTGCTGCTGACCGATCAGCAGGGCCTATTTACCGCCGACCCGCGCAACAACCCGCAGGCCGAGCTGATTAAAGACGTGTACGGTATCGATGACGCCCTGCGCGCGATCGCGGGCGACAGCGTATCGGGTTTAGGTACCGGCGGTATGGGTACCAAGCTGCAGGCCGCCGACGTCGCCTGCCGCGCGGGCATCGACACGATCATCGCCGCCGGTAGCCGTCCGGGCGTGATTGGCGACGTGATGGAAGGGGTTTCCGTTGGCACCCGCTTCCACGCCCAGGAGTCGCCGTTGGAAAACCGTAAGCGCTGGATTTTCGGCGCGCCGCCGGCGGGCGAAATTACCGTGGACGCCGGCGCGACCCAGGCGATTCTCGAACGCGGCAGCTCCCTGCTGCCGAAAGGGATTAAAACCATCACCGGCAACTTCTCGCGCGGCGAAGTGATCCGCATTCGCAGCCTTGAAGGCCGCGATATCGCCCACGGCGTCAGCCGCTATAACAGCGATGCGCTGCGCCGCATCGCCGGGCAGCACTCGCAGCAGATCGATGCCATTCTGGGCTATGAATACGGCCCGGTCGCCGTCCACCGTGACGACATGATTATCCGTTAAGGAGCTGAAAATGCTGGAACAAATGGGCATTGCTGCCAAAGCGGCCTCGTATAAACTCGCGCAGCTTTCCAGCCGCGAAAAGAACCAGGTGCTGGAAAAGATTGCCGACTATCTTGAAGCGCAGACCGACGCGATCCTGCGCGCGAACGCTGAAGATCTGGCGGAAGCGCGCGCCAACGGTTTAAGCGAGGCGCTGCTCGATCGCCTGGCGCTCAACCCGGCGCGCCTGAGCGGGATTGCTAACGATGTTCGTCAGGTCTGCAGCCTGGCCGACCCGGTCGGTCAGGTGATCGACGGCGGCCTGCTCGACAGCGGCCTGCGCATTGAGCGACGCCGCGTGCCGCTGGGCGTAGTGGGCGTGATTTACGAAGCCCGTCCGAACGTGACCGTCGACGTCGCCTCTTTGTGCCTGAAAACCGGCAACGCGGCGATTCTGCGCGGCGGCAAAGAGACCTGGCGCACCAACGCCGCCACGGTGAAAGTGATTCAGCAGGCGCTGCAGGAGTGCGGCTTACCGGCGGCCACCGTGCAGGCGATTGAGAGTCCGGATCGCGCGCTGGTCGGCGAGATGCTGAAGATGGATAAGTATATCGATATGCTGATCCCGCGGGGCGGCGCAGGTTTGCACAAGCTGTGCCGCGAGCAGTCGACGATCCCGGTGATCACCGGCGGTATCGGCGTTTGCCATATCTATATTGACCACTCCGCCGACGTTGCCGAAGCGCTGAAGGTTATCGTTAACGCCAAAGTGCAGCGCCCGAGCGCCTGTAACTCGGTCGAAACGCTGCTGGTGCATCAGGATATCGCCGAACGCTTCCTGCCCGCGCTGAGTAAGCAGATGGCGGAAAGCGGCGTCAGCCTGCACGCCGATGCGGCCTCCCTGCCCGCGCTGCAAAACGGCCCGGCCAGCGTAGAGCCGGTGAAAGCGGAGCAGTATGACAATGAGTATCTGTCGCTGGATCTGAACGTGAAGGTGGTGGCCGACCAGGATGAAGCGGTAGCGCATATTCGCGAGCACGGCACCCAGCATTCCGACGCCATCCTGACGCGCACCCTGGGCAACGCGAACCGCTTTATCAACGAGGTGGACTCCTCGGCGGTGTACGTCAACGCCTCTACCCGCTTTACCGACGGCGGCCAGTTCGGCCTCGGCGCGGAAGTGGCGGTCAGCACCCAGAAGCTGCACGCGCGCGGCCCGATGGGCCTGGAAGCCCTGACGACCTATAAGTGGATTGGTTTCGGCGACGATACCATTCGTGCTTAATGCTAATTGGGTGATGCAAAAGTAGCCGTTTGATTCGCAAGGGCATTGACGCATCACCCACTTAGTTTTAACCTTCTATCCCGTGCTTACGTTCGTCAGCACGTCTTGCAGGGCCGATATAGCTCAGTTGGTAGAGCAGCGCATTCGTAATGCGAAGGTCGTAGGTTCGACTCCTATTATCGGCACCATCCTACCTATTTTAACGTCTCCCCAAGTCTACTCAAACACCCTTTAAACCCTTATAATACGCGGTTTCAAGGCCCTTATTGTCTCTGCTCGTCTACTCACGTTCACAGAAATCTACGGTGAGTTGGGGGCATCGGTGGGGGCATATCGTGTTCGGTCTAGAGGAGATGCCCCCAAATGAAGCTCAATGCCAGACAGGTAGAGACTGCCAAGCCCAAAGATAAACCCTACAAGTTAGCGGACGGTGGGGGCATGTATCTGGAGGTGTTCCCGAACGGCACCAAAAGCTGGCGCATGAAATACCGTATCGCAGGTAAAGAAAAACGTGTGGTGTTTGGCGTCTACCCGACCATTACCTTAGCCGATGCCAGAAGCAAAAGAGATGATGCTAAAAAGCTGCTGGTTAATGGCGTTGATCCGAGTGCGTTTAAGCAAGAAAGCAAACAAGCCCACATCGAAGAAGTCAAAAACACCTTTCAGCAAATTGCGCTTGAATGGCACAACATGAAAGTGAAGAAATGGTCTGCGGGGTATGCCTCTGACATCCTTGAAGCGTTCAACAAAGACGTTTTCCCGTTCATTGGTCAACGGCCTGTTGCAGACATTAAGCCGTTGGAACTGCTAAACGTGCTGAAAAAGATGGAAGACCGAGGCGCGACCGAAAAAGCCAAGAAAGTGCGTCAACGCTGCGGTGAAGTGTTTCGCTATGCCATCGTGACAGGCCGAGCCGAGTATAATCCCGCGCCAGATCTCACCAGTGCCATGCAAGGGCATGAGTCTACACATTACCCATTCCTGACCACCGAAGAACTTCCCGCTTTCTTTAAAGCCCTTGCTGGCTACTCTGGCAGTGAATTGATGGTGCTGGCAGCGAGATTGCTGATCATTACCGGTCTGAGAACAGGTGAATTGCGCGGTGCATTATGGTCGGAAATCGATACCAAGAAAGCGCTATGGGAAATTTCTGCTGAACGCATGAAAATGCGCCGTCCTCATATCATCCCGCTATCTAGCCAAGCCTTAGCCATTATCGAACAGATCAGAGCAATGACGGGGCAATTTCCTTTACTGTTTCCGGGGCGCAATGATCCAAGTAAGACCATGAGCGAAGCCAGCATCAATCAGGTGTTTAAGCGAATTGGTTATACAGGCCGGGTTACGGGTCACGGCTTCCGTCATACCATGAGCACCGTTCTTCATGAACAGGGCTACAACACCGCATGGATTGAAACCCAACTGGCCCATGTTGATAAGAATGCTATCCGTGGCACCTACAACCATGCGCAATATCTCGATGGCAGACGTGAGATGCTGCAATGGTATGCTGACTACATGGCAAGCCTTGAGAAAGGCGGCAATGTAGTGCAGGGTGCGTTTAATCGGCGTGGGTAAGGATAACGGCTGATGAAAGAGGGGCTATGTCTTAACGGGCATAGCCCTTTTTCTTGGCTAAAGCAGATAAGAATTAGGTCAGAATTTAAACTGATATTGATTAACTAATTGATTAATATGAAAATTGTAAAATACCTTAAAACAGCAAAATAAATAGCACTTATTGCTAAATCGCTCTACACCCCGCCCAGTGACAGCTCTCCCGCCATTCCATCTGTTTTTGTATGAAAAACACTCAATTCAAGTTCAATTCTGATTTTCCGAGGGTTGAACGTCATAAGCGATCTGCAGATACTACATTCATCAAAACAACAACGGAGAAATATATGACAACAAGAAGACTTATTCGCCTGCCGGAAGTGATGAATAAAACAGGATATAGCAAAGCATGGATTTATCGACTTATTAGCAGGGGCGTATTCCCAGAACCGATAAAGATTGGCATAAGAGCTAGAGCTTTTGTAGAAAGTGAAATCGATGAATGGATTGAAAACATTATTCAGTTTTCACGTAAACATGCTGATTAATGGAAAATACACTATTAATACGATGAGGAGGTTTTATGTAAAACGTTAAACGCTGTGTTTTTTACAATATAAAAAAATAAAAAAATAAAATATTTTATGCATTAATAATGCAGGGTATTTTACACTATAAACAAAGAAAAGGAAAAATAAATGAATAAGAAAAATAATGGTTTTGATAGGATCGCTACTGAGATGTTTCTACTATCAGCAATGCAAGAGTATTACCGTATCTATTGGGATATAGTCAAAAAAGGGCCAAAAGAGGCATTTAATTTACTTACTGATAATCATCATATGGAAACAGTCTATGACCAAGTAATCGAACGAGCTAAAAAGGGCGTAGCCAAAAATAAGCGCTATCTTATCGATTTTGAAGGGGTGAGAATGGAGGTAATGACGCTGCATACCAAAGCCTTAGTGTTAGCCTATATGTAAATCTATTTGGCCCCTTATTGGGGCTGAAAATAAACAAAATATTAAATAATCATATAAAAGTGAGGGTTAATTATGTCTAAAAATAATAAAGTTAAAAACAAATCTACAAAACTGTTCCTTGATCTTGCTAAAAGATCGTTTGAGACAAGTTGGATCAGTTTACAAAATGATCACGATGGGGATATAAGAGAGTATATTAGTGATCATGATTTTATGAGTGCAACTATCATGTGCGTGATAATGCATATTAAAGATAACTTTGAGAGTTTAACACAGAAAGAAGGAAATAATGTGAATATTGACGAGGTTGATCTTAAGGTTATCGCTAATCTGTTGGTAAGGCATTCGTATTTATTTGTTCATAAATCTTTATAGTTTCCTTTGAAGATATATTTGCCCCGTAAAGGGCAGATAAAAACACTTATGACAATAGGAGAAAACTGATGATTGATGAGTTCCACGTTATGTTTATGTATAAAAAAATCCAAGCTGAAGCCGCTACTACAGATATGAAAACACTGAATCAACTATTGAATAAATTTCGAAAAGTGGTAGAGGAGCGGCGTGAGGAGTATTATCAGGAGATTGGTGAATATAAGGTGCGTAAGCTAAAGATGAAAAGACTCCTCAAGTTGATGGCGCGAGATGGTATTTCACCACAGGAACTATGTGACTGGCAGTAGCCAGTCTACAAGAAATATACTCATTAAGTTCCATCGAAAATTAGTAAAATCGGTGTTTGCGAAAGTTTGATAGTTATTAATCTCTACGTTTTACATTTGGTTATTAGCGGCTATCGCCACGATCATTAATGAAAAAATCCATCATTAACAGGGATAAGCCCTGTCCAGCGAAGTGATTGTTGTAGACAATCACCAAGTGCTGCTTTGATAAATAGTTTTTTGATCCAATAGCAAAAATATATTTATGTCAGCATTAGGGCGTAGCCGTGCGTCAGCACATGAGCGTTAGCTCATAGATGGTGGGGATTTTCAAAAAAAAGATTTTAGTTAAATAGAAAGGAATACTTAGCAATAAATAATTAGAAACCCCAGATGGCGATCATAAAAATCGCCCGGTTTCTTTTAATCCTCTTAAGTATTATCTCTTACTTCTTGCAAAATTAAGTTAAGACAAAAACGGCCTGTAGCCCTTGGGGAATAAGGCTTGTGTTAGAAAACCACGACTGACTATACGGTCAGTATTACTGACTCTATGGTCAGCATTACTGACTGCACGGTGAGATTTTCTGACTCTGTAGTCAGTTCTTATATCATTTTTAAGCTAAAAAATGACAGTGATTTAAATCATCGTCACGGGAAAACTTGCGATTTATAAAATATTTTCGCAAAAAAATATGCAAAAAACTTGATATCTGTTTCAAGCATGGTATTTACTTTATTATAAATAAAACAATAAAAGGTGATAATATGATTAAAGAAATGGAAGTTGACTTGGATTTAGGCTTAAACCCTTTTTGCTTTGAAACAGAACTAAAGATTGAGACAAGAAAGAAAAATCTGACTGTTTCAAGGGGAACGGAACTTATCGAAAGAAAAGATGCCAGTCGAAGCTACTTTGCTAATATTGTGCATACACAAGAGGTTGATAAAGAAGAGTTCATCAAACTCTATACATCACAAATAAAAGCCTACTTTGATCTCACGAAAACAGCATACAAAGTATTTTTTATCTTTTTACGTATTTATCAAGATGCGATAGGCAAAGATCATTTCTACCTGAGTTGTAAAAAAGCAATGTCTCTTGCGGAAAAGATAGATCATTTTGTCTTATCTGAATCTATCTTTTACCGGGGGATAAAGGAACTCATCGAGAAACGCATTATTGCTAAAACTAATGAAAAAAACTGGTATTTTATAAACCCTGCTATTGTCTTCAACGGTGATAGGGCTCGCTTCGTTTCAGAGATTAGGAAAAAGAAAGAGACGATAGAAATTGAACGAGACGAAAGCGTGATTGATAGTCGGGGAAACTATACTAATCATGAAGGTCAGCTTAGGTCTATCGAGTCAGTCATTGAAAATGTAAACAACCAAGAAGATATTGATGTTTTAATCGCCAGATTACAGGCTAAAAAGTCTCAAGGGGCGATCATGATTAAAAGTGTGAAAGAGGGTATCTCTGTGGATAATGTAAGCCTTGTAGCACCAGAAGAGCCGATAGATTGGGATACTATCTAAATAGGTGTTCCGAATAGTAGATCACTTAGTAACTAATGGTTATTACTCCATTGTTCATCATTACGACTTTGGAGCCTTGATACCAAGGGCTTTCGTGCTGGAAAGCTGACTATTCCTTGTGCCACAAGGCTTGTGCTGGGTGTAGCGGTATTAGGAACAGCTATTTAGGATGATAGATTATAACAGCCTGCATCCCAATAGATCTTTAAGTAAACTGGATGATTATTATTCCTGTGGTAGCGTGAAAGCTAACGCGTCAGATGAATACACATTGATGAACGCTCTTGATCTAAAGGATCTACGCGAGGCCTTAGCTGAAGATATCTTCTTATAAGAACTGGAAGCCTCCGGTAGAATCTTGCTTAATGCTGACATAATGGCGATGTGGTGATATTCAGCGATGGTGAGTTTGAGCATGAGGTCGAGATTGATCTCTATGAGATGTTGCCTCAGGCAGTTGATAGGATGAAGATTACTGTTGTGTTAAATGAAGATGACAGGGAATTATGATTTTTATGCTGCCCTAATTATCTATTATTGATGATATGTTTAAGAATGCTTAATTGTAGTAATTAGAGATGCTTGAATATATGGCAATATTGTTAACAATATTGCCATGTGCAAACTTCTTACATGCTGTCAACTAATGCTTGATATTGTTCAGGATCTTTTCTTTGAATTGTATCCAATACAAATATTGCTAATTTTTTGAATGCAGGAACGTCAACGGGAAGCATACTTCTGTCAAAAATTTCCTCTAAATGAGATAGCTCATTATTTACCCTGTTCGCAATATCCACAGCAAGCTGATTATTGTCAAAAAATAAATAAAGTTTTTCATCATTTGGCTTATTGTTTGGGTATTTATAGTATAAGTATGCTTCAAGAAATTTCCTCAAGTTGTTCCCAAAGTTATAGTATGAATCGTGGTTGTTATCTTCGATATTGCCATATGCACATTTATAAATTTGCCCAAAAAGATAATTAAATTCTGTGATGTATTTTTTTAGATATTTAGGCATTACTTTCAAAGTGCTGATAGTTTCTCCTCGATCCAATAAAAAATATCCACAACTTTCTTTATTTGCATCATCTTTGGGTTTTGATAGTCTTTTTATATATTTTAAAAAGTCCAAATTATGTGTCGATATAAATATCTGATGATATTTATAACTATTCCTTTGCCCTTGGTTTTTAATTGGACGGGTGAGAACATCTTCGATCAAGCTATATATGAAAAATATATGATTGTTATCTAAGCTAGAAATAGGGTCGTCGATCCATATGATTAGGTCTTTATTTGCTGAATCAACGTCACCTAGCTTAGCCATGAAGTAACAAAAAGATACAAGACTACATTCGCCTTCACTTAAGTTATCTGCGAGGGTATCACCTCTATAAATTTTGAAATTAACACCATGAGTCTCGGTATTATTGAAGGGTCTTAGGTTTAAGCTATTATGCCCAAAATGATTTTTTAGAAAAAGATTTATTTTTTCTGCACCATAGCTTTCATCTCTTTGTTGATCAAGATGATTTTGAATATCAGTATTGAAACTATTGATTTGTTCTTGTATTTTATTTTTTTCCTGCTCAAGAGTTTTATACTCATTTACTAAAGAGGATATTTTTTCCTTTTCTTTAATATAATTAATGTCAGTAATGAACTGACTTACTTCTGTAAGGCGAAGGATATTTCTAGCTGCATCTTGATCACTCTTCAGATTTCTTATTTTAGTATTATGCGCTTGTCGAATACTTTCCAGAGAATTATATATGGCTTCTAAATCATAACTTTCTTCAATGATTATTGAAGGCATCGGTGTAAATATTTCTTTGAGTCTCTCTTGCAACGAATTTTTCATGCTCATTAAGAAATTATCATATAAAACAATCTCTTTGCTAAATCTAGATAATACGTCAAAATAGTCAGTATGTAATAATGAATAAATCTGTTCCTGATTAATAGGTAGGGATGTTGGTAATGTATTAATTACAGTATCTATATCAGAAATAAGATCATTTATTAATCCTCTTAGTTTTTCTGATTCTTTATTGAAATGTGAATCCAACTGCTCCCATAAATTATGAGGAATCACCCCACCACAAAAAGCACAAGTATCTCTTACCCCTTTATGTAAGTTTATCCCACTTCGAACCCACTCTTGTAGGAGTGAGTTGTTAATTAGATCCTGTATGGTTTCGTCAGGTTTCACTTCATAAGAGAGTAAATTATTAGCTTGGGTTTGTAGTAAAAGTGTTTTATCAGAAAACGTTACTTTATCCAGTAGGAAATCTTTACTTTTCTCTGATAGCAAATTAACTAGCTTTGCTTGTTCTTCTTGAGGAATATCTCTTATTGGGTTGTTCAGTATTGTTTTGATGTCTTCTTCTATTGAGTTAATATTGTATGTGACTTTTTGATATAAATGATTTGTTTTAATTTGCCTATTAGCTTTTTCACGTAGTTTATTTTCTAAATTTTCAGATGTTGATTGGAATTCTCTTTTTTTATTGTTATATTCTAAGTTTTTTAGATTGTAGTTACAAACAAGTCCTTTTTGGTTATCACCGATAATATCTTTTAATTCAACTATTTTATTTTCTATATCAATATTTCTTTCACCCAATATTGCAAAGGATTTAATATCTCCATCTGAGTTAAACAACCACTTTAAGTTATCTTGTACAAAATCTCGATTATATACCCTTACATTTCGAGAATTATTTACCAGTGTATCATGGCTAATTAACTCACCAGTAGTGAATTCAAAAGAGTATTCCGAATTAGGATATTTATCATGAACCTTATAAAGCTCCAGACTTCTCATTATTCTTGATAGGGTTGTTTTCCCAGAATAGTTCCTACCATAAAAAATGTTCATTTTTTTTAACTCAGCAACATTGTTACCTTCATCTCGGACTGAGTTATTCCATGAAAATTGTTGAATACAGCGAAGTTATTTATGTGTAATATTTTTCTTAACATATGAAAACCTTTTATGGCTCATGCTTATAGTTAAGGACAATTTTCAATTATTATTGATCTTATTAATTTTTCTTGCAAGAGTATTTAATTTGAGGGAATAAATATTATGATCGTGATAATTATAACTTGTGGAAACTAACTGTCTTTACTTGTTTATGGAGTATTTGAATAAATTGGGTCTGATGCATAAAACAGACCCATCAATGATGTTGCTTTTATCAACTAATCCAACAATCCCTTCGAAACCTTACTCGCCGTTTGGCTGAAATTATATCGCTCAACAACATTTCCCTTGAACCAGATCTCAAGGGAGTTCATGTGAGCTGTATTGCTGTTCTTCAGTAGGGCCAGACCGGGAATGTAGTTCGAGATCTGGCTCTCGCCTGACATGCTGGAGTAGGACCACATTTCCTGACCATCATTGGTGGCTCGTGTTTGTGGTTCCCCGAAAGCATTAATAACATCTTGCTGGGTTGTTTTTCCTTTAACGATTTTGTTTTTTACGGTTTGTTGGGATTCATCTTTAAGGGATTTGTTGCCATAGGTAGTGCAAGCGGTAAGAGGTAGGATCACCAACGCAGCGATAAACAGTTTTCTCATGTTAACTCCATATAAACAGTAAACGTAAAAATAGGCGTAAAGAGGCCGGGACCAGCGTTGTGTTGCTGCTGTCCATTGAAATAGGTCATGTTAATTAGTGGTGAAGAAAGCCGCTTATCAGAAGCCTATGAGTTTTTCTATCTAATCAGCTAACGGCATCCTTCACTGTTGTTTTCCCTGATGTTGCATTAATAAAACCTACGCTAAGGCCATAGAACAGTGCTGGCTGTTGGTCATTGGGTTTGACGTTCTATACCCATGAACCAACCCACAAACGGTCCAGTGATCCTTCTGTTCACTTTATCCAGTAACGATTCATCTAGCAAGAAAATGATCGGCATTGCAGATCGATAAATTAAAATTGATAGTTTACATCGATCAATCGTTCCCTATCGATCGGTGTTTTAATTGTTTTAATCGATCGATATGTATTTAATGATATATTTTAACTATCATTATTTTGATTTTGATCGTTACAAACGATATGACGGTCCACAAAAATAATTTAATCCTATCAATTGGTTAATCAGGTGGTTTTGTTGCGTTATGCCAGTAAGAACAAGCCTTACCGACTAAAGATGTGCAGCAGACTACCTCTACATAACAGCATTTCTGATTATCAGGATGGATAGGAAGATGAAGAAGATTTTACTCGTTGCTGGTACAGCTCTTGTTCTGGCGGGATGTGGTGAGAAAGGCGATTTTGAAAAGGCTATCAACGCGAAAATTTCAAAATCAAAGGTGTGCTACTCCCTGCAAAACAATGACTTTGCGTTCAACAAAGGTTTTCCAGTAAAGGTTAATCATGGCTACCGTTCTGCTGGATACAATGCCAGCGATGAAATCCTGAAAGGTCTTGTTGAACAGGGTCTGCTTAATTTTTCACAACAGGCGAATGGCTTTAGCAGTGTTGATGTTCTGGAGGTCACCGACAAAGGCCAGCAAGTTGATTTTTGGGACCGTGAGGAAGGTGCCTGTGTCGGTCATCGTGTTGTTGCTGAGATCACCAGTTGGACTGAACCGAGTGATGGCGCTGGCGCTAAAATCACACAAGTGACTTATACGTGGAAACTCGACGCTGTTCCGGAGTGGATTGATAAAAATGCTTTCTCTAGCGTCAAGGGAATGGCTGAACCCGAAGAAGCCAAAATTGTTCTGGTGAAAACTAATAACGGCTGGGCCGCTCGGTAATTACAGGAAAAGACGCTATGAACACTATTTATTCGGCGTTTTTCATCGATCTGCTGATGAACATACCATCACTGGCACCGGTGCTGTTTCTCCGAAAGACACAAAAGAACGTGAAGGGATCGCTGGCCCTTAGACTTTTTCTGCTTAACGCCTTCTTGGTGCTATCACTGGTAACGGTATCGCAGAATACAACACAAAAATATGGACTGTTCCCTGTATGGCTGGTTTTTGCCGCCATTGGGTTATTTGTGGTCATGCTGGTGCCAGCGGTAAAATTCATGCGTAAGCATTTAACTGTAGGTAAAAGCAGGGGTGTTATCCTTTCATCATTCCTGATTATCAATGCTATTAGGTTTCACAGCGTGTTTTCAAATGCTTATGGCAGCGGATACACGCTTAATGGATACAATGTGGTGTGGACGTTGTTCTTCCTGTTTGCCTGCCTGCTGGCTTATCTTGGTTGTGCTGGGAGTAAAACATATTCTGGTTATTCTGCGTCGTCATCTGCATCGCAACCAGAATATTTTAAACCGACCAAAGAGTATGAAACACAATCTCAAATTGACTACGATATTGCTGTAAAGGGGCGGAGTGTTCTGTCTGATCCCAATCTGAGTATTATTGAGCAGCAGCGTTATAGGAATACAATAAAAAATATAGATACGCATTTTTGATAATATTTAAGAATAGAGGGTGCCATTCGCCATAATATAACAAATTGTTTTTTTGTAATATGCCAGCCATCGTCCGATGGTTGGCATATATGATCAGTGTAAAATATTACTTATCCTTGTCTGAAATAGTCATGTCCATTCTTCGTCTTTCGATGGTTTTAATAATATTCATAATTATCACATCTCGATTTTGTCGTGAGGTTGATTTTATACCAATCATGTCTGCTAATCTCTTTAATGATTGCACCGTCGGGAATAACAACTCGTCAGAAAGGTTTTTATTTATTTCATCAATGGATAGACTTTTCATTTGACCAACAAACTCTGTTAGTTGAGCATGAGTCTCATTATTAGCGATAGTAGTAGGTTCTTCTTTTAACCTCTTCTTGCTAGACGATATGCTCTTACTTATTTTATGCTTTTCTTCCAGCAACCTTAAGATATCATCCAATGCATAATCCACGGTTTTATTGGGGTAAAATGACATTATTTTTGTTATGTATTGAGCAAGAGCTATCAACTCATGAGTTTTTATCATAAATCCTCCAGTTTTTCGCACAATTCACTCACGACCCCTTCAAAATAGTTACTCTGTTTTTCTGCATTAGCTTTAGAACGAGGTAAATTATCATAGCTATAAACAGTAAGGTTGTTTTCTGCTGCGACAGAAATCCCATCTCCATCTGTTATATACTTCTCAAAAACCATTCCGGGATTTTGAGACTTTACATCACTTATTGTTCCTTCATGTGTGCCTTTAGGTTTTTTATCATATTCATCGACCATGTTGAATATAATCCCTAACATTTCCGTGTCAGTAAAGTCAATTTTTGAACTGGAATATTGTATCATTCCTCTGAAGTTTGTGTTTAATTTATCCATCTCTGTTTTAATAAGCGATATACCTACAGTGGATAAAAAGTCTGGTATTGCTGGAATTAGGTATAACTCACTGGCAAAGAAAGCATTCTGAGTAACAAGGTTAATATTCGGTGGGCAGTCAAGAAGTATATAATCATACTCATCACCTACTTGGTCAATGGCATGTTTTATTATGGCCATTTTTTCTAATTCAAGTTCTGTTTCTTTTTGATGTGAGGCTGCACTTTTCTTCTCACGAGCTAACATCATATCAACAAGAACTAATTCGTGATGGGAAGGGAGTAAATCAACATTCACCCATACTCTACCGGGGCTAGAATTTACTGCGTTCTTTATAATGGCTTGTTTTGTATCAAAGTCTTTTCCATCAAAGTAATTGTCAAAAATATTTTTTAGTGTCGGTTTTTTATCTGTATAAACATATTTTACGTAACCATCAACACCTAGGGCCAAATAAGATAAGTTTGATTGTGGGTCTAAGTCAATTAATAACACCTTAGGGTGTTCATCTGAACTTCGCATTAGTCCTACGCCGAGGTGCAATGTTAAGGTAGACTTACCTACACCACCTTTCCAGTTTATCATGCTGATTACTTTAGCCATGTGAATATCCTTTTGTTAAATTATGTTTATATCATCTAAATAATTTTATTTCAGACTATTTATCTAAACTAATGTTGCTGCTTTTAATTAGTGGTGTTGTGGAAGGTATTTATTAAATACTTTTATTGTTATTATGATGAACTCTTACATAAAAAACTCTAAACTTATCATTGATTATATCAATGCATTTTCACTTTTTAAACCTATTATTATTCTTTTTTAGTCCTTTGGTGAGCATAAAGTTTGGGATGTCTGAGTGTTGGCGCTGTTTGTCCTAAACCGGTTGGATGGGAAGAGATGTAGTCTAGTGTGCTATCTGGCAGTTCAGGCTTAGTTAAACGACTTGGAAAACGTCTAATCTCATCTTTGGTAGGCTTGTAATCATCACTGTTAAATTTGACACGTCTTTCATGCTCAGCACGTGGCACATAGATCCCCTGCACTTCATCAAACACATAGTTTTCGGCAATACGCTTGTCATGGTCAACATCAGGAGCAACAGGCTTCTTCTTGGCCCAGACGAATTTCTCTTTTATATATGCTATTACCAATAGCGTAAAACGCGTGAACACATCACTCTGACGGGGTTTGACCTGCTTCCTCTTACTTTTAAGAGGAGCGCGTTTGACCGCTCTGGCAGTTGAAGATGATGGGGTTTTCAATTTAGTGCGTGCATGAGGTGCAGGGGCGACCAGAACAGGCTGTTGATCCTCTGATGACGATGACTGCGTACTTGTTTCTGGCAATACGATTTCAACAGGCTCAGACAGTTCGGATATCGTGAAACTTCTAAGGTCAACAACGATCTGCAGATCTAAATCTTTGAAGATGTTGTATGTGGCCTGAGCTTCTTGTTTCATCTCATCACGAACAGCCTGTTCAGCAGCACGTTTTTCCTGAACCTGTTTGCTGTTCCACTTAGCACGGTGAACACGTTGCATTGGTGGACGGCTGGTTAACGTTGCTTTGGCAAGCCATAGCGCTTTTTCTTCAACGTCTAATGTAATAGCAGCGTTTTCGAGTGCTTCACTGTGTTGAGCATCAATAGAGCGATGATCAATACATTCATTACTGCCAGCATCAGTAAGATAACGATTGGCAATCACTGACCATGATTCACGCCAAAGGATTACGTTTTTCTTGTCGTTCCAGCTTCTTTCTTTTTTGCCAAAGCCATCAGCGGTGATTGGCTTTAATGTCAACATCACATGCGCATGGGGATTTTCACCATTGAGATCATGAAAAGCAATATCAGCAATCATTCCCTTATCAACGAAATTTTTCTGGCAGTATTCAGCTACTAATTTTATCTTGTCTTCATTGCTCAGTTCACAGGGAATAGCTATATCAAAATAACGGGCTGTTTGACCGTCTTTCTGACGCTCAACTCTTTCAACTTCATTCCACAGGGTGGTTGAGCTTTCGATAATATAAGAAGGAGCAGAATCAGGGGATAATATCTGATGATGGAATAAATCTGTTCTGTGGCTAAAATCGTAGGTATTGCCTGTACGATCATCTGTTATTCTGCAACGCGCGTGGTAGGCTGCCTTCCTACAGGAAGACATACCATCAGAGCGCTTCACAATTTTAAACTCCAGATGAAAAATCGCCATATAATAAATAACCTCAAATATAACCATGCTGCTGTTAGTTTTTCGCAAGAAAAAATTTTATGTTGACGTTGACCTGTCTTTTAGCCTGCGGCAGGCAACCGTCGGTAGACCCCACACGCTCACGAAGTGAGTGTATAAGTGGGCATTGTTTTTTCTAACAATGTAAAAGCCCCTACTTAATTAATACGAAATATATTAATGTCTGTAAAACAAAACGCCGAATTAAGCGGCGCAATCTAGATGAAAGGGCGAAGTATTACGCGATATTAACCCGATGGGTTTTAGATGGGGTCCGAAGGACAAGAAGAGTGTTAATTTATCCCGCCGTAAGGCGGGAAAGCCCTAAAACAATAAAATAGTAGCTTTTTGTCTGTAGTTTTCCCTGTGGCAACCTTCACAGGTTAGGATGGGAAATCATAGTGAAAATTTAAGAGATAATATGAAAAACATTAACGAGAAAAATTAAGTAACGTGGTGAGTATTAGACAAAACAGTTAGTGATTACTATCGTATAGTGTTGCTTAATTTATTGCCATAAATTTACCATCCCTTTCAACTGGTCAGGATTCCATGTATTGATGGTATGAATATTCTGATGCTTTGAATCGCTCAAATATATGCGTTTAACCTATTTAATAGATCATATATAAGCGGTTAAGTTAGATTCTATCTATCTTTTTCTTAATAACTATAATTGCCTACATAAGTGATATAAGTTAAATGAAATGATTAATGCTGTGGCGTGGGATTTAAATATAAGCCTTATGAGCTTGCATTTTATAAAATAAAATTAGTTTCCTGTGTTGATAATTATTAAAAATATGGTAAAGGATAACCTATAACAAACATAAGGAGGTTTAATGTATAAAAATAATGATGAAGCCATTGATTGGGAAGCCAAAAAACTTCTTGATGAAGGTGTTTATACCGATACGGAACAAGCCTATTTAGAAGCAGAAAAGATAGTAATAAATATTAGGGAACAAGCAAAGAAGCGCCAGATAAAGCAACAGTTCAAGATGAAAATAAGATCAATCAAGAAACAGATTAGTAATGGTTATGACTATGCTGACATCCCTTATTCCAACAAGAAAAAACATTGGGGAGATAAATAATGACAACAAAAACAATTAAACAACAAATTGCTTCAGCGCAGGAACGTCTATACTTCTTGGAAGCCAAAAAGAAACAACAAACAAAAAAAAAGAATACTCGTCAGAAAATTATTTTCGGTGCAGAGGTTGCCAAAGTCTTAGGATGTGATATTGGTTATGTAGATAAGGAATTAGTCTTTGGGGTTCTGCTTGATATCCAGAATCTTCATGAGAGTGATATCAAAGCCTACCGAGTACAGGGCCAAACCTATATCGATACTGTTATAAACAGAACTAAGTCCTAATCATGTTTTTCACGTCCAAACGGTGAACCGGCCTAAAACTTGCTTTTAGGTCGGTGAACTGTTGAACAAGCCCCAGAGGGTGAGTCGGCAAGTATTTAAATGTTATTTAAATATCGCAAATCTAGTTTCTCCAATGCTTATGTTGTGGTGCTAAGAATAGACTTATTAACTTCTCTATAGTTAATTGTCTTAGGTAATTGTCTTGGCAAAAACACCCGCTACAATGTCTTTTTGTTAATAGTGTTAAAGGCAATTGAACATTGTTCAATTCTATACTTAACGATGCATGTGCTACATCATAAAGTATGGTTTCGTCATAAATTTGAACGCCGGGATCATCAAGAACTATTTCCTCCAAGTACTTAAATAGTACTGGGTGGTATGGTTTTCGTATTGTTATCATTTTGCGTTGGCGATCAAAATTATTCCAGTTCAGTAAAATGTCAGACATGCCTTGGAAGTATCTTTCATTACTTGACATGTTTGGGATCCAAAACATTGGGTTTGTTTTTGTTATCCATATATCTAAATTTTCATGAAGTAGAAAATCTATATTAAACTTGAACAAAACAGGACCATATAGGTTTTGTCTCGGGAAAAAACCATGAAGGTCCACTGTGTCCAAAAACACATCTCCCCAGACGTCATACTGCTTATCTTCCGGGTCGGATTCCTGCTTCGTTTGAAATGCTCCAAGTCTTTCAATATCACTTCTTGAAACTAGCCCCCCATTCCTAATAAAAGATATTGCAGTTGCTACAGTATTTGCATGATGAAAATACGTTATATCCTGTGAGCGTAAGAAAGAGTGTAGCTGTATGTTGTCAATCTTCATGCTTTATCCTTGTTGTAATTTTATATTTTTATCTACAACCTATCAAAAATTGAACCGATATCTGGTGTGAATAATTTGTGGTACAGTTTTGTTGCATAACTGTCAGTCATTCCAGATATATAATCGCATAAAACTCTGTTTTTATTTTCAGCATTTTTATAAGCACTGAGTGTATTTTTTGGAAGCAATCGGTTAGGATTTTCACGTAAGACTTCAAATATCCTTAATATGATTTGTTGACCTTTATATTCTAAAACCTGAACTTCTGGAGTTTTTATTACCCGATTCATGACGAATTTTTTTAACGCTTTCAAGATGCTCATGCTGTCATTATCTTGGGTGGCTTTTAGCATTAAAAGTGGTGTGTCGAAAACATCATTCCTTTCAACATGTATAGATGAAATAAAATACCCTACTAATTTACTTATTGCATGTTTTCTTTCTTTATTAGAACCATCGAAGAGATTTTCATTATAGAAATCAATGTTTTCTGCCAGTTGATTATTATTATGAGCTAAAATTATTGGGATAATATCGCTTTCCCACATGCTTTTAGTTATGAGACCTAATGCTATACCGTCTTCTAAATCATGAACTCCATATGAAATATCATCAGCAAGCTCCATAATTGTCGTGTCAAATGATTTGAAAATTGTTTCATGATGATTGCTCTCTACAAATTTAATGGTTGAAAATATCTCAATGTCATTTTTAGGGATTTCTTTAAAAATCCAATCAAGTAAATTTTTTTCATCATCAAGATAACATTTTGGGGGGTGCCAGTTATCTAAATTTAAGGGAAGAATAGTTTGGGATATTTCCTTTTGATTATAGTTTCTTACTTTGCTATATGGAGCCGGATATTTTACCAGTCCTAAAAGGGTTCTTCGAGTCAAATCCATGCCATGATTTGGTGAGTATTCGGCAAGGCGACTAACAATTCTTAGGGTCTGCCCGTTGCCTTCAAATCCACCCGAATCAATCATTGAATAGTTAAGTGCTACTTCACCACCATGACCGAAAGGAGGGTGACCTATATCATGACTCAAACCGATAGCCTCAATCAGGCTTAAGGATGGAATCCACGATCTAATGAGTTCATCTGTCGTATACTTTTCATGTAATCTTTCACAAATGGCAGAGCCTATCTGTGCTACCTCTAAAGAATGTGTTAATCGTGTCCGGTAAAAATCATTTTCTCCGAGTCCTAATACTTGCGTCTTAGTTTGTAATCGTCTAAATGCTGCCGAATGAATAACCCTTGCTCTGTCTCTTTGGTACTGGCTGTCCTCAGTATTTGAATTGAATTCTTTTACAGGGTAGTTATCATCATCATTCTGTTTTCTTCTACTCCAGTACGCAGTATTCATGCATTAACCCTCTGATTTTTAATGGCATTATTACACTGATTTTTTTGGCATAGTTTTGGCATAGAAAGATTTAAAGCTGTATTCTATTTTATCTAATAATTTAGATTTGTGGGATATGGTTTGTTATACAGTGCATGGATAGGGTGGTAACAATAACATTCAGTTATTATATTGATTTTAACTAACTCAATGATGACTTAAAGTTCAACCTAAGGTGTGTGTTTATCAGGTGTTCATAACTAAAAAATGTTTTTTTAATTTCAGAGGTAATATTGACCACTTTTTTATTTTTGCTAATTAACAATTACGTGAAAGTAAAAAGGACGATGAAAAATGAAAATAATAAATAAAAAAGGTTTTTCCTTATTGGGAATAACATTAGTTTTAGGTATTGGCTCTGCAATGACATTCATAAAGTTTCAGGACATGAAGCAAGATCAAGAAGCCATCATGGCTAATACCGTTGGTGCTCAAATGAAACAGATGGGGGAAGCGGTTAATCGTTATATCAGTATTCATTTTGACAAGCTTTCAACCCTGACATCCAGCAGCAGCCAGACAAGCGATCCGGGACCAAGAACCTGTTCGGCTAATGGTTGTGAAATTACTTATCAGACGTTGGTTAATGAAGGGCTGTTGCCTGCGGGTCATACTGGCGTCAATATGCAAAAATCTTCTTATAAAATCCTGCTAAAACGCGCTGGAACAACGCCTAACTACTGATAATAACAACGTTGCCTTGGTCAGAAGGAGACCGTATTCGCTATGACTTATTAGGCCGTGCTATGCAAACAGCAGGGATTGATAGCGGTATGACGCAATCTGCATCTGTCGCATCAGGTACGAGTGGTCAATGGACTGAGAACCAAAATAACTATAGTGGGATTAATGCGGCTGGATTGCTGGCCTACCGAGTAGGATACGATTCCTCCATGTATTCTGTTTACCTACATCGTGATGGCACATTGCCAATGACGGGCGATCTCAACATGGGAGGTCAAAGCATCAACAACGCCAAAGACATTACCGCGTCCGGTGATGTCAATGCGGTTTCGTTTAATGGTTCCTATGGGCGCTTTGCCAAGAATGTCAGTGTTTCAGAAGATCTGGTGGTGACGGGCTTCTCTACCTTTGGCAAAAACGTATCCATGAACAGCTATCTGACCGTTAAGAATGGCATTGATTCGAATAGCTATGTTGCTGCCAAGACTAACAGCAGCCGTCTCCAAATTGGCGGCGGTGGGTCCAGTAATCAGAATGCGGTGTTGATTAACGTCGCAGGCGGGGCGGGTGATGGCTACCTCTCCCTTAATGGCGATAACAACTCATCGGTTAAGCTTGATGTATGGGGAAGTCAAAAGCTTCGCGGTGATCTTGTTTTGTCAGCATCTAATGATGGTAAAACCACCGGTGGCATCAGTGCATCAGGCAATATTGCTGGTAGATACATTCAACCCACATCAATAGCCACTACCGGGGAGACATGCTTACCTACGGACTTATCAGCAAGGCAACCGATGGATCGCCAGTATGGTGTATTGATGGCGAATGGAAGGGTAATGAAGGGAACACGATTGTTTCGTCTGGGAGCATCAACAACAATTCCGCGTTTACTTGCCGAAGTGGTGCTTCTGGCAAAATACTGGTTCACGCTTACTTCAACTGGGTGGTTTACTATGCCGTTTATCAAATGACAGCCAATCTTTATGCCAATGGCCTACTTGTTGAATCTGATAAAACCGCTGCCTTTGAATATGATCATGGCAGGGCATCAGGTTCAAGTGTGACGCTATTCCACACCGTAGAGACGCCATCGGGTAGTGATTATACCTTTTCAGTTGCGGCTACAAGCGATAACCTTGTGAAGGTGAGTTATTCTTGTGTGGGCGTGTAAATTGACATTTTTAATTTTAAATCTCGTTGTATCTGAATGGCTATTTAAGGTAAGCCATCCATCACGAAAATACCCCACAATATCCTTCGTGTGTTGATTAATTTTCTCAATACCTTATCTCTGTATTTATCAATAACAAATATGGAGGTAATCAATGGAAATAAATAACGCAAACCAAAAAATCCAGCAAGGGTTCTCTTTTTTGTAATTGCTCCTTGTGCTTGGCACCATTGCTGCTTTAATTGTTGGCGCATTTACCGTGTATCCAATGCTTTTCATTATGGATTATTATTGTTAAATAGTTTGCCTCCTGATCTGACTTAGTTTTTCTGGATTTTTTAGTTCTGTAGTTAAAAATTTTACCCACTGTTGTGTGTAAAGATATCCTTCAAAACCCTCCACAAAACCAGAATATTCACCTTTGAAGTTTCTTTCTATTTCTCTTGGCCTTGCCTCATAATATTTCCAGCATTTAGTATGGAGGGCCATATTGAAATCTAGTATTTTTTTAGCCAAAGCTTCTACAACTTTTGACGGCCTAAGTTTAAACGGATTTTCAACACCCTTTATAAATGCAACTCCCTGCTCATAGTTCTCTCTTTCCTCTTCTGTTAATTTGTTTACATTAATAAACTCAATAGCCATATCGGACGAACTTGCATGATTTCCTAATTTCGGAACTAAAAATGCTCGAATCCTATATTTTTGACTTTCAACTAAATCGTTGCCTAAATCATTGCGATAAGTTTCCATATACTCACGGACTACCTTGTAATTTTCTTTTTGCATCTGTTTTAATGCGTCGATTTGAGCTTGCTCTGAAACCCGAGTCAATTGCATTGCTATGGCAAGACTTGTCGCTAGCGCATGTTCATCACCAAACTCTTCTACTAAAATATTTTCAAAATTAATTAAAGCAGATTGGCATTCTCCACAAACCGCAAGATCTATAGCAGGTAAACTTCGATGCTCTATTCTATTTCGCAATCCAATAAGAAAAATTATATTTGCTTTTTCAGGTGTCATAACACCACGCCAGTATTCATCTATGCATTCTGCAAGTTCCCATGCTTTTTCCTCGCCATCAATGAAAATTTTTTCTGCATTATCATTAAAATGAAAATAATTAATTCCTTTTTTATTAAAAATAGCATGAAATAATGAAGTGTAAGCGATGATGATATTTACAATGAATCCATGAGTTTTGAATTCTGTGTATGGATTATTATAAGTGCTTACTGCTAGTAGGGCGAATTCTTTAGCTTTATGAATGAAGATTCCTTTTATTGATTGATCGGTCGTCTGTTGAAGCTTTTGACTGTGAACTGATCTAAACTCCTCTTTACTTAGATAAATAATTCCTGAGGTTGTATATTGTGAACCATCTTTTTCAATGTACTGATGCCAACGTTTAGACGGATAGGTTCGACAAGTGTCAATAGCCCAACCAGTGGTTTCAACAAGTTGTTCTATTGTGAAAGCTTCACCTTTCTTTTCCATTTTGCTCAAAAATTCATATGCTAAATCAACTTTATCATATCTATTCATTCTTTGATCCTTGCAATCTGATTATATATAAATATATTTTAATAGCTGACTGATATTCGATATTTAGAGCAGTTGTTCAAGATGAGTGATCCTTGTTTGATAGTAAAATATTGTTAGGTGTTTTCTTCATCTTTCTACTAAGCACTGAAAGTAAGGTGTCAGCATCAAAATTATCTCTTGGGTCAATTACTTGTATTGAAACATCAGGCCAAAGTGCTTGGGCACTTGCTATATTTGGAAATGGATCAACTAAAATAACTTTTTGGAGGTTAGAACCATGCTTCTTTAAATACTCTAGCAATGCCTGATCGTATGGGTTAAATGCAAAACCAAATATAATTAAAATGTTACTTTGTTCTAATAGTTTTGCTCCTAAAGTCCAAGTATACTGTAGTTCTACTGGTGGTTTTTTTTCTGGTGCTGGTGGAATAATTAGTGCTTTTCCATTTCTTCCCGGTTTTCCACTTGTGTATTTTGTATTTATATCCCAAGACAACGAACCGTGTAATTTAGCTAATGAAATTGAACCAGTAACCTGTAAGTGTGCATTTTGCCATGGGAATAATGGATTTATTCCTCTTCCGAACAATTGTTCACCGATGACACCGTAGTTAAATCCAGACATACCCAAAGCACACTCAGTAATTGTATCGTAATTACAAGTAAGAATTCCACTTAAACCATTTTCGCTTAATTTCGCAAAGAACTCTCGAAGATACTTTATTCTTTCATTTTCTCTAATTGATCTCTCATCAAACATTGCCGAAGTATATGAACCCCTGATTTTAGTCATGAATGGTTCTGTTAGGCGACGACTCACATACCAAATTATGCGACTTTTTCTATGCGATGATTTATTCATGCACCAATAGACAAATTTTTCAGGAGTTACATCAGGATTTTTTTTCCGCCAATCTCCCCAATCCTTTTCAATTAAAGCTAGTTTTTTTACCTCTTGCTCTGATGTCGCCGAGATATTTAAATCAAATAATTGATTTACTAAAGGTAAGTCGAATGCCCATTTCGAAAAACCAGCTCCTAAAAATAGAGTTATCATACTATCTCCTTGTCGTGCGTAATATTTAATCTATGTTATGTGGTATAGCCCAGTGTCCGTAGAGAGCAAGCTTGGATTATATGTTATATATCCTGCACCAAACAATCGATAATATCTTTAAGTAGTAGTATTTCTTTCGGTGTCGGTAAATTAGACTTCATCAGTTCTGATAACATTTTTATAATATCTGTTTTGTATTTTAACAGATCTGTTATTAGTTCGAAACCACGGTCGCAATCATTTTCATACGCAAATATTACACCTTTGATTACATTATATAATTCTGGTATTGTAATTTTATTTAGACGTTCTTTGAAGAAATTCCGTTGTTCATTTGTAACAACAGGAAAATGCCATGACAATCTATATCCAACATCATAAATGACTTCCGGATTGCTCTCTGATGAAAAGAATGCGGCAGTTAACCGCTTCCATATAATTATTTTATCAGTGTTAGATGTTTTATTATCACTGTCTAATGAATCAAAGTTGTTCAACTTTTCTTCTGTTATTGGTCGCTTGTAATAATTTCTAATATAATTAATAAGATAACAGCAAGGGCTGTTCTCAATAGATAATTCATTGGAGATGTCTATCTTCTGAATTATTGTGCTAGAGGAGTTGTTGCTAATGATTTCTTTTGAGTGGTTTTCTAGATTGAACCATGCAGCAGTTTTAAGTTTAGGAGAAAAGACAATGCCTATGCTTGGTATTGTAAGATTGGCCCAATATTTATAATGTTCTTTACTAGCTTTAAATGTGAATACCCTTTTCTTGTGGTCTACAAATGAGTCACCACTTTTTATCTGTACTCCAGCTAACATGCCAGTAGCAGAACCATCTTTATCAACTAATTCAATTTGCCCATCTATGCCAATATCACTTGAGCTTGTTTCGCGAAAGATAATACCTGATATTGACAAAGCGTACCCAGCAAAATATACGCCAGCTCTGCTAATTAATTCAGTTTTTGGGGCTTTCAAGTGCTATCTCCACTAAGTATAATAATTTAATGAAAATTGTCTATTTTATAAATTGTAAATCACTCTGTTTCTATTTCATTATTTTACTCATTCCAAACTAACGTTAAAGCAATATTTTTTCAACTTTTTTTTCTGAGGCTAACGAAGTGATGAACCACGAAAATCTCCTTGATGTTTACAAATTATTCACACTCACTTAGGATAAATAATGCAACTATAACTAATAGACCAATGTGCATTTCTGACCGAAGTCGAAGTGGTTATATAAGATTAGGGTGTCTCTTGAGGCCCTCACACGTAAACTCAAAATTGAATCATCTCATCCCGGGTAAAGAACAGAAAATGAAACGACCACTCATTTTCGGAATGCGTTTTTCAAGATGCTTAGCCTAGCAGACCTTGGCTGCACATGCACGACAACACCCTCACAGCTCATCATGCACTCATAAGTAGACTTTAATCTCCTCAGTACATTTAAACTAGATGTACGCTTTGGTGTGCATTATAATGTATGTAATAAAACACGATTTTAGGTGATCTATGGAACGTATCCTCGCAGAAAAATCTATCAACATCACCGAGTTACGAAAGAACCCGGCGAAATATTTTATTGATGAACCGGTTGCCGTTCTCTCAAACAACCGTCCCGCTGGCTACATGGTTAGTGCTAAGGTGTTTGAAGAGCTGATCGATCTGTTGGAAGAGAAGCAGGGCAGGGTTCATACCGGTGCGCGATTCAGGCCAACGGCTGAACGTTTAAGTGATATTGCGGATAGTGGACAGAAACTGCTGCAAAACGCCTCTGACAAGGATCTGACCGAGTTCACGGAATGAGTATCAGGATTTTCAAGTCAGCACTGATCCGTCAACAATTAAGCCAACAAGAGCTTGATGATTTGGCGGCGGATTTTCTGTCCTATAAAAAGGATGGCGTGTTGCCAGATACCTTTGGGCGTGATGCGCCTTATGATGATGACCGCACCTATCCCTTGGTAAAAGAAGAGCAAGTGGCCCACATTCATCTTGCCGATGCGGATGCCCCTTTCCCGAAGTTTTTACGTCAGTTCAAACGAACCAGCGATCAGGCGCATTTGGTATACTGCCAAGGTGCGATGGACCCTGATGCCTATCTGTTGATTATCATTCTGAAACCCGAAGCGCATAAAATGGCGCGTAACAATAACCATATGCATAAGATCGGGATGATGGCCGAAGCGTTCAGGATGAAGCATTAAGTTGGACAAAAAACACTCTGTCATTTAGGGCAGAAAAACATATGGGGGCATCAATGGGGGCATGTAGGTAGTTGAAACAGAGTATTAGTTAATACTATCAATATGATAGTGGTCAGGTATTGTTCCTATTATCGCACTCACACAACAAAATCCATTAAAAACAATAACTTAAAGAGTATTTCTCTCTCAAGTTACGATCTTCTTTTAAGGGATTCTATGACCAACAGTTGCCGCTATGGTTAACAGTGGCTACTCAGGGATGTTAGCACGTAGCGGCCTGTAGCTGTAAAGCTCGAACAGGCACAAAGCGTGAACAGTCCACACGAACCGCTATCAACTCGAAGCTGATGACGCTGCCAACGTCTTTAAACCATCCCAAAACAGATTGATCGCACGCATTTAAGCCCGATGTGCGGCCTTGTGCCGCCTAAACAGGTGAATAGTGGTAAATGCCCCGGTAGCTACAGATCCGGCTCTGCCAGCGCTTCGCTCACGCTCCGAAAGGTACACCAGTACCCTGATAAGGTGTGATCCTTCTGACGACCTATAGTGGAACAAGCTGGCGAGTTAAGAAGAGAAAATGTAAAAATAACTTTGGAAAACTTTTTCAATACATTCAAGCGCTTTTCAATCAAACTCTCTCGTAATGGAGAATTTGATGATCAAGAAACTGAGTTCAAAGAGTAAGGAATCATCATGAGCATTTACTTTAATGAGCACGGTAGCGCTATTGGATACCACGTAGAAGGACGTTGGACAATCAAAGGTGATTATTTGCAAGTCGAACAGGGCACGAGCATTCAGGGCGGCTTGTACAAAATTAACGATAATAAAGTGAAATACCCATTCGACTACAAAGAGGTTGAGGGAGTAATCGATACTGAGAAACTCACCTTCACCGTGAATGGTCAAGCGTATGCAATGAAGAAAATGAAAACAAATCCGTGGGATGTATAGCTTTAAGGGGGCAGGCCAAACCGCTGACTCATATGAGTTGATAAGCAAAATTAATTTCGTCAGGAATGTGTTGGGAAGACTTACAATTCAAAGAGATGAGTAATCTTAAAAGCCCTGACCATTGCAGCCAGGGCTTTTAAGGTACTACAGACTTCAGATTTAACATTAATGGACTTAATAAAATGATACAGCTATTTATACTGCTTTCAAATGTACCCGTTCACTACAGATAATATTGGGCATTAATACTAAAAAACCTCCCTCTATATATCTCGTTATACACTGCCTGCGCTTTCAAGAGCTAAGCGTGGCTACTTAAACAAGCACATCACCCATCGCGACATATACTCTTTGATGCGTTGCCCTTTACTGATACGGTTGCCATCAAAAAACGAAACCGCCAGCATAAACTAAAAAAACAAGGCCTTACATCGTCGCGCTAACACTACCATTTTGCGAATCAGCACAATCACTACGAGGCCTGAAAGCGAACTACATCCCAAACTACAAACTTCGTGGCCTGTAAAGCAAAATGGCTTAACCCAGAACTTCTTTTCATTTAGCAACTTACTAACCACTTTCATTGTGCTGCTGAGTACTAATTTACTTATTTGAGATTTGCGGTCAATACTGTTTTTTAAAACATGTTTTTATTAACAGCGATAGTGACTGTGCTGCATCCCGCTATTCATTGTATCGATGCTCCTGGCACAGGGCTGCCGTTTCAGCCCTCACCACCGGTTTACTCAGGCTTGCACCTATCTGCCGCGATGCAGCATTTGTATTTGGAATGCAGTAACTCGACTTAATCAATATTCATCCGGTACTTTTCAATGCACTTGCCCGGTACACCGCCGCTTTCCGCTAAGCCGTATCGCCACCCTGTATTGGTATATCGCGGTCTACCTTAACTACTGCGCCATGAACCTGCTAAGAGAACATTTTTAAGTGACTTGCATTTTGATAGTTACTATGTCAATTTGCTTCTGAAAGCCACCAATTCATTCAGGTCTGTCCATGAAAAATGAACCGCTTTTTCACGCTCCCTGCCCCATCGCCCGTAGTCTTGGCCGCATCGGTGACAGTTGGAGCATAATGATCCTGCGCGACGCCTTTGCGGGCTTTACCCGCTTTGACGAGTTCCAGAAAAGCAGTAACGTCGCGCCCAATATTCTTTCGCGCCGCCTGAAGTCACTGGTAGACGATGGACTACTGGAGAAGATTTGCTACAGCAGCACACCGCCTCGTTACGAATACCACCTCACGCAAAGCGGTCGCGATTTTCGCATGGTGCTGCTGGCGTTGGCGGAATGGGGTAACCGCAACTTCGCACCCGAAGGCCGTCAGATGCAATTGGTGGAAAGTGAAACCCTGCGGCACGTGGAGCCGATCCTGGTCGATAAAGCGACCGGTGAAGAGATTATCCCGGATAAATACACCATGGTGCCGGGACCCGCAGCCTCGCCGATGATGAAATACCGTCACGAATATTTGCAGCGCAAACGCGAAGGTTATAGTGGGCAAAAATTCCAACCCGAGTCTTATAGAGATGCCAGCGATGAATCCGGCCAGTAAAAAAAGAGCCTTCATCATGATCGTTTTTTGATGGCCGTGCTGCTGGTTCTATTGATGGAAATACCGCCGGAACACTAATATTACAGGAGAGTTGATTATGGGCGTTTCAGTTAAACGCATTGTCATAACCGGGATGGGGATTGTCAGCCCTCTGGGGTGCGGCGTACAGCATGTCTGGCAATCTCTGCTGGCAGGGAAGTCAGGTATTACAAAGCTTAGCGAGCAGTTGGTCGCGGATATTCCCTGCAAAGTGGCTGGACTGGTTCCGTCCATCGAACACGATGCGTTGCACGGCTTCGATCCACTAGCGATCATCCCGGCCAAAGAGCGCAAAAAAATGGATCGCTTTATCGAGTTTGCGCTGGTTGCCGCGCATGAGGCGCTAACGCAGGCCAGGTCGTCGCCTGAATCAGCGACAGAACAAGAACGCACCGCAACGGTCATTGCCACCGGGATCGGCGGGTTCGGCGAGATCGCCAATGCGGTACATACGACGGATGAGCGCGGGCCGCGTCGCCTGTCTCCGTTCACCATCCCCTCTTTTCTTGCCAACCTGGCCGCCGGGCATGTGTCTATCGCCCACGGTTTCCGTGGCCCCATAGGCGCGCCGGTAACCGCCTGCGCGGCAGGCGCGCAGGCCATTGGCGATGCTGCACGGATGATCCACAGCGGCGAGGCAGATATCGCCCTCTGCGGTGGTGCAGAAGCGGCAATTCATCGTGTTAGTCTTGCTGGGTTTGCTGCAGCAAAGGCGCTTTCCAGCTCCTCCAACGACCATCCGGAAGCCGCTTCCCGCCCCTTTGACCGCGACCGCGATGGTTTTGTAATGGGAGAAGGTGCCGGGCTTATCGTGATTGAGTCGCTGGAGCACGCGCTAGCGCGAGGCGCCACGCCGCTGGCCGAGCTTGTCGGCTACGGCACCAGCGCTGATGCTTATCACTTGACCGCTGGCCCGGAAGATGGTGATGGCGCACGCCGGGCCATGGAAATGGCCATTCGTCAGGCGGGGATCTCAGCAGAAGAGATTGACCATATTAACGCTCACGCCACTTCGACTCAGGTTGGAGACAAAGGTGAACTTGCGGCGATTAAAAAACTGTTTGGCGCACATCCCGTCGCCATTACCTCGACGAAATCAGCAACCGGCCATCTATTAGGCGCAGCTGGCGGGATTGAGGCTATTTTCACCATTCAGGCGTTGCGCGACCAGATGGTGCCGCCGACGCTGAACCTGCATCACCCCGATGAAAACGCGGAAGGTCTGAACCTGGTGGCGCTGGTGGCCCGCCCACAGAAGATGCGTTATGCGCTTTCGAACGGTTTTGGTTTTGGCGGTGTCAACGCCAGCCTGCTGCTGAAACGCTGGTAATAATAGTTCAGCTCCCCCTCTGGAAAGGTCGGTGGGGGACTTCCACCAGAGCAAAATATTCAGTCACTGATTTCCAACTAATACTCAGAAATGTATCCTTGAGAAAACATAAAGAAGTTCGCCTGACCAACTGGCGACAGGTAGCTAAGATCATTTGATGAGTTACACTACGATCCCCTCGTCAAAACAGACAGGCATTCGTCCTGTCGAGACATGCTTCAGTGCATTGACAAACCTATTGAAACAATCATTTTTAGAGAAAGGACTTTTATGAGTCATTCCACAGATATATCAATCGGTCTGCTCCTGTTCCCTGCTCTTACTCAGCTTGATTTGACTGGTCCATATGAAGTCTTTACACGGGCTCCAGATACAAAGGTTCATCTCATCTGGAAAAACCTGGACCTTGTGGTTTCAGATCGCGGTATGGCGATTCAACCAACCACCACATTCAATGCGTGTCCCGCACTGGATGTAATTTGTGTCCCCGGAGGGCCTGGCCAGATAAACCTGATGGAGGATGAAGAAGTCCTTTCGTTTATCCGGGCTCAAAGTAAACAAGCAAAGCTGATAACCTCTGTTTGCACCGGAGCGCTTGTGCTGGGCGCCGCAGGGCTTCTGGATGGATATAAAGCGACGACGCACTGGGCTTCACTGGGGCAGTTGGAGTTGTTGGGCGCAGAGCCGGTAAATGAGCGCGTAGTACGTGACCGCAACCGTATCACGGGCGCAGGAGTGACTTCAGGTATCGATTTTGCCCTCAATGTCGTATCAGAAATATTCGGATCTGATATTGCACAAAATATTCAGTTGCATATGGAATATGACCCAGCCCCTCCCTTTAACTGTGGCTCGCCCCGCTCCGCATCTGAAGAACAACTAAAAAAAGCCCAGCAACAAGTTGCGCCATTTATTGAAAAGAGACTGCAAGCTACGTTGAAAGCAGCAGCCAAACTTCATAAATAAGGGAGTAGCGAAAGGCGTTTCCCTTTTCATTTTCAACGTCTGCTTCTGGCACTAAGCTGACCATCTGACCGAGCTTGAGGTCCGCTAAGAGCAGACAGCGAACGTCGGTTATGACGAAACAAGTCTCGAAGATCATTGCGGAAAATATAAACAATTCGGGATATATCGGCCTGATTATCTCAACCAGGCTCAAGGCCAAGCGTTTCCCGACGCAGCAGGGCCCATTCAATCAATGCCGCCATAGATGGGCCCAGTGCTGTTCCCAGTTCCGTGAGGGAGTATTCAACACGAGGCGGGACTTCAGGATAAAGCGTCCGCAATATAATCCCATCTTTTTCCAGCTGCTTAAGCTGCTGTATAAGCATCTTTTGATTTACCCCCTCGATCCTACGTTCAAGCTCAGAAAAGCGCAGTGGAACTTTAGCGGCGAAAAGCTGGCATAAAATGATTGTTTTCCATTTACCTTCAATAATCTTCAGGGCTTCGCTGGTAACCTGCGCCCATACGAGCCGTTGTTCAGGTATATCACAACGCCAGTCTCTTTCCATACTTACCTCCAGTAAGCTACCCACTATTTTGTGTGTTCTTGTGGTTACCACAGTAAGGGATTAGTGTACCCCCTATTGCAAACAACTTCAGGAGTGAAGATGAGAATCGGCGTAATTGGTACAGGCAATATTGGCGGTACGCTTGCACGTAAATTAAGCGAAGCTGGGCATGAGGTAAAAGTGGCAAACTCACGCGGTTTAGACGCGGTAAGGGAATTTGCCAGTGAAATTAACGCAGTGCCGGCGGACATATATGGTGCAGTGACTGACGTAGATGCCGTTATTCTGTCAATTCCATTCCCGGCGGTGAGTAGCCTGCCTGATGGGTTTTTCTCGGGTTTACCTCCACATGTCCCTGTCATTGATACGAGCAACTATTATCCAGGTCTGCGCGATCCGCAGATTGCTGCGCTGGATGAAGATCGGACGGAAAGCGAATGGGTTCAGGAGCAGATTGGGCATCCCGTTATCAAAGCCTTCAACAATATACTCGCCGACTCTCTGGCAGAACTGGGGCTGCCTGAGGGGAGCCGCGGTCGCCTGGCGGTCGCAGTAGCAGGAGATCATCCAGCCGCAGTACAGATCACGATGTCCCTGGTTAACGATACCGGCTTTGACCCCGTATTTTCCGGGTCTATCGCTGAATCATGGCGTCAGCAGCCGTGCACGCCATCCTATTGTTGCGACTGGGAGGCTGCCACCATGCTTCGCGCTTTCCCCCTGGCGAAAAAGGGAGAAGGACGGGCCCGTCTGCCTTCGCTTTATGCCAGCTTCGGTAAGCTGGGTGAGGCGCCAACACACGAAGATATCATTGATAATAATCGAGCCATCAACTGGCCTGTATAACGTGGCTGCCGATGATGACGAAAGCGGTACCTGCCTGAGCGGCGGCAAAATGCACATTCTTTAGAAGAATCGATGGTCAGAAGCTGGCTTAGCAATCCATTGCAAATCATTGTTGGAAAAGGTGAACCACGCTTTAAGATCGCCACTCGCCCTAAGAATGCCTGTTATACAGCAAATAAGACATTATTTGACTTTAGGGTTAACCGATATTTTTCCATAAAAAAAACCACTGCCAGTGGCGACAGTGGTTAATAGTACAGCTTTTATTATATTATGCAGAAATTAGCGTTGGGCACTGAGGCCAATATCTTTATTCAGGCGTTGATCTGTAGACGATACGGACAACAAAAAAATAAAGCTGAATTATGATGATAAGAACCAAATGGCCAAAATAAAAACGACTCCCCCGGGCTCTTATCAATAAACGCTTCAGGATTAAGTCGTGGCACGCCATCACGTCGTTTCCCAGCGACGAAACAGAAGACTCGCATTGACGCCACCGAAACCAAAACCGTTTGATAATGCATAGGTTATAGCAGCAGGACGGGCCTTTAACGCGACAAGATCCAGGCCCTGCCCCGCCTCATCCGGATGATGCAGATTCAACGTCGGCGGTATAACCTGATCGCGTAAGGCAAGCACGGTAAATATGGCCTCAACACCCCCTGCGGCCCCCAGCAGATGGCCGGTGGCAGATTTTGTCGAACTGATAGCGACAGCCGATCCCCCACCGAACACAGACCTGATGGCCGCCAGTTCGCCTTTGTCTCCTACCTGCGTTGAGGTGGCATGGGCGTTGATGTGCTGGATCTCATCGGCCTTCACCTGCGCCTGAGCCAAAGCCAGTTCAATTGCCCGACGTGCGCCGCTACCGTCTTCCGGCCCGGCGGTAAGATGCCATGCATCGGCGCTGGTGCCATATCCCACCAGTTCAGCCAGAGGGGTCGTGCCGCGCGCAAGCGCGTGCTCAAGAGATTCAATCACTAATAACCCGGCACCTTCCGCCATAACAAACCCGTCCCGATCGCGATCGAAGGGTCTTGACGCTTCAGCCGGGTTTTCCGAAAACCCGGTGGAGAGCGCACGCGCCGCGGCAAAGCACCCCAGGGTAACGCGATCGATTGCGGCCTCCGTACCCCCACAAATGGCGATATCAGCTTCGCCGCTTCTGATAAGCCGGGCCGCATCGCCAATCGCCTGCACGCCTGCCGCACATGCTGTGATCGGCGCGCCAAGCGGCCCCCTGAAACCATGTCGGATCGAGATATGGCCTGCAGCCATATTGGCGAGAAAAGAGGGCGCAGTGAACGGCGATAGTCGCCGTGGGCCGCGCGTATCGGTAGTCCTTACCGCATCAGCAATCGCGCCAAACCCTCCCACACCGGATGCGATAATGGTTGCTGTGCGTTGCTGCGAGTCATCATCCACCGGGCGCCAGCCTGCCTGCGTCAGCGCTTCCTCGGCCGCCATGAGCGCAAACTCAATGAAACGGTCCATTTTCTTTCGCTCTTTTGTCGGTATAAACCGCTCCGGGTCATAGCCGGCTTCAGGATCTTCGACAACAGAAGGTACCAGGCCTGCGACAGCGACACCGGTTCCGTCACTGACGTCTGGCGAAAGACGCCTTATCCCCGATTGGCCCTTAAGAAGCCTGCGCCAGGCTATCTCTGTATCGCATCCCAGAGGGCCGATCATGCCGCATCCGGTTACGACTATTCGCTTTCGCCTTTCGAGAGCCATCGTTAAATCCTCATCATTCGGGTCGATATTTTCAGGGCCACCGGAACGTCGTCTGGCGACCCTTTCTTTAGTGCATCACGGTCAAACTGCAGCCTGCGGTTCCGCAGGTTTCTGCGTATCAGGACGTATTTTGAACCAGATGGCATACATGGCGGGCAGGAACACCAGCGTGATAATGGTGCCGCCAAACGTCCCGCCAATCAGCGTGTAGGCCAGCGTCCCCCAGAACACCGAGTGCGTCAGCGGGATAAACGCCAGTATGGCCGCCATCGCCGTCAGCAATACTGGTCTAGCCCGCTGCACCGTTGCCTCCACCACCGCATGGAAGGGTGCCAGCCCCTCCTGCTCGTTGTGATGGATCTGGCCTATCAGGATCAGGGTGTTGCGCATCAGAATGCCGGACAGCGCAATCAGCCCGACGAGGGTATTGATGCCAAAAGGCTGGTTGAAGAGCAGCAGCGTTGGCACCACCCCAATCAGCCCCAGCGGCGCGGTGAGGAAGACCATCACCATCGCCGCCATCGACCGCACCTGCAGGATGATAATCAACAGCGTCATGGCAATCATGATAGGGAACAGCGGCACCATCGCTTTGGTGGCTTTCCCGGACTCTTCGATCGAACCCGCCTGCTCGATGCGGTATCCGTCCGGCAGCGTATAGATGACCGGCTGCAGCGCCTTCGTGATGGCGGTAGAAACATCCGGCGGCTGCAGATTTTCGGCTATATCTCCCCTGACAGTTATGGTCGGTATACGATCGCGACGGCGCATAACCGGCTCTTCCATTTGCACCTCAACCTCGCCAATCTGAGACAGCGGAATGCGCTGCCCGGCAGCCCCCACCAGGGTAAAGCCGGCAATTTTTGCCGGGTCAAGCCGGATATCCCCCGCCGCGCGTCCCATGACCTGTACCGAACGGATATCTTCCCGTACCGAGGTGATCGGAATCCCTGAAAGCAGGAACTGAAGCTGCTGCGCGGCCGCATTCGAGGTCAGCCCCACCGCCTGCAGGCGATCCTGATTGAGCGTGAAGTGCAGCGCCGGTACTCGCGGCCCCCAGTCGGTGTTGACGGTTCTCATCATTGGACTGGCCTGCATCACTTTTTCGACCTTATCTGCGATTTCGCGCAGCGTGGTAGGGTCAGGCCCCATGACGCGGTAAGCCACCGGATAGGGTGAATAGGGACCAAACACCAGCTGGGTCACGCGCACGCGCGCCTCGGGCGTCAGCCCACCGGCCACCGCTTCACGCAGTCTGAACTTAAGCGCCTCGCGGGCTTCCGGGTTGTCCGTCAGCACGACTATTTTCGCAAATGACGGGTCAGGCAGCTCGGGGGCCATGGCCAGAAAGAAACGCGGCGCCCCCTGCCCGATGTAGGAGGTGACGATTTTTGCCTCTTTCTGCTTTCTCAGCCAGGCTTCGATTTTCGCCGCGGTGGCATTGGTCTGCTCGATAGCGGTGCCATAGGGCATCTGCACTTCAACCAGCACCTCAGGACGGTCGGAGGTGGGGAAAAATTGTTTTTTCACCAGCCCCATGCCGAGTATCGCGACCGTAAAGACGGCAATCACGGTACCCGCTACGATCCACTTGCGCGCGATAACCCAGGCCAGCAACCGGCGAAAACGGTTGTAATGACGGGTGTTGTAAATCGCTGCGTGTCCCCCCTCTACCTTTTTGATATCGGGCAGCATCTTCACGCCCAGATAAGGCGTAAACACCACCGCGACAATCCAGGAGGCAATAAGGGCGATACCGACGATCCAGAACATGTTGCTGGTATATTCGCCGGCGGTGGACTGGGCAAAACCGTTAGGCATGAAACCAACGGCGGTGACCAGCGTACCGGCGAGCATCGGGGCGGCGGTGTGGCTCCAGGCATAGGCGGAGGCTTTGATGCGGTCGTAGCCCTCTTCCATTTTCACCACCATCATTTCGATGGCGATGATGGCATCATCGACCAGCAGCCCGAGCGCCAGGATCAGCGAGCCCAGGGTGATACGGTCAAAGTTTTTACCGGAAGCTTCCATCACCACGAAGACAATCGCCAGCGTTAACGGTACGGCAGCGGCGACCACTACGCCCACGCGCCACCCCATGCTGACGAAACAGACCACCATCACCACCAGCAGCGCGACAAAGAACTTGATCATAAACTCGTCAACGGCGGAGCTGATGTTGACCGACTGGTCGGTGACCTTGGTCAGGGTCATGCCGAGCGGCATACCCGCATTAATTTTGGCCGTTTCCGCATCCAGCGCCTTACCCAGATCCAGCCCGTTCCAGCCGTCCCGCATCACGATGCCCAGCAGCAGCGCCGTTTCCCCCTGGTTGCGGATCTGGAAGGTTGCCGGATCTTCGTAACCCCGCTCAACGGTCGCCACGTCCGATAGCTGCAGGGTCCGGCCCTGGACAACAATGGGGGTTTCGCGGATTTTCTCCAGTTTGTCAAAAGCGCCATCCAGGCGAATAAAGACCTGCGGTCCTTTAGTGTCAATCGATCCAGCGGGCGTCAGGACGTTCTGGCTGTTAAGGGCGGAGAAAATATCCTGAGGGGAAACGCCCAGCGTGGCCAGCCGGTCATGCGAGAACGAAACAAAGATGCGTTCGGCCTGTTCGCCGATAATATTGACCTTCTTCACCCCCGGCACGTGCAGAAGACGCTGACGCAGCGATTCCGCATCGCGAACCAGCAGCCGCTGTGGCTCTCCTTTCGCCTTCAGCGCAAAGAGCGCGAAGGTGACGTCGGAAAATTCGTCATTGAACATCGGTCCGATAACGCCTGCCGGCAGGTTTTTGGCCTCATCGCCGAGCTTCTTGCGCGCCTGATAGAACTCTTCCTGCACCTGTGAAGGCGGCGTGCTGTCCTGCAGTGACAGCATGGTATAAGCCAGACCGGGACGGGTGTAGGTTTCACTACGGTCATACCACTTGAGCTCCTGCATCCGCTTTTCAAGCGGTTCAGCAACCTGATCCTGCATCTCCTGCGCGGTAGCGCCCGGCCAGGCAGAAATAATCGTCATCTGCTTGACGGTAAACGGCGGGTCTTCCGCGCGCCCCAGTTCGAAAAACGACAAAACCCCGGCCACGGTAATCAGGATAATGAGGAACAGCGTGATGGAACGCTCGCGAACGGCCAGCGCTGAAAGATTGAATTTGCCGTCGCTCATGGCCGACTCCCGGCGACGCTGGCATCGTTCTGTACAGCCATGCGTACGGCCTCACCGTCATGCAGCAGATGCGCCCCGAGCGCGACCACCTTCTCGCCAGGCTGGAGATTACCGGATACCTGCGCCGCATCATCACTCAATCCCAGCACCTGAACGGACCGCCACGACACTTTGGCTGGCTGACCTGAAATCTGCCAGACGCCCGGCCCTTTGCCCGGATCGTAGAGGGAGGCTAATGGCACCTGCATAACCTGGTTCGGTAATTTACCGTCTGCAATGTGCAGCGTCACGGTGGATCCCAGCGGCGCATTCGCCAGCGCCCCTTCAAGCACATATCTCGCCTCGAAGGTGCGGGTGACCGGATCGGCCGCATCGGAAAGGAGACGCAGTTTCGCCGGGACCGTCTGTTTACCGGTGCCGTACAACATGGCCTCGGCCTCGCTTGCGGGAGCCGGACGTAACGTTTCGGGTAACTGCACGCTGGCCTCGCGCTGGCCCGCTCTGGCCAGACGAACCACCGGCTGACCGGCGCTAACCACCTGACCGGGTTCAGCCAGAGTCTCCATAACCACGCCGTCGGCGTCGGCCAGCAGCACTGTGTAGCCCGTGGCGTTTTGCGCCACATTCGCCTGGGCCTGAGCCGCATTGAGTTCAGCTTTGGCCGTATCGGCGGCCGCCTTAATCTGGTCGTAGGCCGATGCCGACACCGCCCCTGCCGCGACCAGACCGCGGTAACGCGCCTCATCCGCCGCAGCTTGTTTTGCGCGGGCCCGTGCGGCCGCGACAGCCTGTTGCTGAGCCTGCGCCTGCAGGCCGAGGTCCACGGGATCCAGACGCATCAACGGCTGGCCGCGCTTGACGTTCTGACCGGTATCGACGAGACGTTCAAGAATTTTGCCCTGCACTCTGAAACCGAGATCGCTTTGAACGCGGGCGACAACAACGCCGGTAAACGCGCGGGAGGCATCCATCGCACTCACTACGGTCGCAGACCTGACCAGAGGAGGCTGAGTGCGGGGATCGTCTGTGCCGGAAACGTCACCGCAGGCCGCGAGGGCAAACGGCAGCAGGCAAACGGCAAGAGGGGCTGATTTGAGCCTGAGCATGGAGTTCCTTAAACATTTTGACAGGACAGTTGAACCATACTCTTTCATGTGACCAATTAAGTCAATGGTCACTTTTGGATTGCTAAACTTCTGAGTATTAATGAGGAGAGCAGGACGGCCGCAGTGGGTGCGGTATCGAGGTTAAATTGCAGCTGTAAAGGGCAAATATAAGGCTGCATGACCAGACAGATGGCATCAGCGGTCTCGTCCAGCGGGGTTTTGCGTTCAAACTCCCCCGCCTGCCGACCTTCCTGAATGATGTGCTGTATTAGCTGTCGCAGCTGCTGCTGATAGACGGCGGCGGAAGGCCAGCGCTCCCGGGAGGCAACGGCAGCAATGTCATAAAGCTTGCGATCGTGGAAGAACAGATCGTTACCGGCTTCGATCAGCGCGTTCAATAACCGCCTCAGCTTTTCGGAGGCGGTAGGCGCATCGGCAATCGCGTCATTGACGACCTCAGAGATTTTCGCCAGCCTGTTAGCACAAATGACTTCTCCAATCGCCTGTTTTGAATCGAAAAATTTGTATATATAGGCTTTTGAAAAACCAATCGTTTTCGCCAGATCTGACACGGTGGTCTTCTCGTAGCCGAAATACCCGAAGTGCTCCGTAGCGGCTTCCACAATCCGATCGCGGACGCAATGGTCCGACGGTCCCCGTGAGGAGTGTGCATTTGTGTATTTTGTCATTTTTCCAGCTTAGCCCAGAAGGCCCCGATTGACAACTTGTGACCATTTGGTAATGTAGTCACAAATCACAGTTGACTCAAGGCACATCATGTTTCTCCTGCGTACTCTTGTCCTGGCCGTCACGGCTGGCTTACTGGCGGGCTGTGCCGTTGGGCCGGATTATCATCGTCCCGATGCACCGCTTTTGAAGCACTATCACTCTCAGCCTGCCGTCCAGCAAAGAAGCGCCTCGCGGATCGCCAGTTTTGATGTGTGGTGGGAAGGGTTTAACGACCCGATGTTGAGTTCATTGGTGTCTGACGCACTCGCGCAGAATCTGGATCTTGCTCAGGCAACCGCGCGGATGGCCCAGGCCCGCGCAGATCGCCTCTGTGGGGATGCCGGCCGACCTGCTTCGCCGGAGACCGGATATTATCGTGGCGGAGCGTCATCTCGCCGCCTCTCATGCACGTAACCGGGGGACGAATGAAAAGAATAGGCGTTCTGGGCGTGGATGCGTTAAGCGAAAAACTGATCGCAGGATTCTTTCAGGCGGAAACGGGCGCCCAGGTGTTTCTGTCCCCGGCAAACAGCGAACGGGCTCAAAGGCTGGCAAGGAAATTTCCCTGCTGGACCCTGGACAATCACCAGGCGGTCATTGATGAAGCGGATGTCATTATTATTAGCGTTAACCCTGATACTTTAAATGAACTCGCGCGCGGTGTGCGGTTACGCGATTCACACACCCTGATTTCGCTTGTACCAGGTATTCAGTCCCGAACCCTACGTGAGATATTCCAGCCTGCAAACTGCGTCAGATTACGCCTGGCATATAGTGATGGAATAAATCAATCCGCAGTCATCCTCACCGCAGCGGATGAAGAAATACAGCGCCTGTTTGCCTCGTTAGGGCCGCTCTTAGTGGCGGCCGACGAATCGGATTTTGATTCAACAACCGAAGGCCCTGTCTGAGCGGTGATTTCTATTTGGTTTTACAACAATTCTGACCAGCACGGGAATGATAACTCCCTGAAAACGGCTCATCTGCCCCCCTCGAATAAACGTGACAATTTTCGCCATGTTTTAGAGATAATCACCGGCCTGCTCCCCAACCTATCGCAGGCCAGATTGGCGTGATTCACCGAATTATAAGAGCCAGCCCCGCGGCGAAGAGAATAGAAAGCAGCACCGATGCCAGGCCAGGCAGCAGAAAAGGGTGATCGATAATATGTCGCCCCAGTTTGGTGGAGCCGGTATCGTCCAGCTCTACCGCTGCCAGTAACGTCGGGTAATTTGGCAAAATAAAAAGAGAAGCCGTAGCCGGAAAGCAGGCGACCAAAATAGCGGGAGCAACGCCCATGCTCAGCGCGGCAGGGAATAAAATTTTTGTTGAAGCCGCCTGCGAATACAAGAAACATGATGCCGCCATAATGATGAGCGCCAACATAATGGGCGAATCCAATAAATGTGACGAGACCGCGCTTTGCAGCCACTGTTGATTACTGTCCATAAAGGTGGAACCCAGCCAGGCGACGCCAAGGATACAGATGCAGGAGGTCATCCCGGTTTTAAACACCGAGCCGGACGGGACCTTGTGGACGTTAACCCGGCAGCACACCACAATCAGCAGCGCAACGCCCATCATCACCCCTACCCGCGCCTGCCCGCTGCTCATGACCGGATGGGCAATCAGCCCTAATTTTGGACTGGTGACAATCGCATAGGCCAGAACCGCAACCAGCCCAACGATAAAGATCAGCACCGAACGACCGGCATAGGGCGGGATAGCCCGCTCAGTCCGTGCCTTAACCTGAACCGGATTGTCACAGAGCCGATCCTGCTGGCGGATTCTGTCCCAGAACAGGTAAAAAAAGGAGGTGACCAGCAGCGCAAGAAAGGTGGACGGTATTGATACCGCAATGAGCTCAATATAGCCCCAGCCGTCATGCCCTTTCTCCAGTATCCCCGAGAAAAAAATCACCGCCGCGGAAATGGGCGACGCCACAATACCCAGCAAAGACGCGCTGACGGAGAGAGCAAGCGCGCGGGTAGGTTTTATATTGTTCTCTTTCGCCACGCCGACAATAACCGGCATACAGGCAAAGGAGACCTGCCCGGTGCTGGCCATCATGGTTAATAGCCAGGTGGAAAGCGGCGCGGTGATGACTAACAATCGCGGATAGCGGCGCAGCAGGCGCTCGGTGAGGTCAACAAGATATTCAATACCGCCGGCCTCCTGCATGGCGGCAATCGCCACGATCACCACCATGATAAACACGATAACCAGCATCGGCATATCGCCCGGCGTCGCGCCGAGCGCGCTGAGGACAATCACGCCGGCGCCGCCGGCAAACCCCACGCCGATCCCGCCAACCCGCATGCCGATGTACAGAAACAGCAGCACCACCAGAAACTGGACCAATATCATATATTGCCTCCACGGCTCCCTGTCCGGCATTAACCCTTCGCAAGATGACATGGCCGCCGGGCAAACTCGCGCTCACCATATCTTTGGATGTAACCTGCCGGTGAACGACAATTTATCGCGATACAGCGGCATCGCTGCACACGGTGTGAATCAGGCATCCGATCTGCTCAATCTCAACTTCCACCTTGTCCCCGGGCTGCATAAAGAGCGGCGGCGTACGTTTTTTTCCGATACCGCCGGGGGTGCCGGTCAGGATAACGTCTCCCGGAGAGAGCGCGCTGAAGTTGCTGATATACGCAATGAGTTCGGCAATTGAATACAACATGCTGCCCGTATTATCCTGCTGCACCGTCTGGCCATTGAGCCGGGTGGTAATATTCAGATTTTGCGGGTCGGGGATATCATCCGCCGTCACCAGCCAGGGGCCGAAGCCGCCCGTTGCAGGCCAGTTTTTCCCGCCGGTAAAGCAGGCATGCTGCCAGTCGCGCACCGAGCCATCCATATAGCAGCTGTAGCCGGCAACATACTGCAGCGCCTCCTGCGCAGGGATATTGCGCCCTCCCCGGCCGATCACCAGCGCCATTTCGCCTTCATAGTCAAACTCATTGCTGCACTCCGGCTTGAGGAGCGGCGCCAGATGCCCGGTCTGCGAATCCGCAAAGCGGATGAATAGCACAGGATTCGCGGGCTTCTCGTTACCCGCAACGTTTTTATCGCGATAATTCACGCCGGCGCAGATGATTTTTTTCGGTTCAGTAATGACCGGCAGGAAAGCGATCTCGTTGAAGGAATAATGCGTTTTCTTCGCGGACGGCGGTAGAGTATCAAGCAGATGAAGGTGCGGCAGAAATTCAAGCAGACTGCCATATTGAGGGAACAGCGCCTGCAGATCGATGACGCCATCGGCGGTCGCCAGACCATATTTATTTTTATCATTAACGCGAAAGCTTAATAGTTTCATAAATCACCTTGGGAAGAGACAGAGGTGAAAGCCCCGACGTGATGATGAAGAGAATGAAATGATACCGGGGCGAAGTAACCGATTATCCGCAATACAGTAAGGCCGATTTCTGCATTGCGGATTCACAACTGAATCATAATGAATTAACGGACGCGGCCCAGCTCAGCGGCGCGCATGGCGTCGTGGATCTCTTTTTCAGCCCCATTCTCGAGCGGCAGCAGCGGAGAGCGAACGGTGGCATGTTCAAGGATCCCTCGCGCAACCAACGCATGCTTAAGGGCCACGGTACCTTCCATGTGAGAACCGCGGTGGTAGACGCTTTTGGTCACCGGCAGCAGTCGATCGTGCAGCTGACGCGCTTTAACGTAATCGCCCGCTTTACCCGCCTTAATCATTTCAATTAACGGCTCAGGCGCGATATTACCGTAGCCGACCAGGAAACCATCCACATCAAACGCGGTATGCAGCAGATACTCATCGTGGCAGCTTAAGATTTGCAGATCCGGACGCTCGCGACGAATCACCGGAATTTCAGTATCCCAGCGGCGCATATTACGTACGCCATTTTTCATGGCAAATACGCCCGGCTGCGCGGAGATATCCAGCAGGGTTTTCAGGTTGTAGGTGGCTTTAGTGACATCCGGATACTGGAAAAGAATCAGCGGCAGGCCGCTTTCTTCATACACCACGCGGTAGCGATCCTGGGGGGCGCCATCCTGATAGCCAAAACGCAGCCAACCGTGAGAAGGATAGAGCAAACCTGCGGATGCCCCGGCGGCAACGGCGCGCTTCGCCTCCAGCGCAGCCACTTCGGTCCCTTCCCCGGTGATACCGGCAATGATAGGAAGCTTATCATCCACCGACTTCACAAATGCGCGGATCACATTCGCCTGCTCTTCCTGGGTCAGAAAAGTCCCTTCCCCCGCGTGTCCCAGAACCACCAGACCTTTCACGCCGTCGATGCTGCCGAGCCAGTTACCGAGGCGCTGAATGGCATCATAGTCTACGCGTCCATCGCGAGTGAATGGCGTAACCGGAGCCGGAGTTAAACCTCTCAGATCGATGTTAATCATAAATATCCCCTTGATGAGTAAGCATTTGTTTGCGATTAAGCGATGATTTGAAACGAAAGTGAAATCGTTTCTGCAATCGTTTTCACGCAATTGACATTGAACCTCAAAAATAAAACCGTCAACGCCATGTTGGTTAAAAATGCAACGCAGATCACAAACTAAACAGCAATCTGCATCCGGGATGAGATCCGTTATACAAAATTCAACCCTCCCCGCTTTCTCCTGGAAAGTCGGGGGAGGATCGCAGAGGGATTATTTACGTGGAGACGCGGTAGACTTACGGGGAATAAGGGAAGGCGTGGTAATCCGCATATTATTATTTATCTCTGGATTCAATAACATATCAACCGCATTGCTGGCGATATGCTCCAGCGGCGTTCTGACCGAAGTCAGCGCCACGGGCAGTCTGCTCACCAGCGGAATATCGTTGTATCCCACCAGCGAGAGATCTTCGCCAATCACCAGGCCCTGCTGGTGCGCGGCCGCCAGGACGCCAATCGCCAGTTCGTCATTGACGGCAAACAGCGCGCTTGGGCGGTGAGGCTGGCTGAGAATTTTCATTCCCTGCTGCTCTCCCGAGGCGATGTTAAAATCTGAATGGCAGCACCAGTCCGCTTCGATCCTGAGCCCGGCTTCCTGCATTGCCCGCTCAAAGCCCTTACGCCGGTTGCGCGCGTTGGAGGCAAAATCAGGGCCGCCAATCAGGCCAATATCGCGGTGACCTAAATCGATCAGGTGCCGGGTAGCCAGATAGCCGCCAAGCTCATCGTCGCCTACCGATGAGGGGCTAAAACCGTCGGTACGCAGCGCCAGTACGTGGGGAACATCCCGTTCACGCAGGGCTTGCGGCAACGGATCGTCCAGCCGGCAGGTGGACATGATCAGCCCATCCACGCGGCGATCCAGCAGCGACTCAACGGCGTTTTTCTCCTGCTCCTTGCTATCCCCGCAGGTCGCTACAATCGCGAAATACCCTCGTCTGGCCGCGGCCCGGGCTATCTCTTCGAAAAGCATGGCGGTGACGGCATCGGTTAGCCTGGGAACCAGGACGCCAAGCGTCCCGGTATCGCCGCGCCGCAGGCTGGAAGCAACATAGTCCCGACGGTAGCCCAGCTCTCGGGCAACCTGGCGAATTTTATCTGCCGAGGCGCTGCGCGAGGTGGGTAATCTTTCATCGAGTACCCGTGAAACGGTCGAGACGCTAACGCCCGCGGCGCGAGCAACATCCCGCATTGTCGCCAGCTTTTTTTCCGGCAAATCGTTCAGTTCACTTTCTTGATCCATCTGCTGCTCCAACTCATCAATGCGGGTAAAAATCCGTGTTGCCCGTTCAACGGATACCATCGTGCAAACCGTGGGGTTAAAGGATCTTACGTCAAACCTCGCCCGGACAAAAGGAATGGTGCTTCACTTTGCCTGGGTGCGCCCGGCAGGTCGTTCATTGACCCTTTTTATTCACTTTGCCCTGCGTTCACCGCTTCGTTTTTTTACCGGTTAGTTTTTTCAGATTGTGAACTGCTCGACAATTATACAACAGGCGCAATTGACTTAGCGGTGAATCCAGCAAAGGATTAACTGAAAGTGAAATCGATTGCAGTAACGTTACCACAAACGAATTCAGAGAGCATTATATGCAGCACGTCTTTGGATAAGGGTCCGTTGCCCTGTTGTTATTCAGAACCTTACGTGTATGCCCCAGACAACGTTTAACAGGGTAATACTATGTCAACTCAGGCCATTGCTTCAGATTACGCCGTTGCCAGCGGAACGGCGTCAACACCGGACGCGCTGCTGGCAAGACTGGAACGTCTGCCCATCACCCGGCGGCTGAAGGCGATCCGCGTTATCGTCGGCTTATCGACGTTTTTCGATGCCTATACCATTATTGCTATCGCTTTTGCGCTTCCCCAGCTCACCCAGGAGTGGGGCCTTACGCCGACGTTTGTCGGTCTTATTATTGCGGCCAGCTACGTGGGCCAGCTGTGCGGCGCGCTGTTTTTTGGTTCGCTGGCGGAAAAAATAGGCCGTATCGGCGTATTACGTATCACCATCATCATGTTCGTTCTGATGGATGCGGCGTGCCTTTTTGCCTGGAACGGCTGGTCAATTCTGATTATTCGCTTTTTACAGGGGGTGGGTATCGGTGCGGAGGTTCCCGTTGCCAGCGCCTATATCAACGAATTTGTCGGAGCAAAGAAGCGCGGGCGTTTCTTTTTGTTGTATGAGGTGATTTTCCCTATCGGCATGATGTTTGCGGGCCTGGTCGGGTATTTTCTTGTGCCTATCTATGGATGGAAGGTCATGTTTTTAATTGGCTTAGTTCCCTCAGCGCTGACCGTTCCACTGCGCTGGCTGATGCCTGAATCACCGCGCTGGTTGGCTGCAAAAGGTCGGCTGAAGGAAGCGGACAACGTCGTATCGACGCTGGAATCTGAGGTGATCAGGCGTGGGATGACGTTGCCCGAACCTGAAATAAAAGCCCCCGCGGTGCAAAAAGCGGCTCCGGAAGGGGTTAAGGCCCTCTTCGGCGGTATTTATAAATCCCGCACCTTTATGCTGTGGGGGCTGTGGCTGACGGTTTACAGCGTCAACAACGGAATGATCACCTGGTTCCCGACCCTTTACAAAACCTGGTTTAACCTCTCCCTCGATACCAGCCTGGCCTACGGCTGGATCACCTCCTCCTGCGGCGTCGTCGCTTCGGTGATCTGCGCCTTGCTGATCGACCGCGTCGGGCGCAAGCGCTGGTACACATGGGCCTTTTTACTGGCCGTCGTTCCGCTGATTGCGCTTTCTGTTCTGGGCGCAAAATCCGCCGTTGAAATTCTGATTCTGGGAAGCATGACCTACGCCATTCTTCAGACCATCGCCTTCTCGCTTTATCTCTATGCGGCTGAGCTTTATCCCACCCGGCTACGCGCCATTGGCACCGCGTACTCCAGCGCATGGCTACGCGCGGGGTCATCCATTGGCCCATTAATGGTCGGGTTTATCGTCAGCGGCTTCGGGATCCGTTTTGTGTTTGTCACTTTCGCGGTCATCGCGCTGATTGGCGGCTTGATTACGTGGATTTTTGCCATTGAAACCAAAGGGAAATCGTTAGAAGAGCTGTCGCCATAGACGGCCTGTGGCTCCGGGATTCGCGGAGCCACCTCTGACAGGAGGTCGGCGTAGTCGGCTGATTCAGCTGCGCCCTATCGGGAACACTTCATAGACCTGGCTCATCAACGGGCGGTGAAAAACATGAACACACTCATTAAAAGCGGCATGATGCTGCTGGCATTTCTCTATCCTTTACTGGCTCTGGCCAACGATACGCTTTTTTCTCCAACAGCAAAAAATATGACCGGAGAGTGGGGAGGCGTGCGGACGGATCTGCGTCAGCATGGCTATGATTTTACGCTGGAATATAGCGCGATGACGGCCACGAATATTTCCGGCGGTTACGATCGCGATAAAACCCTGCGCTACAGCGACCAGTATATTCTCGGCGTAGATATGGACCTGGAAAAGATTTTAGGTATTCGCGACGGTGAATTTAAAGCGTCGGTGAATAATCGTAACGGGCGAGATCTGACTCAGGATCGGCTACAGGATCCGCGCGCGCCGGTAATAGGCTCCGGTGTCCAGAGTAACTACGGGCGGGGGCAAACATGGCACGCGACGCAGTTTTGGTTCAAAAAAAGCGGGTGGGAGAAGAAGCTGGATATCAAGGTGGGACTGATGCCGCCAGGAGAGGATTTTGATAATAACGGCTGCTTTTTTCAAAACCTGTCGCTGTGCGGTTCTTTAGCCGGACACGGCAGCGGTGTCTGGTATAACACCCCTATAGGCCAGTGGGGTGGCCGCGTCAAATACAGCCCTACCCCAGCGCTTTACGTCCAGGCCGGGGCGTTTCAGTACAATCCTAACTACGCCACCCGCCACGGAAGCTTCGAGCTCGATGGAACCGGGCATCTGGGGTACATGTACCTTTTTGAGCTGGGATACTCACCCACCCTCGGCGCGGCAAAACTCCCCGGCATCTGGAAACTCGGGGGCTGGTATAACACGGCGGAGGCCAACGATGTGCTGGATGATGACAATGGCGACCCCTATGTCCTCACGCACCAGGCCGCCCGGCGACACGACGGCCGCTACGGAGGTTATCTCTATATCAGCCAGCAAATTACCCACTCGAGCAGCCATCGACAAAATGGCCTTAGCCTTTTCGCGCATCTGGCAATGAATGATAAAGATACAGCGACAATGGACTATCAGATGCAGGCAGGCGCCATTTATAAAGGTCCTTTCGCCAGTCGTCCGCAGGACTTTATCAGCTTCGGCGTCAGTAAAATGCACGCCAACGACAGAGTCGCCCGTCGGGCGCAGCTCCTGAACCAGATGCGGGGGATCGAGGATTACGATAATCCCCTGTATGTCCCGGTTCGCAAAGCCGAGTACGCCGCAGAGCTGCATTATAGCTTCCGCGTTACGCCCTGGCTGACCGTGCGCCCTAACCTGCAGCTGCTGGCCCACCCGGGAGGAAGCGAGGAGATTAAAAACGCGTGGGTGATCGGCAATCAGGTGACCGTGAAATTCTGATAACACGGGCTGCCGCCGTCAGGCCTGACCCAAGGTGCCCTTTCCTGCGGTTCTGAATCCCCCTGCCCCGGCATAGCCTTGCGGCTATGCCGGGTATTTCAACTACCGCTTGATTAACGCAAACACACCCCAGCCAAAATACTCACGCGTCCAGGTGACATGGCGTTTTGGCGCCATCGTCAGCTCCGCCCTGACTTCTGACGCAAAGTCATCATCGGGGTTTTCCTCTAACCAACGGCGCAGGGTGAGCCATTTCGCCGCTTCGTAGCGGTCCCAACCTTCCTGGTCCGCCAGCACCATTTCGACGAGGTCATAGCCAAGCGCATCGTAAGAGGAGACCAGGTCGGGAAGCGTCAGAAAGTCGGCGAGCGAAGAGGCGCCACAGGCCTGTGCTATCTCTTCCGTTGCCGGAATCTTGCGCCAGTACGGTTCGCCAATCAGCAGCATACCACCGGGTTTGAGGCTTTTGCTCAGCAGCGCGATAGTCCCGGCGACGCCGCCACCGATCCAGGTCGCACCAACGCAGGCGGCGATGTCGCATTTTTCCTCGGCGACGTACCCGGCGGCGTCCTGATGAATAAAGGTTACGCTGTCGGCAACGCCGAGCTCTTCTGCCCGCCGCTGAGCCTGCTGGCTGAACAGCGCGCTCATATCAACGCCGATACCGCGGATGCCGTGATCGCGCGCCCAGGTACAGAGCATCTCCCCGGAACCGCTGCCGAGGTCGAGTAGGCGGGTTCCGGCCTTCATCCGCAGCACGCGGCCAAGGGCGGCGTATTTTTCCGGCGTAAATGGGTTATGGATGCGGTGAGCGCTTTCACTAATGGTGAAAATACGTGGGATATCCAATGGTTGAATTCCTTTTATGGGTGTTGCACAAAGAGAATCGGGAACGTTTTTTTCGGCCAGCAGCGCGTACAGCTTGCCGGCAAAGGTTTCGCTGACCGGCCATTCCGCCTCATCCGGGCGGGTAATGGTGGTCAAACCCGCCGTACGCAGCAGGTCGAGATAGCCGTCATCGCGCCATGCGGTCATCTGGCTGCCGAAGCGCGTCACCTTGCCGCTCTCTTCAATCGCCATAAACAGCGTGGAGCTGGTTTGCGCCGCCGGATCCCAGGCGTGCTCGGTCAGCAGCAGGTGCGGAACATCCAGAAACAGCCCCTGCGGACAGCGCTGCCAGCCGGGCTCGGCCATTCCCTGACGTTTAACTTCGGCATAGGTATGAACCTCGATGAGCAGCTTTCCCCACGGAACCAGCCACTGCGCGCAGCGGTTGACCAGCGAACGGGCCTCAGCCGCGCTGAACACATTCAGTTCACCGAAGGTCATCATGATGAAATCAAACGGTGTTTCCGGCGCGTAGTCGCGAACGTCCTGCTGGTGATAGGCAATATCAAGCCCGGCCGCCTGAGCCTGCTGGCGGGCCCAGGCGATCGACGCCGGTGAAAAATCCACGCCCGTACAGCAGAAGCCGCGCTCGGCCAGCAGGCGCGTGTAAAGACCCGGCCCGCAGCCGAGGTCGAGAATGCGGGCGCCGGCGGGCAGCTGTCCGGCAATCCACGCCACCTGTTGTTCGATAACCGCCCGCCTGCGGCTGGCCCAGTCGTGCTCCTGCGACAGATGGTTCTCTAGCATACGCTGGCTAAACGCCGGGTCATCCCAGGGGATTTTGCGCTCCCGGGATGACAACACGATATGCCTGGAACCTGTAATAATCGTGCCAATAGTCATCATCATTTCCTTATTGATTACTCGCGCCAGTGCTCGGGTTTCATTAACGCCCGGGCGCACTGTATTTGACCCGTTCGTCCCAGCGGCTGAGATGAAAGCGGCTGCAGCATCCAGCAGGCTTTGAGCGCCTCGGGAATGGGATAAGGCGCCGGATAGCCTTTATCTCCCGCGCATGGCTCAAACCCATGCCTGGGGTAGTAAGTGGCGTGGCCCAGAACAAATACCGTCTGGCTTCCCATGGCTTTCAACTGCTCAATGCCGTGACGGATAAGCCCTCCGCCAACGCCCGCGCCCTGGTATTCCGGCACCACCGCAAGGGGAGCAAGGATGTGCATCATCGGCGAGTCCGGCTCCCCTTTGAACGTCGCCCGGGTGAATAAAATATGCCCAACCGCCTTTCCGTTATGCCTGGCCAGCAGCGATAACGTCGGGCAGGCGCTCTCATCGTTGAGCAAATCGGCCACCAGCCTGGCCTCTTTGCTGTAGCCGAAAGCCCGGGTTTCGACATGGAGAATGTCATTGGTATCGCCTTCAGAGGCGACATGAAAAGTGAAGCTGTGGTTTGTCATCAGAGGCTCCTTAGCGATTATCCAGCTGTGCGCGGACATTATTCAGCCCGGTGGTATTGATGCGATAGGGCTGTCCGTTGACGGACTTAATCAGCTTTTTGGTTTTGAGTTTTTTGAAAACGGCGAGCGTGCAGTCGCTGAGCAGGAGCCCTTCGCGGCTGTAGCATTCAACAGAAGTGACGCGGCCTGATGCATCGCGAACGTGCGCGATCCGGCCACCTTTAGCGAGAACGTGTAAGGTACGTTGTTCCTGACGGGATAGATTCATACTGAAGAAACCTGTTCATCATCATGCGTAAAAACGAGCCAACACCCGCAGGTGTTCGCGTAAGGTTTAAGCGCAGCGATAACCAGTCCGGCCTGAAAAGGTCGGGAAGCTGATTATCTAATGATGACATTCTCCAGCATCAAAGCCTCGGTGAGAGTTGAAAAGGTATTTATCAGCGAAATGATAACACGCAGTTTTTATATGGAAATCGTTATAGTCAAAAAGTGTGATCTACGGCGAGTCCGCACGCTTTCTGGCGCTTATGGTCGACATGTTGATGCCATTGGTTAACCATTTATCAAGACGTGACGCACGGAACCTTATACCCTTCTGAGCGTCAGCAGAATCTACAGGCGCTACTCAACGGGGCTGAAATGATGTCGAGCCTTTCACTTATGCCATTAGCGAATCTCCATCACATTTTGGTTTACCAATTTACCTTTCATGGTTGACTTGTTCGACCAATTGGAGGAATTTATACGCCATATCGTCTGGTTTCTCCTCCGTTACGATGGTTGACCGGAACCGACGCTCCCATCAAAGCAGCGGCCTGAAGCAGGTCAACAACGTGAAGAGGTTAAGCATGGAACAGACATGGCGCTGGTATGGCCCTAACGATCCGGTCACTTTAGCTGACGTCCGTCAGGCGGGCGCGACCGGAGTGGTTACCGCACTGCACCATATCCCGAACGGCGAAGTGTGGACGGTTGACGAGATCCTCAAGCGTAAAGCCATCGTGGAAGAAGCCGGCCTGGTATGGTCGGTGGTCGAAAGCGTACCGATTCACGAAGAGATCAAAACCCATACCGGCAACTACGCGCAGTGGATCGCTAACTATCAGCAGAGCCTGCGCAATCTGGCCCAGTGCGGTATTCGCACCGTGTGCTACAACTTTATGCCGGTCCTCGACTGGACCCGTACCGACCTTGAGTACGTCCTGCCGGATGGCTCCAAAGCCCTGCGCTTCGATCAGATTGAATTCGCCGCCTTTGAGCTGCATATCCTCAAGCGTCCGGGCGCGGAAGCGGACTACACCGCCGAAGAGGTCGCCCAGGCGAATCAGCGTTTCGCCGCCATGAGCGATGAAGATAAAGCGCGCCTGACCCGCAACATTATCGCCGGTCTGCCGGGCGCGGAAGAGGGTTATACCCTCGACCAGTTCCGCAAGCATCTGGCTACCTACAAAGATATCGATAAAGCCGCCCTGCGCGAGAATTTCGCTGTCTTCCTGAAAGCGATTATTCCCGTCGCCGAAGAGGCTGGCGTGCGTATGGCGGTGCACCCGGACGATCCGCCGCGCCCGATTCTCGGCCTGCCGCGCATCGTCTCGACCATTGAAGATATGCAGTGGATGGTCGACACGGTGAACAGCATGGCGAACGGCTTTACCATGTGCACCGGCTCCTACGGGGTCCGCGCCGACAACGATCTGGTTGATATGATTAAACAGTTTGGGCCGCGCATTTACTTCACCCACCTGCGATCTACGCTGCGTGAAGAGAACCCGAAAACCTTCCACGAAGCCGCGCATCTGCACGGCGACGTGGACATGTACGAAGTGGTGAAAGCGATTGTCGAAGAAGAGCACCGCCGTAAAGCGGAAGGCAAAGAGGATCTTATTCCGATGCGTCCTGACCACGGCCACCAGATGCTCGACGACCTGAAAAAGAAAACCAACCCCGGCTATTCCGCGATTGGCCGCCTGAAAGGGCTGGCTGAGGTCCGCGGCGTCGAGCTGGCGATTCAGCGCGCTTTTTTTAGCCGCTAATTCCTGACTGGCGGGGCCGACAGCGCCCCGCCTTTATCCCTTCGGTCGCCCGTTGCGGCCCACCCTGGAGTTTGCTATGACTGCCACCCTTGCCGACAGCAACCTGCCGGTTACACGCCCTGCGTGGGATCGTTCTCGCCTGGAATCCCGCATCGTTCACCTGGGCTGCGGCGCGTTTCACCGCGCGCATCAGGCGCTTTACACCCATCATCTGCTGGAAACCAGCGATAGCGACTGGGGCATCTGCGAAGTCAACCTGATGCCGGGCAACGACCGCGTCCTGATTGAGAATCTGAAAAATCAGCAGCTGCTTTATACCGTGGCGGAGAAGGGCGCTGACAGCACCGAGCTGAAAATCATCGGTTCAATGAAAGAGGCGCTGCATCCGGAAATCGACGGCTGCGAGGGCATACTGCGCGCCATGACGCGCCCGCACACGGCCATCGTCTCTCTGACGGTAACGGAAAAGGGCTACTGCACCGATGCGGCCAGCGGTCAGCTCGATCTGAATAATCCGCTGATTCAACACGACCTCGCTAACCCGGCGACGCCGAAATCCGCCATAGGCTATATCGTCGAAGCGCTGCGCCTGCGCCGCGAAGAGGGGCTAAACGCCTTTACGGTGATGTCCTGCGATAACGTTCGCGAGAATGGCCACGTAGCGAAAGTGGCGGTGCTTGGCCTGGCCCAGGCGCGCGACCCGCAGCTGGCGGCGTGGATTGAAGCCCATGCTACCTTCCCGTGCACCATGGTTGATCGCATCGTGCCCGCGGCGACGCCCGAAACCCTGCAGGAGATTGCCGACCAGCTTGGCGTCTACGATCCGTGCGCCATCGCCTGCGAACCGTTCCGCCAGTGGGTGATTGAAGATAGCTTCGTCAACGGCCGCCCGGCGTGGGACAAAGTCGGCGCGCAGTTTGTTGAAGACGTGGTGCCGTTTGAAATGATGAAGCTGCGAATGCTCAACGGCAGCCACTCTTTCCTCGCGTATCTGGGCTATCTCGGCGGCTATGAAACCATCGCCGATACCATGACCAACCCGGCCTACCGCAAAGCGGCTTTGGCCCTGATGATGCAGGAGCAGGCGCCGACGCTGTCGATGCCGGAAGGTACCGATCTACAGGCTTACGCCACGCTGCTGATCGCCCGATTCAGCAACCCGTCCCTTCGTCATCGCACCTGGCAGATCGCCATGGACGGTAGCCAGAAGCTGCCGCAGCGTCTGCTGGATCCCATCCGTCTGCATTTGCAAAATGGCAGCGACTGGCGTCACCTGGCGCTCGGCGTGGCGGGCTGGATGCGCTACACCCTGGGGATCGATGAACAGGGGCAACCGATTGATGTCGTCGACCCGCTACAGGCGGAATTCCAACAGATCAACCAGCGTTATCAGGAAGCGGAACGCGTCCCGGCGCTGCTGGCCATAAGCGGAATTTTTGCCCACGATCTGCCGGACAATAGCGAATTTGTCAATGCGGTAACCCAGGCGTACCAACAGCTGTGCAAACGCGGCGCCCGCGAGTCCGTTGCGGCAGTCAGGGCCAGCCTGTAATCACCCTCCTGTTACGGGTCAACTGAAGCATAATTTGGTTGACCCGTTTTGAGTATCCCCAGCCGAGAGAGATGCTAACCCTCCAGCCAAATGCTATAGTCAGCCACCGGGCTATCGCATCTCACAACATAACATCATGAAATCACAAATTTCTCAGCACAGACCCTATCAGGAAGTCGGCGCGTTGATCCGCGACCTGATCGTCAAGACGCCCTATCGCCCCGGCGATCGCTTACCGCCGGAGCGCGAGATCGCCGAGATGCTGGACGTCACCCGTACCGTGGTTCGTGAAGCGCTGATCATGCTGGAAATTAAAGGGCTGGTCGAAGTGCGCCGCGGCGCCGGGATCTACGTGCTCGATAACGCCGCCGGAGAAGGCGCGGCGGAGAGCGCGGACATGAACCACTGCAATGACGCCGGTCCGTTTGAACTGCTGCAGGCCCGCCAGCTGCTGGAAAGCAATATCGCCGAGTTTGCCGCCCTGCAGGCGACCCGGGAAGATATCATCAAAATGCGCCAGGCCTTACAGCTTGAAGAGCGCGAGCTGGCCAGCAGCGCGCCGGGCGGCTCCGAAAGCGGCGATATGCAGTTTCACCTCGCCATCGCCGAAGCGACCCATAACAGTATGCTGGTAGAGCTGTTCCGCCAGTCATGGCAGTGGCGGGAGAATAATCCCATGTGGATCCAGCTGCACCGCCATCTCGGCGATACCCACTACCGCCAGGAGTGGCTGGTGGATCATAAACGGATCCTCGCCGCCTTAATCAAAAAAGACGCCCGGGCGGCCAAGCTCGCTATGTGGCAGCATCTGGAAAACGTTAAACGGCGCCTGCTGGAGTTCTCCAACGTCGACGATATTTACTTCGACGGCTACCTGTTTGACTCCTGGCCGCTGGACAACGCGGACGCCTGACCCCTTCTGCAAACGCGCGGACATCGCCCGTCCGCGCGCCCCTTGCCGCTGCGCCGCAATCATTGATAATGATTCTCATTTTATTGTCGCTCTGCCCGCGCAATGGTAAAGTTACCCTATCTGATGACGCTCCCTTTCCGGTGCCGACAACCGCATGAACAAGACAACGACGCACAACGAACCCGCCCGCCAGGCGCCGAGAAAAACTTTCTCCGTCAGCGAGTTTATGGCGTTTGGTGAACGATACGGTATCGACTACCGCTTCCCGCTGCTGCGGCAAACGCCAGCCCCCTCGCACGCCAGCCCGGTGCTGCGGGGAGAAGTGGAAGAGATGACGCTGCCCTGCGGTATGTGCGTCACCCATTCTGATGTTCAGGTGTTGCAGCCCTATGAGACCACCTCCCGCCACAGCAGCCCGCTCTATATGCTGGTGGTGCTGGAAGGCTGTGTCGCCCTGACCCTCAACGGGGAGCAGCACCTCGTCCGTTCCGGGATGGCGTTCACTTCGCGTCTTAGCGAACAACAGACGATGCGCGCCCGCCACGATGCCGACAGCCGGCTACGTACGCTCTCCCTCGGACTCTACCCGGACGGCGCGTGGCGCGACGGCCTGCTCGATTCATTGATGCGCGAATGGGAAAGATGCCAGACGCCAACGCTTATCTGGCAGATACCGGGGTTTCTGCTGAGCGGGCTGCAGTACGCACAGCAGAGTTCGCCTGGCCGCGTTTCCCGCCAGCTGATGCTGGAGGGGCTGATTCTTCAGCTGTTCGGTCACGGGCTGAGCGTATGCCAGGACGAAAGCGCGAAGCACGTCGCCCCGGCGGGCGGCGAGCGGCAGCGGCTGGAGAGGGTTCGCCGCCTGCTGGAGCAGTCGCCGGAAAATGACTATAGCCTCAATGAGCTGGCCCAGCGGGCGGCGATGAGCTCCAGCAGCTTGCGCAGCAAGTTTCGCCAGACATACGGCTGCTCGGTCTTCGACTACCTGCGCGACTGCCGCCTGGCGCGGGCAAGAGGCTATCTGCTTGAAGGATATAGCGTACAGCAAGCGGCCTGGATGTCGGGCTATCAGCACGCCACCAACTTCTCTACGGCTTTTCGTCGGCGCTACGGCATCTCGCCCTGCGATGTGCAAAAGGTGGGCTAATCCATTTTTCCCTTTTTTGCGAAAAATAGTTAGCGGCTTTGGCAGCGCGCATACGTATCCTGGCATTGCGCATAGCTATAGAGAGCATCAAAAAGGTAATAATTCTTATTAACAATTAGAAATGCCTTTGGAGATGTTCATGTTTGCGAAAACTCGCCTGGCGCTGCTGGTGGGATGGGTGACCGGCGGCGTCGCTTTCCCCCTGCTGGCCCAGGAAACAACTAAAAACGAAACCATCGTGGTCACTTCGCAGATGCAGAGCGGCGCGACCAAAATTGCCACGCCGGATATTGAGACGCCGCAGTCGGTGTCCATTATCACCCGCGAGCAGTTTGAAGAACAGGGCGCGATCAGCGTCCGCCAGGCCGTGAGCTATACCCCCGGGGTTTACAGCAACCAGATTGGCGCCTCCAACCGCTTTGACTATATCGTCCTGCGCGGCTTCTCCGACGGCAGCCTGGATAACGTCTATCTCGACGGCCTGAAAATGATGGGCGATACCAACTCGCACAGCTCGCTGGTGGTCGATCCGTGGTTCCTCGAAAATATCGAAGTGGTGCGCGGCCCGGCCTCGGTGCTGTACGGCCGCTCTTCGCCCGGCGGCATCGTCGCCCTCACCTCGCGTAAACCCTCATTCGATCCCGGCGGTGAAATCAAGCTGTTTGCCGGGAATAACAACCAGCGCGGGGCGGCGTTCGACGTCACCGGGGCGCTGGACGATAACGATCGCGTGGCGGCGCGCTTAAGCGGCATGACCCGCTATGCGGACTCGCAGTTTGATACCTTAAAAGAGCAGCGCTACGCGATCATGCCCAGCCTGACCTGGCGCATCACCGACCAGACGCGACTTGATTTAATGGCCTATCTACATCGCGATCCGGAGGGCGGCAGCCACTCGGGCCTCCCCTATGAAGGCACCGTGGTGCCGCACAATGGCAAGAAAATCGCGAATACCTTCTTCGAAGGCGAAGATGATTACGACAAGTACGATCGCCGCGAAAATATGGTCGGCTACAACTTCGAGCATATGTTTGATAACGGCTGGTCGGTGCGGCAGAAGCTGCGCTACCTGCATACCAAAGTTGAGCTGAATCAGGTGTATGCCGCGGGCTGGCTGAACGAAAGCGAGCTGAACCGCGGCTATTCCGGCTCGGACGAAAAGATGAACGCCATCACCCTTGATAACCAGCTCGACGGCAGCGTCGATACCTGGGCCGTCAACCATCGCCTGCTGATGGGGATCGACTATCAGGACCGCAGCAACGACACCACCGGCTACTATGGCGCATTCCCGGCTATCGACGCCTTTAATCCGGTCTACGGCGCGAAGCCGGATTACATCACCATGTACAGCCGCGAGAAGCACAAGCTGCGCCAGACCGGCTACTATCTGCAAGATCAGATGTCCTGGGAGCGCTGGCGCTTCACCCTCGGCGGGCGCTACGACCAGGTCAGCGTGTCGAATATCGATAAGCTCAATCAAACGCGCAGCGATCTGGATAAGAACAACTTCAGCACCCGCGCCGCGCTGTTGTATCTGTTCGACAACGGGTTTGCCCCGTACATCAGCTACTCTACCGCCTTTACGCCCACCAGCTTCGCCGATGAAAACGGCAACGTGCTCGATCCGATGAAAGGCAAGCAGTGGGAGGCCGGGCTGAAGTATGAGCCGGAAGGAATGAACAGCCAGTTCAGCGCCTCGGTATTCCGCATCAATCAGACCAATATCGCCACCAAAGAAGAACCGACCGATCCGTATCGTTCGATCGGCGAAATTGAGTCGAAAGGGGTGGAGCTGGAGGCGATCAGCCAGCTAACGGACAGCTTCCGCCTGCAGGCCGCCTATACCTATACCGACATTCGCTATAAGAAAAGCAGCCCGGAAGAGCAAGGCAAGCGCGCCGTCTACGCGCCGCGCAATCAGGCCAGCGCCTGGCTGAGCTACGATGTGAAAAGCGGCCCGCTGGATGGCCTGACGCTCGGTTCCGGCGTGCGCTACGTCAACGGCATTACCAGCGATCGCCTGAATACGCACACTCTGCCGTCCTATACGCTGGTGGATATGGCGATTGGCTATGACCTGTCGAAGGTGGGAATTAAAGGCCTCAGCGCCCAGCTGAACGTCAATAACCTGACCGACAAGAGCTACATTGCCGCCTGTAACTCGCTCTCCTACTGCTACTTTGGCGCGGAGCGCAGCATCGTCGGCAGCGTCTCCTGGAAGTTCTGATAACGTTAAAAAGCCCGGAGTTTTGGCTCCGGGCCGCCGGTTAATCTTCCGCTTTATGGGCCCACGCGGGCATGGCCGTTAAATAACGCATCGCCCGCTTGCGTGATTCCACGGGCCCGACCTTCTGCCAGGAATCGAGGTACTCGGCCAGGCCGGAGACGGCATCCTCCCAGGACTTAAGCTTCCCCTCGCTATCGCAGCACCAGGCGCAATAATCGTCGCTTGCGCTTTTCGCACCTTCGGCGGACATCGGCATTCCACAGGCCTGACAAAACCTTTCTTGCTGTGACATAGAGCGCTCCTTTCTTGCCAGTTGAGCATAAAAAATACCGCATTTTTTGCACAATAACGTACCGCCAGTTCAAATAACCGTAAATTAATGATGGTTATTGCGGCCGAAAAACGCCCGGCGCCCGGCTTCCTCAACGCGTTCGACTACACTAAACAGGGACAAATGTTTGACGCCGCTGGGTCTGCCGGGAGTATCAGTCCCCGCCGAGCCGGACGCATTCACTGCTAAAACAGATTAAGACAGGACGCAATCATGCAACTTAACGACCCTACCCTTTTTCGCCAGCAGGCAATGATTAATGGACGCTGGCGCGACGCCAGCGGCAAAGAGACTCTCGCGGTGACCAACCCCGCCAACGGCCAGCCGCTGGGCAACGTACCCAAAATGGGCGCCGGGGAAACCCGTGAAGCTATCGATGCCGCCGCCCGCGCGCTGCCCGCATGGCGCGCCCTTACCGCCAAAGAACGCTCCAGTATCCTGCGCCGCTGGTTTGAGCTGATGATGGAACATCAGGACGATTTGGCGCGCCTGATGACGCTGGAACAGGGGAAACCGCTGGCGGAAGCAAAAGGCGAAATTAGCTACGCCGCCTCCTTTATCGAGTGGTTTGCCGAAGAGGGCAAACGCATCTACGGCGACACCATTCCCGGCCATCAGGCCGATAAGCGGCTGCTGGTGATTAAGCAACCGATAGGCGTGACCGCCGCGATCACCCCGTGGAATTTCCCCTCGGCGATGATCACCCGCAAGGCGGGCCCGGCGCTGGCCGCAGGCTGCACGATGGTGCTCAAGCCCGCCAGCCAGACGCCGTTTTCCGCGCTGGCGCTGGCGGAGCTCGCCAACCGCGCCGGGATCCCCGAAGGGGTATTTAACGTCGTTACCGGTTCGGCCAGCGAGGTCGGCGGTGAGCTCACCGGCAACCCGTTAGTGCGCAAACTCTCCTTTACCGGCTCGACGGAAATTGGCCGCCAGCTGATGGAGCAGTGCGCGAAAGATATCAAGAAAGTCTCGCTGGAGCTGGGCGGCAATGCGCCGTTTATCGTTTTTGACGACGCCGATCTCGATAAAGCCGTCGAAGGCGCGTTGGCCTCCAAGTTTCGCAACGCCGGACAGACCTGCGTCTGCGCCAATCGCCTGTACGTCCAGGATAGCGTTTACGATCGCTTCGCCGAAAAGCTTCAGCAGGCGGTCAGTAAGCTGCAAATTGGCGATGGCCTGCAGCCGAACGTCACTATCGGGCCGCTGATTGACGAGAAAGCGATCGCTAAAGTGCAGGAGCATATCGCCGATGCGCTGGGCAAAGGCGCGCGGGTAGTAACCGGCGGGAAAGTCCATGAGCTGGGCGGTAATTTCTTTCAGCCAACGATTCTGGTGGACGTCCCCGGCGATGCGAAAGTGGCGAAAGAAGAGACCTTTGGCCCCCTCGCCCCGCTATTCCGCTTTAAAGATGAGGCAGATGTTATCGCTCAGGCCAACGACACCGAGTTCGGCCTCGCGGCCTATTTCTACGCCCGCGATCTGGGCCGCGTTTTTCGCGTCGGCGAGGCGCTGGAGTACGGCATTATCGGGATTAACACCGGCCTTATCTCCACCGAGGTCGCCCCCTTCGGCGGGGTTAAATCTTCCGGCCTGGGTCGGGAAGGGTCGAAGTATGGGATAGAGGATTACCTGGAAATCAAATACATGTGTATTGGGATTTAGCCGATGAACGCGCCAGCCCCCGCTGGCGCGGATGATTTCACCCGCGATCGCGGATCGGCCGGAACATGAAGCCCGCACGGCCGCCAGTTTGCCCACCGAGCCTCTGTTACTCTTAAATCCGGATCATCATTCATTATGCTTAATGGCAATGATAAAAAGTTATCGATTATCAGTCATGGACAGGTTCGACATAAGATTAATCGTAGGCTACAATAATCAACGCCAATCTAAAGCTTAATTTTTCAATAGATTCATAGAGATAAATTCAGCTTTAAAGAAGGACAGGACATCATTTTATTGACTATAAAACGAGCAAAAAGATGACGGATAGTACCATTAAGATTTACAATGCCCGCTATAGCAAGCTGATGAAGCTAATGGATTTTTTTGCCGTCAACCTGTTTATTTTCGCTTATTTAAAATACTTTTTCGTCGAACCCTCAACGGCCTCTCTGTTCCTGGGAATAATATATTCACTGATTTTTATCCGGGCTAATGAACACTTTCAGTTATATTCCGGTCAGTTCAAGGGACAATATTTAAAAAAATTAACCAAGCTGTTCTTCAGCGTCTGTATTAGCGGACTGTTGTCATTTTTATTATTCGTAAGCGCCGAACTATTGCTGAACAATCACGCCAGCACAAACGCGGTGCGGTTGGCTGAAATAATTGTGCTGTGTTCGATGGCCATATTTATTAGCATGTTTCTTATTCGCGTTATCTCCAGCCGCTATTTTTTCAAATCCAGACTCAAGGTGGCTATTTTAGGCATAACGCCGGCCGGACTGGCCATCGAGCAGGCCCTGTTTAAGGAGTATACCCACGACGGGATAGACATTACCTTCTTTGAGGACCGCGCCGTTCAGCGCGACAGTCGCCTGCTCAGCATTGAGAAAAAAGGCAACTCAAGAGACCTGCTGGCGCTGGCGAAAGCCGGAGAAATCGATGAAGTCTATATTGCCCTGCCGATGGTCGCCCAGCAGCGTATCCGCCAGTTCCTGAACGAATTTTCCGACACCACCGTGGACGTATTCCTGGTGCCGGACCTCTTTTCCTACAGCTCACATATTTCTCAGCTGCGGATGTTCGGCAATATTCAGACCATCAGCATTTTTACGTCGCCATTTGAAGGCGAAGGCGCGGTGCTCAAGCGTATCGAAGATATCGTGCTTGGCGCTTTTTTTACCCTGGTCAGCCTGCCGGTGATGCTGGCGGTAGCGATCGGCATTAAGCTGACTTCGCCGGGCCCTGTTCTGTTTAAACAAAACCGTTACGGCCTGAACGGTAAACAGATCCCCGTCTGGAAGTTCAGAACCATGCGCGTAATGGAGAACAGCGCGGTAGTGACCCAGGCGACGCGTAACGATCCGCGCATTACCCGCTTTGGCGCTTTTTTACGCAAAACCTCGCTCGATGAACTGCCGCAGTTTTTTAACGTGCTGCAGGGAACCATGTCGATAGTGGGTCCACGCCCTCACGCAGTGGCCCACAATGAGCAATATCGTCTGTTGGTGGAAAATTACATGATCCGCCATAAAGTGAAGCCCGGCATTACCGGCCTGGCGCAAATTCACGGCTTTCGCGGCGAAACCGACACGATTGATAAAATGGAAAAACGTATTCAGTACGATCTGGAATATATACAGTCGTGGTCGCTGCTGCTGGATATCAAAATCGTTTTTTTAACGTTTTTCCGCGGATTTGTGGGGAAAAATGCGTTCTGAACTCACTTTCCTCGCGGGCCTACTGGCGGTTCCTTACGCATGGGCGGACCTGCAGGCTAAACCACATACCGGTGTGGCTGGCATCGATTTCGAGAGCCAGGTGGGTTATGACGTCGGTTACAATGACAACGTGACCTGGCAACGCTACGGCGGCAATGAAATCGGCTCCGCTTATCAAGGCGTGAAGCCGATTTTCAAAGCCATCGGCGAGCGCTACGAAGACCGCTATTTACTGATGTACTCCGGCGATTACCGCCGCTACGCCAGCGATAGCGCAGATAACCGCGACAACCATTTTTTTATGTTTAACGGCAAGTGGCGCTTCGGCAGCATGCACGGGCTGTCGTTGGATCTCGATGAAACGTTCGGTCATGAAGAGCGCGGCCGCGATACCACCGAGGGGTTTCTCCCCGAGCAGTTTACAGAGTTTGGCATTAATCAGCCTATCGCCACGCGCTTCTTTAACAGCGAACTGCGCTATAGCTACGGCGCCCCGGAAGGGCGCGGCAAAGCAGAAGTCGCGCTCATGCACAAGCAGCTGCGCTTTCGCAATCTCGACAGCATCGAGGACGCCAGCGCCGACTTTCATTACTACATGCACGATCAGGAGTGGCATGAAAACAGCCTGGTCGCCGAGCTGTTTGATCAAAAAGCCAAAACGCTGCGCTATCGCTATAGTTTTATCACTAACCAGCGTCGCTATGAGCTCAACCCGTTAAAAGATAGTAATGAATACTATCTATTGGTCGGCATGAAAAACCGCCTTTCCGGCAAGACCGAGATCCACGGCAACGTCGCCTGGCTGTATAAAGATTTCATCCATAACCCCGACTCACAGGGGTTCAACGGCCTGAACTGGGATATTAACGCCGACTGGAAACCGCTTGAACAGATAAAGCTCAACTTACACAGTTCGCAGCGTATTAAAGATCCCACCGACTCCGGCGGCTATATTCTGGTATCAAATTTCGGTGTGGGGTATGAGCACCACTGGCTGGTCGACAGATTCTCCACTCTGGTTGATTACTCTTATATTACAGAGGATTACAAGCACCAGACCAACGGACGCAAAGATCAATCAAATCTCGTGTCGCTCACCTTCAACTACGACTACCGTCCATCCGTTAATTTTCAGCTGAAGCTGCAATGGAACACGATGCATTCTAATAAAGAAAAAGATGCCTTTTATATTGGCCCGGACTATGACCATGAGGTCGAGCGCACGCTGGGCTATAACGACTCGGCCATTATTTTTATGACGCAGGTACAAATATGATCCTTATCTATGGAAAACGGGCGATTATTCCTCTTCTGGCGCTATGGCTGGCGGGCTGTTCGGCTCCCCAGCAGACGATCCGAACGCCGCCGGACGCCGTTTATCATCTGGATCAGGGCGATGAGATCAATATCGCGGTTTCCGGCGAGCAGGATCTCACTATGCGCGTAAAAATCGATAATAGCGGCAGCGTTGATTATCCTTATATAGGCTCGCTGATGCTGAAAGGAAAAACGCCGGAACAGGTCGGCAACGAAATTGCCGATAAGCTGCGCGGTAGCTATCTACAGGCGCCAATGGTGACCGTGAGCATTGCCGAATACCGGAAGATTTATCTGTTAGGCGAAGTCAAAAAACCGGACGGCTACGCATGGGAACCCGGCTTAACGGCGGAAAAAGCCATTGCGCTGGCCGGCGGGTTTACCGATCGCGCCGATCGCCACGACATCCGCATTCGCCAGTTTCGCGGCGGTAAACTGCTGGAAAACGTCGCCGCCGACTCCGCCGTACAGGCTGGGGATACCATTATCATTGGCATGAGTTTCTTCTGATATGGCAATTTCATTGGTTGAAAATGGAAAGAAGAAAGAAGGCTTTATCGACTTCACGCCTTATTTCAACAAAATTAAGCACAAGCTCATCTGGTGCCTGGTGGTGGTCGTGGTGGCGGCAGCGGCGTCATGGATCCTGACGCGCTTTATGTCATCCAGCTATACCGCAACCGCGACGGTGCTGTTTAAAGCGCAGCCGCAGGACGTCACTCCCCTGCCGCGGCTGGAAAACTACGATTCCACCCGCAGCGATTACTATGAAACCAAATATGCGCTGATGGGCTCTCGCGTGGTGCTTGAGGCTGCAGTGAAGGCGATGAAGTTGGAACAAGACCCCGAGTTTAACGGCGGGGATAATCTTGATCTGGCCACGCGCGTCAATAACGCGGTTCGCGCACTGCAAAAAAACCTGACCATCTCCGGCGTGCGCACCACGCAGCTGGTTTCGGTTTCCATGGAAGCGAAATCGCCGCAAAAAGCCGCCGATATCGCCAACGGCGTGGCGCAGGCGTTTATCGATTACAGCCTGGCGCAGAAGCAAAAAACCTTGCTTCAGGCGCAGGGCTGGAACGAAAAAATGATGGACGATCTGCGCGCTAAGCTCGATCGCCAGAAAGCCGATATCGATGATTTTCTTAAACAGAACGGCCTGCTGACCTTCCGCAGCATGGATGGCTACGAGACCGAGCGGCTGGGCATCGTGATTAACCATCTTGCCGACGCCACCCAGCGCCGTCTGAAAGCGCAAACGGTATGGGATAAAGTGCGCCGTCAGCAGGGGAAACCGCCGGAAGCGATCATCTCGCTGCCGGAAATTTCCGGCCATCCGCAGATTCAGGATTTGCGCATCGCGCTAATCCAGACCCGGCGTAACCTGTCGGAAGCGGCGAAACACTACGGTCCTAAGCATCCGAAATATCTTCAGGCCCAGGCCCAGCTACAGGTCGTCAACGGGCAGATAGGCCAGGTGTTGGGCGAACTGCTTAACGGCTTACGCCAGCAGTATCAGATTGCGCTGGACGATGAGCAGCACTACCAGAAGATGCTCGACGACCAGAAAGCCGATTTCCAGGCGCTGGGGGCCAAGCGCGACAAATACAACACCATGATGACCGCGCTGAACAAAACCGAGGAGCTGTATAAATCGCTGTATCAGCGGGCGAATGAGCAGAAGCTTTCCGAAACTTTTTCGGTTCCTGACGAAGCGATCTACGATGCCGCCGTGCCGCCAAATCAGCCCTCTAAACCGCAGCGCGGTCTGCTTATCGTGATGGCGACCCTGATGGCGCTGGCGCTGTATATCATGTACCTGATTGTCAGCACCGCGCTCGACAAAACGGTGAACAGCATCAGCGAACTCAAAGCCAAAACGGGCCTTGATGCCAGCGGGGAGTTTCCGCTGCTGCCTCAGGCGAACAGCGCGCAGCTGACGTTCCAGAATCTGCTGTACGCCGATATGATCCACAGCCTGCGCCTGGCGCTGCTCGGCCAGACTGAGTCACGCGGTACGATACTGGTGACCTCGGCGCAGACCCATGCCGGCAGCAGCCTGATAGCTGAACTGTTGGCGTGGTCGGCCAGTAAGTCAGGCAAAACCTTGCTCATCGACCTGGATTATCTGGCCAACGCAGGGCTCTCCGCGCGCTATCCGCAGCATAAAACAGGGTTCAGCGCGCGTCTGGAAGACCGCTGCGCCACGCCGCAGGCGGTCGTTTCTCTGGCCGACAATCTTGATTTTATGCCGCGCGGCGAACTGAACGACTCGACGCTGCTGCTGTTAACCTCGCAACGGCTCCCGGCCCTGCTGACCACGCTGCGGCAGACCTACGATTCGCTCATTCTTAATGCGCCATCGCTCGGCCTCGCGCAGGACGGCCTGCTGCTGGCCCCGCACGTCGATATCTCCCTGCTGGTGGTGAAAGCCAGCGAGCAAGCGTCCCGCGTCCGCGACGCGCAAAGCCGTCTGCACGCCGCTGCGCCAACGCCTGTCGCCATCATGCTTAACCAGGTGAAAGAAGAGAACCTGGAGACTCAGGAAGGCAAACGCCTGCCGGAGCGCGGCATGGGTGAACTGATCTCACCGAAGTAGCGATCATGAATTTAATTAAGAGTATTTCATCCATCGCCAGCTCCTCGGTCCTCTCGCAGGCGATCGGCGCATTTTCCGTGTGGCTGATTTCCCATCGCTACGGCATGGCGGAAGTCGGGCACTACGCGATGATCTACAGCAACGTGCTGATTGGCGCGCAGGTTTGCACTTTTGCGTCGCAGCTGCTAATCCCGCGCCAGGAGGAGCATGAACTGGGGCAGAACGTGGTGTTTTGCCTGCTGCAAAGCCTGCTCCTGGCGCTGCCGTGGGCGGTCATCACCGGACTGATATTCCATCTCAATATCGCGTTTCTCTATCTGCTAACCTTCGGCTATGCGCTGGTTTTGATCGCCGAGAACCTCTCGCTGCGCGGCGGCAACTATCCGTTTCTCACCTTTCAGCGCATCGCCGTGTCGCTGGTGGTGGCGATAGCCCTGCTGACGATGCCGAACGCCACCCTGTTCTATATTGCCTGGATGGTGGGCATTTTGCTGCTGCTCAGCCTGTGCCTGCTGCGTTTATTTCACTTCAGCACCCTGACGCCGGCGCATTTTTCTCCGCGCGCCAACGGCCTTTTCGCGCGCCAGCACTGGCAGCATCTCAGCCGCGTCGGCAGCGCGGAAGTGCTGGCGATGGCCAGCAACAATCTGCCGACGATGCTGATTAACGTCTTGTTTTCACCGCTGGTCGCGGGTTATTTCTCGGTGGTGAGCCGCTTCTGCTTATCGCCGGTGATGATTGTCGGTAACGCGGTGCGCAATTCCATCTTTTCAAAATGGTCGATGGATTTTCGCAACAACACCTTTAACTATGCGGAATACAAAAAAATTCGCCTGCTGCTGTTGGCCGCGGCGCTGATCTGTATCCTTGGGATCTGGATTTTCTATCCGCTGGTTATGCGCCTGGGCTTCAGCCAGGAGTGGCTCAATTCGATCCCGACCTCACGCTATATGCTGCCTTATCTGTTCGCCGCCCTGGCCGTCAGTCCGCTGACCGTTATCGAGCTTATCTTTGGTTCTAAACGCTATTTTTTACGCATTCAGATAGAGCAGCTGCTGATCATTATCGCCGCTTTTATCGCGCTGCCTGAATTGGGCCAGAGCTATGAAATTGCCCTGCTGACCTTCTCTGTTCTTACCAGCATTCGCTATCTGTTCATTCTGTTGAAAATGAATAAGCGGGCGCTCCAGCTCTCCCGGCAGGAGCAGAAAATATGCAGCTAAACACCGGTCGCTATCTGGAAGCATTCGCGCTGACGACCATCGTCTTCTGCGGCACGGTGCAGTATTTCACCGGCGTTGTCGCCGTACTATGGCTTCCGTTTTTCATGGTGCTGGTAATGGTGGTTCTGCTGATGATGCAAAGCCGGCAGCAGCCTCTCGCGCTCAGCGCCCGCGAGAAGGTGGTGCTGGCGCTGTATCTGACTTTTATTATCCTTAGCCTCTGCGCCACCGTTTTACAATCCGGCATCGTCACCGCCATCGTCGGTTTTAAAAACGAACTGGCCCTGTCGCTGGTGATGTTTTGCATGCTGCTTGGTATGTTTCGCGAGTCGCAGCTGCATCGCCTGACTCAGCTTTTTTACTGGCTGTTCTACGTCCAGTTCCCGCTGGCTATCTATCAGGTGCTGGTGGTGGTGCCAAAACGCGTCGCCCTGCGCGGTGAGGATGAAAAGTGGGATTCGGTAGTCGGCACGTTTGGCGGCGACCCGATGGGCGGCGGCAATACCGCGGCCATGGGGATGTTCTGCCTGCTGATTATGCTGCTGAAGGTGTCCGAATTTAAGCACGGTATCTGTTCATTCAAATCGATGGCGGCGCATATCGTGCTGGCCTTTTTCCTCTGCGTGGTGGGCGAGGTAAAATTCGTGATTCTGCTGTCGCCGTTCTTACTGGCGCTGCTGTGGATCATGCCCGCTTACGTCAGCGGCATCAGCAAAGTCACCCTGCGCTCGTTGATGATAATCGCCGCCGGAATGGTGGTGTTAATTTTTGCCGCTATCACCATTCTCGCCTCCAACTACTCGTCGGCCTTTGGCGGGGATCCGACCAAAAGCGCGCTCTCGGTATTTATCGATTCCCTCGGTTATATTTTTGATACTAACTACATTATGGAAAGCGGCGAGCTTGGCAGGTTTACCACTATTTTCTTCTGGCTTAAGCATAACGAACTTTTTGGCCCCGGCGGAATGCTATTTGGCTACGGTCTGAACGCGACCAACAGCGGCAGTACCGTCTCCCCAGGCTATATTGGCGCCTGGTATCATCTGATACTCGATTCCACCGCGCTAAGCATGATGCTGTGGGAAGTCGGTATTATCGGCGTGATCTTATTTATCGCCATGATTGCTTCTATTCTTATCGGCATGCGGCCCAAAGAGACCTTTTCCCGCTACGATCTAAAGCGTGAAGATTTACAGCTGCTTAGCTCCGCGCCTGCATTTTACGTCTTTGCCATCGGCTGTTTACTCAGCCTTCCCTACAGTCAGATCCTGATGATCATTCCCATGCTACAGTTTTTATTATGGCTGGCCCTCGGGGCGCTCATTGTCATTCATCGTTCCGTCCGTCTGAACTCCGGTACCCAATATGAATAAAACGCCATCAATTACCGTCAGCATTAAAACCCTCAACGAAGCGCAGGGGATTGAAAAAACGATCGACAGCGTCCGCAAGCAATTGCAGCCTTACCCCCATCAAATTATCGTCGCCGATAGCCTCTCCACCGACAACACCCGGGAGCTGGCCATCGCCAAAGACGCGATGGTGGTCTGCCTTGATAATGCGAAAGATCGCTGCTGCGGCGTGGGCCACCAGCTGGGCTGGTTATTCAGCGAAGGGGACTATCTGCTGCTGCTGGACGGCGATATGGAGCTGGAGCCGGGTTTTCTCGACACCGCCGTCGCCTTTCTCGAAGAACATCCTGAATACGCTGGCGTGGCGGGCAGCGTCGAGATGGATGATGCCGCTAACTATGAATTTAAATCGCGCAAGCAGCGCCTGCATCTTATTTATCCGCAGGGTGATACCGACCATCTTGGCGGCGGCGGACTCTATCGCCGCTCGGCAATCGAGAAAATTGGCTATCTGACTAACCTTAATCTCCACGGCTATGAAGAAGCCGAATTGGGGATCCGCTTGCAGGCCGCAGGCTATAAACTCCACCGCCTCGCCGCGCCCTATTTTAGCCATGCTTCCTATACCATGCCGACATTTAAAATGTTGACCTATCGCTGGAAGAACGGTTTTTTATGGGCGCCCGGTGAGCTATTACGCAACTGCTGGGGGAAAAACCATTTTCCTGCCGCGCTTAAGATTGTTCGCAACGAACTGATATTCACGCTGTATATCCTGGTATTGATTATTTGCCTGCTGTCGTTAAATCCCGGTTTGATTATTATCGCCCTGCTTCCGCTGCTGGCGTTTATCGCCCTGAAGGCGATTAAAAATAAGTCGCTGCGGGACGGCGTACAGAGCGTTATCAACTTATCGTTATTTTCCGCAGGTATGGTGCGAGGCCTCATGAACTCCGTTCGCGATCCGATGAAACAACCCGCCGTGACCGTCTCCAACCCAAAACATATCCAGACAGAACATGAAAATATTATTCGTTAACAAATTCTTTTTTATTAAGGGCGGAGCGGAAACCGTATTTTTCCAGGAGCGAGACGCTATGCTGCAAGCGGGCTATCAGGTTGTCGACTTCAGCATGCAGCATGCAGAAAATAAACCCTCGCCCTGGGAAAGCTTCTTCGTACACAACGTGGACTACCATCAAAACCACGGGCTGACGGGCAAGCTCAAAGCGGGTATCGACTTTATCTACAACGCGGAGGCCTGCAGCAAGCTCAATACGCTGCTGCTGGCGCAGCGCCCGGATATTGTGCACTTTCATAATATTTACCATCAGCTGACGCCGGCGCTGATCGGCGTCGCCAAACGCTTTGGCTGCAAAACCCTGCTGACCGCGCACGATTATAAAATCGTCTGCCCATCGTACACCATGCTGCGCGATGGCCACGTTTGCGACGACTGTCTTACCGGTTCGGTGAGCAACGCCTTCCGCCATCGTTGCCAGCAGGGCGACACCTTTAAAAGCCTGCTGCTGTCGCTTGAGGCCTACTGGCAAAAGTTCGCGCAAAATTACGCCATGCTCGATTGCATCATCGCTCCCAGCGAATTTATGCGTCAGACGCTGCTGCGTAAATTACCCCGGTCACGGATCGAGACGATCGTCAACGGTATTGATGCCAGCGCCACGATCCCGGGCGATACGGCGGGCGATTATTTCCTCTATATCGGCCGCTTGAGCCGTGAGAAAGGCGTCGCTACCCTGGCGCTGGCGCAGCAAAAAATGCGCCAAATGATGCCGCTAAAAATCGTCGGCGACGGCCCTCTCGGCAACGACCTGCGCGCCCGCTTTAGCGGTCCGGAATTTCTCGGCTATATGCGCCACGGAGAAGCGCTCAACGCGTTGATTCGCGGCGCGCGGGCGGTGATCGTCCCTTCCGAATATTATGAAAACTGCTCGATGTCGGTACTGGAGGCGATGGCGTTCGGTCGCCCCGTCGTCGGCGGCAATATCGGCGGCATTCCGGAGCAAATCCGCGATGGCATTGATGGCTATCTGGTGGAACCCGGGGATGCCGACGCGCTGGCGCGCATCATGGATGGCCTGGCCGCCAATCCGCAGCAGGCGCGGGAAATGGGCATCAACGCGCGCCAGCGTTTAGAAGAGAAATACGATCTCGCCCGGCATATGCAGGTTCTGCAGGAACTCTATCAGCAGCTTGTGGGGGAAGCGAAATGAAGCTCAAAGTGACGGTGCTTGGCACCCGCGGTATTCCGAATGTCCAGGGCGGCGTTGAGACCCATTGCCAGAATCTCTATCCGGAAATCTATCAACAGAATCACGCCGATATCTGCGTCATTGCCCGCTCACCGTACGTTGACTACCGCCGCAGCGAATATAAAGGCGTGCGGTTAAAAAGCCTGTGGGCGCCTAAAAGCCGCAAGTTCGAAGCCATTATTCACTCAACGCTGGCAGCCTTCAGCACCCTGTTTGACGGCTCAAATGTGGTTCACGTTCATGCGGTCGGCCCTGGCCTGGTGGTCCCTCTGCTGCGCCTGCTCGGCAAGCGCGTCGTTTTTACCCACCACGGCCCGGACTACGATCGCCAGAAGTGGGGCAAAATGGCGAAAGAGATGCTGCGTCTTGGTGAGAAATGGGCGGTGAAATATGCCAATGAAGTTATTGTTATCTCGGAAGTGATTAATACGCTGATTAAAACCAAACACGGCCGTACCAACGCTAACGTGATCTATAACGGCGTGCGCCAACCGCCGCTTCCCGCCGAAGAGACGCGACAGGCCACGCTGAATCAGTATTCGCTGAAAGCCGGGCAATACATTGTCGCCGTCGCCCGTTTTGTCGAAGAAAAAGGGCTGCACGATCTGCTTGCCGCCTACAAAGCCTCGAACTGTTCGCTGCCGCTGGTGCTGATTGGCGATGCCGATCATCCGGATGAGTATAGCGAGCGGCTGAAGAAACAGGCGGCCGCTACCCCGGGAGCGATCATGACCGGTTTTATTAGCGGCGATCCGCTGCATACCTTGTTCTCACAGGCCGGGCTTTTTGTTCTTCCGTCTTACCACGAAGGGCTGCCCATTGCCCTGCTGGAGGCCATGTCCTGGTCCTTACCGGTTATCGTCAGCGATATCCCCGCCAACCTGGAGATCGGCCTGCCTGCGGAGGTTTATTTTCCGACGGGCAATGTCGCCGCGCTAGCGCAAAAGCTCCAGTCCTGGCGCGGCGAGGAGACCGTGGATTACAGCCAGTTAATGCCCAAATACCGCTGGCCGGACATTGCAGCGAAAACGGCTCAGGTCTACCAGCGATTAACGAACAAGAGTCAACCGTGACAAAATCAACATCCGACCTGGTCATTGAGCGCTTTTATTCCGCGCTTGATGCGGAAACAGAAAGTTCATTAACGCCGGAGCAGAAACGCGGTATCGAACAGGCGCTGGTGAGATCGAGCCTGGCGTCGCGCCATCGTATCGACTTTCGCCATAGCTTTCCGTTTCTGCATCGTCGATATTTTGTAGTCTTTTTATGCGGTCGCGATCTGCGCAAAATCCCGCGGGAAAGTACGCTGCTCGGGCGTCTATTTTCCACCCTGGCGATTACGTTTGCCGTGCTGTTCGCCATTCTTGCCGTGCTGCTGGCGCTCTATATGCTGAAATCCGCGCTGGGAATCGATGTGTTTAAGAACTTTCACGTCGGTATCTGGACATGGTTTGTGAACCTCCACGATAAAGTGAATTAACGATGAGCTCTTTTTCGCCGCGCCGCGCCGCGCTCTGTTTGGCGCTCCTGCTGGCCGGAATCATTCCGTCTGCGGCGGTACTGGCTGAACGTACGGTTATCACCCCGCCGGCCTTCACCGGTCTGTTAACGAACCCAGGGATCGGCGTGGCCAGTTTCCACGATGGTTATGGCCAGAAGCCCTCTCTGCAAGAGTATCCGAACACCGGGTTTGAATACGATCGCTTTTACTGGAGCGATCTGGAGCCTGAAGAAGGCGTCTATAATTTTGCGCCGATCGATCATGCCTTCAGCGTCGCCGCTCAGCATCAGCCGGCGATGAACGTCGGATTGCGTATTATGGCGCTCGATGAACCGCAATCGGGCTCGAAAATCCCCGCCTGGCTTATCAAAAAAGGCATTCAGGGACAATGGGTCGAAAATGGCAAAACCTTTGTCCCGGATCTCAGCGATCCGACTTTTATCGCCTATGCGCAAAAGCTGCTTAACGCCCTCGGCGCGCGTTATGACGGTAATCCGGAGCTGGCGTTTGTCGATATCGGCATGGTGGGTTCGTGGGGTGAATGGCATAACTCCAATTTCCCTGACGTCGCGCCGTTGATGGAAAAGTACACTCCGCAACAGCTCAATCGCTACGTTGATATGCACTTCAGCAGTTTCCCTAAAACGCCCAAAATCATGTTGATCAGCGGCGGCGACTCGCTGGCCTGGGCCAGCCAAAAAGGCGCCGGATGGCGCGCGGACTGCTGGGGAGACTGGCATAACTTTTCCCCGGAGTGGAGCCATATGCGCGATGACTATCCTCAACGCCTGGCCGCCGCGCAGGCGGCGTGGGGCGGGTTTAATGACGGCTGGCAGCACGCTCCCGTGAGCCTCGAGATTTGCGGCTATATGGCGGAATGGGAAAGCGTGCAGCATTACACTCGCGAAGAGGTCCAGGCAAGCTTCGACTGGGCATTAGCGCAGCACGCCAGTACCCTGAATCTGAAATCGCGACCGGTGCCGGCAGCGTATCGCGATATCGTTGATAATGCGTTATTGCGCATCGGCTATCGCTACCGGGTGAGCCAGCTGGAATTTGATACGCCCGTACGTAGCGGCATGCCGCTTACGCTGAATGTCACCTGGCGTAACGACGGCGTCGCCCCGGCCTATCTCCCCTGGCTTGTACAATGGCGGATAGTCAATGCGGCGGGCGATACCGTTACGCAAATCAAAACGGCGGATGACGTTCGCCAGTGGCTGCCCGGAGCTCATCAAAGCCGCGCTACGCTAGCGCTGCCTGCCGGGCTGCCTGACGGTCAATACCGCCTGCAGGCGGCCCTGGCCAATCATCAGGGGCAACCGCGTATTCAACTCGCTAACGAAGGTCAAACCGGTGACGGATGGTATTCACTGGCTTCGTTTAACCTTAAGGAATAATCATGTTTGAGGCTATCAGACAGGTCGGCCAGGAGATCAAATCCTGCGGCGGCATAAAAGCGAAAATCGCGGTTCTGCTCTATCGTCTGGCGACGCTCTATCGCAGCCGTAATCCTCTGTGGAAGATCTGCGGGATCCCCTTCGTTATTCTCAATATCGTGATTAACGAGTGTTTATTTTGCATTGAGCTGCCGTGGCGAGCGCGCATTGGCTATGGGCTGAAGCTGTATCATCCGCACTGCATTGTGATTAACCGGGGAACGATCATCGGGCAAAATTGCACTTTGCGCCAGGGCGTCACTATTGGCAGCGTGACCGATAGTCAGGGCCGGGAAAGCGCTAGCCCGCGAATTGGCGATAACGTGGAATTTGGCGCCCACGCCGTGGTGATTGGCGCGGTCACGCTAGGCGACAATGTCAAAGTCGGCGCGGGCACGGTGGTAACCAAAGATCTGGCCGCCGGCATGATTGCCGTCGGTCAGCCATACCGGGTATTAAACGGCGATTAGCGTAGGTTTGCCTGGGGACAAAACCCACGCTGATAGAAACGCGGGTTTTAACGCGGGATAGCAAAATGACCGGAACTTAGGCCCTCAGCTTAACCGGTTCGCTGAAATCATCGGCGGGCTCCAGCTTAAGGCTGAAGGTCGCCAGTAACGCTTCGGCTCGTTGGTGAAAATCGCGTAGCGTCTTTTCGAGCTTTTCCGTGACTTCAGGATCGTCAATCGCGACCGGACGCCAGTCGCCTTCTTTATCGAACAATCCAAACTGATAGCTATAGGTGAAGCGCGAAGCCTGCGCTTCCATCTCCATCCACCATCCCCAGAACTCGCGTTTTTCAGGCGCTGGTTTTACGTTGACGCAAACTGCCAGGCAATCGAAAAAGAAGCGGTTGTCTTCACATTGCTCCTCACGGATGTAAGGGCCAAGCGCCGTGAATTTCTTAATCAGCTTACTCTTCAGGTGTCCACTCGGTAACGTCATTGCGATCTCCTTTAGTGATGCTATGACGTTACCAAATCAATAGAATTTAGCAATATATTAACTAAATCTATGGCTAATCCAGCGGGCGATCTGCCGCAGGGCGTGATCGAAATTACGGTAGACCGGATTGAACGGGATCTCCAGCAGCTTGCCGTCGGAGGAGGAGGAAGTGATTAAACGCGACTCCTCTTCCGGACTGAACGGATCGTCTTTCCAGAAACCGGAGAGCATCGGCGTAGGGCAGCGACGCCCCAGCAGACCCTGAACCTTCAGGGAATAGCGGTTAAGCTCAACCCGCAGCGCTTCGTCGGAGGCGTCATGCATACCCAGACGCGACGCCAGAACGTCGAGATACATTTCCGGCACCCGTCCCTGATGCAGCGGGTCCACCAGCAGTCCGTGCACCACCGGCCCCAGACAGGCCACCGCCTTCAGGCGCTGGGGTTCAAGATAGCCCAGCCGGACGGCGATGTTCGCGCCGAAGCGGAAACCAAAGGCGGCCACCCGGGTATGGTCAACCCAGGGAACATTAGACAGATGCTGCAGCACATACTGGTGCAGCATGCTGGTATCCTGGGTCAGCTTGCATTTTGAAGAGAAACCGATGGAAGGCATATCGACCGTCAGCATAGCGATGCCCAGGGGCGCAAAATAGTTCTCGTACAGGTTGTAATAATCGGTCTGTAGCGCGTCAAGCCCGCCGCACATCAGCACCGTCGGGAACGGCCCATCGCCCGGCGGCATATGTAAGAAACCGGTGATCGGCGCGGCGCCGGGGATGGCGAACTCCAGCTCTCGCAGTTTGCCGGGCAAGCGCTGGGCGGCTTCTTCATAGGCCCGGTATGCCAGCACCTGCGCCTGTTCCGCCAGCTCATCGCCCTTGATATGCGGATAGGCGGCAATGCTGTAAAGGTTTGCCGCATGGAGCCAGTGACGACCGCTAACCAGAAGATTCTCTTCCTGACCGGCCTTTTGCTGCCAGTCCATCGCCTGTTTGGCCCATTCAAAGATCCAGTTGCCGCCGCGATAGCCCACGACCGTATCGTAAAGCTCGGGGTCGGTCCGCTCCGCATCGCTCATGACGATACGCGCCTGCACGTCGAGGATTTCCTGTGGCGTCACGCCACGCCAGATCCACATCAGGCGGTTAATCAATCGGTACCAGTGATCAACGTGATTGCCGCTAAGCGCGGACTGGATCGGTTGTTGCGCTCCGGTGTTAAACCGACGCACCAGCGTAGAGGTTTCCGGATGTTTGAATCGGGGTTTAAACAACGTTTCGCTAAGGTTAGCCTGGGACATGTGCCGCCTCCATCATGTTGCCACTCAAGCTATTGTAACCTGCGTCAGGGTAAAAAAAACCACGCCCGGCAAAACCGGGCGTGGTAATTAGCATTTATGCGGGAAATTAACGGCCTGCGATAGGCGGTACGAATACCACGCCCATATCCCACGGCTGTTCAATCCAGGTATCCTGGGGAATATCAACGACATAATCATCAACCAGCGGGCGACCTGCCGGTTTGGCGAAGATGGTGACAAAATGTGCTTTAGGATACATTTCGCGGATGGCAACGGCGGTACCGCCGGTATCAACGAGATCGTCGATCACGATAAAGCCTTCGCCATCGCCTTCCGCACGTTTCAGCACGGTCAGTTCACGCTGATTATCGTGGTCATAGCTTGAGATGCAAACGGTATCAACATGACGAATACCCAGTTCACGCGCCAGTAATGCTCCCGGTACCAGACCGCCACGGCTAACGGCAATAATGCCTTTCCACTGTTCAACCGGCAGCAGACGGGTTGCCAGTTTGCGGGCGTGAATCTGCAACATGTCCCAGGTGACGACGTATTTTTCGCTCATGTGAAGTGTCCCAGCCTGTGTAATACGGCTTAAATAATGTTCGAGGGGGAAAATGGTTGCGCGAGATTATAGAGATCTGACGCGCTAAAAACCAGCGTTAAGCGGCCCCCGCGACTCTTTTTACGTGGTTTACACTACCAGAGTACACGGAAAGTGGTATTCTCAACCCCATCGCGCAAGCCCGGGCTTGTAGTGTATTTGATTGCTAACCCCTCGATCTGCAAACGACTTTTGCAGGTGATTGTAAGGAGACTTATCGTGTCTGAACTGTCTCAATTATCCCCGCAGCCGCTGTGGGATATTTTTGCCAAAATCTGCTCTATTCCTCACCCCTCCTATCACGAAGAACAGCTCGCTGAGCACATTATGGGCTGGGCAAAAGAAAAAGGCTTACACGCGGAACGCGACCAGGTTGGCAACATTCTGATTCGTAAAAGCGCGACTGCCGGTATGGAAAACCGTAAACCGGTGGTGCTGCAGGCGCACCTCGATATGGTGCCGCAGAAAAACAACGATACCGTTCACGACTTCGCTAAAGATCCTATTCAGCCGTATATCGACGGCGAGTGGGTTAAAGCGCGCGGCACCACCCTGGGCGCCGATAACGGTATCGGCATGGCCTCCGCATTGGCGGTGCTGGCCGACGACAACGTTGTTCACGGCCCGCTGGAAGTGCTGCTGACCATGACGGAAGAAGCCGGAATGGACGGCGCGTTTGGCCTGCAGGCTAACTGGCTGCAGGCGGACATCCTGATCAACACCGACTCCGAAGAAGAGGGTGAGATTTATATGGGCTGCGCCGGCGGGATCGACTTCACCTCTGACCTCGCGCTGACCCGTGAAGCCGTTCCGGCCGGTTTCCAGAGCTTTAAGCTGACCCTGAAAGGGCTGAAGGGCGGCCACTCCGGCGGCGAGATCCACGTTGGTTTAGGTAATGCCAACAAGCTGCTGGCACGCTTCCTTGCGGGCCATGCTGAAGAGCTGGATCTGCGCCTGGTCGATTTCAACGGCGGCACCCTGCGCAACGCTATTCCCCGCGAGGCGTTCGCTACTGTCGCCGTGGCCGCGAACAAAGTGGATACGCTGAAAGCGCTGGCTAATGAGTACCAGGCGATCCTGAAAAACGAGCTGGCGGCCAAAGAGAAAAACCTGACAGTACTGCTGGAATCGGTTGCGAACGACCAGCCTGCGCTGACGGCCCAATCTCGTGACACCTTTGTACGCCTGCTTAACGCCACGCCGAACGGCGTCATCCGCAACTCTGATGTGGCAAAAGGCGTGGTGGAAACCTCGCTGAACGTCGGCGTGGTGACCATGACCAGCGATAACGTGCAGATTCACTGCCTGATTCGCTCGCTGATCGACAGCGGTAAAGATTATGTCGTCAGCATGCTGGATTCTCTGGGCAAGCTGGCCGGCGCGAAAACCGAAGCGAAAGGCGCCTATCCTGGCTGGCAGCCGGACGCCAGCTCGCCGGTGATGCATCTGGTGCGTGAAACCTATCAGCGTCTGTTCAACAAGACGCCGAACATCCAGATTATCCACGCGGGCCTGGAGTGCGGTCTGTTCAAAAAACCGTATCCGGACCTGGACATGGTTTCTATCGGGCCAACCATTACCGGCCCCCACTCCCCGGACGAGCAGGTTCACATTGAAAGCGTTGGACAGTACTGGACGCTGCTGACCGAGCTGCTGAAATCCATTCCGGCGAAGTAAGACAATTAAGGCCCACACCGCGAGGCGCGGGCCTTTTCTTTATAAGATGACCGTTCGAAAAGCCCGCCTTACCGATCGCGTATACCGGCCACGCGCATTTGCCGCCTTGAGTCATTGCAGGAAAGGCCTGCAAAGTGCGTTCTGAGTATTTAGCGCATCGATTTCCCGCCGCATCCGGTAATTAAGAAACCGCTCACCGCGCGCTTCAACCTGCTGTTGCTCAATTACGCTAAAACCGTGGCGTTCAAAAAAGGGCTTTGCCGTAATGCTGGCTTCTACCGTTAACACGCGTTCAGGCCGCCGTATAAGCAATGCGTTGAGCAATGCGCTGGCTATTCCCTGGCGGCTATAGTCGGGAGAAACAAACAGCAAATCAATATAGTCATCCACGGTGGTAATAAACCCGACCGGCGATGCCTCTTTTACCGCGACCAGTACCCGTGAAGCCGCTATTTTTTGCCGCCAGCGGGCTTCATCAACCTGAGCCCAGGCGGCAATTTGCCGGGGAGAATAATCGGCGCTGGCCGTCTCTTTAATCGCCCGCAAAAAAATCGCGCATAGCGTGGCAAAATCACGCTCTCCATACGGTCTTATTTTCGGCATTGTTATAACCCCAGAACTAATTGTCGCTCCAGCTGCGGATCGAGCAGCGTCACGTGCAGCCCTACCAGCCTGACTCCCCGACCTCCGCGCCGCTCGTTCCAGGCTTTATGGGCAGTGGTGATCAAATCATCTTTATTCAATCGGGGCCAGACATGCTCCTGAGTCGTGAGCTGGAAATCATTAAACTTCAGCTTGACCCCCTGCCGGGCGATCAGCAAATCCGGTTTAACCTTCGCCAGGCGCCGTTCCAGTTCCGGATAGAGATTCTCAATAATCGACTCACACTCCGCCCATTCGTGGATATCCTCTACCAGGGTTCGCTCAACGCCCACCGATTTGCGCTGGCGCTCGCTGCTGATTTCTCGTTCATCAATTCCCTGGCTGCGCTCCCATAGTATCCGCCCGAATTTACCAAAGCGCTTGAGCAACATCGCCAGATCGCTGTTCTGCACATCTGCACAGGTCCTCAGCCCCATGCTTTCGAGCTTCGCGGCGGAAACTTTGCCGACGCCCGGGATCTTCGCTAGCGGCAACGTTTTGACAAACTCCGCGACCTGGTGCGGCGCAATCACAAACTGGCCATTGGGTTTATTCAGGTCCGAGGCGATTTTTGCGAGAAACTTTACTGGCGCAATGCCTGCGGAGGCGGTCAAATTTAGCTCACGATGGATGGTCTCGCGGATCTCCTGCGCCATCAGCGTCGCTGACCCCTGACAATGAACGCTGTCGCTAACGTCCAGATAGGCTTCGTCCAGCGATAAAGGCTCGATTAGCGAGGTATAGCGGGAAAAAATCTCCTGGATATGGTTCGACGCCTCTTTATAAGCATCAAAGCGGCCGGGAAGCAGCGTCAGGTGAGGACAAAGCTTGAGCGCTGTGGCGGTGGGCATGGCGCTACGCACGCCGAATTTACGCGCCGGATAGTTGGCCGTACTGATCACACCGCGCTGCACCCGGCTACCGCCAATGGCGATAGGGATGTCGCGCAGTGCCGGGTTGTCCCGCATCTCCACCGCCGCGAAGAAGCAGTCCATATCAACGTGGATGATCTTACGCATAGCCAAACCTTAGACTGTACATGCGTACAGTATAGCAAAAGTCGGCGAAATTTAATCTTTTAAAAACCCTCGCCATAAAAAACGTGCTACAACATAAAAGTGCAACAAATATGATTTATTTTTCATATGGTTATATTAATGAACAGGGTGAATGTAATCATGAAATCAATACTTACTGCGCTTGGTTTGCTTATTGCCAGCAGCGCCTGCGCTGCGCCGCAGCTCATTGCTCATCGGGGAGGCACCGGCGATGCGCCGGAAAACACCCTTCCGGCGATAAAACTGGCGCTGGAGAATAAGGCCGAGGCGATTTGGATAACGGTACAATTAAGCCATGATGGCGTTCCGGTCTTATATCGCCCGAGCGATTTATCCGCCCTGACTGACCATACCGGGAAGGTCTCAAGCTTTAGCGCTGCCGAACTGGCCCGCATGGACGCGGGATGGAAATGGGGCGGTGAAACTCACCCCTGGCGCGGAAAAAATGCCACCATTCCAACGCTGCAATCAGTGCTGGAGCAATGGCCGCAGACCTTCTTTTACATCGATATTAAATCGCCTGATGCCGACCCGGCAATGATGGCTTCGCGTCTTAGTGAAGTATTGCAAACAACCCATAGCCTCTCGCGCGTACGCGTTTATTCCACCGAAGACCGCTATATCGCGGCGCTACCGGAATCTATTCCCCATTTCGTCAGCCGGGGCGAAACGCGAACGAAGCTGGCTAATATTTCCCTTAGCCACCAGTGCCAGCCAACCACGCAGCCGGGCGATGACTACTGGTACGGTCTGGAGCTGAAACGCAAGGTAGAAATCGTGGAGAAGTTCACCCTCGGCGAAGGCGTGTCGCCAGCCACCCTCACCTGGGATAAAGAAGCCATGGACTGTTTCCGCTCTCAGGGCAAAGCCCATATTGTCTTCTTCGGCATTAATAGCGCCGATGATTTTCGTAAGGCAAGCGAGCTGGGAGCCGATGGCGTGATGGTAGACTCGCCGGCGAAAGCGAAAACCTGGTAAATCGTAAAAGGCCGCGATAAGCGGCCTGCTGTTTAAATGATGCGATCCCGTTTGCGCTGCGCTTCGCGAGCCATGCGTTTTTTACGCGCATCGCAAGGTTCAGGACAGTCGCAGACCTTTTCCAGACCCAGCGATGAGATCCCGCCGCAGCTGCCCTGAAGAGTTTTGCGCTTGATCAGGTACCCTAGCGACATTCCCAGAATAACCAGCGCGAAAATCACGAAGGTCGCGACAAATACCGTCAGCATCATCAGCCTCCAAAATCGTCCAGCATGATGTTTTCATCCTCAACGCCGAGATCTTTAAGCATTTTGATAACCGCGGCGTTCATCACCGGCGGCCCACACATGTAAAACTCACAATCTTCCGGCGCCGGGTGATCGCGCAGATAGTTTTCATACAGGACGTTATGAATGAAGCCAGTATGGCCGGTCCAGTTATCTTCCGGCTGCGGATCGGAGAGCGCCACGTGGAAGGTAAAGTTCGGGTTTTCCCGTGCCAGCTGTTCAAACTCGTCATCATAGAACATTTCTCGCAGAGACCGCGCACCGTACCAGAAACTGATTTTACGTGAGCTGTGTAGCCGCTTAAGCTGGTCGAAAATATGCGAGCGCATCGGCGCCATCCCCGCCCCGCCGCCGATAAACACCATCTCCGCCTGCGTTTCTTTGGCAAAGAACTCCCCAAACGGCCCGGAAATCGTCACTTTATCGCCAGGCTTCAGCGACCAGATATACGAGGACATAATCCCCGGCGGCGCATCAGGCACCTGCGGCGGCGGCGTGGCAATACGCACGTTGAGCATAATGATGCCCTTCTCTTCCGGATAGTTAGCCATGGAGTAGGCGCGTAACGTGGGCTCTTTCACGTCAGAGACATAGCGGAAAAGATTAAATTTATCCCAGTCGCCGCGATACTCGTCCGGAACGTCAAAGTCGGCATAGGCGACTTTGTGCGATGGACACTCGATCTGAATATACCCGCCGGCGCGGAACGGAACCGCGTCACCGTCAGGCACGCGCAGCTTCAGCTCCTTGATGAAAGTGGCCTTGTTATCGTTCGAGATAACTTCACACTCCCACTTCTTAACGCCAAAAATCTCCTCCGGCAGCTCGATTTTCATGTTCTGCTTCACCGCGACCTGGCAGGCGAGGCGGCAGCCCTCTCTCGCCTCACGCTTAGTGATATGAGAGAGTTCGGTAGGCAGGATATCACCGCCCCCCTCTTTCACCGTCACCCGGCACTGGCCGCAGGAGCCCCCGCCGCCGCAGGCCGACGAAACGAAGATACCGTTGCTGGAGAGCGTATTCAGCAGCTTGTCGCCCGCCGGAGTACGAATCTGTTTATCCGCCTCATTATTGATTTCAATGACCACGTCGCCCGCATTCACCAGCTTCGAACGCGCGGCCAGTATCAGCCCCGATAGCACCAGGACGATCAGCGTGAACATCACTACGCCAAGAATAATTTCCATACTTTCCGCCCTTATAGCTGCACACCGGAGAATGACATAAAGCCCAGCGCCATCAGACCTGTGGTAATAAAGGTGATCCCTAACCCGCGCAGACCCGCGGGCACGTTTGCGTATTTCATTTTTTCACGGATACCCGCCATCGCCACAATTGCCAGCAGCCAGCCGATGCCGGAACCAAAGCCGTAAACGATCGACTCGCTGAAGTTATAGTCACGCTGCACCATGAAGGAGACACCGCCAAAAATCGCACAGTTGACGGCAATCAGCGGCAGGAAGATCCCCAGAGCGTTATAGAGCGTCGGGAAGTACTTATCGAGGATCATCTCGAGGATCTGAACCAGCGCGGCAATAACGCCAATGAAGGTAATAAAGTTCAGAAAGCTCAGATCAACGCCTTCCACCAGCGCGCCGTCGCGCAGCACCAGGTTGTAAACCAGATTGTTAATGGGTACCGCCAGCCCAAGCACGACCGTTACCGCAACGCCGAGCCCGAAAGCGGTCGACACTTTTTTCGATACCGCGAGGAAGGTACACATCCCAAGAAAGAAGGCCAGCGCCATGTTTTCAACAAACACGGCGCGGACAAACAGGCTAATGTAATGAGCCATAATCGGTTACTCCTTTTCCTGCTGTTCAGGCTTCCAGCTACGCACCGCCCAAATCAACAAACCGATAATGAAGAACGCACTCGGCGCCAGAAGAAACAGGCCATTTGGCTGATACCAGCCGCCGTTCTGCACCGTTTCCAGCACCGTGATGCCAAACAGTTTGCCGCTGCCAATGAGCTCGCGCAGAAAGCCGACAAGCAACAGGATCGCGCCGTATCCTAGACCGTTGCCAATACCGTCCATAAAGCTTGCCAACGGCGGCGACTTCATGGCATAGGCTTCCGCCCGCCCCATTACGATACAGTTGGTAATGATAAGGCCGACGAATACCGATAGCTGTTTGGAGGTTTCATAAGCAAAAGCGCGCAGCAGCTGGTCAACGACAATAACCAGCGAAGCGATAATCGCCATCTGCACAATGATGCGCACGCTATTCGGAATGTGGTGGCGGATCATGGAGATAAACATGCTGGAGAAAGCCGTAACCAGCGTCACCGCGATGGTCATCACAAAAGCCGTCTCCAGCTTGGTGGTCACCGCCAGCGCGGAGCAGACGCCCAGGACCTGCAGCGTGATAGGGTTATTAGCGATAAGCGGCCCCACCAGCACGCGCTTCATTTCTTTCATGTCGCCTAAATCAGCCATTATTCAGCCCCCCTTCACGTACCTTATGCAGGAATGGACCAAAGCCCAGTTCGCCCATCCAGAAATCAAAACTATGCTGCACACCGTTGGAAGTCAGCGTCGCGCCCGACAGGCCATCCACGGCGTGCAGGTCGCCCGGACGCGCTCCGCCTTTAACGATTCTCAGCGCAGGCATACCTTTATCATCAAGCACTTGTTTACCGATAAACTGCTGGCGCCAGTTGGGGTTTTCGATTTCCCCGCCCAGCCCCGGCGTTTCGCCGTGATCGTAATAGGTGATCCCTTTGAGCGTACGGCCATCGGTTTCCAGCGCAATAAAGGCGTACATCACCGACCACAGGCCGTTACCGTAAATGGGCAGGACGATTTCCTGAATCTGCTGCTTTTCATCGCGCACCAGATAAATTTCGGCAATATTACTGCGGCGTTTGATACCGGCCGGGTCCTGACTGGCGTCCAGCTGTAGGCTTTGCTGGGGATCTTTCAGAGCCTGGGCCTGATTAAACTTGCCGGGATCTTTATCCAGCAGCTCGCCGCTGGCTAAATCGACTAATCGCGGAGAGATACGGGCCTTAAAAATATCAGCCACGTCCTCTGCGCTCATCCCCTGCTTCATCAGACCGGCAACCGCCAGGATATTGCGCTGTTTATCGAGAGCGCGCTGCTCCTGCTGGCGCGATTTTAGCCCCACCGCAGAACCGGCGACCACGATTGAGCAGACCAGACAAAGCACCAGCACCACCAGCAGCGTTTTGCCGATGCTATCGTTACTTTTATTCTCAGCCACGCGACTTCCTCCGCTTAATATTGGCCCGCACCACCAGATAATCGAACAGCGGCGCGAAGAGGTTGGCGAAGAGGATCGCCAGCATCATCCCTTCCGGATAGGCCGGGTTGACCACGCGAATCAGGACGCACATCACGCCGATCAGCAGGCCATAGCTCCATTTACCTCTATCCGTAAACGACGCGGACACCGGGTCCGTCGCCATAAACATCATGCCGAAGGCGAAACCGCCGAGCACCAGATGCCAGTACCACGGCATGGCAAACATCGGGTTGGTATCAGAGCCAATGAAATTAAACAGCATCGCGGTAGCCACCATACCGATGAAAACCCCGGCGACGATGCGCCATGAGGCCACGCGACCAAAGATAATGATTGCCCCGCCGATCAGAATCATCAGCGTCGAGACTTCGCCAATCGAGCCCGGAATCTTGCCGAGGAAGGCATCCATCCAGCTTACCGGCAGACCGGTAGCGACGTTCACCAGCGATTCACCGCCGCCGCTGGCCCACTGGGATAGCGGCGTCGCGCCGGAGAAGCCATCCGCCGCAGTCCACACCAGGTCGCCGGAAATTTGCGCCGGCCAGGCAAAGAACAGAAAGGCCCGCCCCGCCAGCGCCGGGTTGAGAAAGTTTCGCCCGGTTCCGCCAAAAATCTCCTTGGCCATGACGACACCGAAGGTGATCCCAAACGCGGCCTGCCATAGCGGCAAAGTGGGCGGTACGATCAGCGCAAACAGAATAGAGGTAACGAAAAAGCCCTCGTTAACCTCGTGTTTACGCACGATAGCAAACAGCACTTCCCAGAATCCGCCGACAAGAAATACGGTAATGTAGACAGGCAGGAAAAATACCGCCCCCAAGGTCATCATGCTGAGCCAACCGGCGTCAGGGGTGAAGTTCACCCCCAACCACTGCGCAATGCTGTAGTGCCAGTTCCCGGCAATAACCTGCTGCAGCTGTTCAGCACCGTATAATTTATGCAGCGCCGGAATAGTCTGCAGGCCAACGTTATACATTCCCCAGAACATTGCCGGGAAAACGGCGAACCACACCAGTATCATCATCCGCTTAAGGTCGATGGCGTCTCTGACGTGCGCCGCTCCGCGCGTCACCTGACCGGGTGTATAAAACAAGGTCGCCGTCGCTTCGAACAACGGGTAGTATTTTTCCAGCTTGCCGCCGTGCGTAAAGTGCGGCTCAAGTTTGTCAAACAGTTGCTTTAAGCCCATCACTTATCCTTCCTGCTCAATCTGGGTTAACACGCTGCGCAACGCCGGGCCATATTCATACTTGCCGGGACACACGTAGGTGCAAAGCGCCAGGTCTTCTTCATCCAGTTCCAGACAGCCCAGCGCCTGTGCGCTATCGGTATCCCCCGCCAGCAAATCCCGCAGCAGCATGGTGGGCAGAATATCCAGCGGCATCACTCGCTCATAATTGCCAATCGGCACCATAGCCCGCTCGCCGCCGTTGGTATCCGTCGAGAAATTAAACAGCTTACGCTTCATAAAGTGGCCGAGCGTGGTGCGAGTGATGGAGAATTTGTCCTTCCCCGGCATCACCCAGCCGAACAGCTCTTTCTCTCGCCCTTCCTTCACCACGCTGACCTGTAAATGAAAGCGGCCAAGAAAAGCATGCGGCCCGCGGGCATGCGTTCCGCTGAGGACCGAACCGGAAATAATCCGGTTTTCATCATCCAGCAGTTCATCTGCCAGCAGCTCATCAAGGCTGGCGCCTGAACACGTTTTTATCAGACGGGGCTCCTTCACCTGCGGGCCACCGAGGGCAATAATACGTTCGACAGACAGCTCCCCTTCCAGGAATAATTTGCCAACGGCGATAACGTCCTGATAGTTAAGATGCCAGACCTGCTTTTTCAGGCTAACCGGTTCGAGAAAATGGATGTGGGTCCCCACCAGCCCGGCGGGATGCGGCCCGGCAAACTGGTTGAAAGTAACCTGGCCAACCGGATGCCCGCCAAGCTTGCCGCCGCTGGCCTGACAGACGTGGACTTTACCGTCGGTCAGCCGCGTCAACAGCGTCAAACCAGCGTCAAAGGCCTCACGCTGGGCCAGTATGATTGGCTGAGGGTCTGCCGCCAGCGGATTCGTATCAATGGCGGTGACAAATATGGCCGCCGGCACGCTGCCCGGCGCGGGTATTTTGCTGAAAGGACGGGTGCGAAATGCCGTCCACATCCCCGACTCCAGCAGTTGGCGCTGTACGGCCTCGCGCGTCAACCCGGCAAGATCGGCTAATTCATAGCGGGGAAAGTGAACGGCATCATCGCCATCCACATCAATAACGACCGATTGCAGAACCCGACGCTCGCCGCGATGAATGGCGCTAATGGTCCCACTTGCCGGTGCGGTAAAACGCACGCCAGGATTTTTTTTGTCTTCGAACAGAAGCTGCCCTTTTTGTACCCGGTCACCTTCACGCACCGCCATCGAGGGGCGCATACCGATGTACTCTTCGCCTAACAGCGCAACGCGCTTAACCGCAGGCTTCGAAGAAATCTGCTGTGATGGCATGCCAGCTATGGGCAAATTCAGCCCTTTCGTGATTTTAATCATATCGTTAGCAGGTATCCGTTACCTAAACCCCGGCATCAGGCCGAGGCCAGCATAATTAATGGAAAATAAGAGGAAGAAAGGAACATTGTAGTCCTGGTGATTCACAAGACGGGAGAGAAGCATCCTTTCTTACCCTGAGCATTTAGCGGGCCAAGTGTAACATTTCGTGAGCGGCGCCTGTAGACAAACCGCCATTAAGTCGTTCTAAAATGCGAGCTATTACGCAAAGTTCTGACTGCGCTTTGCCTCAAGATTCGCTATAACGGAAAACTAAAACGTAAACGTGGCACATCGTGCTTGCGAAAAAATGCCGTGGTGCTAATGTGAGCGCTCTAAAACCAGAAAACTCTGATTTCGGGTCTCTCTTGCCGTCCTGGCAATGTGGTAATTTGGTTTATCAAGGAACAAGTAGTATGCGCAAAATCGCATTATTTATTGCGATGCTTCTGTTGCCGTGCGTTTCATTCGCAGGGTTACTTAGCAGTAACAGCTCGACAACGCCGATGAGCAAAGAGTATAAGCAGCAGCTCATGGGCTCCCCGGTCTACATTGAGATCTTCAAAGAAGAGCGCATGCTCGATCTTTACGTCAAGATGGGCGAAACTTACCAGCTTCTCGACAGCTACCGGATCTGTAACTACTCCGGCGGGCTCGGTCCAAAGCAGCGCCAGGGCGATTTCAAGAGCCCGGAAGGGTTCTATAACGTTTCGCGCAATCAGCTAAAACCCGATAGTCGTTTCTATAAAGCGATCAATATTGGCTTCCCGAACGCTTACGACCGCGCGCACGGCTACGAAGGTAAGTATCTGATGATTCACGGCGCCTGCGTATCCGTTGGCTGTTACGCCATGACCGATACCGGTATTGATGAAATCTTCCAGTTCGTCACCGGCGCGTTAGTCTTCGGCCAGCCCAACGTTCAGGTGAGCATCTATCCTTTTCGCATGACCGATGCCAACATGGCGCGGCACAAATATTCCTACTTCGCGGATTTCTGGCAACAGCTGAAACCGGGATACGACTACTTCCGGCAGACGCATAAACCGCCGGTGGTTTCCGTGGCCGATGGCCGCTACGTGGTGAGCAAACCGCTCAGCCACGAAGTTGTGCAGCCGCAGCTCGCGTCAAACTACTCGGTCCCCGAGGCAAAATAACACCCACTCGCCTGGCATGATTTTATTCCAGGTTTCATTGCCGGTCAGCGGCTGGGTGGCGATAACGGAGACCACATCATTCGGTGTGGTCTCGCGTTGAAAATCAATTTCTACATCCTGATCCAGCAGCGTCGCTACGCCAAACGGCGCCCGTCGCGTAATCCAGTATAAATTCGTCGAGCAGAACGCCATCACGTAGCGCCCATCGGAGAGCAGCATGTTAAACACGCCCTTTTCACGCAGCTCTCCGGCAAGCGTAGCGATAAAGCTGAATACCTCCACCATATCGCCCGGCATTTCCGGATAGCGCTCGGTGATGCTGTGCAGCAGCCAGCAGAACGCCTTTTCGCTATCGGTTTCCCCGATGGGGTGCAGGTTGCCCGTCCCGAGATTCTCATACCCTTCCAGTTGACCGTTATGCGCATAGGTCCAGTTGCGCCCCCACAATTCCCGGGTAAAGGGGTGAGTATTTTCCAGCGCAACGATACCCCGGTTGGCCTGGCGAATATGGGCGATGACCGAGCAGGACTTGATAGGATATTCCTGCACCAGCTTGGCTATGGGCGACTGAAAGCTAGGCTGCGGATCTTTAAATGTGCGACAGCCCTTACCTTCATAAAAAGTAATGCCCCAGCCGTCTTTATGCGGCCCGGTTCCGCCACCGCGCTGCACCAGCCCGGTGAAACTGAAGCAAATATCTGTGGGCACATTCGCGCTCATCCCGAGCAATTCGCACATAGATCACCTCATACAGCAATGCGGGGTTAACCCCCGCGATTTATCAGGCTTTAACCATCTCTTTTTCGATAAGCATAATCAGGATATGAATCACTTTAATATGAATTTCCTGAATGCGGTCGGCGTAGCCAAAATGCGGTACGCGAATTTCGACATCCGCCGATCCCGCCATTTTACCGCCATCTTTCCCCGTCAGAGTAATCACTTTCATCCCCTGAGCGCGGGCGGCTTCGATCGCTTTGATTACGTTACCGGAGTTACCGGAAGTGGAGATCCCCAGCAATACATCGCCTGTACGGCCCACTGATTCTACGTAGCGAGAGAAAACATATTCATAGCCAAAATCATTGCTGACGCAAGAGAGATGGCTCACGTCTGAAATCGCAATTGCCGGATAGCCTGGGCGGTTTTCACGATAGCGCCCGGTCAGTTCTTCCGCAAAATGCATCGCATCGCAGTGTGAACCGCCGTTACCGCAGGAAAGGACTTTGCCGCCAGCTTTAAAGCTATCCGCCAGCAGCACCGCAGCACGCTGAATCGCATGAATATTGGCTTCGTCCTGCAGAAAGTTAGCCAGCGTTTCAGCGGCTTCATTCAGTTCGTTACGAATAAGATCCTGGTACATGAGGATAATCCTTCAGTATTTGTGGGATAACCCAGGCAGTTTACCGGATAGCCGACGCAGCGAGAAGCAGCACGCAAGGTAATCCCCCGTGCTTTTGATTTTATGTGCCGCATTTCCGTACAACAATGTGAGCAAGGTTGTAATTATTTTGTAAACACATTGCTAAAACAAATTACATCCACTACAACCATATCATCACAAGTGGTCAGACCTCCTACAAGACAGGGAGCATTTCTCTATGATGATTTTGAGTATTGTTGCAACCGTAGTTTTACTCGGTGCGCTCTTTTATCACCGAATCAATCTGCTGCTCAGCAGCGCGATTTTACTTGTCTGGACCGCCGCGCTCGGCGCTGCGGGGCTGTGGAATATCTGGCTGCTAATTCCGCTGGCGATCGTTTTGCTGCCGTTCAACCTTGCCCCGATGCGTAAATCCATGATTTCAGTCCCGGCGTTCCGCGCTTTCCGTAAGGTCATGCCGCCGATGTCGCGCACCGAGAAAGAAGCGATTGACGCCGGTACGACATGGTGGGAAGGCGATCTGTTCCGCGGCAATCCCGACTGGCAGAAACTGCACAACTATCCGCAGCCGCGCCTCACCGCTGAAGAACAAGCCTTTATTGACGGCCCGGTCGAAGAAGCCTGCCGAATGGCAAACGACTTCGAAATTACCCACGAGATGGCCGATCTGCCGCCGGAGCTGTGGGCCTATCTGAAAGAGCATCGCTTCTTCGCGATGATCATTAAGAAAGAGTACGGCGGGCTGGAATTCTCCGCTTACGCGCAGGCTCGCGTACTGCAAAAGCTGTCGGGTGTCTCCGGAATCCTGGCGATTACCGTCGGCGTGCCGAACTCATTAGGCCCGGGCGAGCTGCTGCAGCATTACGGTACGGAAGAGCAGAAAAACCACTATTTGCCACGCCTGGCTCGCGGTCAGGAAATTCCGTGCTTCGCGCTGACCAGCCCGGAAGCGGGTTCCGATGCCGGCGCCATTCCGGATACCGGCGTCGTCTGCATGGGCGAATGGCAGGGCCAGCAGGTTCTGGGCATGCGTCTGACCTGGAATAAACGCTATATCACGCTTGCGCCTATCGCTACCGTGCTGGGGCTGGCGTTCAAACTCTCCGACCCTGACCGCCTGCTGGGCGGGGAAGAAGAGCTGGGTATCACCTGTGCGCTTATCCCGACCACCACTCCTGGCGTTGAAATCGGTCGTCGCCATTTCCCGCTGAACGTTCCGTTCCAGAACGGCCCGACCCAGGGGAAAGATATTTTCGTTCCTATCGATTACATTATTGGCGGCCCGTCGATGGCCGGTCAGGGCTGGCGGATGCTGGTTGAGTGTTTATCGGTTGGTCGCGGCATCACCCTGCCCTCAAACGCTACCGGTGGCCTTAAATCCGTCGCCATGGCTACCGGTGCCTACGCGCACATTCGCCGCCAGTTCAAAATCTCTATCGGTAAAATGGAAGGGATCGAAGAACCGCTGGCGCGTATCGCAGGCAATGCCTACGTAATGGACGCCGCCGCCTCGCTGATTACCTACGGCATTATGCTTGGCGAAAAACCCGCGGTACTGTCGGCAATTGTGAAGTATCACTGCACCCACCGTGGCCAGCGTTCAATTATTGACGCAATGGATATTACCGGCGGTAAGGGCATTATGCTCGGCAGCGGTAACTTCCTGGCGCGAGCCTATCAGGGCGCGCCGATCGCCATCACCGTTGAAGGTGCGAATATCCTGACCCGCAGCATGATGATCTTCGGCCAGGGAGCGATTCGCTGTCATCCGTACGTGCTGGATGAAATGGCGGCGGCGCAGAATAACGACATCGACGCTTTCGATAAGCTGCTGTTTAAACACATCGGGCACGTGGGAAGCAATAAAGTGCGCAGTTTCTGGCTGGGCCTGACCCGCGGTCTCACCAGCAGCACGCCGACCCGCGATGCCACTCGTCGCTACTATCAACATATGAACCGACTGAGCGCCAACCTGGCCCTGCTGTCCGATGTCTCAATGGCGGTACTGGGCGGTAGCCTGAAGCGTCGTGAAAGAATTTCTGCGCGTCTGGGAGATGTGCTGAGCCAGCTCTACCTGGCGTCGGCGGTCCTGAAACGCTATGACGATGAGGGGCGTAACGAAGCGGACTTACCGCTGGTTCACTGGGGGGTACAGGATGCGCTGTATCAGGCCGAGCAGGCGATTGACGATCTGTTGGTCAACTTCCCAAATCGTCTGGTCGCCGGAGCGCTTCGCGTGGCCATCTTCCCGACCGGACGTCATTACCTGGCGCCTTCAGACAAGCTGGATCATAAGGTAGCGAAGATTCTGCAGGTCCCGAGCGCGACGCGTTCGCGTATCGGCCGCGGTCAGTATCTGACGCCGAGCGAGCATAACCCGGTCGGCCTGCTGGAAGAGGCGCTGCTTGATGTCATGGCGGCAGACCCCATCCACCAGCGCCTGTGCAAAGAGCTGGGCAAGAATCTGTCGTTTACGCGTCTTGATGAGCTGGCCCGCAACGCGCTGGCAAAAGGGTTAATCAATCAGGACGAGGCGGACATTCTGGTCCGGGCTGAAAACAGCCGACTGCGCAGCATTAACGTCGACGATTTCGCCCCGGATGAACTGGCGACCCGGCCGGTAAAGCTGCCGGAGAAAGTCCGCAAGATTGAAGCAGCTTAAAAAGCCCAAATAATCACATCACGATCGAGGCGGGGACTTCCCCGCCTCTCTTTTTTCTGATAATTCATCGAAGGGTATTTCCAGGGCTGTCATTCTTTTACAAAATATTCCCTGAGCCGTCCCTCGGCTGATATGGTGTTAAAATCATTATAATTCCTCTCATCATACTGGAGTTCACCACCGTGCCCGGACTGAAAATAACCCTTTTACAACAACCGCTGGTGTGGATGGACGGTCCCGCCAACCTGCGCCATTTCGATCGTCAACTGGAAGGGATAACCGGGCGTGACCTCATTGTTTTACCCGAAATGTTTACCACTGGCTTCGCGATGGAGGCAGCAAAACAGTCGCTATCGCAAGAGGAAGTGGTTGCCTGGATGGAAGCTAAAGCCGCACAAACCAACGCGCTGATTGCCGGTAGCGCCGCGCTACAAACGGACCGCGGTCCGGTTAACCGTTTTTTGCTGGTTGAGCCCAACGGTCAAATCCATTTCTATGACAAACGGCACCTGTTTCGCATGGCGGATGAACATCATCATTACGAGGCGGGTAACGAACGGGTTATTTTTGCATGGCGCGGCTGGAGAATTCTGCCGCTGGTGTGCTACGACCTGCGTTTCCCGGTGTGGTCACGCAACCATAACGACTACGATTTAGCGCTGTACGTTGCCAACTGGCCCGCCCCACGTTCAATGCACTGGCAGTCGCTGCTGGTCGCCAGGGCTATCGAAAATCAGGCTTATGTAGCCGGATGCAATCGCGTCGGCACCGATGGCAACGGGCATCATTACCGGGGCGATAGCCGGATAATTACCCCGCAGGGCGAGATTATCGCGACGGCCGAACCGCATCAGGCAACCCGCCTGGACGCTGAGCTTTCGCTGACGTCGCTAAAAGAGTATCGCGAGAAGTTTCCGGCCTGGCAGGACGCTGACCCCTTCACGCTCAACTAAAGCAAGCAAACTCGGGGAGCCATGGCTCCCTTTCTTATGCCGCAAACGCGCGCGTCAGGCCGGCAGCAAAGCCAAAAAAGTTTACCTGTTACCCATCAATGCGATTTGCGCAAGGCATGCGGGCTGCGCCGAGAGTCGGCATGTTATCGAGAGGATAGAAGCGTGTGTGAAGGCCTGGCTCAGGAAACGGCACGGGCCAGAACGACGAAAGCCTGAATCATTGCTGATTCAGGCTTTCTGAATAGTGGCGGAACGGACGGGACTCGAACCCGCGACCCCCTGCGTGACAGGCAGGTATTCTAACCGACTGAACTACCGCTCCGCGCGCCACAGGCAGCTTCCGCCTTTCTTTTGCACCAGATCGAGCCGCGATTCATGGTTCATCAACTCTTCATCGGAGGCATAAACCACCCGTAATTTGCTGGCAGCGCGAACAACGCGTTGAATGCCCATTTCTCCGGCCTGCTGCTGACCTTCCCCTTCCATTGAGAAAGCCATCGTCGTCTGGCCGCCGGTCATCATCAGATAGACGTCAGCCAGAATCTGGGCATCGAGCAACGCGCCGTGCAGCGTTCGCTTGCTGTTGTCTATTTCATAACGTGAACAGAGGGCATCAAGGCTGTTACGCTTGCCCGGGAACATTTTACGCGCCAGGGCCAGGCTGTCGGTCACCTTACAGAAGGTATCCGTCTTCGGAATTCCGCGATTCAGCTTCGCAAATTCATAATCCATAAAGCCGATATCAAACGATGCGTTATGGATGACCAGCTCCGCGCCGCGGATATAGTCGATGAACTCATCGACCACATCGCCAAACGCGGGCTTATCCATCAGGAATTCGTCCGCAATGCCGTGAACGCCAAACGCTTCAGGATCCACCAGCCGGTCCGGCTTTAAATAGACGTGGAAGTTGTTTCCGGTCAGGCGGCGGTTGATCACCTCCACCGCACCGATTTCAATTATCTTGTGCCCTTCATAGTGCGCACCAATCTGATTCATACCGGTGGTTTCGGTATCGAGAACGATCTGTCGCGTAATTGCAGTGCTCATAGCGGTCATTTATGTCAGACTTACCGTTTTACGTATCGATTTCAATTACAGGAAGTCTACCAGAGATGCTCAAACAGGTAGAAATTTTCACCGATGGTTCTTGCCTGGGAAATCCAGGCCCCGGCGGCTACGGTGCGATTTTACGCTATCGCGGGAAAGAAAAAACTTTTAGCGAAGGCTTTAACCTTACAACGAACAACCGCATGGAGATGATGGCCGCCATCGTCGCCCTGGAAGCGCTGAAAGAACATTGTGAAGTGATCCTCAGTACCGACAGCCAGTACGTGCGTCAGGGGATTACGCAGTGGATCCACAACTGGAAAAAACGCGGCTGGAAGACGGCGGACAAGAAACCGGTAAAAAATGTCGATCTCTGGCAGCGCCTGGACGCCGCGCTGGGTCAACACAAGATCAAATGGGAATGGGTTAAAGGCCACGCCGGGCATCCGGAAAACGAACGCTGCGACGAACTGGCGCGCTCGGCGGCATCTAACCCAACCCGGGACGACATCGGTTATCAGGCGGAAAGCTAATTCTGCCCCTTGCGCCACTGACGCGTGGCGCCTACCGCCTGCGGTATTCGTTTTTTTGCTTTGCCCGATTTCATCGGGTTTAGCGTCAACGGGATAGTGCGTTTACGGGCAATGATCAGCTGCAGACATCCCAACGCCGGGAGATGCGTACTGAGCATTTTCCCCCCGTGGCGCGACCAGGGAAGGACCTGATAGCCCCCATAATGCATAACTTCAAAATTAAGCAACCCCAGCCAATCCATCTGACGCGTTAAGGTGAACATGCGGCTGTTATAGGGGGGCTTATTGCGTAATACCGGCACCAGCTTACGTAAACCCATCAGGCTCATGGGGTTAAAACTGGTTAAAATTATCCAGCCATCGTCGATCAGCACTCTATCCGCTTCCCGCAGCAGTCGATGCGGATCGCTGCACCACGGTAAGGTATGCGCCAGCAGGCAGGCATCGACCGACTTCTCGGCAAAAGGCAAATGCAGCGGATCGGCCTTTACCTGCACCGGATTTCCTTGTAAAGAGACATTCACCTGATGGGAAATCGCACAGGATTCAGTATTGATTTCCGCGCTCAGATTGCCAATCTTAAGTAAATGAAAGCCATATAATTTAGCGAGCCAGGGCTTCATCTGCCGTTCCAGCGACTCGCGGTAGTATTCGCCCCACGGCATGCTGGACCAGTGCTCTGGCGCTGTAACTGTTTGAGGTATCCTTGCCGGCTTCATCGCAACCTTCCGCTACGCATTAGAGGTAATTTATGAATCTTATCAGTATTCCCGCATTTCAGGACAACTACATCTGGGTTCTTAGTGAAGATAGCGGGCGCTGCCTGATAGTCGACCCGGGAGAAGCCGCTCCGGTACTCGCCGCCATTGAACAAAATCGCTGGCAGCCGGAAGCTATCCTGTTGACGCATCATCACCACGACCACGTTGGCGGCGTAAAAAAACTGCGGGAAAAATTTCCGGCCATAGCGGTTTACGGACCGGCAGAAACCCAGGATAAGGGCATAACCCACATCGTCAAGGACGGAGAAAGCATCTCTGTTTTGGGCCGCGAATTTTCTATTTTTGCCACGCCAGGTCACACTTTAGGACACATCTGTTTCTTCAGCGCACCTTATCTATTTTGTGGCGACACAATGTTTTCCGGCGGCTGCGGCAGACTGTTCGAAGGGACTGCAGAGCAGATGTATCAATCATTTAAGAAGATTAACGCCCTCCCTGACGAAACCTTAATATGTTGCGCACATGAGTACACATTAGCAAATATGAAGTTTGCAATGAGCATCCTTCCCCATGATAGGGATATAAATGATTATTATCACAAAGTTAATGAGTTACGTGCAAAAAACCAAAAAACACTCCCCGTAATTCTGAAAAATGAGCGTCGTATAAATTTATTTCTTCGCACAGATGATGATGATTTAATTAAAGAAATTAGCAAAGAAACAAATTTGCAACACTCTGCTCAGCGATTTGCATGGTTAAGGTCAAAGAAAGACGACTTCTGATATTTAATTCTTGTCTTCAGCCGACTTCACCGTTATCCTTGCTCGTCTTTTAAGCAACTATTGACACACACATGAAGGCACGAGCGATTTTACTCGCCTCTGTCCTGCTGGTGGGGTGCCAGGCGTCTAAGAACGATGGCACCGTACAACAGCACGCACAGAGCCTTTCTGCAGCGAGTCAAGGGGAAGCAAGCAAGTTCACAAGTCGAGCGCGCTGGTTAGATGATGGAACCTTCTACGCGCAAGACCAGGATCTGTGGACTTCGATAGGCGACGAGCTAAAGATGGGAATTCCGGAAAATGTCCGGATTCGCGAACAAAAACAGAAGTACTTAAGAAATAAGAGCTATCTCCACGATGTAACTTTACGGGCAGAGCCGTATATGTACTGGATAGCCGGGCAAGTTAAGAAACGTAACATGCCAATGGAACTGGTATTACTACCCATAGTGGAGAGCGCTTTTGACCCGCACGCAACGTCTGGCGCCAATGCCGCAGGCATCTGGCAGATCATTCCGAGCACCGGGCGCAATTATGGTTTGAAACAGACCCGCAGTTACGATGCGCGTCGTGACATCGTTGCCTCAACTACGGCAGCGTTAAACATGATGCAACGTCTGAACAAAATGTTCGACGGCGACTGGTTGTTAACCGTCGCGGCGTATAACAGCGGCGAAGGCCGGGTAATGAAGGCTATCAAAGCGAACAAATCACGGGGTAAACCCACCGATTTCTGGTCGCTGTCATTACCGCAGGAAACCAAAATATACGTACCCAAAATGCTGGCCCTGAGCGATATACTCAAGAACAGCAAGCGGTATGGCATAAGGCTGCCGACGGCAGACGAAAGCCGTGCCCTGGCGCGTGTACGCCTCGATAGTCCGGTTGAGATTTCACAACTGGCGGATATGGCAGGAATGCCTGTCAGCAAGCTGAAAACGTTCAACGCCGGCGTGAAGGGGTCGACTCTGGGTGCAAACGGCCCCAATTACGTCCTGGTTCCGCAGAAGCACGCGGCGCAGCTGCGTGAATCTTTGGCCTCTGGCGATATTGCCGCCGTACAGCCGACTCAGCTTGCAGACAACAGACCGTTGACCAGCCGCAGCTACCAGGTGCGCTCCGGTGATACCCTTTCCGGCATTGCATCGCGTCTCGGGGTATCAGCGAAAGATCTGCAGCAGTGGAACGGCATTCGCGGCTCTGGCCTGAAAGTGGGGCAGAATCTGGTGATTGGCGCAGGCAGCAGCGCGGAACGTCTGGCGAACAATAGCGATAGCATTACCTATCGCGTACGTAAAGGCGACTCTCTGTCGAGCATTGCGAAACGTCATGGCGTGAACATCCGCGATGTGATGCGCTGGAATAGCGATACTGGCAACCTCAAGCCCGGCGATCAGCTAACGCTGTATGTGAAGAACAGCGACAGACCAGAATCCTGATGATTCAGCAGGCATTAAAAAAGGCACCCTCGCGGTGCCTTTTGTTTTATCTCTGGGTTAGATTGCCTTATGGGCCTCAAACATAATCGTATCGCTGGTGAACGAACCGTCCTGCTGCAAGGCAAAATAGGCCTTAACCTCCGCTGATGCGCTGTCCTGGTATAAACGAATCGCCTCCGTCAGCGCCGCAGGCGTCCGCATCCGCGCGACCCATGAGCTGAACTCCAGAGGCAAGCGATCGGTCAGCAGATGATTTATCACCAAACCGGCCTCGCTCGCCATTGCCAGCCACTCGCCGCTGGAGTAGTTGCGGACATGGGAAGTATCGCGCAGGGCTTCAACGGTTTGCAGCCAGACGTCGCGAACAGGGTGACCGGGCGACATCACATCCATAATAATCATCACCCCACCCGGCTTCAGCACCCGCTTCACTTCGCGCAATGCCTGGCCGACGTCGTGCCAGTGATGCGCAGAATAACGGCTGATCGCCACATCAAAGCTGGCATCAGCGAAAGGCAATGATTCAGCGTAGCCCTGCTGAGTGGCGATATTGGTGAAACCTTTATCCCTTGCGGCCTGAGCCACCACGTCCAGCATCTGGCTGGATAAATCATATGCCGTCACCTGGGCAACCTGCCCTGCCGCCGCAAAGCTGGCGTGTCCGGCGCCGCATCCCATATCCAGCACGTGGGCCTGCGGGAAGTCCGCCAGCCGTTCGGCCAGGCGCTGTAAATCCCGCCCGGAAGCGTGTACGGCGCTGGTCAGGTAGGCGCTGGCCTGTGAGCCAAACTGTTTTTCGACGTTGTCATGATGAGAGCGTGTTGTCATTGCATTGTCCTTCGGTAGTTTGAGTAATAAAGGCAGCACCATGCATATGCAGGCCTGCCCCATGGCAAGCCTGACATACCTTAATTAATCAGGCTTGCCGGGACTGAATTCGACTAGTAGAGGGTTGTGATCGGAGGCGCGGGTCACCAGCACGGAAGCGTCGTGCACGCTTAACCCCCGATAAAACACAAAATCAAGCGGACGACCAAAAGTGCGACGGCGCTGATCGTCAGAGAAGCGGACTTCGCGCAGCGACATTTCACGCGCAAAGCGATACAAAGCGTTCATTCGCGGACGGCTCCAGGCGTTAAAGTCGCCCGCCATTATCACCGGCCCGCTGTGATGGGCAATCTGGTCGCCAATCGGCAGCAGCTGTTTGCTGTAGACATCAACGCCAAGACTAAAATTGACCGCGTGGATATTCACCACCATCAGCAGACGGGAATCCGGTAACGGGTAAACGGTGACCAACGCTGACTTTGCCAGCCGCAGGATAGGCTCGCGTTCGCGCAGAGGGCAGCAATAAATGGGGTGCGCGGAAGCTAACGTCATGACCCCGGAAGGATGCTGCGGGAGCACCAGAGCCGGAACCTGGTCCGCGGCCAGATAGTTGGAGGTGGCGAATTTCACTAACTCAGGCGTGGTTTGCGCTTCCTGCAATAACACCAGGTGAGCATCTTTACCGAAATTATTAAGCACGGATTTCCACTCGGCGCGCTGTTGCTTGAAGATGTTCCACACCAGCACGCGGATTTTCTCATCCGAGCTTAACGGTACCCCGGCCGGAAAAGCCGGAGTCATGCCAGCAAACGACCCCGGAGGTAAGATTCTCTCCGCGGGTTGTCCGGCGACATAGCGCATGGCATAGGTATTCTTTCGCAATTTAGGCATCAAACCTCGATAACAGGAAACCAGCCCGACTGCGGCTGGTTCTTCTGTTATAGGGATTTTTGTATACACTTTCAATGCAATTTGCCAGAAACCTTTATCCTTCTACGGAAAGAGCCGTAGTACGGCGCCGAGGCCTATCGAGCCGACCGCTGAGAACCACCAGTAACAGTGCGACCAGAACAATTAACGCGCCAATCCACGGCGTCTGAGCCAGACCATAATGCTCTACCGTCTGACCGCCAATCACCGATCCTAAGGCAATCCCGATATTAAAGGCGGCAATATTCAGGCCAGAGGCAACGTCAACCGCGCCAGGGGTATACTGCTCCGCTTTCTGCACCACGTACACCTGCAGGCCCGGAACGTTACCAAAAGCAAAGATGCCCATCACCAATACCGTCGCCAGCGCCGCATACTGCAAACTGGCCGTAAATTGAAAGATCAGAAGTAAAGCAACTAACGCGGCAAAAATCAGCTTCAGCGCGGGCACGGCGCCGTGTTTATCCGCCAGCCTTCCGCCCCATACGTTGCCCACCGCCACAGATACACCGTAGCCGAGGAGGATCCAGCTAACGGCCGCTGGGCTAAATCCGGCAAGATCCTGCATCATCGGCGCCAGGAAGGTAAAAGCGGTAAATACGCCGCCATATCCTAAAGCAGTAATGGCGTAGATAATCAGCAAACGAGGATGGGTCAGAACCTGCAGCTGGGCGCGCAATCCCGCGCTGACACGGCCAGGAATGTTATTCGGCACCAGAATAAGGCTGCTCATTAACGCAATGACGCCAAGGATCGACACGGCGAGGAACGTCTCACGCCAGCCAAAATGTTGGCCGATAAAGGTGCCTAATGGCACCCCGGTCACCAGCGCAACAGTCAGACCGCCAAACATAATCGCAATCGCCGAAGCCGCTTTCTCTTTCGGGACCAGGCTGGTCGCAATTGTCGATCCGATCGAAAAGAAAACCCCGTGCGCCAGCCCCGTCAGCAGGCGTGCCAGAACCAGAGTTTCATAGCCCGGCGCCTGCCAGGCCAGCAGGTTGCCGGCGGTAAACAGTGCCATTAACGCGAGCAGCAGTTGTTTACGCGGCATCCGCCCGGTCAGCGCGGTGAGTACCGGGGCGCCAATCGCCACGCCGAGTGCATAGATCGAAACCAGCAGCCCCGCAGAGGGGAGCGAAATAGCAAGTTGTTCTGCGATAGTGGGCACCAGGCCCACGATGACAAATTCGGTCGTGCCAATAGCAAAGGCACCGATAGTTAAGGCCAGTAGCGCCAGCGGCATAATGTACTCCGTATCAACATGATTAAGATGACACGTAGTATGAAGAGATGTTTTAATAACAAAAATAGCCAAAGTATCAATAGAATTTTGCCACAGGTGCAATAATGAGAGCTACCTCAGAAGAAATCGCCATTTTTGTCGCCGTGGTTGAAAGCGGCAGCTTTAGTCGCGCAGCCGAACAGCTAGGTCAGGCTAATTCCGCCGTCAGCCGGGCGGTGAAAAAGCTGGAATCAAAGCTCGGCGTGAGCCTGCTTAATCGTACGACCCGTCAGCTAAGCCTGACTGAAGAGGGAGAGCGTTATTTCCGTCGCATGCAGGTTGTGCTTCAGGAGATGGCCGCTGCCGAGAATGAGCTTCTGGAGAGCCGTACGACGCCAAGAGGTCTGTTACGGGTTGACGCCGCAACGCCGGTGATACTGCATTTTCTGATGCCTTTGATAAGACCCTTCCGCGAGCGCTACCCGGAGATGAACCTTACGCTGGTTTCGTCAGAAACCTTTATCAATCTGATCGAGCGGAAAGTCGACGTCGCGATCCGCGCCGGTACGCTGACCGACTCCAGCCTGCGCGCCAGGCCATTGTTCAATAGCTACCGCAAAATTATCGCTTCACCGGACTATCTTGCTCGCCATGGAACGCCGCAAAGCGTCGCTGAGCTAAAACATCATCAGTGTCTGGGCTTTAGCGAACCCGTTTCATTGAATACATGGCCAATCTCCTGCTGTGATGGTCAGCTACTGGAAATCGAAAGCGAGATATCTTCCAATAGCGGAGAAACGCTTAAGCAGCTGTGCCTGGCCGGTAACGGAATCGCCTGTCTGTCGGACTACATGGTGGATAAGGAGATTGCTGAAGGGGCGTTTGTCGAGCTGCTGGCTGACAAACGGCTGCCGATTGAAATGCCGTTTAGCGCGGTTTACTACAGCGACAGGGCCGTAAGCACGCGGATCAGAGCCTTTATCGACTTTCTTAGCGAGCATGTAAAACAGCTCCCGAAGGAGCTGTAACAGGGTTGTAGAGTACAGATGGGGGTTAAATTAGTCCCATTCAGGCGCCAGACCGTCCGGGCTAACCAGACGATCGTTGCAGTCCAGCGCGGCGATCGCCTGGCGATCGTCTTCATCCAGCTGCAGATCCTGAGCTTTGAGATTGCTTGCCAGGTTTTCGCGCTTAGTCGAAGACGGGATTACCGCATAACCTTCGCCCATTGCCCAGGCCAGGATAACCTGCGCCGGCGTGGCATCGTATTTCGCCGCGATACGTGCGATCGCTTCATCTTTCAGCGCCTTACCGTAGGCCAGCGTCATGTAAGAGGTGATATGGATACCGTGTTCACGTGCCCAATTAACCACTTTACGGTTCTGCAGATACGGAGAGAGTTCAATCTGGTTGGTCGCGATGTTCTCCGCGCCAACGGCAGCAATTGCGCGCTCCATCAGCGGAATAGTGAAGTTAGAGATACCAATCTGACGGGTCAGCCCCTGTTTTTTCGCTTCCAGCAGCGCGGCCATAAACTCTTCAACCGCAACGGCATCATTTGGCGACGGCCAGTGGATTAACGTCAGATCGACATAGTCAGTACGCAGCTTCTGCAGGCTCTCTTTCAGGCTGGCGATCAGCTTCTCTTTGTTGAGATTTTCAATCCAGATCTTGGTGGTGATGAACAGTTCATTGCGCGCAACGCCGCTTTCTGCAATCGCCTGACCCACAGCAGCTTCATTATCATAGATTTGCGCGGTATCAATGGTGCGATAGCCCAGTTCAAGCGCCGTTTTTACAGATGTAATAACCACGTCATCTTTCAGACGGAAGGTCCCAAGACCAAATACAGGGATTGTCATGATTTTCCTCTTTCTTCATTCATATCGGTTAACGAGGACAATTATGACCAACGAGAAGATTGAGAAAAAGAGCGCTAAATGCAGAGGATTTTTGCTAAAACAGCAATAATTAAACAACAGGTAAAGAAAAAGCCCTGAGCAAATGCTCAGGGCTTTTAATAAGTGGCGGAACGGACGGGACTCGAACCCGCGACCCCCTGCGTGACAGGCAGGTATTCTAACCGACTGAACT